>Ga0213827_1000006_pt1 | contig 396987 bp, 353 predicted proteins | sample MC6MC0898MG_FD_180669 | JGI IMG/M metagenome (GOLD analysis project Ga0213827, IMG submission 180669) | Enriched soil aggregate microbial communities from Iowa State University, Ames, United States - MC6-MC0898-MG | ecosystem: Environmental > Terrestrial > Soil > Unclassified | place: USA... | reverse complement strand
TCCACTGCGAAACCTGAGCGCGAATGGCGTAGCGGTTCTCCTTCACGATCGCTTTATCGACGATGTGATGCCCCGCGTCATGGGCCGCCTCGCGCAGCCAGTGGCCGGAGGTATCATCCTCTTCGCCGCGGCGGTCGGAAACGGTAAGGATAGCAATGCGTGTCGGGATAAATTCTGCGCTTACCTGACTCATCTTCTGATTCCTTCTTAAGCCTGATTACCCGCCGATGTAGGACAGGTTCTGAGTAATGCCGGTATTGCCCTGATGCAGGAAGTGGGTCTGTTTTTTATGCGTCAGCGCTTCAGAAATACGTGCTTCAAGCGCGTCCTGCTGCGCATCGTCTTCCAGCAGATCGCGAAGGTCCACGCCGCCGTCGCCGAACAGGCAAAGATGGAGCTTGCCAACGGAGGAGACGCGCAGGCGGTTACAGCTGGCGCAGAAGTCTTTCTCATAGGGCATGATAAGCCCAATCTCACCTTCGTAATCCGGGTGGCAGAAGACCTGCGCCGGGCCGTCGCTGCGCTGGCGGATCTGGTGGATCCAGCCGCGTCTCAGCAGCGCGTCGCGCAGCACCATGCCGGAGATGTGATGGCGATGGAACAGCTCGCTGCCCTCGCCGGTTTCCATCAGCTCGATAAAACGCAGCTGTATAGGGCGGGATTTGATCCACGCCAGGAAGGTATCGAGCTGATGATGGTTCACATCACGCATCAGCACCGTGTTGACTTTGACCTTCTCGAACCCGGCCGCAAATGCCGCGTCGATGCCGTCCATAACCTGCTGGAATTTATCCTGGCCGGTAATGGCATGGAACTGACGGGCGTCCAGGCTATCGACGCTGACGTTGATCGCCGTCAGCCCCGCATCGCGCCAGTTCGCCACGTCACGCGCCATGCGGTAACCGTTGGTGGTCACGGCAATCTGGCGGATACGTTCGTTTTCACGCACGGCGGCAATGATGTCGGGAAAATCACGGCGCAGAGAGGGTTCGCCGCCGGTCAGACGCACTTTTTCGGTGCCGAGCTCAGAGAAGGCGCGCGTGACGCGGCGCACTTCATCCACGGAGAGAAAGCCGTTATTGGTGACGCTGCCCGGTTTGTAGCCATCGGGCAGGCAGTAGGTGCAACGGAAGTTGCACACATCGGTAATCGACAGACGTAAGTAATAAAACTTACGCGCGAAAGCATCAGTAAGTTGTGAAGCCATGTACACCTTTCCAGATCGGGAGGCACAGTCATTTCTTTCTGTACCCTGGTGGCAAATTCGCCACGGCCAGAGCGCCATATCTTTCGACACAGGCACAAGGGCTAGAGTGTATGTTTTCAATTTTGAAAACGTGGTTAGGGCGATAGTAGCGCGGAAATTCTGACGACGCCATTATCGCTTCACGCTATATAATTATCTATATAGCGAATCGATCCTGCATTTTCGCTACAGAATACCTAAAAACCGTATTTTCACATTGATATACGTCATTTTGCATCGGGTGAGGCATCGTCTTTTAGGGGTAGTTAGGTTACTGTTACGCGATCGAACGTGATAAGGAATACGTATGCGCAATCGCACTTTTGCGGATCTTGACCGAGTGGTCGCTCTTGGCGGAGGACACGGCTTAGGCCGGGTTATGTCCTCTCTGTCGTCACTCGGCTCAAGGCTGACAGGGATAGTGACCACCACCGATAACGGCGGCTCAACCGGGCGCATTCGTCGTGCCGAAGGCGGCATTGCCTGGGGAGACATGCGCAACTGCCTGAACCAGTTAATTACCGAGCCAAGCGTCGCATCGGCGATGTTTGAGTACCGTTTTGGCGGTAATGGCGAACTTTCCGGGCATAACCTCGGAAATCTGATGTTAAAGGCGCTCGATCACCTGAGCGTAAGGCCTCTGGAAGCCATCAACTTAATCCGTAATCTGCTCAAAGTGGACGCATTCCTGATCCCTATGTCCGAACAACCGGTTGACTTGATGGCAATCGATGCCGAAGGGCATGAAGTTTACGGCGAGGTGAATATCGATCAGCTCATCCTGCCGCCCACGGAGTTAATGACCTATCCGAGCGTACCCGCCACGCGAGAAGCGGTGGAGGCCATCGGGGAAGCGGATCTTATCCTGATCGGTCCGGGCAGTTTTTACACCAGCCTGATGCCCATTCTGCTGGTGAAAGAGCTGGCGCAGGCGCTGCGCCGCACCCCTGCCCCGATGGTTTACATCGGTAACCTGGGACGTGAACTGAGCCCGGCGGCGGCGAGCCTGTCGCTGGCAGACAAGCTTGAATTAATGGAGCATTACGTCGGCAAGAAAATCATTGACGGCGTAGTCGTGGGCCCAAAAGTGGATGTGTCAGGGATTGGCGATCGTCTGGTGGTGCAGGAGCCGCTGGAGGCCAGCGATATCAAGTATCGCCACGACCGTCACCTACTGCGCGAGGCGCTGGAGAAGGCGATTCAGGCGCTGGGTTAGGTTCATTTTGTACGGCCTGATGCCCTCACCCCGGCCCTCTCCCACTGGGAGAGGGAGAAAACATCGCTTTACTCACGATGCCGCGATGAAAAGATCCCGAAGCTGATGAAGCTGGTCGCGGATCTGCGCCGCCTCTTCGAACTCCAGATTCTGCGCGTGCTGCATCATCTGCCCTTCCAGCTCGTGGATTTTCTGCTGCAGCGCTTTCGGCGTCAGCACGACGGTATCTTCTTCCACCACTGAACGCGCCTTGCCGCGACCTTTCGCTTTGGTTTTGGCAATGTTCTGACCCAGCGCCAGAATATCCACCACCTTCTTGTTCAGCCCCTGCGGCGTGATGCCGTGCTCTTCGTTGTAGCGCTGCTGCTTCTCGCGGCGGCGCTCCGTTTCGCCAATCGCTTTCGCCATCGACGGGGTGATTTTGTCACCGTACAGTATCGCTTTACCGTTGACGTTACGCGCCGCACGGCCGATGGTCTGGATCAGGGAGCGCTCAGAACGCAGGAAGCCCTCTTTGTCCGCATCCAGAATCGCCACCAGCGAGACTTCCGGCATATCCAGACCTTCTCGCAACAGGTTGATCCCCACCAGCACGTCAAACTCGCCCAGACGCAGATCGCGGATAATCTCCATGCGCTCCACGGTATCGATATCCGAGTGCAGATAACGCACCTTCTCGCCGTGCTCTTCGAGATACTCGGTGAGGTCTTCCGCCATACGCTTGGTGAGCGTGGTCACCAGCACGCGCTCGTTGATGGCGGAACGGGCACGGATTTCCGAGAGCAGATCGTCCACCTGCGTAGCCACTGGACGAACTTCAATAATCGGGTCGAGCAGACCCGTTGGACGCACAACCTGATCGACAACGTCTTCACCGGATTTCTCCAGCTCGTAGTTGCCTGGCGTGGCCGAGACGTAAATGGTTTGCGGCGCGAGCGCCTCAAACTCTTCAAATTTCATCGGGCGGTTATCCAGCGCCGACGGGAGGCGGAAGCCGTACTCCACCAGCGTCTCTTTACGCGCCCGGTCGCCGCGGTACATCCCGCCGATCTGCGGGATCGTGACGTGGGATTCGTCGATCACCAGCAAACCGTCTGCCGGAAGGTAGTCAAACAGCGTCGGCGGCGGCTCGCCCGGCCCGCGCCCGGAGAGGAAGCGCGAGTAGTTTTCAATGCCGGAGCAGTAGCCCAGCTCGTTCATCATCTCAAGGTCGAACTGGGTACGCTGGCTCAGGCGCTGCTCTTCCAGCAGCTTATTGTTCGCCAGCAGCACCTTACGGCGCTCGGCCAGCTCCACTTTGATCTCTTCCATCGCCTGCACGATACGCTCGCGCGGCGTCACGTAGTGCGTTTTCGGGTAGATGGTGAAGCGCTGGATCACCGACTCAACGTGTCCGGTCAACGGGTCGAAGAGCGACAGGCGTTCAACCTCTTCGTCAAACAGCTCGACGCGCAGCGCCATATCGTCCGATTCCGCCGGGAAGATGTCGATCACCTCACCGCGTACGCGAAACGTCCCGCGCTGGAACGCCTGATCGTTACGGGCATACTGCAGCTCCGCCAGACGACGAACGATGGCACGCTGGTCGATGATCATCCCCTGCGTCAGGTGCAGCATCATCTTGAGATAGAGATCCGGATCGCCCAGACCGTAGATCGCGGAAACCGATGCGACAACGACCACGTCGCGACGCTCCAGAAGTGCCTTCGTGGCCGACAGTCGCATCTGCTCGATGTGTTCGTTCACCGAGGCGTCCTTCTCGATGAAGGTGTCAGAGCTCGGCACATAGGCTTCAGGCTGGTAGTAATCGTAGTAGGAGACGAAATATTCCACCGCATTTTCCGGGAAGAACTCTTTCATCTCACCGTAAAGCTGCGCGGCCAGGGTTTTATTGGGTGCCAGCACCATTGTTGGGCGCTGGAGATCCGCAATCACGTTGGCGATGGTGAACGTTTTACCCGAGCCGGTTACCCCCAGCAGCGTCTGGTGCGCCAGCCCATCTTCCAGCCCCTCTTCCAGACGACGGATCGCCTCAGGCTGATCGCCAGATGGACGGAAAGCAGAATTCAATTTGAACGGTTTACTCATGGGCGACAACCTGATGACGTTATAAGCGGCAGGTGAGTAATTTTACTCGTTGTTGCCAGGAATGCCAGTAAAAAACACTGGATGAAAAACCAGTGGCATGTCAGGATATTTAGCATAGCGCCTTAAGGATTGGTGCGATATCGGCCAAAATTTAGGCTGTGACAATATAAAACACCAGTCAGGTCAGGTTATCCCCAGAACTTTTTCTTTTTTAACATTTGTCAAGCCAGGTAATGATAGTTTTGTGGCAACGGGTGACACTTTCATGACGGGAATTGCTTTTATCTAAGCAGTTAAATAATAAACGATATTTTCTAAAGCCGCGTTTCGCGTCAATTTGGGCGTAAGCCGCGTCTTCTCTCGCTTATCGCGTGTTTTCTAACTCTAATGCACATGGTTATCCACAGGAATAGTGGATAACTGCTTCCAGCCCATACAGCGTGGCGCTCGGCAAATTCCCGGATTTTCCCACGAGACGGCAGTAAAAAATTTTTATAGCTCTTTTTTGATGATTAACAGTTGTGTCATTCATAACCAACCGATGCGATCTTGCTCACATTTTCATCATTTCGGGCACTGCACCACAACTCAACACCACCAGCACCGTCGATGTGCAATTCCCTTTTTTCTCAGCCTCTCTACGGTGACTTATTCCTAAAAAAGCCGTTTTTTTAAACACTTTTCGGTTTCTGGCAGGGGTTTTGCACACTCAAATTCGAGCCTCACCTACACACATTTTTAAGGAGAGAAAGATGTTGAGTCTGCGTGCTGTGAATCAGTTTTACGGAAGCCAACATACGCTATGGAACGTGAATTTGGACTTTCCGCAAGGAATGTGTACAGGCGTCGTTGGCCTGCCGGGAATGGGGAAAACCACCCTCATGAATTGCATCGCCGGGAGAGTGCCCGTCGAAAGCGGGAGCATCATCTGGCATGAGGCGGGCGCGCCTCCGCGTGATTTGCTTAACCTGCCGCCAGAACAGCGTTCAGGACCGGGGATAGGCTATGTCCCCCAGGACAGGCGGATCTTCTCCCAGCTAACGATTGAGGAGAATCTGCATATCGCCATGCGGGCGATGGGGAAACCCAACCCGGAAGCGAAAAGCGACGTTTACGACCTGTTTCCGGCGCTCTACGCATTGCGGCAGACCCGCGCCAACACGCTCTCTCCGGACGACCAGTACCAGCTGGCGCTGGCTAATGCGCTGGTGAATCGTCCTCACCTGCTGATCCTCGATGAGCCCCTGCACGGCGCGGGACACAGCTTCGCCCAGAAGCTGGGGCAGCTGCTGGTGCGCTTAAACCGGGAGTTAGGTATGACGGTGCTGTTAGCGGAGCAGCAGCTGTCGTTTATCCGCCGGGTTGCGGACCGTTTCTGCATGCTCTATCGCGGGCGTAACGTGGCGCAGGGCCACGTTAACGAACTGGATGACGAGCTTATCGCGCACTGGATGTCGCGGGAAGCAAGACGCTGAGATCGAGATAACGCCCGGTTTCGGCATTTTCCGCGCCGTCAGCAAGCCAGGGAATTTCCCCGAGGCACGGGGCGGGAAGTACGCGCCTGAGCGTCGCCAGATACTCCTGGTGTCGTTTACCCGGCGCAACCACGTCGTTGGCTATCCAGCCCGCCAGACGCAGCCCGGCCTGCTGGACGGCCTGTGCGGTCAACATGGCGTGATTGATACAGCCCAGCTTGACGCCGACGACCAGAATGACCGGAAGCTGCTCGGCCTGCACCCAGTCGGCAAACGTCTGCGCGTCCGAAAGCGGCGTAAACCAGCCCCCTGCACCTTCCACCAGCACCCAGTCGGCCTGGCCTTCCAGCGTCCGTAACCCGGCAGACAGCACGGCAAAATCAATCGGACGACCTTCGTCAGCGCTGATGATGTGCGGCGAGGTCGGTTCGGCAAAGGTGTACGGATTGACCGCTGAATAGGCGAGTTCAAGGGTGCTGTTACGCTGGAGCGCCAGCGCGTCGGTGTTGCGTAACCCTTCCGCCGTCATCTCGCTGCCGGAAGCAACCGGCTTATATCCGGCGGTGTTTTTCCCAAGCTTTCGTGCCGCCTGCAGCAGCGCCGAGCTGGCCACCGTTTTGCCCACTTCCGTGTCCGTGCCGGTAACAAAATAACGTTCAGTCACGTTCGATAACCCCATGAAAAAGTTGATAAGAGAGCGGGAAATGCCCCCGCTGCTGCGGCCAGGCCAGTTCCAGACGCTGCAGCTGTCCCCGGGTCAGCGGTTTTCTCTCCCGCCCGGCATGCAGGTGCGTGGCCCCAATGCCCTTCAGCGAGCGCATGGCGCTGAACGCATCGCTAAAATTGAGGGTGATGGTCTGCACCGTGCTGCGATAGCGCCAGCCTGCCAGCGCCTGCGTCACCTGCTCATGCGATAAAAAGCGGTTAGCGTGCGGCTGCTCATCCACCGCTTTCCACGCCTGATTCAGCTCCGGCAGCGAACTTTCCAGCAGGGTGGTAAAGGCCACCTTCCCGCCCGGTCGCGCCACGCGATAAAGCTCGCGCAGGGCCTGCGGCAGGCTGCTGCACCACTGGACCGCCAGATGACTCCAGACCAGATCGAACTGCGCATCCGCCAGCGGGATCGCCTCGATATCGGCCAGCAGATAGCGATCCGCTGCCTGCCGCCGACGCGCCTCGTCGAGCATCTGCTCTGAGAGGTCGATAGCCGTGACCTGGCTTCCCGTCCCGCGCCAGTAGCGGCTGTTGCTGCCGGGACCACAGCCCGCGTCCAGCACCTGCGGAAAGCGGTTGTCGCCAAGCGCGGCCAGAAGCCCCTGCGCGCTCTGACGCTGCAGTTCATCGTGCTGCGAATAGCTCTGCGCGGCCCGACCAAATGCCGCCGCAACGGCCTGCTTATTCACCGGCATCATGGAGCGCCTCCAGCAGCGTCTGGATATCCTGCGCCTCATGCGCCGCCGTCAGGGTTAAGCGCAGCCGCGCGGTACCCGGCGGGACCGTTGGCGGGCGGATGGCGGTCACCCACATGCCGCGCTCGCGCAGCGCCTGTGCCAGCGCCAGCGCGCGGCCGTTTTCGCGAACAATCACCGGCTGGATGGCGCTCTGAGAATCGGGACTGTGGAAGGGCAGCGCCGCTAGCCCCTGGCGGAAGCGGGAGACATGCTCCGCCAGCCGCTGGCGACGTTCATCCCCGTCTGCGCTGCGGATCACCGACAGCGATGCAGACAGCGCCACGGCCTGCGCCGGGGGCATGCTGGTGCTGTAGATCAGGTGGCGGGCAAACTGCAGCAGATAGTCGGCGACGGACTCGCTGCACAGCACGGCGGCGCCGCTGACGCCAAAGCCTTTGCCGAAGGTGACAATCAGCAGCTCCGGCTTCACGTTTTGCTGGTATGCGCTGCCGCGACCTTCGTCGCCCATCACGCCAATGCCGTGGGCATCGTCCACCAGCAGCCAGGCGTTTTGCCGCTTTGCGGCCTCGTGCAGCGCGGCAAGCGGCGCGCTGTCGCCGTCCATGCTGAAGACCCCTTCCGTGACCGCCAGCTGCTGTCCGTCGCAGGGTTTATCCAGCAGCGCAGCAAGCTGCCCCGCATCGTTATGGGCAAAGCGACGCAGCTGCGCCGGGCTTAAATTTGCCGCCTCCAGCAGCGAGGCGTGGCTTAAGCGGTCAGCGACAATACGGTCCTCTTTTTCCATCAGGGCGGTAATGACCGCCTGATTGGCAGCAAAGCCGGAGATAAACAGCAGCGCGCGCGGGTAGCCCAGCCAGTCGGCAAGTGCCTCTTCCAGCGCCTGATGCGCCGTGGTGTATCCGCTGACGTGTCCCGAGCCGCCGCTGCCCACGCCAAACCGCTCCGCCCCCTGCTGCCAGGCGCGGATGATGGCAGGATGCTGGCTCAGCCCGAGATAGTCGTTGCTGGAGAAATTACAAAACTGCCGCCCCTCGCGGGTAAGAAAACGGCCCGCGCCGTTTTCCACCACCCTGCGAACGCGAAACGCCTCTGCCGCCCGGCGTTCGTCCAGCGCGGTATTCACTCGTGCCTGCCAGGTCATACGGCTGCCGCGTTGTAGAACTGGTCGGTGTCGGCGTTGAAAATCTGCTGCTCCAACTGCTGCTGTTGCTCGTTATCGCCCGTCAGCACCTCGGTCTGGTGCGGGTTAAGCCCCAGCTTGCGGAACAGCTGAACGTCTTTGTCCTCTTCCGGGTTCGGCGTGGTCAGCAGCTTGCAGCCGTAGAAGATGGAGTTGGCTCCGGCCATAAAGCACATGGCCTGAGTTTGCTCACTCATCTGCTCGCGACCGGCGGAGAGGCGCACGAAAGAGGTCGGCATCATGATGCGCGCCACCGCGATGGTGCGGATAAAATCAAACGCATCCACGTCGTCGTTGTCCGCCATCGGCGTGCCCTTAACCTTCACCAGCATGTTGATCGGCACGCTTTCCGGCGGGGTCGGCAGGTTCGCCAGCTGCAGCAGCAGGCCCGCACGGTCTTTCACCGTCTCACCTAAGCCCACGATACCGCCAGAGCAGACCTTGATCCCGGCATCGCGCACTTTATCCAGGGTATCCAGACGCTCCTGATAGGTACGGGTGGTGATGACGTTGCCGTAAAACTCCGGCGAGGTGTCGAGGTTGTGGTTGTAATAGTCCAGCCCCGCCGCGGAGAGGCGCTGCGCCTGCTCGTCGTTCAGCGTGCCGAGCGTCATACAGGCTTCGAGGCCCATCTCCTTCACGCCCTTCACCATCTGCTCCAGATACGGCATGTCGCGATCGTGCGGGTTCTTCCACGCCGCGCCCATGCAGAAGCGGGTCGAGCCGGCGTTTTTCGCTTTGCGCGCCGAGTCGAGCACCTGCTCCACTTCCATCAGCCGTTCGGACTCCAGGCCGGTTTTATAGCGTGCGCTCTGCGGGCAATATTTGCAGTCTTCAGGACAGGCACCGGTTTTGATCGACAGCAGCGTGCTGACCTGAACATGGCGCGGATCGAAGTGCTGACGATGCACCTGTTGGGCTTCGAACATCAGCTCAAGGAAAGGTTTATTGAATAATTCAGTAACTTGCGACATCGTCCAGCGTGCGTGGTGAGCCATTGGGCTTCTCCAAAGGGTTTTGTTAATTTTCGGTTCGGTTTATACTCGTAAACCTAAAACTTTTCAAAATGGTTTACAAGTCGATTATGACCCAGGACGATCTCGCCTTCGACAAGCAGCATATCTGGCACCCTTACACCTCCACCACCCGCCCCCTTCCCGTCTATCCGGTGGCCTCGGCCCACGGCTGCGAGCTACACCTCGCCAGCGGCGAGCGGCTCGTTGACGGGATGTCTTCCTGGTGGGCGTCCATTCACGGGTACAACCACCCGCGCCTGAATGCGGCGATGAAGGCGCAGATTGACCAGATGTCGCACGTGATGTTTGGCGGAATCACCCATCAGCCCGCGGTGGATTTATGCCGTCGCCTGGTGGCGATGACGCCTGCATCGCTGGAGTGCGTGTTCCTGGCCGATTCCGGCTCCGTGGCGGTGGAAGTGGCGATGAAAATGGCGCTGCAGTACTGGCACGCGAAGGGCGAAACGCGCCAGCGGTTCCTCACCTTCCGCAACGGCTATCACGGGGATACCTTCGGGGCGATGTCGGTGTGCGATCCGGACAACTCCATGCACAGCCTGTGGAAGGGCTATCTGCCGGAAAACCTGTTTGCCCCGGCCCCGCAGAGCCGCTTCGACGGCGAGTGGAACGAGATGGACATGGTCGGTTTCGCGCGGCTGATGGCGGCGCACCGCCATGAAATCGCCGCCGTGATCCTGGAGCCGATTGTGCAGGGCGCAGGCGGAATGCGGATGTATCATCCGGAGTGGCTGAGGCGCATTCGCAGGATGTGCGACCGCGAGGGCATTCTGCTGATTGCCGATGAGATCGCCACCGGCTTTGGCCGCACCGGCAAGCTGTTTGCCTGCGAGCATGCGGGTATCGCCCCGGATATTCTGTGTCTGGGTAAAGCGCTGACCGGCGGCACCATGACGCTCTCCGCCACGCTCACGACCCGTCAGGTTGCCGACACCATCAGCGACGGCGAGGCGGGCTGCTTTATGCACGGCCCGACGTTTATGGGTAATCCTCTCGCCTGCGCCGTCGCAAGCGAAAGCCTGGCCATTCTGGAAAGCGGCGAATGGCAAACCCAGGTGGCGGCGATTGAGGCGCAGCTGAAAGAGGCGCTGAGCGCCGCCTCGGGTGCGAATTTTGTGGCGGACGTTCGCGTGCTGGGCGCCATCGGGGTGATTGAAACCACCCATCCGGTGAATATGGCGGCGCTGCAGCGCTTCTTCGTTGAGCAGGGCGTCTGGGTGCGGCCTTTCGGCAAGCTTATCTACCTGATGCCGCCGTACAGCATCACGCAGGAGCTGCTGCGTAAATTAACCGACGCGGTTGTAACAGCCGTTAACATTCCCGCGCATTTCACGATGTAACCCTATGCATTACACTTGCTGGACGAGCGATCAACGAGGGTAAACCGTATGAAAATCATCAGTAAAGATCTGCGCGACGGTGAAAAACTGCCGGAACGCCACGTATTCAACGGCATGGGGTATCAGGGAGACAATATCTCCCCGCACCTGGCGTGGGACGAGGTTCCGGCCGGAACCAAAAGCTTTGTCGTGACCTGCTACGACCCGGATGCGCCGACCGGCTCCGGCTGGTGGCACTGGATTGTGGCGAACCTGCCTGCCGACACGCGCGTCCTGCCGCAGGGCTCCGGTTCAGACCTGGTTGCCCTGCCTGAAGGCGCCATTCAGACGCGCACCGATTTTGGTAAAGCGGGCTACGGCGGCGCGGCGCCACCAAAAGGGGAAACCCACCGCTATATCTTCACGGTGCACGCGCTGGACGTGGAGAAAATTGAGGTCGATGAAGGGGCGAGCGGCGCGATGGTAGGGTTTAACGTGCATTTCCATTCGCTGGGCAGCGCGTCGATTACTGCCATGTATTCATAAAAAAAGCCGGGTGGCGGCTTCGCCTTACCCGGCCTACATTTCGCACGCGTAGGCCCGGTAAGCGCAGCGCCACCGGGCAAAAAATCACAGCACCGAAGGTAACAACCCCACCAGCCGCCCTTCTTCCAGAAGCTGCATCGCCTTATCGATATCCGGCGCAAAGAAGCGGTCGTCATCGTAGTGCGATACATGCTCGCGCAGCGCATGACGCGCCTGCTCCAGCAGCGGGCTGGATTTTAGCCCTTCACGCAGATCGACACCCTGACATGCCGCCAGCCATTCTACCGCCAGCACGCCGCGGGTATTGGAAGCCATTTCCCAGAGACGACGCCCGGCAGCCGGTGCCATCGAAACGTGATCTTCCTGGTTCGCTGACGTTGGCAGGCTGTCCACGCTGTGCGGGTGCGACAGGGCTTTGTTCTCGCTCGCCAGCGCCGCCGCGGTGACCTGGGCAATCATAAAGCCCGAGTTGACCCCGCCGTTACGCACCAGGAACGGCGGCAGCTGGGACATATGTTTATCCATCATCAGCGCAATGCGGCGCTCGGACAACGCGCCAACTTCGGCGATCGCCAGAGCGATATTATCCGCCGCCATCGCCACAGGCTCGGCGTGGAAGTTACCTCCGGAAACCACCTCGTTTTCCTGGGCGAACACCAGCGGGTTATCGGACACCGCGTTGGCCTCCACCAGCAGGACCTCTGCCGCCTGGCGCAGCTGCGTCAGGCACGCGCCCATGACCTGCGGCTGGCAGCGCAGGGAATACGGATCCTGAACCTTCTCGCAGTTATGGTGTGAATCGGCAATTTCGCTGGTGTCGGTAAGCACGTGACGGTACATCGCGGCGGCATCAATTTGCCCACGCTGACCGCGCACCTCGTGGATGCGGGCATCGAACGGGCGACGCGAGCCCAGCACGGCTTCGGTGGTCAGCGCACCGCACACCACCGCCGAGGCAAACAGATCTTCCGCTTCAAACAGGCCGCGCAGCGCGAAAGCGGTCGATGCCTGCGTGCCGTTCAGCAGCGCCAGCCCCTCTTTCGCCGCCAGGGTGATCGGGTTTAACCCGGCTTTTTTCAGCGCCTCTTTCGCAGGGAGCCACTCGCCCTGCCAGCGCGCTTTGCCTTCCCCCAGCAGCAGCAGCGACATGTGCGCCAGCGGCGCAAGATCGCCGGATGCGCCGACGGAACCTTTTGCCGGGATCCACGGATAGACTTCCGCATTCACCAGCGCCATCAGCGCCTGAATCACGCTCAGGCGAATGCCGGAGAAACCGCGCGCCAGGCTGTTGATTTTGAGGACCATCATCAGACGGACAATCTCATCGTCCAGCGGCTGACCCACGCCAGCGGCATGCGACAGCACCAGCGAACGCTGTAAGTTTTCCAGATCGTGCGTCGCGATGCGGGTCTGCGCCAGCAGGCCAAAGCCGGTGTTAATCCCGTACGCGGTGCGCCCTTCGGCAACAATCGCCTCCACGCAGGCGACGCTGTCGTTAATGGCGGCGTGGGCGCTTTCATCCAGCGAAAGGGTGACCGGTTTACGCCAAACGTTACGCAGCTGCTTGAGCGTCAGCGAGCCGGGAGTCAGTGTTAATGCGTTCATTAATGCTTTCCTTGTGTGGCAGGGATCATCGGCAGGTTAAGGCCCTGCTCTTTGGCACAGTCAATGGCAATTTCGTAACCCGCATCCGCGTGACGCATCACGCCGGTGGCCGGGTCGTTGTGCAGCACGCGAGCGATACGCGCGGCGGCTTCATCGGTTCCGTCACAGACGATGACCATCCCGGAATGCTGGGAGAAGCCCATCCCCACGCCGCCGCCGTGGTGCAGCGACACCCAGGTCGCGCCGCTGGCGGTATTCAGAAGAGCGTTCAGCAATGGCCAGTCGGAGACTGCATCCGAACCGTCGCGCATGGCTTCGGTTTCGCGGTTCGGGCTGGCGACGGAGCCGGAGTCCAGGTGGTCGCGGCCAATGACGATCGGCGCGGAGACTTCACCGCTGCGCACCATTTCGTTGAAGGCCAGGCCGAGTTTTTGACGCCACTCCAGCCCTACCCAGCAGATACGCGCCGGCAGGCCCTGGAAGTTAATGCGCTCGCGGGCCATGTCCAGCCAGCGATGCAGGTGTTCGTCATCGGCGACGATCTCCTTCACTTTGGCGTCGGTTTTGTAGATATCCTCCGGGTCACCGGACAGGGCAACCCAGCGGAACGGGCCGATACCGCGGCAGAACAGCGGACGAATATAGGCAGGAACGAATCCCGGGAAGTCAAACGCGTTATTTACGCCCATCTCTTTCGCCATCTGGCGGATGTTGTTGCCGTAGTCAAAGGTCGGAATGCCCATCTGGCTAAAGGCCAGCATGGCGGAGACGTGTTCGGCCATGGCGCGTTTCGCGGCAAGCACCGTGCCTTCCGGGTCGGTTTCCGCTTTTTGCTGATATTCTTCCCACGTCCAGCCTTTTGGCAGGTAGCCGTGCAGCGGGTCATGGGCGCTGGTCTGGTCGGTGACCAGATCCGGGCGCACGCCGCGGGCGACGAGCTGCGGGAGAATCTCCGCCGCGTTGCCGCACAGGGCAATCGACACCGCTTTGCCTTCGGAGGTATATTTTTTGATGCGCGCCAGCGCATCGTCCAGATCGGTTGCCTGTTCATCGACGTAGCGGGTGCGCAGACGGAAATCAATGCGGCTCTGCTGGCACTCAATGTTCAGCGAGCACGCGCCGGCAAGCGTGGCGGCCAGCGGCTGCGCGCCGCCCATGCCGCCAAGACCCGCGGTCAATACCCAGCGGCCTTTCAGCGAGCCGTTATAGTGCTGGCGGCCGGCTTCCACGAAGGTCTCGTAGGTGCCCTGCACAATCCCCTGGCTGCCGATGTAGATCCAGCTACCCGCGGTCATCTGGCCATACATCGCCAGCCCTTTTGCGTCCAGTTCGTTGAAGTGTTCCCAGGTAGCCCAGTGCGGCACGAGGTTAGAGTTGGCGATCAGCACGCGGGGCGCGTTTTTGTGCGTTTTGAACACGCCAACCGGCTTGCCGGACTGTACCAGCAGGGTTTCGTCGTGTTCGAGTTCGGTCAGGGATTTTACAATTGCGTCATAGCATTCCCAGTTGCGCGCGGCGCGGCCTATGCCGCCGTAGACCACCAGCTCGTGGGGGTTCTCCGCTACCTCAGGATCGAGGTTGTTCATCAACATGCGCAGCGGGGCTTCGGTGAGCCAGCTTTTGGCGGTGAGAGTGGTGCCGCGCGCGGCACGGACATCCTGCTGGCGGTATTTACCTGACGACATTGTGTGCTCCTCATACGGGACAGTGATGCATTTAGATATACTTGTATAGACAAGCACACACAAGGTCAGATTTAACAAAAAAGATACAATTTTGTTATATTGCGTTAGCTATCACGCTTTTAAAACTTATGACATAAAGTGGCCCTGCAGCCGGTAGCGGTTACCCGGGAAAAGCAGCCGGGCATGCGACACAATGTGCGACGAGGACCAGGTCCGACGGCGGATCAGCAGGCACGGATCGTGCTCTTTAATGCGCAGCCGCTCGCACTCCTGCGGCGTGGCGCGCACGGCCTCCACAATGTGCTCCCCTTCCGTCAGCGGAGCGACGAGCGAGAGATAGGCGTGCGGCGTGGTCTGGGTGTAATCCTGATTCAGATAGTCCGGTATCCGGTCAGCGTTCACGCAGCGATCTTCAATCTGCACCGGAATGTCGTTCTCAAAATGCACCATCACGGAATGGAAGATACGGCTGCCTTCTTTGACATTCAGCTCTACGGCCTGCTCGGCGCTGGCCTGGGTCTCTTCGAGCACCAGCACCTCACAGCGGTGCTGATGATTTCGCGAGGTTATCTCATCGGCAATGCTGCGGATTTCAAACAGGGCAGATTGCCCTTTCGGTTCCGCCACAAATGTCCCCACGCCCTGCAGGCGCACCAGAAGCCCTTCGTCGGTCAGCTCGCGCAGCGCCCGGTTGATGGTCATCCGGCTAAAACCAAACTGCGCCACCAGCTCGGCCTCCGAGGGAATGCGATCGTGCGGCCGCCAGACGCCGGTGGCGATTTTTTCGCTGATTGCCTGCTTCACCTTTTCGTAGAAAGGCGCGGGAGGGCTCGACGGCGGCAGAGGTGAGCGTGAAAACATCGTGACTCCTTGAATAGTGTTATGCCCACCAGTGAGCAATTTGCCAGGCCAGACGGGCGGCAAGCTTTGCGCCCTGTCCGTCCCGATCGTACTGCGGGTTAAACTCTACCAGATCGGCGGCCTGTAGCTTACCGCTGCGGCAGATTTGTTCGATAACCGGCAGAAGATCCCGCGCCGGTATGCCTAACGCAGCCGGGGCGGACGCGGCAGGCATTTCGCTGGCGGGCAGGACGTCCAGATCGATTGTCAGATAGATACGATCGGCCTGCGCCAGCACCTTTTCCAGCGCGGATAGCGCATCGCGCCTGAAATGGAGATCTTCCACCAGCGTGACGTTCAGGCGTTCGGCCTCATCCCACAGCGCCAGCGTGTTCGCCGCCCGGCTCACGCCAAAGCAGGCGTACTGAAATTCCCGCCCGCGCTCATCGCAGTACTGCGCCAGCTGGCGAAACGGAGTACCGGACGTCGCCCGGTCGGCCTTGCGCAGGTCAAGATGGGCATCAAGGTTGATCACCGCCACGCGCTCGTTAGGGAACGCATCCAGAACGCCCCGACCGTGCGCCCAGGCAGTTTCGTGCCCGCCGCCAAAGACCAGCGTGCGCATCCCGGACTGCTGGCAGGTCGTGACGGCATCGCTTAACGCCTGCTGCGCCGCTTCCAGCTCGTCGCCTTCAACGTAAACCGAGCCCATATCCGTCAGTCGTTCATGCCCCTGATGGCTTGCCATGTTCGCCAGCGCTTTTCGCAGCATATCCGGTGCCTGCACGGCGCCGGGCCTGCCCTGATTGCGTTTTACCCCTTCATCACATTCAAAGCCTATCAGCGCGATGCCGGATGAAAGCGGCGTGAACTGTCCCTGCTGCTTTATCGTCTGGAAAATGCGCGTTGCATTGCTGGCCTCGGCGCTGTCGTCGCGCCCCTGCCAGACCGTTTCGGCTACCGGCCGCCATAACCTCATACTGCCTCCCCACGGAAAATACGTTGATACAGCGGATTGCGTCCCGGCTCGTAGACCATCTCAACCGGATGGTGAGCATCCCAGACGATAAAATCGGCGACAAACCCTGCCCGTAGCTGCCCGTGGGTTGCGCCACGGCCCAGCGCCTGCGCGGCATGGCGCGTGACGCCAGCCCAGGCTTCTTCAGGGGTCAGGCCAAACTGTACGCAGGCCATATTCATCGCCAGGTGCAGGCTGGCAAACGGGCTGGTGCCGGGGTTATAGTCGGTGGCGACGGCCATCGGCACGCCCTGTTTTCTGAGCCGTTCCACCGGCGGACGCTGGCGCTCCTGAAGAAAATAGAACGCGCCGGGGAGCAGTACCGCAACCGTGCCGCTTTGCGCCATCGCCTGAACTCCTGCGTCGTCGAGATACTCAATATGATCGGCGGAAAGCCCCTTATAACGGCTGACCAGCGCCGCGCCGCCCTGATTAGACAGCTGCTCGACGTGCCCTTTCACCGGAATACCGAGCGCGGTGGCAGCCTGGAAGAGGCGCTCGGTTTGCGACGGGGTAAAGCCGACGTTTTCACAAAACACGTCGACTGCTTCATATAACTCTTTCTGCCACAGCGTGGGCAGGATCTGCTCGCAGACCAGCGTGAGGTACGCATCGGGATCCTGCCGGTATTCCGTTGGAACCGCATGCGCCGCCAGCAGCGTTGGGCTGATATCGATCGGGTTATTGAGGCTCAGCTGGCGCGCGACCTGCAGCATCTTCTCTTCGGCCTCGGGGTTTAGACCGTATCCCGACTTGATTTCAACCGTGGTGACGCCTTCATTCATCAGTCGCTGAAGCCGCTGCTGCGCCAGTTGAAGCAGGGTTTCGGCTGAGCTGCTGCGCGTCGCCGTCACGGTCGCGTTAATCCCGCCCCCCTGGGCGCTGATGGTTTGATATGAGACGCCGTTCAGACGCTGCTCCCACTCCGCCGCGCGATCCCCGCCAAACACCAGGTGGGTATGGCAGTCAATCAGGCCAGGCGTGACCAGACGCCCCTGGAGATCGACACAGCGAGGGTGTCCGGCAGGAACGTCAGATTCAGGGATCACGGCCAGAAGGGTGTGGCCGCGCACGACCAGGGCATGTTGCTCTTTCAGTCCATAAGGCGCAGATACGTCCGGCACCATCGTAGCCAGTCGCGCATTTCGCCATATTACATCGTCGGGATGAATCTGCTGCATGGGGCATTCCACTTGTCTTAGGTTGTATAGACATTTATTTTCATCTGTTGTCTGCTGTCAACCGACTTTGCGGAAAATGTTATTTATTTGTGATCACTTACCTGCCGCTCCGGGGCTAAAAATGCAACTTTTACCCTTTTTATCTTCCCGTTTCGCTCAACTTAGTATAAAAAAGCAGGCTATTTCGTCTATCCCGTTAAGACTTGCATACCCAGGAGCTTCACCTTGAACATTTCCAGGATTTCCCGTCTGGCGTTAGCACTCGCCTTTGGCGTGACCTTATCCGCATGCAGTTCAACTCCACCGGATCAGCGACCTTCTGAGCAGGCTGCGCCCGGTACCGCCTCCCGCCCGATTTTGTCCGCTGATGAAGCGAAGAACTTCGACCGCGCGCACTACTTCTCAGCGATGGATCCTAACGCTGCGCCGTGGGCACCGTCGTCTATTAACCTGCCTAAACAGCCTGACTTCGTGGTTGGCCCGGCGGGTGCGCAGGGCGTAACGCATACCTCTATTCAGGCTGCGGTTGATGCTGCCATCACTAAACACAGCGCGTCTCGCCAGTACATCGCGATCCTGCCAGGTGAATATGAAGGCACCGTATATGTTCCGGCGGCCCCAGGCAGCATTACGCTTTACGGTCTGGGCGAAAAAGCGGTCGACGTAAAAATTGGCCTGGCGATTGATTCCGAAATCGACAGCAACACCTGGCGTCACCTGGTGAACCCGGCCGGTAAATATATGCCGGGTAAACCGGCGTGGTACATGTTTGATAACTGCCAGAGCAAGCGTTCCGCCACCATTGGCGTGATGTGTTCAGCAGTGTTCTGGTCTCAGAATAACGGTCTGCAGCTGCAGAACCTGACCATTCAGAATACCCTGGGAGACAGCGTTGATGCCGGTAACCACCAGGCCGTTGCGCTGCGTAGCGATGGTGACCAGGTGCAGATTAACAACGTCAACATTCTGGGCCGTCGGAACACCTTCTTCGTGACCAACAGCGGCGTGCAGAACACCCTGCAGAATAACCGCCTGACCCGTACCCTGGTGACCAACAGCTACGTTGAAGGTGACGTGGATCTGGTGTCCGGACGCGGCGCGGTGGTGTTTGATAACACCGATTTCCGCGTGGTGAATTCACGTACTCAGCAGGAAGGCTACGTGTTTGCTCCGGCAACCCAGTCTAACCTCTTCTACGGCTTCCTGGCCGTGAACAGCCGCTTTAACGCTGCCGGTGACGGCGTGGCGCAGCTGGGACGCTCCCTGGACGTGGACTCTGCCACTAACGGCCAGGTCGTGATCCGCGACAGCGTGATCAATGAAGGCTTCAACATGGCGAAGCCGTGGGCTGATGCCGCGATCTCCAAACGTCCATTCTCCGGCAATACCGGTGCGGTGGATGATAAAGGAAACGTGCAGCGCAACCTGAACGACGCTAACTTCAACCGCATGTGGGAATACAACAACCGCGGTCTGGGTAGCAAAGTGGTTGCTGAGCCGAAGCAGTAAGATGAGAGTAAAAGGGGGATGTTAATCCCCCTTTTTACTGCGACTGGATACGTCAGGCACCAAACTTAAGATACGCATCCAATAGTTGCATAATCGCAACCATGAGTTGCAGGAACAGAATTGCCCATTCCACACCGCTCATACGCCACTCCTTTGGTATAGAGCACTTCTCCTCTGATTTACCTTTCCGCTGCCTGTCACCAGAGGTGTGTTGGTTATGTTTTGATGTGCTCCGCAGTTTAGGCACCGTCGGCACCACCCGACAGCCAGGACTTAAAAAGGATCCTGAATTGCGGAACTGCAACACATCAAACCAACGGACAGAATAATATCAGACCATTACTGTACATAAAAACAGTTAAAGGGAGTTTAGGAATTTATAAAGAGAACATAAATAACTCACTGATTATATTAAATATTGATATCTACCATCGTCTCATAATCTCTTTTCTTCGTTGACGATGAATTTACATCACCTTAAGCCAATATTATGATGGACGTGTTGGTTACGTTTTGATGTGCACACCCGGCTACCACCGGGCATAAAAAAACCTCGCATTCGCGAGGTTTTTTGTTTTTAGCCGCTTAGTGAGCGTTTACCACGACCCACATTGGCCCCTGTCCGACGGCGTAACGTCCTTTCTCTTCCAGCAGCCCCTGCTCGCCTTTAATTTCATACAGCGCGATGTGGTGGGATTTCTGCCCCGCCGCAATCAGGTATTTACCGCTGTGATCGATATTAAAGCCGCGCGGCTGGGTTTCCGTTGGCTGGAACCCTTCAATCGCCAGCACGCTGCCGTCTTCAGAGACGCTAAACACGGTAATCAGGCTGGAGGTACGGTCACAGGCGTACAGATGGCGGCCATTTGGCGTAATGTGAATATCCGCCGCCCAGCGGGTGTCGGAGAAGTCAGACGGCATCATATCCAGCGTCTGCACGCATTCAATCTGGCCGTTAGGATCTTTCAGTTCCCATACGTCCACAGAGCTGTTCAGTTCATTGACCACGTAGGCGTACTGCTGGTTCGGATGGAAGACCATATGACGCGGACCCGCGCCTTCAACGGTAGTCACTTCGGCAGGATGCTGCGCCACCAGGTGACCATCGTCGCTCAGGGTGAACAAGCAGATACGATCCTGCTTCAGCGCAGGCACCCACAGCGTGCGGTTATCCGGCGTGATATTCGCCGAGTGGCAGCCCTCAAGCCCTTCCACCACATCCACGGTTTCGACCGGAATGCCATCTTCCAGACGCGTTACGCTGACGCAGCCCGCGTTATAAGAGCCGCTGAAGACAAAGTTGCCTTTACGATCGGTTGAGATATGGGTCGGGCTGCCCGGCAGTGGTGCTTCGGCAGTGTACGTCAGCGCGCCATCGTCCGGAGAAATGCGATAGGCCAGCACGCGGAACTCCGGGCGCACACCCACGTACAAGAAACGTTTATCCGGGCTGATGACCATCGGTTGCACCTGGCCTGGCACGTCAACAACCTGAACCAGCGTGAGTGTCCCTTCGGTATTTAAACGCCAGACGTGGATCTGCTGGCTTTCAGGACTGGCGGTATAAACGGTTTGTTTCATGAATATTCACTCCTCACTGCGCATGAAAGTAGTTAACTTTTGACGGTGAATGCTGAATTGTCGACAGGAATTTTGAAGCGTTCGCCTCTCGGTGTACCATCCCATCAAAACGTAAATTCAATATTAACCCGGGAAAACAGATGACCTCGCGTGTGATTGCTCTGGATTTAGACGGTACCTTACTGACGCCGCAAAAAACCCTTCTCCCCTCCTCCCTTGAGGCGCTTAAACGCGCGCAGGAAGTGGGATATCAACTCCTTATCGTAACGGGTCGACATCACGTTGCCATTCACCCTTTTTATCAGGCACTGGCGTTAGATACACCTGCAATTTGTTGTAATGGCACTTATTTGTATGATTATCAGGCAAAAAAGGTTTTAGCCTCCGACCCGCTGCCAGTTCCCCAGGCGCTGCAGCTGATTGATCTGTTGGATGAGCATGCCGTTCATGGCCTGATGTACGTGGATAACGCGATGGTGTACGAGCGCCCTACTGGCCATGTGGTGCGCACCAGCAACTGGGCGTTGTCCCTGCCTGAAGCGCAGCGTCCGGTCTTTACCCAGGTTTCCTCCCTGCGTCAGGCCGCCCATGACGTTGAGGCTATCTGGAAATTCGCCCTGACGGATGAAGACACCACCAAACTGAATACCTTCGCAAAACACGTGGAGCAGACCCTGGGTCTGGAGTGCGAGTGGTCCTGGCATGACCAGGTGGATATTGCCCGCAAAGGCAACAGCAAAGGCAAGCGTCTGACGCAGTATGTGGAATCTCAGGGCTGGTCGATGCAGGATGCGATCGCCTTTGGTGATAACTACAACGACATCAGCATGCTGGAAGCCGCCGGTACCGGCGTGGCGATGGGCAATGCCGACGACGCGGTCAAAGCCCGCGCCAACGTGGTGATTGGCGACAACACCACCGACAGCATCGCGCAGTACATTTATACCCACCTGCTGTAATCAGGCGGTAATCGAGACGCTCTTAATTTGCGCGTAAAGCCACAGGCCGGGTTTGATCCCTAACTCATCCCTGGCCCACGGGCTGATGCGCGCCCAGAGCGTCCTGCTGCCGACTTCAAGCTTCACTTCCACCTGCCCGTTATCATCAAAACACTCCGCGACTTTGGCACGCAGAATATTTCGAATACTGGTTTGCAGCGGCGGCTGCAGCACCAGCGAGACGTCCGACGCCTGGATGCGAATTCTCAGCGCGGACTGTAACGGTTTGTCGATCTTATTGACCCAGAGATGCTGGTCACCCAGCGCCAGGGCGGTCATCGCGTAGTGTGGATGGTGTTCCAGAACGCTCACTTTCAGGATGCTGCTCTGCTGCTCCCTGGGTAACCACGGGTGCATGACGCTGCTGCCCCACACCTCTTCCAGGTTGCCAAACGCCTTAACGCTGCCCTCTTCCAGCACTAGCACCTTGTCGGCCAGATGGAGGATCTCATCCAGCGAATGGCTGACGTAGAGCATCGGAATATTAATTTCGCGCGTCAGGCGCTGTAGATAAGGCAGAAGTTCGCGTTTACGCGGAATATCGAGCGAGGCCAGCGGTTCGTCGAGCAGCAGCAGTTCGGGTGCGGTCAGCAACGCGCGGCCAATGGCCACACGCTGTTTTTCTCCACCGGAGAGCGAGGAGGGTAGCCTGTCGAGCAGAGGTTCAATGCCTAAAAGCGTCACCAGCTTATCAAACTGCCCGGCCATGCTTTTCGCCATGCCGTAACGCAGGTTGCCTCGCACGCTGTAGTGCGGAAACAGGCGCGCGTCCTGGAAAACATAGCCGATGCGGCGTTTATCCGGCGAGAGGTAAACCTTATTCTCTACGTCATTCAGAACGCGGTCATTCAGGACAATACGGCCAGACTGCGGGCGGGTCAGGCCGCTGATGGCATTAATCAGCGACGTTTTTCCCGCTCCCGACACGCCAAAGATGGCGGTGATTCCGCTTGCCGGCAGCGTTTCGTTAAGCGTCAGGGTATGGTTTCCCAGCGTCTGGGTAAAATGGAGTTCCAGCATGCTTATTTCCCCATCCGCTCGCGGCTGAGCCGCGCCAGCCATTCAGACACCATCAGCGATGCCAGCGCCAGCACAATTGAAATAATACACAGCCGCGCCGCCGCGCCTTCACCGCCCGGCGTTTGAATCAGGGTGTACATTGCCGACGGGATGGTTCGCGTCTCACCGGGGATGTTCGACACAAATGTGATCGTCGCGCCAAACTCGCCCAGCGAGCGGGCGAAGGCCAGCACCGTACCAACAATAATACCGGGTAACGTCAGGGGGAGCGTGATGGTGAAAAAGACGCGCCAGCGCCCTGCGCCCAGCGTGCGGGCCGCCTGTTCGAGCTTCATGTCCACGCCTTCCAGCGCGAGGCGTATCGCCCTCACCATCAGCGGGAATGACATCACCGCTGCCGCCAGTACCGCACCGCGCCAGCTAAACGCAAACGTCAGTCCAAACCAGTCGTAGAGCTTCTCGCCGATAAAACCACGTCGCCCCATCGAAATCAGCAGCAGGTAACCGACCACCACGGGCGGCAAAACGAGCGGAAGATGAAGCACGCTGTCGAGCAGCGTTTTGCCGGGAAACTGGCAGCGAACCAGTAGCCAGGCAAAGAAGATCCCAAAGGGCAAACTCAGCGCAACCGCCAGGGAAGAGACTTTAAGGCTCAGCAGAACAGCCTGCCATTCAGGATCGGTCAATATCATCAGTGAGTCGTAAATCCATAACGTTTAAAGATCGCGGACGCCTCCGGGCCCTTCAGGTAATCGCGGAAGGCCGTCACGGTCGCATTTTTATGTCCATCAACAATCGCAACAGGATATTCCACTTTCTTGTGGGAGTCTTCCGGGAACGTTGCGACCACTTTTACCCCTTTACTGGCAACGGCATCAGAGCCATACACAATGCCCAGCGGGGCTTCGTTGCGTTCCACCAGCGCCAGCGCGCCGCGCACGTCTTCCGCCGGGGCCAGCTTCGGTGACAATGTCTCCCATGCGCCCAGCTTTTGCAGCGCTTCTTTGGCATAAATCCCGGCCGGAACGTGCTCCGGGTCGCCCACCGCCAGACGGCCACCGTTCAGCAGGCTCGTCCAGTTGGTCTCTTTGTTGATGGTAATGTCCGCCTGCGCGCTGGCTTTTGGCGCCACGACAACCAGGCTATTCCCCAGCAGCGTTTCGCGAGTTGTCGCATCAATTGATTTCTTCTCCGCCGCGTAATCCATCCACTTCTGGTCTGCCGAGATGAACAGATCCGCCGGTGCGCCCGCTTCTATCTGGCGCGCCAGCGTCGAGGAAGAGGCAAAAGAGGAGACCACCTCGACGTTTTTCTCTTTTTTATACGCCGCAGCGATATCCTGCAGCGCGTTGGTCAGCGACGCCGCCGCAAAGACCGTGATTTTACCCTCGTCCGCCAGCGCGTGTCCGGTAAGTGAAAGCGTCAGCGTTGCCCCTGCGAAAAGGCGTACCCATGAACGTGCCATCTGTAACTCCTGTGAGTAGCGTTATATACATATTAATATAACGGTAACGTCAGGGAGATCCCAGCGTTTAATCGTACCGCTGAAGGGGTAAACCGGTGTGATGCGTTAAATAATATCGGCGTAAACGGGAAAATCTTGAGAGCAAAACGCCCGGGCTAGCCGGGCGTTTTGTGGGGAATCAATGCTGCTTTTTAGCCTGGTCTTTGTGACCAATGTTCGAAAAGACGTTGAACACTTCACCCAGGCCGTAGATGGCACCGAGGATGATGGCCATCACTACTGGTACCATGATCACGGCGAATACCAGACTTTTCAACAACTCTAACATGGTTTTCTCCAGATATTGTGAACAGCTTATTCTACCCTTTCAAGTGAGAAAAACATCCCCTTTTGTGCGGTACCCTTTGCGCCCTGCCCCATTTAGGCCACAATACTCTTTTTGCCAGGACACTGTTATGCAGGCCGAAATTCTCCTCACTCTACGACTTCAGCAAAAGCTTTTCGCCGATCCGCGACGTATCGCCCTGCTTAAACAAATAGAACAAACGGGCTCGATTAGCCAGGGGGCGAAAAACGCGGGCATCAGCTACAAAAGTGCCTGGGACGCCATTAACGAAATGAACACCCTGAGCGAACAACCGCTGGTGGACAGAGCCACGGGCGGCAAAGGCGGCGGCGGAGCGATCGTGACGCGCTATGGCCAGCGTCTTATTCAGCTTTACGATCTGCTGGCCCAGATCCAGCAAAAGGCGTTTGACGCGTTGAGCGACGACGATAACGTTCCACTGGACAGCTTGCTGGCCGCCATTTCCCGCTTCTCGTTACAAACCAGCGCCCGCAACCAGTGGTTTGGAACGGTGACGGCGCGCGACAATCTCCAGGTACAGCAGCATATTGAGATCCTGCTTGCCGATGGCACCACCCGTCTGAAAGCCGCAATCACGGCGCAGAGCGCAGAGCGCCTTGAGCTGGATGAAGGTAAAGAAGTGCTGGTGCTGCTGAAAGCACCGTGGGTCAATATCACGCGCGATCCCGACACCGCAAAGGCAGCCGATAACCAGCTACAGGGCGCAATTAGCCATATCGAACGCGGCCAGGCGCAGTGCGAAGTGCTGATGACCCTCCCAGACGGGCAACCGCTTTGCGCAACGATACCGCTTAGCGAAGCGGACGGTTTAGAAGAAGGTTCTGTCGTCACCGCCTGCTTCAACGCAGACCGGGTGATTATCGCCACATTGTGCTGAGCGCATTGACAATCGCGCCGACAGTGCGTATCCCTGATATCTATTGCTGCAAAAACAGGGATAAATCATGTCATCATTGCATATTTCGCAAGGCACGTTTCGTCTTAGCGATACCCGAACGCTGACGATTGCTGATTTGACGATACGCGCGGGTGAAAGCTGGGCGTTTGTCGGCACTAACGGCAGCGGTAAATCCGCGCTGGCCCGCGCGCTGGCCGGCGAGCTTCCCCTCCTCAAGGGCGAATGCCAGGGCGACTTTACGCGCCTGACGCGCCTGTCATTTGAACAACTGCAAAAGCTGGTGAGCGACGAGTGGCAGCGCAACAACACCGATTTACTCAGCCCTGGTGAAGAAGATACCGGCCGTACGACGGCGGAAATTATTCAGGATGAGGTGAAAGATCCCGCCCGCTGTCAGCGCCTGGCAGAACAGTTCGGCATCACCGCCCTGCTCAACCGGCGCTTTAAATACCTTTCTACCGGCGAGACGCGGAAAACGCTGCTCTGCCAGGCGCTGATGAGCGAGCCCGAGCTGCTTATCCTCGACGAACCGTTTGACGGCCTTGACGTGCAGTCCCGCGCGCAGCTGGCGGCTCTGCTGGAGTCGCTTAATCAGCAGGGATATACCCTGGTGCTGGTGCTAAACCGCTTCGATGAAATTCCGGATTTTATCCAGCACGCAGGCGTACTGGCAGACTGTAACCTGACCGAGACCGGTGAAAAGACAGCGCTGCTTAAGCAGGCGCTCATCGCCCAGCTCGCGCACAGTGAACAACTCGACGGTATTACCCTTCCGGAACCTGACGCTCCTTCGGCCCGCCACGCGCTTGATCCCCACCAGCCGCGCATCGTGCTGCGGGATGGGATGGTCTCTTATGACGATCGCCCGATCCTTAACCGTCTAAGCTGGGCGGTCAATCCTGGCGAGCATTGGCAGATTGTCGGCCCTAACGGCGCGGGAAAATCGACGCTGCTGAGCCTGATAACCGGCGATCACCCGCAGGGCTATAGCAACGATCTGACGCTGTTCGGTCGACGTCGCGGCAGCGGCGAAACCATCTGGGATATTAAAAAACATATCGGCTACGTCAGCAGCAGCCTGCATCTGGATTACCGGGTCAGTACCACGGTACGCAACGTGATCCTTTCCGGCTATTTTGATTCCATCGGTATTTATCAGGCGGTGTCGGACAAACAGCACAAGCTGGCCCTGCAGTGGCTGGATATCCTTGGCATGGACACCCGGATCGCTGACGCGCCGTTTCATAGCCTGTCGTGGGGGCAGCAGCGTCTGGCCCTGATCGTCCGCGCGCTGGTGAAACACCCTACGCTTCTGATCCTCGACGAACCGCTGCAGGGACTCGATCCGCTGAATCGACAGCTTATCCGCCGCTTTGTGGACGTGCTGATTAGCGAAGGTGAAACGCAGCTGCTGTTCGTTTCACACCATGCCGAAGATGCCCCCTCCTGCATCACGCATCGCCTGGAGTTTGTTCCGGACGGTGAGCACTATCGTTATCTGCAAAGCAAAATCGATTAACCCCCGGAGGGCGCCGCCCTCCGTTTTTCAGATAACCTGCACTAAGACATCGCTATCCCTTTGATCTACAATGCCCCCAAGCGGCTAAAAATCGGATTTTAAAAACAGTGTAAACGATTCCACTATTTTATCCCATGTCACACTTTTCGCGTCTCTGTTATGCTATGGTTATTACATACCATAAGCCCAATGGAGCGAAATATGCGAGTTCTGGTAACAGGTGGTAGCGGTTACATAGGTAGTCATACCTGCGTGCAACTGCTGCAAAACGGTCACGACGTCATCATTCTCGACAACCTGTGCAACAGTAAGCGCAGCGTGCTGCCCGTGATTGAACGTCTTGGCGGTAAACAACCCACTTTCGTGGAAGGCGACATCCGCAACGAAGCGCTGATGACCGAGATCCTTCACGACCACGCCATCGAAGCGGTGATCCACTTCGCGGGCCTGAAAGCGGTTGGTGAATCCGTTGCGAAACCGCTCGAGTATTACGACAACAACGTCAACGGTACCCTGCGTCTCATCTCCGCCATGCGTGCGGCCAACGTCAAAAACTTCATCTTTAGCTCCTCCGCCACCGTTTACGGCGATCAGCCCAAAATTCCTTATGTGGAAAGCTTCCCGACCGGTACACCGCAAAGCCCGTACGGCAAAAGCAAGCTGATGGTGGAGCAGATCCTGACCGACCTGCAAAAAGCGCAGCCGGAGTGGAGCATCGCGCTGCTGCGCTACTTCAACCCGGTCGGCGCGCATCCTTCTGGAGACATGGGTGAAGATCCGCAGGGCATCCCGAACAACCTGATGCCGTATATCGCGCAGGTTGCCGTGGGTCGCCGCGACTCGCTGGCAATTTTTGGCAATGACTACCCTACCGAAGACGGCACCGGCGTGCGCGACTACATCCACGTAATGGATCTGGCCGACGGCCACGTGGCGGCGATGCAGCAGCTGGCCAACAAGCCGGGCGTGCATATTTACAACCTCGGCGCCGGGGTCGGCAGCAGCGTGCTGGACGTGGTTAACGCCTTCAGCAAAGCCTGCGGTAAGCCGGTGAGCTACCACTTCGCCCCGCGTCGTGATGGCGACCTGCCTGCTTACTGGGCCGATGCCACCAAAGCCGACAAAGAGCTTAACTGGCGTGTGACGCGCACGCTTGATGAAATGGCACAGGATACCTGGCACTGGCAGTCACGCCATCCGCAGGGCTATCCGGACTAAGGATCCGTCATGACGCAATTTAATCCCGTCGATCATCCGCATCGTCGCTTTAACCCGTTAAGCGGGCAATGGATTTTAGTTTCTCCGCATCGCGCCAAGCGCCCCTGGCAGGGGGCGCAGGAGACGCCTGCAAAACAGACGCTGCCACAGCACGACCCGGACTGCTTCCTTTGTCCGGGCAACACGCGCGTCACCGGGGATAAAAACCCGGACTACAAAGGCACCTTCGTCTTCACCAACGATTTCGCCGCCCTGATGACCGACACCCCGGACGCGCCGGAAAGCCACGATCCGCTGATGCGCTGCGAAAGCGCGCGCGGAACCAGCCGCGTGATCTGCTTCTCGCCCGATCACAGCAAAACGCTGCCGGAGCTGAGCGTGGACGCGCTGAAAGAGGTCGTCAGCACCTGGCAGGCGCAAACCGCAGAGCTGGGGCAGAGCTATCCGTGGGTGCAGGTGTTCGAAAACAAAGGCGCGGCGATGGGCTGCTCTAACCCGCACCCGCACGGCCAGGTCTGGGCGAACAGCTTCCTGCCTAACGAAGCCGAGCGTGAAGACCGTCTGCAGAAAGCGTATTACGCGGAAAACGGTTCGCCGATGCTGGTGGATTACACCCAGCGTGAGCTGGCCGACGGCAGCCGCACCGTGGTGGAAACCGAACACTGGCTGGCCGTCGTCCCTTACTGGGCCGCCTGGCCGTTTGAAACGCTGCTGCTGCCGAAAGCGCACGTGCAGCGCATCACCGATCTCAGCGACGCGCAGCGCGACGACCTTGCCCTGGCGCTGAAAAAGCTGACCAGCCGTTACGACAATCTGTTCCAGTGCTCCTTCCCGTACTCCATGGGCTGGCACGGCGCCCCGTTTAACGGCGAAGAGAATCAACACTGGCAGCTGCACGCCCATTTCTATCCGCCGCTGCTGCGCTCTGCGACGGTGCGTAAATTTATGGTGGGCTATGAAATGCTGGCGGAAACCCAGCGTGACCTGACGGCGGAACAGGCGGCAGAACGTCTGCGTGCCGTTAGCGACGTCCACTATCGCGAATCAGGAGTCTAAAAAATGAGTCTGAAAGATAAAACACAATCCCTGTTTGCTGAGAAATTTGGCTACCCTGCCACCCACGTTATCCAGGCGCCTGGCCGCGTTAACCTGATCGGTGAACACACCGACTATAACGACGGTTTCGTGCTGCCGTGCGCCATTGATTACCAGACCGTCATCAGCTGTGCAAAGCGCGACGACCGTAAGGTCCGCGTGATTGCGGCGGATTACGATAATGAGACGGACGAGTTTTCCCTCGATTCCCCGATTGTAACGCACGACAGCCAGCAGTGGTCTAACTACGTGCGCGGCGTGGTGAAACACCTTCAGAAGCGCAACAAGAACGTTGGCGGCGCAGATTTAGTGATCAGCGGCAACGTGCCGCAGGGTGCGGGCTTAAGTTCCTCTGCGTCTCTGGAAGTCGCCGTGGGAACCGTGTTTCAGCAGCTTTATCATCTGCCGCTGGACGGCGCGCAAATCGCCCTGAACGGTCAGGAAGCAGAAAACCAGTTCGTGGGCTGTAACTGCGGCATTATGGACCAGCTGATCTCCGCGCTGGGCAAAAAAGAGCATGCCCTGTTAATTGATTGCCGCTCGCTGGGTACCAAAGCCGTTCCCCTGCCGAAAGGCGCGGCCGTGGTGATTATCAACAGCAACTTCAAGCGCACGCTGGTGGGCAGCGAATACAACACCCGCCGCCAACAGTGCGAAACCGGCGCCCGCTTCTTCCAGCAGCCTGCCCTGCGCGACGTGACGCTCAATGAATTTAACAAAGTGGCACACGAGCTGGATCCGGTCGTCGCCAAACGCGTTCGTCACGTGCTGACGGAAAATGCCCGTACCGTTGAAGCCGCGTCCGCGCTGGCGAAAGGCGATCTGAAACGCATGGGTGAGCTGATGGCGGAATCTCACGCCTCCATGCGCGATGATTTTGAAATCACCGTTCCGCAGATCGACACCCTGGTGGACATCGTCAAAGCCACCATCGGCGACAAAGGCGGCGTGCGCATGACGGGCGGCGGCTTTGGCGGCTGTATCGTTGCGCTGGTGCCTGAAGAGCTGGTTCCTGCCGTACAGGACGCCGTGGCGAAGCAGTACGAAGCAAAAACGGGTATCAAAGAAACCTTCTATGTTTGTAAAGCATCACAAGGAGCCGGACAGTGCTAAACGAAACACCTACCCTTGCACCGGATGGTCTGCCGTATCGCCTGTTAACCCTGCGCAACAGCGCGGGGATGGTCGTTACGGTGATGGACTGGGGTGCAACCCTGCTTTCTGCCCGCGTACCGATGCCGGACGGCAGCGTGCGCGAGACCCTGCTCGGCTGCGCCTCGCCTGAGCAGTACGTCAATCAGTCCGCCTATCTGGGCGCGTCCGTTGGGCGTTATGCTAACCGCATCGCGAAGAGCCGTTTTGAGCTCGACGGCGTGCAGTACACCCTGCTTCCAAGCCAGGGTGAGAACCAGCTGCACGGCGGACCGGACGGGTTTGATAAACGCCGCTGGAAGATTGTTCGTCAAAACGACGGGGAAGTGCTGTTCTCGCTGGATTCGCCTGATGGCGATCAGGGCTTCCCGGGGAACCTTACCGCGTCCGCGCGCTTTACGCTGACCGACGACAACCGTATCGCCATTGAATACCGTGCGACGGTCGACAAGCCGTGTCCGGTCAACCTGACCAACCACGCGTATTTCAACCTGGACGGTAACCAGTGCGACGTTCGCAACCACAGGCTGCAGATCCTGGCGGATGCGTATCTGCCGGTTGACGAAATGGGCATTCCGCATCAGGGACTCAAAGACGTGAGCGGTACCAGCTTTGACTTCCGCAGCACGAAATCCATCGCCCAGGATTTCCTGAGCGATGACGATCAGCGTAAGGTAAAAGGCTACGATCACGCTTTCCTGCTGCAGGCCAAAGGCGATATGAAACAGCCTGCCGCGCAGGTCTGGTCTGCGGATGAGAAGCTGCAGATGACGGTTTATACCACCGCCCCTGCTCTACAGTTTTACTCAGGGAACTACCTCGGCGGCACGACGGCGCGCGAACACGATGAGTACAGCGACTGGCAAGGCCTGGCGCTGGAGAGCGAATTCCTGCCGGACAGCCCGAACCATCCGGAATGGCCGCAGCCGGACTGCGTGCTGCGCCCGGGTGAAGAGTACGTGAGCGCCACCGAGTATCATTTCATTCCGCATTGATTTCCAGCCCTCCCATCGGAGGGCTTTTTTCTGCGCGCCTTGCTGAAAATAGCGCCGATCGCAGACAAAATCATAACCCTGGATTCACAAGCATCTTACACTCAGAGACTATTTTCGCTATGGTTAGGGTTAAGCGTTGCTGGTGGCACGGCCACGGCAATATAATGAGAATTGTTATCATTCTAAAAATGCTTGAGGAGTAAGAGATGGCTATTACTAAGCTGGTCCTGGTGCGTCACGGCGAAAGCCAGTGGAACAACGAAAACCGCTTTACCGGTTGGTACGATGTTGATCTGTCTGAGAAAGGCGTAAGCGAAGCTAAAGCAGCAGGTAAACTGCTGAAGGAAGAAGGCTTCAGCTTTGATTTTGCTTACACCTCTGTGCTGAAACGTGCCATCCACACCCTGTGGAACGTGCTGGACGAACTGGATCAGGCCTGGCTGCCGGTTGAGAAGTCCTGGAAACTGAACGAACGTCACTACGGTGCGCTGCAGGGCCTGAACAAAGCGGAAACCGCTGAGAAATATGGCGACGAGCAGGTTAAACAGTGGCGTCGCGGTTTCGCAATCACCCCACCAGAGCTGACCAAAGATGACGAGCGCTACCCGGGCCACGATCCGCGTTACGCGAAGCTGACCGACGCTGAGCTGCCAACCACCGAGAGCCTGGCGCTGACCATCGACCGCGTTGTGCCTTACTGGAACGAAACCATTCTGCCACGCCTGAAAAGCGGCGAGCGCGTGATCATCGCTGCTCACGGTAACTCCCTGCGCGCGCTGGTGAAATACCTGGACAACATGGGTGAAGACGAAATTCTCGAACTGAACATCCCAACTGGCGTACCGCTGGTGTATGAGTTCGACGAAAACTTCAAGCCAATCAAACACTACTATCTGGGTAACGCAGAAGAGATCGCGGCGAAAGCAGCGGCTGTCGCGAACCAGGGTAAAGCGAAGTAATTTTCGCCAGACATAAAAAAAGCGCGGAGCCTTCCGCGCTTTTTTATTTGTGCATTCGAATTAACCGCGACGCGCTTTTACCGCATTCGCCAGCTGACGCAGGATGGTGTCGGTATCGTCCCAGCCAATGCAGGCATCGGTGACGCTTTTGCCATACACCAGCGGTTCGCTGCCTTCCAGGTTCTGGTTACCTTCAACCAGATGGCTTTCGATCATCACCCCAATCACCGCCTTCTCACCGCCGGCAATCTGCTGACAGACGTCTGCACCCACTTCCATCTGCTTTTTGAACTGCTTGCTGGAGTTGGCATGGCTGAAATCGATCATCACCTGCGGTGGCAGCCCGGCTTTTTCCAGCCCGACCTTCACTTCCGCGACATGTTTTGCGCTGTAGTTTGGTTCTTTACCGCCGCGCAGAATGATATGGCAGTCGCCGTTACCGCTGGTGTTAACGATGGCGGAATGACCCCATTTGGTCACCGACAGGAAACAGTGCGGCGCGCCCGCTGCGTTGATGGCATCAATAGCTACCTTCATCGTGCCGTCAGTGCCGTTTTTGAAACCCACCGGGCAAGAGAGACCGGACGCCAGCTCGCGGTGCACCTGAGATTCTGTTGTGCGGGCACCAATTGCGCCCCAGCTCATCAGGTCTGCCAGGTATTGTGGCGTAATCATGTCGAGGAATTCACCGGCCGCCGGCAGGCCGCTGTCGTTGATCTCCAGCAGCAGCTTGCGCGCAATGCGCAGACCGTCGTTGATCTGGAAGCTGTTATCCATATGCGGATCGTTAATCAGCCCTTTCCAGCCCACGGTGGTGCGCGGTTTTTCAAAATAGACGCGCATTACGATTTCCAGCTCGTCCTTCAGCTCTTCACGCAGGGTGAGCAGACGGGCAGCGTACTCTTTCGCGGCTGCAGGATCGTGAATGGAGCACGGGCCAATCACCACCAGAAGACGATCGTCATTACCTTTCAGGATCTTATGGATCGCTTTACGAGCATGAGAAACCGTGTTTGCGGCATTTTCAGTGGCGGGGAATTTCTCAAGGAGCGCTACAGGAGGTAATAACTCATTGATCTCTTTAATGCGTAAATCGTCGTTCTGATAATTCATTTTCTTTCCAGCTCTGCCATATCTTTAGTAATGAAAGCAATCCTTTCAATCTATCTTGTCGACTAAGAAGTGTAAACACGGTTTTACACTTCACGCAGATAATTCCTGGAATTCGCCTAAAAATCGCCACAAAATAGCGAAAAATGAGATCTAACCTAAGCTTTTTAACTGTAACAACCAATTTTACACGCTTAAACGCGATTCCCTACTGACGTAAGTCCGTAAGGCGGAATCTTTCGCCTCTGAAAAGATGCACTGTTGGAGAATGTTATCCAGCGTAACGACAAGAACAGGAGCACCATGATGAAAATGACAAAACTGGCAACCCTCTTCCTGACCGCCACACTCACTCTGGCCAGCGGCAGCGTCCTGGCCGCGGAAACGGGCACATCAGACAGCAACGGGGATGCGAATGCGGCTGCGGCAGCAGGCCAGCCCGCCCCTGATGCGAAACAGAATATTGCCCCGAATAATGTCGACAACAGCCAGATCAATACCGGCAACACCAACACCGGCGGCACGATGCTGCATCCTAACGGCAGCGGTTCCGGCACCATGAATCATGACAATATGAGTTCGGACGAGGTTCATAAGAACTCAATGTGTAAGGACGGCAAATGCCCCGATCCTAATGACAAAGTTGGAAACGACGCGAATACCAAAACTGATGGCACAACCCAATAACAGGTTGTGATCGGAAAGAAAAAGGAGAGCTCTGGCTCTCCTTTCTTTTTGGAGTAACCTATTAAAAACGCTACACTAAAAACAATAACACATCAGGAAAGCAGACATGGCGCACTCCCATTCCCACTCACACACTCCCGGCAACGACAACGCTAAACGACTGATGCTGGCCTTTGGCGTCACGGCAACGTTTATGGTTATCGAGGTCATTGGCGGCCTGATTTCCGGCTCTCTGGCGCTTCTGGCTGATGCCGGACACATGCTGACCGATGCCGCAGCGCTGCTCTTCGCCCTGCTGGCGGTGCAGTTTGCGCGTCGTCCTCCGAATGCGCGCCATACCTTCGGCTGGCTGAGGCTGACAACCCTGGCCGCGTTTGTTAACGCCATTGCGCTGGTGGTCATTACCGTTCTTATCGTCTGGGAGGCCGTACAGCGCTTCAGACACCCGCAGCCGATCGCCGGGGCGACAATGATGGTGATTGCCGTGGCGGGGCTGCTGGCAAATATCCTGGCCTTCTGGATTTTGCACCGCGGCAGCGGGGAAAAGAACCTCAACGTACGCGCCGCGGCTCTGCATGTTCTGGGGGATTTGCTCGGCTCAGTCGGGGCGATTGTCGCCGCGCTGGTGATCCTCTACACCGGCTGGACGCCTGTCGATCCGATTCTGTCCGTACTGGTGTCGTGTCTGGTCTTGCGCAGCGCCTGGCGGCTGCTGAAGGAGAGCGTGAATGAACTGCTTGAAGGGGCACCGGCATCAATGGATATTGACGAGCTGAAGCGCAACCTGCGCCGTTCAGTCCCGGAAGTACGCAACGTTCATCATGTTCACGTCTGGCTGGTGGGGGAGAAACCGGTCATGACGCTGCACGTTCAGGTGATCCCGCCTCACGACCACGATGCGCTGCTTGAACGCATCCAGCATTTTCTTGAACATCACTACGAAATTGGCCACGCCACCATCCAGATGGAGTATCAGCCCTGTAACGGGCCGGACTGCCACCTTAACGAGGCGCAGTCCGGACATTTAGATCATCACCACCACTAGCTGGAAAGCGCGTGAGAGCCTCGCTCACGCGCGCTGTTAATCCACATCCGGCTGCCGTTCAGCGCGATGAAGGTCAGCAGCAGATATTCCAGCGACATCGCATAGACGCCCTGCAGGGCGAAGATCGCCACGCTGATCACGTTGATGATGACCCACAGCAGCCAGTTCTCAACGTATTTACGGGTCATCAGGATCATCGCCGCAATCGACAGCACCATCATGCAGGAATCCCAGAACGGGAAGGCATCCGGCTGGAGGACAGGCATCGTAACGTTCAGGCCGAAACCGGACATGACCGAAACGGCAACGCGGGTCAGGAACGCAAACACCGGGTTGATATAGACGGTCATTAAGCCAATGGCGACCACGCAGGCGACAAGCCAGGCGATGGCTTTCGGCAAGGGCAGCCAGCGGATCTGCAGCTCTGCCTCCTGCTGGCTGTTCTGACGCGACCACGCGTACCAGCCGTAGATATTGGCGGCGAAGAAGAACAGCTGCAAAAGCAGGCTGGCGTACAGCTGGATCTGGAAGAAGATAATCGCAAACAGCGTAACGTTAATCAGCCCGAACGCATAGTTGCTGATTTTCTCCAGGCTTGCCAGCCAGATACAGAGTAAACCCGCCAGCGTGCCGACGGCCTCAATCCATGACAGGTCATAGCCACCTGCACCAATCGGTATATGTACCAGAATGTTCTGCGTGCTAAAAAAATCCATCTTTTCCCCGGGGCGTTGTGAATTAAGTACGTAGTGTAGCCGCAAAATCCAGCATGCGGTTAAGCGGGATTAACGCACCTTCACGCAGAGCGGCGTCCACATGGATTTCATGTGCTGTACCGCCTGTCTCGAGCCCTTCGGCAATGGCCTTCAGGCCGTTCATCGCCATCCACGGGCAATGCGCACAGCTGCGACACGTTGCGCCCTCACCCGCCGTTGGCGCTTCAAGGAGCTCTTTCTCCGGCACGGCCTGCTGCATCTTGTAGAAGATACCGCGATCGGTCGCCACGATAAGCTGCTTGTGGGGCAACGTCCTGGCCGCGTTGATAAGCTGGCTGGTTGAGCCCACGGCATCCGCCATGTCGACTATCGCCTGCGGGGATTCAGGGTGAACAAGGATCGCGGCGCCAGGATAAAGTGCCTTCATGCGCGCCAGCGCCTGGGTTTTGAATTCGTCGTGCACAATGCAGGCGCCCTGCCAGCAGAGAACGTCAGCCCCCGTCTGCTTCTGGACATAATTTCCAAGATGACGGTCAGGCGCCCAGATAATCTTCTCACCCAGGCTGTCCAGATGTTCAATCAGCTCAACGGCGATGCTGGAGGTGACAACCCAGTCTGCCCGCGCTTTTACCGCCGCAGAAGTGTTGGCGTAAACTACCACGGTCCGGTCAGGGTGGGCGTCACAGAAGGCCGTGAATTCGTCAATCGGGCAGCCGAGATCCAGCGAACACTCCGCGTTAAGCGTGGGCATAAGAATGGTTTTTTCAGGGCTCAGGATCTTTGCCGTTTCGCCCATAAAACGCACGCCAGCAACCAGCAGCGTGGAAGCGGGATGTCTTGCACCGAAGCGTGCCATCTCCAGTGAGTCAGAAATACAGCCCCCGGTCTCTTCCGCCAGCTGCTGAATTTCCGGGTCGGTGTAGTAATGGGCCACCATCACCGCATCTCGTTCTTTGAGAAGATGTTTGATCTTCTCGCGATAGAATTGCTTTTCATCCAGGCTCAGCGGGACAGGCTTGGGCGGAAACGGATAGATTGCAGCTTCAGGATCAAACATCACACTCATTATGGCTTCTCGTTTTACTGGCTTAACAATATTGCCTTTCTTTTGCATGACATAGCAAAACGCGTGGCAATTGTGTTTTGTATACTAAACAAGATAGCGAATATGAGCGGAAAAGTCACCGGAAATAGGTGCGGATAGCATTTGTCGGGTGGCGGCTTCGCCTTACCCGACCTACAAAAACTGCAGATAGCAAAAAGGCGCCTTTAGGGCGCCTTTCTACACTGGTGGGTCGTGCAGGATTCGAACCTGCGACCAATTGATTAAAAGTCAACTGCTCTACCAACTGAGCTAACGACCCCTTGCGGGATGTACTTCAAATTTATTCAGGCTGGTGGGTCGTGCAGGATTCGAACCTGCGACCAATTGATTAAAAGTCAACTGCTCTACCAACTGAGCTAACGACCCATTTGGGTGTTGCCTGAATTATCACTCGGAACCAATAAAATTGGTGGGTCGTGCAGGATTCGAACCTGCGACCAATTGATTAAAAGTCAACTGCTCTACCAACTGAGCTAACGACCCGAGTGGTGGGTGATGACGGGCTCGAACCGCCGACCCCCTCCGTGTAAAGGAGATGCTCTACCAACTGAGCTAATCACCCACTCTGTACTGCCGTATGCGTTAAGTGGTGGGTCGTGCAGGATTCGAACCTGCGACCAATTGATTAAAAGTCAACTGCTCTACCAACTGAGCTAACGACCCACTTTTACGCTGTTTTCACGTTGTTTGATATCCCGTGGCAACGGCGGCATATATTACTGATTTAAGAATTCAGCGCAACAAAAATTTCGATGAAGATCACTTAACTGCTTACGAATCATGCTGCACGACCAGAAATAACGCGATTTCTGGTCATGCGGTAATCATCCCATCGAATTCAGACGTTTTTGCGCCTGCTTAGCACCTTCGGTACCCGGGAATTTAGAGACCACCTGCTGATAAACCGCTTTGGCTTTCGCAGTGTCGCCTTTGTCCTGCATGATGACGCCCACTTTGTACATCGCATCAGGCGCTTTTGGCGATTTCGGGTAATTTTTTACCACGGAGGCAAAATAAAACGCCGCATCGTCCTTTTTACCCTTGTTGTAATTCAGCTGACCGAGCCAGTAATTCGCATTTGGCTGATAAGTGGAATCAGGGTATTTCTTAACAAAGTTCTGAAACGCAGCAAGCGCGTCATCCTGACGAGATTGATCCTGCACCAGGGCAATGGCCGCGTTATAGTCCGTATTCGCGTCACCGCTCTGTACAGGCGCGCCTGTAGAAGCAGAAGCATCCGCTGCCGGAGCTGATGTCGCTGCCCCGCTCTGATCGCCTGCAGCTGGCTGTGCTTGTGCTGCTGCACCACCGCTGCTCAGGCTATCTATCTGCAACAAGATTTGCTTCTGACGTTCCACAACCTGGTTAAGCTGATACTGGCTTTCCTGAATCTGGCCGCGGAGAGAGTCAATATCATTCTGGTTATCGGAGAGCTGTTGCTGGAGTTGGGTTAAAAGCTGGCTGTGAGCGTTAGAAATACGCTCGAGTTGAGTGACTCGGTCTTCTACCGAGCCTGAGCCGACACTACTGATTGGTGCCTGAGCAAAAGCGGCCCAGGGGGCCGCTATTCCAACCAGTAACGACAGACTCAACAGATGATGTCTGAAGTTACTGCTCATGCAATTCTCTTAGTAAACCAGTACGGCACGACGGTTTTTGGAGTAAGCCGCTTCGTCGTGACCCAGTACTGCAGGTTTTTCTTTACCGTAAGAAACGATGGAGATCTGGTCAGCAGAAACGCCTTTACCCTGCAGGTACATTTTAACAGCGTTAGCACGACGTTCACCCAGGGAGATGTTGTACTCTGGAGTACCACGTTCGTCCGCGTGACCTTCTACGGTGACTTTGTAAGATGGGTTGCTACGCAGGAAGTTAGCGTGCGCATCCAGCATCGCAGCGAAGTCAGAACGGATGTCGTATTTATCCAGATCGAAGTAAACGATGTTGTTCTGCTGCAGCTGCTGCATCTGAAGACGCGCTTGCTCTTCAGAAGACATGTTGCCATTGCCGTTCGCGTCCATACCGGTGCCGGCACCCATCATGCCTTCGCCGCTCTGGTCATTGCTTGCGTTCTTGTTAGAAGAACACGCTGCGATTGCCATTACAGGCAGAGCGATCATCAGCCCCTTCAGCACTTTGTTCAGTTGCATTTCTATGATTCCTTTAGTAATCAATTAATTATTATTTACAGATACGGCGACCAGGCAGGTGATTTTACCTGTCCATCAGTTGCCGGAATACGCGCTTTGAAACGCCCATCTGTAGAAACCAGATTCAGCACAGATCCCATCCCCTGAGAAGAGCTGTAGATTACCATCGTGCCGTTAGGTGCCAGACTTGGCGTTTCATCCAGGAACGTTGACGACAGAACTTGAACGCCACCCGCTACCAGATCCTGTTTGGCAATGTGCTGCTGCCCACCGTTGGAGCTCACCATTACCATAAATTTACCGTCGCTGCTCACGTCTGAGTTCTGGTTCTGCGAACCTTCCCAGGTAATACGCTGCGGAGCACCGCCGTTGACGTTGACTTTATAGATTTGTGGACGGCCAGCCTGGTCAGAGGTAAATGCCAGGTTTTGACTGTCCGGGAACCATGAAGGTTCGGTGTTGTTGCTACGACCGTCGGTCACCTGACGGATCTGGCCAGAGCCAATGTCCATCACGTACAGGTTCAGGCTACCGGTTTTTGACAGCGCAAAGGCCAGTTTAGACCCGTCCGGAGAGAACGAAGGCGCACCGTTGTGACGTGGGAAAGAGGCAACCTGACGAACAGCACCGTTTGCCAGCGTCTGGATAACCAGCGCTGAACGGCCGCTTTCGAAGGTTACATAGGCCAGTTTAGAACCGTCCGGAGACCAGGCTGGAGACATCAGCGGCTGTGAAGAACGTTTCACCAGGAACTGGTTGTAACCGTCGTAGTCAGATACGCGCAGCTCATACGGGAACTGACCACCGTTGGTCTGCACCACATAAGCAATACGGGTACGGAACGCCCCTTTAATACCGGTCAGTTTTTCAAATACCGCGTCGCTGGCAGCGTGTGCCGCGTAGCGAAGGTACTGCTTAGTGACCTTGTAAGAGTTCTGTGCCAGAACGGTACCCGGTGCACCGCCGGTATCCACCAGCTGCCACGCCACGTTGTAAGAGCCGTCCGGGTTAGGCGTAACCTGCCCCACAACCACGGCATCAATACCCAGTGCAGACCACGCTGCAGGCTGTACTTCCTGCGCGCTACCCGGCTGCTGAGGCAGACGAGAACGATCTAACGGGTTGAATTTACCGCTGTTACGCAGGTCAGCCGCCACGATGCCACCGGCATCTTCAGGTGCAGCGCCAGGACCGGCCCACTGGAACGGAACAACGCCGATTGGGCGTGCCGAGTCGTTCCAGTCAGTAATGTCGATGCTGACCGTTGCATGTACTGTTGCAGTTAACAGTACTAAAAAACCAAAAGCTAATCGTAATGCCTGCTTCATCATATCTCCCTTATCCGAACAATAAGTCCTGGATAATTTAGCAGAAGGTTAACAAACTCATATACACAAAACTATCAGAACCCGTTAACGGGGGTACCGTTACCGATCTGCTTATGGCTTAAAGTTCAGCGAGGCATCTTTAAATACCTCGTAGACAGCCTGAGTAGGTGGCTTAGGCAATTTGGCCTGGTTAACCGCCACAAGCGCGGCCTGGCATAATGCTTCATCCCCGCCTTCTGACTCAACGCTCTTCACCGCACCGTCAAGAGCCAGCTTAATATGCAGCCTGCACGTTTTCCCGGTATACAGTGATTTATCGTTAAGCCTGCTGGATATAGCCGCAGCTATCTGGTTCTTATAGTCATTGATCTCAGCGCCAGTAGCACCGTTACTCTTAGTGTTACCACTTCCCGTCGGCGCTGCGTTGTTTCCTTTCGCCCCACCGCCAGTTTTCGGCGCATTCTTACCTGAACTCAGGTCGCCCAACAGATCGTCAACACCGGCAGCAGCTGCGGCTTTTTCAGCGGCGGCAGCCTTTTTCGCAGCCGCTTTTTCAGCCGCGGCTTTCTTATCGGCAGCGGCCTTCTCAGCTGCAGCTTTTTTATCAGCAGCGGCTTTTTCTGCTGCTGCCGCTTTTTCTGCCGCCGCTTTCTCAGCAGCAGCCGCTTTCTTCGCAGCCTCGGCAGCAGCTTTCTTCTCTGCTTCCTGAGCGGCTTTCTTCGCGGCTTCCGCCTCTGCTTTCTTCTGAGCATCAGCAGCGGCTTTCTTCGCGGCTTCCGCTTCGGCTTTCTTCTGAGCATCGGCAGCGGCTTTCTTCGCCGCTTCTGCTTCAGCTTTCTTCTGGGCATCAGCCGCGGCTTTCTTCGCAGCTTCTGCTTCAGCTTTCTTCTGAGCATCTGCAGCGGCTTTCTTCGCCGCTTCTGCCGCTAATTTTGCCTGGGCATCAGCCTGTGCTTTCGCGTCAGCTGCGGCTTTTGCTGCCGCCTCTTCCGCCTGCTTTTGCTGTTCCTGTGCTTTCTTCGCGGCCTCTTCGGCTTGTTTCTGCTGCTCCGCCTGCTCTTTCGCGGCTTCCTGCGCCTGCAAACGTTCTTTCTCAAGCTGCTTCAGACGCTCCTGCTCGGCGGCCTGCTTTTCACGCAGTTCTTCCGCCTGCTGTTGCGACTGTTTTTCACGCTGCTCTTCAGCCCGTTTTGCACTCGCCTTCTGCTGCTGTTCGCGATTATAGTTCTGTACTACCGCACCGGGATCCACCATCACGGCGTCAATGGAAGACCCTCCACCGCCGCCGGCTGATGCATCAATATGCTCGTCGAACGAACTCCAGATCAGCGCTGCAAAAAGAATAACGTGCAGCACTGCGGAGACGATTATCGCTCGCTTAAGCTTGTCGTTCTGTTCGGTTGCCTTTGACACTATCGGTTCCCAAAAACTACGCGGATGATCAAATAGGTTGGGTCATTAAGCCAACTGACTTAACACCCGCACTATGTAGCAAGTTCAGCGCTTTAATAATTTCATCGTAGGGTACGTCTTTCGCGCCACCGATTAAGAAGACCGTTTTCGGATTTGACTCCAGGCGTCGCTGCGCTTCGGCAATCACCTGCTCAGGCGGCAGCTGATCCATACGATCTTTCTCGACCACGACGCTGTATTGCCCTACGCCGGAAACCTCAATGATAACCGGAGGATCGTCATTGGTGCTCACCGCCTGTGATTCTGTCGCATCCGGCAGATCCACTTCCACGCTCTGGGTAATGATTGGCGCTGTCGCCATGAAGATCAGCAGCAGTACCAACAGAACGTCCAGCAGTGGAACGATATTGATTTCGGACTTGAGCTCGCGACGACCTCGTCCACGCGATCTGGCCATGGTTTACCCCTTGTTGCTCTCGGTGCTGGTAAACGCCTGACGGTGCAGAATCGCAGTGAACTCTTCCATAAAGTTGTCGTAGTTCAGTTCCAGTTTGTTCACGCGCTGGTTCAGACGGTTGTAAGCCATAACCGCAGGAATTGCCGCAAACAGACCGATAGCGGTCGCAATCAGTGCCTCAGCGATACCCGGTGCAACCATCTGCAACGTCGCCTGCTTCACCGCGCCCAGCGCGATAAAGGCGTGCATGATCCCCCACACGGTACCAAACAGGCCGATATACGGGCTGATGGAACCGACAGTGCCGAGGAATGGAATATGCGTTTCGAGATTTTCCAGCTCGCGGTTCATAGAGATGCGCATCGCACGCGAGGCACCTTCCACTACCGCTTCCGGCGCATGATTGTTTGCACGATGGAGACGGGCAAACTCTTTGAAACCGCTATAAAAAATTTGCTCGGAGCCTGTAAGGTTTTCACGGCGTCCCTGGCTTTCCTGATACAGACGAGAAAGCTCAATACCCGACCAGAACTTATCTTCAAAGGCTTCGGCTTCACGGCCAGCGGCATTGAGGATTCGCGTTCTCTGGATGATGATGGCCCAGGATGCGATTGAAAAACCAATCAAAATCAACATGATAAGTTTAACCAGAAGGCTTGCCTTCAGGAACAAATCAAGGATATTCATGTCAGTCACTGCTTAAACTCCGCGACAATAGACTTAGGAAGCGCACGAGGCTTCATTATGGTTGGATCAACACAAACAATCAGTACTTCAGCTGAGTTCAGTACGGTGTTCTCTGCGTTGACTATCCGCTGCGTGAAAACCAGTGAGGTCCCGCGCATTGATGTAATTTCAGTTTGGACTTCGAGCATATCGTCGAGTCTGGCAGGCGCAAAATACTCAAGCGTCATCTTGCGTACCACGAAGGCAACTCGCTCAGCCAACAGCACCTGTTGACTAAAGTGATGATGGCGCAGCATCTCTGTGCGTGCCCGTTCATAAAAAGCAACGTAGCTGGCGTGGTAAACCACACCACCGGCATCGGTATCTTCGTAATAGACACGAACCGGCCATCGAAACAGCGTTGTATTCACTTTACATCCCGGTAATGCAACAAAAGTTAATGCTTTTAAACTTCGCTACTATACGCGCGGGAAAGAGGGTTGGGAATGGGAGAAAGTAAACGGAGAGTAAATTTTTATGGGCTTGGGTAAGCCCATAACGTTAACGGACATTTCTTATTCAGAAGAAGAAGAAAATCAAACCGGCGAGAAGCACCAGATCGGCAATCAGCGGGCAAAAAATTCCCTGCCAGTGAACGGCTTTCGGACGAAAGCCCACGCCGTGGATCACACCTGCACACACCGCCCACATAATGAGGAAGCCGTGCCAGATTTCAAGCTCGCTGGTTTTCGCTGCAAAGCGCGAAGGGTCCCAGAAGATACAACCTGCCAGCAGTAATGCCATCACTAAAGAAAGCGCCCGTAACGGGCGCTTGTCCATTACCGCATATAACGTTGCGATAATATTCATTAGTGTTTTTCTTCACCCGCTTTGGTCGCTTCGACGTGCTCAAGCGCCAGGGCAGTGATGACACCAAATGCACAGGCAAGAAGCGTCCCTAAAATCCATGCGAAATACCACATATTCAGCTCCTTACTTAGTACATAGAGTGGGTGTTGCTTTCGATATGTTCTTTCGTGATGCGACCGAACATTTTCCAGTAACACCAGATGGTGTAGGCCAGAACAATCGGTACGAACACGCAAGCAACATACGTCATCAAGTTCAGCGTCATATGGCTGGACGTTGCATCCCACATGGTCAGGCTAGCATTCAGCATGGTGCTGGACGGCATGACGAATGGGAACATCGCAATACCCGATGTCAGGATGATGCACGCCAGGGTCAGTGATGAGAACACGAACGCCAGAGCGCCTTTCTCCAGACGAGACGTCAACACGGTCAGCAGCGGCAGCAATACGCCCAGAGCCGGGATCGCCCACAGCGCAGGGGTATTGTTAAAGTTCACCAGCCATGCACCTGCCTGACGCGCCACTTCTTTGGTCAGCGGGTTAGACGGGGCAGTATGGTTAATCGCAGACGTCACCACGTAGCCATCAATGCCGTACACCACCCACACACCGGCCAGCGCGAAGCAGACCAGCGTCACCAGTGCCGCAACCTGAGCAGTAGCACGGGAACGCAGGTGCAGTTCACCAACCGTACGCATCTGCAGATAGGTTGCGCCCTGAGTGATGATCATCGCCACGCTCACCACGCCTGCTAGCAGACCAAACGGATTCAGCAGCTGGAAGAAGTTACCGGTGTAGTAAAGACGCATGTATTCGTCCAGGTGGAACGGTACGCCCTGCAGCAGGTTACCGAACGCCACGCCGATCACTAGCGGTGGAACGAAGCTACCAATGAAGATGCCCCAGTCCCACATGTTGCGCCAGCGGGTGTCTTCAATCTTGGAACGGTAGTCGAAACCGACCGGACGGAAGAATAAAGAGGCCAGCACCAGAATCATCGCCACGTAGAAGCCGGAGAACGCAGCCGCGTAGACCATCGGCCAGGCAGCGAACAGCGCGCCGCCTGCGGTGATCAGCCACACCTGGTTACCGTCCCAGTGAGGGGCGATGGAGTTGATCATGATTCGACGCTCGGTGTCATTACGACCGAGGAAACGGGTGAGCATCCCCACCCCCATGTCGAAACCATCCGTGACGGCGAAACCGATCAGCAGAACGCCGATCAACAGCCACCAGATAAAACGCAATACTTCATAATCGATCATTTGATGACTCCTGTCTTAGCGTGCCGGCTGAGTAGTCGCGGTGGACTGCTCGTAGTGATAGCGACCGGTTTTCAGGCTGCTTGGGCCAAGGCGCGCGAACTTGAACATCAGGAACAGTTCAGCCACCAGGAACAGGGTGTACAGACCACAAATCAGCAGCATGGAGAAGATCAGGTCGCCCGCTGTCAGGGAAGAGTTCGCTACCGCCGTTGGCAGTACCTCACCAATCGCCCATGGCTGACGGCCATACTCCGCAACAAACCAGCCGGATTCGATAGCGATCCACGGCAGTGGAATGCCGTACAGCGCGGTGCGCAGCAGCCATTTTTTCTCGCCGATGCGGTTGCGAATCACGGACCAGAAGGACGCCGCAATGATCAGCAGCATGATGATGCCGCAGCCCACCATGATACGGAATGCGAAGTACAGAGGCGCAACGCGTGGAATCGAGTCTTTGGTGGCCATCTGGATCTGTGCTTCTGTCGCATCAGAAACGTTCGGGGTATAGCGTTTCAGGAGCAGACCGTAACCCAGATCTTTCTTCACGTCGTTGAACTGGTCGCGAACGGCCTGGTCGGTAGAACCAGCACGCAGCTGTTCCAGCAGCGAGTAGGCTTTCATACCGTTACGGATACGCTCTTCGTGCTGAACCATCAGCTCTTTCAGACCGGTCACCTGCTTATCGACAGAACGGGTGGCGATGATACCCAGCGCGTAAGGGATCTGAATGGCGAAGCGGTTTTCCTGCGCGTCCTGATCGGGAATACCGAACAGCGTAAAGGCAGCAGGCGCCGGTTGGGTTTCCCATTCGGCTTCGATGGCGGCCAGTTTGGTTTTTTGCACGTCACCCATTTCGTAACCGGATTCATCACCCAGAACGATAACAGAGAGGATTGCAGCCATACCGAAGCTTGCAGCGATAGCAAAGGAGCGCTTAGCAAACGCGAAGTCACGACCGCGCAGCATGTAGTAAGAACTGATACCCAGGATAAACATCGCGCCGCACACATAGCCAGAAGCCACGGTGTGAACGAATTTAACCTGCGCAACCGGGTTCAGGACCAGCTCGGCAAAGCTGACCATCTCCATACGCATGGTTTCGAAGTTGAAATCAGACGCGATAGGGTTCTGCATCCAGCCGTTCGCCACCAGGATCCACAGCGCGGACAGGTTCGAACCTAATGCCACCAGCCAGGTCACTGCCATATGCTGGACTTTACCCAGACGGTCCCAACCGAAGAAGAACAGACCTACAAAGGTGGATTCGAGGAAGAATGCCATCAGACCTTCAATGGCCAGCGGCGCACCGAAGATATCCCCTACATAGTGGGAATAGTAAGACCAGTTAGTCCCGAACTGGAACTCCATGGTCAAACCGGTTGCCACGCCCAGTGCGAAGTTGATACCAAACAACTTGCCCCAGAACTTGGTCATATCTTTATAAATCTGTTTGCCGGAGAGAACGTATACCGTTTCCATAATGGCCAGCAGGAACGCCATACCGAGCGTCAGTGGCACAAACAGGAAGTGGTACATCGCGGTCAAGGCAAACTGTAAGCGCGACAGTTCGACTATATCTAACATCATGACTCCTTGCTCATCGCATGAAGACTCCGAGAGTGAACCCCATCAGAGAGAGATCCACACGCATGCCCCAATACAAATTATTCGCATCCTTGTCGTCGTTATTACCCTGAAGGAGGATAAAAACGATGACGTGAGGTTACAAATACGTTAATAAAAAACTCAAATTGATCCCGCAAATATAATACGCTGCAAAACCCTTACAATAAACAGGTTTTTATTGAATCACATTTACGTTTTTCGACGGTGATCAATTTATAGCAAAATTACCACTTTTCGGCCATTTTGATCCGGGACAATTTAGCGCTTTTCAGCACCTTTTTCCAAGGATTAAACTTTGATTTAAATCAAAAACAATCATTGATGTTAACTATGTTTAATCATGGTGAGAATGGTAAAAACCATGTTAATGATATGTGCATACAAAGATGAGATTGGTTATCGAAGACGGGGAAGAATATAAACAGAAGTGATTTTAATTAACGCTAAAGAGAGCAACATTTCAGTGAGGGACAAACAATAAAGCGTAGTCGGGCCAGATTATTTTTCCATTGCATTTATGCAACCCTTCGAAATTACATTTAATTTACTTTTAATGCCTCATAAGTTAACACCGCTGTGTGACTATTTAATGAAAAAAGGCTGCCCTGACTGCAGCCTTTTTTCGTATCACGGTGCTCAGGCGATAAGAATGCTAAAGGTTCGCGACTGCCCCGGCCTGAATGCCCCGACAATGCCCTCTTCTTCACATCCATCCATTATCCGTTCGTTCATGTCCGTTTCGCGCCACCGTTTCACCGACGGATTCATGGACAACGTTGTGTCACATGCGCTGGACGCCGAAGGGTTGAACAGGCGGAGAATGAGCTCATCACGATCTTCAGCCTTTTTGAGCGTACTGAGCACGCATCCCGTTGGCGAAAGCGCTAACAGACTGTAGCTTTCCGGCGTGATAAACGACGCGCGATTCAGTTTCATCGCATCCCAGGGAATTTTGTTATAGCACTGCACCGGCGTTAACCACGATTTAGCCTGCTGGGCAACGCCCGCGTTTTCCGGCGTACCGCTGAAGCTGAAAAGGCTAAAGCGACAGGTTAACGGCCCGCGCACCTGAGAGTCAGGAACAGGCAGTTTGATCCCGGAAGGCCTGCCTGGACGCAACAGCAAATCTTCTTTCCCGAGCAGCCCCACGCCGCGCAGCAAGGTTAAGGCGAATGCTTTTTTGTCATCGCCCACCACTTCAAACTCGCGCAGTCCCTCGGTGAAGAGCGCCAGCCCGTTGCGCTTTTCCTGCAGGACGGCATAGTTGAGTAAATTCCAGACGGGAACCGGTGCTTCTTTCCAGCCCTCCTCCTGCCAGGTCGCCATCGCTGCGTCCTGCACCGGGCGAGTGAGCGAGCCAAACTGCGTATCCGCTAACACTTCCTCTGTCATAAACGGCGTTGGGATCAGCACGCGAACGCGGTGGTCGTTAGCCTGGTTATCCAGACGCACGGCCACATCAATGCGCCTGCTGTTATGGCTAAGCGTGACGTCAAACTCCACGCTGAGCGAGCCGTTTCGCTGGCGTGCCGCGCGTTCGGCCAGATTTGCCGGAACGGCGATCCGATGGCGGATCGCCGCCCTGCTCTGCCAGCCTTCGTGCGTGACCTCAACCTCATGTTCGCCCTGCGCTGAAGTGAGCCTCCACTCTTCACGGAAAGGCGAGTAGTCGTACTCATCGCCATCGTCCGAACTCTCTTCGATTTCCAGTACGCGGTCATAAATAAGCCCGGTTTCTTTGTCGCGCAGGCGCAGCGTGCCGTCATCGTTTAAATCAATCTGCCAGAAGGCATTTTCAAGTAAGGATTCGGTATTTTTCACCGCCGGGAGCACCTTCCCGGCCACGTTCGGTTCGATATACAGCGTACGGTAGCCCATCGACGGCAGTATCTGGCTAAGCTGAATATCAAACTCCATAAACGGCTCGTAATTGCCGTAATGGACAATCTGCCGGTCAATAAGGCCGGGGTCGAGTTCGCGCGCGCTGCGAATGAAATAGGGGATCTCGTTGCCTTTTTCATCCCGCAGTCTGAACTGGCTGGCCCGCAGCCGAATCGTGGTATTCATCACCTCTTCGCGCGGCCAGGGCATCAGGTTGAACATCACCAGCTTATCGGCGTCGCTTTGCGGCATGTTGTCGACAATCTTGCGCATATAGAAACGCACTAGGTTGTCCGCCATGTCCTCCGCCAGCTCAAAGCGGGAGACAATCTCGCGGTGCACCTTATCGCTGCAGCAGCAGCCGATGCTGTCGTGAGCGTGGTTTTTGAGGATCTCTTTCCACATCTTCTCCAGCAGGCCGTGGTGGTAGTCGAAGCCCAGCGTCCAGGCAAGCGCTGCCAGCGGCTCGAGGATATTGACAATTTTGTTCTCAATACGCGCGTGGGCGATTTTGATATCCATGCGCGTGGAGCCGATGGTCCGGTGGACGCGCATGTATTTCCCGTCGATAAACTCCCCTTTTAGCGTCGCCAGCTCATCGCGGTGCGCGTCGATATAATCAAACACCTCTTCGAACCGACTCATCACGAATTGACGCTGGGGATAGATTTCTCGAAGCTTATCCATCACCGCGAAAATATTCTGCTGCAGCGGCATCTGGTCGTGGCCGTTGGGCAGCAAAATCTCTTTGGTGACGGAGGCGTTTTCCAGGACCTCGAAGTAGCTGTCGAGCCGTTTTCGCAGCCCTGCTTCGTCCTCCGGTAAGTACTTACCAATCGCGTAGCCCAGCGGCAGCACCTGCGCCGTCACTTCACTGCCGTCCTGGCTCTGCCAGAGAAACTCGGTTTTGTCGGTCCCGTGTCGTTCAGAACAGCCGCGCCAGAACATCGTGCGGGTAATGCCAAACCCGTTATAGATATGAGGAAGCTGGCCGGACATACCAAACGAATCCGGCAGATAGCCGATCTTCATCGGCTCGCCGAACGCCATGCAGTCGCGCATGCCGTACATCAGGTTGCGGACAATCGACTCGCCGCTGACAATCGTGGTATCGGTCTGGGTATACCAGGGGCCGATAATCAGCTTTCCGCGCTCCACAAGCGCTTTCACCCGCGAGCGGTTTTCAGGCACGACGGCAAAATAATCCTCCAGCACCGCCGTCTGTCCATCGAGGACATAATATTTATATTCGTCATCCTGCTCCAGACGGGTCAGGATCTCTTCCATATTATTGACCAGAAGAATACGCGACTCTTCGGTGGTGAAGTACCACTCACGGTCCCAGTGCATATGCGGCGTGATATGAACGCGAGATACAGCTTTCATCTTCGTTTCCTGTTTGTGCGTTGTTACGGTATGGCGTCTTCAGTGACGTAGTTGCCCTTTTTCACCGCCTGGCGTCGCCAGAGCAGCAGGATAAAGGTGGAGATTGCGGTACCCACCAGCGCCGCGCCAAACCAGCCCGCCGCCGCAACCACACCGCTCAACCCCGCATCGTGAAGTAAAAAGAGAGAGAAAATACCGGCCCCCGGTGTGGACAACCCGATCCCCATCGCGCCGACAATCGCGCCTGTTACCATAGAGCCGAGCACGAATGGGACGATAAAGTCTGGCACGTCAAACGAGTCCGCTTTATAAAACAGAAACCGGTGAATCTGGAAGAAACGTGGATGCCGCTGGCGATGTTCCCCGACCTCACCTGGGAAGTGATGGAGAATTCGAAATACCACTACGTTGAGCAGATCAAAAAGCTGGTTATCGATCGCAGCGAGCAGGAGCTGGTGCCGATCATGCCGTCAGAAGAGGCGATTGCCGCGCTGTCGCTCGATCCGGCAAAGCCGATCCTGGAAAAAGTCTCCCGCGGGTTTCTGAAAGACGGACGGGTATTTGAATACAGCCGCAACGTGTTCAATACCGACGATTACAAGTTCACTCTCGTAGCCAAACGCAGGCAATAAAAAAGGCCGCTTTACAGCGGCCAACCATGTCGAAACGGACATTTTTATACTTCAACGCCCCCCTTTCGGGGAGCAGAGAGGACTTACTTAATGATGGATTTCAGTGCTTCGCCGATATCCGCCAGGCTGCGAACGGTTTTCACGCCTGCGGCTTCCAGCGCTGCGAATTTCTCATCAGCCGTACCTTTACCACCGGCGATGATCGCGCCTGCGTGACCCATACGCTTGCCTTTCGGCGCGGTCACACCCGCGATGTAACCCACAACCGGCTTGGTCACGTGTTCTTTGATGTAAGCAGCCGCTTCTTCTTCCGCGCTACCACCGATCTCACCGATCATGACGATCGCTTCGGTCTGTGGATCTTCCTGGAACAGCTTCAGGATGTCGATGAAGTTAGAGCCCGGGATCGGGTCACCGCCGATGCCCACGCAGGTGGACTGGCCGAAACCGTAGTCGGTGGTCTGCTTAACGGCTTCATAGGTCAGGGTACCGGAACGGGACACGATACCCACTTTGCCCGGCTTGTGAATGTGGCCCGGCATGATGCCGATTTTGCATTCGCCCGGAGTGATAACGCCTGGGCAGTTCGGGCCGATCATGCGCACGCCTGCTTCATCCAGCTTCACCTTCACGGTCAGCATATCCAGGGTCGGGATGCCTTCAGTGATGGTAATGATCAGCTTGATGCCTGCGTCGATCGCTTCCAGAATGGAGTCTTTGCAGAACGGAGCCGGAACGTAGATCACGGTCGCGGTTGCGCCCGTCGCTTCTACGGCTTCACGCACGGTGTTGAACACCGGCAGGCCCAGGTGCGTGGTGCCGCCTTTACCTGGCGTTACGCCGCCAACCATCTGCGTGCCGTAGGCAATCGCCTGTTCGGAGTGGAAAGTCCCCTGGCTACCGGTGAAGCCCTGGCAGATAACCTTGGTATCTTTATTAATTAAAACTGACATTATTTCCCCTCCACTGCGGCAACAACCTGCTGAGCTGCATCCGTCAGACTTTTCGCTGCAATAATATTCAGGCCGCTGTCAGCCAGTTTTTTCGCGCCGAGTTCAGCGTTGTTTCCTTCCAGACGCACAACCACAGGAACGTTAACACCCACTTCTTCTACCGCACCGATGATACCGTCGGCGATCAGATCGCAACGGACGATGCCGCCGAAGATGTTAACCAGAACGGCCTTCACGTTGTCGTCAGAGAGGATGATTTTGAACGCTTCGGTTACGCGCTCTTTGGTTGCGCCACCGCCTACGTCGAGGAAGTTTGCTGGCTCACCGCCGTGCAGCTTAACAATGTCCATGGTGCCCATTGCCAGGCCCGCACCGTTAACCATACAGCCGATGTTGCCGTCCAGCGCGACGTAGTTCAGCTCCCACTGTGCAGCCTGCGCTTCACGCGGGTCTTCCTGAGACTGATCGCGCATTTCGCGCAGATCGGACTGGCGGAACAGCGCGTTGCCGTCAGCGCCCAGCTTGCCGTCGAGGCAGATCAGGTCGCCCTGGGTGGTGATCACCAGCGGGTTGATCTCGATCAGCGCCAGGTCGCGCTCCAGGAAAATGTTCGCCAGACCCATGAAGATCTTGGTGAACTGCTGAACCAGCTTGCCTTCCAGACCCAGTTTGAACGCCAGCTCGCGCCCCTGGTAAGGCATTGGGCCCGCCAGCGGATCGATTGCCACTTTGTGGATCAGGTGCGGGGTCTCTTCCGCCACTTTTTCGATTTCCACGCCGCCTTCGGTAGACGCCATGAACACCACGCGACGGGAGCTACGGTCAACAACCGCGCCCAGGTACAGTTCTTTCGCGATGTCGGTCGCCGCTTCAACCAGGATCTGGTTAACCGGCTGGCCGTTCGCATCTGTCTGGTACGTTACCAGACGCTTGCCGAGCCAATGTTCAGCAAACGCACGAATCTCTTCTTTGCTCTTAACAACCTTCACACCGCCCGCTTTACCACGGCCACCAGCGTGAACCTGACACTTAACTACCCACGGGCCAGCACCGATTTTAGATGCAGCTTCTTCTGCTTCACGCGGGGTAGTACAGGCATAACCCACCGGAGCCGGTAAGCCATACCGGGCAAACAGCTGTTTGGCCTGATATTCATGTAAGTTCATGTGTTCTATCCATCCTTCAGGGTAATCGTTATCTTCAAACCTGTAGACCGGCGCAGTCTGTGTGCCGGATGGCGCTACGCTTATCCGGCCTACAGGGCAGGTGATGCTAAATAGTCACTAGACGTCCAGCAGCAGACGCGTTGGATCTTCCAGCAGCTCTTTAATCGCGACCAGGAAGCCCACGGACTCGCGGCCGTCGATCAGGCGGTGGTCGTAAGAGAGCGCCAGGTACATCATTGGCAGGATCTCAACTTTACCGTCTACCGCCATCGGGCGATCTTTAATGGCATGCATACCCAGGATCGCGCTCTGCGGCGGGTTAATGATCGGGGTAGACATCAGCGACCCGAATACGCCGCCGTTGGTAATGGTGAAGTTACCGCCGGTCAGGTCGTCTACGGTCAGCTTGCCGTCGCGGCCTTTAACAGCCAGCTCTTTAATGTTTTTCTCGATATCAGCCATACCCAGGGTATCCACATCACGCAGAACCGGGGTTACCAGGCCGCGTGGGGTAGAAACCGCCATGCTGACGTCGAAATAGTTGTGGTAAACCACGTCATCGCCATCAATGGACGCGTTCACTTCCGGGTAGCGTTTCAGTGCTTCAACAACCGCTTTCACGTAGAAGGACATAAAGCCCAGACGGATACCGTGACGTTTTTCAAAGGCGTCACCGTACTGCTTACGCAGGTCCATGATTGGCTTCATGTTCACTTCGTTGAAGGTGGTCAGCATCGCGGTGGAGTTTTTCGCTTCCAGCAGACGCTCGGCCACGCGCTTGCGCAGGCGAGTCATCGGCACGCGTTTTTCGCTGCGGGCGCCCAGAGCAGGCTGTGCTGCAGGTGCCGCCGCAGGGGCTTTCGCTTCTGCCTGAGCAGGTGCTTTCGCCAGGTGCTTGTCGATGTCTTCACGGGTCAGACGACCGCCCACACCGGTGCCTTTGATGGCTGCCGGGTCAAGGCTGTGCTCAGCCAGCAGGCGACGGATCGCCGGGCTGAGGGCGTCGTTAGACTGTTCTTCCAGAGAGGCCTGCTGGCGCTGAGCCGGCGTAGAGGCCTTCTCTTCAGATTTCGCGCTGGACTCTTTGCCCGCGCTGTTGCCTTCACGCAGGCGACCCAGGATCTGACGAGAGGTGACGGTGGTACCTTCATCTTCCAGCACCGCGTCCAGAACGCCATCCGCCGAAGCCGGTACTTCCAGTACCACTTTGTCAGTTTCGATTTCTACCAGCACTTCATCGCGCTTAACGGCATCGCCTGGTTTTTTGTGCCAGGTAGCGACGGTCGCATCTGCTACGGATTCAGGCAGGTCGGGAACAAGAATATCTACGCTACTCATTTTGTATCCTTTAATTAATCGACGTTCAGCGCGTCATTGACCAGATCTTGTTGCTGCTTCTGGTGAACGGACATATACCCTACCGCCGGAGAGGCGGAGGCCGGGCGACCTGCATAGCGCAGGGCTGACCCAAATGGAATCACTTCACGGAAATGATGCTGGCTGCAGTACCATGCGCCTTGGTTGAGCGGCTCTTCCTGGCACCAGACAAAATCATGTACGTGAGCATATTGTTTCAGCACTTCCTGCATCGCCTGATGCGGGAACGGATAAAGCTGTTCGATACGCACGATGGCGACATCTTTCTGATCGTTCTTGCGGCGCTGTTCCAGCAGGTCGTAATAAACCTTACCAGAACACATCACCACACGCTTCACGGCCTGCGGATCCAGCTCGTCAATTTCGCCGATGGCCGGCTGGAAGGTACCGTTCGCCAGTTCTTCCAGGCTGGACACCGCCAGCGGATGACGCAGCAGGGATTTCGGCGACATCACCACCAGCGGACGGCGCATACCGCGCAGCGCCTGACGACGCAGCATGTGGTACACCTGAGCCGGCGTGGACGGCACGCAGACCTGCATGTTCTGCTCGGCGCAGAGCTGCAGATAACGTTCCAGACGCGCGGAGGAGTGCTCCGGACCCTGCCCTTCATAACCGTGCGGCAGCAGCATCACCAGGCCACACATACGGCCCCATTTCTGCTCGCCGGAGGAGATGAACTGGTCGATAACCACCTGAGCGCCGTTGGCGAAGTCACCGAACTGCGCTTCCCAGATGGTCAGGGTGCGTGGTTCAGCGGTGGCGTAACCGTATTCGAAAGCCAGCACCGCTTCTTCAGACAGCACGGAGTCCCAGACCTTGAACTGGCCCTGACCGTTGTGCACGTGCTGCAGCGGGGTGTAGGTTGAACCGTTGGACTGGTTGTGAACAACCGCGTGACGGTGGAAGAAGGTACCACGGCCCGCATCTTCACCGGACAGACGAACAGGGATGCCTTCGTCAACCAGCGTTGCGTAGGCCAGCGTTTCCGCGCCGCCCCAGTCAAACAGCTTCTCGCCTGCCGCCATGGACTGACGGTCAGCGTAGATTTTCGCCACACGAGACTGCATCTCGATAGCGTCCGGTACGGTGCTGATGCGTTTAGCCAGCTCCTGCAGGCGCTTCATCTCTACCTTGTTCGGGTAGCTCTCATCCCACTCGTGGTTGAGGTACGGCGACCAGGTAAAGGAGTGCATGTTCATTGGGCGCAGCTCTTTCACCACGCATTCACCCGCATCCAGCGCGTCGCGGTAGAGGTTGACCAGCTCGGTCGCATCTTCCAGCGTCGCCACTTTGTCCGCTTCCAGCTTGTCAGCATAGATTTTGCGTGGAGTCGGGTGTTTTTTGATTTTCTGGTACATCAGCGGCTGGGTTGCACTTGGCTCATCCGCTTCGTTGTGGCCGTGACGGCGGTAGCAGAACAGGTCGATCAGCACGTCGCGTTTAAAGGTGTTACGGAAGTCGAGCGCCAGACGGGTAACGAAAGCAACCGCCTCCGGGTCATCCGCATTCACGTGGAAGATTGGTGCCTGCACCATCTTACCAATGTCGGTGCAGTACGGGGTAGAACGCGCGTCAAGCGGGTTAGAGGTGGTGAAGCCCACCTGGTTGTTGATCACGATGCGAACGGTACCGCCCACTTCGTAACCCCGCGCTTTCGACATGTTCAGGGTTTCCTGAACCACGCCCTGACCGGTAATCGCCGCATCGCCGTGAATGGTGATTGGCAGAACTTTGTTGCTGCTCGGCTCGTCCAGACGATCCAGACGCGCACGCACGGAACCGATAACCACCGGGCTAACGATTTCCAGGTGTGACGGGTTAAACGCCAGCGCCAGGTGAACCAGACCGCCTTCGGTTTCGATATCCGACGAGAAGCCCATGTGGTACTTCACGTCGCCGGTGCCGAGGTGTTCTTTATGTTTGCCCGCGAATTCGTCGAACAGGTCCTGCGGTTTTTTACCCAGCACGTTGACCAGCACGTTCAGACGACCGCGGTGCGCCATACCCAGTACCACTTCACGGGTGCCGCTCTTGCCTGCGTGACGAATCAGCTCTTTCAGCATCGGCACCAGCGCGTCGCCGCCTTCCAGCGAGAAGCGTTTTGCGCCCGGGAATTTCGCGCCAAGATAGCGCTCAAGCCCTTCCGCTGCGGTCAGTTCGTTCAGGAAGCGTTTTTTCTCGTCAGCCGAGAAGGTCGCGTGGCCCGCTACGGATTCGATGCGCTGCTGGATCCAGCGTTTCTCTTCGGTAGAGGTAATGTGCATGTATTCCGCGCCGATGGAGCCGCAGTAGGTTTGCTTGAGCGCGTCAATCAGATCGCCCAGCTTCATCGTGTCTTTGCCGATGGCAAAGGAACCTACGTTAAAGCTTTCCTGGAAATCGGCCTCGGTCAGATCGTGATACGCCGGATCGAGATCGGCCACACGGTCTTGTTTCCACAGTCCCAGCGGATCGAGATTCGCATGCTGGTGACCACGGAAGCGATAAGCGTTGATAAGCTGCAGGACTTTAACCTGCTTCGCATTGGTGTCAGGGTCGGAAATCGCAGAAGAGTAACGTGAGGCATCCTTCGCCAGACGACGGAAATAATCACGTGTTTTGGAATGGAATTGATCCGGTTTGACCCCTGTGCCAGGCAACTGCTGGAACATGGAACGCCAGTTTGCGTCCACTGAGTCAGGATCGGTTAAGAAGTCTTCATAGAGCTGTTCAATCCAGCTCTGGTTCGCACCAGAAAGGAAAGAAGAGTCCAGCCAGGCTTTCATTGCGCCGTTCTGCATCGTGATCCCTTAAGCATTTTTATGCTTACTTTCGCCGTAGAAACTACCACGCACACCACGTGTACGTGCCGGGGTTCACCTGCGAGCTCTTTTCATTTGGCCCGCGAAGGAACCTTTAGAAACTGTCTTAAGGGTTTCCCCTCACCCCGACCCTCTCCCGTGGGGAGAGGGGGAAGGTCGTCGGCAGTTTTTAAAGATTTCCTGCAATCTGTTCCCTCTCCCTTTGGGAGAGGGTTAGGGTGAGGGGAACAGCGCTCCCCTCTCACTACTTACGCACTGCGCTGCAGCAGCATCGACTTAATATGGCCAATGGCGCGCGTCGGGTTCAGCCCCTTCGGACACACACTGACGCAGTTCATGATGCTATGGCAGCGGAATACGCTGAAAGCGTCACTCAGTCCTTCAAGACGGCTGTCGGTTTCGGTGTCGCGGCTATCGATCAGGAAGCGATAGGCAGCCAGCAAACCGGCCGGGCCGATAAACTTGTCCGGGTTCCACCAGAACGACGGGCAGGACGTTGAACAGCATGCGCAGAGAATACACTCGTACAACCCATCGAGTTTTTCACGCTGCTCAGGAGACTGTAAGTGCTCGCGAGCGGGTGGATTTTGCCCATTATTCAATAAGTAAGGCTTAATCTTCTCATATTGTGCATAGAATTGCCCCATGTCTACCACCAAATCACGCACGACCGGCAGGCCTGGCAGAGGACGGATAACAATTTTCTGGCCAGGACGCTGCAGCGCTGAAATTGGCGTGATGCAGGCCAGGCCATTTTTGCCGTTCATGTTCACCCCGTCAGAGCCACAAACCCCTTCACGGCAGGAGCGGCGGAACGACAGCGTTGGATCCTTTTCTTTCAGCTGGATTAACGCATCCAGCAGCATCATGTCGCGACCTTCTTCCGCTTCCAGGGTGTAATCCTGCATACGCGGAGCGTCATCAACATCCGGGTTATAACGATAAACTGAGAATTCGAGTTTCATTATCCTGTCTCCGCATTAGTAAGTACGAATCTTCGGCGGGAACGCCGGACGCAGTTTCGGTTCCATATTGACGCTACGACGCGTCATGGATTCCGACTCTGGCAGATACAGGGAATGGCACAGCCAGTTTTCGTCATCACGATCCGGGAAGTCGAAGCGGCTATGCGCGCCACGGCTTTCGGTACGGAAGTTTGCCGACATCGCCGTCGCGAACGCGGTTTCCATCAGGTTATCCAGCTCCAGACACTCAACGCGCTGGGTGTTGAACTCGCTGGAGGTGTCGTCCAGACGGGCATTTTTCAGACGCTCGCGGATCGCTTTCAGCTGCTCAAGACCTTTAGCCATCGCGTCGCCTTCACGGAATACCGAGAAGTTGTGCTGCATACACTCCTGCAGCGCTTTACGGATTTCCACCGGATCTTCGCCGTTACGGTTACCGTTCCAGCGGTTGAGGCGCTCAAGAGAGGCATCAATTTCGTCGTCGGTCGCGTCACGCAGCGCGCCCTGCTCGGCAATGGATTCCTGCAGATGCAGACCCACTGCGCGACCAAACACCACCAGGTCCAGCAGGGAGTTGCCGCCCAGACGGTTTGCGCCGTGTACGGATACGCAGGCAATTTCGCCTACCGCAAACAGGCCCGGGATGACCACGTCTTCGCCCTGCTCGTTCACGGTCAGCGCCTGACCGGTCACTTTGGTCGGAATACCGCCCATCATGTAGTGGCAGGTTGGGATAACCGGAATCGGCTCTTTGACCGGGTCGACGTGTGCGAAGGTGCGGGACAGTTCCAGGATGCCCGGCAGACGGGATTCCAGAACCTCTTTACCCAGATGGTCGAGCTTCAGCTTCGCGTGTGGACCCCATGGGCCGTCACATCCGCGGCCTTCACGGATTTCGATCATGATGGAACGCGCCACCACGTCACGACCCGCCAGGTCTTTCGCATTCGGGGCATAACGCTCCATGAAGCGCTCGCCGTGTTTGTTCAGCAGGTAACCACCTTCACCACGGCAGCCTTCCGTCACCAGAACGCCCGCGCCGGCGATACCGGTTGGGTGGAACTGCCACATTTCCATATCCTGCACCGGCACGCCCGCGCGGATAGCCATACCGACACCGTCACCGGTGTTGATGTGGGCGTTAGTGGTGGACTGATAGATACGGCCTGCGCCGCCGGTCGCCAGCACGGTAGCGCGAGCTTTGAAGTAAACCACTTCACCGGTTTCGATGCACAGCGCGGTACAGCCAACGACTGCGCCATCGGCGTTTTTCACCAGATCCAGCGCGTACCACTCGGAGAAGATGGTGGTGTGGTTTTTCAGGTTCTGCTGGTACAGGGTGTGCAGCAGTGCGTGACCGGTACGGTCAGCCGCCGCCGCGGTGCGTGCCGCCTGCTCGCCGCCGAAGTTTTTCGACTGGCCGCCAAACGGACGCTGATAGATAGTGCCATTTTCCAGACGGGAGAACGGCAGACCCATATGGTCCAGCTCCAGAATCGCTTCCGGGCCGGTTTTACACATATATTCGATGGCATCCTGGTCGCCGATGTAGTCGGAACCTTTTACCGTGTCGTACATGTGCCATTCCCAGTTGTCTTCATGGGAGTTACCCAGCGCAACGGTGATACCGCCCTGCGCAGACACAGTGTGGGAACGGGTCGGGAAAACTTTAGAGAGCAGCGCACAGGTCTGGCCGCTCTGGGAAATTTGCAGTGCGGCACGCATACCTGCGCCACCGGCACCAATCACAACAGCATCAAATTCTCTGACTGGCAGTTTCATTACACACCCCACACCACAACGAATCCATAAATAACGTAAACCACCAGTGCAACGACAATGGCCAGCTGCAGCGGGAGGCGAATCGCCAGCGGTTTAACGTAATCGGTCAACACCTGCCACATGCCAATCCAGGCATGAATAAGGATGGAGAACAGAGCCAGCAGGGTGAACACTTTGGTGAAGGCGGATCCGAAGAACCCACTCCAGATTTCCCACGTCAGCGTGCCGCTGGTCGCGAAGAAACCGATCATATAGATGATGTAAAGGGTGAGAACGATGGCGGTAGCACGGACCAGGATGAAGTCATGTACGCCGTTGCGTCCTAATGCGGAGGCGTTGCTTACCATACGAGAACTCCTGCGAGAAGTGAGAGCACGACTGTAATCACAAATGAAATGTTAGCGGAGCGTTTCCCGGCTTCGAAAGTCTCTTCCAGGTAGCCAAAGTCCATCAGCATATGGCGAACACCCACGACAACGTGGTACGCCAGCGCGGTCAGAATGCCCCACATGATGAATTTCACGAAGAAGCTGTTCATGATGGCAGAGGCCTGGAGGAATCCTTCAGGAGAAGAGAGGCTGGTCCCCAGCAACCACAGCAGAATACCGACCGCCACAAACGTAATCACACCGGATACACGGTGCAGAATGGACGCTATTGCTGTTACAGGGAACCGGATCGTTTTGAGATCCAGATTGACAGGTCTTTGTTTTTTCACATTTCTTATCATGAATAACGCCCACATGCTGTTCTTATTGTTTCCTTCCTCCGGACTGCGATGCGGGTCAAGCAGCGTTCCTTTTCTATAACTGCGCGTCATGCAAAACATTGCTTCCAGATGCTAAAACGACACGTTACAACGCTGGGTGGCTCGGGATTGCAGGGTGTTCCGGAGACCTGGCGGCAGTATAGGCCGTTCACAAAATCATTACAATTAACCTACATACAGTTTGTCGGGTTTTCTCTGGAACAGTGATCAGGGTCACGATAACAACATCTTTTTAATTTTTAATCATCTGATTTGACAAATGTTAAACAATATTGTTACAAACATCATCAGAAAAGGCATATAATGCGCAAAAGTTATGAGGTCTCACTTTCACCTGACAAATAGTTATGTAACAGTGTGATGGTATTGACCGAAGTTATCAGGACAGTTATTAGTGATATACAGGTTTGAATAATTCGGACTGCAAAAACGCTGATTTGCTGTTGTTTCACTGATATTTCATTCGTTTACCTGCAAGGCGCCATAGCTCTGTACCCTGGTTTGTCCTCGTGAGCTGAGCGGTAAGCCAAATAACAATCTGGTAACGGTGATTTACAGCTGAAAGCAAATCCGGTGAAGCGCAGTCTTAAGCATAAGGCGCTAAGGAGACCGTAAATGGCTGATACAAAGGCAACGCTCACCCTAAATGGTGACACTGCTATTGAACTGGATGTGCTAAAAGGCACGCTCGGTCAGGATGTTATTGATATCCGTACGCTGGGTTCTAAAGGTGTGTTCACCTTTGACCCTGGATTTACCTCTACCGCATCTTGCGAATCCAAAATCACCTACATTGACGGTGACGAAGGTATCCTGCTCCATCGCGGCTTCCCCATCGATCAGTTAGCCACCGAATCCAACTATCTGGAAGTGTGCTACATCCTGCTGAACGGCGAAAAACCGACGCAGGCACAGTACGATGAATTCAAAACCACCGTGACCCGTCACACCATGATCCATGAGCAGATTACCCGTCTGTTCCATGCGTTCCGTCGTGACTCTCACCCAATGGCGGTGATGTGCGGGATTACCGGTGCGCTGGCGGCGTTCTACCACGACTCCCTTGACGTGAATAACCCGCGTCACCGTGATATCGCGGCGTTCCGCCTGCTGTCCAAAATGCCGACCATGGCGGCGATGTGCTACAAATACTCTATCGGCCAGCCGTTTGTGTATCCGCGCAACGACCTCTCCTACGCGGGTAACTTCCTGCGCATGATGTTCTCCACGCCGTGCGAAGAGTACGAAGTGAACCCGGTGCTGGAACGCGCGATGGACCGTATTCTGATCCTGCACGCTGACCACGAACAGAACGCCTCTACCTCTACCGTCCGTACCGCGGGCTCTTCAGGCGCGAACCCGTTCGCCTGTATCGCTGCGGGCATCGCCTCCCTGTGGGGACCGGCGCACGGCGGCGCGAACGAAGCGGCACTGAAGATGCTGGAAGAGATCAGCACCGTTGAGCACATTCCTGAGTTCGTGCGTCGCGCGAAAGACAAGAATGACTCCTTCCGCCTGATGGGCTTCGGTCACCGTGTTTACAAAAACTACGACCCGCGCGCCACCGTCATGCGTGAGACCTGCCACGAAGTGCTGAAAGAGCTGGGTACCAAAGATGACCTGCTGGAAGTGGCGATGGAGCTGGAACACATCGCGCTGAACGACCCGTACTTCATCGAGAAGAAACTCTACCCGAACGTCGATTTCTACTCTGGCATTATTCTGAAAGCGATGGGTATTCCGTCTTCCATGTTCACCGTAATCTTCGCCATGGCCCGTACCGTAGGCTGGATTGCGCACTGGAACGAAATGCACAGCGAAGGCATGAAAATCGCCCGTCCTCGTCAGCTGTATACCGGCTACGAGCAGCGTGATTTTAAGTCTGATATTAAGCGCTAACAGGCGTTGGGTGCGGCCTGATGCCCTCACCCCGGCCCTCTCCCACAGGGAGAGGGGGAAAACCTTAAAAACGGTAACCCTCGGGTTACCGTTTTACTTTTATTTCTGGCAGTGTGGGCACCAGTAAAAAGGTCTGGAAGAGAGCATAATCCTGTCGATAATCCCGCCGCACCGCTCGCACTTTTTCCCCGCCCGATGAAACACCTTGAACCGGAACAGCGCCCCGTGATGCTTGTTCTCATGCACCACGCCGCGCGTGTTGTACGACAGCCGCGGAATATCCAGCAGCGCGTGGGATAGCGCCTCCAGATGTTCATCATTCAGCTGAGACGCTTTATGCTGCGCCGCCAGCCCGACTTCCCAGAGGATCTCTACCCGCAGGTAGTTGCCCAGCCCGGCCAGAAAGGCCTGGTCGAGGAACAGGCCGGAAAACTGTCGGTTACGGAATTTAGGCGATAACAGCCGGGCCTTCACGTCGCTCGCCGTCAGGCGCATGTCCAGCACGTCCGGCCCGACCCGCTGCAGAAACGGGTGCGTCAGCAGCTGCTCCGGCGTTAACATTTCGATATCCGACGCGCTGTAGAGCAGGATCGCTTTATCCGCCGTTTGCAGCCTGACGCGCAGCACGCGGGTGGTTTGCGGCTGCTCGTCCGCCTCCACCACCCGCCAGACGCCGTAAAGCTGGTTATGGCTATATAACGTCAGGTTATGGGAAAAGTGCGTAAGCAAGGCCTTGCCGCGCGTTTCAATATGGGTCACCGTCTGCCCCACCAGCTGTGATTCAAACGGTTTTAGCTGAGGAAAAGCAAACCAGACATCCGTCAGCGGTTTGCCCTTTATCGCCGCCTCCAGGCTATCCGCCGCGCGGCGGATCTCCGGACCTTCAGGCATGTTATTGTCCTTTCATGATTATTCTGCGCTGACCAGAATGCCCTCTTCAGAGAACGCCGCCCGCAAGCGGCGCGCGAACTGGAGCGCATGCTCGCCGTCGCCGTGTAAACACACCGTATCGGCCTGCACGTTTGCCGGTGTTCCGTCCACGGCAATCACCCGCCCGGCGCGCACCATCTCCAGCGTCTGCGCCAGCGCTTTAGCTTCGTCGGTAATCAGCGCCCCGGCCTGCGTACGTGGAACCAGGCTGCCGTCCGGTAGGTATCCCCGATCGGCAAACACTTCCTGACGGGTGGTCAGGCCCAGCCGTTCTCCGGCGCGAATAAGCTCGCTGCCCGCAAGGCCTACCAGAATCAGCTGCGGATTACAGTCCCGCACCGCGCGGGCAATCGCCTCCGCCAGCGCCGGATCTTTCGCCGCCTGGTTATAGAGCATGCCGTGCGGCTTCACGTGGCGCATCACGCCCTTCTCAGCGCGCACCATCGCCTCCAGCGCGCCGATCTGGTAGAGCACCTGAGCGTAGACCGTCTCAGGCGGTAGATCCATCGCCGTGCGGCCAAAGTTTTCCCGGTCGGGGAAGCTCGGATGAGCGCCTATCGCGACGCCGTTTTTAATAGCACTACGCACGCTCTCCAGCATGGTTTGCGCATCGCCCGCGTGAAAGCCACAGGCGATGTTGACCGAGGTGACCAGCGTCATCAGCGCCGCATCGGCGCTGCTGCCCTCCCCCAGATCGGCATTCAGATCAATCTTTACCATCAAGCCTCCACGCCAGCTGCTCCAGATAACGCTGCTGATCCTGCCGCGCCTTAAGCGCCTCCTCCAGCGAACACTGCACGAAGTGAATCGGCTGGCCGAGGGGAATTTGCGCCAGATGGTAACGATCGGCTTCAATGATGCAGGCAATGCGCGGGTAACCGCCGGTAGTTTGCGCGTCGTTCATTAACACGATGGGCTGACCGTTGCCCGGCACCTGAATGACCCCCGGTAATAACCCGTGGGAGAGCAGCTCCCGGTCCGTCGTGCGGGTCAGCGGCTGCCCCTGCAGGCGGTAGCCCATGCGGTTACTCTGCGGGCTGAGCTTCCACGGCGAGCGCCAGAAGGACTCTTTAGACGCCTCGTCAAACTCATGATATTCCGGCCCCGGTAAGGCGCGGATCTGGTTTCCCCACAGGAGCTGTTTTACGCCCTGCGTGGTGGAGAAATGGCGGGCGGAGGGCTTGATTGCCAGCCGATCGCCGTCGCGCAGCAGGCGTCCTTCGTGACCGCCTATCCCGGCTTTCTGATCGGTACTGGACGAGCCCAGCACTTCCGGCACGTCGATGCCGCCCGCCACCGCGAGATAGCTACGTACACCGTGCAAAGGACGCTTTAAGGTCAGACGCTGCCCGGCTTTGGCCCGCAGCCGCCAGCCGGTCCACACCGCTTTGCCGTCCAGCGTCGCGTCACACCCTGCGCCTGTTAAGGCAAACCAGGTCTCCTGACTAAACTCAATGACGCACTGGCCGAGCGTAATTTCGAGCGCGGCCGTATTGCCGGGGTTGCCCACCAGCACGTTAGCAATCTCCAGCGCAGGCCTGTCCAGCGCGCCACAATAGCTCACGCCAGACTGGCGCATGCCAAAGCGGCCCGCATCCTGTACGGAGGTATAAAGCCCGGCGCGAATAAGCGTTAACATACCCCCTCCTTCTGCGGGATAAAGCGAAGGGTATCGCCGGGACGCAGGAGTATCGGCGTCTCCAGCCCTGGGTCAAATAACGGTGTAGCGGTATGCCCAATAAGCTGCCAGCCGCCAGGCGATGTCAGCGGATAAACGCCGGTCTGCTCGCCGCCGATAGCCACCGTCCCCGCCGGTACGCTCAGGCGCGGTTCGGCACGGCGTGGCGTATGCAGCTGAGGGGATAATCCCCCCAGATACGGAAATCCGGGCTGAAACCCCAGGAACCAGACCACGTAGTCCACCGAGCTGTGCAGCTCAACAACCTGCTTTTCAGTTAATCCGCAGTGGTCTGCCACCACGCTAAGATCCGGCCCACCCGTACCGCCATAAACGACCGGGATCTCGATGGCACGCGATTCCGGCTCCAGCGCCTCACTCTCTTCCCACCAGCGCTGCAAACGTTCGATGGCATCCAGCGCCAGCGTATGCGGGCTACGCAGCACCACGGTAATGTTATTCATCCCCGGAATGGCTTCAACCACCTCCGGTAGTTCGACCAGACGCTGCGTTAGCCGCCAGATTCGCTTTTGCGTGGCAAGGGTCACCGGCGGCTCGAGCTCCAGAACCACTGCCGTTTCTCCCAGAAGATAACAACGCGCTCGCTGCACTCAGGCACCTCTCATCAGGCAGGGTTAGGGATATCAATAAAGGTCACATCCAGATCGGTATTTTCCGTCAGCCACTCGCTGAGGGCGCGAATGCCGCCGCGCTCGGTGGCATGATGGCCTGCCGCGTAAAAATGCAGTCCCTGTTCACGCGCCGAATGGATGGTCTGCTCGGAAACTTCGCCGGTGATAAAAGCATCGACGCCAAAACGCGCGGCGCTGTCGATAAAGCCCTGACCGCCCCCGGTACACCAGGCAACACGCTTCACCGTATCCGGACCGGTATCGCCGATCCACAGCGGGCGACGCCCCAGGCGCGCTTCAATCCAGGATGCCAGCTCCAGTCCCGGAACCGGCATCGCCAGTTCGCCCCACGGCACCAGCGGCTCAATTTCGCCCATCACGGTAATCCCCAGGAGCTGCGCCAGCTGGACGTTGTTGCCGAGCTCCGGGTGCGCATCCAGCGGCAGGTGATAACCGTACAGGTTGATGTCATTTGCCAGCAGCGTTTTCAGGCGGTTGCGCTTCATCCCGCGAATAATCGGCGATTCGTTTTTCCAGAAGTAACCGTGATGGACAATCACTGCGTCAGCGTTCTGACGAACAGCCTCGTCCAGCAGCGCCTGGCTTGCCGTCACGCCGGTGATAATTTTTTGCACCGTCTCGCGCCCCTCAACCTGGAGCCCGTTCGGGCCATAATCGCTGAAGGACGTGCTGTTCAGTTTTTCGTTAATCAGGCTTTCCAGTTCGCTGTTTTTCATCATCACTCTCTTATGCTTTGCGGGCAGCTTCGTACGCCGCCAGCGTGGCGACACGCGCCTGTTTATGGTCGACAACCGGACGAGGGTAATCCAGCTTTACACGCTGTTTATCCGCCCATGCCCACGGTTCGTGGATCGCTTTAGCCGGTATACCGTTAAGCTCAGGCACCCAGCGGCGAATAAACTCGCCGTCCGCATCAAATTTTTGTCCCTGAGTGGTCGGATTAAAAATCCGGAAATAGGGTGCGGCATCGGTGCCGGTAGAGGCCGCCCACTGCCAGCCGCCGTTATTCGCCGCGAGATCGCCATCGATCAGCTGAGAGATAAAATAGCGCTCTCCGATACGCCAGTCGATAAGCAGATCCTTCACCAGAAAGCTGGCGGTAATCATCCGCAGGCGGTTGTGCATCCACCCCGTCTCGTTAAGCTGACGCATGGCGGCATCGACTATCGGATAACCCGTCTGCCCTGTTTGCCAGGCTTTCAGCAGCCGATCGTTCGATTGCCACTTTACATTATCGGTCCAGCCAATGAAGGGACGATGCTTACATAAATCAGGGTGATATGTCATAAGATGGCGGTAGAACTCACGCCAGATCAGTTCATTCAGCCAGACGGACCCTGCGCCCCCCTCCAGCGCCTGCGGCTGCTCCGCCAGCAGGCGATGTAAACACTGGCGAGGAGAGATCGCGCCCAGCGCCAGACAGGCCGACAGGCGGCTGGTGCCCTCGATGGCGGGAAAATCCCGACGCGCGTCGTAACAGGCCGCGTCCTGTTTGCAGAACTGGCGCAGTTGGGCGATAGCCGCTTTCTCGTCGGCGGGGAGCAGCGTTTCATCAAACGGCTGCTGAGGGTAATCAAACGTCAGTTCAGGGAGCTCCTTTATGGCTTCGCCTCTCACGGCAGGCGCGGCAACGCACTCCGGCAGCGCCTCTTTCAGACGTTTGATAAAGGCATTTTTGAACGGCGTAAAAACTTTATACATCTCGTGGCTGCCGGTCATCACGCTGCCCGGTGCCAGCATCACGCTGTCATCAAACCCTTCGCAGACCACCCCTTCCAGCATTTTCTCCAGCTGACGGTCGCGCTGCTGCTCGTTGAATTCGTACTGATAGTTGTAAAAAAGATGCGTAACGTTGTGCTGCTTACAGATCGCCTGCACCGTCTGCAGCTGTGCGGCAAAATCCCCCACCTCTTTATAGAGAAGCGGTATGCCTTTTCCGGCGAGCGAGTGCTGCAGGTCGGTCAGATACGCACGCAGCAAGGCCGCCTGGCGGGGGGCCATATCGTGCTGCCGCCACTGCTCGGGCGTGGCCATAAACAGAGCCAGTACGTTAGCGTCTTTGTCGCGACAGGCCGCCGCGAGTGCGATGTTGTCATGTACGCGCAGATCCGCGCGAAACCAAACCAGATGGGTGGGCATAAAACTCCAGGCGATTGTCCATTATGTCCATAAGGGCATGCCGTAAAAGGAAAAAGCATGCATTGAACTACTTTGCCATGAAGTGTAGACGGGATGAAATAAAAAAGGCCGCCCGAGGCGGCCTTAACGCTACTTGTCCTGCGCTATCGTGGTTAAAGCGACAAACACATTCGGTTCATCGCTCTTTACAACGAGCACGCTGGCGACAATGAACGCGATGCAAAAATAGCGTTTCATTATGCGGTCCCTGCAGCTAACCGCTCCACCGTTCACCACCGGTGATAAGTCGGTGGACACAAGCCCGGGTAGGCGGGCTGCTTTACGGCTGTAAGTACACCTTTCCCAGGACCGATGCCCATTTGCGAGATGGCGGAAAGGGACGCAGCATCATAATTAACATCCGCTGCGAAGGTAAGATAATCGAATAAAATTAGGAATTTATAAAGGCGTCGAGGGATTGCCATCTGCTTACAGGAGGGTATGATAAAAATCCCGGGTAGGGGCTGCAAGACCACCCAACGGACCGCGAATCCTGAGGGACAAAAAAACCGCCAACAGCAATGTGGCGGTTTTTTTATTGCTATGTGTAGTCTTCGTATCAGTAGAAATCGCAGGTCGCTTTCTCGGCCTGATCCATCCACACCGGCTTCTCGCTGGTTTTCGCCCAGACGCGGTGCAGATAGCTGTAAAAACGTGCACGATCTTTCCAGAACAGCATCACCGGCAGCGCCAGTACACCAGCCACTACGGCGAAAGTGCGACGCATGAACACGATATGAGCCGGATACTCTTTATAAAGATCCATATTTTCTCCCCTATAGTTGGCCGGAAACGTCATCCGGAAAATTCAAAATCTGTGACCTGGCTAAAATAATATCGCTTTGTTTGTAATTTTACTACTCATCCGACCACTTATTTTTATCCATTTAGTGAATATTTACATTCACGCCGTAATTAAGTTACAAAAAAGTTAACGATTTACTTATCAATAGTTAAATTGTGGACTTTGTCATTTTTATACTTTTTTTACACCCGCCCTCCCCATTTTTGCGAAATCTTTGCGCCGGAAATCCTACCGTTAGTGCAACAACGAAAGTCACCCGGAGGTGGATTGTGAGTGCAGGTCTTATTGCCGGCATCGTGCTGGTGTTCCTGTTATTGGGTTATCTGGTCTATGCCCTGATTAATGCGGAGGCCTTCTGATGGCTGCTCAGGCGTTTCTGCTTATTGCCAGCTTCTTAGTGGTACTGTTCGTTCTGGCAAGACCACTGGGTACAGGACTGGCGCGATTGATCAACAACGTCCCCCTGCCCGGCACGGGAAGCGTTGAAAAAGGGATCTGGCGCGTACTGGGAATAGACGATCGGGAGATGAACTGGCGTGAATATCTGATCGCCATTCTGCTGCTGAATATCGTTGGGCTCGTTGCGCTTTTTGCCATGCTGATGCTGCAGGGCATCCTGCCGCTGAATCCGCAACAGTTACCGGGTCTGTCCTGGCATCTTGCGCTGAACACGGCGGTCAGCTTTGTCTCCAACACTAACTGGCAGTCCTATTCCGGCGAAACCACGCTCAGCTACTTCAGCCAGATGGTCGGGTTAACCGTGCAGAACTTCCTCTCTGCCGCGAGCGGTATAGCGGTGATCTTCGCGCTGACGCGTGCTTTTGCGCGCCAGAAGGTGAGCACGCTCGGTAACGCGTGGGTGGATCTGACGCGGATTACGCTGTGGATCCTGCTGCCGATTGCGCTGCTGATCGCGCTGTTCTTTATTCAGCAGGGCACCCTGCAAAACCTGATGCCTTACGCGCCTTATACCTCGCTGGAAGGCGCAAAACAGCTCCTGCCGATGGGGCCAGTAGCGTCACAGGAAGCCATCAAAATGCTCGGAACGAACGGCGGGGGCTTCTTCAACGCCAACTCGTCGCATCCGTTTGAAAACCCTACCGCGTTGACCAATATTGTGCAGATGCTGGCGATTTTCCTGATCCCCGCCGCGCTCTGCTTTGCCTTTGGTGACGTGGTCAACGATCGCCGTCAGGGCCGCACCCTGCTCTGGACGATGTCGCTTATCTTTGTGGTCTGCGTAGCGCTGGTGATGTGGGCGGAATGGAACGGCAACAGCCATTTCATGCAGCTGGGGGCTGACAGCAATATCAACATGGAAGGTAAAGAGAGCCGCTTTGGCATTCTCGCCAGCAGCCTCTATGCGGTGGTCACCACGGCGGCCTCGTGCGGGGCGGTCAACGCCATGCACGATTCCTTTACGGCGCTGGGTGGCATGATCCCGATGTGGCTGATGCAGATTGGCGAAGTGGTGTTTGGCGGCGTGGGCTCGGGTCTGTACGGCATGCTGCTGTTCGTACTGCTGGCGGTGTTTATTGCCGGTTTGATGATTGGCCGCACCCCGGAATACCTCGGTAAAAAAATCGACGTTCGCGAGATGAAATTAACCGCGCTGGCGATTCTGGTCACCCCGGCGCTTGTGCTGCTCGGCACCGCGCTGGCCCTGATGACCGAGGCCGGACGCAGCGGCATCTTTAACCCCGGCATTCACGGTTTTAGTGAAGTGCTGTATGCCGTCTCCTCTGCCGCCAACAACAACGGCAGCGCCTTTGCAGGCTTAAGCGCCAACTCACCGTTCTGGAACTGCCTGCTGGCGTTCTGCATGTTTGTGGGTCGCTTCGGGATCATTGTGCCGGTTATGGCGATTGCCGGATCGCTGGTGAATAAAAAAATTCAACCGACCACCACCGGGACATTACCGACCCACGGCGCGCTGTTTATCGGCCTGCTGACGGGCACCGTGTTACTGGTCGGCGCCCTGACCTTTATCCCCGCCCTCGCGTTAGGCCCGGTCGCGGAATACCTCTCTTTACGCTGATTTTGCGGAGAAATTGTCATGAGTCGTAAACAACTGGCCCTGTTCGAACCGTCATTAGTTCGCCAGGCGCTCATGGATGCGGTGAAAAAGCTGAGCCCGCGCGTGCAGTGGCACAACCCGGTGATGTTTATTGTCTGGGCGGGAAGCGTGCTGACCACCGCCCTGGCGATTGCCATGGGAACGGGCCACATGCCGGGGAATGCGATGTTTACCGGTGCCATCAGCCTGTGGCTGTGGTTTACCGTGCTGTTCGCCAACTTTGCGGAAGCGCTGGCGGAAGGCCGGAGTAAAGCCCAGGCCAACAGCCTGAAAGGGGTGAAAAAAACCGCCTTCGCGCGCAAGCTACGTGAACCGAAATACGGCGCGCAGATGGACCACGTTCCGGCGGATGAACTGCGTAAAGGCGATGTGGTGCTGGTGGAAGCCGGTGACATTATCCCTTGCGACGGAGAAGTTATCGAAGGGGGTGCCTCGGTGGATGAAAGCGCCATTACCGGGGAATCCGCGCCGGTTATCCGTGAATCCGGCGGCGATTTCGCCTCCGTGACGGGCGGGACGCGCATTCTCTCCGACTGGCTGGTGATCCAGTGTAGCGTTAACCCGGGGGAAACCTTCCTCGACCGGATGATCGCCATGGTGGAAGGCGCCCAGCGTCGTAAAACGCCTAACGAGATTGCCCTGACCATCCTGCTGGTGGCCCTGACCATCGTCTTCCTGCTGGCAACCGCGACGCTGTGGCCGTTCTCCGCCTACGGCGGTACCGCGGTCACCATCACGGTGCTGGTGGCGCTGCTGGTCTGCCTGATCCCAACCACCATTGGTGGCCTGCTGTCAGCCATCGGCGTAGCCGGCATGAGCCGTATGCTCGGTGCCAACGTCATCGCCACCAGCGGACGTGCGGTTGAAGCCGCCGGTGACGTGGATGTCTTACTGCTGGATAAAACCGGGACTATTACCCTCGGTAACCGCCAGGCGTCAGATTTCTTACCCGCCCCGGGCGTGGATGAAAAAACGCTGGCAGATGCCGCGCAGCTCTCTTCGCTTGCCGATGAAACCCCGGAAGGCCGCAGTATCGTGATCCTCGCCAAGCAGCGCTTTAACCTGCGCCAGCGCGACGTTCAGAGCCTGCACGCCACTTTCGTGCCCTTCACGGCGCAAACCCGCATGAGCGGCATTAACATTCAGGATCGCATGATCCGTAAAGGCTCTGTTGACGCCATCCGTCGCCACATTGAGGCTAACAACGGCCACTTCCCACCGGAAGTGGACAGTCTGGTCGAAAGCGTGGCCCGTCAGGGGGCGACGCCGCTGGTCGTGGCCGAGGGTGCGCGCGTGCTGGGGGTGATTGCCCTGAAGGATATCGTCAAAGGCGGCATCAAGGAGCGCTTTGCCCAGCTGCGTAAAATGGGGATCAAAACGGTGATGATCACCGGGGATAACCGTCTTACCGCCGCGGCGATTGCCGCCGAAGCGGGCGTGGATGATTTTCTTTCTGAAGCCACACCGGAAGCGAAACTGGCGCTGATTCGTCAGTATCAGGCGGAAGGCCGCCTGGTGGCGATGACGGGTGACGGTACCAACGATGCCCCTGCCCTGGCGCAGGCCGACGTGGCGGTGGCAATGAACTCCGGTACCCAGGCGGCAAAAGAGGCGGGCAACATGGTCGACCTCGACTCTAACCCGACCAAGCTGATTGAAGTGGTGCACATTGGTAAGCAGATGCTGATGACGCGCGGGTCGCTGACCACGTTCAGTATCGCCAACGACGTGGCGAAATACTTCGCCATCATTCCGGCAGCATTTGCTGCGACCTATCCGCAATTAAACGCCCTGAACGTGATGCACCTGCACTCCCCGTCCTCGGCCATTCTCAGCGCGGTGATCTTTAACGCCCTGATTATTGTCTTCCTGATCCCGCTGGCGCTGAAAGGCGTGAGCTATAAGCCGCTCACGGCCGCCGCTATGCTGCGCCGCAACCTGTGGATTTACGGCCTGGGCGGGCTGGTGGTGCCCTTCATCGGTATCAAGGTTATCGACCTGCTGTTGACGCTGTTCGGCCTGGTTTAAAAGGTGATTCAAATGACGATGTTACGCCCCGCTATACTTCTGTTTATTCTGCTGTCTCTTATTACCGGCGGGCTGTATCCGCTAGTGACCACCGCGCTGGGCCAGTGGTGGTTTAAGGATCGGGCCAACGGCTCGCTGATTATGCAAAGCGGTGAAAACCGCGGTTCGCGCCTGATTGGTCAGAACTTTACGGATGCCCGTTACTTCCAGGGACGCCCTTCCGCCACTGCCGAAAGCCCGTATAATCCGATGGCATCCGGCGGCAGCAACCTGGCAGGCAGCAACCCTGAGCTGGACAAAGCCGTTGCCGAGCGCGTGGCAGCCCTGCGCGCCGCCAATCCGCAGGCCAGCCGTGACGTTCCCGTAGAGCTGGTCACCGCCTCTGCCAGCGGGCTGGACTACAGCCTGACGCCGGCAGCAGCGGCATGGCAAATCCCGCGCGTCGCCGCGGCCCGTCAGCTGACCGTCGAACAGGTTAGCCAGCTGGTCGCAGAGCACACGCAAAAGCCGCTGGTCAGCTTCATCGGCATGCCCGTGGTGAATATTGTTGAGCTGAATCTGGCGCTGGACGCGCTAAGGAAAAACTAAATGACCGACGAGCCCATGCGCCCGGATCCGGACAGGCTGCTTGAACAGACGGCTGAAGCCCATCGCGGCAAACTGAAAATTTTCTTTGGCGCCTGCGCAGGCGTTGGGAAAACCTTCGCCATGCTGACGGAAGCCCAGCGGCTTCGGGCGCAGGGGCTCGATATTTTGATTGGCGTGGTTGAAACCCACGGACGTAAAGAGACGGCATCGCTGCTGAAGGGGCTGGCTACCCAGCCGCCCCGCCGCATCAGCCATCGCGGTCGGTTAGTTACCGAATTCGATCTTGATGCCGCCCTCGCCCGCCGCCCCGCCCTTATCCTGATGGACGAACTGGCGCACAGCAATGCGCCAGGCTCACGCCACCCAAAGCGCTGGCAGGATGTTGAAGAGCTACTTGAAGCCGGCATCGACGTTTTCACGACGGTTAACGTTCAGCATCTTGAAAGCCTGAACGACGTGGTGAGCGGCGTCACCGGCATTCAGGTGCGTGAGACGGTGCCCGATCCCTTCTTTGATTCCGCCGATGAAGTGGTGCTGGTTGACCTGCCCCCTGACGATTTGCGCCAGCGCCTGCATGAGGGCAAAGTCTACATTGCCGGCCAGGCCGAGCGCGCCATCGAACATTTCTTCCGTAAAGGTAACCTGATTGCCCTGCGCGAGCTGGCCCTGCGTCGTACTGCCGATCGCGTCGACGATCAGATGCGCGCCTGGCGTGACCTGCAGGGCCAGGAACGCGTCTGGCATACGCGGGATGCCATCCTGCTGTGCATCGGCCACGGCAGCGGCAATGAAAAGCTTGTCCGCACCGCCGCTCGCCTGGCGGCCAAATTTGGCAGCGTCTGGCATGCGGTATATGTCGAAACGCCCCAACTGCACGCTCTACCCGAAAACCAGCGTCGCGCTATCCTGAGCTCGCTTCGCCTGGCGCAGGAACTGGGTGCCGAAACCGCCACCCTTTCCGATCCTCAGGAAGATAAAGCCATTCTGCGCTACGCCCGTGAGCACAACCTGGGGAAAATCGTGATTGGCCGTCGCCAGCATCGCCGCTGGTTTAGCCGCGAATCGTTTGCTGACAAACTGGCCCGCCGCGCCCCGGATCTGGACCTGGTGATCGTGGCGCTGGACGACAAGCCCACGCAGCTACCCAGCCGCGCGCCGGACAGCCGTGCCTTCAGCGATAAATGGCGCATTCAGCTGCGCGGCTGCCTTGTCGCCGTCGTGCTCTGCGCTCTGATTACCGTGATTGCCAGCCAGTGGCTGATCGCCTTCGACGCCGCCAACCTGGTAATGATCTACCTGCTCGGCGTGGTGGTGGTGGCGCTCTTCTACGGACGCTGGCCGTCCGTGCTGGCGACGGTCATCAACGTCATCAGCTTCGATCTGTTCTTTATTGCCCCGCGTGGAACCCTTGCCGTGTCCGACGTGCAGTACATTCTCACCTTTGGCGTGATGCTCACCGTCGGGCTGGTGATTGGGAACCTGACGGCGGGCGTTCGCTATCAGGCGCGTATCGCCCGCTATCGCGAACAGCGCACGCGCCATCTCTATGAGATGTCGAAATCGCTGGCGGTGGGCCGCACGCCGCTGGATATTGTGCAGACCAGCGAGCAGTTTATTCGCTCGACGTTTCATGCCAGCAACCTGATTTTACTCCCGGACGAACACGGCAAGCTGCGTCCGCTGACGTCGGCCTCAGGCATGACGCCCTGGGACGAAGCCATCGCGCGCTGGAGCTTTGATAAAGGGCTGCCTGCGGGCGCAGGGACCGACACCCTGCCCGGCGTGCCCTATCAAATTCTGCCGCTGCGCAGTGCCGATAAAAATCAGGGGCTGGTGATTGTTGAGCCCTCCAACCTGCGCCAGCTGATGATCCCCGAACAGCAGCGGCTGCTGGAGACCTTTACGCTGCTGGTTGCCAGCGCGCTGGAGCGGCTGGCCCTCACCGCCAGCGAAGAGCAGGCCCGGCTGGCGAGCGAGCGGGAAAGCATTCGTAACTCGCTGCTGGCGGCGCTCTCTCACGATCTGCGAACCCCGCTCACCGTCCTGTTTGGTCAGTCAGAAATCCTGACGCTGGACCTGGCGGCGGAAGGCTCTAAACACGCCCTTCAGGCCAGCGAGATCCGCCAGCACGTGCTGAATACCACGCGCCTGGTGAATAACCTGCTCGATATGGCGCGTATCCAGTCAGGCGGTTTTAACCTCAAAAAAGAGTGGCTCACGCTTGAAGAGGTGGTGGGCAGCGCCCTGAAAATGCTCGAACCCGGCCTGGGCGGGCGACATATCGCGCTGAACATGCCCGAGCCCCTGACGTTAATTCATGTCGATGGTCCGCTGTTTGAGCGGGTGCTGATTAACCTGCTGGAAAATGCCGGCAAATATGCGGGCGCCAGCGCCCAAATTGGGGTGGATGCGACGGTGGACGATGGCGCGCTTCGCCTTGACGTCTGGGATACCGGGCCGGGCATTCCTGCCGGGCAGGAGCTGGCAATTTTCGAAAAGTTCGCGCGCGGCAATAAGGAGTCGGCCATTCCGGGCGTCGGGCTGGGGCTGGCAATTTGCCAGGCGATCATTGACGTCCACGGTGGGTCCATTTCCGCAGAGAATCGTCCGGAAGGCGGCGCGCGGTTTTGTGTTACACTTCCTCTGGAAACCCCGCCAGAACTTAATGAATTGCCAGAGGATTTGTGATCAACGTTCTGATTGTTGAAGATGAGATCGCCATTAGCCGTTTTCTGCGCGCTGCGCTGGAAGGGGACGGTCTGCGCGTTCATGATGCGGGTACGCTTCAGCGGGGTTTAATAGAAGCCGCCACCCGCAAGCCGGACCTGGTGATCCTCGATCTTGGTCTGCCGGACGGCGACGGCATCGACTTTATCCGGGAAGTGCGTCAGTGGAGCCAGATGCCGATCCTCGTGCTCTCCGCCCGTACGGAAGAGACGGATAAAATCGCGGCGCTGGATGCCGGTGCGGATGACTATCTGATTAAACCTTTTGGTATCGGCGAACTGCAGGCTCGCCTTCGCGTGGCGCTGCGTCGCCACAGCGCCACCACGCCTGCTGACCCAACCTACACGTTTGGGGATATCCGGGTTGACCTGGCCGCGCGGCGCATTGTGCGCGGCGATGAGGAAATTCACCTCACGCCAATAGAATTTCGCCTGCTCGCCGTGCTGCTCAACAACCACGGCAAGGTACTCACCCAACGCCAGCTGTTAAGTCAGGTGTGGGGACCCAACGCTGTGGAACATAGTCATTATTTACGCATATATATGGGACACCTTCGTCAGAAACTCGAAGTCGACCCCGCTCGCCCTCGCCATTTATTAACTGAAACCGGTATCGGTTATCGGTTTATGCTTTGAATAACTATTCATTTTATTTTTAAATAAAAACAAAATCCCTCGGAAAATATTTCACAAATAACCTGAGCGTTATTTTTCCGGTTATTTACGCTCATTTAAAACATTAATAACACAACTCATTAACGCGTCATCAACAAATCAGAATTTTGATCTGCCATATTCATTTGAAACGAATATTTATTTCTGATTTGATCGATTAACGGTGATCTATCTCACGGTTAATCGCCTTTTCCTGGATAAAATGACCATGCTTTCAATTACTGAAAGGAAAATGAAACATGGAAAACAACAATCGCTTAATGCCCCATATAAGGCGGACAACACATATCATGATGTTTGCCCACCGAAACTGCTTTGACTTTCATCTCTTTAATGCCCGGTAGTCCTTCGACTTCTGGCGCACTCGCTTACAGGTTATCCTGAAACACCTTATTTTACAGGCTATTGCCTGTGAACTCGTGCGCTCATTCATCTTGATTCAGACTCATCCGCACCGGGCGGACTGAATTTCAATCATCAAAAAAGCAATTCACTGATTTTAATCAGCGGCCACCCTTTGCTTTTTTTCCGGAAAATTATCGATTTCTTTCTTGCAAGAAATCGAGGGACGCTTATTACCTAAAATAAAGAGAGAAAGATGAAAAGTTTAAAAATCGCAGCCAGCCGTGCATGTCCGGATTGCTTTACTACCCAGCGTGAACTGGTGGATGTCCGCGCTTCTGATTATATTGATGTTGCCGCCATTGTTCTGGCGGTCACGGATATTGCCAGCGGTATCCTGGATGAAATAGAAGCCACCGGTTTTGGCATTCCTGTATTTGTCGCGACGCACAAAGAAGAGTTCATCCCGGCAGACTATTTATCGCGCATTCATGGCGTATTTGAGTATTCAGACACCAGCAACGACTTTTATGGACGCCAGCTGGAAGCGGCAGCCCAGAAGTATGAAACCCAGCTACGCCCGCCGTTTTTCCGCGCGCTTGTCGACTATGTAAAACAGGGCAACAGCGCGTTTGACTGCCCGGGGCATCAGGGTGGCCAGTTCTTCCGCCGCCATCCTGCCGGTAATCAGTTTGTCGATTTCTTTGGTGAGACGCTTTTCCGCTCCGATCTGTGCAACGCCGACGTGGCGATGGGGGATCTGCTGATCCACGAAGGCGCGCCGTGCATCGCCCAGCAGCATGCGGCAAAAGTCTTTAACGCCGATAAGACCTACTTCGTGCTGAATGGCACCTCGTCATCCAACAAAGTGGTGCTTAACGCCCTGCTCACCCCGGGTGACCTGGTGCTGTTCGACCGTAACAACCACAAATCTAACCATCACGGTGCCCTCCTCCAGGCCGGTGCAACGCCGGTCTATCTGGAAACCGCGCGCAACCCGTACGGCTTTATTGGCGGCATTGACGCCCACTGCTTTGAAGAACGTTATCTGCGCGAGCTGGTGGCGGAGGTGGCGCCGGGCCGTACACGCGATGCGCGTCCGTTCCGCCTGGCGGTGATCCAGCTGGGTACCTACGATGGCACCATCTATAACGCCCGTCAGGTGGTGGATAAGATTGGGCACCTGTGTGATTACATCCTGTTTGACTCGGCATGGGTGGGTTACGAGCAGTTTATTCCGATGATGGCCGACTGCTCTCCGCTGCTGCTGGAGCTGAACGAAAACGATCCGGGGATCCTGGTCACCCAGTCCGTGCATAAACAGCAGGCCGGCTTCTCGCAGACCTCGCAAATCCATAAGAAAGACAGCCATATCAAAGGGCAACCGCGCTATGTCCCGCACAAGCGGCTGAACAATGCCTTTATGATGCACGCCTCCACCAGCCCGTTTTATCCGCTGTTCGCCGCGCTGGACATTAACGCCCGTATGCATGAGGGCCAGAGCGGCCGCAACATGTGGATGGACTGCGTGGTGAACGGTATCGAAGCGCGCAAGCTGATCCTGGAGAACTGCCGGTATCTGCGTCCGTTCGTGCCGGAGACGGTGGATGGCCGTCCGTGGGAGAGCTGGGACACGGCGGAGATTGCGACCGATCTGCGCTTCTTCCACTTCGTACCGGGTGAAAACTGGCATGCTTTTGAAGGCTACGCTGAGCATCAGTATTTTATCGACCCGTGCAAGCTCCTGCTGACCACGCCGGGCATTAACGCCCGCACCGGGGAGTATGAGGACTTCGGCGTGCCCGCCACTATCCTTGCCAACTTCCTGCGCGAAAACGGCATCGTGCCGGAAAAATGCGACCTCAACTCGATCCTGTTCCTGCTCACGCCTGCGGAAGATATGGGCAAACTGCAGCAGCTGGTGGCGCAGCTGGTGCGCTTCGAAAAACTGCTCGAGAGCGATGTTCCGCTGAAAGACGTCCTGCCTTCTCTCTACAAACAGCATCCGGAACGTTACGCGGATTACACCCTGCGCCAGATCTGCCAGGAAATGCATGACCTGTACGCCCGCCACAACGTGAAGCAACTGCAGAAAGAGATGTTCCGCAAGTCTCACTTCCCACGCGTGATGATGAACCCGCAGGACGCGAACTACGCCTATCTGCGCGGTGAAGTTGAACTGGTCTCCCTGCGCGACGCGGAAGGCCGCATCGCCGCCGAAGGCGCGCTCCCTTATCCGCCAGGGGTGCTGTGCGTGGTCCCTGGGGAAGTCTGGGGCGGTTCCGTGCTGCGCTACTTTGCCGCGCTGGAAGAAGGCATCAACCTTCTGCCGGGCTTCGCGCCGGAATTGCAAGGTGTGTACGTCGAGGAGTGTGAGGGGCGCAAACAGGTTCGCTGCAACGTCATCAAACAACCCGCCGCTCAGCCCGCGCTGCTGAAAGGAGAGAAATTATGAGTAAGTCCAATAAGATGGGCGTGGTGCAGCTGACCATCCTCACCATGGTAAACATGATGGGCTCCGGGATTATCATGCTGCCCACCAAACTGGCAGAAGTGGGTACCATCTCTATCATCTCCTGGCTGGTGACGGCAGTCGGTTCAATGGCGCTGGCGTGGGCGTTCGCCAAGTGCGGGATGTTCAGCCGTAAGTCAGGCGGCATGGGCGGCTATGCCGAGTATGCCTTTGGCAAGTCGGGCAACTTTATGGCCAACTATACCTACGGCGTGTCGCTGCTGATCGCCAACGTGGCGATTGCCATCTCCGCGGTGGGTTACGGTACGGAGCTGTTTGACGCGACGCTCAGCCCGGTACAAATTGGGCTGGCGACCATCGGGGTTCTGTGGATCTGCACCGTGGCTAACTTTGGCGGCGCGCGTATCACCGGACAGCTCTCCAGCATCACCGTCTGGGGCGTGATTATTCCGGTTGTCGGCCTGTGCATCATCGGCTGGTTCTGGTTCAGCCCGACACTGTACGCGAATTCCTGGAACCCGCACCATGTGCCGTTCTTTACCGCTGTTGGGTCATCCATCGCCATGACGCTGTGGGCCTTCCTGGGTCTGGAATCCGCCTGCGCGAACGCGGAAGTGGTAGAGAACCCGGAGAAGAACGTGCCGATTGCGGTCCTCGGCGGCACGCTGGGCGCGGCGGTGATCTATATCGTCTCGACTAACGTAATTGCGGGCATCGTACCGAATATGGATCTGGCTAACTCCACGGCGCCGTTCGGGCTGGCCTTCGCGCAGATGTTCACGCCTGAGGTCGGGAAAGTGATCATGGGTCTGATGGTCATGTCCTGCTGCGGTTCACTCCTCGGCTGGCAGTTCACCATCGCACAGGTGTTTAAATCCTCGGCTGATGAAGGTTACTTCCCAAAAATCTTCTCCCGCGTGACCAAAGCGGATGCGCCGGTGCAGGGGATGCTGGCAATTGTCATCTTCCAGAGCGGATTGTCGCTGATGACCATTAGCCCGTCGCTGAACAGCCAGTTCAACGTGCTGGTCAACCTGGCGGTGGTGACAAACATCATTCCGTATATTCTGTCGATGGCTGCGCTGGTGATCATCCAGAAGGTGGCGAAGGTGGATCCACGCAAAGCGCGTGCGGCCAATATCGTGGCGCTGATTGGGGCAATCTACAGCTTCTATGCGCTCTACTCATCCGGCCAGGAAGCGATGCTGTATGGCGCGATGGTGACCTTTATGGGCTGGACGCTGTACGGTCTGGTGTCACCACGGTTTGAATTGAAGAACAAGCACAGTTAGGTAAAAGCAAAACGGCAACCCAAGGGTTGCCGTTTTTAATGTTTTCTCCCTCTCCCTGCGGGAGAGGGCCGGGGTGAGGGTCTCAGCCCGCACCAGAACACTACTTACGCGTTTTTCAGCACTTCGCTGACAATCTCTACCGCTTCTTTCTCAATCTGCTGACGGTGCTCAGCGCCGAGGAAGCTTTCGCAATAGATTTTATAAGCATCTTCCGTACCGGACGGACGCGCGGCGAACCAGCCGTTCTCGGTCATCACTTTCAGACCACCAATGGATGCGCCGTTGCCCGGTGCTGCCGTCAGACGGGCAGTGATCGGATCGCCCGCCAGGGTGCTTGCGCTGACCATCTCCGGAGAGAGTTTGGACAGGGCCGCTTTCTGGGCTGACGTTGCGCTAGCCTGAATACGGTTATAGCTTGGTGCACCAAAGCGTGCCGCCAGGTCATTGTAATGTTCCTGCGGGTTCTTACCGGTGACCGCGGTGATTTCCGCCGCCAGCAGGCACATGATGATGCCGTCTTTATCGGTTGACCATGGCGTGCCGTCGAAGCGCAGGAAAGATGCCCCCGCGCTCTCTTCACCCCCAAAACCGAAGCTGCCGTCGTGCAGACCGTCAACGAACCATTTGAAGCCCACCGGCACTTCCACAAGCTTGCGGCCCAGCGCCTCGACCACGCGGTCGATCATCGCGGAGGAAACCAGCGTTTTACCGACAGCTACCTCTTTCCCCCACTGCGGACGGTGCTGGAACAGGTAGTTAATCGCGACGGCCAGATAGTGGTTCGGGTTCATCAGCCCGGCAGGGGTGACGATACCGTGACGGTCATAATCCGGGTCGTTAGCAAACGCCAGATCGAATTTATCACGCAGCGCCAGCAGGCCCGCCATCGCGCACTCGGAGGAGCAGTCCATGCGGATCGCGCCGTCTTTGTCCAGGTGCATAAAGCGGAAGGTCTGATCGACGTGATCGTTCACGATGGTCAGATCCAGCTTGTAATGCTCGGCGATACGTTTCCAGTATTCGATACCGGAGCCGCCCAGCGGATCCACGCCCAGCTTCAGGCCGGCTTTCTGGATGGCCGCCATATCGACGATATCCGCCAGCCCTTCCACGAACGGCTGCACCAGATCCTGCTCTTTCACGTGACCGGACGCCATGGCAGCATCCAGAGAGATGCGCTTCACGCCTTTCAGACCGTCAGCCAGCAAGGCGTTCGCACGATCTTCCACCACTTTGGTGACGTTAGTGTCTGCCGGGCCACCGTTAGGCGGGTTGTATTTGATACCACCGTCTTCCGGCGGGTTGTGGGATGGCGTGATAACGATACCGTCAGCCAGCGCGCCACCTTTTTTGTTGTGCACCAGGATGGCGTTAGAGACCGCAGGCGTTGGGGTGAAGCCGTTGTTCTCCTGAACAATCACGTCGACGCCGTTTGCCGCCAGCACTTCCACCACAGAGATGAACGCCGGTTCAGACAGGGCATGGGTATCTTTCCCCACGTAGCACGGACCGGTAACGCCGTTTTTAGCGCGCTCTTCCGCGATGGCCTGAGCAATGGCCAGAATGTGCGGTTCGTTAAAGCTGTGGCGCGCCGCGCTGCCGCGGTGACCGGATGTACCAAACTTCACTGCGTGTTCTGCGTTGCCCACGACCGGTTTCAGCACGTAATACTGCGCGGTCAGCTGAGCGACGTTAATCAAATCGCTTTGTTGTGCAGGTTGGCCTGCACGGCTGTGATTTGCCATTACCGGGTCCTTCTGATGCAAGGGTTAAATTGTACCGCAAACCTTTTCAATCAATTCCGCCGGGAACTGCATGGACTGCATGATGTGTTCAATCATGCTGCACTTGCGGCCCGTATTGGTATTGGTGATCACCCAGTATGGGGTGCCAGGAACATGTTTGGGTTTGGTTTGATTGCCATTTTGCAGCAGCGTCTGCTCGTCGCCCGCGAAATAGACGCGAGTACGGCCGTGAAGCGACTCGGTCGCTTCAGCAAACGCTTTGTTATCCAGTGAATAAAGTGTAGACAGCACCAGCATAAAGCGGTTAACCGCCTTTTTCTGCTCCGCGTATTCATCGGAGAGCAGCAGCTCGCGCATCGCGCGCACTTTATCTTTTGCCGGCGTCACGGCAGGTTTTGCTTGCGCAACTACGCTCGGCTGAGACACGACATCTTTGGTGACTGGGGTAGCAGGCTGTGAAGCGGCGGAAATTTTAAGCATGCGCCGTAAAATGTCGGACGCGCTCTCCCCGATATGCCGAGTCTGGCTGGCAATATACTGATAGAGTTCGTCATCAACTTCGATTGTTTTCATCTTAATCCAGTGCGATATCTTATCTGAATACAAGTCATTGGGATTATAAGGTCAAATCCCAACAGCGGATAGCGTCAAACCAGGTTGGCGGCAAAAGTCAGATTAAACTGGAACCTTGCAGCCGGGCGGCAGAATGGTCAACATGATACCCTAACCTGACATACGTAAAAAAAGAACTTTGCCATGAAATTGAATACCCGAGCGCAAACTGCACAATCGCCGAACAATAATTCTCCCATCGTACTGGTTCACGGGCTTTTTGGCAGCCTGGATAACCTGGGCGTGCTGGCGCGCGATCTGGTTACCGACCACGATATTTTACAGGTCGATATGCGCAATCACGGTCTTTCCGGGCGTTCCGACGAGATGACCTACGCGGCGATGGCGCAGGATCTGCTGGATACGCTGGATGCCCACGATCTGCAAAAGGTGACCCTCATCGGGCATTCAATGGGTGGCAAAGCGGTGATGGCCCTGACGGCGCTGGCCCCGGAGCGTATTAGCGGCCTGGTGGTGATTGACGTCGCGCCCGTGGATTACGACGTCCGCCGTCACGACGAGATTTTTGCCGCCATTAATGCGGTCACAGAAGCGGGTGTTGCGACACGCCAACAGGCGGCTGCCGTCATGCGTGAGCATCTTGATGAAGAAGGCGTCGTGCAGTTCCTGCTGAAGTCATTTGTTGACGGGCAATGGCGTTTTAACGTGCCGGTGCTCTGGGACCAGTACAACAACATCGTGGGCTGGGAAACCGTTCCCGCCTGGCCACATCCTACCCTTTTTATTCGCGGCGGAAACTCGCCTTACGTAACCGACGCGTACCGCGACATGCTGCTGGCCCAATTCCCGCAGGCTCGCGCCCACGTGATTGCCGGTGCCGGGCACTGGGTGCATGCGGAAAAACCGGATGCCGTACTGCGCGCCATTCGCCGCTATCTCGCTGATACTGCAAATTGATTAAAAAGAAAGCGACTGGAAGGCTGCGGGCTTCCAGTCGTTGGCGTGCCGTTTTTGGTGATGTATGATGGCGCGCTTATCGCCCGGGCATTAGCAGGGCGGCGTGTTTCCCCCGAAGTCTCAGAATCATGGCCAAAGAACAAACGGACCGTACGACACTAGATCTGTTCGCGAATGAGCGTCGCCCGGGACGACCCAAGACGAATCCGCTTTCGCGCGATGAACAGCTGCGTATCAATAAACGCAACCAGCTTAAACGCGATAAAAATCGTGGGCTTAAGCGTGTCGAACTGAAGCTTAACGCCGACGCCGTCGATGCGCTGAACGAACTGGCTGACGCGCGAAATATCAGCCGCAGCGAGCTCATTGAAGAGATGTTGATCGCCCAGCTTGAGACGTTACGCAGCCAGGCATAAGTCTGAAAATCCCCTTTATCGCCCTTTTCATGTAGCACAGAGTGCAGTCCTGCGCGATAGCTGTTTCCGCAGGGTTGCCAGTTCTGCTATTATTGCCCTTATCCGTGGCCAAATTGCGCCACCATACTATTAAGTTTCAAGAGGTTATTTTACTCATGGCAATCATCGGCATTTTCTTTGGCAGTGATACCGGCAATACCGAAAATATCGCAAAAAACATTCAAAAACAGCTCGGTAAAGACGTTGCTGATGTGCATGACATAGCCAAGAGCAGCAAAGAAGATCTGGAAGGCTATGACATTCTGCTGCTGGGTATCCCAACCTGGTACTACGGTGAAGCCCAGTGCGACTGGGATGATTTCTTCCCGACGCTGGAAGAAGTGGACTTCAACGGTAAGCTGGTGGCCCTGTTTGGCTGTGGCGATCAGGAAGACTACGCCGAATACTTCTGTGACGCGCTGGGTACCATCCGCGATATCATTGAGCCGAATGGCGCGGTTATCGTAGGCCACTGGCCGACCGCCGGTTACCACTTTGAAGCGTCTAAAGGCCTGGCCGATGACGATCACTTCGTGGGTCTGGCCATTGACGAAGACCGTCAGCCAGAGCTGACGGCAGAGCGCGTTGAGAAATGGGTGAAGCAGATCCGTGAGGAACTGCACCTGGACGATATTCTGAACGCCTGATTTTTATCGCGGCGCAGCGGCGGCTGCGCCCGTGCTCCAGGTCAAACCGATTAAATTAATCGCTACAATCTTTTAACTTTTTCGCCCAGACCTGTACAATGTCTCCCTGATAAAATGTGGTTTTCCATTGAGCAAGTTTGTTGGTGATACCCCATTTTTATAAGCATATTTTGCCTGAGACTTGCAGTTTTCATTTAGCCATGGCAGTTCTATAATGAGACGCATTATCCCAGGTGCATTTTCTGTCACTTCCTACAGAAGTGAATCGTTTAGCAACAGGACAGATTCCGCATGACTGACAACAATACCGCATTAAAGAAGGCTGGCCTGAAAGTTACGCTTCCTCGGTTAAAAATCCTTGAAGTGCTTCAGGGTCCAGACAATCACCATGTCAGTGCGGAAGACCTCTATAAACGTCTTATCGACATGGGTGAAGAGATTGGGCTGGCTACCGTCTATCGCGTGCTGAACCAGTTTGATGACGCGGGCATTGTTACCCGTCATAATTTCGAAGGCGGTAAATCTGTTTTCGAACTGACCCAGCAGCAGCACCACGATCACCTGATCTGCCTCGATTGCGGCAAGGTCATTGAATTCAGCGATGATTCCATTGAATCACGCCAGCGTGAAATCGCGGCGCGTCATGGCATCCGCCTGACGAACCACAGCCTGTACCTTTACGGTCACTGCGCTGAAGGCGACTGCCGCGAAGACGACCACGCGCACGACGCGAAATAAGCGAGTGCTTATACTCTGAGCCAGCCGCAAGGTTGGCTTTTTTTTTGCCTGTAAAAAGCCCGGTGGCGCTGCGCTTACCGGGCCTACGGGCTATGACACCTTTGTAGGTCCGGTAAGCGCAGCGACACCGGGCGTAAAGCACTTATTTATTGTTGTTGCGTATCTCGTTCCAGATCTTATCGCAACGCTTCTCCACTTCCTGATCGTTACCGGTTTTACGCGCCTGAATGCAGGCCTGGTAATCCATCACGCGGACGTTCTCCTGCGTCGCGAACTGCTCGTGCGCTTTCTCTTTCTTCAGCACGTTCAGCACGCTCTGACAGGCTTCAATCTTTTCCGGCGATCCTTCCGCAGTGTTAATGCAGGCGCTATACGCCTCCTTCAGACGGGTGTCCTCTTTCGGCGCCTGCGTCTGAGCACACGCCACCAGCCCTGATGCCAGCAGCGCGACGATTACGATTTTTTTTATCATGTGCAGTCTCCATACCGGCGGGTGTTAACCCGCCAGTGGGTTCATCAGAAGATGGTGAATGGGGCGATAACCATGAATTTCACGTCACGTTCATCCTGGAAGATGTTGTTGTAGCCACCGCCATAGCTAGGCAGATCGGAATGATTGTCATACTGAGTGAAGTGCAGCTTGAACATCGTGCCCTTCGCTCGGCCATCCTGCAGCACATATGCAGCATCCAGACTGTAAGCAGATTCTTTCAGGCGCTGGCTCTGATCGTAGATCGGTGCACTGCTTGGCTTTGCATCCCAACCGTAAGCGTAGGAAGCCCCAACGGACCATCCTGCAAGGTTCCAGTTTTTGAGGTCGTACATCGCGCCGAAGAAGACCGCCTTTTCACCATTGGCGTTGAAGTCAGAACGGTTATCCCACCAAATATCTAAACGTCCGTTTGATGAAGCGTAGGTTGGCGTCATGCGCTGCAGGAAGAAGCCCTGATTACCGTCTGCTTTAACCCAGGTACCTTCCAGACGAAGATCCACCTGACCGATTTTGTAGCCAAAGGTTAAAGCCTGAAGCCAGGCCGTGCCGTCATACAGATCATTAGCCAGCGCGACCTCATCATTAGTCTTTAAGTTATTTTGCGCATCGGCTTTATCACGTGCGCCATAGAACTGATAGCTGGTAGAGAGTGGGCTGCCAGCGATATCGAATTTATACGATGCTTTAGCAAAGTACTGATCCATATAGCCTTCAGCCTGACCAAACGCTGCTTCCAGGACAAGGTCATTTTTAAAATCGTATTTCAAACCCAAAGAGTGGAGATAATCCACTTTGGTTTTACGATCGCCTTGATAGAACTTGTCCATCTCGATGTGCCACGGCGCTTTGTACTCGTTGGTCCACATATAGGAGAAGCTCAACGCACCCGCATCACCGTAGTCAAAGTTAGCCCCGGCTTCCGCACCCTGATAGGTACCCGGCATAAAGCTCCAGTGCGGCGCTAACAGGGTCTGGCCAGTTGGCTGAATATAACCACCGCGCGCCCATACCGGGCCGTATTTAAATTTCGCAGCGGCTTTGTAGAGGCTGATACCGCTCTTGTCGCCAGACCAGTCTTCTTTATACGCTTTGTTACTGGAGGAGAAGGCGATTTCGTTCGGGTGGCCGCTGTCGCCGTTTTCCGCCATTTCAATCGCGGTGAACGCAGCAATATCCAGACCGAACATATCCGCGGCATAGCCTGACTGGAAGTCCAGGTTGGCGTTCCAGGTGGAGTGCGAAAGGTTGGTTTTGTATTTGTCTTCAGTGACGTCTTTACGGTCACGTTCACGCTGCCAGTAATAAATACCGCCCGTGAGGGTAGAATCGTCGATGAAGCCTGCCGCTTTCGCCTCTGGTGTCACCACCAGGCCCGACATTGCTGTCACACCGGCAATAGCCAGCGCCAGCGCACTACGTTTGCCACTGAACGTACGCATAGATTATTCCTCTTTGACGAATTAAAACGCCTGAAACGGCGTAAATAAAAAAGACCAAATGGTCAGGGGTAGTTTTAAATACCCTCGAATTAACTACCGTCTTTAGGTTATTTTTCGCGACGCGAATTATCAATGCTTTTTAGCGGACAAAAGTCAGGATTATGACGAAGTGCACATAATTGGTAGTGATTTGTAACATTTGCAGAGAGGCGAGCAATGGCGGGGAATTATCAGGTATTTCAGTGGTTAGACGTGGGTTCCATTTTCTTTTTTATCACCTTTTTGATTTTCGTAATGACATAAACTTTTTTTTAAAAAATAAGTAGCACCTCATTGACCTGTTATTTTCATGGCGCCTCTTTCGGCCCTGGCTTAATACCCTGATCGTTAAATAAAAAAACGCCGCATAATGCGGCGTTTGTCTCTCATTGACCAGAGCAGCAATATTATTCGCCGATCTTCGTCCAGGTATCACGCAGGCCGACGGTACGGTTAAATACCGGTTTTTCCGCCGTGCTGTAACGGCTGTCCAGGCAGAAGTAACCTTCACGTTCAAACTGGAACGCTTTGCCCGCTTCAGCGGCTTTCAGAGAAGGCTCCGCATAACCCTGCTTGATCACCAGAGATTCCGGATTGATGGTCGCCAGGAAATCTTCCGCAGCACCAGGGTTAGGCACGCTGAACAGACGATCGTACAGACGAATTTCTACCGGCAGCGCGTGGGAAGCGCTCACCCAGTGAATAACGCCCTTCACTTTACGGCCGTCAGCAGGATCTTTGCTCAGGGTCTCAGCATCATAAGAACAGAAGATGGTGGTGATATTCCCTTCGGCATCTTTCTCTACGCGCTCGGCTTTGATGACGTAGGCATTACGCAGACGCACTTCTTTACCCAGCACCAGACGCTTGTACTGCTTGTTGGCTTCTTCGCGGAAGTCAGCGCGGTCAATCCAGATTTCGCCGCTGAACGGCACGTCGCGAGTTCCCATCTCCGGCTTGCTCGGATGGTTAGGCATTGCAACCAGTTCGCTCTCGCCCTGCGGATAGTTTTCGATAACCAGCTTAACCGGGTCGATCACCGCCATCGCGCGCGGGGCGTTTTCGTTCAGGTCTTCACGGATGCAGGACTCCAGAGAAGCGATCTCAATGGTGTTGTCCTGCTTGGTGACACCAATACGTTTACAGAACTCGCGGATAGACGCGGAGGTATAACCACGACGGCGCAGACCGGAGATGGTCGGCATACGCGGGTCATCCCAACCTTCAACGTGCTTGTCGGTCACCAGCAGGTTCAGCTTACGCTTGGACATCACGGTGTATTCCAGATTCAGACGAGAGAACTCGTACTGGCGCGGATGCACAGGAATGGTGATGTTATCCAGCACCCAGTCGTACAGACGACGGTTGTCCTGGAACTCCAGCGTACACAGGGAGTGCGTAATGCCTTCCAGCGCATCGCTGATGCAGTGGGTGAAGTCGTACATCGGGTAGATGCACCACTTGTTACCGGTCTGGTGGTGTTCTGCGAACTTGATGCGGTACAGCACCGGATCGCGCATCACGATGAACGGAGACGCCATGTCGATTTTGGCACGCAGGCACGCTTTGCCTTCTTCGAAGCCGCCGGCACGCATTTTTTCAAACAGCGCCAGGTTCTCTTCCACGCTGCGATCGCGGAACGGGCTGTTTTTGCCCGGCGCGGTCAGCGTACCGCGATATTCACGGATTTCATCAGCAGACAGTTCGTCAACGTACGCCAGACCTTTATTGATCAGCTCAACCGCGTAGGCGTACAGCTGATCGAAATAGTCAGAGGAGTAGCAGATATCGCCAGACCAGTTGAAGCCCAGCCATTGCACGTCATTCTTGATGGACTCAACGTATTCGATGTCTTCTTTTACTGGGTTGGTGTCATCGAAACGCAGGTTGCACTGTCCCTGGTAGTCTTGCGCAATGCCAAAGTTCAGGCAAATGGACTTCGCATGCCCGATATGCAGGTAGCCGTTCGGCTCCGGCGGGAAGCGGGTATGAACTGTGGTGTGCTTACCACTGGCCAGATCTTCATCGATGATCTGACGAATAAAGTTACTCGGGCGGGCTTCTGCCTCACTCATCGTGGATTCCTCAAAGCGTAAACAACGTATAACGGCGTATGATCTTATAAGCCGGACGTAGTGACAACCCTTAGTTACGGAAAATACGTATCTGATGAAAATAATGGGGGCGTTTGCTGCAAAAAAAAGCGGCGGAGGATATCCCCCGCCGCTTAAGGCATGACTCTACTCAGGAGCGATTACTTGCCTTTAATCTCATACAGCGGCGTTTGACCCGCAACCACCTGACCTTTCGCCTGAATGACCAGGCCACTGAAGTCGTCGATGTTGCTGCAAACCACCGGGCTTATCATGGAGCGCGCGTTGGCGTTCAGGAAGTCCAGATCCATTTCCAGAATCGGCTGCCCGGCTACCACTTCAGCGCCCTCTTCCACCAGGCGAGTAAAGCCCTGACCGTTCAGCGCAACGGTATCGATACCCATATGGACAACGATCTCCGCGCCATTTTCGGTTTCGAGGCAGAACGCGTGGTTGGTGTTGAAGATTTTCACGATGGTACCGGCCGCCGGAGACACAACGGTTTTTTCCGTTGGTTTCACCGCCACACCGTCACCGACCGCTTTGCTGGCGAACGCTTCATCAGGTACCTGCTCAATCGCAACGACTTCACCGGTTACCGGTGAAACCAGCGCGGCTACCGTTTTGGCGTTGGGTACCGCCTGCGGTTTTGCAGCCGCTGGCGCGGCGGCAGGTGCGGCAGAAGCTTCTGCTGCGGCTACCGGACCGGTGGTTTTCATGGCGTTAGCAATTTTCTCTGCCACGAAGCCAACGATAATCTGCACGCTGGTTTTGTTCAGGCGAATAACACCGGAAGCACCCAGACGTTTGGCCAGCGCTTCGTTCACCAGGGAAGAGTCTTTAACGTTCAGACGCAGGCGAGTGATACAGGCGTCAATACCGGTCAGGTTGTCAGAACCGCCGACAGCGGCGATGTACTGACGCGCCAGACCTGATACGTCCTGATCCTGAGCACCGCTCACGTTCATATCCTGACCATCCGCTTCGCTACCGGCCACGGCCAGTTCACGACCCGGGGTCATCAGGTTGAATTTGGTGATAGTGAAGCGGAACACCACGTAGTAGATCGCGAAGAACACCAGACCTTGCGGGATCAGCATCCACCAGTGGGTCGCCAGCGGGTTACGGGACGACAGCACCATATCCACCAGACCGGCACTGAAGCCGAAACCGGCAATCCACTGCATGCTGGCAGCGATGAACACGGAGATACCGGTCAGCACGGCGTGGATAACATACAGAACCGGCGCCACGAACATGAAGGAGAACTCCAGCGGCTCGGTGATACCGGTGAAGAAGGCCGCGAACGCCCCCGCCATCATGATACCCAGCACTTTCGCTTTATTCTCTGGACGCGCGCAGTGGTAGATAGCCAGCGCAGCACCCGGCAGACCAAACATCATGATCGGGAAGAAGCCCGCCTGGTAACGACCGGTGATACCGACAACCGCTTTACCTGCTTCGATGGACTGTGCGCCACCCAAGAAGTTAGGGATATCGTTAATACCGGCAACGTCGAACCAGAATACGGAGTTCAGCGCGTGGTGCAGACCGACCGGGATCAGCAGACGGTTGAAGAACGCGTACACGCCCGCACCGACAGAACCCAGCTTCTGAATGTGCTCACCGAAGTTCACCAGACCGTCGAAGATCATCGGCCAGACGTACATCATGATGAACGCAACAACGATCATCACAAACGAGGTCAGGATGGGGACCAGACGGCGTCCGCTAAAGAAGGAGAGCGCTTTTGGCAGCTCCACGCTGCTGAAGCGGTTATACAGTTCAGCGGAGATGATACCCACAAGGATACCGACGAACTGGTTGCTGATCTTACCGAATGCCGCCGGAACCTGGTCCGCCGGAATTTTTTGGATCATAGCCACCGCTGCAGGCGAGCAGAGGGTGGTTAACACGAGGAAACCGACAAAACCGGTCAGCGCAGCGGCGCCGTCTTTGTCTTTTGACATACCGTAGGCCACACCAATCGCGAACAACACGGACATGTTGTCGATAATGGCGGAACCTGACTTGATAAAGAACGCCGCCAGCGCGCTGGTATTACCCCAGCCGTTGGGGTCGATCCAGTAGCCGACACCCATCAGGATGGCTGCGGCAGGCAGCGTGGCGACCGGCACCATCAGTGCGCGACCAACCTTTTGTAAATAACCTAGAATACTCACTTTCTTCCCCCTATGAGACCCCGTTTAAGGCATGTTCTCAGCTCTGTTTTTTATTGTGTCACGAACGATAGATACCGTTGATGCTTCACTGGCATTGTGAGTGTGTGAAAAATTAATTCGTATCGCAAATTAAACGCGTACTTTTTGTGATTTTTGTCACCAAATATCGTTATTTACCCTCCCTCATACTGGCTAACAGCGAAAACTTATTTTATCATTCAAAAAATCAAGACGGATTGATCCGGCCTGAAAGTTTCCAGGTTACGCTTACGTATCAGGTTCCGATAGCCATCCGCCCACTCTTCTACTTTAACTCTTGAGGTGAACAATGAGACTGATTCCCCTGGCAACTGCTGAACAAGTCGGTAAATGGGCCGCTCGCCATATCGTTAATCGTATTAACGCGTTTAAACCGACCGCCGATCGTCCTTTCGTTCTTGGCCTTCCAACCGGCGGTACCCCGCTGACCGCCTATAAGGCGCTGGTTGAGATGCATAAAGCAGGCCAGGTTAGCTTTAAGCATGTTGTGACGTTCAACATGGACGAATATGTTGGCCTGCCAAAGGAACATCCGGAAAGCTACCATAGCTTCATGCACCGCAATTTCTTTGATCACGTTGATATCCCAGCTGAAAATATTAACCTGCTGAATGGAAACGCGCCTGATATTGACGCAGAATGCCGCCAGTACGAAGAAAAAATCCGTTCTTACGGTAAAATCCACCTGTTCATGGGTGGCGTGGGCAACGATGGTCATATCGCGTTCAACGAACCGGCGTCATCTCTGGCTTCTCGCACCCGTATTAAAACGCTGACCCATGACACCCGCGTGGCAAACTCCCGTTTCTTTGACGGCGACGTGAACCAGGTTCCAAAATACGCCCTGACCGTTGGCGTGGGCACCCTGCTGGATGCCGAAGAAGTGATGATTCTGGTGCTGGGCGGCGTGAAAGCGCAGGCGCTCCAGGCTGCCGTCGAAGGCAACGTTAACCATATGTGGACCATCAGCTGCCTGCAGCTGCATCCTAAATCAGTCATCGTCTGCGACGAACCGTCCACGATGGAGCTGAAGGTAAAAACGCTGAAATACTTCAACGAGTTAGAAGCTGAGAACATCAAAGGTCTGTAATTGAATAACCGCCTCTTCATCAAGAGGCGGCCGCTTTTTTTAACCGGGGGTCGTTATGTACGCTTTAACCCACGGTCGGATTTATACCGGCCATGAAATTCTGGATGACCATGCGATTGTTATCGCTGATGGCCTGATTGAACGTGTTTGCCCGCTGGCAGAACTGCCGCCGGAGATTGAACAGCGCTCACTCAATGGAGCAGTAATCTCCCCCGGTTTCATCGACGTACAGCTCAACGGCTGCGGCGGTGTGCAATTCAATGACACCGCGGATGCGGTGACGGTCGAAACGCTGGAGATCATGCAGAAAGCCAACGAGAAATCGGGCTGCACCAGCTATCTGCCAACGCTCATCACCAGCAGTGATGACCTCATGAAGCAGGGTATCCGCGTGATGCGCGAATACCTGGCCAAACACCCTAATCAGGCGCTGGGTCTGCACCTTGAGGGGCCATGGCTGAATATGGTCAAGAAAGGAACGCATAACCCGGATTACGTGCGTAAACCTGATGCGGAGCTGGTTGACTACATGTGTGCGAACGCCGATGTGATCACCAAAGTGACGCTGGCGCCTGAAATGACGGGTACGGATGTCATCAGCAAACTGGCTGGTGCCGGGATTATCGTTTCAGCAGGCCACTCAAACGCGACGCTGAAAGAAGCGAAAGCCGGTTTCCGCGCGGGCATTACCTTCGCAACGCACCTTTACAACGCCATGCCGTATATCACAGGCCGTGAACCGGGTCTGGTCGGGGCGATTCTGGATGAGCCAGACGTCTACTGCGGCATTATTGCTGACGGCATGCATGTCGATTACACCAACATCCGCAACGCTAAGCGGCTGAAAGGTGACAAGCTTTGTCTGGTGACGGATGCCACCGCACCGGCAGGTGCAAATATTGAGCAGTTCATTTTTGCCGGTAAAACAATATACTACCGCAATGGACTGTGTGTGGATGAAAACGGTACGCTGAGCGGTTCCTCTTTGACCATGATTGAAGGGGTGCGTAACCTGGTTGAACATTGCGGGATTGCGCTTGATGAAGTCCTGCGTATGGCAACCCTTTATCCGGCTCGCGCAATGGGCGTGGATAAACAGCTCGGCGGAATTGCACCAGGTATGGTTGCAAACCTGACGGCATTCACACACGATTATAAAATTATTAAGACCATCGTTAATGGTAACGAGGTCGTCACTGAGTAAGTAAAAGTATGACACCTGGCGGACAAGCTCAAATCGGTAATGTCGATCTCGTTAAACAACTTAACAGTGCGGCGGTGTACCGCCTGATTGACCAGCACGGACCAATCTCGCGAATTCAGATAGCCGAACAAAGCCAGCTTGCTCCCGCCAGCGTGACAAAAATTACCCGTCAGCTCATTGAGCGCGGTCTGATCAAAGAAGTCGATCAGCAGGCCTCCACCGGGGGCCGCCGCGCGATCTCCATTATCACCGAAACCCGCAATTTTCAGGCAATTGGCGTCCGTCTGGGCCGCCATGACACCACGCTCACGCTGTACGATCTGAGCAGTAAAGCCATTGCGGAAGAACACTACCCTCTTCCGGAGCGCACCCAGGAGACGCTGGAGCATGCGCTGCTCAATACCATCGCGCAGTTTATTGAAAGCTGTCAGCGCAAGATCCGCGAACTCATCGCCATCTCCGTAATTCTGCCCGGTCTGGTCGACCCGGAAAGCGGCGTGATCCGCTATATGCCGCACATTCAGGTTGAAAACTGGGGGCTGGTCGACGCGCTGGAAAAGCGTTTTAAAGTGACCTGCTTTGTGGGTCACGACATTCGCTCGCTGGCGCTGGCAGAGCACTACTTTGGTGCGAGCCAGGACTGTGAAGACTCTATTCTGGTGCGCGTTCACCGCGGAACGGGCGCGGGTATTATCTCTAACGGCCGTATTTTTATTGGTCGCAACGGTAACGTCGGCGAGATTGGCCACATTCAGGTTGAGCCCCTCGGGGAGCGTTGCCACTGCGGCAACTTCGGTTGTCTTGAAACCATTGCCGCCAACACGGCCATCGAGCAGCGCGTTCGCCATCTTCTTGAACAGGGTTACCAAAGCCGCGTCACGCTGGACGATTGCAAGATAGGCACCATCTGCAAAGCCGCCAATAAAGGCGACGCGCTGGCCTGCGAAGTAATCGAGCAGGTAGGACGCCACCTGGGGAAAACCATCGCCATCGCCATTAACCTGTTTAACCCACAAAAAGTGGTGATTGCCGGTGAAATTGTGGAAGCGGAAAAGGTGTTGCTCCCCGCCATTGAAGGCTGTATTAACACCCAGGCGCTGAAAGCATTCCGCCAGAATCTCCCGGTGGTCCGTTCAAAGCTTGACCATCGCTCGGCAATTGGCGCGTTCGCGCTGGTCAAACGCGCCATGCTCAACGGAATTCTGCTGCAGCATTTGCTGGAAAGCTGATCGGGCCTTATAGTAACGCCTTCTTTTTTTAATGTCGGACTGTCCATGACCATTAAGAATGTAATTTGTGATATCGACGGCGTGCTGATGCACGACAACGTTGCCGTGCCGGGTGCTGCGGAGTTTCTTCACCGCATCATCGACAAAGGAATGCCACTGGTTCTGCTCACGAACTACCCTTCCCAAACAGGTCAGGATCTGGCAAACCGCTTTGCCACGGCGGGTGTCGACGTCCCGGACAGCGTGTTTTATACCTCGGCGATGGCCACGGCGGATTTTCTGAAGCGTCAGGAAGGGAAAAAAGCCTACGTCGTCGGTGAAGGCGCGCTGATCCACGAGCTGTACAAAGCGGGTTTTACCATCACCGATGTTAATCCGGACTTTGTGATTGTCGGCGAAACGCGCTCCTTTAACTGGGAGATGATGCATAAAGCTGCATACTTTGTCGCCAGCGGCGCGCGCTTTATCGCCACCAACCCGGATACGCACGGCCGTGGTTTTTATCCGGCCTGCGGCGCGCTCTGCGCCGGTATCGAGAAAATCTCCGGTCGTAAGCCGTTTGTGGTCGGGAAACCTAGCCCGTGGATCATTCGTGCCGCGCTGAACAAAATGCAGGCCCACTCTGAAGAAACCGTTATTGTCGGCGACAACCTGCGCACCGATATTCTGGCCGGTTTCCAGGCGGGTCTGGAGACGATTCTGGTCCTCTCCGGCGTCTCTCAACTTGATGACATTGATTCGATGCCGTTCCGGCCAAGCTGGATTTACCCCTCCGTCGATGAAATTGACATTATCTGATACCGAACCACGCCTCAGGGCGTGGTTTTTCATTTAAGGCCTATACAAACAAAACCCCATCTAACAAAAAGCACGTTTTATTGCATAATCATCAATAAAAGACTTCATGACGTACTCTTTTTTCACTATTCCACAATCACCATTGCACTATTTCCGTTTTCACCCGTAAAACGCTTGCGCGCCCTGCCCCTTTGCGGCATTTTCATAAGCAAGCAACATTACAAAGCAACAGGGTTAACGGAGAAGGTTATGTGTTCAATTTTTGGCGTACTGGATATTAAAACTGACGCGGGCGAACTGCGTAAAAAGGCACTCGAACTGTCCCGCCTGATGCGCCATCGCGGACCGGACTGGTCAGGCGTCTACGCCAGTGATAAAGCGATTCTGGCTCACGAACGTCTGTCTATTGTTGACGTCAACGCCGGTGCACAGCCGCTGTATAACGAGAAAAAAACGCACGCGCTGGCTGTCAACGGTGAGATCTACAACCACCAGGCGCTGCGCGCCGAATACGGCGACCGCTACGCGTTCCAGACCGGTTCTGACTGTGAAGTGATCCTGGCGCTGTATCAGGAGAAAGGGCCCGAGTTCCTGGACGACCTGCAGGGCATGTTCGCCTTCGCCCTGTACGACAGCGAAAAAGACGCTTACCTGATTGGCCGTGACCATATCGGCATTATCCCGCTGTACATGGGCCACGATGAGCACGGCAACTTCTATGTTGCCTCTGAAATGAAAGCCCTGGTACCGGTCTGTCGCACCATTAAAGAGTTCCCGGCGGGCAGCTACCTGTGGAGCAAAGACGGCGAGATCCGTCAGTATTATCAGCGTGACTGGTTCGATTTCGACGCGGTAAAAGACAACGTCACGGACAAAGCCGAGCTGCGTCAGGCGCTGGAAGATTCCGTGAAAAGCCACCTGATGTCCGACGTGCCCTACGGCGTGCTGCTCTCCGGCGGTCTGGACTCCTCCGTGATCTCCGCGATCACCAAGAAATTCGCGGCCCGTCGAGTGGAAGATCAGGAGCGCTCAGAAGCCTGGTGGCCACAGCTGCACTCTTTTGCCGTTGGCCTGGAAGGCGCACCGGATCTGAAAGCCGCGCAGGAAGTGGCAAATCACCTCGGCACCGTGCACCATGAGATTCATTTCACCGTGCAGGAAGGTCTGGATGCGATCCGCGATGTGATCTATCACATTGAAACCTATGACGTGACCACCATCCGCGCCTCGACCCCGATGTACCTGATGTCGCGTAAGATCAAAGCGATGGGCATCAAGATGGTGCTCTCCGGTGAAGGTTCTGACGAAGTGTTTGGCGGCTACCTGTACTTCCACAAGGCGCCGAACGCCAAAGAGCTGCACGAAGAGACCGTGCGTAAGCTGCAGGCGCTGCATATGTTTGACTGTGCGCGTGCCAACAAAGCGATGTCCGCATGGGGCGTGGAAGCGCGCGTGCCGTTCCTGGATAAAAAATTCCTCGACGTCGCGATGCGCATCAACCCGCAGGACAAAATGTGCGGCAATGGCAAAATGGAAAAACATATCCTGCGCGAATGTTTTGAATCCTACCTGCCGGCGAGCGTGGCATGGCGTCAGAAAGAGCAGTTCTCTGATGGCGTAGGCTATAGCTGGATCGACACCCTGAAAGAGGTCGCGGCAAAACAGGTTTCTGACCAACAGTTGGAAACCGCAAGCTTCCGCTTCCCGTACAACACGCCGGGCTCGAAAGAGGCCTATCTGTACCGTGAAATTTTTGAAGAGCTGTTCCCGGTACCGAGTGCTGCGGAGTGCGTACCGGGTGGCCCATCCGTCGCCTGCTCTTCTGCCAAAGCGATTGAATGGGATGAATCTTTCAAATCTATGAACGATCCATCAGGACGCGCGGTAGGCGTTCACCAGTCAGCCTACAAATAATCACTCAGATTGCAATCGGGCCCCTCAGGGGCCTGATTTTTTTGCCTCGTATTTCACCGTCTAAATCTGATTAATAACCAATAATTGCCGAATATTCGGTCACGCTGTTCGCAACCTAACCAAACAGTCACATTCCGGCTATTTTCGTTGAAAAAGGTGTTGACGCTGCAAGGGTCTATACGCATAATGCGCCCCGCAACGCCGATAAGGTAACGCGAAAAAAGATGGCTACGTAGCTCAGTTGGTTAGAGCACATCACTCATAATGATGGGGTCACAGGTTCGAATCCCGTCGTAGCCACCATCTTTTTTGCGGGAGTGGCGAAATTGGTAGACGCACCAGATTTAGGTTCTGGCGCCGCAAGGTGTGCGAGTTCAAGTCTCGCCTCCCGCACCATTCCCAGGTAAGCGTTGCACGGATGGGGTATCGCCAAGCGGTAAGGCACCGGTTTTTGATACCGGCATTCCCTGGTTCGAATCCAGGTACCCCAGCCATATTTCTTCGATTTTGCGGTTCTCCGCGGTATTGGGGTATCGCCAAGCGGTAAGGCACCGGTTTTTGATACCGGCATTCCCTGGTTCGAATCCAGGTACCCCAGCCATCGAAGATTGCAGTACTGGCTACGTAGCTCAGTTGGTTAGAGCACATCACTCATAATGATGGGGTCACAGGTTCGAATCCCGTCGTAGCCACCAAATTAAGATTGTCGATTTTTCGGTAATCAAGACAAATTGTTGGGGTATCGCCAAGCGGTAAGGCACCGGATTCTGATTCCGGCATTCCGAGGTTCGAATCCTCGTACCCCAGCCAATTTAAAAAGTCGTTAAGCAGTTTGTTTAACGCAATTGGGGTGTCGCCAAGCGGTAAGGCTCTGGTTTCTGATACCAGCATTCCGGGGTTCGAATCCCTGCACCCCAGCCACTTAAGTAACAAAAAAGCCCGCTCTGCGGGCTTTTTTGTTTTTGTTGTTAGTATTGTGCGGCCTGATGCCCTCACCCTGACCCTCTCCCACGGGGAGAGGGAATAATGATTAGAGTCCTAAGGCGTATTTCAGCGCCTGACGCTTCAGACCACCGGCACGCTCCGCTGCCATCAATCCAATATTACGCAGAATGCGCACCGGGGCTAAGTCATTGCTGAACCCTGCATAGAACAGATCCATCCCCGACTGCATGATGAAATTGTCCGCCATGCGCCGCGTCTGGTAACGCTTCAGGATCTGATGGCTGGCCCAGTTTTCCGCGTGCCCGCGGGCGCTGCCCAGCACATCCAGTAACGCATCGACATCACGATACCCCAGGTTGACCCCCTGCCCGGCCAGCGGGTGAATGGTGTGCGCTGCATCGCCCACCAGCGCCAGCCCTTCACGGGCATACTGCAAAGCGTGACGGCGCGTGAGCGGAAACGCCCCGGCAGCGACCGGCGTAACGTTGCCCAGACGGCTCGGGAAGTGCAGGCGGATTTCCCGCTGCAATTGTTCCATTGAAAGCCCCTGCAGCTGGCGAATGCGCGCCGGTTTGTCGTACCACACCAGCGACGCCCAGTTGTCAAAGAGCGGTAAAAAAGCGTGCGGACCGTTCGGCGTAAAGTGCTGCCAGGTGCTTTCTCCCGGCGCATTCTCGCACTCGACGGTAATCAGCATGCAGGACTGCTCATACTGCCATGCATGAACCCCGATACCCGCCATCTGTCTGACCTGCGAGTTAGCGCCGTCCGCCCCAACGACCAGCGTCACGGCAAGTTCATCGCCGCTGTCGAGCGTCAGTAAATAGCCGCTCTCGTGAGGATGCAGCGCCTTAAGCGACGCCGGAACGCGCAGCGTCACCTTCGGATGCGCCTCCAGCGCCTGCCAGAGCGCCAGCTGAAGCACGTTGTTTTCCACCATATAACCCAGGCGCGGCAGCTTCAGCTCAGCGGCATCAAACGCGACGTGGGCATTTTCCCACTCCCAGGTTTCAAGACGGCTGTAAGGATGGGCGCGCATCGCCAGCACCGCCTCCCAGACGCCCAGCCCGCGCAGCAGATCGACGGACGCCGCGCTGATCGCGGAAATGCGCACATCCGGTTTGCTGGCGGGATCGAAGGCCGGCGGAGCAGCCTGTTCAATTACCGTTATCTCAAATCCCTGCTGCGCCAGCCCCAGCGCCAGCGCGCCGCCGACCATACCGCCGCCGACAACGGCAACTTCGGTGTGTAGGAGTGTCATGGTCAATTTTCCTTATTGGAGAATCCCTTAAGTTTACCGGATTTTTGCGGTCCTGAGACACATAACCTTCATACTGGTCACAACCCCACCAAAGCATTACAATACGCGGCTTGCAATCCTGAGCTGAGCAAGTCGATGACTAAAAAACTCCATATAAAAACCTGGGGCTGTCAGATGAACGAATACGATTCATCCAAGATGGCCGATCTGCTGGATTCAACCCACGGATACCAGCTGACAGAAAATGTGAAAGAAGCGGACGTGCTGCTGCTGAACACCTGTTCGATTCGTGAAAAAGCGCAGGAAAAAGTCTTTCACGTGTTAGGCCGCTGGAAGCTTCTCAAGCGAAAAAATCCGGACGTGATCATCGGCGTGGGTGGCTGCGTTGCGTCGCAGGAAGGCAAGCTGATCCGCCAGAGAGCCCCGTATGTGGATATTGTCTTTGGCCCTCAGACCCTGCACCGCCTGCCAGAGATGATCAATCAGGTTCGCGGCAACCGCAGCCCGGTCGTTGACGTCAGCTTCCCGGAGATCGAAAAGTTTGACCGTCTGCCGGAGCCGCGCGCCGATGGCCCGACCGCCTTCGTCTCCATCATGGAAGGCTGCAACAAATACTGCACTTACTGCGTGGTGCCCTACACCCGCGGCGAAGAAGTCAGCCGTCCTGCAGACGATATTCTGTTTGAAATCGCGCAGCTTGCCGCGCAGGGCGTCCGCGAAGTGAACCTGCTGGGCCAGAACGTTAACGCCTGGCGCGGGGAGAACTACGACGGCACCACCGGCAGCTTTGCCGAGCTGCTGCGTCTGGTGGCTGCGATTGACGGTATCGACCGCATTCGCTTTACCACCAGCCATCCGATGGAGTTTACCGACGACATCATTGACGTGTATCGCGATACGCCAGAGCTGGTGAGCTTCCTGCACCTGCCGATTCAGTGTGGCTCTGACCGCGTGCTGAACCTGATGGGCCGCCCGCATACGGTGCTGGAGTACAAATCCACCATTCGTAAGCTGCGTGAAGCGCGTCCGGATATCCAGATCAGCTCCGATTTTATCGTCGGCTTCCCTGGCGAAACCGCTGATGACTTCGAGCGCACCATGAAGCTCATCGGTGAAGTGAATTTTGACGTCAGCTACAGCTTCATCTTCTCTGCGCGTCCTGGAACACCTGCGGCCGATATGGTTGACGATGTGCCGGAAGAAGAGAAAAAGCAGCGTCTGTATATTCTGCAGGAGCGTATTAACCAGCAGGCCAACGCGTGGAGCCGCCGTATGCTCGGCACCGTTCAGCGCATTCTGGTGGAAGGTACCTCGCGCAAGAGCATTATGGAACTCTCCGGCCGTACCGAAAACAACCGCGTGGTGAACTTTGAAGGCACCCCGGATATGATCGGTAAATTCGTGGATGTCGAGATCGTCGAAGTGCTGACCAACTCGCTGCGCGCGAAGCTGGTACGCACCGAGGACGAAATGGGCCTGCGGATTGCCGAGTCACCGGAATCCGTGATCTCTCGCACCCGCAAAGAAAACGATTCTGGCGTGGGGATTTACCAGCCTTAATCCTCCTGGCCTGCCTTTCCGGCAGGCCTTGTATTTCCTCTCATCGTCCCCAATATCTTCCGCAACGCTTGCGCCTTTATTCTGTGGCGTGAATAATTTCGGTAATGACCGTTTTATTACGCTCTATCGCAATGGGTCAGTTAACCAATTAAAGAGGAACAGTTTGAATATAGATACGCGTGAAATTAGCCTTGAGCCAGCAGACAACGCTCGCCTGCTGAGCCTGTGCGGGCCGTTTGATGACAACATCAAACAACTGGAGCGACGTCTGGGTATCGAAATCAATCGTCGCGATAATCATTTCAAACTTACCGGACGCCCTATCTGCGTCAACGCCGCTGCGGATATTCTGCGTAGCCTGTATGTTGATACCGCCCCAATGCGCGGCGAAACGCAGGATATCGAACCGGAACAAATTCACCTCGCCATTAAAGAGGCGCGCGTGCTTGAGCAGAGCGCGGAAAGCGTGCCGGACTACGGCAAGGCCATTAACATCAAGACCAAACGTGGCGTTATTAAGCCGCGTACGCCAAACCAGGCGCAGTACATCGCCAATATCCTCGACCACGACATCACCTTCGGGGTGGGCCCTGCGGGTACGGGTAAAACCTATCTGGCCGTTGCCGCTGCGGTAGATGCGCTGGAACGCCAGGATATCCGTCGTATTCTGCTGACCCGTCCGGCCGTTGAAGCGGGTGAAAAACTGGGCTTCCTGCCGGGCGATCTGAGCCAGAAGGTCGACCCGTATCTGCGTCCTCTATACGATGCGCTGTTCGAAATGCTGGGCTTTGAGAAGGTCGAGAAGCTCATTGAGCGTAACGTTATCGAAGTTGCCCCGCTCGCCTACATGCGCGGTCGTACGCTGAACGATGCGTTCATCATTCTCGACGAGAGCCAGAACACCACCATCGAACAGATGAAGATGTTCCTGACGCGTATCGGCTTTAACTCGAAAGCGGTCATCACCGGTGACGTCACCCAGATCGACCTGCCGCGCAGCACCAAATCAGGCCTGCGCCACGCCATTGAGGTGCTGGCCGAGGTCGACGAAATCAGCTTTAACTTCTTCCACAGTGAAGACGTGGTACGCCACCCGGTGGTCGCGCGTATCGTTAACGCCTATGAAGCCTGGGAAGAGGCGGATCAGAAGCGTAAGGCCGAACTGGCCGCAGAACGTAAGCGCGAAGCGCAGGAGCAAGAACAGAAATGAGTCAGGTGATCCTCGATTTACAGCTGGCCTGTGAAGACAATTCCGGCATGCCAGATGAGGCACAGTTTCAGAAATGGCTGGATGCCGTTATTCCTCAGTTTCAGGAAGAATCAGAAGTGACGATTCGCCTGGTGGATGAAGCAGAAAGCCATGAGCTTAACCTGACCTATCGCGGGAAAGATAAGCCGACCAACGTGCTCTCTTTCCCGTTCGAAGCGCCGCCGGGCATTGAGATGCCGCTGCTGGGCGATCTGATCATCTGCCGTCAGGTGGTTGAGCAGGAAGCCAAAGAGCAGCAAAAGCCGCTTGAGGCCCACTGGGCGCATATGGTGGTACACGGCAGCCTGCACCTGCTGGGCTACGATCACATTGAAGATGACGAAGCGGAAGAGATGGAGTCCCTCGAGACAGAGATAATGCTTGCTCTGGGCTATGAGGATCCGTACATTGCCGAGAAAGAATAGTCCGTCACCTGACTGACTCACATGCCGCCACGAAAGGACATCGCGTGGCGGTAAACGTTGAACTAACAAGAGAACCCTTAACAAACGCCATGAGCGACGACAATTCACACAGTAGCGACACGACAACCAGTAAAAAGGGATTTTTCTCCCTCATTCTGAACCAGCTTTTCCACGGCGAACCCAAAAACCGTGATGAACTGCTGGAGCTGATTCGTGATTCCGGGCAGAACGACCTTATCGACGAAGATACGCGCGAAATGCTCGAAGGGGTTATGGACATCGCCGACCAGCGCGTTCGCGATATCATGATCCCCCGCTCGCAGATGATCACCCTGAAACGTAACCAGACCCTGGACGAGTGCCTCGATGTGATCATCGAATCCGCCCACTCGCGTTTCCCGGTCATCAGCGAAGACAAAGATCACATCGAAGGGATTTTGATGGCCAAAGATCTGCTGCCGTTTATGCGCAGCGATGCCGAAGCCTTCAGCATGGAAAAAGTGTTACGCCAGGCCGTGGTTGTGCCGGAGAGTAAACGTGTGGATCGGATGCTGAAAGAGTTTCGCTCTCAGCGTTACCACATGGCGATTGTTATTGATGAATTTGGTGGCGTTTCCGGTCTGGTCACGATCGAGGATATTCTTGAGCTGATCGTGGGCGAAATCGAAGACGAGTACGACGAAGAAGAAGATATCGACTTCCGTCAGCTTAGCCGCCACACCTGGACCGTGCGTGCGCTGGCCTCGATTGAGGACTTCAACGACGCCTTCGGTACCCACTTCAGCGATGAAGAGGTCGATACCATTGGCGGGCTGGTGATGCAGGCCTTTGGCCACCTCCCGGCGCGCGGTGAGACCGTTGACATCGACGGTTACCAGTTCAAAGTGGCAATGGCCGACAGCCGACGTATTATACAGGTTCACGTCAGAACGCCGGACGACTCACCGGTGCCAAAACTGGAAGATTAATGTAAATGGCATTTGCCCCACTGCTTGAACGCCAGCGCGTCCGTTTGCTGCTGGCGCTGTTACTTGGAGCCAGCGGTACGCTGGCTTTCTCTCCTTACGATATCTGGCCCGCGGCCATTCTCTCCCTGATGGGGCTTCAGGGCCTGACCCTGAATCGTCGTCCGGTACAGGCTGCTGCCGTCGGTTACTTCTGGGGGCTGGGGCTGTTTGGCTCAGGCATCAACTGGGTTTATGTCAGCATCGCCCAGTTTGGCGGTATGCCTGGCCCGGTAAACGTCTTCCTGGTGGTACTGCTCGCCGCGTATCTCTCGCTCTATACCGGTCTGTTCGCCGGCATCCTTTCTCGCCTGTGGCCAAAAACCACCTGGCTGCGCGTCGCCATTGCCGCACCGGTGGTCTGGCAGGTCACCGAGTTCCTGCGAGGCTGGGTGCTGACGGGCTTCCCGTGGCTGCAGTTTGGCTACAGCCAGATTGATGGCTTGCTGAAAGGTCTGGCGCCGGTAATGGGCGTTGAAGCCATCAACTTCCTGTTGATGGTGGTCAGCGGCCTGCTGGTATTAGCGCTGGTCACACGCTGCTGGAAGCCGCTGGCTGTAGCGCTGGTGCTGTTTGCCCTGCCCTTCCCGCTGCGCTATATCCAGTGGTTCACGCCCGAGCCCGATCGCGCCATGCAGGTTTCCATGGTGCAGGGGAATATTCCGCAGTCCATGAAGTGGGATGAGAAAGAGCTGCTGAATACGCTGAAGATTTACGCCAACGCCACCGAAGAGGTGATGGGTAAATCCCAGCTGATTATCTGGCCGGAGTCTGCAATCCCCGATCTGGAAATTAACCAGCAGCCGTTCCTCAACATGATGAACGACCTGCTGCTGGCGCGCGGCAGCACGCTGATCACCGGGATTGTCGATGCGCGTCTGAATCAGCAGAACCGCTATGACACCTACAACAGCATCATTACGCTCGGGAAAGACAGCGAGTACAGCTACCACTCCACTGACAGATACAATAAGAACCACCTGGTGCCGTTTGGTGAATTTGTCCCGCTGGAGTCGATTCTGCGCCCGCTGGCCCCGTTCTTTGACCTGCCGATGTCCTCTTTCAGCCGCGGCCCGTACGTACAGCCTCAGCTGCACGCGCACGGCTTGGCCCTGACGGCGGCCATCTGCTACGAAATCATTCTCGGCGAGCAGGTGCGCGATAACTTCCGCCCGGATACTGACTATCTGCTGACCATCTCCAACGACGCCTGGTTCGGTAAGTCAATCGGCCCGTGGCAGCACTTCCAGATGGCACGTATGCGCTCCCTGGAGCTGGCGCGTCCGCTGCTGCGCAGCACCAACAACGGCATCACCGCTGTGATTGGTCCACAGGGTGAAATTCAGGCGATGATCCCGCAGTTTACCCGTGAGGTACTGACCACTAAAGTCACGCCAACCACGGGGCTGACGCCATACGCTCGTACCGGCAACTGGCCGCTGTGGATTTTGACCGTGCTGTTCGGCTTTGGCGCGGTGCTGATGAGCCTGCGTCAGCGTCGGAAATAACCTTCCCTTCTGCTGCCGGGTGGCGCTGACGCTTATCCGGCCTACTTTCCCATGCTGTAGGTCGGGTAAGGCGTAGCCGCCACCCGACAATTCCCTCCAAATGCCAATTCTGGCACGCCTATTGCTTTGTTTATTCAGGTAAACGCAGTTTGGCTTAACGTGCAACTTTGTCGCACCAGCGTAGATCATCGGTAGCACCGAAACGGTGCAACGGGAGATATTTGCCTCTGAATGGTGCGGCGCGCTTCGCAAAAATAAACAATAACGCAGCAAAATCTTTACATTAAGCCAGACTAAATGTTAACAAGCTTGCATAACACTGCACTCGCATTGCGCGAGATATAACAACATCACAATGGGTATCAAAGCGTCTCTGGCGCTGATAAAAAAGGAGTTGGGTATGCAATTACGTAAACTGGCCACAGCAATGCTGGTTATGGGAATGTCTGCAGGCGTGGTTCACGCTGAAGATGCGCCGGCAGCAGGCAGCACTCTCGACAAGATTGCCAAAAACGGCGTCATCGTGGTCGGCCACCGTGAATCTTCTGTCCCGTTCTCTTACTACGACAACACGCAAAAAGTCGTGGGCTATTCACAGGATTACTCCAACGCCATCGTTGAAGCTGTGAAGAAAAAGCTGAACAAACCTGACCTGCAGGTGAAGCTGATCCCAATCACTTCACAGAACCGTATTCCACTGCTGCAAAACGGCACCTTTGACTTCGAGTGTGGCTCCACCACTAACAACCTCGAGCGTCAGAAACAGGCTGCCTTCTCTGACACCATCTTTGTCGTGGGCACCCGTCTGCTGACGAAGAAAGGCGGTGAGATCAAAGACTTCGCTGACCTGAAAGGCAAAGCGGTTGTTGTGACCTCCGGTACCACTTCAGAAGTGCTGCTGCACAAGCTGAACGACGAGAAGAAAATGGATATGCGCATCATCAGCGCGAAAGACCATGGCGACTCCTTCCGTACCCTGGAAAGCGGTCGTGCCGTCGCGTTTATGATGGATGACGCCCTGCTGGCGGGCGAACGTGCGAAAGCGAAAAAACCAGACAACTGGGATATCGTCGGTACCGCGCAGTCTAAAGAAGCCTACGGCTGTATGCTGCGTAAAGACGATCCGCAGTTCAAAAAGCTGATCGATGACACCATCGCTCAGGTGCAGACCTCCGGCGAAGCCGAAAAATGGTTCGATAAGTGGTTCAAGAACCCGATTCCACCAAAAAACCTGAACATGAATTTTGAACTGTCTGAAGACATGAAAGCGCTGTTCAAATCTCCAAATGACAAGGCTCTTAACTAATTAGAACAACAGGGGCGGGATCTCCTGCCCTCTCGATTGTCGGGAAGCATGGACAGACTATACGTTGAGTGGTCGTTCCCCACTCAGCGCGAAAAATGAGCTTCTCACCAATCTTCGAGGGTAGCGCTGCTACCCTTTTTTTTCTGGAGTTTATTATGTCAATAGACTGGAACTGGGGCATATTCCTGCAACAAGCCCCGTTCGGCAACACCACCTATCTTGGCTGGCTGTGGAGCGGCTTTCAGGTCACCGTGGCATTATCGATAACGGCGTGGATCATCGCGTTTCTTGTCGGTTCTTTGTTCGGTATTCTGCGCACCGTCCCAAACCGTTTTCTTTCAACACTTGGCACCCTGTATGTGGAACTGTTCCGTAACGTTCCGCTGATCGTGCAATTCTTTACCTGGTATCTGGTCATCCCGGAACTGCTGCCGGAAAATATTGGCATGTGGTTCAAGTCGGAACTGGATCCGAACGTACAGTTCTTTGTCTCCTCCATGATGTGTCTGGGGCTGTTTACCGCTGCGCGCGTTTGCGAGCAGGTGCGTGCCGCCATTCAGTCATTACCCCGTGGACAAAAAAATGCGGGCCTGGCGATGGGGTTGACCCTGCCGCAAACCTACCGCTACGTGCTGCTGCCTAACGCCTACCGCGTTATCGTTCCACCGATGACCTCTGAGATGATGAACCTGGTGAAAAACTCGGCCATCGCCTCGACTATCGGCCTGGTCGACATGGCCGCGCAGGCGGGCAAGCTGCTGGATTACTCCGCCCACGCGTGGGAATCCTTCACCGCGATCACGCTCGCATATGTTCTGATTAACGCTTTCATCATGCTGGTGATGAACCTGGTTGAACGCAAAATCCGCCTGCCGGGTAATCTGGGGGGCAAATAATGTACGAATTTGACTGGAGTTCTATTGTTCCATCCATGCCTTACCTGCTTGATGGCCTGGTGATTACCTTAAAAATCACCGTTATCGCCATCATCATTGGTATCGTCTGGGGTACCCTGCTGGCCGTCATGCGCCTGTCGAGCTTTAAGCCGTTCGCCTGGTTTGCGACCGCCTACGTTAACGTGTTCCGCTCCATCCCGCTGGTGATGGTGCTGCTGTGGTTTTACCTGATTGTGCCCGGCTTCCTGCAGAACGTGCTGGGGCTGTCGCCGAAAACCGATATCCGTCTGATCTCTGCCATGGTGGCGTTCTCGATGTTTGAGGCCGCTTACTACTCGGAGATTATCCGCGCGGGCATTCAGAGTATCTCCCGCGGGCAATCCAGCGCCGCGCTGGCGCTGGGAATGACGCACTGGCAGTCCATGCAGCTCATTATTCTGCCGCAGGCGTTTCGCGCCATGGTTCCGCTCCTGCTGACCCAGGGTATCGTGCTGTTCCAGGATACCTCACTGGTCTATGTGCTGAGTCTGGCAGACTTCTTCCGTACCGCGTCAACCATCGGTGAACGTGATGGTACGCAGGTCGAGATGGTGCTCTTTGCGGGTGCGGTCTATTTTGTGATTAGTTTAAGCGCGTCGCTGTTGGTCAGCTGGCTGAAGAAAAGGACGGTATAATGATTTCCCTGAAAAATGTTTCTAAATGGTATGGGCACTTTCAGGTGCTGACCGACTGCTCCACTGAAGTCAAAAAAGGCGACGTGGTGGTGGTGTGCGGGCCGTCCGGCTCCGGTAAATCAACGCTGATCAAAACCGTCAACGGACTGGAGCCGGTGCAGCAGGGTGAGATCGTCGTCAACGGTACCAAAGTCAACGACAAGAAAACCAACCTCGCCCAGCTTCGCTCTCATGTTGGCATGGTGTTCCAGCATTTTGAGCTGTTCCCTCACCTCTCCATTATTGAGAACCTGACGCTGGCGCAGGTAAAAGTGCTTAAGCGTGATAAAAAAGCATCGCGTGAGAAAGGTCTGAAGCTCCTGGAACGCGTTGGGCTTTCGGCACATGCCGATAAGTTCCCGGCGCAGCTTTCTGGCGGCCAACAGCAGCGTGTGGCGATCGCCCGCGCGCTGTGCATGGATCCGGTGGCGATGCTGTTTGATGAACCAACGTCGGCGCTCGATCCAGAAATGATCAACGAAGTGCTGGACGTGATGGTCGAGCTGGCGCACGAAGGGATGACCATGATGGTGGTGACCCACGAAATGGGCTTTGCCCGTAAAGTGGCCAACCGCGTGATCTTTATGGACGAAGGGAAAATTGTCGAAGATTCACCGAAAGAAGAGTTCTTCGCTAACCCGAAATCCGACCGCGCCAAAGACTTCCTTGCCAAAATCCTGCACTAATCTTCCCGGTGCGCAATCTGCGGATTGCGCACTGCTTCACGCTTTCACTCACTTCCTCTCGTCGGCGTCACATTGCAGCGTTAACCTTGTCACAAAATAACGCTACGTATGGAGAACGCTATGGCACAGCCTATTATTCTCGATTGCGATCCGGGTCATGATGACGCGATCGCGCTCGTCCTTGCACTTGCCTCCCCTGAACTCGACGTGAAAGCCGTCACCTCGTCCGCCGGAAACCAGACCCCTGAAAAAACCCTGCGCAACGTGCTGCGCATGCTCACGCTGCTCAAACGCACCGATATTCCTGTCGCTGGCGGGGCCGTGAAGCCGCTGATGCGCGAGCTGATTATTGCCGACAACGTTCATGGTGAAAGCGGGCTGGACGGTCCGGCACTGCCGGAGCCGGGCTTCGCGCCGCAAAACGGTACCGCCGTCGAGCTGATGGCAAAAGTGCTGCGCGAAAGTGCAGAACCGGTAACGCTGGTGGCTACCGGACCGCAAACTAACGTTGCGCTGCTGCTGAACAGCCATCCTGAGCTGCATAATAAAATTGCCCGTATTGTGATTATGGGTGGCGCCATGGGGCTCGGTAACTGGACGCCTGCGGCGGAGTTCAACATATTTGTCGACCCGGAAGCCGCTGAGATTGTCTTCCAGTCCGGCTTGCCGATTGTGATGGCGGGACTGGACGTTACCCACCGCGCGCAGATTATGGCGGACGATATTGAGCGTTTCCGCTCGGTGGGCAACCCGGTTGCGACAACCGTGGCCGAACTGCTCGACTTCTTTATGGAGTATCACAAAGCCGAAAAGTGGGGCTTCCACGGCGCACCCCTGCACGACCCGTGCACCATTGCCTGGCTACTGAAGCCTGAGATGTTTACCACGGTGGACAGATGGGTTGGCGTCGAGACGCAAGGTAAATACACCCAGGGAATGACGGTGGTGGATTATTACTCGCTGACGGGGAATCAACCGAATACCACGATAATGGTGGACATCGACCGGGAGGCGTTTGTGGATTTGCTGGCGGAAAGGCTGGCTTACTATTGTGCGGTCTGATGCCCTCACCCCAACCCTCTCCCACGGGAGAGGGTGCAAACAGTTTTGCTTTTACCTAGGGCTCAAACGGCCGACGCTGGAACTGATCGTGGCCGCATTTTGGGCACATCGGCAGGATATCCGGCGTATACACCGCAATATGGTGGTGGCAATTCTCGCACACCAGATTTCCCAACCCGACCACCTCACCACTGTGATAGACACCGTGATGGTTCAAATCCTGAAAGACCTCGCGCCATTCCAGCTGCGTTTTATCCGTGATATCGGCCAGCTCTTGCCACAGGCTCTCTTTAATCACCCGCATAAAAACGCTGTCCGTGACCTCCTCCTGACTCTCCTGGTAACTGCGCGCGAACTCTTCAAGATCGCGACGCACGGCGCGCGTAACCTCTTCCACTTCGGTTCGCGTTAACTCACCCGTTTGCGTCACGCGAGCACGCGCTTGCTCCACCAGCGCGTCGATATCTCGCTCGCCGTTACGCAGCCGTTCCGTCAGTGTCGCCACCAGTTCGCGGTAAAATTGAGCAACCTTGTTCATCATTTTGCCTCCCGGGTAAGTAACTATTTCTAATAATAGACCTTATTTCATCGCCGCTTTGTCAGGTGAAGCACAGACCCGGTAAATTCCTGCAAAGCGCATTTGTGCGAAAGGCTGTTTTGACGCGGGCGTTTGGGCTATGCTATGCGGATCTGAATTACCACATCCATTGGCTACATTTGTAGCTGTATTGAAAACAGGACCACTGGCTGCCATGCAAGAGCAATACCGCCCGGAAGAGATAGAATCAAAAGTCCAGCAACACTGGGACGAGAAGCGCACCTTTGAAGTAACCGAAGACGAGAGCAAAGAGAAGTATTACTGCCTGTCGATGCTTCCCTATCCTTCTGGTCGACTACACATGGGCCACGTGCGTAACTACACCATCGGCGATGTGATTGCACGTTACCAGCGCATGCTGGGCAAAAACGTTCTGCAGCCTATCGGATGGGATGCGTTCGGTCTGCCTGCGGAAGGCGCGGCGGTCAAAAACAACACCGCACCGGCGCCGTGGACGTACGACAACATCGCGTACATGAAAAACCAGCTCAAAATGCTGGGCTTTGGCTATGACTGGAGCCGCGAGCTGGCAACCTGTACCCCGGAATACTATCGCTGGGAGCAGAAGTTCTTCACCGAGCTGTACAAAAAAGGCCTGGTGTATAAGAAGACCTCTGCCGTTAACTGGTGTCCGAATGACCAGACCGTTCTCGCGAACGAACAGGTTATCGACGGCTGCTGCTGGCGCTGCGACACCAAAGTTGAGCGTAAAGAGATCCCACAGTGGTTTATCAAAATCACCGCTTACGCTGATGAGCTGCTGAACGATCTGGATAACCTGGACCACTGGCCAGATACCGTTAAGACCATGCAGCGCAACTGGATCGGCCGTTCTGAAGGCGTAGAAATTACCTTCAACGTTGAGAACTACGACCAGACCCTGACCGTCTACACCACCCGTCCGGATACCTTCATGGGCGCGACCTACCTGGCCGTGGCCGCAGGTCACCCGCTGGCGCAGAAAGCGGCGGAAAACAATCCGGAGCTGGCTAGCTTCATCGACGAGTGCCGCAACACCAAAGTGGCCGAAGCTGACATGGCGACGATGGAGAAAAAAGGGGTTGATACCGGCTTTAAAGCCATTCACCCTCTGACTGGCGAAGCGATCCCTGTCTGGGCCGCCAACTTCGTTCTGATGGAGTACGGCACAGGCGCCGTGATGGCTGTTCCGGGTCACGACCAGCGCGACTATGAGTTTGCAACCAAATATGGCCTGACCATCAAGCCTGTTATCCTGGCGGCTGACGGTTCTGAACCGGACCTGTCCGAACACGCGCTGACCGAAAAAGGCACCCTGTTCAACTCCGGTGAATTTAGCGGTCTGAGCTTCGAAGAGGGCTTCAACGCCATCGCCGATAAGCTGGCCTCTCTGGGCGTGGGCGAGCGGAAAGTTAACTTCCGTCTGCGCGACTGGGGCGTGTCCCGTCAGCGTTACTGGGGTGCGCCAATCCCGATGGTGACGCTGGAAGATGGCACCGTGATGCCAACGCCAGAAGATCAGCTCCCGGTGATCCTGCCGGAAGACGTGGTCATGGACGGCATCACCAGCCCGATCAAAGCCGATCCCGAGTGGGCAAAAACCACCGTCAACGGCCAGCCTGCGCTGCGTGAAACCGACACCTTTGACACCTTTATGGAGTCATCCTGGTACTACGCGCGCTACACCTGCCCGCAGTATCAGGACGGTATGCTCGATTCCGATGCGGCAAACTACTGGCTGCCGGTAGACATCTACATTGGCGGCATCGAACACGCCATCATGCACCTGCTCTACTTCCGCTTCTTCCATAAGCTGATGCGCGATGCGGGCATGGTGAACTCTGACGAACCAGCAAAACAGCTGCTGTGTCAGGGCATGGTGCTGGCGGATGCGTTCTATTACGTCGGTGCCAACGGCGAGCGTAACTGGGTTTCTCCGGTTGATGCGATCGTTGAGCGCGACGAGAAGGGCCGTATCGTTAAGGCGAAAGACGCCGAAGGTCATGAGCTGGTCTACACCGGCATGAGCAAGATGTCCAAATCGAAAAACAACGGCATCGACCCGCAGGTGATGGTCGAGCGTTACGGTGCGGACACCGTGCGTCTGTTCATGATGTTTGCCTCTCCGGCAGACATGACCCTGGAATGGCAGGAGTCCGGCGTGGAAGGCGCGAACCGCTTCCTGAAACGCGTCTGGAAACTGGTTTACGAACACACTGCACTGGGCGATGCCCCGGCGCTGAACGCCGCCGCACTGACTGAAGATCAGCAGGCGCTGCGTCGTGATGTTCATAAAACGATTGCGAAAGTGACCGATGATATTGGTCGTCGTCAGACCTTCAATACCGCAATTGCGGCTATTATGGAACTGATGAACAAGCTGGCGAAAGCCCCGCAGGACGGCGAGCAGGATCGTGCCCTCATGCGTGAAGCGCTGCTGGCCGTCGTTCGTATGCTGAACCCGTTCACTCCGCACGTTAGCTTTACCCTGTGGCAGGAGCTGAAAGGCGAAGGCGATATCGACAACGCGCCGTGGCCGCAGGCTGACGAATCAGCGATGGTGGAAAACACGACGCTGGTTGTGGTTCAGGTAAACGGCAAAGTCCGCGGTAAAATTACCGTGGCGGTCGATGCAACCGAAGAACAGGTTCGCGAGCGCGCGGGCCAGGAAACTCTGGTCGCAAAATATCTTGAGGGCGTTACCGTACGTAAAGTGATCTACGTACCGGGTAAACTGCTCAATCTGGTCGTTGGCTAAGCGCGGGAGGAAACGTGCGACAACTGGCAACAATATTCTTATCACTGGCGGTGCTTGTCACCGCTGGCTGCGGCTGGCACCTGCGCAATACTACGGCGGTGCCTGCTGAGATGAAAACGATGATTTTCGACTCATCAGATCCGAATGGCCCACTCAGCCGAGCAATTCGTAATCAGCTTCGTCTGAACGGCGTTGAGTTGATCGAGAAAGACACGCTGCGCCAGGATGTCCCCTCTCTGCGTCTCCTGGGGATGACTCTCGGTAAAGATACAGCCTCTATCTTCCAGGACGGTCGTACCGCAGAATACCAGATGGTTATGACGGTCAACGCGGCAGTCCTGATCCCGGGTAAAGACATCTACCCAATCAGCACGAAAGTGTACCGTTCGTTCTTCGATAACCCGCAGACGGCGCTGGCAAAAGATGCCGAACAGCAGATTATCATCAACGAAATGTACGACAAGGCAGCGGAACAGCTGATCCGTAAACTGCCAGGCATTGCAGCGTCAACCAAACAAGGATCTGACATTGTTGAAAAACCGGATACCGGCACGCTTCCTGCTGCTACCTCTTTGGGTAAATGATGATCAGGCTGTATCCTGAACAACTCCGCGCGCAGCTCAATGAAGGGCTGCGCGCGGCGTATCTGCTTCTTGGAAACGATCCGCTATTACTTCAGGAAAGCCTGGATGCCGTGCGGCATGCCGCCGCCGCTCAGGGCTTCGATGAACACCACACCGTCCAGCTGGATAACAACACCGACTGGAACGCCCTCTTCTCGCTTTGTCAGGCGATGAGCCTTTTTGCATCGCGCCAGACCATTCAGATCCTGCTGCCGGAGAACGGTCCTAACGCGGCCATGAATGAGCAGCTCGCCACGCTGGTCAGCCTGTTACACAGCGATCTGCTCATTATTGTGCGTGGCAACAAGCTCACCAAAGCACAGGAAAACGCGGCGTGGTTTACCCAGCTCGCAGCCCACGCGGTGCAGGTCACCTGTCAGACGCCTGAGCAGGCGCATCTGCCCAAATGGGTGGCCGCGAGAGCGAAACAGAACAACCTTCAGCTTGATGATGCGGCAAATCAACTGCTTTGCTACTGCTATGAAGGTAACCTGCTGGCCCTGGCGCAGGCGCTGGACAGACTCTCGCTGCTCTGGCCGGATGGCAAGCTGACCTTGCCGCGCGTCGAGCAGGCCGTTAATGACGCGGCACACTTCACGCCGTTCCACTGGGTGGACGCGCTGCTGTCGGCGAAGAGCAAACGCGCCCTGCATATTCTGCAACAGCTGCGTCTTGAAGGGAGCGAACCCGTCATTCTGCTGCGTACGCTGCAGCGCGAATTACTGCTGCTGATTACGCTCAAGCGTCAGTCTGCCCATACGCCGCTGCGTTCGCTGTTTGATAAACACCGCGTGTGGCAAAATCGCCGTGCTCTGACCACGGAAGCCGTCAACCGCCTGAGTCATGAACAGCTTCGTCAGGCTGTACAGCTTCTGATGCGCGCAGAGCTCACGTTAAAACAAGATTACGGCCAGTCGGTCTGGGCGGAGCTGGAAAGCCTTTCTCTGCTGCTCTGCCACAAGGCGCTGGCAGACGTTTTTATTGATGGATAGTATGCATTCATTACAGGCCTTGTATGGCGGCACCTTCGACCCGGTACATTACGGGCACCTGAAGCCGGTTGAAATTCTGGCGAATCTGATCGGCCTTCAGCGCGTCACCATCATGCCCAACAATGTCCCGCCCCATCGTCCGCAGCCCGAGGCGACAAGCAAGCAGCGAAAAGAGATGCTGGCTCTTGCCATCGCAGATAAACCGCTCTTCCGACTTGATGAGCGTGAGCTGCGTCGCGACACGCCCTCCTGGACGTCGCAGACGCTTCAGGAGTGGCGCGCCGAACAAGGGCCAGACCAGCCGCTGGCGTTTATCATCGGCCAGGATTCCCTGCTGAATCTCCCCACGTGGCATCAGTATGAAACCATTCTGGAGAACAGCCATCTGCTCGTCTGCCGCCGTCCCGGCTATCCGCTGACCATGCGCGAAGAGCAATATCAGCAGTGGCTGGAAGACCATCTCACCGATAATGTTGAAGATCTCCACAATCAGCCTGCCGGGAAGATCTATCTGGCGGAAACGCCGTGGTTCGATATCTCTGCGACCCTCATTCGTGAGCGTTTACAGCAGGGTTTAGCGTGTGACGATCTGCTGCCGACCCCGGTGCTGGCCTATATCCATACGCACGGTTTGTATCAGAAAAGCGCAGATGAATAGCCGGAGGGCATAAAAAGCGGCTTATTGTTTATCCTGCCTTGACAGGGTAAGCCATACTGTTATTCTCCGCTGCCAGACTTTCCCGCCGATCATTGCTTTACAGAAATTGTTTTACAAAAATGGCGATGCAATCTCAGGCGGAGGGTGGGATGATACCCGCCTTCAAAAGCCCGGCCGGAGACATTTGTCCCGACACAGGCGTGAGTTCAGGTATACTGTCTGGCTACGAATTCAAAGTTTTACAATCTCATTCACCCCAGGGGGAAAACTTGCAGGGTAAAGCACTCCAGGATTTTGTTATTGACAAAATTGATGACCTGAAAGGTCAGGACATCATCGCTATCGACGTTAAGGGTAAATCCAGTATTACCGATTGCATGATCATCTGCACCGGTACATCGACGCGTCATGTTGTTTCGATTGCCGATCACGTGGTTCAGGAATCGCGTGCAGCAGGACTGTTGCCGCTGGGCGTTGAAGGTGAAGCGACGGCTGACTGGGTGGTGGTCGACCTCGGCGATGTGATTGTCCACGTCATGCAGGACGAGAGCCGTCGCCTGTATGAGCTGGAAAAACTCTGGGGTTAATGCGTGAAGTTGCAGCTGGTCGCCGTCGGCACCAAAATGCCGGACTGGGTACAAACCGGTTTTACTGAATATCTGCGTCGTTTTCCAAAAGACATGCCGTTCGAACTGGTGGAAATTCCCGCCGGGAAGCGCGGCAAGAACGCTGATATCAAACGTATTCTCGATAAAGAGGGCGAACTGATGCTGGCTGCCGCAGGCAAAAACCGCATCGTCACCCTCGATATTCCAGGAAAACCCTGGGATACGCCGCAGCTGGCGCACGAACTGGAGCGCTGGAAGCAGGATGGCCGTGACGTCAGTCTGTTGATTGGCGGGCCAGAAGGGTTATCCCCCGCCTGCAAAGCAGCGGCTGAACAAAGTTGGTCTCTCTCCGCGCTGACGCTTCCCCACCCGCTCGTCAGGGTACTGGTGGCAGAAAGCCTGTATCGCGCGTGGAGCATTACTACCAACCACCCCTATCACCGCGAGTAATGACTGACCAGGGTAGATTAAGCAGCGGATGAAACTACAGAATTCTTTTCGCGACTATACGGCTGAGTCCGCGCTGTTTGTGCGCCGGGCGCTGGTCGCCTTTACCGGGATTTTGCTGCTTACCGGCGTGCTGATCGCCAACCTTTATAATCTGCAAATCGTCCGCTTTACCGACTACCAGACGCGTTCAAACGAAAACCGTATTAAGCTGGTGCCTATCGCCCCCAGCCGCGGCATTATTTACGATCGTAACGGCACCCCGCTGGCGCTAAACCGCACCATCTATCAAATCGAGATGATGCCGGAAAAAGTCGATAACGTTCAGGATACGCTGGAAGCGCTGAAAAGCGTTGTCGATCTTAACGATGACGATATCGCGGCGTTCAAAAAAGAGCGCTCCCGCTCTCATCGTTTCACCTCCATTCCGGTTAAAACCAATCTGACGGAAGTCCAGGTAGCCCGCTTTGCGGTGAATCAGTACCGCTTCCCCGGCGTGGAAGTGAAGGGATATAAGCGTCGCTACTATCCCTACGGCTCCGCGCTGACGCATGTAATTGGCTACGTCTCCAAGATTAACGACAAAGACGTCGACCGCCTTGATAAAGACGGCAAGCTGGCAAACTACGCTGCAACGCACGATATCGGTAAGCTGGGGATCGAACGTTACTACGAAGACGTCCTGCACGGGCAAACCGGCTATGAAGAGGTTGAGGTTAACAACCGCGGCCGCGTGATCCGCCAGCTGAAAGAAGTGCCTCCTCAGGCGGGGCATGACGTCTATCTGACGCTCGATCTTAAACTTCAGCAGTATATCGAAACCCTGCTGGCCGGCAGCCGTGCAGCCGTCGTGGTCACCGACCCTCGTACCGGCGGCATCCTGGCAATGGTCTCCATGCCTAGCTATGACCCGAACCTCTTCGTTGACGGCATTTCCAGTAAAGACTATTCCGGTCTGCTGAACGATCCGAACACGCCGCTGGTGAACCGCGCGACGCAAGGGGTTTACCCGCCGGCATCAACGGTTAAACCGTACGTGGCGGTCTCTGCACTGAGTGCCGGCGTCATCAACCGTAATACCAGCCTGTTTGACCCGGGCTGGTGGCAGTTGCCGGGTTCAGACAAGCGCTATCGTGACTGGAAAAAATGGGGCCACGGTCATCTGAACGTCACCAAATCGCTGGAGGAATCTGCGGATACCTTCTTCTATCAGGTGGCGTATGACATGGGTATCGATCGCCTGTCAGAGTGGATGAGTAAATTCGGCTACGGGCATTACACCGGGGTTGACCTTTCAGAAGAACGTTCTGGCAATATGCCAACGCGTGAATGGAAGCTGAAGCGCTTTAAAAAACCGTGGTATCAGGGCGACACCATTCCGGTGGGTATCGGCCAGGGCTACTGGACGGCGACGCCGATTCAGATGAACAAAGCCATGATGATCCTCATCAATGACGGCGTGGTAAAAGTGCCTCATCTGCTACAGAGCACGGTTGAAGACGGCAAAAAAGTGCCGTGGAACCAGCCGCACGAGGCCCCGGTGGGTGACATTCATTCCGGCTTCTGGGAAATTGCGAAAGACGGTATGTACGGCGTGGCAAACCGCCCGAACGGGACCGCGCATAAGTACTTCGCCGGTACGCCGTACAAAGTAGCCGCAAAATCCGGTACTGCGCAGGTGTTTGGTCTGAAAGCCAACGAAACCTATAACGCGCACCGCATTGCTGAACGTCTGCGTGACCATAAGCTGATGACGGCGTTTGCCCCTTATGATAACCCGCAGGTCGCGGTGGCGATGATTCTGGAGAACGGCGGTGCCGGGCCAGCAGTAGGGACCATCATGCGCCAGATCCTTGACCACATTATGCTGGGTGATAACAACACCGAACTGCCGGCTGAAAACCCGGCCGCCGCTGCGGCGGAGGACCAATAATCATGACGGATAATCCAAATAAAAAATCGCTGTGGGACAAAATCCACATCGACCCAGCCATGCTGCTGATCCTGCTGGCCCTGCTGGTTTACAGCGCCCTGGTTATCTGGAGCGCCAGCGGCCAGGACATCGGCATGATGGAGCGCAAAATCGGCCAGATTGCCATGGGTCTGATCATTATGGTGGTGATGGCGCAAATCCCGCCGCGCGTCTACGAAGGCTGGGCGCCCTACCTCTACATATTCTGTATTATTTTGCTGGTTGCGGTAGATGCGTTTGGCGCCATTTCAAAAGGGGCGCAGCGCTGGCTGGATCTGGGCGTTGTCCGCTTCCAGCCTTCGGAAATAGCTAAAATTGCCGTTCCACTGATGGTGGCACGCTTTATTAACCGCGACGTCTGTCCGCCGTCTCTGAAAAATACCGCCATCGCGCTGGTGCTGATTTTCCTGCCGACGCTGCTGGTTGCGGCGCAGCCTGACCTCGGTACCTCAATCCTTATCGCCCTCTCCGGCCTGTTTGTCCTTTTCCTGTCGGGACTGAGCTGGCGTCTGATTGGTATCGCCGTGGTGCTGATTGCGGCGTTCATTCCTATTCTCTGGTTCTTCCTGATGCATGATTATCAGCGTCAGCGCGTCATGATGCTGCTCGATCCGGAAACCGATCCGCTGGGCGCGGGCTATCATATTATTCAGTCCAAGATTGCGATTGGCTCCGGCGGGCTGCGCGGTAAAGGCTGGCTGCACGGCACGCAGTCGCAGCTGGAATTCTTACCGGAACGCCACACGGACTTTATCTTCGCCGTACTGGCGGAAGAGCTGGGGCTGGTGGGCATCCTGATACTCCTGGCGCTGTATGTCCTGCTGATTATGCGAGGATTATGGATTGCAGCACGCGCACAAACCACCTTTGGTCGCGTCATGGCTGGCGGGTTGATGCTGATTTTATTCGTTTATGTCTTCGTAAATATTGGTATGGTGAGTGGTATTCTGCCGGTGGTAGGCGTACCGCTGCCGCTGGTGAGTTACGGAGGCTCGGCACTGATCGTGTTGATGGCCGGGTTTGGTATCGTGATGTCGATCCATACCCACAGAAAAATGTTGTCAAAAAGCGTATAAAAATAAGGGGATCGGAATGCGTAAGCAGTGGCTGGGGATCTGCATTGCGGCAAGTTTACTTGCGGCCTGCACAAGTGATGATGGTCAGCAACAGGCAACCGTCGCGCCGCCGCAGCCTGCGGTGTGTAATGGCCCAATCGTTGAAATCAGCGGTGCCGATCCCGTTTATGAACCGCTGAATGCCAGTGCCAATCAGGATTACCAGCGCGACGGCAAAAGCTATAAAATTGTTCAGGATCCTTCCCGTTTCAGCCAGGCGGGCTTTGCCGCCATTTATGATGCCGAGCCGGGCAGTAACCTGACGGCTTCCGGGGAAGCGTTCGACCCAATGCAGCTGACCGCGGCACACCCAACGCTGCCGATCCCGAGCTACGCCCGTATCACCAACCTGGCTAACGGCCGCATGATCGTCGTGCGTATCAACGACCGCGGTCCTTACGGGAATGACCGGGTGATTTCCCTGTCGCGCGCGTCTGCCGATCGCCTGAACACCTCGAACAACACCAAAGTCCGTATTGACCCGATTATCGTCGCACAGGATGGTTCGCTCTCCGGGCCGGGTACCGCATGTACGACGGTAGCAAAACAGACCTATGCCCTTCCTGACCGCCCAAATCTTGACGGCGGAATGGGAAGCGTCTCGTCTCCGGCAGAGCCTGCTCAGCCGGGGGGAGAAATACGCCCGATCAGCAATGATACGCTGCAAAGCGAGGATGCTACCGGCGCGCCGGTAAAGAGTAGCGGCTTTCTTGGCGCACCGACGACCTTAGCCTCGGGCGTGCTGGAAGGCAGTGAGCCCACTCCAGCGCCTGCTCCCGTAGCTGCACCAGCCACCCAGCCGGCTCCCGTAACGGCGCCAGCGGCCGCGCAAAGTGCGGCGGCGGCTCCAGCAGCGGCCAGCGGCAGCTATGTGGTTCAGGTAGGCGCAGTGAGCGATCAGGCCCGAGCCAAACAGTATCAACAGCGTCTGAGCCAGCAGTTTGGCGTACCAGGACGCGTTGAGCAGAACGGCGCGGTCTGGCGCATTCAGATGGGGCCGTTTGCCAGTAAATCGCAGGCAGCATCCCTGCAGCAGCGTCTGCAGAATGAAGCTCAACTTCAGTCATTTATCGCTGTTGCGAAATAATGAACCGGCGGTATCCGAATTGTCAGATTGTGTAAAACACATTCACAAACTCATGCTTAAAGTCGGATGCCTGCCTGAATAGCATTTGCTATAGTAAGGCACTTTTTTTAATTCCATCACGGATGTCGTAGTTCTGACCATGAAGACCACTTTTTCTGCTCGTTTTGTGCAGCGCATGGCGCTGACCACGGCCCTTTGCGCTGCTGCGCTCTCTGCAGCTCACGCCGATGACCTGAATATCAAGACCATGATCCCTGGCGTTCCGCAAATCGACGCGGAATCCTACATCCTGATCGATTACAACTCTGGCAAAGTGCTGGCAGAACAGAATGCCGATACCCGCCGTGACCCGGCCAGCCTGACCAAAATGATGACCAGCTACGTTATCGGCCAGGCGATGAAGGCAGGTAAATTCAAAGAATCGGATCTGGTCACCATCGGTAACGATGCGTGGGCAACCGGGAACCCTGTCTTCAAAGGTTCCTCTCTGATGTTCCTGAAGCCGGGTATGCAGGTTCCTGTTTCCCAGCTGATTCGTGGTATCAACCTGCAGTCAGGTAACGATGCCTGCGTGGCAATGGCGGATTTCGCCGCCGGTAGCCAGGATGCCTTCGTGGGTCTGATGAACAGCTACGTAACCGCGCTGGGACTGAAAAACAGCCATTTCCAGACCGTACACGGCCTGGACGCAGACGGTCAGTACAGCTCCGCTCGTGATATGGCCCTGATTGGTCAGGCGCTGATCCGCGATGTCCCTAATGAATACTCTATCTATAAAGAGAAAGAGTTCACCTTCAACGGTATTCGTCAGACCAACCGTAACGGCCTGCTGTGGGATAACAGCCTGAACGTTGACGGCATTAAAACTGGCCACACCGACAAAGCGGGCTACAACCTGGTGGCCTCTGCCACTGAAGGTCAGATGCGTCTGATCTCTGCCGTGATGGGCGGCCGCACCTTTAAAGGTCGTGAAACCGAAAGCAAGAAACTGCTGACCTGGGGCTTCCGTTTCTTCGAAACCGTGAATCCACTGAAAGCAGGCAAAGAGTTTGCGTCTGAACCCGTCTGGTTCGGCGACAACGACCGTGCTTCTCTCGGCGTTGATAAAGACCTCTATCTGACCATTCCGCGCGGTCGTATGAAGGATCTGAAAGCCAGCTACGTGCTGAACAGCACCGAGCTGCATGCCCCGCTGCAGAAAAACCAGGTTGTGGGCACCATCAACTTCCAGCTGGATGGAAAAACGATCGATCAGCGTCCGCTGGTTGTCCTGCAAGAAATTCCTGAAGGCAATTTCTTCGGCAAAATCATTGATTACATTAAATTGATGTTCCACCACTGGTTTGGTTAAAAATTGAACACTTGAAAGTGTGATTTTGATCCCCATATACTAAGTATCCTGATAACTCCCACCTGACGTGGGAGTTATTATTTTTTGACGTTACGCCGGAGCTGACATGAAAACCAAACTTAACGAACTGCTTGAATTCCCTACCTCATTTACCTACAAAGTAATGGGTCTGGCGAAACCTGAGCTGGTTGATCAGGTGGTTGAAGTGGTACAGCGCCATGCGCCGGGTGACTACTCTCCGTCAGTAAAACCAAGCAGCAAGGGCAACTACCACTCGGTTTCTATTACCATCACTGCGACACACATTGAGCAGGTGGAAACGCTGTACGAAGAGCTCGGCAATATCGAAATTGTTCGTATGGTGCTGTAGTCCCTTTGCGGTTACCCGGTTTGCCGGGTAACCCCTCTCCCCGCTGTGATATACTCCTCCACATCTTTTGTCCCTCGTCTTCGGAGACGCAGTTTTGTATCAGGATAAAATTCTGGTCCGTCACCTCGGGCTGCAACCTTATGAGCCTGTCTCCCAGGCTATGCATGACTTCACCGATTCACGCGATGACAGCACCCCAGATGAAATCTGGATGGTTGAACACCTGCCGGTATTTACGCAGGGTCAGGCGGGTAAAGCAGAGCATCTATTAATGACGGGAGATATCCCGGTTATCCAGAGCGATCGCGGCGGCCAGGTCACTTACCATGGGCCCGGGCAGCAGGTGATGTACGTCCTGCTAAATCTGAAACGCAGAAAGCTGGGCGTGCGAGAGCTGGTGACCCTGCTGGAACAAACTGTCGTCAACACGCTGGCGGAATACGGTATTGACGCACATCCGCGCGCCGATGCGCCGGGCGTCTACGTTGGGGAAATGAAGATCTGCTCCCTGGGGCTGCGTATTCGTAAAGGCTGCTCATTCCATGGCCTGGCCTTGAATATTAATATGGACCTCGCGCCATTCCAGCGCATAAACCCCTGCGGCTACGCCGGCATGGAAATGACGCAAATGCGCCAGTGGGTAGAAACCGCTACGCCAGAGAATATTCGTCCCGTGCTTTTGAAGAACGTGTTAGCGCTACTTAACAATCCCCCGCACGAATATATCCCTGCTTAATATATCGTACAACAGGGCTCGATAATTTGACGGGCCGCTGTTTATTTACCGCTTTTGCACTTTACAATAATCCACAGATTCTATATTTTCGAAGCGCCCGAATATTACCGCTACATATTATTTAGCCTCCAGCAAGCTTGGCAAACACGGCATAAGTAACGTGAGCAATTATCACACAACTGTTTGCTTTTGATAAACAAGTGAAACAAAACCAACACTTTACGAATCTCTACAAGCATAATAAATAAATTCAACTATCATTCATATTGTGAATGTATACGGAGTGAAAGCGTGGAGTATAATAATTTACCAGCCAAACGACTGAATGAACCTGGTGGCGAAGACAAGCCGCAAATTTTTCGGACTTTACGTAATATTGATCTCAATTTACTGACTATTTTTGAGGCAGTATATGTCCATAAGGGTATCGTTAACGCTGCGAAAATTCTTAATCTCACGCCATCAGCAATAAGCCAGTCAATCCAAAAGCTACGCGCTATATTTCCTGACCCGCTATTTATCCGTAAGGGCCAGGGGGTAACGCCGACGGCTTACGCCACGCATCTCCACGAGTACATCAGCCAGGGGCTGGAGTCGATTCTGGGCGCACTGGATTTAACCGGGAGCTATGATAAGCAGAGAACCATCACCATCGGCTGCTCCCCTTCTGTGGGTGTGCTGGTGATGCCGGCGATCTTCCAGGCCGTGAAAGAACATGCACCGCAGCTCCTGCTTCGCAATGTGCCGCTCAATGAACCTGACATTCAGCTTGCACAGTTCCAGACGGACCTGATTATTGAAAGCGGCAGCTTCAGTGCCAGAGCGCTGGGGCAGAACGTGCTCTATGCAGATAATCTGGTGCTGGTTTGCCGGCAGCAGCATCCGGTTCTCAGCGAACCGCTGACTATCGAAAACCTGCGCAACTACGACCACTCGTCTTTCATGACCGAAGGCCAGTCTAACCATGCGCTTCGTCAGCGTATTGATGAAATTTTCCCGGAACGTCAGATCAGCTTCATCAGTTACAATATGTTCACCACGGCATCCCTGATCGGCAGCAGCGACATGCTGTGCGTTATGCCATCACGCCTGTATGGCCTGCTACGAAAATGCTGGCCGCTGGAGAGCATTCCGCTCAGTCAGCTTAATGCGGAATCTATCGAGATTTCACTGCATTACAACAAGCTGAGTTTGCGCGATCCGGTCCTGGAAAACGTCATCCGCATTATCCGTCAGGCCTTCTGACAGGTTTAGCCAGCACAAGCCCCTGCAACCCGCAGGGCAAAAGGCACAAAACAACAACTATTTTACAAATTGGCGATCTGGCAGGCTGCTTTAACGACCGTTTCAATGATATACTGCCTGTCGTTCGTTCAAAAATAGTTGATAAATACAACATTCCCTTGAATTGAAACGCTTTCCTTCGATATTCGCAACTGGAACACGCACGCTATGAGTAAACCCATTGTGATGGAACGCGGTGTTAAATACCGCGATGCCGATAAAATGGCCCTTATCCCGGTTAAAAACGTGGCTACAGAGCGCGAGGCGCTGTTAAGAAAACCGGAATGGATGAAAATCAAACTTCCGGCTGACTCTTCGCGTATCCAGGGGATCAAAGCGGCGATGCGCAAGAATGGCCTTCACTCAGTGTGTGAAGAAGCGTCTTGTCCGAACCTTGCTGAATGTTTCAATCACGGTACCGCGACGTTTATGATTCTGGGTGCTATCTGCACCCGCCGCTGCCCGTTCTGCGATGTTGCTCATGGCCGTCCAGTCGCACCTGATGCTAACGAACCCCAGAAGCTGGCGCAGACCATCGCCGACATGGCGCTGCGTTATGTGGTGATCACCTCCGTTGACCGTGACGACCTGCGTGACGGTGGTGCTCAGCACTTCGCCGACTGCATTACGGCCATTCGCGAGAAGAGCCCAAACATCAAAATCGAGACGCTGGTGCCTGACTTCCGTGGCCGTATGGACCGCGCGCTGGATATCCTGACCGCAACGCCGCCAGATGTGTTTAACCACAACCTGGAGAACGTGCCGCGTATCTACCGTCAGGTCCGCCCGGGCGCTGACTACAACTGGTCTCTGAAACTGCTGGAGCGTTTCAAAGAAGCGCATCCGCATATTCCGACCAAATCTGGTCTGATGGTGGGTCTGGGTGAAACCAATGAGGAAATCATTGAGGTGATGCGCGATCTTCGCCGCCACGGTGTGACCATGTTGACCCTGGGACAGTATCTGCAGCCAAGCCGTCACCACCTGCCGGTACAGCGCTACGTGAGCCCGGACGAGTTCGATGAAATGAAAGCCGAAGCGATGGCGATGGGCTTCACCCATGCTGCCTGCGGCCCATTCGTTCGCTCCTCATACCATGCCGATATGCAGGCAAAAGGCGAAGAAGTTAAATAATGCTGTAATATTCTTTTACAGTAATACAAAAAAACCGGCCTCATGAGCCGGTTTTTTTTCGCAAGCCCTCAGGCGTTGCTGTCACTCTTTGTGAGAAAGCTTGTCTGCCGGGACGTCATCCTCGGCGCTTTTCTTCGCCGCTGCATCATCGTCGTTCATCGCTTTCTTAAAGCCTTTGATGGCAGCCCCCAGGTCACCACCCAGCGTGCGTAACTTCTTGGTACCAAACAGCAGGACGACCAGTGCGGCAACCACCAGCAGTTTGGTAATACTAATCTCACCCATAGATACCTTCTTTACTTAAAACAGGCTGCATTCAGCGCCAAAACCTGACTGTATTAACGGTCATTTAGCGCGTGCACACAATAGCAATCTGTAACAAGGTGAATCAAGCATTGTTGAAAAAAACATCACAATAATTGCGGTGGCGCAAACCGACGATTGCGAAGAACGGGTAATTGCTGGCGCGCAAGCGCAATTCTTTCTAAGTTTATCTCCGCCACCAGCAAATGCGGGGCTTCAGCGGCGGCGGCGATCGTCACCCCCAGCGGATCAACCACCCTGCTTTGCCCGATGTTTTTCGTGCCACATTCCCCTGCGGCAACGACATAGCAGGTTGTATCCAGCGCGCGCGCCGCAAGCAGCGTTGCCCAGTGGTGCTCTTTTAACGGCCCTCGGACCCACGCGGCAGGCAGTACCAGTACGTCCGCCCCCTGCAGCGCCAGATGGAGCGCCAGCTCGGGGAAACGCAGGTCATAGCACGTCATCAGCCCGATCTTAAATCCGTCAATCTCCAGCAGCGGGGGGATACCGTCTCCGGGGTCAACGCGACGCGACTCCTGAATGCTGAACGCATCATAGAGATGAAGCTTGGCGTAGCATGCGACAATGGCCCCGCCACGGAGAGCCACAAGCGTATTGACAGCTCGGCCCGGCGCTGAGGGAACATGGATCGTTAAGATCGTCGTCATCGTATTGCCCGCGCTCTGGGCGAGCAGCTGCTGCAAAAATTCGCCGTCCAGCGGCTGCGCGGACTTCACGGATAAATCCGGGTCATTATCATCCCTGGCCAGCAGCGCCTCGGGGAGAACAAGCAGCGACGCCCCTTTCCGCAGGGCCTGCTTCATCAGTTCGACGCACGTGAGCGCATTTTCACGCCAGTCAGGCGTGACCACAAATTGCCCTACCGCAACATACATATTTGTCCCCTCATCATAAACGGCGTTAAACTCGCTTCTCTTACACATCAAATAGCAGGTATTTAGCGTGTTACAACTACTTTTAGCCGTTTTTATTGGTGGGGGAACGGGTAGCGTTGCGCGATGGTTTCTGAGTATGCGGTTTAACCCCCTGCATCAGGCGATTCCCATGGGGACGCTTGCCGCTAACCTGATTGGTGCCTTTATCATCGGCATGGGCCTGGCATGGTTTAACCGAATGACGCACATTGACCCGATGTGGAAGGTATTGATTACCACCGGATTCTGCGGCGGTTTGACCACCTTCTCAACCTTTTCTGCGGAAACGGTTTTTCTCTTTCAGGAAGGCCGTATAGGCTGGGCGCTGATGAATATGGCTATCAATATGTTCGGCTCCTTTGCGATGACGGGGATCGCATTCTGGCTATTTTCTTCCGCAAGCGCGCATTAACAGCCGAACCGTTAATGTTGGCTTAATTTTTCTCTGTCACTCTGGATGCAGTACAGAACGAGGGTGACAGAATGAAACAGAGTCTGATGAGCGCAGGAATGGTGTTGTTGAGCGTGCTGATCGTAGCCAGCTTCCTGAAAATGTATCTGCTTGGCTGATTCAAAACGAAAAAAACCCGCTCAGTGAGCGGGTTTTGAAATTCTTGCTGACGCGTCTGAATTACAGAGCGATTACGTTAGCAGCAGAAGGGCCTTTGGCACCGTTAGTGATTTCGAACTCTACACGCTGACCTTCAGCCAGAGTTTTGAAACCATTAGACTGGATTGCAGAGAAGTGTACGAACACGTCTTTGCTGCCATCTTCAGGAGTAATGAAACCGAATCCTTTGGACTCATTAAACCACTTAACGTTACCTTTAATCTTAGACATCAAAATTACCTTTACATTAAAAAACGACACAAATGCTGTGTCGGTTATCAGTACATCAATTGTGGGACCTTTTGTCCAGCGGATCTTTGATAAAAAGTGACTAAAGTCGCGTTAATTTTCACTGACAGATTTTTATCGCTTATGAATCAACGCCTGCCCGTTTTTTCACCACCATTTCACGTTTTGTCAGTTAAAACTGAAAACGCATCCAGGCGAAGTAAACGTTTCCGTTGTTATAAGTCCCCGGAATGTAGGTCATCTGGAACGTTGCGGGGCCATAGCCAATAGAGGCCAGCGGCAGCAGCACCGGGATCGGGATGTAATTCCAGTTGTCACGTGCAGTGACCCCGGCGGTATAGCCCAAACCGACGTGGAAGTTCTCGTCCGCCAGCGGACGCCAGGTTTTCTCCCAACCATACCCCCCAATCGGCTCCCATTTATTAAACGAGTCTTTGAAGGCCATCAGATAGATGCCATGCCAGTTGCCTTTTTCATCCCAGCGAGACTGGCCAAAACCCGCGCCCCACGGACGCTCGTTGTATTTATCGGTTTTCTCTTTGTCATAAGCAAAACGCGCATGCCACGTTATTGCCGGAACATAGAGATCGTAATGTTCAGGTGCCGTCCACGTCTGGGAAACATTATCCGTAAAGGTTGAGAACCAGCCTTTATCCGCCTCGTTGCCTTCTGCCTGTGCAACAGAAGAAAACGTTAACTGCCCAAAAATAAACAACAAAATAGAGAAAAATGTATTACGTACGATCACAATGCAATTACCATTCTTAGTATTCGAGGCAAAGTTTACCATAAAATAGTTGAATCAAGGCTTAACAGCATCGGCGTTATTCCTAATTATTCGGCCTCTTTCCGGGAATATTCTTAAAGAAAGCGAGAGATAGGTGCAAATAAACCCACAAGGGGTGTGACTTTTTACATTAAGCCTTGTTAATCAGCAACATGCAAAATCATACAAAACATTAACAATTTGTTATCATTAATAGGACATGTTGCGCTATTTCTGAGGGTCAAGGGCCGCATGACATAAATGTATGGGCCATGGCAAAACACGGTTGTTCAGTTCTCTAGTCGTCTGTTTCTTGATTTTAATCAGCAAGAACAGGCCAATTATTCGGCACATTTTCATCCTTCTTTTTTTTATTGATTTTTTGTGCTCCATTGCAGCAGAGATACAGGGGAAATCATGCTTACGTTATTCGAGCTCCTTATTGGCGTCGTCGTCATTGCCGGCGTCGCGCGCTACATCATTAAAGGCTACTCGGCCACGGGCGTATTATTTGTTGGCGGTTTAACACTGCTGATTATCAGCGCAATAATGGGGCACCAGGTGTTACCAGCCAGCGCGGCCAGCACCGGTTACACCGCTACAGATATCGTTGAATACATTAAAATATTGCTCATGAGCCGCGGCGGCGATCTGGGCATGATGATCATGATGCTGTGCGGTTTTGCGGCCTACATGACCCACATCGGCGCCAACGACATGGTCGTTAAGCTTGCCTCCAAACCCCTGCAGTACATCAACTCGCCGTATCTGCTGATGGTCGCGGCCTATTTCCTCGCCTGCCTGATGTCGCTGGCCGTTTCGTCGGCTACCGGCCTTGGCGTACTGCTCATGGCGACGCTGTTCCCGGTCATGGTGAACGTCGGTATCAGCCGCGGCGCGGCTGCGGCAATTTGCGCGTCCCCGGCGGCCATTATTCTCTCCCCAACCTCCGGCGACGTTGTGCTGGCGGCAAAGGCGGCGGAGATGTCACTCATCGACTTCGCCTTTAAAACGACGTTACCGATCTCGATTGTTGCCATCGTGGGCATGGGTATCGCGCATTTCTTCTGGCAGCGCTATCTCGATAAGAAAGAAAACATCAGCCATGAAATGATGGACGTGAGTGAAATCACCACCACCGCTCCCGCGTTCTATGCCATTCTGCCGTTCACCCCAATCATCGGGGTGCTGATTTTTGACGGCAAATGGGGTCCACAGCTGCACATCATCACCATTCTGGTCATCTGTATGCTGCTGGCCGCCGTGCTGGAGTTTGTACGCGGTTTTAACACCCAAAAAGTCTTCTCGGGTCTGGAAGTGGCGTATCGCGGTATGGCGGATGCCTTCGCTGGCGTGGTAATGCTGCTGGTTGCGGCAGGCGTTTTTGCCCAGGGTCTGAGCACGATCGGCTTTATCCAGAGCCTGATTTCTATCGCCACCTCGTTCGGCTCGGCCAGTATTATCCTGATGCTGGTTCTGGTGGTACTCACCATGCTGGCGGCCATGACCACCGGTTCCGGTAATGCGCCTTTCTACGCTTTCGTTGAGATGATCCCGAAACTGGCCCACTCATCCGGTATTAACCCGGCCTATCTCTCCATTCCCATGCTGCAGGCGTCAAACCTGGGCCGTACCATTTCTCCGGTGTCGGGCGTGGTCGTTGCCGTTGCCGGGATGGCGAAAATCTCGCCATTCGAAGTCGTCAAACGCACCTCAGTGCCCGTTATGGTTGGCCTGATCATCGTGATTATCGCCACGGAAGTGCTGGTACCCGGCGCGGCCTAAGCTAAATTAGGGATATCCAAAAAGCGCCTGCGGGCGCTTTTTGTGCTTTAATAACTTCCAGAAATAAATCGTGCTCACTCGATCAGGAAATCATATGTTCAGGAAGGATATCGTCATCCCGTCTGGCGCAATGGCGCTTGCTCTCTGTATCTTCTCCGCACAGGCGGAACCGCTGAAGGCAACACAGTATGGCGATTTCGATCGCTATGTGCTGGCTCTCTCCTGGCAAACCGGGTTTTGCCAGAGCATGGTCGAGCGCAACCGTAATGAACCTGACGAATGTCGTCTGCAAAAAGAGCGCGAGAATAAAGCCGATTTCCTGACCGTTCACGGGCTATGGCCTGGCCTGCCGAAATCAATTGCCGCGCGCGGCGTGGATGAACGTCGATGGATGCGCTTCGGCTGCGCCACGCGCCCCATTCCGAACATGCCGGAAGTGAAGGCCAGCCGCAAATGCGATGCCGCCGAAACCGGACTGTCGCTTTCCGCTGCCGCAAAGCTCAACGACGTGATGCCGGGCGCGGGCGGGAATTCCTGCCTGGAACGCTACGAATATGCCAAACATGGCGTCTGCTTTGGTTTTGACCCCGATGCCTATTTCGGCACGATGGTGCGGATGAATCAGGAAGTTAAAAGCAGCGCGGTCGGTAAATTCCTCGCCGATAACTACGGGAAACCCGTCAATCGAAGCGACTTTGACAGTGCCGTTGCCAAAAGCTGGGGCAAGGAGAACATCAAAGCGATCAAGCTGACCTGCAACGGCAACCCGGCGTATCTCACCGAGATGCAGATTTCCCTGAAGGCAGACGCCATTAACAACCCGCTTTCAGCGGCGTCATTTGCACCGCAGCCACATCCGGGTAACTGCGGAAAACAGTTCGTGATTGATAAAGCCGGTTACTGATCTACCGTCGGGCGCACCATATCAAACCGGTTTTCGTCACTGATGCCATAGTACGCCGTCGGCCCACCCGCACGCAGGATGGGCTGCGCTTTGGCCGTCTGGTATATCCCCTCTTCCAGCAGCGTTTCGGCGATATGGATACCGACCACCTCCCCCAATACCAGCCAGGTATCGACCGGCGTGCCGTCGGCACCGGTAAGCTGAATGCACTGCGACAGGCGGCACTCAAAGTTCACCGGGCTTTCTGCGACGCGGGGCGCGTTAACCAGCCGGCTGGCCGCTGGCGTTAGCCCGGCGAAGCTAAATTCATCCCGATCGTGGGGAAGCATCGCTGAGGTTTGGTTCATCGCCTGCGCGAGATCGCGCGTCGCCAGGTTCCAGACAAATTCCTTTGTTTCGGTAATATTACGCACGCTGTCCTTCCAGCCGTTGCTGGAAAAGCCGATGATCGGCGGACGATAGTTAAAGCAGTTAAAGAAGCTATACGGCGCGAGGTTCAGCTGACCGGCCTTATCGCATGAGGAGATCCAGCCGATCGGACGTGGACCAATAATGGCGTTCAGCGGATCGTGCGGCAGGCCGTGACCCTGAGACGGTTGGTAGAAGTACATAGTTCTCTCTCGTTGGTGGGCAACGCCCTGGTTCAGGATCTCAGCGTAACGTATTCCTCCCGGAATGAAGACTGAATAAATTTCAGCGAAAATTCATATGGACCATGAATGTGACCTTCATCACTTCAAACTTGGGCGCTCAGCCAGTATCATCGGGAGAGTTAAACCCTCGCTGCCAGACGGCGAGGGTTTTCTTTTGGATCGGTTTCTGCGTGACACGCAGCATTAACGACATGGAGTAAAAATGTCCAGACCTACAATTATCATCAATGAGCTCGACGCAGAACGTATCGACAGATTGCTGGAAAAAGCGGAGTTTGCCTCACTTCCCGTGGCCGACGCCCTGAATGAGGAGCTCGACCGGGCGCAAATGTGCACGCCTGAGTCAATGCCGCATGACGTGGTCACCATGAACAGCCAGGTAAAATTCCGCAACCTGACCACCGGCGAAGAGCTGACCCGCACGCTGGTTTACCCGGCTCAGATGACCGACAGCAGCGCCCAGCTTTCCGTGCTTGCGCCTGTGGGTGCCGCGCTGCTCGGTCTACGCACGGGCGATACCATCCACTGGGAATTGCCGGGCGGCGCCTCTGCCCATCTTGAAGTGCTGGCGTTGCTCTACCAGCCAGAAGCCGCGGGCGATTACCTGCGTTAACCTCTTCTGAACAAGCGCCTCCGCGTTGCACAGAGGATGCAGCCGCATCCTCTTTCCGCAAATTCACCCCATTTTCCTATATCGCGCTCAGCGGCCTTCATCCACGCTTAATCTGTTTTGGTGCCGCGGGGACGGTCATGAGTGAGATACTGGTTATCACACTTATTTTTCTGATTTTTGTGGCGATTATCGTCACGGCCGTGCTCTACCTTGAACGCCACAGGTAAGCGAGCACTCATGCAACACCACCCGGGAAAGCATTCACCAGGCCCTTCACTTTCTGCTCTGCGGCCTCAGGCGTTTCTGCACCAGGGACCAGAATCACCTTCCGGCACTCCTCCTCCCGTTTTTCGAATACCTGATAGGCGCGTTCCGCATCCGCAAGGGGAAGATAATGGGTCACGATCTCTTCCGGCGTAAGCAGCCCTTTTTCGATCAGAGGTAGCAGCTCACCCAGCCAGGCATGGACGTGCGTCTGGCCCATCTTAAACGTCAGCCCCTTATCAAAGGCATCGCCAAACAGGAAGCCATGAATAAACCCGGCGTACACGCCGGGTACGCTAACCACCCCACCGCGTCGAACGGCAGCAATGCACTGGCGCAACGCTTTGCCGCTGCTGCCTTCAATCTTAAGATTGCTGAGGATCGTTTCGGTGGTGCTGCCTTTCGCTTCGAACCCTACCGCATCAATCACGGCGTCAACGCCGCGCTGGCCAGCGGTCTGCTCGATGATTTTTTCCGCTGCGTCGTTATCATCATCAAAGTTGATGGGGATTGCGCCGTAACGCGCCTCGGCAAAGCGCAAACGGTACGGGTGGTGATCGATAACAAAGATCTGCTCCGCTCCCAGCAGCCGCGCGCAGGCAATGGTCAGTAGCCCCACCGGCCCGGCGCCGAAAACCGCTACGCTTGAGCCTTTTTCAATCTGCGCATTTTTTGCAGCCTGCCAGGCCGTGGGCAAAATATCGGAAAGGAAAAGCGCCTTGTCATCGGAAAGGAGTTGCGGGACCTTAAACGGCCCGACGTTGCCTTTTGGCACGCGGACATATTCTGCCTGTCCCCCCGGCACGCCGCCGTAGAGATGGCTATAGCCAAACAGCGCGGCCGGCGCGGGGATTTGCTTTTTGTTCAGCGCGGCGCCCTGCCCGGCATTGGTATTCTCACAGGCCGCGTATTGCTGCAGGCGGCAAAAGAAACAGTCCCCGCAGGCGATGACAAAGGGGATCACCACCCGATCCCCTTTTTGCAAATTCTTCACCTCTGCGCCGCACTCAACGATTTCCCCCATAAACTCATGGCCAAAAATGTCGCCGTGCTGCACCTTCGGGATCTTTCCGCGATAGAGATGCAAATCGGAGCCGCAGATCGCCGTTGCCGTGACGCGCAGAATGATATCGTCGGGCTGTTCGATGATGGGATCGGGGACATTCTCGACGCGAACATGGTGCGGACCGTGATACGTAAGTGCTTTCATGCGACCTCCGAAAGGTTCCAGGTAAGTGTATAAGGGTAGCTACCCCTCAAGGTCTGCCCCGGAATACGGGCCTTTTGAGATTTATCCTGGCGAGATAAGAAAACTGACGGAGCGCTTACAGAAACCATTAATATTTTATGGTTAAATGAGTTCAGCGTTTATAAACAAGGAGAAACGGGTATGTATCAGAGAATCATTATGCCGGTTGATGTTTTTGAGATGGAGCTGAGCGACAAGGCCGTTCGCCATGCGGAGTTCCTGGCGCAGCAGGACGGAGTCATCCATCTGTTGCACGTACTGCCGGGCTCCGCCAGCCTGAGCCTTCACCGCTTTGCCGCCGACGTGCGTCGCTTCGAGGAGCATTTGCAGCATGAAGCGGAAACCCGTCTGCAAACCATGGTCAGCCACTTCAGCATCGACCCTTCACGGATCAAAACGCACGTCAGATTCGGCAGCGTACGCGATGCGGTAAACGAACTGGCGAACGAGCTGAAAGCAGACGTGGTGGTCATCGGTTCGCGCAACCCTTCCATTACCACGCATCTGCTGGGCTCTAACGCCTCCAGCGTGATCCGCCACACCCACATACCGGTGATGGTCGTAAGATAAAAAAAGAGGCCACCTTTCGGTGGCCTCTCGCTATTGCAGGTGTAGCCTTACTTTCTTCTATTATGCGGTTTTGGTGCGGATCAGATAATCAAACGAACTCAGAGACGCCTTCGCCCCTTCACCCGTAGCGATGATGATCTGTTTGTACGGCACGGTGGTGCAGTCGCCCGCCGCAAACACGCCCTTCACGCTGGTTTCACATTTCGCATCGATGATGATTTCGCCCATGCGGTTGCGCTCAATCGCGCCTTCCAGCCAGGTGGTGTTTGGCAGCAGACCAATCTGCACGAAGATCCCTGACAGCTGAACGCTGTGCACGTCGCCGCTCACGCGGTCGCGGTATTCCAGGCCGGTCACTTTGCTACCGTCGCCCTTCACTTCCGTGGTTTGCGCGTTCAGGACGATATCGACGTTTTTCAGGCTGCGAACTTTATCCTGCAGAACCTGGTCGGCCTTCATCTCTGGAGCGAACTCCAGAAGCGTAACGTGTTCAACAATCCCCGCCAGGTCGATAGCCGCTTCCACGCCGGAGTTACCGCCGCCGATCACCGCCACGCGTTTACCTTTAAACAGCGGGCCGTCGCAGTGCGGACAGTAGGTCACGCCTTTGGTACGGTACTGATCTTCACCCGGGACGTTCATGTTGCGCCATTTCGCGCCGGTGGCAATGATAACGCTGCGCGCTTTCAGCACCGCGCCGGATGCGGTTTCAATCTGGTGTAAACCACCCTCGACCGCGGCCGGAACCAGCCTGCTGGCGCTCTGGCTGTCGATCACGTCCACGTCGTAGTCGCTGACGTGTGCCTTAAGCGCCCCCGCCAGCTTCTGGCCTTCCGTTTTCGGCACGGAGATGTAGTTTTCGATGTCCACGGTATCCAGCACCTGGCCGCCGAAGCGTTCGCCCATCAGGCCGGTACGAATACCTTTACGCGCGGAGTACACCGCCGCCGCCGCGCCCGCAGGGCCGGAACCGACGATCAGCACGTCGTAGGCATCGCGTTTGTTCAGCTCTTCCGCCGCACGTTTTTCAGCGCCGGTATCCACTTTGGCAACGATTTCGGTCAGCGTCATGCGGCCCTGGCCGAACTCTTTGCCGTTCATGTAGACCGCCGGAACGCCCATCACGTTGCGATCGGTGATTTCATTCTGGAAGGTACCGCCGTCAATCGCCGTGTGCTTAATGCGCGGGTTCAGAACCGACATCAGGTTCAGCGCCTGCACCACGTCCGGGCAGTTGTGGCAGGAGAGCGAGTAATAGGTTTCAAATTCGAAATCACCGTCGATATCGCGGATCTGCTCCAGCAGCGCCTGCGCCTCTTTTGACGGATGACCCCCGGTCCACAGCAGCGCCAGCACCAGTGAGGTAAATTCGTGGCCCAGCGGAGAACCAGCAAAGCGCGGTCCCTGGTCAGAGCCTGGGTTAGTAATCAGGAAAGAAGGCTTACGAACAGCCAGCGCGTTATCTTCCTTGAACGTCACTTTCGGAGACAGTTCGGCGATCTCCGCCAGCAGTTCTTTGATTTCTGCCGATTTGGCGCTGTCGTCCAGCGTAGCAATCAGCTCAACGGGTTTGGTCAGTTTCTCAAGGTAGGCCTTGAGCTGGGTTTTCATATTTGTGTCGAGCATTGTTCTTCCCTCTCTTAAGACGTCATCATGCAAGCTGCCTTATACGGGCGGCCTGAATGCAACTTGCATCATGGTGCTGGAATGAAATGGGCGCGGGTGCGCCCATTGATTGCCGGGTGGCACTTCGTTTACCCGGCCTACGATACTGTAGGCCTGTGCAAGCGCAGCGCCGCCAGGCTTTACAGACTTAGATCTTGCCGACCAGGTCCAGAGATGGAGCCAGCGTCGCTTCGCCTTCTTTCCATTTCGCCGGGCACACTTCGCCTGGGTGAGAAGCCACGTACTGAGCGGCCTTCACTTTACGCAGCAGGTCAGATGCGTCACGGCCGATACCTTCAGCGGTAACTTCGATAGCCTGGATAATGCCCTGCGGGTCAACAACGAAGGTGGCGCGGTCAGCCAGGCCTTCATCTTCACGCATATTTTCGAAGTTACGGGTCAGGGCGCCAGTCGGGTCACCGATCATCGCGTATTTGATTTTCGCGATGGTTTCAGAGCTGCCGTGCCATGCTTTGTGGGTGAAGTGGGTGTCGGTAGAGACAGAGTAAACGTCTACGCCCAGCTTCTGCAGTTCGTCGTAATGGTCTGCCACGTCGCCCAGTTCAGTCGGGCAAACGAAGGTAAAGTCAGCCGGATAGAAGAAGAAGACGCTCCAGCGGCCTTCGGTATCTTTCTCGGTAACTTCGATGAACTCACCGTTTTTGAACGCCTGGTTTTTGAAAGGTTTAATTTTGGTATTAATCAAAGACATCTGTACTTCCTCCGTGTTTTCGTTGAGATGTAAGGTAACCAACTTTATTCATCGGGGCTAATGCGTATGCTTTATCAAATCAATCAGCCAAACCTTACAACGTCGACAAGACAACAAGGTGAACCTTTTACAGGAAAGCCTGAAAGTAAAAAGGCCGCCTCAACGGGCGGCCCTGATACCTGAATTCCCCGCAGGTACATTCAGTGCCAGCCGAAACTGGCGTTGCGTTGCGCTCTACAACCCTCTATATCAAGGCGGTAACAGCTTTTTGATTACACCATCCGTACAGGGATTGAGCAATCCATAAGAGAGACATTCCTGCCTATGGCTGTGATAGGCTGTGTCGAACATCATTCCGGAGCGTTATAAATTTATTTTTATTATAAAACTATCGCAATATATAAATAACAATTGTCATTTGAAACGTTCACGCCCTCTTCTAAGATAAAATTATCTTAATCACCTTTGAAGCGCTATTTCAATAATCTGATGCCGTGATATATTAAGATGAGTTTAATTTAAAATTAAGAGAGTTAACCGAAAGGATTGTAAATGGTTAACTTCAAACTATAGTTATCAATGATGTGATAACCACAGCAAACACAGCATCCTCAGGACGAAACATGGCAAACCTCTACGACCTTAAAAAATTCGATCTTAATCTGTTAGTCATTTTCGAGTGCATTTACCAACATCTTAGTATCAGTAAAGCCGCCGAGACGCTGTATATCACGCCCTCAGCCGTGAGCCAGTCGCTGCAACGTCTGAGAGGACAACTCAACGATCCGCTGTTTATCCGTTCCGGTAAAGGGATTACGCCCACAACCGTCGGCGTCAATCTGCATCATCATCTGGAACAGAACCTGAACCAGCTTGAGCAGACCATCAATATGATGCACAGCAGCGGGTTGAAGAAGAATTTTGTGATTTACTGCCCGCAGTTTATGAGCACGAAAACCATGCTTGAGCCAATGAAACTGCTCATGAACAAATATAACTACTCCGTTGAATTACATGATGTTTTTCTTGCCCCGGATTCAGCAGAAGATCTCCTGGCTTACCGAAAAGCCGACCTGATATTTTCTTTTGCCTCTTCCAGCAGTCGCTCTATTGCCTCCAGCCTTTTCCACAAGCTGCCTTTTGTGCTCGTTTGTCGGAAGGATCATCCCCGCATGAGCGGAACTCCCACGCGTGAAGAGATTCTGAATGAAAACTTTACCGCCTATCTGAGCGATGAGAACAGCGTCAAAGACTATCAGGAAAAGGCCGAGAGCCTGTTAACCGAAAGAAATATCGTTTATCGAAGCGACTCTTTTATATCGCTGCTGTCGGTGATCAGTTCATCCGACCTCATAGGATTAGCGCCCACACCAGCTTTCGAACAATATGGTCCTGCTCTCAACCTGCACAAAGTGGAAACAGACATTCAGTTTCCGAGCATTGATATTTACATGATGTATAATCGTTCCGCGTTGAATAGCTCAGCATTCGCAAGCTTCATTGAAGAAATATCCTTGCCGTGAGATGTTAGCGTGGTTCTCGCACAGACTGGGAGCCACGTTTTTGAAACATACACCACCGTTATAGAAACATTCACTATAAATGTTATATATCCAATTAATTATTGACTGATATAATCCTCTCTTTAGTATTAACGCTACAGTCTGGTATTTATTCCTCAGGATGAGAATAAGCATGTCAATTTATAAATACCCTTTAAACCAGGATGTTCTAACTGCAGCTCGAGAGCGAATAAAATGGACCCTCGAAAATTTACCCAGAACCTGCGTCTCTTTTTCAGGAGGTAAAGACTCCACCGTCATGCTGCATCTGGTTGCCCAGCAGGCGCGACAGATGAAAATAAAAATAGATGTCCTCTTTATCGACTGGGAAGCGCAGTTTTCCCATACCATTACCCACGTTGAGCATATGCGCGAGCTGTACAGCGATGTCATCGACCATTTCTGGTGGGTCGCGCTTCCCCTGACAACGCAAAATTCCCTGTCGCAATTCCAGCCGGAATGGCAATGCTGGGAACCCGGCACCCGGTGGGTCCGCCAGCCTCCTGACGATGCAATAACCAATCCCGCTTTTTTCCCCTTCTACCAGCCCGGCATGACGTTTGAAACTTTTGTCCGCAGTTTCTCCGACTGGTTTTCTCACAATCGCCCGGCGGCGGTGATGATCGGCATCCGCGCCGATGAGTCTTACAACCGTTTTCTGGCTATTGCGTGCGCGCGTAAGCAGCGGTTTGCCGATGATAAACCCTGGACGACCGTCGCCCCTGGCGGGCATGCCTGGTATGTTTATCCCCTCTACGACTGGAAAACTGCCGATATCTGGACCTGGTTTGCCAAATCGGGATGTTGCTATAACCCCCTCTATGACCTGATGTTCCAGGCCGGCGTGCCGCCCCGCTATATGCGCATTTGCGAGCCCTTTGGCCCGGAGCAACGTCAGGGATTATGGCTCTACCACGTTGTAGAGCCCGATCGCTGGGCGGCCATGTGCGAGCGCGTGAGCGGCGTGCGCAGCGGGGGAATTTACGCCGGGCACGATAACCATTTTTACGGCCACCGGAAAATCCTGAAACCCGAACACCTCTGCTGGCGCGAATATGCCATGCTGCTCCTCGACAGCATGCCGCAAAATACCGCTGAGCATTACCGCAATAAAATCGCCATTTATCTGCACTGGTATCAGAAGAGAGGCATAGAGGATATTCCCGATACGCAGGACGGTGATATCGGTGCCAAAGACATTCCCTCGTGGCGACGTATTTGCAAGGTTCTCCTTAATAACGACTACTGGTGCAGAGCGCTATCGTTCAGCCCAAATAAACCCAAACATTATCAGCGCTACAGCGACAGAGTGAAGGCAAAACGCAAGGAGTGGGGCATATTATGCGACAAAGAATAATCACCGAGATGGAAACGTACCTTCAGTCACTTCCCGAAGAGGATCGCATTAACGCCATAAATGCTTTTCGCGAAGCAATCCATAAAAACAGCCCTTTTCGCGAGCAACCGATAGACTGCGTCCTCTGGATCAGACAGGACGCTATTACCGCTAACGACTACAACCCCAATAACGTGGCTCCTCCAGAAAAGCGGCTGCTCAGTAAGTCGCTGGAACTCGATGGATTCACCCAACCTATCGTTGTGACAGAAAGTGAACCGGAGCACTACGAAATTGTGGATGGTTTTCATCGCCATGAAATCGGCAAAAACCGGGCAGCGCTGAAGCATCAGCTCAAGGGCTATCTCCCCATCACCTGCCTGCGTCAGGACCGGCAGGATAAACATGACCGTATGGCCGCAACCATTCGTCACAACCGGGCGCGGGGCCGGCACCAGATTAACGCCATGTCAGAGATCGTTCGCGAGCTGGTGCAGCTTGGCTGGAACGACGAGAGGATAAGCAAGGAGCTGGGAATGGACGGGGATGAAGTCCTGCGCCTCAAGCAAATCAACGGTCTGCTGGAGCTGTTTGCAGACCGCCGTTACTCAGAAGCCTGGACGGTGAAATAATCAGAGCGTGTTGAGACGCTCTGCCGCCGCCAGCAGCGTCGATTCCTGCTTCGCAAAGCAAAGACGGATCAGCCTGTGCGGGAAGGGATCGGCGCAGAATACCGACAGCGGAATGGCGGCCACGCCCACCTCTTTTGTTAACCACTGGCAAAAGCTCACGTCGTCGAGATCGGAAATCGCGCTGTAGTCGGCCAGCAGGAAGTAGGTCCCTTCAGAGGGTAAAATCTCCAGGCGGCTTTTACTCAGCGCCGCCACAAACAGATCCCGACGTTCACGATAGAAGTGCGGCAGCTCGCGGTAGTGCTCCGGCTCGGCGCGCAGCATATCCGCCAGCGCCAGCTGGGCGGGCGTGTTCACGGCAAAGGTCAGATACTGGTGCACCTTGCGCAGCTCGGCGCTGATGGCGGCCGGTGCGACGCAGTATCCCACTTTCCAGCCGGTCATATGGTAGGTCTTGCCGAATGACGAGACGGCAATAGCGCGCTCGCGAAGCTGCGGATGGGCCAGCACGCTGGCGTGCCCCTCTTCGGCAAAGCAGATGTGCTCGTAGACTTCATCGCTCAGCACGTAAATTTCACGTTCCGCAATCGCCTGCCACAACGCGGCGAAATCGGCTTTCTGCCACACCGTCGCCGACGGATTGTGCGGCGTATTCAGGATCACCAGCCGAGTTTTGTCGCTCAGCAGCGCGGCAAACGCCTGCCAGTCAGGGCGGAAATGCGGCGGCTGTAACGCCACGCGCTTCACCACGCCGCCGGAGAGTTCAACCGCAGGCGCATAGCTGTCGTAGCTCGGGTCAAAGCAGATGACTTCATCGCCCGCGCGCACCAGCGCAGTGATGGCCGCATACAGCGCTTCGGTCGCTCCTGCCGTCACCGTGATCTCGCTGTTCGCATCTGGCTTATGGCCATACAGCTCCGCCGTTTTATCCGCAATGGCTTCCCGCAGCGCCTGCACGCCCGTCATCGGCGCATACTGATTCGCCCCCTGCGCCACGTGGTACGCCAGGCGCTCCTGCAGATAGGTCGGGCCGTCGAAATCCGGGAATCCCTGAGAAAGGTTAATGGCGTTGTGCTGCTGCGCCAGGGCGCTCATCTGCGTAAAGATGGTGGTCCCGAGATTGGGAAGCTTACTCTGCGGAATCAATGCGTTATTGCTCATTGTGTCGTGCCTGCTTGTAATACTTATGTTGCTGCCACTATAACACGATGTTAGTCTTTGGCAATCAAGACGCTTAGACGTCTAAACCATATGAATATTCCTGGCCGCGAGGGTAAAAGGAAATGACAGACAACCTGCAACTCACACATCTGGTCGACGCCTGCCGCTGGATCGGTGCCAAAGGCTGGGCCCCCGCCACCGGCGGCAACATGTCGGTGCGCCAGGACGAACGCCTGTGCTGGCTCAGCGAATCCGGCAAAGACAAAGGCAGCCTGACGACGGAGGATTTTCTGCAGGTGGAGATCGCCACCAACCGTGCGCCCTCTGGCCGCAGGCCGTCGGCAGAGACCGGATTGCACACCCTTATCTATCGTCTTTTCCCGGAGGCCAACGCCGTCCTGCACGTTCATACCGTCAACGCCACGGTGCTGTCGCGTCTGGTGAAAGAAGCCGAACTCAACATCAGCGGCTTTGAAATGCAAAAATCCCTCACCGGGCAGACCACGCATCTGGATACGGTGGCTATCCCGGTCTTTGATAACGACCAGGATATTGACGCCCTCGCCTCCCGAATCGCCCATTACGCGCAGGAACGCCCGCTTAATTATGGTTTTCTTCTTCGCGGTCATGGCTTAACCTGCTGGGGACGCGATGTGGCCGAGGCCCGCCGTCATCTGGAAGGATTAGAATTCTTATTTGAATGCGAAATGCGTTTACGACAACTGGAGAGAGTATGATTCGCGCGATTGTGACGGATATTGAAGGCACCACCAGCGATATCCGTTTTGTCCATGATGTTTTGTTCCCCTACGCGCGTGAGCGGCTGGCGGCCTTCGTGACCGCGCAGCAGTACGCCGAGCCGGTCAAATCCATTCTGGACAACCTGCGTGATGAAATCGGCCACCCGCACGCCAGCGTCAGCGAGCTTATCGACGCCCTGTTTGCCTTTATGGATGAAGACCGCAAATCCACGGCGCTCAAAGCCCTGCAGGGAATCATCTGGCATGACGGCTACGTGAACGGCGACTTTACCGGCCACCTCTACCCGGACGTACTGCCTGCGCTGGAAAAGTGGAAAGCGCAAGGGATTGATCTCTATGTTTATTCCTCTGGCTCCGTCGCCGCGCAGAAACTGTTATTTGGCTACAGCGACGAAGGTGATATTACTCATCTGTTCAGCGGCTATTTTGATACCCACATCGGCGCCAAGCGCGAGGTGCAGTCTTATCAAAACATTGCGACGCAAACGGGCATCGCCCCGTCGCAGATCCTGTTCCTGTCCGATATTCATCAGGAGCTGGACGCGGCTGAACAGGCAGGTTTACGCACCCTGCAGCTGATTCGCGGCGATGATGACGGCGCAAGCCATCACCATCAGGTCCACCAGTTTGACGAGATTAATCCGGAGCAGATCCCTTCATGAGCGCATTGACCATTTATTCCGATAAAGACGCCAGTCAACACCAGTGGCACAGCACCGACGCCGCCGAGATCGCCCAGCAGCTCAACGCTAAAGGCGTGCGGTTTGAACGCTGGGCTGCGGATCGCGATTTAGGAGACGATCCCGCGCCCGAAGCCGTGATCGAGGCCTATCAGCATGCGATCGACAAGCTGGTGGCGGAGAAAGGCTATCAGAGCTGGGACGTGATCAGCCTGCGCGCCGACAACCCGCAGAAAGAGGCGCTGCGCGCGAAGTTCCTGAACGAACACACCCACGGCGAAGACGAAGTGCGCTTTTTCGTGGAAGGCGCAGGGCTGTTCTGCCTGCACATTGGCGATGAGGTGTATCAGGTGCTGTGTGAGAAGAACGACCTGATTTCCGTTCCTGCGGGCACGCCGCACTGGTTTGATATGGGATCAGAGCCGAACTTTACCGCCATTCGTATTTTCGATAACCCGGAAGGCTGGGTTGCCCAGTTTACGGGTGATGCAATCGCGGATGCATATCCAAGGCTGGCATAGGTAAAAGCAAAACGGCAGCTATAGCTGCCGTTTTTAGTGTTTGCTCCCTCTCCCTGTGGGAGAGGGTCGGGGTGAGGGCATCAGCGCGCACTACGCGTTAAGCCCTTTTGCATACGCCACCAGCTGATCCACCACAACCCCCCACCCTTCGTGGAAGCCCATCTGCTCATGCTGCTCGCGGATTTCCTTCGTCGGATGGCGCGCTATCGCCGTGTAGCGGGTTTTGCCCTCGCCCACGTCTTCCAGCAGCAGGATCGCCGTCATAAACGGTTTCTCCGCTGGTTTCCAGTCTTCCTCGTAACCGTCGGTAAAGACCAGCTTTTTACCGGGATCGATTTCAAGAAAAATCCCCCGGTTATCCATCCGCTGCCCGTCCACATCAAACACGGTGTTAAAGCGCCCGCCCACGCGCAGGTCGAGGTCGCATTCGATCACCTTATGGGGAGCAGGCATGAAAAAGTTTTTGATATGTTCAGGCGTGGTCCAGCAGAGCCACAGCAGGTCGCGCGGTGCATCCACCACGCGCTCCAGTTTTAAGTCTGTTTCAGGATCGAGCGTCACGATATTGTCCTCTCAGGGGAACCCCTTACAAGGATAGCCGGACTCAGGCGAATTTCCCGTTTGCCACCGCTTCCGGCGTGACCACGCCCGTATCCAGCACCCAGCCGCTAATCAGCGAGGCAGGCGTAACGTCGAACGCCGGGTTATAGACCTGCGCGTCTTCCGGCGCCCACTGCAAGGCGCCAAAGCTTCCGGCCACGCCCGTCACCTCGCTGGCGGCGCGCTGCTCAATCGGGATCGCGTCACCGTTCGGGCAGTCCGGATCGAGGGTCGTTTGCGGGGCGGCCACGTAGAACGGAATGCCGTGGAACTTCGCCAGCACCGCCAGAGAATAGGTGCCGATCTTGTTCGCCACGTCACCGTTGGCGGCAATACGGTCTGCGCCCACCCACACGGCGTCCACTTCCCCTTTCGCCATCAGGCTGGCGGCCATGGAATCGGTAATCAGCTGATACGGCACGCCCAGCTCACCCAGCTCCCACGCGGTCAGTCTACCGCCCTGCAACAGCGGACGGGTTTCATCCACCCAGACGTTGCTGACGTTACCGTCCTGATGCGCGCGGGCAATCACGCCCAATGCGGTGCCGACGCCCGCCGTTGCCAGCCCGCCGGTGTTGCAGTGGGTCAGCAGGCGGCTGCCGGGCTTCACCAGCGCGCTGCCGGCTTTCGCAATCGCGTCGCAAAGCCGTTTGTCTTCGTCAATCAGCCGCAGCGCTTCGCCCACCAGCGCCGGAACATACTCTTCCTGCCTCAGCGCAATCTTCATGCGGTCGAGATTGTTCATCAGGTTCACCGCCGTCGGGCGGGACGCGCGCAGGGTTTCCAGCGCCGCCGCCAGCTCATCGCGGCTTTTGCCGTTTTCCGCCAGCAGCGCCAGCAGCAGGCTTGCAGAGAGACCAATCAGCGGCGCGCCGCGCACCCGCAGGGCATGAATGTGCCCAACCAGCGCCTCTACCGTCGAGGCATCCAGCCAGCGTTTCTCCTGCGGAAGCGCCTGCTGGTCGAGAATAAAGAGCTGATTATCCGTCACCCGCAGGCTGGTCGTCTGTAATGTCTGCATGTCGTTAATTCCCTGTTGCGTTGTTGTAGCACATTGTGTCAGGATGAAATCCAGATGTATAGACGTCTACATGTCTTTATTAGCAAACCCGTGAGGAACAGGCCATGTCGCAATACCGTACCTTTACCGCTCAGGACGCCGTGGAGTATGCCAGGCAGTTTGGCGGCCTTGATGACCCATCATCGCTGGTGGAGGCGCAGGAGGTAGGCGACGGCAACCTCAATCTGGTCTTTAAAATTTTCGACAGCGCGGGCGTGAGCCGCATCATCGTCAAGCAGGCGCTGCCCTACGTGCGCTGCGTCGGAGAGTCCTGGCCGCTGACGCTGGACCGCGCCCGTCTTGAGGCGCAAACGCTGGTCGAGCACTACCGGCACAGCCCGCAGCACACCGTGAAAATCCACCACTTCGACCCGGAGCTGGCGGTGATGGTGATGGAAGATCTCTCCAGCCACCGCATCTGGCGCGGCGAACTGATCAACAACATTTACTACCCGCAGGCGGCGCAGCAGCTGGGCGAATACCTCGCGCACGCGCTGTTCCACACCAGCGATTTCTACCTGCACCCGCACGAGAAAAAAGCGCAGGTGGCGAAATTCATCAACCCGGAGATGTGCGAGATCACTGAAGATCTGTTCTTCAACGATCCGTATCAGATCCACGAGCGCAACAGCTACCCGGCCGAGCTGGAAAATGACGTAGCGGCCTTGCGCGACGACGCCCAGCTAAAAATTGCCGTGGCCTCCCTGAAGCACCGTTTCTTTTCTCAGGCTGAAGCCCTGCTGCACGGCGATATTCACAGCGGGTCGATTTTTGTGGCCGACGGCAGCCTGAAGGCCATCGACGCCGAGTTCGGCTATTTCGGGCCGATTGGCTTTGACCTCGGCACCGCCATCGGCAACCTGCTGCTGAACTTCTGCGGCCTGCCGGGGCACCTTGGCATTCGCGATGCCGCCGCCGCGCGCGAGCAGCGCCTGACCGATATTCAGGAGCTGTGGAACACCTTCGCGGAACGCTTCCAGGCGCTGGCAAACGAGAAAGCCCGCGACGCCGCGCTCGGCGCACCGGGCTATGCCTCCGCGTTCCTGAAAAAGGTCTGGCATGACGCCATCGGGTTCTGCGGCACCGAGCTCATTCGCCGCAGCGTCGGGCTTTCCCACGTGGCGGATATCGACACCATTCAGGACGAGGCGATGCGCCACGAATGCCTGCGCCACGCGATAACGCTCGGTAAAGCGCTGATTGTGATTGCCGACCGCATCGACAGCGCGGAAGAGCTGGTGGCACGAGTGCGGCAGTACAGCTGATTTTCTCCCTCTCCCTGTGGGAGAGGGCCGGGGTGAGGGCACCAAACCGCACTCACCCCAAATACTCAATCACCGACAACCCGCCGTTATAATCCGTGCTGTAAATAATTCCCTGCGCATCCACAAACACGTCGCACGACTGGATCACCCGCGGACGATTTGGCCGCGTGTCCATCATTCTCTCCGGCGCGGCGGGCACCAGCGCCCCCGTTTCCACCGGTCGATACGGATTGGAAATGTCGTACGCGCGCACGCCCGCGTTCTGATACGTCGCAAAAATCAGCGTTGAGCTGACGAAGCTCCCCGGCCGGTTCTCGTGCAGGTTGTGCGGGCCGAAATGCGCCCCTTTCGCCACGTAGTCGGTTTCATCCGGCTGCGGGAAGGTCGAGACGCTTACCGGGTTCGACGGCTCACGGATATCAAACAGCCAGATCAGCTTTTCGCCGTCCTCCTGGTTATCCAGCACCGCTTCGTCCAGCACCACCAGCAGATCGCGGTCCGGCAGCGGCAGCGCGGTGTGCGTCCCGCCGCCAAACGGCGGGCTCCAGTTGCGGTGGCTAATCAGCTTCGGCCGGGTGCGGTCCTTCACGTCCAGCAGCGTCAGGCCGCCGTCGCGCCAGCTGCCGTAGGCAGTATCGCCGGCGATAATCGCATGGTGCAGGGCGTAGCGCTTCCCTTCCGGCCAGTTCGGCTTCTCCCCTTCCGCCTGGTTCATCCCCGGCAGCCACCAGCGCCCTGCCACTTCAGGCTTACGCGGGTCCGCCAGGTCGATGGTCAGGAAGATGTAGTCGGTAAAGCCGTCGATCAGCGCCGACACGTAGGCCCAGCGGCCGCCGACGTACCAGATGCGGTGGATGCCGATGCCGCTCAGCGACAGAAAGCCGATTTCGCGCGGCCTGTCCGGCGTGGAGATATCAAACACGCGCAGCCCGGCGCTCCAGCCTTTGTCCTGCACGTCGCTGACGGTCTCCCCCACCTGGCGGGTGTAGTAGACCTTCTCGTCGGCAAAGCGGGCATCGGCAAACAGATCCCGGGCGTTAATCACCAGCAGCAGGTCATCATGCGCCTGCAGGTGCACGTTCCAGGTGCCGGGCGATGCGGGCACGTAGCCTGCCGCTTTCGGGTTCTTCGGGTCGCGCACGTCGACGATCGAAAAGCCCTGCGACACCATATGGCCGATATAGGCGAAACCGCGATACACCATCAGCTGCACGCCGTCCGGACGACCGCCCTGGTCGCTGTGGCCAATCAGCCGCATATTGCGGCTATATTCTGGAGGGGGTAAAGAAGTCACCTTGAGCTCCTGTTGGTTTTCTCCCTCTCCCTGTGGGAGAGGGCCGGGGTGAGGGCATCAGGCCGCACCTGACGCCACCCGGCTTGGTGTTATTTATTTTTCGCTTCCAGCGTCGCAAACCACGGCGCGATAAAATCTTCCGTCTGGCCCCAGCCCGGAATAATTTTCCCCAGAGACGCCACGTTCACCGGGCCCGGCTGGGCGGCCAGCAGCGCCTGCGGAATGGCCGCCGCTTTGAAATCGTAGGTTGCAGGCGTCGCTTCCCCGGCAATCTTGTTCGCCACCAGGCGCACGTTGGTCGCGCCAATCAGCTTCGGATCCACCGCCACGCTCACCTTCCACGAACTGCCCGGTTCGCGCATCAGCTGCAGATCCTGGTTGGAGATGTCGATGCTGTAGAGCTTGATCTCGGTGCGGCCGTTCTCCTTGAGCGCCTTATACGCGCCCTGGCTGAAGGCGTCCCAGGTACCCCAGATGGCGTCGATTTTGCCTTTTGGGTATTTCGCGAGGATCGCCCCCACCTTGTTGGCGGTATCGCCCTGCACGTCAGAGGACACTGCACCGATGGACTCCAGCTCTTTAATGTCCGGATACTGCTTTTGCAGCTCTTTATAGGCTGCCTGACGGCGCTCCATCGGCGGGAAGCCCGCCACCCACAGCTTGACGATATTGGCCTTGCCGTTGAAATCTTTCGCCAACTGGCCGAAGGAGAGGTTCGTCAGCGAGGCATCGTCCTGCTGGGTGACGGTCACGCCCGGGATCTCGCCGTTCACGGCGGTATCAAAGACGGCGACTTTAATACCGGCATCCACCGCTTTCTTCACCAGCGCGGTGGAGTACGGATCGCGCCCCTGAGAGAGAATAATCCCGTCATATTTCTGGCTGATCGCCTGGTTCACGAAGTCCTGGAATTTGGCGTCATCCCCGTTGCTTAAAAAGGTGCTGACCTTAAAGCCGAGCTTTTTCCCTTCCTGAATTGCCCCGGCAATAAACTGCGTGGTGTTGTCGTCTGAGCCGAGGTTACGGATCACCGCGATTCGGATCGGGCCGTCATGGTTCGCAATGGCAGCCGGAAGCGGCGCGGGCGTAGCCGCGAAGCCTGGCAGAGCCGTGAGCAACCCAAGTGCCACCAAAGAGAGTGCAATCTTTTTCATTTATTATCCCGTTGTGTTGTCAGCGTTTTTGTATGTAGGTAATCGCCAGCGCCACCGCGAGCACCAGCCCTTTTATAATGTCCATGGCGTAGTACGGCACGGAGAGCATCACCAGCCCGTTCGACAGCACGCCGAGAATGACCGCTCCGACCAGGGTTCCCAGCGCGTTCGGCTTGCCTGAGCCTGCCAGCGAGAAGCCAATCCACGCCGCCGCCACCGCATCCATCAGGTATCCGCCGCCCGCATTCACCTGCGACGAACCGATGCGCGAAGCCAGCAAAATCCCGCCCAGGCCCGCCAGCAGCGAGGCGATCACGTAGGCCGCCACCTTGTAGCGCGTGGTGCGAATGCCGGAGAGACGCGCCGCTTCCGGGTTGCCGCCGATGGCGTACATCCGGCGTCCGTGAGTGGTCAACGAGAGGCCAAGCTGCGCCAGCACCGTCACCACCAGCATGACGATCACGATGGTCGGCACCTGCCCCAGCAGGCTAAACGCCGCCGGAATAGTGCCTTCCGCCATGTCGCCGCTCGGCAGCACCATGTTCTCGGTAATCGACCCGCCGTAGCTGTAGGTCATCGCCACGCCCTGAATGACGAAAAGGCTGGCAAGCGTCGCGAGCATGTCCGGAATACGCAGGATGACGATCAGAAAAGCGTTAAACAGCCCCACCAGCGTGCAGAGCGCGAGGGTGATCAGAATCGACTCGGTGGTACCAAAGCCGTGCCAGACGAAAAGGGAAATCACCAGCGCGTTCGCCAGCGAGGCGGTGGATCCGACAGAGAGATCGAACCCGCCGATGGTCAATGATATCGACACGCCAATGGCAATCACCGTCACGATGGCAATCGAGCGCAGAATGTTGATGATGTTGTTCGGATCGAGGAAGCTGTCCGACGCCAGGCCAAAGACGGCCACCAGCGCGACGACGGTTAACAGCATGCCCCACCTGTAGAGAAAATCGAAAATTTGCTGACGGCCAGACGCCGCCGCGTTCACTGAAAGGGCCTTGCTCACGACGCCGTTCCTCCGGTTGAATAATAAAGTAGTGTCTCTTCGCGGGCCTCGGCCCCGGCGATTTCCGCCACGATGCGCCCGTCCCACAGCACGCAGATGCGGTCGCACAATCCGACCAGTTCGGCAAACTCGCCCGAGGCGTAAATCACCCCTTTCCCCTCGCGCGCCAGGCCGTCAATCAGCTGGAACAGGTCGGTTTTGGCCTTCACGTCCACGCCTTTGGTCGGCTCGTCGAATATCAGCACGCGGGCGTCATTGCGCAGCCATTTACCGATGGCGACCTTCTGCTGGTTGCCGCCAGATAAGCGGCGCAGCACCTGCCCCGGCCCACGGGCGCGCACGCCGACGCGGGCAATCACCTCTTCCGCCCAGCGCCACGCCTGACGATGGCCAAACAGGCTCCAGCGCGAGAAGCTGTTATCGGCGCACACGGCAAGGTTCATGCTCACCGGCTCGTCGATAAAAATGCCCTCTTTGCGGCGCTCCTCCGGCACCAGCGCCAGACCGCGCAGCACGGAGTCGGCCGGATCGCGCGGCTGCCAGGATTGATGATTCAGCTCGCCGCGCGCCACGCGGCTTTTGGTGGCACCAAACAGCGCCTTGCAGAGTTCGGTTTTCCCCGCACCCGCCAGCCCGGCAATCCCGAGAATTTCGCCTTTGCGCAGGTGCAGGGAGATGTCTTTCAGCAGCGCATCGTCATGCAGACCTTCCACCCGCAGCAGCGTTTCGTCACCGTGCGGCGGTCGCGCGGGCGGATAGATATCGCTCAGCACGTGGCCGAGCATCTTCTCGACAATCTCTTCGCCGCTAAGATCGGCCATCGGGCCGGTCTCGATCAGCTTGCCGTCGCGCAGCACCGTCAGGGTGTCGCAGATGGCCTTCAGCTCGTGAATACGGTGGGAGATAAACACCACGCCGATGCCCTGCTGCTTTAAACGTCTCACCACCGCAAACAGACGCTCGCTCTCGTGCGCATCCAGCGGCGCGGTGGGTTCATCAAGAATCAAAAAACGGCAGTGGTGGGACAGGGCGCGTGCCAGCAAAATCTGCTGCTTTTCGGCCAGCGAACAGCTGTCGATGGAACGGCGTACGTCCAGAGAGACATCCAGCTGCGCCAGCGCCTGTCTCGCCTGCTGGCGGATCGCGCGCCAGCTGAAGCGATGCCCCGGCTGCGCCAGTTGGTCGAGCATGATGTTTTCGGCGATGCTTAACCCCGGGATCAGCGCCACGTCCACCTCCTGCTGTACGAGGTGGATCCCCAACCGTTTGGCATCAAGCGGTTCGCGGATCGTCACCGGCTGGTTGTTAATGCTGATCTCGCCCTCATAGTGGTCGTGCGTGCCGCACAGCACCGCCATCAGGGTCGATTTCCCCGCGCCGTTGGCACCGGTTAGCGCATGTACGGATCCGCCGGTTAAGGTGAAATTCACGCGCGACAGCGCCTGAAAGCCGGAAAAGGCCAGGCTGATACCGCGCATCTCAAGGCGACTGGAAACCATCCGCGTAAATCCTTCATTACTCTTCTGATTTATCGAATTTTTCACAGCTCCGGTTGACTGACAACGACGGAAAAGGCATAAGATAAAGCGAAATATTATTAGCCATCCGGATGTCCAGAAATAACATCGGGTTAGCGCTTGCTAAAAAAAGGACAACACCATGAGCAACACCGATATCCGCGTCGTGCCTGGCCCGGCGAACTACTTTTCACATTCCGGGAGCCTGACGCAGCTGGATAACTTCTTTACCCCGGAACAGCTTTCCCGCGCGGTATGGATCTACGGCGAGCGCGCTATCGAAGGCGCGCGCCCTTTCCTGCCGGAGAGCTTTAACGCGCCGGGGGCGAAACGCCTGCTGTTTAAAGGCCACTGCAGCGAGCGCGACGTTAGCCATCTGGTGAATGAATCCGGCGCCGACGCCAGCGTGGTGATTGGCGTCGGCGGCGGCGCGGTGATGGATACCGTCAAGGCCGTGGCGCGCCGCTTAGGGGTACCGTTCGTGGGCATCCCTACCATTGCTGCCACCTGCGCGGCCTGGACCCCGCTCTCCGTCTGGTACAACGATGCCGGTCAGGCGCTGCATTTTGAGATCTTCGACGACGCCAACTTCCTGGTGCTGGTGGAGCCGCAGATCGTCCTTAACGCCCCGGCGGAATATCTGCTGGCGGGCATCGGCGATACGCTGGCGAAGTGGTACGAAGCGGTGGTATTGGCACCTGAGCCGGAGAACCTGCCGCTGACCGTGCGGCTGGGCATCAACGGCGCGCTGGCGATCCGCGACGTGCTGCTGGCGCGCAGCGAAGAGGCGCTTGCCGACCAGCAGCGCGGTGAACAGACGCAGGCGTTCCGGGACGTGGTAGATGCGATTATCGCCGGTGGCGGGATGGTCGGCGGCCTGGGCGAACGCTATACGCGCGTGGCGGCGGCGCATGCGGTGCACAACGGCTTAACCGTGCTGCCGCAGACGGAAAAATACCTGCACGGCACCAAGGTAGCCTACGGCATTCTGGTGCAGAGCGCCCTGCTGGGCCAGGACGACGTGCTGGCGCAGCTGGTGACGGCGTACCAGCGCTTTAACCTGCCGACCACGCTTCGCGAGCTGGACGTCGACATTAATAACCGGGAAGCGCTGGATAAGGTCATTGCCCACACCCTGCGCCCGGTGGAGTCGATTCACTATCTGCCGGTTGCGTTAACGCCTGACGTTCTGCGCGCCGCGTTTGAGAAAGTGGAATCCTTCAGCCGTTAATCTCGCCGACAGGCTATACCTAATGATGATTCTTACCACTCTCGTAACGAGGTCATCATGCAGATCGATTTAACAGGTAAAAAGGCGCTGGTTACCGGCGCCAGCCGCGGGTTGGGTCGGGCAATTGCACTCTCGCTGGCGCGCGCCGGTGCGGATGTGATTATTACGTATGAAAAATCGGCCGATAAAGCCCAGGCGGTCGCCGATGAGATTAAGGCGCTGGGACGACACGGCGAAGCGGTGCAGGCGGACAGCGCCAGCGCGCAGGCGATTCAGGATGCCGTCACCCATGCGGCGCGCTCCCTTGGCGGGCTGGATATTCTGGTCAATAACGCCGGGATCGCGCGCGGCGGCCCGCTGGAATCCATGACGCTGGCGGATATTGACGCCCTTATCAACGTCAACATCCGCGGCGTGGTGATCACCATTCAGGAAGCGCTGGTGCACATGTCCGACGGCGGGCGCATTATCAACATCGGCAGCTGTCTGGCGAACCGCGTGGCGCAGCCGGGGATCGCCGTTTACTCGATGACCAAATCGGCCCTTAACTCTCTCACCCGCGGACTAGCCCGTGATTTAGGGCCGCGCGGCATTACCGTTAACCTGGTCCACCCCGGCCCCACCAACAGCGATATGAACCCTGAAGACGGGGAACAGGCTGACTCTCAGCGTCAGCTTATTGCCCTGGGCCATTACGGCCAGCCGGAAGACGTCGCGGCGGCAGTCACGTTTCTTGCCAGCCCGCTTGCCGGGCAAATCTCCGGAACCGGTCTGGACGTGGACGGCGGTTTGAACGCCTGATCGCATATTCCCTGCAAGCCTCTGTCGCCCGGCAGAGGCGTTTCCGAGCACCCTCGAGGGTTCGCGTTTTGCCGCTTTCTCCCGTTTTTTCTCCGCTCTACAGTATCCCATTAGAAATTCGGAATTTATCTAATAGTCTTATTATTTCCTTATATTTTGTGTGGGCGTACAGTGGAGGTACGGATGAAGATTGTCTGGTCCAATGGTGCAAAGAAGGCGTTTTCAAAGATTGACGAGCGGTATCAGCGTCGCATTGAGGTAAAGCTTGCTGAGCTGGATGACCGCTCGGCTCCCCGGCCCGATATCAAAAAAATATCGGCGACAGAAGATCATTTCCGGCTACGCGTAGGCGATTACCGCATCATCTATACGCTTCGTGGCGATCCCGATGACCATTGTTATGTTTTGGCCGTCAAGCGCAGAACTTCAACGACTTACCTGCATGAGGAGAGTGCCAACTATGGCTGTACAGCTAATCAAGGACGATAACGGGAAAACGCAGTACGTCGTTATTCCCTATCACGAATATTTTCGTATGCTCTTACAGATGGCAGAAATTGACGACGAAACCGACGACGATCTGGAGGATATTGAGGTCGAACACGATAGTCTGGATGACGTGGAATTGCCTGGGGAAGTCTGCAGCATCATGACCTGGCAGAACGTCAGCCTGCAGGCCGCGTGGCGTATCCTGCGCGGCATGTCCCAGCAGGAGGTGGCGGAAAAACTCGGCATCACCCAGTCCGCCGTGTCACAGCTTGAGGCCCTGGACTCCCGTCCGCAAAAACGCACCCGCGAAAAGCTGGCGGCAATCTACGGCTGCAAGCAGGAGCAGATCAGCCTCTATTTACCGAAAGAGGGTTAACAGCACTTCGCCCCGCCCTTGCCGCCGTAGCGGGCGTCCTGACGGTCGCGGAAAAATTCTTCGTAGGTCATGGGCGTCTGGTCCGGATGGTTGACGCGCATATGCTCGACGTAGTTGTCGTAGTCCGGCACGCCAATCATCATTTTGGCGGCCTGGCCCAGGTACTTACCTGCTTTGGAAAGGGTGTCGAACATAATTCTGGTCTCACAGGAAATGTAGGCCGGGTAAGCGCTAGCGCCACCCGGCACACAGGTTAATGCGCCCCTTTGGCCTGGGTGACAATCTCTTCCAGGTTTTCAGGCATCGGCTCGTACGGCGTCTCTTTCGCCGTTGGCTTATCGTTTTTCAACGCCGCCAGCGCGGTCTTGAGAGAATACAACGCCAGCACCACGACCACCACCATAAAGAAGATAGTCAGCCCGGCATCCAGACGGTTGTTAAACACCAGCTGCGACAGCTGGGACTCGGTGTACTGCGCCGGGATCTTGCCGCTGTCGATCATCGCCTGGAACTTGTTGGCGATCGCCAGGAAGCCCACCTTGTTGTCCGGGCTGAAGGCTTTCTGCCAGCCCGCCGTCAGGGTACAGATCAGCAGCCATGCGGTTGGCACTAATGCTACCCAGGCGTAACGCTGGCGCTTCATCTTGAACAGCACCACCGCGCAGAGCATTAGCGCCATGCCCGCCAGCATCTGGTTGGCGATACCGAACAGCGGCCACAGGGTGTTAATCCCGCCCAGCGGATCGACCACGCCCTGGTGCAGGAAGTATCCCCACGCCAGCACGCACAGCGCCGTTGCCAGCAGGTTCGCCGGGAGCGAATCGGTACGCTTCAGGTTCGGCGAGATCACGCCCAGCAGGTCCTGGAGCATAAAGCGCGCCGCACGGGTTCCCGCATCCACCGCCGTCAGGATAAACAGCGCCTCGAACAGGATGGCGAAGTGATACCAGAAGGAGACGTCCATCAGCCCGCCCAGCGCGCCGTGCAGGATGTAGGCCATCCCCACTGCCAGCGTCGGCGCACCGCCCGCACGGGAGATAATCGACTGCTCGCCCACTTCACTGGCGATGCTCGTCAACGTATCAGGGGTAATCGCAAAGCCCCAGCCGCTTACCACCTGCGCGGCGGATGCCACCACGTCAACGGTTCCGGCAGGCGCCAGCACCGCCATCGGGCTGTTCATCGCGAAGTACACGCCCGGGTCGATGATACAGGCCGAGACCAGCGCCATGATGGCGACGAAGGACTCCATCAGCATGCCGCCGTAGCCGATCAGGCAGGCCTGATTCTCATTCGCCAGCATCTTCGGCGTGGTGCCGGAGGCAATCAGCGCGTGGAAGCCGGACACCGCACCGCAGGCAATGGTGATAAACAGGAACGGGAACAGGTTACCGGTCCAGACCGGGCCGGTGCCGTCGATGAATTTGGTTAACGCGGGCATGGTCAGGGTCGGGCGCATGATCAGAATGCCGATCGCCAGCCCGATGATGGTGCCGATTTTCAGGAAGGTGGAGAGGTAGTCGCGCGGGGCCAGCAGCAGCCACACCGGCAGCACCGCCGCCACAAAGCCGTAGCCCACCAGCATCCAGGTCAGCTGCACGCCGGTAAAGTCGAAGAACGGTGCCCAGGTTGGGCTTTCCGCCACCCAGCCGCCGGAGATAATGGCGAACACCAGGAATACCAGACCAATCACCGACACTTCACCAATGCGCCCCGGGCGCAGGTAGCGAATATAGATCCCCATAAACAGCGCCAGCGGAATGGTGAAGGCAACGGTATAGGTTCCCCACGGGCTGTGGGTCAGCGCTTTCACCACGATCATCGCCAGCACCGCGAGAATGATCACCATGATCATAAAGGTCGCCACCAGCGCAATCACCCCGGCGGTTGCCCCCATCTCCTCTTTCACCAGCTCACCCAGTGAACGTCCGTCGCGGCGGGTGGAGACGAACAGCACCATAAAGTCCTGCACCGCGCCCGCCAGCACCACGCCCGCAAGGATCCAGATCATCCCAGGCAGATACCCCATCTGCGCCGCCAGCACCGGCCCCACCAGCGGGCCCGCCCCGGCAATCGCCGCAAAGTGGTGGCCAAACAGCACTTTTTTGTCGGTCGGCACGTAGTCCAGCCCGTCGTTATGGCGGACGGCAGGCGTCATGCGCGTCGCGTCAACGCCTAAGACGTTCTTCGCGATATAGCGGCCATAAAAACGGTACGCGATCAGATAAATGCAGACGGAGGCGACAACGATCCAGAGCGCATTGATCTGTTCCCCCCGGTTGAGGGCGATATAGCCCAGGGCAAAGGCTCCCACAACGGAGAGCCCTGCCCATGTAAGGTATTTCCCTGAGTTGTTCATAGTGGTTATCCGTTGTTGTGAAACAGTGAGATGTTACATTTTGTTTCTAGAACAACGACGAAAATTTAACAACTTTGAAACGCAATAATGCGTGGTCAAACCAGACATTTACACCACATTGTTAAGCCGATCACTTTCGCGACGTCCTCGGTCACACTTTTGCCTTTTTCAGCCAGAAGCGGCCTTACGGAATGATTTGTATCATTTTTTTTGCTCATAACCTCGCCAGAATGATCCTGCGCAATCGCGCGCTTACAAGGAAAAGGATATGAACAGTTCTGTACCTCAGGATCATAAGGTCGGGCCGGGCGCGTACTTCGCCCTGGCGTTTGCAGCCGTTTTCTTCTCCGGCCTGTTAGGCGGAAAAGAGTGGTACGGCGTCTTTGATTTCACCACCCTCAACGGTGCGTTTGGCAAGGTGGTCAGTAAAGCCAGCCTGGATGACGGCACCCTGACGACCGCCAGCAGCGCCTTTCGCGGCACCGGCGGCAGCGGTGCGATGGACGGGTTTCTCTTCGCGCTCGGTTTAATTCCCGCGGTGATGTTCGCGCTGGGGATGATCAACGTGCTGGAGCACTACGGCGCGCTGCGTGCCGCCCGCAAGCTCTTAACCCCGCTGCTGCGCCCGCTGCTGGGCATTCCCGGCACCACCGGGCTGGCGCTGATTGGCAGCCTGCAAAGCACCGACGTGGGCGCGTCGCTGACCCGCAACCTGTCTGATGAAGGGCAAATCAGCGAAAAGGAGAAAGACGTTTTCGCCATGTTCCAGTTTTCCGCCGGGGCGATGATCACCAATTTTTTCTCTTCCGGAGCGATCCTCTTCACGCTGGTCGCCGTTGACGGCACGGCGGCGGTTCCCACGTCCATCGGAGCCTGTATCGCCGTCATGTTCATCATGAAAATCGTAGGCGCAAATCTGCTGCGATTGATCCTGTCCTTCACCCGTAAAGGAGACGCCGCATGAGTGCCCCACAGTCTAATCCCGTGATTACCGATGTCTTCGTCGAAGGCGCGCGTAAAGGCTGGAGCATTGCCACCGGCAGCACCCTGCCCAACGTGGTGATGGCGTTTATCATCATCAAAGCGCTGGAAATTACCGGTGCCCTGAAGGGGCTGGGCATGATCTTCGCCCCGTTAATGGGCCTGTTCGGCCTGCCGGGTGAGGCCGCCGCCGTGCTGATTGGCGGCTGGATGTCGATGGGCGGCGGGATCGGCGTCGCCATCGGCCTGTTTGATAAAGGCATTATCACCGGCGAGCACCTGGCGATCCTGGCGCCCGCTATCTACCTGATGGGCTCGCAGGTGCAGTATCTGGGCCGCATTCTGGGCGTGATCGGCACCCGCGCCAAACGTATCCCGCTGATGATCGCCATCTCGGTAGTCAACGCGTTTTTAGCCATGCTTCTGATGCGCATTATTCTCTGAACAGGACGTGAACATGAATCTTGACCACTATATTGAAGAGCTGAAAACCCTGGTGAACGTGGACTGCGGCACCCAGACCATTGCGGGCGTTACCGCCGTGGCAGGCGTTATGCAGCAGCTCTGGCAGCGCGAGGGCTGGCACACCGAGCAGGTGAATCTGGGCGATAAGGTGGGCCCCGGCGTGTTCGTCAGCAACAAGCCGCAGGCGGAACGCTTTGACGTGCTGCTGGTCGGGCACCTGGATACCGTGTTTGCCCCGGGCACCGTCGCCGAGCGCCCGATGAGCGAGGACGATACCCGCCTGTACGGCCCCGGTGTCTCGGATATGAAGAGCGGACTTCTGAATATTTTGTGGGCGATGCGCGGGCTCGACGCCGCGGACAACGATCGCCTCGCGATTGCCGTGGCGATGAACCCGGACGAAGAGACCGGCTCGGTGCATTCCCACGAATGGATCGGCGAGCTGGCGAAGCGTTCCCGCTGCGTGCTGGTCTGCGAGGCCGCCCGCGCCGACGGTTCGCTGGTGAAGGCGCGTAAAGGGATGGCAGGCTATCACCTCACCTTCAGCGGCGTGGCGGCGCACGCGGGCAACGACCCCGAGAAAGGCCGCTCGGCGATTACCGCCCTGGCCAACAGCGTCATCGCGATTAATACGCTAACCGACTGGGATCGCGGCACCACGCTCAACGTCGGGGTGATCCACGGCGGCAGCGCGGCCAACGTGGTGGCGGATAACGCCGTAGCCGAACTCGACGTGCGCTTCTGGGAAAACGACGAGTACGACCGGGTGAATCAGGCGCTGGAGGCGTTATGTGAAAAAGGCTTTTTAGACGGCGTGACCACGACGCTTGCGCGGGTGAATCACAAACCGGCGATGGCAGCCAGCGTTGCGACCCAGGCCCTGATGCAGCAGGTTGAAGCGGCAGGAAAAGCGGAGGGTATCGACATCACCTGGCAGGCGGTCGGCGGCGGCAGCGACGCCAACCACACCGCCGCGCTGGGCATCCCAACGCTCGACGGCCTGGGGCCGATTGGCGCCGGGTTCCACAGCCCCGCGGAATGGCTGGATAAAGCGTCCATTGAGCCGAGAATTCGTTTGTTAAAGCGGATCGTGTCAATGTTGTAAGGAAACCATCGTTCGTTTTGTAGGCCGGGTAAGGCGAAGCCGCCACCCGGCAATTCCGTGCACAATCTACCCCAACACCATCGTACTCAACCGGCAGGTACAGCACCGCCGCCCCTGCTCGTCGAATACCACAATCTCCCAGCTCTGGGTGGAGCGGCCAAGATGCAGCGGTTGGCACACCCCGCGCACCTTACCGTGAGAGACCGCACGATGGTGCGTGGCGTTCAGCTCCGTTCCCACCACGCTCTGCCCGTCGCGGGTCATCAGAAAACCGGCCATTGAGCCCAGCGTTTCCGCCAGCGCCGCCGACGCGCCGCCGTGCAGCAGGCCAAACGGCTGATGGGTGCGAGCATCCACCGGCATCTCCGCTTCCAGCGTGTCGTCACCGATACGGGTATAGACGATGCCGAGATGCGCCACCAGGGTGTTCAGGCTGGTTGCGTTCAGCTCCTCGAGCGGTAAATGACGTTTCCAGAACATCTTACGCCCCCAGCATGGAGCCGCCGTCCACCACGATATCCTGCAGGGTGATATGGCTGGCGGCATCGGACGCCAGGAACAGCACCGTGCTGGCAATCTCCTGCGGACGGGCGATTTTGCCCAGCGGAATGCCGAGCTTGAACTGCTCGCCAAAGCCGCGAATACGCTGCTGCTCCGCGTCGTCGCTTTTCCACAGGGTGCGCTGCATATCGGTGTCCGTCGAGCCCGGCGACACCAGGTTACAGCGCACGCCGCTGCCCGCCAGCTCCAGCCCGACGGTCAGGGCCAGGCTTTTCAGCGCCGCCTTCGAGGCGCCATAGGCGCTCATGCCGATGCGCGGCGTGTGCGCCGCGTCGGACGCCACGGTAACAATCGCCCCGCCCTGCTGACGGCGGAACTGGCCCATCGTCTGCTGGAACAGGTTGAACGCGCCGCCGACGTTGACCGCGAAGGTCTGCTGCCAGTCCTCCTGCGAGAGCTGGTCCGTCGCCCCCATGCGCAGAATGCCCGCCGCGTTGACCAGCACGTCCAGCCGCTCAAGGGTATTAAGCAAACGGCCACACGCATCGCTGACCTGAGCAAAATCCGCCACGTCCAGGGGTTCGGTAGCGAACGGATAATCACCCAGCGGAAACGCCAGATCGAATCCGGTCACCTGCGCGCCCGCCTCCACAAAGGCCAGCGCCGTCGCGTAGCCAATCCCCTTCCCCGCGCCCGTCACCCAGACGGTCTTGCCGGTAAAATCAAAACCCATCACTTCACCTCGCGGGAGAGCAGCGCCCACCAGGCGTCGATTGTTGGATTTTTTGCCAGCATCACGAAGTCGATATCGCCGTGCACTTTGCGCCAGCGGGCGGCCAGCGCCATCATGCGCACCGAGTCCAGGCCGTAGTCGATCAGGTTTTCGTCATCCATTGGCTCGTCGGACTCGTCCAGCAGCGGCAGGATCAGCGCGCGCAGCGCGGCTTTGGTCGCCGGAACGGACGGCAGCAGCTCGTCGGTCATCACCACGCGGCCCGAGCGTCCGGCCACGTAGTTCAGCGACATCAGGTGCTCGTCGCGGGTAAAATCCGCCAGCGCGTCGGCGATAAAGAACGGCTTGATGTCGCGCATAAAGGCATCGGTGGCGGTGGTCATGCAGCCGATGTGGGCGTAGACGCCGGTAATCAGCAGCTGGTTGCGGCCCGTCTCTTTCAGCATCTGCTCTAGCGGCGAGCGGTGAAACGCGCTGTAGCGCCACTTCACCAGCACCGTGTCCGCTTCGTCCGGCGTCAGTTCAGCGACGATACGCTGCTGCTCCGGCGAGCGGGTCAGGCCCGGCCCCCACATGTCGTTCAGCAGGGCGCGGTCTTCGTCGCTCTGCTCTTTCGGCTGCGCGGTGTAGTAGACCGGAATATTGTGCGCTTTGCAGTAAGCGCGCAGTCTGGCGATATTCGCCACCACCTGCTGCATCATCGCGCTGTTTTCGCCCCAGAAGTTCAGGAAATATTCCTGCATATCGTGGATTAGCAGCGCGGCGCGTTCCGGCTCAAAGGCCCAGTTTACTTTATTCGTCGGCAGCTCTGCGGCGGTCGGCAGGGCGTAAGCGGTTAATTTTGGAATGGCCATGTTCTCTTCCTCAGCCCCGGGCGCGTTCAGCGAGCCACAGGCGCAACTGTTTCTTATCGACTTTGCCGACCGGCGTCAGCGGCAGCGCATCAACGCTCTCCACGCGGTCCGGCAGCTTGAATTCGGCAACGCCCTGCTCGCGCAGGAAGCGGCGCACCTCGACCGCGCGCAGGGGCTGTTTCACCACCAGATACGCGCAGCTTTTTTCGCCCAGCAGGCTGTCCTCCATGCTCACCAGCGCGGCGTGGATCACCGCCTCATGGCGCAGCAGCAGGTTTTCGATCTCTTCGGCGGCGATCTTCTCCCCGCCGCGGTTGATCTGATCCTTCTCGCGCCCCTGCACGGTGATGTACCCCTGCTCGTCAATGGCAATCAGATCGCCGGAGCAGTAAAAGCCGTCGGCGTCAAAGGCGCTGGCGTTGTGTTCCGGGCTGTTGAAATAGCCGCGGAAGGTATACGGCCCGCGCGTCATCAGACGCCCGACCTCGCCGCGCGGCAGCGGGTTACCGTGCTCGTCCGCCACCCACACTTCGTCGTCCGGGCACATCGGGCGGCCCTGAGTGTTGATGATGCGCTCCGGCACGTCGTCGAGCGCGGTGTAGTTCACCAGCCCTTCCGCCATGCCGAACACCTGCTGAAGCTGGCAGCCGATTTCCGCCGGAATGCGCGCCGCAAGCGTGGCGGAGAGGCGTGCGCCCCCAACCTGCAGCAGCTTGAGGGATTTAAGCTGCGCGTTCCCCGCGCCGTCGGCAATCGCCTGCAGCCACAGGCTCACCGCCGGGGGGACCAGCGAGGTGACGTTGATCTGATGCCGTTCAATCAGCGGGAAGCAGAGCGTCGCGCTCGGATCGTTCGCCAGCACCACGCAGCCGCCGGCTGTGAAGACGCCTAACGATCCCGGCGAGCTCATGGCGTAGTTATGCGCCGCGGGCAGCGCGTTCAGGTAACGCGTTTCGGCGGTAATGCCGCAGATCTCGTTGCTGCGGCGAATGCTATAGTCGTAATCGTTGTGCGTACGCGGGATCAGCTTCGGCGTGCCGGTGCTGCCGCCGGAGAGCTGGAAGAAGGCCACCTCGTCGGCGGGCGTCGGGTTCGGGATGAAGTTGTCCGCCGGACGCGCAATCGCCGCTTCCAGGGCGTGGTCACCCTTATCGCCGCGCAGCAGCACGACGCGTGCCGAACGGTGCGCATCCACAAACGCGTTGAGAAAGTCATCGCCCGCAAACAGCGCGTGGTCGCGATCGGCAATCAGCACGGCGGGTTTGATCTGCGCGGCGTAGGCGTTCAGCTCGCTGCGCTGATGGCTAAAGAGCGCGTTGACCGGCGCGACGCCGATTTGAAGCAGCGCGAAGAAGGTGATGTAGAACTCGGCCACGTTGCCGAGCTGCACCAGCGCGGTCTCGCCGCGGTGCAGCCCCTGCGCCTGAAGGGCGGACGCCAGGTTGTTCACCGCCTGATTAAACGCGCGGTAGGTGATGTGCCGCTCGCCGTCGATAATCGCCACCGCATCGCTGTCCGCACGATCCGTCAGGATGTGGGTCAACGGCAGATCCTGCCAGTAGCCTTTTTCGCGGTAGCGGCGGGCAAATTCCTCAGGCCAGCGGGTAAAAGGGATGGTCATGAGTCTTCCTTAGTGCAGGCCAAACACGTTGAGCATGGTGGAGAGCTTCACGCCGGTTTCGCGCCACTCGCCCACCGGCGAGGAGGCGGGGACAATGCCCGCACCGGCAAACAGGCGAACGGTATTTTTATGCAGACGCGCGCAACGGATGGTCACCACCCACTCGCCGTTGCCTTCGCTGTCGCACCAGCCGACGATGCCGCCGAACAGCTCGCGGTCGAACGGCTCCAGCTCGGCGATCAGATCCTTCGCCGCCTGGTGCGGGAAACCGCTCAGCGCCGGCGTCGGGTGCAGCAGGCAGGCCAGCGTCAGGGCGTTTTCATTTTCACGCGCCTCGCCTTCTACCGGCGTAGCCAGATGCCACAGCGTCGGCGTGGTAATCAGCTGAGGAGAATCCGGCATGCTGAGACGGTGGCTGCGCGGTGCCAGAATGGCCTTCATCGCCTGGGTCACCAGGTCGTGCTCGTGACGGTCCTTTTCGGAGGCCAGCAGCTTATTGCCCGCTTCGCGATCCAATACGTCGTCCGGCTGACGACGCGCCGAGCCTGCCAGCGGCAGCGAGCTAAAGTGCGCGCCCTCTTTGCGCAGCAGCAGTTCCGGACTCGCACCGAGCAGCACCCCGCCGTCTTCCAGCGGCACGTGGAAGTTAAAGCTCGCCGGGTTCTGGGCGATCAGGCGCTCCATCAGCGCACCGCTATCAATGTGTTTATCGGTCGCAATGTCGATCAGGCGCGACAGCACCACCTTGTTCACCTGCGGCGTGGCGGTAAGCGACGCGGCGCGAGCGACCATCTCTTCGAACACGGGCTGGGGGGGGATCTCGGTACGTTTTTCGATATTCAGCAACTGCGCACCGGAGAAATAGCGTGAAGACTGCTGACGCGCCGGGCGGGAAAACGTCTGCCAGCGTTCGGGAATAAACAGCGAAGACGGCTTACGGGTATCGAAAGGGATGGCCCCAACCATGACCGGATGGGCTATGCCGCTGGCTTTTGCATTCCGGAACGCCTGGGCTAATTTCTGCTGGAAGCGGCCTGCCGGATCGTCGCCGCCAACGGCGGACTCAGAGAAACGGGCAAAGCAGCCGGACGTGGTAAAACTGCGGTAAGGCGACATAAAGAAAAAGCTGTCTGATTGCAGCGTGGTCGCGGTGTGCTGAACTTCCTCAGCCAGGGACGTGTCCATATCATCCTCCTCAAAATGATAAAAGAAGCAATAATGATTATCATTTATATTTTCGTCGGCTAACCTAATCCCACATCGCTTCGCTGTCAACCGTCGGGCAAATAACTTGTGCGACAAAAGCTTGCATCCCTTCGCGGTAGCTATGAAAATGAGAAGCATTATCTTCAACAAAAACAGGATGTCGCGCTGTGAAATTCTCTGCCCTATTCCGTAATACCCTGCTTTTACCTGGACTTTTTGTTTTAGGACTTGCCTCAGCCGCTGCCGCCGACTGGCCGCGTCAGGTGACCGACAGCCGTGGCGTTCACACGCTTGAGAGCAAACCGACGCGCATTGTCTCCACCAGCGTGACCTTAACCGGCTCCCTGCTGGCGATTGACGCCCCGGTCGTTGCCAGCGGCGCGACGACGCCGAACAACCGCGTGGCGGATGGGCAGGGTTTCCTGTATCAGTGGGGAGATATCGCAAAACAGCGCAAGGTTGCGCGGCTGTACATCGGCGAGCCGAGCGCTGAAGCGGTTGCCGCCCAGATGCCGGACCTGATTTTGATCGGCGCCACCGGCGGGGATTCCGCGCTGGCGCTGTACGATCAGCTCTCCGCTATCGCGCCCACGCTTATCATCAACTACGACGACAAGAGCTGGCAGGCGCTGCTGACCCAGCTGGGCACCATCACCGGACAGGAAAAACAGGCCGCAGAGCGCATTGCCGCGTTTGATAAACAGCTCGCGCAGGTGAAAGAGCAGATGAAGCTGCCGCCGCAGCCGGTGAACGCCATCGTCTACACCGCCGCCGCGCACAGCGCCAACCTGTGGACCGCGGAATCCGCGCAGGGCAAGCTGCTGCACCAGCTGGGCTTTACGCTGGCGGAGCTGCCCGCCGGGCTGCAGACCTCCAAAAGCCAGGGCAAACGCCACGACATTATTCAGCTGGGAGGGGAAAACCTTGCGACGGGGCTGAACGGCGAAGGGCTGTTTGTGTTTGCCGGCGACCAGAAAGACGTGGATGCGATTTACGCCAACCCGCTGCTGGCGCATCTGCCGTCGGTGAAAAACAAACGGGTTTGGGCATTGGGAACCGAGACGTTCCGCCTGGATTATTACAGCGCGATGTTGGTATTAAACAGATTGAATGCGTTGTTTAAGTAGGCATTTTCCCTCCCTCTCCCTGTGGGAGAGGGCCGGGGTGAGGGCATCAGGCCGCACCGTCGTTCAACACACTCTCCTGCCTGAACCGCCGCAATTCCACCAACGCCACTAACAAAATCACGCCAACCATCGCTAACGCAAACCCGCTGCTGCTCGCCGAGGCCGCCGGAGTCATCATCGCCCCCAGCCCGCCGAGGATCGCCGCGCCAATCGCATCCCCCGTCACGTTCTGCGCCGTCCACAGGCCGTTAATGCGCCCGAGCATGCCTTCCGGCGTCTGGGTCTGAATCAGGGTGTACTGCAGCAGCGAGCTGATAGCGCTCAGCCAGCCGAAGATCACCAGGCACAGCACCCCGAGCGCCCACACCGGCATCAGGCTGAAGAACCCAATGGCGATAAACGAGGCCAGCGTGGCAAGCAGCATAATCAGCCCCGGACGCGCGCTCTGCGCCAGGTTCCCGCTGGTCAGCGCCCCGCACGCCGCGCCGAGCGGAATGGCGGCGTAGAGAATGCCAATCTCCGAGGCGCTCATCTGCCACTCTCCCGCTAATGCCGGGTACAGCACGCGCACGGCGCTCGCCATCGTCAGCAGGCCGCCGAGCAGCGCAATGCCGCCAATCAGCGGGTTGCTGAACAGGAAACGAATCGCGGCCATCAGCGATTTCAGCGGATGCTCGCGCGGCTGCGGCGGAGGAGGCAGCAGCGGCAGGCGCAGCAGCGTCAGCGTGGTGATGAAGGTCCCCGCCGCCGCCAGCCCGTAGTTCCACGCCACGTTGCCGGTCGCCAGCAGCAGTCCGCCCACCATCGGCGAAATCACCGAGCCGAGGCGCACGGTGAGCATGGTGATCGCCCCCGCCTGCATCAGGTTCTCGCGCCCGACCAGCGCGGGCGTTGCCGCCAGCAGCGCCGTCACGCCCAGCGAGGCGAAGAAACCGTCCCACAGCCCCAGGGCATAAATCGCGATCAGCGACGGCTCCGGCAGCATCGCGTTCAGACACAGCCCGATAAAGCCCACGCCGCAGGTGCCGCGCGCCAGGAGGAGCAGCTTCTTACGCTCGTAGCGGTCCGCCAGCACGCCGCCCACCATCAGGCCGATGAACATCGCCCCGCCGGTTAAGGTGACGGATAACCCCACCAGCCAGCTGGAGTGCGTCAGGGTCTGGATCTGTACCGGCACGGCCACCCCGAGCAGGCCGAGGGACAAAATGGAGATAAAGCGAGCGATAAATACGGCGCGATACGCCGGGTGCGTTTTCAGCAGGCTGAGGTTGAGCAGCCAGGATTTTTGATTCATGACAAAGCCTTGAGTCTATTTCTACCCTTTCCATGGGCGCACATGCTAACATAGCCAAATAAGATAGATAACGATAATCACTATCATTATCAAATCATGGATGTTGCTATGTCGTTTTCCTCTTCTGCGGTGCGCGCCGTTGCCGTGCCCGTTTTACTGCTGCTCCTGAGCCTTGCGGCTGCACTCAGCCTGCTGGTCGGCGCGAAGCCGCTGCCCGCGTCCGTTATCGTGGATGCGCTCTCCGGCACCTGCCAGAGCGCCGACTGTATTATCGTGCTCGACGCCCGGCTGCCCCGCACGCTTGCCGGACTGCTGGCGGGTGGCGCGCTCGGCCTTGCCGGTGCCCTGATGCAAACCCTTACCCGTAACCCGCTGGCAGACCCCGGCATTCTCGGCGTTAACTCCGGCGCCAGCTTTGCCATCGTGCTCGGCGCGGCGCTGTTCGGGTTGACCTCTCCCTCCGAACAGCTGGTCATGGCCTTCTGCGGCGCGCTGGCCGCCTCGCTGGTGGTGGCCTTTACCGGCAGCCAGGGCGGCGGCCAGCTGAGTCCGGTCCGCCTGACGCTTGCGGGCGTGGCGCTCGCGGCGGTGCTGGAGGGCCTATCCAACGGCATCGCCCTGCTCAACCCGGACGTCTACGACCAGCTGCGCTTCTGGCAGGCCGGTTCGCTGGATATCCGCACCCTTGAAACCCTAAAAGTGGTCGCGATCCCGGTCATTATCGCTGCCGCCGTGGCGCTGTTTTTAAGCCGGGCGCTCAACAGCCTGAGCCTCGGCAGCGACACCGCGACCGCCCTCGGCAACCGGGTAGCGCGCACGCAGCTGATTGGTCTGCTCGCCATCACGGTTCTGTGCGGTAGCGCGACCGCGGTGGTCGGCCCGATCGCCTTTATTGGCCTGATGATGCCGCACATGGCGCGCTGGCTGGTGGGGGCGGATCACCGCTGGTCGCTGCCGGTGACGCTGCTGGCCACCCCTGCCCTGCTGCTGTTTGCCGACGTGCTGGGCCGCCTGCTGGTTCCCGGCGAGCTGCGCGTCTCGGTGGTCAGCGCCTTTATCGGCGCGCCGGTGCTAATCTTCCTGGTTCGTCGTAAACGCGGAGGTGGCGCATGATGGCCCCGTCCCGTCGTTTACTCACCAGCGTCTCGCTGCTGCTTATCGCCATTCTGCTGCTGGCGGTCTGGAGCCTGCGCAGCGGCGCGGTGACGCTCGATTTTTCTCAGGTGTTTAACGCCCTGCTCGGCAGCGCGCCGCGCAATATCACCATGGTGGTGACGGAGTGGCGACTGCCGCGCGTGGCGATGGCAATTCTGGTCGGCGCGGCGCTCGGCGTGAGCGGTGCGATATTCCAGTCGCTGATGCGTAACCCGCTCGGCAGCCCGGACGTGATGGGCCTCAACACCGGGGCCTGGAGCGGCGTGCTGGTGGCGATGGTGCTGTTCGGTCAGCACCTGACGGCGATTACCTTTACGGCGATGGCGGGCGGCATTCTGACGTCATTACTGATCTGGGTGCTGGCCTGGCGCAACGGCATCGACACCTTCCGCCTGATCATTATCGGGATCGGTATCCGCGCCATGCTGATGGCCTTTAACACCTGGCTGCTGTTGCAGGCATCGCTGGAAACCGCGCTCTCCGCCGGGCTGTGGTACGCCGGTTCGCTCAACGGCCTGACGTGGGGCAAAATCTGGCCCGCCGCGCCGCTGATTTTGCTGATGTTTATCGGCGCGCTGCTGCTGGTGCGGCGTATGCGTCTGCTGGAGATGGGCGACGACAGCGCCTGCGCGCTGGGCGTGGGCGTCGAACGCTCGCGCCTGATGCTGATACTGGTCGCCGTACTGCTGACCGCAGCGTCTACGGCCATCGCCGGGCCAATCTCGTTTATCGCCCTGGTCGCCCCGCACATCGCCCGCCGCCTTAGCGGAACGGCGAGCTGGGGATTAACCCAGGCGGCGCTGTGCGGCGCGCTGCTGCTATTGGCCGCCGATCTCTGCGCCCAGCGGCTGTTTATGCCTTATCAGCTGCCGGTGGGCGTGGTGACCGTCAGCCTCGGCGGGATTTACCTCATCGTCTTGCTCGTTCAGGAGTCACGCAGGAAATGACAGACACAACCACCCGCTTGCGCGGCGAAAACCTCACTCTTGGCTACGGCAAAAAAATCATTGCCCGTGACTTATCCGTCGCCATTCCGGACGGCCATTTTACCGCAATTATTGGGCCAAACGGCTGCGGCAAATCGACCCTGCTGCGCACGCTGAGCCGCCTGATGACGCCGACTGAGGGCAGCGTGTTCCTCGACGGGGAGCAGATCCAGCGCTTCGCCAGCAAAGAGGTGGCCAGGCGCATCGGGCTGCTGGCGCAGAACGCCACCACGCCTGGAGACATCACGGTGCAGGAGCTGGTCTCGCGCGGGCGCTATCCGCACCAGCCGCTGTTTACCCGCTGGCGTAAAGAGGACGACGAAGCGGTCAGCCGCGCGATGGCAGCAACAGGGATTACCGATCTGGCCCAGCAGAGCGTGGACACCCTCTCCGGCGGGCAGCGTCAGCGGGCGTGGATTGCGATGGTGCTGGCGCAGGAGACCTCCATCATGCTGCTGGACGAGCCGACGACCTGGCTCGACATCAGCCATCAGATTGACCTGCTGGAGCTGCTGAGCGAGCTCAACCGCACGCAGGGGTATACCCTGGCGGCGGTGCTGCACGATTTAAACCAGGCGTGCCGCTACGCCACGCATCTGATTGCCCTGCGAGACGGTGAGATTGTGGCGCAGGGTGCGCCGAAAGAGATTGTGACGCCGGAGCTGATCGAGCGGATCTACGGCATGCGCTGCATGATTATTGACGATCCGGTGGCGGGTACGCCGCTGGTGGTGCCGTTGGGTAAACGTGCGGTCTGATGCCCTCACCCCGGCCCTCTCCCACAGGGAGAGGGAGCAAACCCAACAAACATCAACCACGGATCCGTAGGCCGGGTAAGGCGCAGCCGCCACCCGGCGCTTTTGACGTTATCCCAATATCTCCCTCAACACCGGCCCTATCTTCTTAAACGCCTGCGGTGAAATGATATCCACGTGGGCGCAGTCCTGGCTGTACACCTCAAGCTCCGCCACCCACGGCGACCACGCAACCTGCGGCTCCATCGTTCGGGTGCGCTCGGCGACAAACAGCGTCGCTTTGCCGTCAAACCGCGCGCTGTGCGCCGTGGTGAGCAGCCGCACCGCGTCGGCGTAGTTGCCTTCGATAGCGTTAAACAGCTCGCTGGAGCCCTGCCCCTGCTGGGCCGCGATAAACGCCTGACGCTCGCGCTCGATTTCCGCCAGCACTTCCGGGTCGAGGCCGTTGGCCTCTTTCTCCGCCCAGTTCTGGGTTTCCGGCGGCCAGGTATCCAGCAGGCCGAGGAAGGCCACCTCTTCACCCAGCTCGCGCAGACGGGCGGCAATGCCCTGCGCCAGCGTGCCGCCGAGGGAATAGCCGAACATGTAATACGGCCCCTGCGGCTGCTGCTTACGCAACGTATTCAGGTGATGTTCGATTACTCCATCCAGGTCCACGCACTGCTGCATCGGCCCTTCCGGGCGCGGCGACTGAATGCCGGTAATGGACCAGCGCGGGCTGAGGTAGCGCGCCAGCACGCTAAACTGCCAGGCAAAGCCGGACGCCGGATGGAAGCAGAACAGCGTCGGGCCATCGCCTTCCCTCAGCGGGAGAAGGGTTTCATACCCCAGCCGCTGCGCCTGCTCGTCGCTCATCTGCGAGTCCAGCAGCGCGCTGAGCTTGCTCACCGTCGAGGCGACCATAATCTGCCCCGGCGTAACCTTGCGCTCGAACGCGCGGCTAAGCTGTGCGGCCAGGCGCATCGCCAGCAGCGAGTGGCCGCCGAGGGCAAAGAAGTCGGCCTCAATGTCGTTGACCTCGCAGCCCAGCAGCGTGGAAAACGCCAGCGCGATGGCGGCTTCGGTTTCCGTCCCCGGCGCGCGACCGGAGGTTTTACTGGTCAGCTCCGGCAGCGGCAGCGCCTTGCGGTCGAGCTTGCCGTTGGCGCTGAGCGGCAGCGCGCTGATTTGCAGCAGCACCACCGGCACCATGTGCGGCGGCAGCTGGGCTTTGAGCGACTCCAGCAGCGCGTCGCGATCCAGCGGTAAGCCGGATTCAGAGACCACGTATCCCACCAGCTGGCGGGCATCGCCGCCGGTTGCCGCCGCCTGGTTGAACACGCAGGCGTGCGCCACGGCCCGGGCCACGTCCGGCAGCGACAGCATCGCCCGGTCGATCTCGCCCAGCTCAATGCGCTGGCCGCGAATTTTTAGCTGATCATCGCTGCGGCCGAGATATTCCACCGCGCCGTTGTCCAGCCAGCGGGCAACGTCACCGGTGCGGTACATGCGCTCGCCGGGGGCAAACGGGTCGGCAATAAAGCGGCTGGCGGTGAGGTCCGGACGGCCCAGATATCCCTGCGCCAGCTGAATGCCGGTGAGATAAAGGTCGCCCGCCACGCCGAACGGCACCGGGCGCATCATGGCGTCCAGAATGCGCAGCCCCGTGTTCCACACCGGGAAGCCGATCGGCACGCTGTTGCCTTCCACCGCCGCCAGCTCGGGGCCAAACGCCGGATACCAGCTCACGTCCACCGCCGCTTCGGTTGGGCCATAGAGGTTGTGCAGCGGCGCACGGGTGAGCTGCTCCCACTCGCGGCACAGCTCGGTCGGCAGCGCTTCGCCGCTGCAGAACACCTGCTTTAGGGTTTTGCAGCACGCCGCGTTTTCCGGCGTCAGCGAGGCGACAAACGCCGCCAGCATCGACGGCACGAAGTGGGTGGTGGTCACGCCGAACTGGGCGAAGAAGCTCTGCATCGCCTGCGGATCGCGGTGCGCGTCCGGCTCGGCCATCACCAGCTTCGCCCCGGCAATAAACGGCCACCAGAACTCCCACACCGACACGTCAAAGCTGCACGGCGTTTTCTGCGCCACCACGCCCGTCGCGTCCAGCGGGTAATGATCCTGCATCCACTTCAGGCGGTTAACGATGGCGGTATGGCCGATCATGACCCCTTTCGGCCGACCCGTCGAACCGGAGGTAAAGATGATGTACGCGGTCTGCTCCGGCTTCGCCAGCCGCAGCGGTTCCGCATCCGCAGCCGGTAACAGTGTGTTGTAACTAAACGAACTAATCGGCAGATCGCTAAAGCGCGAACGCTGTTCGTCGGTGGTAATGAGCAACGAAGGTTTGGCATCTTCCAGCATCATCCGCAGACGGTCGTCCGGGTAGCCGGTGTCAAGCGGCAGCCACGCGGCACCGGCCTCAACGATGCCGTGCAGCGCCAGCGTCAGGAACACCGAGCGCGGGAGTGCCACCGCCACGCTGTCGCCCGGCTCCACGCCGCGCTCGCGCAGCAGGTTTGCCAGCGCGACCACCTGCTCGCGCATCTGACGATAGCTGAGTTCAATATGCGCGTCCGCCAGCGCGGGGGCATCCGGCGTTTTGCTTGCCTGCTCCGCCACCAGATCCGCCAGCGTGGTGGACGGCAGCGCCAGCCCGGTATCGTTGATGCGCGCCAGCTGCTGGTATTCCTGCTCCGAAACGGTTTCCACTTCGCCACAGCGCAGGTCAGGGTTGGCCGCAAACTGCATCAGCATCGCGTTCAGACGCGCGACGTGACGGGAAAGCGTCGCCTCATCGTAACGCTGTTTATTGGCGAGGATCTCAATGTTCAAGCCACCCTGCTCGTCCGGGAACAGCGCCAGCTCCAGATCGTTCACCGGGCCGGTTGCCAGCGTGTGGGTGATGGCCTCCACGCCGTCGATATCGAGCTGATAGTCGAACACCTTGACGTTCAGCACCGGGCCAAACAGCGCTTCGTCGCCTGCGGCACGCCCGCCGTCGCGCACGATCTGCTCGGCGTCGTAGCGCTGGTGACGGCGCATTTTTTTCAGCTGGTTCGCCAGGCGCAGCGCCAGCGCCGGCAGGCTCTCCTGCGGGTTGATATTCACCGCCAGCGGCAGGACGTTGAGCACCGGCCCGGTCGCAGTCAGCGCGGCCGAGCCCATGCGGCGCATAAAGATAAACCCGGCGGCGTAGTCGAGCCGCCCGGTCAGGCGGCCCAGCCACAGCGCCACCAGCGCAAGCGCCAGATCGGTACGCTGCGCCTGCCCTGCCGCCTGTGCAAGCTGGCTAAAGGCGCGGCCGTCGGCGGCGATTTTCAGGCGCAGGATATCGGTGGTGGCGGCGCGTCCCGGCAGCGGCGCGGAAGAGAGCGAGACCGGAGAAGGAAGCTGCCTGCGCTGCTCCGCCCAGAAGGCACCGTCGCGCGCGTACGCCTCGCTGTCGCGATAGCGCTGATACTCCTCCATCACTTCGGCAAACGGCGTAAACGGGGAGGCGGGCGTCGGTTCCCCCTTCTTCCAGGCGGCATAAATCGCGGCGATCTGGCGGGTAATGGCCGGGAAGCTGAAGCCATCCACCACCAGATGATGATAGCGCTGATACCAGTACCAGTGGCTTTCCCCCACCTGAATCAGCTGGTGAAACGCCAGCGGCTGACCGCTGTCGACGCGCAGGTTTTGATTGAGATCGGCCTCCATCAGCGCCACGGCGTCGTCGTGAGAGGCAACGCGAACGATGGACGGCTCCGGCAGAATGAAGGTGTCATCCACCCACTGCCACACCTCGCCGTTCTCCTCGGCAAAACGCATCCGCAGAGTATCGGCCTGCATCATGCCTTCAGCGATGGCTTTTGCCAGCAATGGCGCGTCGATATCGCCTTTCAGCTCGGTGTAGTGCGCCACGCTCCAGGCGTTTGGCAGGGAGGACAGCTGTTCCGCCATCCAGATACCCGGCTGGGCGGCGACGAGAGGAAGACGGTTCATGCGCTCCCCTCCGCAAAATGGGACGGTTCAAGCGTGCGCCAGTGCCCGGCCAGCCACTGCTGGCACGCCTCCTGAGACTGCGCTTCGCACACCACGCGCCACCCCGCCGGCAGTTCGCACTGCTGCGGCCACAGGCTGTACTGCCCCTGCTCGTTTTGCAAAATGGCGAACTGTCCCTGCGGATTATCGAAAGGGTTGCTGAATTCCATACAGACTCCGTTATTGAATGAGCGGCTGCCAGAGGGTCATCAGCCCCTGCGTCAGCCCACCGCGCCAGCAAAGCGCGTCGTGTCCGCCGTCAACCTGACGCCAGTAAACCTGCTGCGCGCAGAGTTCGGCGTAAATCGCCTGATTCGCGCGAAAGATAAGCGGCTCGTTGCGCCCGGCCTCGAGGACAATGCGCAGCCCGCGTGCGGTTTTTTCACCCGCTTTAAGCTGTTCGATGAGCAGCCCGTCGTGCTGCCCACCGCGGTGCGGCCACCAGTAGGATCCGGACTGGCTGAGGATGCAGCCAAAACGCTGCGGCCAGTTGAGGCCAGCATAAAGCGAAGAGAGTCCGCCAAAGCTCTGGCCCGCCACCACGGTACGGTCGGCGCGGTCGCTAAATGGCGCGAGATTGTTTACGTGAGGGAGAAGTTCTTCCTGCACCGCCAGCCAGAAATCGGGGTTACAGGGCAGTTCGCGACTGCGGTGTTCTGTGTCGATCGCATCAATTAATACGTAGACCGCAGGCGGCAGCTTGCGCTCGGCGGTGAGCGACGCCAGCGCGGGCCAGACGGGCATGCTTTCGGCCCAGAACTGCCCGTCGAGCAGCACCGCCAGCGGGCGCTCGGGGTCGTCATCGCCGGTGGTAAAAATCCACACGCGGCGGCGGTTGTTCAGACGCGCGCTGTTCCACTCAATGCAAACAGGCGGCTGATACGGCGTATCAGGACGGTCCCAGCCGGGCTGCTCGGGCGCGTCCGGCATCTCCAGCGCCGAGACGGCGTGGCCGCGCCCGCCGCGCCAGCTCAGCGGATTCAGCGGGTCGGAAACCGCGTGCGGCAGCAGCCTGCGCCAGCCTTCACGCAGCGCCATGCGGTCCGGCCGCGCGCCTTCAAACACGCTATCGGCAAAATCATTTTCATTCACAGAAGGGATAAAACAGTAGCTCCCGCGCCACTCGGGGCTGAACTCGCCCTGCCACTGCCAGACGTCGGTATCCGGGATGCGTTCGAGGGACTGCGGGCGGGCATTTTGATGGTGATCGGTCACGCCGGTAACGTAGAGCCAGACGCGTTTAACCGCTGACGTTTTCTGCGTTCCTGCCGGGTCACGCCACCAGAAGGTGACGCGATAGCTCGCCTTCAGACGTTCCCATTCTGGCCCGTTTTTCGACTGCCACCAGGCTTCACTTCCCGTTGTTAACGCCGTCACCCTTATAACCTCATGTTTAACAGACTTTTTTGTTTCAGGACAAATTTTATTGATAATATTATTGATAACTATTTGCATTTGCAATAGCGTAATGCCCGCGCTGTGGGAAGCGCGCTCATTAAATAACCATAAAAGCGGGACGTACAATGAATAAGAAGATTCACTCTCTGGCCTTGCTGGTCAATTTAGGGATTTATGGTGTCGCGCTGCCCGCTATGGCAGACGACAAGTCCGCCTCTGCGCAGCATGAAGATACGATGGTGATCACCGCCGCCGAACAGAATTTACAGGCGCCGGGCGTGTCAACCATCACCGCCGACGAGATCCGCAAAAACCCGCCCGCGCGGGACGTGGCTGAAATCATCCGCACCATGCCGGGCGTGAACCTGACCGGAAACTCCACCAGCGGCCAGCGCGGCAACAACCGTCAGATTGATATCCGCGGCATGGGGCCGGAAAACACGCTGATCCTGATCGACGGCAAGCCGGTGACCAGCCGTAACTCCATCCGTCTGGGCTGGCGCGGCGAGCGCGACACCCGTGGCGATACCGGCTGGGTGCCGCCAGAGATGATCGAACGCATCGAAGTGATCCGCGGTCCGGCCGCCGCGCGCTACGGCAACGGCGCGGCAGGCGGCGTGGTGAACATCATCACCAAAAAATTCGACGACCAGTGGCACGGCTCATGGAACACCTACCTGAACGCGCCTGAACATAAAGATGAAGGTTCCACCAAGCGCACCAACTTCAGCCTGAGCGGCCCGCTGGGCGGCGACTTCAGCTTCCGCATGTTCGGGAACCTCGATAAGACCCAGGCCGACGCGTGGGATATTAACCAGGGCCACCAGTCTGACCGTACCGGTGCCTACGCCAACACCCTGCCCGCAGGCCGTGAGGGCGTGGAAAACAAGGACATCAACGGCGTGGTGCGCTGGGACTTCGCGCCCATGCAGTCCCTGGAGTTTGAGGCGGGCTACAGCCGCCAGAACAACCTCTACGCGGGCGACACGCAGAACACCAACAACGACAACGCGCTGGTGAAGAAAAACTACGGCAAAGAGACTAACCGTATTTATCGTCAGAACTTCGCGGTCACCTGGAACGGCGGCTGGGACAACGGCATCACCACCAGCAGCTGGGCGCAGTACGAACACACCCGCAACTCCCGCCTGGGCGAAGGGCTGGCGGGCGGGCTGGAAGGCCTGTTCAACAGCAATAAATTCACCGACACCGACCTGGCCGACGTGATGCTGCACAGTGAAATCAACCTGCCGATTGATTTCCTCGTCAACCAGAACCTGACCCTGGGAACCGAGTGGAACCAGCAGCGCATGAAGGACTCGACCTCCTTTACGCAAACCCAGCAGGGCGGCACCATTCCGGGCATGAGTAACGACCGCAGCCCGTACACCTCAGCGGAGATCTTCTCCCTGTTCGCGGAAAACAACATGGAGCTGACCGACAGCACCATGCTGACCCCGGCACTGCGCTTCGATCACCACACTATCGTGGGCAACAACTGGAGCCCGTCGCTCAACCTGTCGCAGGGTCTTGGCGATGACTTTACGCTGAAGATGGGGATCGCGCGCGCCTACAAAGCGCCGAGCCTGTACCAGACCAACCCGAACTACCTGCTGTACAGCAAAGGCCAGGGCTGCTACGCCAGCGGTGACGGGGTGGGCTGCTACATGATGGGCAACGACGACCTGAAGGCCGAAACCAGCATCAACAAAGAGATTGGCCTGGAGTGGAAACGCGACGGCTGGCTGGCGGGCGTGACCTGGTTCCGCAACGACTATCGCAACAAGATCGAAGCGGGCTATGCGCCGATTGGCCAGACGTCCACCGGTAAAGTCACCACCGATATTTACCAGTGGGAAAACGTGCCGAAGGCGGTGGTCGAAGGGCTGGAAGGCTCCCTGAACGTGCCGGTCAGCGACACGATCAACTGGACCAACAACATCACCTACATGCTGCAGAGCAAAAACAAGGAGACCGGCGACCGTCTGTCGATCATTCCGGAGTACACGCTGAACTCAACCCTGAGCTGGCAGGTTCATCAGGACGTGTCGCTCCAGTCGACCTTTACCTGGTACGGCAAGCAGCAGCCGAAGAAGTACAACTACAAAGGTCAGCCTGTGACCGGGTCTGAGAAAGACGAAGTCAGCCCGTACAGCATCGTTGGCCTGAGCGCGACGTGGGACATGACCAAAAACGTCAGCCTGACCGGCGGCGTGGACAACGTCTTCGACAAGCGCCAGTGGCGCGCGGGTAATGCCCAGACAACCGGAAATGCCACCACCGGTGCGTATATGTACGGTGCGGGTGCGTATACGTATAATGAACCGGGTCGCACCTGGTACATGAGCGTGAATACGCGATTCTGATACAGGCAGTAACTGCCCCCTCTCCCTGTGGGAGAGGGTCGGGGTGAGGGCATCAGGCCGCACTATTTAGTGATAGAGGAAAAACATGCACACCACCCACAGCACGTTCATTCTCGCCGGCCACACCGTCCACCACGTCACCTATGACCCAACCACCTTCACCGACACCGATCTCCTTTGGCTCCCCCACCACGCTGAGCTTTCAAACGCCGGGCGTAAACGCAAAGCCGAGCATCTTGCCGGACGCATCGCCGCCGCGCATGCCTTACCCGATCGCGCCGTTCCCGGCATTGGCCCCAGCGGCGAACCGCTCTGGCCGGAAGGGGTTTCGGGAAGCATCACCCACAGCGGCACGCAGGCAATGGCGGTTGTCGTGCGTCTTCCAGATGCGCTGGTGGGTATTGATTGCGAAGCCATTCTTGCGGAGCGTGAAGCCCGTGAAATCCAGGACGGCATTATTGATGCGCAGGAGGCGATGTGCCTGATGCGTTCGGGCTACCCTTTTGCGCTGGCATTGACGCTCGCTTTTAGCGCCAAAGAGAGTTTGTTTAAAGCCCTCTTCCCGCAGGGAAAAATTTACATGGGGTTTGAGTGTGCGAGAGTCACAGAGTTAACGGAAAAAACAATCACGCTGGCGCTTTCGCGCCCGGCTGGAGAGTATCCTGAGGGTAAACGCTTCACCCTCGTCTGGCAGCATAATGATGGGAATGTGTGGACGCTGCTAAAAGCCTGATGGCGCTGCGCTTATCAGGCCTACGGTAAACCGGTTTTATAGGCTGGGTAAGCGCAGCGTCACCCGGCGCTCACTGCCCCGCAAGCGCTCTGTAAAACGCGGGATTATCTCTAATCACATTCAACACTTTCGCCGCTAATCCCGTTGGGTTTCGCCGTTTCGATTCCCAGCTTTTAATCGTGTCAACGCTTGTACCCAGAGCCTTCGCCATTTCGCTTTGAGTAACATTTAACTGCTCTCTTATCGCCCTAACGTCCGCGACCTCATAGCGAGTTACTCGTGATGGCGTTTTCTTACCACGTTGGATCTCGGCTGCCTCTTCAAGCGAAGCCTTAAGTTCATCAAAGATACTCATTGTCTGCCCCTTCTTGCTTGATGGAGTACATAGTACACCTTTAATTGACGGAACTGGAAGCGCTATTGGTGAGAACAGACGTGAGTTTTTTGAGTTCGGCTTTCTCTACATCGGTCAGGCTGTCCTTCATGCTTTTTGGATAGGCCATGAGGAAATAAATCACCTCTTTAGTAGCCAGAAAGTATATAACTCTGGCCCCACCACTCTTTCCCTTTGGGCCAACAGCCATTCTTATTTTACGTAGCCCGCCTGTATGTTGAATTAAATCGCCTTTCTCAGGCCAGGCAATGAGTTCCTTTTGAAGATCCTTTAATTCATCATCCGTAGCAATGCTTTTGAACTGCCGGGTAAAAAGTGATGTTTCGATAAATTCTATCGCGTGGCTCATGCATGATTCCTTCCCTGGCTGCAGCAAGAGTCTGAATGCTTCAGCATCAGACTCTTGCTGCAATATGACTCTTCCATGAGTAATATTGCACTGAATAACTGTATTTATATACAGTTATATTAATTTTTAAGAATCCGTTTAGACATCCGGGAACATCACGCTATTCCCCGGCGCTTCCCTGTGCAGATGGATAAAGTTCAGGTGCCGTTCATACTGATCCAGAATGTCCGTAATCACCTGCTCCTTGCTGTAGTCCATCAAATCATTCCCCTGGCTGCCTTCCAGCAGGAAGGTCTCAAGACGGTAGTAGGTCGACTTCCCGCTGCGCGCCCGGTAGGTAAACCCGGGTACCGAATACTGCTGCGGCCAGATCTGATAGACAAAGTTCTGCTCGTCGCCCATGTGTACCAGCAGATCCAGGTGCCCCAGGGTCTCGCCCTCCTCCGGCGGCAGGTTTTTCAGCTCCACGTACGCGCCGCGCAGCTTCAGCTCCTGCGCGACCTCTTCCATCGCCGGGAAGCAGACCGTCTCCATCATCTGTTTGGTGTAGCGCGTGCCCGGGTAGTTCATCAGGCGCGAGAGGCGTTTCTTCCAGCTCAGCCTGTCCTGCGCGCCCATCGGCCGCGGCGCGGTGTCGCGGCTGGCGCTGACGCGGCGGTAGTCTTCTACCTTGAGCGATTTATACAGCCCGGCCATCACGAAGAAGATAACGAAGCTGAACGGCAGTCCCATGATCACCGTGGTGTTCTGCAGCGCCGAGATGCCGTTGGTCATCAGCATGCCGAGCGTCAGCAGGCCGATGGCGACGGACCAGAAGATGCGCAGCCAGTTCGGCGCGTCGCTGTTGATGTCCTTCAGCTTCGAGGTGAAGTTGCCCAGCACCAGCGCGCCGGAATCCGCCGAGGTGACGTAAAACAGCAGGCCGGTGATGGTCGCCACGGAGGCGCTAAAGGTGAACGCCGGGTACTGCGCCAGCAGGCTATAGAAGCCGCGCTCCGGGTGCGCCATCGCTTCCTGCGCGAAGGTTGCATTGCCGTGGATGATCTCGTGGAGCGCGCTGTTGCCGAACACCGACAGCCACAGCAGGGTAAAGGTGAACGGGATAATCAGCGTGCCCATCACAAACTGGCGGATGGTGCGGCCACGTGAAATACGCGCCAGGAACAGGCCGACAAACGGCGACCACGCGACCCACCACGCCCAGAAGAACAGCGTCCAGTTGTTCATCCACTCCACCGGACGGTCAAAGGCGAAGCTGTTCAGCGTCATGCCCATAAAGCGGTTTACGTAGTCGCCTACGTTGAGCACTAAGGCATTGAGCAGGAACGAGGTATCGCCCATAAAGAGCACGAACAGGATCAGCCCCAGCGCCAGCGCCACATTCAGCTCGGAGAGCACGCGGATGCCCTTATCGACGCCCGACGTCACCGAGATGGTGGCGATAATGACGGAGAGCGCAATCAGCGCCGCTTTGGCCGCCATCGAATCCGGAATATCAAACAGCACGCTCAGCCCGTAGTTGAGCTGCACCACGCCAATCCCGAGCGTCGTCGCAATACCGAAGATGGTGCCGATCACCGCCGCGATATCGACGCTGTGGCCAATCGGGCCGTTAATTTTTTTACCGAAAATCGGATACAGCGCGGAGCGGATGGTGAGGGGTAAATTATAACGATAGCTAAAGTATCCGAGCGCCATGCCCATCAGGGCGTACATCGACCAGCCGGTCAGGCCGTAGTGGAACAGCGTCCAGACCATCGCCTGGCGCGCCGCCTCCATCGTCTGCCCTGCCCCTTCCGGCGGCTGCATATACTGCGTGACCGGTTCCGCCACGGAGAAGAACATCAGGTCGATGCCGATGCCCGCGGCAAACAGCATCGCGGCCCAGCTCAGCAGGCTGAACTCGGGCTTGGACTGCTCAGGCCCGAGCTTCACCGACCCGAAGCGCGAGCAGGCAATGCAAACCACGAAGACAATATACAGCGTTGCCGCCAGCAGATAGTACCAGCCGAAGGTCTTCGACACCCAGTTCAGGGTGCGCCCAATCCACTCGGCAGAAAAATCACGAAAGAAGATCGTCGTCAGGGAAAACAACAAAATCAGCCCGGCGGAAGTATAAAAAACGACCGGGTTGATTTTGTCTTTTTCTCTGTCCTGTGAAAGGTCTGTCATCCAGTATCCCCACTGTTTTTGTAACTATTAAAATCCAAATCCGCAACAATTAAGACACATTTTATATTGAACGTCCAATCAAAAACCGCTTTAATGTATAACCAACGCTGATGAATGGAGTGGCAAAAATGCCCAAAGTGGGGATGCAGCCGATCCGGCGCAGGCAGCTTATTGACGCCACGCTGGAAGCAATAAATGAAGTGGGAATGCACGACGCGACGATCGCGCAGATCGCCCGTCGGGCGGGCGTTTCCACGGGGATCATCAGTCACTACTTTAAAGACAAAAACGGTCTGCTGGAAGCGACCATGCGCGACATCACCGGCCAGCTGCGCGACGCGGTAGTAAGCCGCTTACGCGCCCTGCCGGACGGCAGCGCGGAGCAGCGCCTGCAGGCGATTGTCGGCGGCAATTTTGATGAAACCCAGACCAGCGGCGCGGCCATGAAGGCCTGGCTGGCCTTCTGGGCGAGCAGCATGCACCAGCCGATGCTTTACCGCCTCCAGCAGGTGAGCAGCCGCCGCCTGCTGTCGAACCTGGTGTACGAGTTCCGCCGCGAGCTGCCGCGCGAGCAGGCCCAGGAGGCGGGCTACGGGCTGGCGGCGCTGATCGACGGGCTGTGGCTGCGCGCCGCGCTGAGCGGCAAGCCGCTGGATAAAACCCTGGCGCAATCGCTTACCAGCCACTTTATCAGCCAGCATTTACCGACCGAATAACCGAGGAGAATTTATGTCCCGAATGGCAGAACAGCAGCTTTATATCAATGGTGGTTATACATCCGCCACCAGCGGTCGCACCTTCGAGACCATCAACCCGGCCAACGGTGAAGTTCTGGCGAGCGTACAGGCTGCCGGACGTGAAGACGTGGACCGCGCCGTCGAAAGCGCAACATGCGGGCAAAAAATCTGGGCGGCGATGACCGCCATGGAGCGCTCGCGCATCCTGCGTCGCGCCGTCGATATCCTGCGCGAGCGCAACGACGAGCTCGCAAAGCTGGAAACCCTCGACACCGGTAAAGCGTATTCCGAAACCTCAACCGTGGACATCGTCACCGGCGCGGACGTGCTGGAGTATTACGCGGGGCTGATCCCGGCGCTGGAAGGCAGCCAGATCCCGCTGCGCGACACCTCGTTCGTCTACACCCGCCGCGAGCCGCTGGGCGTGGTGGCGGGCATCGGCGCGTGGAACTACCCGATCCAGATAGCCCTGTGGAAATCGGCCCCGGCGCTGGCGGCAGGCAACGCGATGATCTTCAAGCCAAGCGAGGTCACCCCGCTCACCGCCCTGAAGCTTGCCGAGATCTACACCGAAGCGGGCCTGCCGGACGGCGTGTTTAACGTCCTGCCGGGCGTAGGCGCAGAGACCGGCCAGTACCTGACCGAGCATCCGGGCATCGCCAAAGTCTCCTTCACCGGCGGCGTCGCCAGCGGCAAAAAGGTGATGGCCAACTCGGCGGCCTCGTCCCTGAAAGAGGTTACGATGGAGCTGGGCGGCAAATCTCCTCTGATTATTTTCGACGACGCGGATCTGGATCTCGCGGCAGATATCGCGATGATGGCGAACTTCTTCAGCTCCGGCCAGGTGTGCACCAACGGCACCCGCGTGTTCGTACCCGCGAAATCTAAGGCCGCGTTTGAGCAGAAAATCGTCGAGCGCGTGGGTCGTATTCGCCCGGGCGATCTGTTCGATGAAACCACCAACTTTGGCCCGATGGTCAGCTTCCCGCACCGCGACAGCGTGCTGCGCTACATCGCCAAAGGCAAAGAGGAAGGCGCGCGCGTGCTGTGCGGCGGCGACGCGCTGAGGGGCGAAGGCTTCGATAACGGCGCGTGGGTCGCCCCGACCGTGTTCACCGACTGCACCGACGAGATGACCATCGTGCGCGAAGAGATCTTCGGCCCGGTGATGTCCATCCTCACCTATGAATCCGATGAAGAAGCCATTCGCCGCGCCAACGACACCGACTACGGTCTGGCGGCGGGCATCGTGACTGCCGACCTGAACCGCGCGCACGGCGCCATTCATCAGCTCGAAGCAGGCATCTGCTGGATCAACACCTGGGGTGAATCCGCCGCAGAGATGCCGGTCGGCGGCTACAAACACTCCGGCATTGGCCGCGAGAACGGCGTGATGACGCTGCAGAGCTACACCCAGGTGAAGTCCATCCAGGTTGAGATGGGTAAATTCCAGTCCATATTTTAACCGGGAGGTTTATTTGCAATTTGACTACATCATTATCGGGGCCGGCTCTGCCGGCAACGTGCTGGCAACGCGACTAACTGAAGATCCGAACACCACCGTCCTGCTGCTTGAGGCGGGCGGGCCGGATTACCGCTTTGACTTCCGCACCCAGATGCCCGCCGCGCTGGCGTTCCCGTTGCAGGGCAAGCGCTACAACTGGGCGTATGAAACCGAGCCAGAGCCTTACATGAACAACCGCCGCATGGAGTGCGGACGCGGCAAAGGGTTGGGCGGCTCGTCGCTGATCAACGGCATGTGCTACATCCGCGGTAACGCGATGGACCTCGACAACTGGGCGAAAGAAACGGGCCTTGAGCACTGGAGCTACCTCAACTGCCTGCCCTACTACCGCAAGGCAGAGACGCGCGACGTGGGGCCGAACGACTATCACGGCGGCGTCGGTCCGGTGAGCGTCACCACCTCGAAACCGGGCGTGAACCCGCTGTTTGAAGCGATGGTGGAAGCGGGCGTGCAGGCAGGCTACCCGCGCACCGAGGATCTCAACGGCTATCAGCAGGAGGGCTTCGGTCCGATGGACCGCACGGTCACGCCGCAGGGCCGACGCGCCAGCACCGCGCGCGGCTATCTGGACCAGGCGAAACCGCGTCCAAACCTGACCATCCGCACCCACGCCATGACCGATCATATTGTCTTTGATGGCAAACGCGCCGTGGGCGTCGAGTGGCTGGAAGGCGAAAGCACTATCCCGTCCAGAGCGACGGCGAATAAAGAGGTGCTCCTGTGCGCAGGGGCCATTGCCTCCCCGCAGATCCTCCAGCGCTCCGGCGTGGGCAGCGCGGATCTGCTCGCCGAGTTCGATATCCCGCTGGTACACGACCTGCCCGGCGTGGGCGAAAACCTGCAGGATCACCTGGAGATGTACCTCCAGTACGAGTGCAAAGAGCCGGTCTCCCTCTACCCTGCCCTGCAGTGGTGGAACCAGCCGAAGATTGGCGCCGAGTGGCTGTTTGGCGGCACCGGCGTGGGCGCGAGCAACCACTTCGAAGCGGGCGGGTTTATCCGCAGCCGTGAAGAGTTCGAGTGGCCGAACATTCAGTATCACTTCCTGCCGGTGGCGATTAACTACAACGGTTCGAACGCGGTAAAAGAGCACGGCTTCCAGTGCCACGTCGGCTCCATGCGCTCCCCGAGCCGCGGCCACGTGCGCATCAAGTCGCGCGATCCGCACCAGCATCCGGCGATCCTGTTCAACTATATGTCCCACGAGCAGGACTGGCAGGAGTTCCGCGACGCGATCCGCATCACCCGCGAGATCATGCACCAGCCCGCGCTGGACAAGTACCGCGGACGCGAAATCAGCCCGGGCGTCGAGTGCCAGACCGACGAACAGCTGGACGAGTTCGTGCGTAACCATGCCGAAACCGCCTTCCACCCGTGCGGCACCTGCAAGATGGGCTATGACGAAATGGCGGTGGTCGACGGCGAAGGCCGCGTTCACGGGCTGGAAGGGCTGCGCGTGGTGGATGCGTCGATCATGCCGCAGATCATCACCGGTAACCTGAACGCCACCACCATTATGATTGGCGAGAAGATTGCCGACGCCATTCGCGGGCGCGAGCCGCTGGCGAAGAGCACGGCGGCGTATTATGTGGCGAACGGTGCGCCGGTCAGGCGCTGAGTTACCTGACTACGTTTCAACAATGGTTAGGAACTCAGTTTCATAGATTAAATGCCCCGGACGTCGCCGCCGGGGATTTGTACCATTCAGAACGCATTGTCCCTGAGACGAAATGAACGGGTAATGTGATCCCAGATCGCCACAAGCTCAGCGTCGCTATATGCTGATGGGGGAACAATGTCGCTGCCTTCGGGTGGGATTTCGTTGCTTAACGTCAGATCAAGGCTGGGATGCATGAAGTCTGCATTTGTCTCATTCGCTACGGCGGTAAACATGAGCTGCGCTGAGGGATTATCGGATGAGCTTTTTGGCGGGGCCGTAATCAGCCATTCGCTGGCCGTGAAATCGGCAATCTGCGTTTCCCCCTTACGCAGCGTGCGTCCATTAATGCTGTTGATATAAGACTGAATTTCCCCTGTTCGCTCCAGCATGGTTGTGCTTTCTTTCAGAGCATTATTGCTCCAGACGATAAAAGAAAATGCCGAACTGTGCGGATAAATAAAGGTGATGTCTTCCTTTGGTTTTCCGTTCCCATCGCGGATAAACCCCTCTGAAATACAGGTGCCCGGCTGTGCCGGGATTTCATCATCTTTTCGCCCGCTCAGACGGGACATTAAGTCCTGTAGCTCTGCTAGTTTCTGAGGTTTGTTATTAATATGGCCAGGACTGACACCAGCATTGATAAAATCCTCCTTATCTTGTTGATATTTAGGATCTGATAAATCGATAATATCCTGACTGAGGATAAACGCTACCCCATCTATATACAGGTGCCCTTCCAGAGTGCGGCCATATCCTCCTTCACTCCCATTTCTATTCCGGTCAAATATCACCGCATTCTCATTGATCCGGTACACCTGCTTTAAGAAAGGCTGATCCACTGTCCTCACTGTATGCCCGTTCAGCAACTCTTGCTCTCGTAGCCGGATACGTTGTTCAAATGCCGGGCGATAAAGTCGCTTGCTGCTGATGCTGATCTCATTGATTTTGGCATCTTCGGTCCGGGTGTTTCCAAAAGAGGTCGGAACCTCAAACACATAGCGCCCCACGCACTGGGCTTTAGTGGAGGCAAACAGGGTTTCAACCATACGTTTTTCCTTAGCGGTCAATTCTGGTGGCGTATGAACAAACGTCACAAAGTTGTGAATATAGAATCCTGCCGCTAGCAACAGCATCGCCAGCGGAATAAGCAGGGGAAACGGGAATTTTTTCATGGTGCCGGCACCTGCTGCACGATTTTTACCACCGAGCGGACCGTGAACATCAGGGCGTCGGACAGGTCGCTGTAAACTGAACGGGAGCGATCTACAGGATCAACGGCATAGGCCCCTTCATGGTCAATATTGGTCGCCAGCACCCCAAGAATTCTGGGGGACCTGGTCCGGATCGCCTTTACTGGCACCGTGCCATCGCCGGGCGTTCCTGCGGAAATCAACTCAAAGGTTGTTCCTGCATCATACCGATATGTCGGCGACGATGGCTCTGGATAGCCCATCACTGGCACAGGCCGCAGAGCAGGCCGTTCTTTCCACGTCAGGAAAGCATCAGACTTATTGTCTGCACTCGCGCCATAAAACAGCCAGGTCTGCGGGTGGTATTTGCCATTCAGTTTTTCAATGAATTCTTTAACTGGATTCTTCATCCGGTAAACAAAATCTTGCCACTCACTATTCGTATCCCCCAGCAGCAAATCCTTCTCACACAGCCGCCACCAGTCCGTTTTGTTAAGGTATATTTCCGTGTATGGATCGCTTTTTGGCAGAGACTGTTGCGTACCACCACTCTCGATTTTCAGCCAGCCAGGACCGTAAGCCTTGCCCGGCAGCAACTGTAACGGACCGGGAGACTGGGCCAGGACAGGCATCAGTTTCTCGGCACTGTCCCCGATAATTATCCCGGTAATTCCCCGTTCGCCGGTTTTCATACGTCGATAAGCCGCTGGCGAGCCAAGGTCCGGCATCACCCCGTGGACAATCCCCAGAATATTGCCCTGACCGTTCATGTTTTCTGAATAATGCCGGGCAACCAGGCCTCCCATCGAATGGGTAACCAGAATGACTTTATCCACCGCGAGACGACCGTGATATAACCCCAGAACCTTGCTGATGTATTGTCCAAGCAACGCCCCCGAATCAGCATTCGACTGTAGCCAGTTATAGCCAAAAACGTGAAGCGGGTATAAAAAGTGGTGGCCGTGCGCAGTTTCTTCTTCCGTCAGCACTTGCTCTGCAGGTTCGTCACCGATCCTTACACCGGTAAAACGCTGCCGCGCCGTTTGTAATTGCGCTTCACGGAAATAATTATCTAACAGGATATCGTCGTCACTGAGCAAGTACTGCAACCGGTCAAGCGCCTCGCCGTAGCTCATATAGAATGCACTTCCCCACCCCCGTGCACGGCGGGACGGGAATTTTTTGCCATCTGCCCCCTCATTGAAGATATTCCCGCTGTCATCAACGGATGTGGTTTTTGGGTCCAGAAGCTGTTTTCTTTTCTCCGGGCCTGCTAACGGCCATTTTTTAAGCGATTCGACGCTGAACTGCCATACTTTGTTGTCTTTATTTTTTAAATTTGACCCCATGACTCCTGGAATAAAAATAACCGGAATGATTTTATGCGGCGGCATAAGGCAAACCGCCACGTAATTATTTTCTTTTGGCTGGGAGATCAATTCATAATGAAACCGTCCATTGTCGTCCCAGATGGGCCGATGATAAGCACGATTTTCAGAGTCATCCATGAGTTAAGTTCCTGATATTGCAGATCCAGAAGGGCATTAGCGCATAAAACCCGCGAACAGAACTTAACCAAAATCAACTTTCAAATTCACTTTGCCCCCCTTCCAAAAATATTTTCATCCTCCTGCATCCAGTTTCCCCCCTGCCCTCGTATGTGAGTATGTGAGCAACGCCTTTGCTCCTTAATCCGAGGATAAATGATGAAAAAGCTACTCAGTGTTGCATTCGTATCCAGCGCTTTGCTCTTCTGTGCAGGCGCATCAGCGGCCATGAACTCTGGCTCCGTAATGGTGGGCGGAGCGGAAATGTTCCCGAGCAAAAACATTGTTGAAAACGCCGTGAACTCAAAAGATCACACCACGCTGGTGGCGGCGGTCAAAGCGGCCGGGCTGGTGGATACGCTGCAGAGCAAAGGGCCCTTCACTGTTTTTGCGCCAACCGATGCGGCATTTGCAAAATTGCCTGCGGGTACGGTCGACAATCTGGTGAAGCCGGAAAATAAAGCGCTGCTCACCAGCATTCTGACCTATCACGTGGTTGCGGGTAATTACGATATGAAAGCGCTGGAGCAGAAAATTAAACAGGGCGGCGGCCACGCGGAGCTGAAAACCGTTAACGGTCAACCGCTGTGGATCATGAGTAACGGCCCGCACAATATTCAGCTCAAGGATGGTAAAGGCAACGTGGCGAATATCAGCACCTATGACGTCCATCAGAAAAATGGCGTAATCGATGTGATTGATACCGTCCTGATGCCTAAGTAGTTGTCTATACTTCGGAAGTGTGACGTTGCCTTCCGGGAAAAATATGGATAACGCGCTGGCTGAACAGCAGTTGAAATTAATGCAGGCGATCGCTAACGGCGATCGCCGCGCATTTGAACAACTTTACCGACTCACATCGCCTCACCTGTTTGCCATCGCGCTGCGCATGCTGCGCCATCGCGCCTGGGCAGAAGAGATCCTTCACGACTGTTTTGTCACCGTCTGGAGTAAAGCCGAAACCTATAATGCTACCCTGAGCTCCCCGATGACCTGGCTTACGCATATTGTTCGCAACCGCTGTATTGACTGGCTGCGCAGCGGGCAAACCCGCGCTGCCGCCCATGAGGAGTCGTATTCGGAAGATATTCTGCTGGGCGAAAGCGATGAGCAGAATAACTGGCACGACGACGCGCAGGCAGCGCGGCTCAGGCATTGTCTGGAACATTTGAGTCATGAACAGCGCCAGAGTATTACGCTCGCCTACTATCAGGGCATGTCCCACAGCGACATTGCCGATTGGCTCCAGCAGCCCGTGGGCTCGGTAAAAAGCTGGATCCGCCGCGCGATGGATCATCTTCAGGAGTGCGTGGGCCTATGAATGACAGCGAAAAACGCGATGACATGCTGGCTGCGGAATATGCCCTCGGCACCCTGCGCGGAGGGGCGCGGCTTCAGTTCCAGAAAAGGCTTGCCGCTGAGCCCGGTCTGGCCGCCCGCGTGGCGTACTGGCAGGAAACGTTCAGCACGCTCGACAGTCATCTCGCGCCCGTTCACCCACCCGAGACGGTGTGGAAGAGGATCGCCCTCGATCTGCCACCGAAAAAGCCTTTGCGCCAAAGCCGGCCTTATCTCGGCTGGATGGTCGCGGCCGGCATCGCCGCCGTTAGCGCGGTAGCCTGGTATACCACCCGCACGCCGGAACTCGCACCTCTGATGGTGCTCAACGATGCCCAACAGCACGGGCAATGGATCGTCAGTGCGGACAGCCGCCGCCAGTATCTGAGCATAACCCCTCTCAGACCGAACGCTGTCGCGGCGCAAAACAGCCTGCAGCTTTGGCTTATTCCTGCCGGGAAGGCCCCGATATCCCTTGGGCTACTGCAAAGTGATGTACCGACCCATGTTGCCCTCAGGAATAACACCCTTACCCCTGACGCGATGATAGCCATAAGCCTTGAACCTGAGGGGGGATCACCTACCGGTCAACCCACCGGCCCGGTGCTCTACAGTGGAAAAATTTAATTGTCAGGCCTTGTTCGCAAGGCCGCGAGCGTCTTAATACACCTTTCGCCTTGATACGAAAAGAGAGGGTTTTCAACGCCAAACTTCATTTTGCTAATATTCACGGTTACATATAAGAATTAAATATTAGCCTGCAACGAATGTAATTATTTAAAAGCTTATTGACACCTTCCCCTGAACGCCATTAAGTTTTAATCGTATGTCATTCCATTCGATATATACAATATATTCAAGCCGGAAATTAAAGAAATCGTCATTATTCTTTAATTCTTCTCTGCCTTTTATTTTTGAATCACATAACAGTGAGATAAGATCATGAATAATAGTGCAAACAAAGTTGTTGTTATCACCGGTGCCAGCAGCGGTATCGGTCAGGCCATTGCCCTTCATTTAGCCAATAAACCGTTTTCGCTGGTCCTGGTTGCTCGCCGCCTGGACAGAATTAACGCCCTGGTGGATCAAATCATTCAGCAGGGCGGGCAGGCCATTGCCGTTAAGGCCGACGTGACCCGTCGGGAAGAGGTGCAGCAGGCTATTGACGCTGCCGTAGCCGCTTACCAGAAGGTGGACGTGCTGATTAATAACGCCGGTTTTATGGCCATCGCCCCCCTCAGCGAACTGAAAACCGATGAGTGGAATCGGATGATTGATACCAATCTCAAGGGCGTACTGTACGGCATCGCCGCAGCCTTCCCGGTGTTCCAGCGTCAGGGAAGCGGACACTTTATTAACGTTGCCTCCGTCGCGGGCATCAAGGTCCTTGCCCCCGGTGGCGTAGTATACAGCGCCACGAAATTCGCCGTCCGGGCGCTGAGTGAAGGGTTACGCCAGGAGGCGGGAAAAACGATTCGGACTACCCTTATTTCCCCCGGCGCGGTTGAAAGCGAGCTTCAGTTCGGCAGCTCTGATGCCCCGAGCAAACAGTTCCTGCATGAATTTTACAAGCAGGCTATTCCGGCAGAGTCGATTGCCCGTTCCGTTTTATTTGCCATCGAACAGCCAGGTGACGTTGATATTAATGAAATTGTTGTTCGCCCCACGCAGGAAGAATTTTAGCATGCCTTAAATAATACTGAATGAGGTGTCATTATGATTAAATCATTAACGTCCCTATCAGATTTAAATATGCGCTCTGGCGCCGATATTCTCCTTGAGGTTCTTGAGAGTGAAGGCGTGGAATATATATTTGGCAACCCCGGCACAACGGAACTTCCGCTGATTGACGCCCTGCTCCGGCATGAAAACATTCACTATATTCTGGCGCTCCAGGAGAGCAGCGTGGTCGCCATTGCCGACGGCTACGCGAAAGCCTCCGGCAAGACCGGTTTTATCAATTTGCACACGGCCAGCGGCCTCGGACACGGGATGGGAAACTTAATCAACTCGCGGATCATGAAAACGCCGCTGGTTGTCACCGTCGGGCAGCAGGACACGCGGCACTACGTGCGCGACCCGCTCCTGTACGATGACATTGTTTCCATTGGTTCGCCGGTGGTGAAATGGGCGCAGGAGGTCACCAGCGCCGATCAGCTCCCGGTTCTTGTGCGCCGGGCCTTTCATGCCGCCAGCTACCCTCCCGCGGGTCCGGTGCTGCTCTCTCTGCCAATGAACGTGATGGAAGAGCTCAGCGACGCCGGGATACAAACGGCCTCTAAAGTGAACTACCACACCGTGGCGGGCTCGCTGGACGAACTGGCGGAGGAGCTGAGCCAGGTTACGCCCGGCAGGATCATGATTGTGGCGGGGGATGAGGTTCACTCCAGCGGCTCGACGCAGGAGATTGTCCAGCTTGCGGAAGCGCTCGGTGCCCACGTTTACGGCTCCTCCTGGCCGTTGAACCTCCCCTTTCCCACGCAGCACGCGCTCTGGCGCGGCAACATGCCTACCACCGCCTGCGAAATCGCCAGCGTCGTTAACGCCTACGACGCGGTGTTTATCATCGGCGGCAGGAGCCTGATCACCATTCTGTACAGCGAAGGGGACGCTATCCCGGGGACGTGCGCGGTTTACCAGCTTTCGGCCGACATGAACGAGCTGGGACGCACCTACGCCACCCGCCTCTCGGTGATGGGGGATATCAAACTCTCCCTGAAGGAACTGTTACCGAAGCTTGAGCAACGCCAGGTGGCAAGCAAATTGACGCATCAGCGGCTGCTCAAAACGGCACGCGCTGAACGTGAAAAAGAGTGGAAACAGCAGGAAGAGCGTCTGGCTGCCGAGCGGCTGCGCCCGGCGATTTCGCCGATGGTCGCGGCCTACGAGGTGATAAAGTCCGTTCCGCCTGGAATCACGATTGTCGACGAGGCGATTGCAACGGCCAGACACGTTCGCCGGTTTATCTCCGACCAGCAGCACCCGCGCTACTACTTTATGCGCGGCGGCGGTCTGGGCTGGGGGATGCCTGCGGCGGTGGGACACTCGCTGGGGCTGGGCCGCGAGCCGGTAGTGTGCCTGATGGGCGACGGTGCTTCACTGTATTCGCCGCAGGCGCTGTGGACGGCGGCACACGAAAATCTCCCCGTGACCTTTATCGTGATGAATAACCTGGAGTACAACGTGCTCAAAAACTTTATGAAGAGCCAGCCCGGCTACAGTTCGACGCAGCTGGGACGCTTTATCGGAATGGATTTGGTTAACCCGCACATCGATTTTCAGTCGCTGGGCAGCGCCATGGGCATCCGCTGCTGCCGGGTTACCCAGGCGGCGGACATCGCCACGGCGGTGGCTCACGGGCTGCAATCCGGCAAAACCAACTTAATTGAAATCGTGATTTCGGCAGATTAATCACAGAATGTCGCTGTACCCTACATAACCGTTCTTATAACCGAAATGCCTCAAGCCTTTTAATCTGCCGCCCTTGTGCGTCAAAATTCTCTGCCGCCAGCCAGGCGCGCAGCTCGGCGTCTCTTTGCGGCCATTCGCCGTCAATAATAGAAAGCATATCGCTGTCGCGGTTGCGCCCTTTGCGCACCAGCTTCTGGCGCAGGCGTCCTTCCCAGACAAACCCCAGCCGCTCCGCCGCGCTGCGTGACGCAATGTTCATGGAATCGCACTTCCACTCGAGGCGCCGGTAGCCGTGCTCAAACGCATTTTTCAGCAGCAGCCACACCGTTTCGGTGCCCATCCGGGTCCCTTTCATCCTGCGCGACCAGGTCACGTGACCAATTTCCACCGACCCCAGCAGCCGCTCGTTAGCCATATAGCTCACCAGCCCCACCGCACGTTCGGTGCGTAAATCAATGACGGCATACGGCACCAGCTCATCGTCCATAACCTTAGCCATGATCCAGTGTGCGGTGGCCTCCACGCTCGCTGGCTGCGTGCTGGCAAGCCACGTCCAGTCGCTGTCGTCGCCCAGCGCGTAGGCCTCATAGAGATCGGCCGCGTGACGATCGTCATCCAGCGGCTCCAGGCGGCAATACTGGCCGAACAGCGGCGTGCGGGTTAATACGCGCGCGCCTTTCCAGTCGGGAACGATATCGTTAACGGTTTGACCATGTTGATTGATTTCGGGCACGGCGGTGACTCCCTGAAAGGTAAGGAGTTTGTTATAGCAGGTTAAAAAGCGGGCGAAAAGCAGCGTATTCTAATAGCCCGAGCGCATGCGATATTCCCGGAAGATATAAGCAAAGCTGAATTTCGACTTTGCGGAATTAAAGAGTCGACCTAACGTAGCGGAGCATAAAACAATCACAATATATTCTTCTCAGGGATCGCTATGACGAAAAAACTGTTGCCGTTACTGGTGCTGGCTGCGCTCTCAAGCGCTGCCCACGCCGCTACTCCGCCCAACACGCTGGTTGTTGCCCAGGGGCTTGATGATATCGTAAGCCTCGACCCGGCCGAAGCCAACGAGCTTTCCAGCATCCAGACCGTGCCGAGCCTCTATCAGCGCCTGGTACAGCCGGACCGCGATAACCCTGAAAAAATCACCCCGATTCTGGCAGAAAGCTGGGAAGCGGACGCGGCAGCAAAAACGCTGACGATCAAACTTAAGCCCGATGCCAAATTCGCCTCCGGCAACCCGCTGCGCCCGGAAGACGTGATTTTCTCGTACACCCGCGCCGTAACGCTGAACAAATCTCCGGCATTCATCCTGAACGTGCTGGGCTGGGACGCGAGCAACATCGCCAGCCAGCTGAAAAAGGTGGACGACCATACCCTCCAGCTTCACTGGACGGCGGACGTTAGCCCGTCGGTAGCGCTGAATATTCTCTCCACGCCGATTGCCTCCATCGTCGATGAAAAGCAGGTTGCGGCAAACGTGAAGGATAATGACTTCGGTAACGCCTGGCTGAAAATGCACTCGGCGGGCAGCGGCGCGTTCAAAATGCGCGTCTATCAGCCGCATCAGGCCATCGTGCTGGAAGCCAACGACTCCGCCCCCGGCGGCGCGCCGAAGCTCAAAAGCATCATCATTAAAAACGTCCCCGACCCGGCTTCGCGCCGCCTGCTGATCCAGCAGGGTGATGCGGACGTGGCGCGCGATCTGGGTGCAGATCAGATAAGCGCCCTGGACGGCAAGCCGGGCGTGAAGGTGCTGAGCATTCCGTCCGCCGAGCAGAATTACCTGGTGTTTAACACCGGCAACAGCGCCAACCCGCTGCTGAACAACCCGGCGTTCTGGGAAGCCTCGCGCTGGCTGGTGGATTATGAAGGCATCACCAAAAATCTGCTGAAAGGCCAGTACTTTGTTCACCAGAGCTTCCTGCCGGTCGGTCTGCCGGGCGCGCTGGAAGACAATCCATTTACGTTTGACCCGGCAAAAGCGAAAGCCATCCTCGCCAAGGCGGGCATTAAAGACGCGCACTTCACGCTGGACGTGGAGAACAAGCCGCCGTTTATCACCATCGCCCAGTCGATGCAGGCGAGCTTTGCCCAGGGCGGCGTGAAGGTCGATCTGCTGCCTGCCGCCGGGAGCCACGTCTATGCCCGCGTGCGCGCAAAGCAGCATCAGGCGGCGATTCGTCTGTGGATCCCGGACTACTTCGACGCGCACTCTAACGCCAGCGCATTCGCCTGGAACGACGGTAAATCCAGCACCGTGGCCGGGCTGAACGGCTGGAAAATCCCGGAGCTGAACAAAGCCACGCTGGCGGCGGTAGCCGAGCCGGATCCGGCGAAGCGTCTGGATCTGTATAAGAAGATGCAGGAACAGCTGCAGCAGAGTTCGCCGTACGTGTTCGTCGATCAGGGTAAAACCCAGATCGTGGTGCGCGATAACGTGAAGGGGTATCAGCAGGGCCTGAACGCGGATATGGTCTGGTACGATCGCGTCACGAAGTAGCCCTTCTCCTTCTCCCTCTCCCGTGGGAGAGGGTTGGGGTGAGGGCAACATCGCGCAACAGAGCCGCCTGTTCCCCCTCACCCCCGCCCTCTCCCACAGGGAGAGGGGGTCGTCCGTGCATATTTTCAGGATAATGATTGTCCCATGCCACATCTTTCCACCCGCGTGCTCCAGGGTCTGCTGACCCTGCTGCTCACGCTCTTCGGGCTGCTGCTCGTCACGTTTGCGCTATCGGCGTTTTCACCGGTCGATCGCGTGCTGCAGATCGTGGGCGATCACGCCAGCCAGTCAACCTACGATCAGGTTCGCCACCAGCTTGGGCTGGATCGCCCCCTGCCCGTGCAGTTCTGGCACTACCTGCAAAATCTTGCCCACGGTGATTTAGGCACGGCCAGCGCCACCGGGCAGCCGGTGCTGCAGGACCTGCTGCACGCGTTCCCCGCCACGCTGGAGCTGGCGACGCTGGCGTTAATCATCGGTGCCGTGCTCGGCGTGATTGCCGGAGTGCTGTGCGCCCGCTACGCCGGTTCACCGCTCGATCTCGCCATCAGAACCCTCACCCTGCTCGGCAACTCGGTGCCCATTTTCTGGCTCGGCCTGCTGATGCTGGCCCTGTTCTACGCGAAGCTGCAGTGGAGCGCGGGCCCCGGCAGGCTGGACGATATCTGGCAGTTTACCGTCGAGCCGCGCACCGGCTTTGCGCTGGTGGATACCTGGCTTTCCGGCGACCGCGAGGCGTTCCGCAACGCCCTCAGCCACCTGGTCCTGCCGGTGCTGCTGCTGGCCTATTACTCGCTGGCGAGCATCACCCGCCTGACGCGCTCCGCCTGCCTGAGCGAAATGAACAAAGAGTACATCCTGCTTGCCCGCGCCAAGGGCGCCGGGGAAATGGCCATTCTGCTGCGCCACGTGCTGCCGAACATTCGCGGCACTCTGCTGACGGTGATCGCGCTGGCCTACACCAGCATGCTGGAGGGCGCGGTATTAACCGAAACCGTCTTCTCGTGGCCGGGCATCGGGCGCTATCTCACCACCGCCCTGTTCGCCGGAGACACCACCGCCGTTATGGGCGGCACGCTACTGATTGGCGTCTGCTTTGTGCTGATCAATAACCTTACCGACCTGCTCGTGCGGGCGACCGATCCCAGGGTGCGCTGATGCCGTTTTATCTTTTCTTACGCCGCCTGCGCCGCTCTCCTGCCGCGTTTTGCGGGCTGGCTGCCATCGCGCTGCTGGTGGCTATCGCCCTGTTCGCGCCGTGGCTTGCGCCGCTTGACCCGAACTGGCAGGACGCCGCCGCGCGCCTGCAGGCACCGAATACTCAGCACTGGCTGGGCACCGACAGCTACGGGCGGGACCTGCTTTCGCGCCTGATTTACGGCACCCGTCCGGCGCTCGGGCTGGTGGCGCTGGTCACCGTCATCACCCTGCCCGCCGGGCTGCTGGTGGGGATTTTGTCCGGCTACTACGGCGGCTGGATGGAGCGCATCCTGATGCGCTTTACCGACGTGGTGATGTCGATGCCGCGCCTGATCCTCGCCTTCGCGTTTGTGGCGATGCTTGGCCCGGGGCTGGTCAACGGCGCGCTGGCGCTGGCCTTAACCACCTGGCCCGCCTACGCGCGGCAGGCGCGGAGTGAAATTCAGCGCCTGCGCCACAGCGATTACCTGGCCGCCGCCGAGATGATGGGCATTCGCGGGCTGCGCCTGCTGGTCGGCCATATTCTGCCCCTGTGCCTGCCGTCCGCGATTGTGCGGCTGGCGCTGGATCTGGCGGGGATTATTCTGGCGGCTGCCGGTCTGGGCTTCCTCGGCCTTGGCGCACGCCCTCCAATGGCCGAATGGGGCGCGATGATTGCCGACGGCATGCAGGTCATTTTCGACCAGTGGTGGATTGCCGCCGTTCCGGGCGGCGCGATTCTGTTTGCCAGCCTGGCCTTTAACCTGCTGGGCGACGGCCTGCGCGACGTACTGGAGCCACAGCATGACTGAACAACGCGTCATCGTCGATGCGCTGAATATCGACTACCCCGCCGCGCGCGTGGTCAACAGCCTGAGCTTCACGCTGGGCAACGAGCGGCTGGCGCTGGTGGGGGAATCCGGCTCGGGCAAGTCGATGTCCGCCCGCGCCCTGATGGGGCTGGTGCGCAAGCCCGGCATCGTGAGCGCGAACCGGCTTAACGTGCTCGGCAACGACCTGCTGACCCTGAGCACCCGCCGCTGGCAGGCGCTGCGCGGCAACGGGATTGCGATGGTCCTGCAGGACCCGCGCTACGCGCTGAATCCGGCGAAAAACGTCGCCGCTCAGCTCGATGAAGCGCTGACCCTGCATCAGCGCCTGCCCCGCGCCGAGCGCCGGGCGCGCATTCACGACATCATCCGCGCCGTCGGACTCAACGAACATGTCCTCCAGCGCTACCCCGGCGAGCTCTCCGGCGGCATGGGCCAGCGGGTGATGATTGCGATTGCGCTGATCAACAACCCGCAGGTGCTGATCGCCGACGAACCCACCTCCGCGCTGGACGCCCGCCTGCGTAACCAGATCCTCGAACTGCTGGTGCAGCAGTGTGAAGAACGCCAGATGGCGATGCTGTTAATTAGCCACGATCTGCCGCTGGTGGCGGAACACTGCGACCGCGTGCTGGTGATGTATCAGGGCGAGAAGGTCGATGAGATGGCGGCGAACCGGCTTGCGCAGGCGACGCACCCGTATACCCGCACCCTGTGGACCTGCCGTCCAAACGCCAGCACCTTCGGCCAGATGCTGCCGACGCTGGACCGTTCGCAACCGTGGAGGGAGACCGATAATGGCACTCGTTGACGTTAAGGACCTCCAGGTGAGCTTCGGAGAGAAAACGGCGGTGTCCGCCGCCAGCTTTACCATCGAGAAAGGCGAAACCTTCAGCCTGATTGGCGAATCCGGCTGCGGGAAATCGACTATTCTGCGCGTGCTGGCGGGGCTGCAGCGCGAGTGGAACGGCCGCATTTCGATCCTGGGAGACGCGCTACGGCCTGGGCTACGTTTTGAAGGCGAGCTTCGCCGCAACGTGCAGATGGTATTTCAGGATCCGTGGGCGTCGCTGCACCCGAACCACACCGTTGCGCGCACCCTGTCGGAGCCGTTAAACATCCACGGCGAAACGCAGATTGCGGAGAAAGTGGCGGATGGGCTGCAGCAGGTGGGGCTTTCCGTCGACGCGGGCAGGCGTTATCCGCATCAGCTTTCCGGCGGTCAGCGTCAGCGCGTGGCCATTGCCCGCGCGCTGCTGCTGCGCCCGCAGCTTCTGCTGCTGGACGAGCCGACCTCGGCGCTGGATATGTCCGTGCAGGCGGAAATTCTCAATCTTTTAAATCGCCTGAAAGCCGAGCACGGCATGACCTACCTGCTGGTGAGCCACGATGCGGACGTGATTGCGCATATGTCCGACCGGGCGGCGTTTATGGCACACGGGGAGATCCAGCGGGTGTTTGACCGTGAGGCGATGTTGCGGGGCGAGCACAGGATGGGGTAACCGCGTGGCGGCGAGCGCCGCGCGGGTTTCGTAGGCCGGGTAAGGCGTAGCCGCCACCCGGCAAAAAAATCACTTCAGCAGCTTCACCGTGGCATCAATGTCGATCTCATCTTCGGTGAAGATCAGCGTCGTATTCTGGAAGGTGGTGATCGCCAGCTTCTTCACCGTGCGCATTTCGCCCGGCTTTTTCTCGGATTTCGGCTTGATGCTGTTCATCAGCAGCCCCACCGACAGCACCGCGTTCTCTTTGTCGATTTTGGTATCAGCCGGCTCTTCTTCGTTAAACACCACGAAGGATTTGATGGAGGAGAGCTTCACGCGCTCGCCCGCAATAAAGAGATGTTTGCTTTCGGGGATCACCTTCACCGCATAGGCGGAAAGGCCTTTGTTGTTGGTGGTTGGCTCAAAGGTCACCGCGGCATCTTTCTTAATCAGATCGGGGTTCGCGACCTTAATCACATGAAAATAGCGGTTGTCGCCGTTTTCATCTTTGATAAATCCAAAGCCTTTATCTTTAAACCACGTTGTGATTGTACCGTTCATCGCTGTTACCGCCTGTCAGATCGTAATGACTAAAGTTTTGCAGCGCGCAGTGTAATGCACAATGACGGAGGAGACAAAAAAAAGCCCCTGCACGGGTGCAGGGGAAAACTCATGTCAGAGCTTATTAGAATTTAATTAAACACCATTCCACCATCGATTAAGAGCGACTGGCCGGTCATGTAGTCGGAGTCCGGGCCTGCCAGGTATGAGACGCAGGCGGCGACATCTTCCGGCTCAGACAGACGGCCAAGCGTAATGCGTTTGGCAAAGGTTTCGGTCCCATAGCCGAGCGGTTTACCCGCCGCCTCGGAGACCTGACGGTCGATTTCCGCCCACATCGGCGTTTTGACGATCCCCGGGCAGTAGGCGTTAACGGTGATCCCCAGCGGCGCGAGATCCCGTGCCGCGGTCTGGGTTAAGCCGCGCACCGCGAACTTGCTGGAGCTGTAGACCGCCAGTTCCGGGTTGCCGGTGTGGCCCGCCTGGGAGCAGGCGTTGATGATCTTGCCGCCGTGCCCCTCTTTGCGGAAGGCGTCAATCGCGGCCTGGATCCCCCAGATCACCCCTTTCACATTGATGTTGTAGACCTTGTCGACAATGTCCGGCGTGATGGATTCGATGGGGGTGGACGGCGCAATCCCGGCGTTATTCACGATAACGTTAAAGCCGCCCAGCGCGGTGCGCGCTTTCTCCACCGCCGCAAACACCTGCTCGCGGTCAGAGACGTCCACCTTCACGGCAACGGCGTTGCCGCCGTTACGGATGATTTCATCGGCGACGGCTCTTGCCGTCTCAACGTTATAGTCGGCGATGGCGACGGCAAAGCCGTCTTTCACCAGGCGAAGCGCGATCGCTTTACCAATCCCCTGGCCTGAGCCTGTTACGAGAGCAACTTTTTGCATTTCTCTGTCCTTATCGTGAGTCACAAAATCTGGCTGAGATGGAGCTGGCCCATCAGCAGCGGGTTATCGCTGTAGTCGACGGGAATGGCCACCACGGCGGGGCCATCCACATCCATCGCCGCACGCAGCGTCGGCTCGAGCGCCTCGGCGCTCTCCACGGCAAAGCCCTTCGCGCCGAACGCGTCGGCATACACTTTGAAATCGACCGGCCCGAACTCGACGCCGGAAAGACGCTGGTATTTTTTCTCTTCCTGAATCGCCACCATGTTGTAGGCGTTATCCACCCAGATGATGTGCAGCACGTTGGCGTTGAGGCGCACCGCGGTTTCCAGCTCCATGCTCGACTGCAGGAAGCCGCCGTCGCCGGAGACGGACACCACTTTGCGCCCCGGATTCACCAGCCACGCGCCGATCGCCCACGGCAGCGCGACGCCCATGGTCTGCTGACCGTTGGAGATCATCACCTGACGCGCCCGGAAGCTGTAGAGGTAGCGGGCGATCCAGATGTGGAAGCTGCCCATGTCCACGGTGAGCGTTACGTCGTTATTCACGATGTCCTGCATGGCGCGCACGATGCGCAGCGGATGCAGGGCAAACTGGTTGAGCGAGGCGCCGCGGCGGTCGAGCAGATCGCGCTGATGCTGGCGATCGACCAGAATTTCGGAGGCCCGCTGGCTCAGCTCGAGCTTACGATCGATGCGGTTAGCGAGCAGGTTCAGCGTCTCGGCGATGTCCCCCACCAGCTCCAGATCCGGGACGTAGTTACGCTCCTCATAGGCTGGCAGCACGTCAATGTGCACCAGCGTCGCGTCACCGCTGTTCCACATGGACGGCTCGTACTCCACCGGGCTGTAGCCAACGCAGATAATCAGATCCGCCAGATGCAGCAGCCGGTCACCCGCCTGGTTATTAAAGAGCCCCACGCGTCCGGCGAAGCGGGTGAAGTGCTCCTGGTTTACCGCCCCGGCGGCCTGATAGGTGCTGGTCACCGGAATACGGCTTTTCTCCAGCAGCTTGCGCAGCGCGGCGCTGTTCGCGGGCTGGCTGGCCATCAGGCCGAGCAAGATGACCGGGTTTTTGGCGTTTTCGATAAGCTTCGCCACGTCGTTAATCGCCGACTCCGGTGCCGGGCCCATCAGCGCCGGGCCGCTGGCGGGTAAAATCGCGCCCGTCGCGGGCTGGTCGACAATATCCTGCGGCAGGCTGACGAATGCGCCCCCCGGCCTGCCGTGCTCGGCGGCGCGAAACGCGTTCGATACCACCTCAGCAATCGCGTCCGGTGAACTCACCTCCACGGCGTATTTGGTAACCGGGCTGAACATGGCAACGGTGTCCATGCTCTGGTGCACCAGCTTGGCTTTATCCGCCCGCTTCACCGCCCCGCCCAGCGCCACGACCGGGTCGCCTTCGCTGTTGGCGGTGGCGATGCCGGTGATCAGGTTGGAACAGCCCGGCCCGGAGGTGACCAGCGCCACCCCGGCCTTGCCGGTTAGCCGCCCTACCGCCGCCGCCATAAACGCCGCGTTAGCCTCGTGGCGTACCGGAATGATCTCGATGGAGGAGTCCAGCAGAGAGTCAAAGACCTTGTCGATTTTCGCACCCGGGATCCCGAACACCTGCTTCACGCCCTGCGCTTCCAGCTGGCCGACAACCATATCGGCGCCGTGCGCCCACTGACGTGACTGTTTCTCACTGTTCACGGTAGTTCTCCTGTTAGTTTTCGACGGAACGGATCGCTGCATCAAGATTGCTGGGGTGAAGGTTGGCCTGTAAAAACGCGCTGTCGGCGGGCAGGTCAATCATCAGCTTGTGAATTTCACCGAAGGTGAGCACGCCGCTCTCCAGCTGATAATCGAGCAGATGGCCCCCGCCCTGACGGTCGTCGGTGATGAAATGCTCGTGATAGCCGGCTACGTTAATGCCCTGCATGTGCTGCGGCGTGCGGAACCCGACCAGCACCCCTTCGCGCTGGTTAAAGCGGAACACAGGCTGATCGTCCAGCACGTCGGTCATCGCGCGGTACGGCGGCTTCTGACGCGGTACGGTGCGGGTGTGGGCGTGGCGGAAATTGCCGTCGATGCGCAGCGCGCAGAACAGGTTGTCGGAGGGGATCTGCTGGTCGATGACGTCGTGGATCTGCTGACGGCTGACCGGCTTATCGAAGGTTTTGCGGTACTGCGGCTGGAACCAGGTCATCACCGCGAACGGCGTTTTCTGCTCTGGTTTCGCGGCCCGGGCGCTGCCGTCGGCGCGCAGCTGGTACACCTGGCTGCTGAAGGCAATCATTTCACCGTCCAGCTCGTTAAAGGTACCCAGACCAAAATCACCGTGTGCCAGCAGGTCGGCGATGGTGGTCTCTCCTTCGTACACGCCGCTTAGCAGGGCGCTCATTAGCGATGTCTGATAGATCACGCTGTCAGGATGCTGGGCGGAGAACCCGCGCAGGGTCTCGCACAAGCTGGCCTCACAGTCGCAGGCAGATGAATGCATCATCGTGCTCGTCCTCTTCAACTTTATTTAGAAAGGTTAAATAAATGTTGACCCGATTCAGCAGAGAGTTCCAATATAGAAACTATGCTGGTTTGAGACGTTTTAGATATGGAACTTCGTTATCTGCGGTATTTTGTCGCGGTTGCACGCGAGCGACACTTCACCAGGGCGGCCGAAGCGCTGGGTATTTCACAGCCTCCACTGAGTCAGCAGATCAAACGGCTCGAAGAGGAAGTGGGCACGCCGCTGTTCAGGCGTCTGACGCGGGGCGTGGAGCTGACCGAGGCGGGAGAAGCCTTCTATGAGGACGCCTGCAAGATCCTGGCGCTGAGCGATGCCGCGCTGGAAAAGGCCCGCGGCATCGCGCGCGGGCTGAACGGCAATCTGTCGATTGGCATCACCAGCTCCGACGCTTTTCATCCCAAAATTTTCGCGCTGATTCGCCAGTTTCAGGTGCAGAACATGGCGGTGCAGGTTCACCAGGTGGAAGCCAATATGTCGTCGCTGACGACGATGCTGGCGGAGGGTGAGCTGGATATCGCCTTTGTGCGCCTGCCGTGCGAGAGCAGCAAGGCATTCGAGTTAAAAGTCCTCGACCGGGAGCCGATGGTGGTGGCGCTGCATCGCGACCATCCGCTGGCGACGTGCGATTCGCTGGCGTTAGAGCAGCTTCGGGATACGCCGGTGGTACTGTTCCCGCAGGAGGTCGCACCGGGGCTATACGAACGGGTTCACGGCTGCTGCGAACGGGCCGGGATCGACGTGCAGCACGCGCTGCAGTCGTCACAGCTTTCATCCTCCCTGAGCATGGTTTCCGCGGGCGGCGGGTTTGCCCTGGTGCCGAAATCGATGGCGGCCATTTCTCCGCCGAATGTCACCTACCACACCCTGAGCTCACCGGAGCTTTATACCGATATCGCGCTGTGCTGGCGGCGCTTTGAACGCTCGCGGACGGTGAAGCGGTTTTTGACGATGATGAGCGAGGGGTGACGGCTGTGCGGCTGTGCCCGGCGGCGCTGCGCTTGCACGGGCCTACGGTTCGTGTCGCGGGTAGGTTGGTTGGCGGTTTTGTAGGCCGGGTAAGGCGTAGCCGCCACCCGGCAATGCCCTTCTGGAAGCCGCCTCGCAAACTTTCAAGCAACCTTATGTAATTCAGGGTTATCCCTTTCCTTCCCTTTTTCGCCGCCGTAAAGTGCCTGCGTTGCGGCACATCCGTAACCGGGCGTAGGAACCCGTTAGCATAACATGACATTTTTTTGCACAACGAGGATGCTAAATGGCTACTAAACCTAACTTTTCTTATGCGCTCTCTGAAGAAAGCGCTGTTCATCACCTCATAAATACGTCAATTTCCGATTTTGCGGATCTTTTCGAGCTAGCCGACGCCTGCACCGCGTATGTCAGCGTGCTGGTGGAAACTGACGATCCCGTGACGTTTCCCATACTTTGCGAGCGCTTGCTGGAACTGCTTAAACGCCTGCGTGAAAGTTGCGATACGGAACTTCCCCCGCATCTGGTTGAACGGCTCATCGCGGGGGAGAAGATCGTTTCCTGCGTGCCGGACTGCTGGCAGGAAACGGCGTTGCAGGTGGATTATGCTGTGGCGTTAACGCTGGCAGTGATGGGCGGGACACTGCCTTCGAGCGTGGCGAAAGAACTCACTGGGCTACTGCATGATATGATCTGGCTGCTGGCTGAGTTTGTGAAGGAGCCGTATATTCCGGCGCACTGAGACGGGTGATGGAAGGCCGGAATTCTGCTGCTGCGGATGGGGGAGCATTTCGGCCAGATACCCCTCTCTTTTCCTGGTAATTGTCTATGTCAAAGCATCTGTTACTCTGGCTGGGCTGAAAGGATGACAAGGAAGAGAGATGCTGAATCCAGGATTCGTTACCCGCAAAGCGCTTGCTCACTGGCGGGACATCCCCACTTTTCTCCCCCAGTTTCAATTCCATGAGAAACATAGAACGATCATTCATACTGCTTATCCTGAAACTATTCTGCCGTTGATTGCTAACTTTGACATCCGGAAAGACCCCGTGATTCGGCGGCTAATGTCATTACGTCAAATACCACAGAAATTACTACGCAACCCGCAGTCTAACGCGATCGGCGACTTTGGTTTGCACAGCTTTACTCTTTTGAAAAGCTCAGCATCGGAGCTGTGCTATGGCTTGATCGGGCAATTCTGGCGAACTGATTTTGGTCTGGAAAACGTGCCGGATGCCCGTGCTTTTCAAACGCCCGCAGCAACGGGCAGAGCGAAACTGTTACTTCGCTATCGGATAACAGAACTGGCGCCAGGCCAACATGAACTCTGTACGGAAACGTTCGTCTTTTGTCCGGACAGAAACACTCGGCTAAGGATGACAGCTTACTGGCTGATAATCCGGGCGGGCAGCGGCTGGATCCGTAAAAGGACGCTGAAGGCGGTTAGAGCAAATATTGAAAGTCAGGTGTGAGGTGTACCTGTGAAATGTTCCGAAAGGGAACCTCGCGCGAATATTTTCCTGAACGTTTATGTGTTGACCAATGGAGGTTTTGATGAATAAGCGCGCTATTGCTTGTTTGCTCTTACTCAGTGCATTCGCTGTAAATGCTGCTGATGGCGGTAAGGGCGGTGATGGAGGAAATGGCTCTGATGGCGGAAACGGTTCTGATGGCACCGTCTCATCTAATGGCCGAGCGGGTTGTCCGGGCGGAACAGATCCGGATCTATCGGGGAATTTTTATCTTCCCGGTACAAAAGAGCAATGCAATCCGGGGAAGCAGGATGCAGTGAAAAGTGCCAGGCAATGAGATGCAGAATGACAGTTTGCTAACGCATACTGACTCCATTTCCTCACTTGCCTCGAGCTCCCGGTAAAAAATTTAGCAGTGTAAAAGATAGGCATCCGCCACACTGAACGACGACACAGACAGATAAGCGTTTGTGGAAAGCTTCTCCAGGAAAAACAGAACCACCTGAGCGCTTCTCGCAAAAAAATCGATATGACCTTTTCGAGCAGAACGAGGTTGGAAAGAGCTATCGTTCAAGCGTGATTTTTAGAATAATGTTGGCCTTATCTGGGATCGGTATATTCATTCTTTGGTTATGCGTCTATTCACTATGTCATTCACATAATGTTCAATCGAAATATTGTGCTCCCGATTAATCTGAGAAATGAATGCGCTAAGATGTTCTTGCGGTGCATGAAGGGTAGCGGCAATAAGTCTATCAAAATCGTTCTGAGTGAATCGTTTATGCCCCTTCAACGTCGCGCGCTGGAGCAAAGTGTGTGCGGTCACTTCCAGGACGGCCCGCCGGTAATGATCGGACAGCAGGATATCCAGATCGGTCTGACGAATATCAAACTCAAAATGAAAGCTGACAAATCCCGATTCGACAGGTAATGAATAAATCAGTTTGTCACCTGATTGCTCAACGTAAGGTTCATATCCTTCTCCCATTACTCGCGTAGTCTGCATATAACCTCTCTACTTTCATGTATTAGATTAATTCCACTTGAATAAATATACAGCATTACTCTTTTAAATCTTGTTTAAAATACCTGTAAGAATCACAGAGCACATCTACCTAGATAAAAATAACATTTTCGCCGCACTAGTTTACTTTGAAAGGAAAATAATTATCCATAAAAATAATTATAAAACGCATTGAAATTTTCATTGTCGATAAGTGGCACAAGCCTTTCCCGCAACTCATCAATAAAATCATCTTTTACTTCATCATTATCATCTGCTATATCAAAGATATCGTAGTGACCATATACCAAATCAATGAGCTCAGCTAGGGAACATATGAACCCAGAGAGATTACTAGCTATCTGAAACGGTTCAATCACATCATAACCTGCATAAACAGAGGAACTCCCTTCATATATAACCGCAATTATAGGTTTACCTCCACCTAAATCATCGCCAATAACAAGATAATTATATGGTAAGTGCTCATAACCACTTTGAGCCTTCAAGAGCTCACTAACAGAGTGAATTTTAATTGGCGTGAAGCCTGTTTCAATTTTTAACTTTTCAGGATTATAATTTTTATATAAGTAATCAACATCTATTGAACGAGGTAAGTTGGACGAGAATGTATTATCCAAGTCATTGACTGTATTGAAACTCCCGGGCAGCGAGTATTTATTACATATAGAAAGGAGTTTTTTTAATGCTTTTTCAATCTCATTCACCATTGTCTCATTCGCATCCATAAATATAGCCCTCAGGAATAGCCCATTAATTTAGCATAACATTTCAGAATGTATTATTTTCTGACAAGATAAGTAAATCAGTTTTCAATTACTCTCTCGTTCTTTAAATCAAAGCTCTATGAAGTTATCGTTCTCGAGATAAAAATTCAAACCTGATATGAAATCCTCTACAGATGGTTTTTCTCTTTGGATAGAGATATTATGTAATACATCTAAAAATTGTTCCCCATAGAAAAAGAGCTCTAGCGAATTTTCGACAACAAAATCAGGATATATTTCCTCATCGTCATCATTAATGACAGGATAGTTATCTAAATAACAAACAAGCTCTTCTTTAGCAGATGCTTCATATTCTTTTGTATACACACAAAAATTATCTAATGTATTCCCACCCATAATTTTATATATTAAGTCATCTAAACCATACGCTTTTCTGTATTCTAACCGACTCATACGCACAATCCTTGAGGCTTATCTTTCATACTTTGCAAAGCAAGTAGTTAATGATAAGTTCATATATTCCATTTAATTGGAATTTAAATAGCTTTTATAATCCGGGAAAATTATTCCCCGGACCATTTTGGCTAATTTAAATCATACCCATATTAATAAATAGGGTCAACAAAATCTATTCCTTTCACATTATTCTTAGAAAGGAACTCTTTAAATTCATTTGAAATAATTATGCAAGATTTATATTTACTACATCTTGCCATACTAAAATCTTCAATAATATTTTCTTTGAAGACTATTTTACTAAACTTCCTTGGGCCATTAGGTAAATAACTTAATATAGGTTGACTTTCCGAAGCTTCCATATCGATGCATGAAACCTCTCTTAGTATATTAATTATTTTATACCCTTGATGTTGGGTTTCATTTACAGATACAGTTGCGTCAATAAGTTGAACATCAGTCCGAAAAACATCGTGACAAGAAATTAGTGATGCTAGTCTGGGTGATATGAATATAGGCCCATCACTATAATAAAAATCATATGCAAGCAGTGCCTTCTCACTCACCTTAGACTTTAATTTAAAAAAATACCCCTCGTTAGTTTCAATTGATTTACATTGAGAAAAAGCACTTCCAGATATGTCAGGATGCTGGTATTCAAACCAATAACTATTGGGGTAATCAGAAGCAATTCGTAGCTCATACATACTTAGCACCTCGCTTTTCTAACCGAGTTTTTGTTAAGAATAGTTTTCCCACCGCGTAAATCGGCACGTTCATTTTTATGATTTCACTAACAGCCTGTTTATGCTCTGCTTGTTTCCAGCCGTTTTCCTTCCCGTATTCATATATAGCATCCATCTGGTCACCTATATTTTTTGTATAACCAGGATGAGACCCACTATGGATTGTTCTTGTCGGATGGTAATCAGCTGACTTAGGTAAATAAATAACATTTTTAATATCATGGATATTAAAATCAGCCGCTTTTATTAAATCATGGCCTTTTAACTGTTGTGGAATAATATGATGCTTTTGGAAACCAGTAATACTCGGCATCGTGTTATAGGTCAGCAATCCAAGCGGATCAATCCACCCCAACGGATTCGGCGCATACTGATAAAGGTTCCACCCGCCATTCAGCCCAATCGGGTCCTGCACAATAAACCGCCCGACCTGCGGGTCGTAGTAGCGGAACAGGTTATAGTGCAGCCCGGTTTCACCGTCAGCGTACTGCCCGGCATAGCGAAGAGGCTGGTGCGCCATCGCCGTGCGATGCACAACCCGTGAGAACCCTTCGCTCTGATGGCGCACTTCGCCAAAGCTGCCGTACTGGCCACTCCAGCGCACCGCGCCACGCTCGTCGGTCACCTCCAGCGGCGCGCCGTTCAGATCGGTATTGAACCAGTAAATCTCACCGCTGCTCTGGTCACGAAGATGATCCACCCTCGCCAGCGGGCTCCAGGCTTCATTCAGATCGTAAATATAGGTGCTGCACAGCCCACTCTCCTGCTCCAGCAGCAGGCGGTAGCCCTGCCACAGGAAGCGGGTGTTGGTGGTGCCGTGCGACGTGGTGACGATTTTTCCGATTAGAAAACAGTACTTACCAGACTAAAAAAGGTTGATGCTGCAGAATTACACTCACATTCTTTGATTATTATTACCAAAGCATGAAAATCAGTACCAGCCTAAGAAACACCAAAAAATGGCACCTAATTTTACATACTTTTTGAAACTAGAACCATTTGGTGATTCTGGCAAGGAAGGATTGACAGGCATCACTTTCAGTTGCAAAAAATTCAACCTCTGTGCGTTTTCCATGTTCACTATAAAAAACACACCATAGCCCTCCATCAAGGATCAAACATAATGTCTCATCCTTAACACCATCAATAGAGTAGCTATCTCTGGGTATGTTTAATTTATTTAACTGACTTTGTAACTCTACTCTATCCACAGGTTTTGCCTTCTGTTTGCTTAATTACTTTCAAATGTCCGGAATCAATATAACTCTGTACAGATTGTTGGAGCTTATATTGAGTGCCCATACCCATTTCACCAAACCAAGGAGCAATTTTACTTTCCTGTACGTTTGGTATTGGCTTCATAACTTCATAAATAGTATAAGGTTTTGCATCAGTTCCTGGGGGCAAAGCACGCATCGGATATGGGGTTCCGACAGGTGATGTATAAGAACCACCTGGATATCCATAACGATCAATTTGTGTTCCTGGTTTCAATAAAGTTATCTTGGTTTCACCATAGGCACCATCATTTGGAGGCCAATAAGTGACCAGTTCTGTGCCACTTAAGCCCCAAGGATCAATCCACCCCAACGGATTCGGCGCATACTGATAAAGGTTCCACCCGCCATTCAACCCAATCGGATCCTGCACAATAAACCGCCCGACCTGCGGGTCGTAGTAGCGGAACAGGTTATAGTGCAGCCCCGTTTCACCGTCAGCATACTGCCCGGCATAGCGAAGCGGCTGGTGAGCCATCGCCGTGCGATTCACAGCCCGTGAGAACCCTTCGCTCTGGTGGCGTACCTCGCCAAAGCTGCCGTACTGGCCGCTCCAGCGCACCGCGCCGCGCTCGTCTGTCACCTCCAGCGGCGCGCCGTTCAGGTCGGTGTTGAACCAGTAAATCTCACCGCTGCTCTGGTCAAGAAGATGATCCACCCGCGCCAGCGGGCTCCAGGCTTCATTCGGGTCGTAAATATAGGTGCTGCACAGCCCGCTCTCCTGCTGCTCCTGCAGCAGGCGGTAGCCCTGCCATAGGAAGCGGGTGTTAGTAGTGCCGTGCGTCGTGGTGACGATTTTTCGCGTGCGGCGGCCCAGCGCGTCGTAGTGATAGCGCGCCTCAAACCGTCCTTCCGGCCCGGTTCCCCGGGCGGACACCAGACGGTTCTCGGCGTCATAGGCATAATGCTGCTCATACAGCCCGTTGCGGCGGCTGATCAGGTTGCCCCAGTGGTCGTATTTCATAAACAGCGCCTGCCAGTGCTGCAGGCGGTTATCCGTAACCGGTACCGGATCGTCATTGGCGGCGAGGTTATCCGCGGCATCGTAGCTGAACTGCACGCGGCTGTGCCCCTGCCGGGCCTCGTAGTGCTTCAGCAGACGCCCTTCGGCGTCGTAGCCGTAATCCACCTCACCGCGCAGGGTGTCGCTGACGCCGGAAAGCTCGCCGCGCGCGGTATAGCGATACAGGCGTTCCAGTAGCGCCTGCTCCGGCAGGGTCACGTCCGAGCTCAATTCGCTGCGCTGCAGGGTGCGTCTGCCGAGGCTGTCATACTGACGGAGCTGCTCGCGCGCGCCCTGGGTGCGGCGCACCTCGCGGTGCAGGCGGTCGCGGGTGAACTCGGTCACCAGCTGCTGCCCGAAGCGGATGGCGCTGACGTGGCCAGAGCCGTAGTGCAGCCAGGCCAGCTTTTGCTCGCCGGGCAGCGTCAGGCCGGTCAGGTTGCTCAGGGCATCCCATTCGTAGCCCACCGCGCCGTTAATGCCGGACTCGCTCAGCACGCGCCCGGCGGCGTCGTGGCGGTATGCGATCTCATCGCTTTCGATACCCAGGGCAACGCCTTCCGCCGTCGGCGTGCGGCGGATGCGGGTGATCTGGCCGCTCAGATCGCGGAAGTAGCGGTACTCCGCGTGGCGCTGAGTGCGCCCGATCAGCAGCCCGCTGTCGTCATAGCTGAACTGCTGGACGCGGCGGGCGATACCGCCGTCGGCAGCAGGTCGTCCGTTTTCTTCGAGCGCGCAGAGGAACCCTCGCGCGTCCCATTCCATATGGCGCACGGTCTCGTCCGGGCGCGTTTCGCTGAGCGGGCGGCCCACGGCGTCGTAGGTGAAGCGGTATTCCGCCCCGTTGCCGTTATCGAGGCGCAGCAGGTTACCGCGCGGGTCGTAGCGCCACTGGCGCACGCGGCCAATACGGTCGGTAAGGCTGACCGGGAGGCCGAGCGCGTTATAGGCCCAGCTCACCTCGCTTTCCAGCGGATCGCGCCAGCCCGTGAGCTGGCCGCGTTCGTTCCACACCAGCGACTCGCGGCTGCCGTCCGGATGGATCACGGCGCTCAGCAGCCCGGCACGGCTCCACTCCCGCCGCGTGATATTCCCTTCCGCATCCTCGCTGGCAACCAGCTGCCCGAAGCGGTCATAGGTGAAGCGGGTCACGCTGCCGGAGCAGTCGGTGCGCTGCGTCAGCAGCCCCTGGTGGTTCCAGACCAGGCGCACCACGCCGCCGATAGCGTCGGTAATGCTCTCCGGCAGGTTTTCTTCATCATCGGGATAGCGATACGCGGTGGTGCTACCGGCCGGATCCGTTTCCGACAGCAGGCGACCGCGAAAGTCATACATGGCCTGCGCTGAGGTGCCGTCCGGGTACACCGTGCGGGTGATGCGGTCGGTCAGGCGATGCCAGTGATATTCCGTGCGGCGGCCCGCCGGGTCCATCTCGCTGGTCATGCGGCCGTATTTGTCCCATGTGCTGCGGCGCATTGCGCCGCCCGGCAGAATGACGTCGCAGAGCTCGCCGTCGCGGTAAACAAACGTCGTCTGACGCCCGTCGTAATCCGTGAAGCGCGCGACGTTGTCGTCGTCGTCCACCAGCCAGTGCGCCTGCGCGCCGTCTTCGCGGGTCGCGCGGCGGGTGCCGTTATCAAAATCGTATTCAAACGTCAGCTGTTCGCCGCCGCTGTGGCGGAACCCGACCACGCGTGGCAGGCCGTCAATCTCCCGCCAGCGGTATTCGCTCAGCAGGCCGTTGGCGTCCTCGTGGGCGCTCATCAGCCCGTCCTGCCAGCTGAAGCGTCGGCGCACGCTACCGCCCCGGCCGGTCACGGAGACCAGCTGGCGCTGTTCATCATAAGCGTAACTGACCAGGCAGATCTCGTCATCCAGCCAGGCCCCGACGAGCCGGTCACGGTCGTAGCGGCAGACCACGCGCTGGCCCGCGCTGTCGGTCAGGGCATGCAGGGTATTGTCCGCATTCCATTCGAAGAGGGTATCGTTGCCGCAGGGTTCAGAGATGCGCTGGAGCAGCGACGGGGCATCATCCCGCAACGGCGCATAGTGCCAGCGCTCGCCGCTGACGTCATACACCGACCAGCTGTCGTCCTGATGATGTTCAAGCCAGTTTTTTTCGCTTTCGCAGTAGGTGCGCATCCCTTTCGGGACCTTCGGGAAGGCGACGTAATCGCCGGACGGTGCGCGCCACACCAGGCCGTCCTGATACGGCTCCAGGCGGCTTTCCCAGAACAGGCTCCAGCCGCGGCCCAGCACGCTGTCGCCGGGGTTGCCGCTGCGCCAGTAGCGCTGCCAGCGCACCGGCAGGCGGGAAGGCAGGACGAAGTCCAGCTCATCATCCCCGCTGAGAAACTTCTGTCCGCTGACGATATCCACCGGGCGGGCGATGATCCCCGCAGCCGCCACGCCGGTCATCAGCGTGCCGGCGCGACAGGCGATACGGGCCAGCTTATTAATGCCGGGGATTTTCCCCAGCAGCTTAGAGAGCGCCCCGACTTTGCCAGCGGCACCGCCCCACCCGCCGAGCAGGCCGGCGAACAGCAGGGTGAGATCGGAGACTTTGTAGAGCCATTCCGGGACTTCAGACTGAATGGGCAGGGTTTGCTGCGGATCGCCACCGATAATGACGTTGTCCGAACCGGTCATTACCTTCGCGTCGCAGGTGGTGCGATCCCCGATGCGGGACGCAGGCTGGCTATTAATGGAGACTCGCTTAGAGCCTTCAGCCATCTGCTGCGAGCCGTCGTCAGAACAGTCGACGGTGCTTTCAGTGGCAAGCGCGGCGGGTTTACCGTTGATAAACACGTTGGGCGAGCCGGAGGTGATGACGCCTTTCTTCGTCATGCTGGATGCCCCGGCGTCCGCGATGCTGTCCCGGGCGGCGGTCGCCAGCTCCCCGGTGTAATACCCGACGGCCAGGCTGGCGCCGACGAGCAGGACGCCCACGCCAAGGCAGGATGCGCCGAGGCCGGCAATAAACATGGCCCCCGCCAGAATGCCCCCGGCGGCGGCAATCAGGCCACCGACAATCGTTCCGGCAATCATCCCGGCCAGCGCACCGGAGTGGCCGATATCATCACCAACGCGTGCTGCTTCAAACATAACAACGGTCCCTGAAGTTAATGGTGGAAGCGGAAGCTCCTGAGAAGATCGCCAAACAGCGCGCCGTCGGCATCGCCCAGGGCGCGGGTGCAGGTCATGGTGAAGACCAGGATTTTATCGCCGTCGACGTTAAACACGGCCTGCTGCTGCCAGATGCGTTTCCCGTCGCGCAGGTAGCTGGCATGGACGGTTTCCCCCTGTAAAAGGCCGTCGCCCAGCGTAGCGGCGCTGCGCTCACCCTGCTTCCAGCCCTTGATGTGTTTTTCCATCAGGGCGAGCTGGCGATCGATATACGCGGCAAGCGCTTCGCCGGGGTTGAGAGCATCGCGGGAGATGTTGAACGCTGGCGCATCCGCAGCGGGCGGCGCGAATACGTTGACGGTACGATCCTGATAACCCTCAGGAAAGTTAATCAGTCCTTCACTGAACTGGCACTGCGAATGTTGTTCTGACATTGAGCGGGTCCCACCACATATTTTCAGAAGCGGTAAGTTTCGCATATGTGTTTAAGGCTGACTATCCCCAGATTATTCCCCCACCGCCACGCTCGCCGACAGCCCCGCCACCAGCTCAACCCCCTCCGGTAACCTGTCGATATGAATGCGCACCGGCACGCGCTGTGCCAGCCGGACCCAGCTAAAGGTGGGCTCGACGTCGGGCAGGCCCAGCCCGCCCGTCTCATCGTTGCTGTCCCCAATCCCATGTCCGATGCTCTCCACGTGACCCGCGATGACCGGCTCGTATCCCATCAGCACCACCTGCGCGGCATCCCCGACGCGAATATGGCGCAGCTTGGTCTCCTCAAAGTACCCCACCACCCAGAAGCTGTGGGCATCGACGATGGCGACCTTAGTCTCCCCCGCCGTCGCGTAGTCTCCGGCCCTAAGCCGTAGGTGCGTAACGTACCCCGAGACCGGCGCACGCACGGTGGCGTGCGCCAGGTTCAGCTCTGCCAGATCCAGCGCGGCCAGCGCGCCGTGATAATTGGCCGCCGCGACGTTCGCCGCACTGCCGGTTTGCTGCAAGTCCTCGCTCGAAATGGCGTTTTTAATCAGCGTGCGGCGATGGGCCGCGCCCTGGCGCATCAGCATTTCATGGCGTTTCGATTCCACATCAGCCTGCGCGCTGGCCACCGCCAGCTTAAGCCAGCGCGGATCGATGACGTAAAGCACATCGCCCCGGTTCACCCACTGGTTGTCCCGCACGGCCACGCTGATGACCGGCCCGGAGACGTCCGGCGCAATCTGCACCACGTCCGCCCGCACGCGTCCATCGCGGGTCCACGGCGTTTGTGCGTAGTGTTTCCACATCATAAACGCCAGAAGCGTGGCCGCCGCGACGACGCTCAACGTCAGCGCATAGCGAGCCAGTAAAGAGAGCAGTGATTTCATGACAATAACCCCAACGCGGTCAGGCCCTGCATCAGCAGGAAAAAGGTGACAATCCAGGTTGAAACATCCATCAGCGGGCGAAACGGCAATCGCCGGTAGAGCCTGCTGAGAGAGAAAAGCGCGACGAGGCTTAGCGTGCAGACCAGCGCCGCGAGGGCGACCGTCAGCAGCCCCGGAATAAAAACCCCGCCGATATTGAGATCGTTAACCATGGTCTGGCTCCCGTAATGCACAGTGCAGATCCACCAGCCTGAAGACAAACTGGCGCGTATGTTCATCTGCCGCAGGCAGATGGCGCGCGATAAGGGTGGCGATGCGTTCGCGCAAGGCGTGGCGGTCTGCGGTGTTTATCTGCTGAAAAAGCGCGTCAACCTCCCTGCCGGGCGGTGCGTCACTGCGGCGTAAATGCATGACCGAAAGCCCCAGGCGCAGCGCGTATAACAGCCGATCGAGCGCCTGCTCCGGCGCGCGCTCGCTGCGCTGTAAACGCGGCAGCAACAGGGCGGTTCGGTCCATCATCAGGTTGATCCAGTACGTTTCGTCGACCCGCAGCGTGCCCTTCACGCTGCGGCGAATGTCGCGCTGGAAGAGGTTCAGCAGACGCGTGATGGCGCCATCCGCCTGCACGGTTTGCAGCAGGCTCATGCTGACGACGGCAAAGCCGGTCGCGGCAAATAGCGCAATGGCGGTGTTGGCCGCAACGGCGAAATCTCCGCTGTAGTGCGCCCCCAGCTCGCAAAGAATGGGCAGCGTCAGGGTAATACCCATCGCCATAAACGTGGTGGGCGGACGCGCCTGAAGCGACCCGGCCAGCAGATATGCCGGGGCAAGCACCGCCACCAGCACCGGGAAATCGCTCACCAGCGGCAACAGCGCAAAGCTGTAGAACAGGCTAATGACCACGCCCCAGAACGAGCCAATGATGTATTTCACGATGTGCGGTGCCGGGGTGTCGAAACTGCCAAACAGCGTGCAGCAGACCCCCAGGATAGACACCGCCGTACCGCCATCCGGCCACGCTGAGAAGATCCAGACCAGGCATCCGCTCAGGATGATGGCGAAAGCCCCCAGCGCCGTGCGGGCCGCGGTAAGAGGATCGCGGTGGAAAACGTAGCCTTTCGCCGCGCGGGTTTGCATCTCCCCAAAGACGGGTTTGGCGTGGTGGATAGCCCCGGAAAGACGTTCGCACTGCTGCAGAAGCGCGATAGCCTCCGAGAGGTAGCGAATAAAACTGACCTGCAGCGCGTCGTCAAACGTCTGCGCCTGCGCGGCATACCGATCGATGAGAAGCGCACAGCGGAGCCGCAGCGCCTCTGCCGTGCAACTGGCACCCGCGCCTTCAGCGGCAAGCCAGGCCTGAATGTCCTCCAGCAATGCCTGCACGTCGGCGGGCAGGGTTCCGATCGCGGGCAGGCGATCGTGCAGTTCACAGTTGACGATAACCAGCCGCGCCAGCCGATCGTGGATCGCTTTTCTGGCCTGCCGCACCGGGGCTGAGAGAGCAAAATCGTACGGAATATGGTGGCTGATGCCCTGCAGGAACTGCAGCGCCAGGGCCAGATGCAGCGGGCCGGAAGCCGCGTCGGGTTTACCGGCTAAAGTATCCGCCACCCGCCCGCGCGCGGCCTGTAGCGTCTGGGATAATTTCGCGTTGAACTGGCCTGAAACGCGCGCGGGCAGCACGTAGCGGTGAATCAGCGCCGCGCAGAAAATCCCAATCGAAATCTCCTGCACGCGGACGATGGCGACGTTAAAGATGCCGCCGGGATCGGACACCGCCGGAAAGCCAATCAGGCTCGCGGTGTAGCCTGCCAGCACAAAGGCGTAGGCCCGGGGCGTGCGTTCCAGCAGGGAGAGCCACAGGCAGAATGCGATCCAGCCCGTCAGCACCGCGCTGCACAGGACTGGCGTATTCGCGAAGGTGGGCACAATCAGAACGGTCGCGCTGGCACCTACCGCGGTACCGGCCAGCCGGTAGAGGCTTCGGCTCAGCGATGCCCCGACCGACGTCTGCGACACGATGTAAACCGTAATAATGGCCCACGAGGGACGCTCGAGGCCGATCGACAGCGCGAGGTAATAAGCCAGCATCGCCGCGGCAAAACTCTTCGCGGCGTAGATCAGCGCCCCCGCGTCGTTTCGCAGCGCGGCGGGCAGGCGCACGGGATGAGAGAAGATGTTTTTCATGCCGGGATTATTACCGGCTTGCAGACCCGCTTAAATACTCTATTCTGTCAAAAAATACCTAAATGTTGCCAGAATCGTGAAGCCTCAATCTGCTACTACGCTGTATGACCCTGACTCTACCGCCTCTCCTGCCGTGGCGCGTCATCTGGACTTCGTGGATTACGCCGCGGAAGTGCCGGTACATACCCACCGCAAGGGCCAGCTGATTATTGCCCGATACGGTGCGGTGAGCTGTTACGCGGAGAATGACATCTGGATCGTGCCGCCGGACTGCGCCGTCTGGATCCCCGGCGGGATCCCGCACAGCGCCAAAGCGACCTGGAACGCGCATCTCAACTATCTGTTTATTGAGCCCGGCGCGGCGAGGCTGCCGGAGAGATGCTGCACGCTGGCGATCTCGCCGCTGATTAAGGAGCTGGTCGATCGTCTGACGCGCGAGGGCGTGGATTATCCCCCCGACGGCCACGTCGCGAGGCTGACCCGGGTCACGCTGGACGAGCTCGCCAGCATGCCGCAGCAGAAGCTGAGCCTGCCGGTCTCAACCGATCCGAAAATTCGCGCCATGGCCGACGCGCTGGTTACCCGCCCTGAGGACAGAAGCACCCTCAAGGACTGGGCGAAACGGCTCGCACTCAGCGAGCGCTCGTTTGCCCGCCTGATGCAGCGCGAGACCGGGCTGAGCTTCGGGCGATGGCGCCAGCAGCTGCATTTGATTATTGCCCTGCGGGAGCTGGCGAGCGGCGTGCCGGTCCAGAACGTGGCGACAACGCTCGGGTACGAATCCGTGAATGCGTTTATCACCATGTTCCGTAAAGCGATGGGCAGCACGCCCGCGCATTACTTTGCCGAACGGAAAAACAGCGGCCGTTAGCCCGGCCCCTCGCTCCCCGCCGCCAGCAGCGGCACCACCACGTCGCTGATGGGCACCGAAATCCCGTGCTTGCGGCCGTAGCGCTGGATCACGCCGTTGCGGATATCCCACTCCATCGGGCGATCGGCCTGACGGTCGGCCAGGATCGACGTGCCCAGGTCCTCAGGCGCACGCTGGAAGTTCGCCAGAATCTCCTGCGCCACGTCATCATCCAGCTTCGCCCCTTCGGCGCGGGCGACGGCAAGCCCCTCGCGCAGGTAGGCCAGCGAAAGTTCGCTGATATCCTCCCGCCTGAACATCCCGGCGCGGCGGTTAGAAAGCACCATCAGCCCGGCGACCGCATTTTGCAGCAGCTTGCGCCAGGCGACGGTGGCGAAATCTGCCGAGAGCTCAACTTGACAGCCCGTACCGCGAAGCGCCTCCACCACCCGCTGCGCCTGCGGCACGTCCGGCAGCGTCAGGCGCGGTTTGGCGCGCAGCCACACGGAAGCATCCGGCTCGCGCTGGGCCGGGAACCAGACTACCGACGGCAGCACCGTTGCGCCGTTAACCCACGGCTCCAGCTGGGCTTTTTGCTCCACGCCGTTTTGCAGGGCGCAGACCACGGTGTGTTCATCGCACAGGGCCCGCAGCCATCCGGCGCTGTCGGCATTTTGCGTCGTTTTTACCGCCACGAAAACGAGATCGACGGGGCGCGTGATGACGGCCGGATCGGTTAATACCGGACCGGGCACCACCGTTTCACCCTCGTCGTGGCGCAGGCGTAATTCCGGGTGCGCGGTGCGTCCGCATAATAGCGGCGTACGGCCCGCGTCATGCAGCACCGCGGCAATGGTGGTCCCAATTGCGCCAGGCCCAATCAGCGCAATCACTGGATTGTCAGACATGGTTAACTCCCCTTTTCGCTAAGCCTGCTAACAGTTATACCACCCTGAAAAGTGAGCGCCACGTCGTTGTCTATACTCAACACACAACAGACAACGGAGTGCGCCATGCCTTTACCCGATTTTAAGTCCTCTGAACCTTTCACCCTCGGCATCGAGCTCGAACTGCAGGTGGTTAACCCGCCGGGCTACGATCTGAGCCAGGACTCCTCCGCGCTTATCGCCGCCGTCAAAGACGACATCAAAGGCGGCGAGGTCAAACACGACATCACCGAAAGCATGCTCGAAATCGCCACCGGCGTGTGCCAGAACATCGACCAGGCGGCGGCGCAGTTCTCGGTGATGCAGCAGAGCATCCTGCGCGCGGCGGCGGAGCAGCATATCCAGATCTGCGGCGGCGGGACGCACCCGTTCCAGAAGTGGCAGCGTCAGGAGGTGTGCGACGACGAGCGCTATAACGTCACGCTGGAGCGCTTTGGCTATCTGATTTTGCAGGCGACGGTGTTCGGCCAGCACGTGCATGTAGGGTGTCGAACCGGGGACGACGCGATTTACCTGCTGCATGGCCTGTCGCGCTTCGTACCGCACTTTATCGCCCTGGCGGCCGCCTCGCCGTATATGCAGGGCACGGACACGAAGTTCTCCTCGTCGCGGCTCAACATCTTCTCGGGGTTCCCGGATAACGGCCAGATGCCGTGGGTCAACAGCTGGCAGGAGTTCGAGGGGCTGTTCCGCCGCCTGAGTTCGACCAGCATGATCGACAGCATTAAGGATCTGCACTGGGACATCCGCCCCAGCCCGCACTTCGGCACCGTGGAGGTGCGAGTGATGGATACGCCGCTGACGCTCGGCCACGCGATTAACATCGCCGGGCTTATTCAGGCGACGTCCCACTGGCTGCTGACCGCGCGGCCCTATAAGCATCAGGAAAAAGATTTTCTGCTGTACCGCTTTAACCGTTTTCAGGCCTGTCGCTACGGGCTGGAGGGGATCCTGACGGACGTGCATACCGGCGAGCACAAGACCGTGGCTGAGGATATCGCCTGGCTGCTGGAGCAGGTTGCACCGTCGGCCGAGAAGCTCGGCGCGACGAGCGCAATCAATGAAATCGCCCTGCTGTTAAAGCAGGGCAAGAGCGAGGCGCAGCGCATGCGGGAGTTTATCGCCGACGGCGGCTCGCTGATTTCTCTGGTTCAGAAGCACTGCGAGCTGTGGGCGACGAGTCCGTAAGGCCGTGGCCCCACTCGCGCAGGCGCTGGAACAGCACGAACAGCGCCGGGATAAACAGGATCCCTACGACGGTCGCCACCAGCATGCCGCTGAACACAGTAGTGCCGATAATGCGGCGGCTCTGGGCACCTGCCCCGGTCGCCAGCATCATGGGCAGGACGCCGATAATGAACGACACGGCGGTCATCATCACCGCGCGGAAGCGGCGCGAGGCCCCTTCCCGCGCGGCATCGACAATCGCCATCCCGTCCATGCGCCGCGCGCGGGCGAACTCCACGATAAGAATGGCGTTTTTAGCCGCTAGCGCGATCAGTAGCACCAGACCTATCTGCACGTACACGTCGTTGGCGTAGCCCGCCAACCATAGCCAGACCAGCGCCCCGCCGATGGCGAACAGCACCGAGAGCATCACGCTCGCCGGGAGCGTCCAGCTCTCGTACTGGGCAACGAGGAACAGCCACGCCATCACCACCGCCGCCAGCACGATCCATATTGCCTGGTTGCCGGTCTGCTGCTCCTGATAAGACATGCCGCTCCAGGCGTAGTCGTATCCCGCTGGCAAATTCTCCGCCAGAAGCTCGCCCATCGCCGCCATCGCGGTGCTGCTGCTTACCCCTTCCGCCGCCGAACCGCTTACCGATACCGACGGGAACTGGTTGTACTGCTGAATAAATGGCGCGCCGACGGTCGGCGTGATGGTGACGAGGTTGCTCAGGCGCACCCGCTCGCCGCTGTTGCTGCGCACGAACAGCTCGCTGATTTGCTCGGCGCGCTCGCGCCACTGCATCTCGTTTTGCATCACCACGTGGTAGACGCGGTTGTTGACGCTGAAATCCCCGGCGCGCGTGCCGCCAAAGGCGGTTTGCAGGCTGCTGAAGATACGCGACACCGGCACGTCGAGGCGCGCGGCGCGCTCGCGGTCAACGGTCAGCGTCAGCTGCGGCACGTTGCTGCTCCAGGTGGTGAACACGCGGCTCAGCTGCGGATGCTGGTTGGCTTTCGCCAGCACCTCACGCGTCACGCGCTCCAGCTCCGCCGGGCTCTGCCCCGCCTGCGCCAGAATGCGCAGATCGAAGCCGGAGGCGTTGCCCAGCCCCGGCAGCGTTGGCGGCGCGAAGGTCATGATGGTCGCCTCCGGCAGGGCCAGCAGCTGGCGCTGCAGGGTGCCCATCACCTCGTCCAGCGGTGGACGCTCGCTCCAGTCTTTGAGCATGATGGAGATAAACCCGCCGTTGGAGGCGCTGGTGCCGTTGAGGATGTTAAACCCGGACACCTGAATCACGTCCTCCACCGCCGGATTTTTGGCGATGAGTTCGCGCGCCGTAGCCATCACCGCCTCGGTACGCTCCAGCGAGGCCGCTTCCGGCAGTTGGACGCTGGCAAAGAAGTAGCCCTGATCCTCCTGCGGCAGGAAGCCTTTTGGCATCGACGTAAAGCTGAACGCCACCACGGCCGCCGCGCCCGCGGTGGCCAGCAGCGCCAGCCACGGACGCAGGTTTAAGACGTTCACGATGCGGGTGTAAAAACCGCGCGTGGCGTCCAGCCCGCGGTTAAAGGCGCGATAGACTGCCGCAGGTTTCTCCGGGCGGGGACGCAGCAGCATCGCGCACAGGGCGGGCGTCAGGGTCAGCGCCACAAGGCTTGAAAGCGTGACGGCGGTGGAGAGCGTCACCGCGAACTGGCGGTACAGCTCGCCGACAATCCCCGGCAGGAGCGCCACCGGCACAAACACCGCCAGCAGCACCAGCGTCGTCGCGATGACCGGCCCGGCAATCTGGCGCAGCGCCAGCGCGGTCGCCGCCGTGCGGCTCTGCCCTTCCGCCATCAGGGTTTCGACGCTCTCCACCACTACGATGGCGTCATCCACCACCATGGTCAGCGCCAGAATAATGGCGAACAGGCTGAGGGTGTTGGCGGAGTAGCCGAGCGTGTAGAGCACCGCGAAGGTGCCCACCAGCGACACCGGAATGGCGAGCGCGACAATCAGCGTCGCGCGCCAGCTTTGCAGGAACAGGGAAACGACCACCACAACCGCCAGCATGGTGAGCGCCAGCGAGACGCCGATCTCCTTAATGGTGGCGGCAACAAAGGAGGTGGTGTCGAACTTTACCTCGTAGACCAGGTCGTCCGGGAAGCGCGTCGAGAGGCGCTCCAGCTCCGCGCGCACCGCGTCGGCCACGCGCAGGGCGTTGGCGGACGGCGTCGGGTAGATGCCGAGGTAGGCGGAGTCGTGCCCGTTCAGCTGCGCGCCGGAGCTGTAGCTGCGCGAGCCGAGCTCGATGGTGGCGACGTCCTTCAGGCGCACCAGCTGGCCCATCTCGCCCGCGCGGATAATGATGTCGGCAAAGTCTTCGGCCTGGTTTAAGCGCCCCAGCCCGTTGATGGTCAGGGTCTGCTGCTGGCCGTTAAACACCGGCGGCGTGCCGACCTGGCCTGCCGCCCCCTGCACGTTCTGCTCGCGCAGCGCCTGCGCCACGTCGTCGGTGGTGACGTTCAGGGCGTTCATGCGGTCCGGACGCAGCCAGATGCGCATGCTGTAGTCGCGCGCGCCAAACATCTGCACCTGCCCCACGCCCGGCAGGCGAGACAGCGCCTCGCGCACCTGGGTGCTGGCGTAGTTGCTGACGAACAGCGGCGTGTGGGTGTTGTTCGGTGAGTAAAGACTTACCCCCATCATCAGGTTGGTGGCGCGCTTGCGCACCTGCACGCCGTTTTGCTGCGCCTCGGTCGGGAGCTGCGCCACGGCCTGCGCCACGCGGTTCTGCACGTCGATGGCGGCGAGGTCCGGATCGGTGCCCGCCGCAAAGGTAATGTTCAGGCTATAGGTGCCTTCGTCCGAGCTGGTGGACTCCATATAGAGCATGTGATCCACGCCGTTCAGCTGGGTCTCCAGCGGCGTGGCGATGGCCTCCGCCACGTCAGCCGAGCTGGCGCCCGGCCAGCTGGCAGACACATTCACCACCGGCGGCGTGATCTGCGGGTACTGCTCCACCGGGATAATCCTCAGCGCGATGGCTCCCAGCAGGGTAATGACCAGCGCAATCACCATCGCGAAGCGCGGGCGTTTGATGAAAAACGTCAGCATGATGGCTCCTTAGTTTAGTATCTGGACGGCTGCGCCGGGCTGCACGCGCTGCGCGCCGTCAGTAATCACTCGCTCACCGGGCTTCACGCCGGAGGTAATCTGGAACTGCTGGCCAATCTGACCGGCAATTTTCAGCGGGCGCATTTCGGCCTTGCCGTCGGCGTTAACCACCCAGGCAAAGAACCCGTCGCCGTTCTGCTGGACCGCGGCGGCGGGCAGGGTCAGGACCGGCTGTTCGCTTGCCGGGCGCAAATACAGGTTCACGTTACCGCCGGGCAGGAGCTGATGGCGCGGGTTGGCAAACTCGGCGCGCAGCATCACGCTGGCGGTGCGCGGGTCGATGCGGTTGTCCACGGACGTCAGCTCACCGCTGACGCGCTGGCCGTTGCTGTCGATTAACGCCTGCCAGGCCTGCTTCATGGCGCTGATATCGGCATGCTGTCCGGCTTTGGTGGCAAACGCCCCCTCCTCCAGCGCAAAGGCGATGCGGATGGGGTCGAGCTGCACGACCTCCACCAGCACGCCGCTGGCAGGGTTGACCAGGCTGCCGACGTGGAACTGGCTGTGCCCCACGCGACCGTCAATCGGCGAGGTGATGCGGGTGTAGTTCAGGGTGACGCTGCGGGTGTCGAGCCGGGCTTTGGCCTGCTCCAGCGCGGCGCTGGCGACGTCCCGCTGCATGCGGGCGTTGTCCACGTCGTGACGGCTGATGGCGTTGCTGCTGCCCAGGCTTTCAAAGCGGGAAAGCTGCTGCTGCGCCTGACGCAGCGTGGCTTCGGCGCTTCTCACCTCGGCCTGCGCCAGGCGCAGGGCGGCGCGCGGCTCGGCGTCGTCCAGCTCGAACAGCACGTCGCCTTTTTTCACGTACTGCCCGTCGCGGAAGTGAATTTTGGTGATCGCGCCTTCCGTGCGGGCGCGCAGCTCAACGGTGTGGATAGCTTCGATGCGGCCCGGGATCTGGCGCTCGGCGGCGTGGGCGGTCTGCTCCACGGCGGCGACGCGAACGGGGATGACGGCGGCGAATACGGGTTGCAGGGTGCAGGCGAGGAGCGCGAACAGGAGTGGGAGTTTCATGGGAGTACCTCAGATGTGTTCCCCTCACCCCGGCCCTCTCCCACAGGGAGAGGGAGGTCAGAGTCCCCTCTCCCTGTGGGAGAGGGTTAGGGTGAGGGCAAAAGGTTATGCAGCCTTACGGAACCTGCGGGTCAGTCGCTTCTCGATTTCGACGACGAAGAACATCACGCCCGCCACCGCCAGGGTCACAAACCAGTAGCGCAGCGGCAGCGCTTCGGTGCCGAACAGCATCTGCATAAACGGCAGGTAGATAATCGCCGCCTGGAGCAGGAACAGCACGCCCGTCACCAGCCAGATCCCTTTGTTCGCCAGCAGGCCGCGGTTCAGGGAGAACCCTTCAGTGTTGCGGCAGTTAATCATGTACACCCACTGGGCGCAGACCAGCATCTGCAGCAGCACGGTGCGGATGAACTCCGCGCTGTGGCCGCGCGGGGCCAGCCAGGCTTCCAGCGCAAAGGCGGCGATAGCAATCATGGTGCCGACGAAGGCCACGCGCCATACGGCGTAGGCGTCCATGACGTGCTGCCCGGTCTGACGCGGCGGACGGCGCATGATGTTGCGCTCAGCGGCCTCAAAGGCCAGGCCGAAGGAGAGCGTGGCGGAGGTGGCCATGTTCATCCACAGGATCAGCACCGGCGTCAGCGGAATGATGTTCCCCGCCAGCAGCGCAATCACAATCAGCAGACCCTGCGCGAGATTGGTCGGCATGATGAACAGAATCGTCTTCTTCAGGTTGTCGTAAACGCGACGCCCCTCTTTCACCGCGCTGGCGATGGTGGCGAAGTTATCGTCCGTCAGGACCATGTCCGCCGCCTCTTTGGTCACTTCCGTGCCCTTAATGCCCATCGCGATGCCCACGTCAGCCTGACGCAGCGCCGGGGCGTCGTTCACGCCGTCACCGGTCATGCCGACGATTTCACCTTTATCCTGCAGCGCTTTCACCAGGCGCAGCTTATGCTCCGGGCTGGTACGGGCGAAGATGTCATACTTCACCGCGGCTTCCGCCAGCGCGGCGTCGTCCATCTTCTCCAGCTCGTAGCCGGTGACCGCCTGCTCGCTGTTGGTGATCCCCAGCATCTGGCCGATGCTCATCGCCGTCTGCGGGTGATCCCCGGTGATCATCTTCACGCGGATCCCCGCCTGCTGGCAGGCGTTAATCGCATCAATCGCTTCCGGACGCGGCGGATCCATCATCCCGGCGATGCCGAGGAAGATCAGGCCGTGGCTCAGGTCGTCGTGGGTCAGTTCCTGCTCGCCGTTCGCCGGCTTGAACGCCGCGGCGACCATGCGCAGCCCCTGACGCGCATAGCGCTCCATCTCGGTTTCCCAGTACGCGCGGTTGAAGGCTTCCGCACCGTTGCGGGTCTGCTGCTCGGCGCACAGGGCGAAAATCACGTCCGGCGCGCCGGTGATCAGGATCTGCTCCTCACCGCCAATCTGGTAGTGGGTACTCATGTACTTATACTGCGAGTCAAACGGGATCTTGTTAACCAGCGTGGTCATCACCGGCTCAAGGCTGGCCTTCGCCGCCAGCACCTTCAGCGCGCCCTCGGTTGGCCCACCGGTGATGCCCCACAGGCCGCGCTCGTCCTGAATCATCTGGCTGTCGTTACACAGGTCGACGGTGCGCAGGTACTGCTCCAGCACGGTGCCCGGCTGGATCTGCACCGGCTCGTCGCTGCCTTCCAGGTAGATGTTGCCCACCGGCTCGTAGCTATTGCCGTCCACGCGATAGCAGGCGTCGGCGGTGATGATGGCTTTAACCGTCATCTCGTTCATGGTCAGGGTGCCGGTTTTATCCGAGCAGACCACGGTCATCGCGCCCAGGGTTTCAACCGTCGGCAGCTTGCGGATGATTGCCCGCTTGCGCGCCATCGCCTGTACGCCCAGCGAGAGGATGATGGAGATAATCGCCGGCAGACCTTCCGGCACGGAGGCTACCGCCAGGCTAATCAGGGAGAGCAGCAGCTCGCCCATTGGGATTTCGCGGAACACCAGGCTGAAGACGAACAGCGCGGCCATCATTGCCAGGATAATGGCGAAGATCGCTTTACCCAGCTTGTCCATCTGCACCAGCAGCGGCGTGCGGTGCTTTTCGATGCCCGCCATCATCTGGTTGATGTGGCCGAGCTCCGTATCCTTACCGGTCGCGGTGACCACGCCGACGCCGCCGCCCGCGCTTACGGTCGTCCCGGAGAAGACCATATTGGTGCGGTCGCCCAGCGGCAGTTCGCCGCTCAGCGGATTAATGTGCTTATCCACCACGGTAGATTCACCGGTCAGAATCGCCTCTTCCACGCGTAAATTATGCGCTTCGATTAAACGCACATCCGCCGGAATACGATCCCCCGCGCGTAATACAATAATATCGCCCGGGACTATTTCAGTTGTGGGTATCGTTTCGTGATTGCCGTTACGAATAACGCGCGCCTCGCTGGAGAGCATATTGCGAATACTCTTCAGAGATTTTTCCGCGTTGCTTTCCTGAATATGGCCAATTAAGGCATTGATTACCGCGACACCCAGAATAACCAGCGTATCCACCCAGTGGCCCATTACTGCCGTTAATACGGCGGCGGCCAGCAGGACATAAATCAGCACATCATTAAAATGGGCTAAAAAACGCAGCCAGGCGGGTTTACCTTTTTTCTCCGGCAGCGCGTTCGGACCTGATTTTTGCAGACGCGCCTGCGCCTCTGCACGATCCAGACCGCTGGCCTGGCTCTGCAGGTGCGCAAGCACCTGCTCTGCGGTCTGCTGGTATGCCAGCCCGCCGGAAGGCGGCACGTTTGGGGATAATTTTTTTTCGGTCATCGTATTTTTCCTTCAATATCCGGTGAACAGAAGCCTGAATTCCTTTCTGGCTAAATAAATTCATTTTTAAGTCTTGCGGGTAAAATTGATCTACCGCAATATAATGACTTCTCGGTTATTCAAAACTGATTAAAACTATTTCGATGACCTGATTTTTACAAAATATTTCTAAACCAACACTAAACGAGGGGGAACCATGTTTGGTATTTATCGCGGACGACGCCTGGCGTTATACATTGTCGCAGCCATTGTTATTGCCACGTTAATTGGATACAGCACTTATATGTTTGTAAAATTATTTTCCTGAAACGGACGTTTATTTACATAACGCGATATTAATATAAACACCGGGTCATATGTTGTTATTTATTCGCAGTAATAATGTCGTTGTCTTATTCAAAAAGGCCAGCGGGGCTGATATTGCTTTACGTTACAGAATGCCGGACAATGACATTTTTAACTGACGATTAACATTACGATGAAACACCCGTTAGAATCGCTGCTCACGGCAGGCGGCATTTTATTGCTGGCCCTGATCTCCTGCCTGCTGTTACCCGCGCCGTCGCTGGGTCTGGTGCTGGCGCAGAAGCTGATGACGACCTTCCATATGGTCGATCTAAACCAGCTTTACACCATTCTGTTCTGCCTGTGGTTTTTAGCGCTCGGCGCCATCGAATTCTTCATCCTGCGTTTCGTCTGGCGCCGCTGGTTTTCACTGGCGTCGTAGGCCGGTGAAATCGCGCATGCCGTGGATCAGCGCTTCACACCAGGCCGCGTAGTCGTGACCGCTGGATGAGGGATGGAAGCTGACGCGGTACCCTTTCTCCCTCAACGCCCGTTCGAAATCCTGCGTGGTGCGATAAATGCCCCCGCCCGGCCCCGTGGTTTCAAACTTTCCGGCCTGCAGCCAGAAGCGCACCGGATACGGCGGCGACTGCTGATATTGCCGCGTCAGCCAGCCGGGCGCTTCGCCTTTCGGCGCCCACCAGTACGAGCCTGAAAGACTCAGCACGTTACCAAACAGGCGCGGATAGCGCAGCGCCACCCACGATGAGGCAATGCCGCCGTAGCTCGACCCCGCCAGCACCGTTTTCTGCCGCTGCGTCGCAATGCCCTGCCCGCGCAGCCAGGGCAGCAGCTCGTGCGCCATAAAGTCGGCGAAGTCCGGGTTCGGCGGTAGTTCGTTGCCGCGTCGGACGTGATCGAGGCTGTCGATAAACACCACGTTAATCGGCGGAAGATGATGGCGGGCAATAAGACCGTCCAGCACGTTAGCGAAATGGTATTCGTCCTGATAAATCTGCCCGTCGAAGAGGATGAGCGTCCAGCGCGCGGGCTGCGCGCCGCGCGGTTTATAGATCATCACCTCGCGGGAATTACCGAGGATTTTACTGGAGATGCTCTGGCGGCTTAACGATCCGTGGACCAGCGGCTGGGCCGTGGCCTGCACGGAGCAATAGCGTGCCGGACTGAGATCGAGCAGCGAATAGCGGTTCCAGCGATCCGCCTTTTGTTCACCAAAGGTGTTAGGGTTGAGCGGATCGGCCTGCGCGCTCACCAGGATCGCGCGGCGCTGGTCGCGTGAGGAACCCTCGACGATCGGCACATCGGGCGCGAGCTTGTACTGCATCACCGTGTCGGCGGGCACCACATAGCTGCGAAACCAGACGTCGCTGTTGCCCAGGCGAAACAGAGGATCGTGATCCCCCGCCGGTGAGCCGAGAATAAAGACGTTATCCCGCGCGCCGCGCCACAGGAAGGTGACGCGCTTATGTTCTGCGTCAACCGGCTCCACCATCGGCGTTCCCTGCCGAATCTGCGTCTGCCAGAACGCGTCGGTACGCCCTCCGGCAGCTATCTCTTTTGCCAGCCCCTGAAGCGTCGGGCTTTCAGGCGCCAGCATCTGCACGCGCGGTAGCGCAGATGTCTCTTTCATCCGCCACTGAAAACGCCAGGGTTTACCCGCTTCACCGTGCAGGACCAGCGAGGTGCTCTGCTTTACCGGCAGGGCAAACAGCAGCGCGTGTTCGCCATCGGCGGGCCCATTTTCAATCAGCGTACGAATGCGGCGGTTTTGCCCGTCCAGCAGGCGGGCATCCGTTACGCCATGCAGCGTGGCGGAAACATAATTTTCAGCAAGCTCTGGCAGCATAAAACAGACTTCACCGCTGGCATCAAACTTCCCCTGGACGTCTCCCTGCCGGGAGGAGTGTTCACAGGTTGCCTCCACCGCAGGCAGTACACCTATCCCGAGTAATAATCCGCTCCATACCCTCTTCATTACCGCTTGTTCCCTGACGAAATTTGTTATCAACGCTAATGCAAATGGTAATAATTTGCAATATCATCTAACGCGTTTTAACGGTGTATCTATGGCGATAGCAACCAAGGACGAGTGGAAAAAATGTTTAAGAATAATAAGATAATGCAGCTCTGGCTGCTGAGCCTGGCGGCGACCAGCGTGGCGGCTCAGGCTGAAAATAGAGAAGAAACCATAACGGTGACGCAGGGCGTGAGTGAAGAACCCACCGCCCCGGTAAAAGGGATTGTGGCGACCCAGACGCTCTCCGCGACCAAGACCCGCGCGGAGATCGTGAAAACGCCGCAGTCGGTATCGGTGATCACCCGCGATCAGATGAACATGCAGGACGTGACGTCCGTGTCGCAGGCGCTGCGCTACTCGGCGGGCGTGTTTACGGAGTATCGCGGCTCGTCGAACCGTAACGACGAGGTGTTCGTGCGCGGCTTTAGCTATGTGCCGAAATTCCTCGACGGCCTGAGCTTCGGCGCTACGGCCTCGTCCCAGACGGGCGCGATTGACCCGTGGCTGCTGGAGCGCGTGGAGCTGGTGCGTGGCCCGGCGTCGGTCCTGTTTGGTCAGGTCAATCCGGGCGGGTTAATCAGCATGACCAGCAAACGGCCGACCGCGGAACCCATCCATAACGTGCAGTTCCGCACCGGCAATAACGATCTGGCCGAAGGCGCGTTTGATTTCGGCGGCAGGCTGAGCGACGACGGCCGCGTGCTGTATCGCGTCAACGGTATCGCCCGTACCCAGCACAATCAGGTGGACGATTATAAAGAGACGCGGATGGCGATTGCGCCGGCCATCACCTGGTACCCGAACGACCAGACCCGCTTTACGCTGCTGACCAGCTACCAGAAGGATCCGGATGCGGGCTACCGCAACTTCCTGCCCGCCTACGGCACAGTCAAAAGTGTCGACGGAAAATACATCCCGCGCGACTTTAACGTCAGCGATCCGAATTACAATCAGTCCTGGCGCGAGCAGACGACGATCGGCTACGAGCTGGAACATCAGTTCGCCGACGACCTCACCTTCCGCCAGAACGCGCGTTACGCCGCCATCAAACAAAAATACCGTTACCTCGTTTACGCCAGCAGCGCGGCCAACAGCACGGTGTTAACGCGACGCGCGCAGCATGAAGAGCGCACCACCAACGAATTTGGCCTGGATAACCAGCTTGAGTATCTGCTGGAGACCGGCAGCGTCAGCCACACCCTGCTCGGCGGGTTCGACTACAAGACCAGCAAAGATAAGCAGCTGCTGGCACGCGGGAGCGGTTCACAGTATGACCTTGACTGGACGAACCCGGTGTACGGCGTGAACGTGGATGAAAGCACCTTCAAAACCGCCTCCGACGAGCAGCAAAATCTCGACCAGATGGGGCTGTATTTGCAGGATCAGATGAGCTGGAACAGCTGGGAATGGCTGGTCTCCGGGCGCTACGACTGGAGCGAAGTGCGAACCAACGACTTCACCGACGGCAGCGTGACCCAGCAGAACGACAGCAAGTTCACCTGGCGAACCGGACTGCTCTACGCGTTCGATTCTGGCCTGTCGCCGTACGTCAGCTACAGCACCTCGTTTGAACCGAACCTGCAAACCAACCGCGCGCCGGGCGTTGCCCCCTTCAAGCCAACCACCGGGGAGCAGACCGAGATTGGCCTGAAGTATCAGCCGGTCGACAGCACGCTGATGGCCCTCGCGCTGTACGATTTAACTCAGGACAACGTGGCGACCTACAACAGCGCCGAAGGCTGGTTCGAGAACGCGGGCAAGGTGCGTTCGAAAGGCGTTGAGGCAGAAATCCACTCCACGCTGATGGACAACATCAACCTGATTGGCTCGTATACCTACACCGATGCGAAAACCAAAAGCACGACGGTGGCGGGAACAGAAGGCAAAACGCCTGCGCGCATTCCGGCGCATATGGCATCGGCGTTTGCCAGCTATACCGTTCCGGGCGGCGCGCTGAAGAGTCTGACCGCAGGCGTGGGGATGCGCTACATCGGCACCAGCTACGGCGATGCGAAGAACACCTTCAAGGTGCCGTCGGTGGATCTGTATGACGCGATGCTGAGCTACGATCTGGGCGAGATGAACCGCAGCCTGAAAGGGGCGAGCGTGCAGTTCAACGTCAATAACGTGGCGGACACCAAGTATGTGGCGTCGTGCGCAAGCGATACGGCGTGCTTCTACGGGATTGGCCGTACGGTGACGGCAACGGTGAATTACCGGTGGTAAGCTATTTATAGGCCCGGTAAGCGCAGCGCCACCGGGCAATTTACGGGCACCGTGCCCACAAAAAAGCCGGGTGGCGGCTACGCCTTACCCGGCCTACACGCGACATGTTAATGTGTCTGGCTATGGTTCTCTTTACGATACGCACCCGGCGGCTGGTTGAACGTACGGGTAAATATGCGGGTAAACGTCTGCTGCGAGTCAAACCCGTAGCGCAGGCAGATATCGTACACCCGAGCGTCGGATTCACGCAGGTCGCGCGCCGCCAGCAGCAGCTTACGCTCGCGGATATAGCGCCCCAGGCTCTCCCCTTTGTACTGCATAAATAACCGCTGCAGGTGCCACTTCGAGTAACCCGCGTGGCGGGCAATCTCTTCTATACGTAATGGCTGGTGCAGATTGTCGTCGATCCATTCGACGATAGTGTCGATGACTTGAGCGGAAATGGTCATACCGCTGTCCCCCTCTGCTTCTCGCTTAAACATTATTCCCACCACTCGCGAAATGCCTGAGTGGTATCACTCACCCGCACGGGCTCACCCAGTTCCGGCGTCAGTAACCGATAATTTTTATCCTTGCTGGCGTTTGCCAGCTGGATCAGCGGATCGTTCCAGGCGTGTTTCGCCAGCACGAATCGTCCGTTGTGCCCCGGCACCACGGCTTTCGCGTTCAGATCCGCCGAGGCCTGCGCCGTTTCATCCGGCAGCATGTGGATGTACTTCCAGTCCTGGTCGTACTGGCCGTTTTCCATGATGGCTAAATCCACCTCGCCAAACTGCTCGCCGATGGCCTTAAAGTGCGGGCCGTAGCCGGAATCTCCGCTGTAATAAACCGTCTGCTCTGGCGTGACGAACATAAAGCTGCCCCACAGGGTCCGATCGCGTTTGATGCCGCGCCCGGAGAAGTGGCGCGCCGGCAGAACATGCACCGTCAATTCATCGCTGATGCGTACCGACTGGTTCCAGTCGCGCTCGTCAATAATCTCAGGCTTCATTCCCCAGTAGCGCAGGTGGGATCCCACGCCCAGCGGCGTCACCACGCGCTTCACCTTCGGCAGTAGCGCCCTGATGGTGGCGTAATCCAGATGATCGTAGTGATCGTGCGAGATAATCAGCAGGTCGATTTCCGGCATGCTTTCAGCGCGCCACGGATACTCGCCGGCAAAGGCTTTATTGAGGAACGAGAACGGCGCGGCATAGTTGCCGAGCACCGGGTCAATCAGGATGCGTTTACCCGCGAGCTGCAGGTACCACGAGGAGTGACCCAGCCACACCAGGGTGTCCTGCTCCAGCGGCAGGCTCGCAAGATCGGTTTTCACCAGCGGCAGCGGCTGCGCCGGGCGCGCGTTTTCGGTTTTTTTGGTCAGAAAATCCCACGTCGCGACCAGCATATTTTTGTCGCCGTTATAGCCCGGCGTCGGCAGCGTATTGTGGAATTTACCCTCGCGATACTGTGGGGAGGCCTCCACTTCGGTGAGCTGCTCACCCTGCGGTGGCTGGCCGAATCCGGCATTCAGAACAAACGGTAAACTCGCAGCTGAAGCTATGATCATGATTAACACCACGCAGATGAAGAGAGGTTTTTTCATATCCTGACCCGAAAACGCGCCCCATCCGATAGTTTGCGCGGGGTAAACTTGATTATGAGTGAGTAAGCACTCATTATAGATATGATGATAAAGTCGTCAAGACGTTTTCGATCTTTGACATTCCGCGTTGCAGCGTGTCAAAGCACGTGTTTCAATCAGGGTTTTTACAATTGACAGGGGGAAAAATTTAGTGGCACGTCCGAAGAGTGAAGATAAAAAACAGGCCTTACTGGAAGCCGCAACGGCGGCATTTGCACAGTCAGGTATCGCCGCCTCAACGGCGTTAATCGCCCGTAACGCGGGCGTCGCCGAAGGTACCCTGTTTCGCTACTTTCCCACTAAAGACGATCTGCTGAATGCCCTCTACCTGCACCTGAAGCAGGATCTCTGCCAGGCCATGCTGGCAAACCTCGATCGCACCATCACGCTTCCCAAAGAGCATACCCGCAATATCTGGAACAGCTACGTGGACTGGGGTATTCGTAACCCCGTATCTCATGCGGCTATCCGCCAGATTGGCGTCAGTGAAAAGCTAAGCACCGAAACGGAACAGGCGGTGAAAGAGATGTTCCCCGAACTCCATGAGCTGTGCCGCCGCTCGGTGCGCCCGGTGTTTATGTCGGATGAATTTAAAACGTTTGGCGATGCGCTTTTCTTATCGCTGGCGGAAACCACCATGGAGTTTGCCACCCGCGATCCTTCACGCGCCGTCGATTTTAAAGCGCTGGGTTTTGAGGCCATGTGGCGCGGGCTGGCTCAGGAGGATAGCGATGGACAGTAAATCCTTGCAAGAATACGCAATGCGCGTGGCGCTGGAGATGCCTTTCACCGAACACTGCTGGCCGTTTGGCCCGGAATATGACGTGTTTAAAGTGGGGGGAAAAATTTTCATGCTGATGGCCACCGTCCACGGACGCCCCCACGTCAGCCTGAAGTCCGATCCGGAAAAATCGCTGTTAAACCAGCAGATTTATCGTGGCGTTGAACCGGGTTATCACCTGAACAAAAAACACTGGATTTCCCTTTACGGCACCGACGACGTGACGCCGGAGCTGGTGACCGACCTCATCAATGATTCCTGGAATCTGGTGGTGGATAAGCTGCCGAAAAAAGACCAGAAGTGGATCCGGCCGGTCTGATTGTTCGTCTGAGACGAACAGAGTAAGCGCTCGAATTGCACTTATCTTTTGCCGCTTCGCACGGTAATCTGCTTTCCTTTCGCGCCCGCGAGCGGGCGAATTTCATCACCAGGAGTTGTTATGGATATCATTTCTGTCGCCCTGAAACGCCACTCGACCAAGGCGTTCGACGCAAGCAAAAAACTGACCGCGGAAGAAGCGGAAAAAATCAAAACCCTGCTGCAGTACAGCCCGTCCAGCACCAACTCCCAGCCGTGGCACTTCATTGTAGCCAGCACCGAGGAAGGTAAAGCGCGCGTGGCGAAATCTGCCGCGGGTACCTACGTGTTCAACGAACGCAAAATGCTGGACGCTTCTCACGTAGTGGTGTTCTGCGCGAAAACCGCGATGGACGATGCCTGGCTTGAGCGCGTCGTGGATCAGGAAGAGGCCGACGGCCGTTTCAATACCCCGGAAGCCAAAGCCGCAAACCATAAAGGCCGCACCTACTTTGCCGACATGCACCGTGTGGATCTGAAAGATGACGACCAGTGGATGGCGAAACAGGTTTACCTGAACGTCGGTAACTTCCTGCTGGGCGTGGGCGCGATGGGTCTGGACGCAGTGCCGATTGAAGGCTTCGACGCGGCGATCCTCGACGAAGAGTTTGGCCTGAAAGAGAAAGGCTTCACCAGCCTGGTGGTGGTACCGGTTGGGCACCACAGCGTGGAAGATTTCAACGCCACGCTGCCGAAGTCTCGCCTGCCGCTGAGCACGATTTTGACCGAGTGCTAAACAAAACGGGCCGCTCTGTGCGGCCCGTTACGCTTTACTGATGACCAGCCTTCGATGCGGATGCACGTCGCGATCGTATCCCCAGGCAAACGCAATCCAGCGCTCTTCCAGCTCGGCGTAAGATCTCACCGGTGTTAAGCGCCACTCTTCACCTACCGTACCGTCCGCCACGCTTATCTGATAATTCATGCTGAACGCCCAGTCGATCATGCGTAACCAAAACCGCTGTCCGTCACCGGTTTGCTCGCTGTCAGAAACCACAATGTCGTATTCGCTTAGCACCCACTGGAAGAAGGATTGTGGTAATCCACTGATTACCCGCTGATGGACAGCGCGCGGCGTACGCCAGACCATAACCTGTGTCGCAGCCCCGTGGGGAAAGGTAATTTCTTTATGAAACGTCAACTTAACGGCATACGCCGTATAAGGTTTTGCGTCGTCGGTAGTCACGAGACGATATTCATCGCCGTAGCGCGATTTTAACAGGCGATATCCTGCAGGCAGCATAAATCCGGGCAGGTGGAAATCCATCGTGCCTCGCGCAAGAAACGCTTCGGTATGTTCGACGTTTCGGGAGATAAGGCCTAATTTTTGGCTGAAATCTGCGGAATCAATCATCAGTGGCGACATTGTAGTTTCTCATGGCGTGAGTATAGACGACTTAACACCTCATCGAAATGATGTCGATTCAGTCGACTGGTTTACGTTAAACCCCACCTTACACCTGTCTCATCCACTTAGCAGAGTCGGCTCTTACTCCCTGAAAGCGTCTCGCAAAAAACTTATTTCCCCTGCTCCGCCAGCCATTCCATCGCCCGCTCCCCCGCCTCATCTACCGGCAGATACACCAGCAGCCGCGACCCGTTTCGCGGCGCGGAGTACCAGTACATCTGCTGCAGCGTAAACTCCCCCAGCTCGGGATGGGTAAACAGCTTGAGCTGGTTCTCCACGCCGCGCACGTCGTTGCGCTGGTGCCACAGGGTTTTGAACTCTTCGGACACCGCAAAGAAGCGCGCCAGCTTCGCTTCCCACAGCGGGTCGCCCCGGTGCTCTGCCATCGCCGCGCGGAAATAGGAGACAAATATCGGCAGCACGTCGTCGCGCCTGCCGAGCCGCGCTCGCCACGCGGGGTGGGTGAGAAACAGGTAAATACAGTTGCGGTCTTCCGGTGGGATTTCATTGAAATCCACGCCCATCAGGTGGCCAAAGCTGTCGTTCCACGCCACGATGTCGAAGTTGGGCTTCTGGATGCTGGCAGGTTTTGGCAGCAGGGTATCGAGCAGGCGGCGCGTGCCTTCGCTGATGCCCTCGCAGCAGACCGCCTGCGGCGCTTCGCCCGGCGGCAGACCGGCGAGCACGAAAACGTGCCGGGCTTCGGTCGGCGTACACTGTAAGGCTTTCGCCACGGCCGCCATCACCGCGCCCGACGGATTGACGTCCCTGCCCTGCTCCAGCCAGGTGTACCAGGTCACCCCTACGTCAGCGAGCATCGCCACCTCCTCCCGGCGCAGGCCCGGCGTGCGGCGACGTCCGCTGCGCGGCAGGCCGAGACGCTGCGGATCGAGGCTTTCACGCCGCGCGCGTAAAAATGCCCCCAGCTGTTTTCGGGTGTCATCCTGAAGTGAGACGACGGGTTCAGACATCAAGGCCATAAATCCCCCTGCATGGTAGTGCCAGTACCAGTATAAGCAAGAACTGGTACCCGTTTATCAGATGGTTGATGCTACGACCATCTGATGAATGACGCAATGGAGATCCCATGAATACGTCAGTTGTTTCACCGGGCCGCGCAGGCCTGATATTGCTCTTAACCGGACAGATGCTGCCGATGATTGATACCTCAATCACCAACGTGGCGCTGGACGCCATCACCCACTCGCTGCACGCCACCGCCACCGAGCTGGAGCTGATTGTCGCCCTCTACGGCGTGGCCTTCGCCGTCTGCCTGGCGCTCGGCAGCAAGCTGGGGGATAACTTTGGCCGTCGACGCCTGTTTATGTGGGGCGTCGCGAGCTTTGGCCTGGCCTCGCTGCTGTGCGGAATGGCGGGGAACATTGAACAGCTGCTGGCCGCGCGCATCGTTCAGGGGGCGGGAGCCGCGCTGATCATGCCGCAAATTCTTGCCACGCTGCACGTGACGCTGAAAGGTACCGCCCACGCAAAAGCCATCAGCCTGTTTGGCGGCATCGGTGGGATTGCGTTTATCGTCGGGCAAATGGGCGGCGGCTGGCTGGTATCGGCGGATATCGCCGGGCTGGGCTGGCGCAACGCCTTCTTTATCAACGTGCCGATCTGTCTGGTGGTGCTGGCGCTGAGTCGCCATTTCGTACCCGAAACCCGCCGCGATACGCCGTCACGCATCGACTGGCCGGGCACCGTGCTGCTGGCGATCGTGCTTTGCTGCCTGCTGTTCCCGATGGCGCTCGGCCCCCAGTGGCACTGGTCGTGGCCGCTGAAGGTGATGCTGCTCGCCATTATCCCGCTGGCCTGGCTGATGGCGCTGAACGCGCGCAAAAAGGAGCGTGAGAATGCCCACCCGCTGATCCCTCCGCGCCTGCTGCAGCTTCGCAGCGTTCGCTTTGGCATATTGATTGCGATGCTCTTTTTCAGCGTCTGGTCCGGGTTTATGTTCTGTATGGCGCTGACCATGCAAACCGGTCTGGGGATGGCGCCGTGGCAGTCCGGAAACAGTTTTATCGCGCTGGGCGTAACTTACTTTATTTCGGCGTGGTTCGCGCCGCGGCTGATTGCTCGCTACAGCACCAGTACCATTCTGCTGACCGGTCTGGCGATCCAGATTGTCGGCCTGCTGGCGCTGATCGCCACGTTCCGCGTCTGGGGAATGGAGAATACCACGCTGACGCTAGCGCCCGCGACCGGGCTGGTCGGCTACGGGCAGGCGCTGATCGTGAACAGCTTCTACCGCATCGGGATGCGCGATATTCAGCCTGACGACGCCGGGGCCGCGAGCGCCATTCTCAGCACGCTGCAGCAGGCCGCGCTGGGGCTTGGCCCGGCCATTTTTGGCGCGATTTTGCTGCACGCGCTGCAGAACCACCACGGAGATTACACCCAGGCGGTGAACGTCTTCCTGATGGTGGAAACGGTCATGATGGTGGTGCTCGCCCTGGCGACGCTGCGCATCCGCCATCGCCTGTGCCTGCCGGTGGTGAAGGTCTGCCAGGCCACCAAATAAGCCCGTGAATTTGCATAATAGATCCGCAGCCGCCATTATGGGGCTGCATCAATAAAGGAGACGTTATGCAGGAATTAATTGCTCAGGTTGAAGAGTTAGGCATTGAAATTAATCACACCACCTCTTTAGTGATTATCTTTGGTATTATTTTTCTTACCGCCATCATCGTTCATTTTATTCTGCACAAAGTGGTGCTTCGCGCGTTCGAAAAACGCGCGCAGGCCAGCAGCCATTTGTGGCTGCAGATCATTACCCAGAATAAATTATTTCACCGTCTGGCCTTCACCCTTCAGGGGATAATCGTCAACGTCCAGGCGGTACTGTGGCTGCAAAAAGGCAGCGAAGCGGCGGAAATTCTCACGACATGCGCAAAGCTGTGGGTGATGGTGTATGCCCTGCTCTCCTTCTTCTCGCTGCTGGACGTGATTTTTAATCTGTCGCAGAAAATGGCCACCGCATCACAGCTGCCGCTGAAAGGGATTTTCCAGGGCATCAAGCTGGTAAGCGCCATCCTGGTGGGGATTCTGATTATCTCCCTGCTGATCGGCCAGTCGCCGGCGATTCTGATAAGCGGTCTCGGCGCCATGGCCGCCGTGCTGATGCTGGTGTTTAAAGACCCGATACTGGGTCTGGTGGCGGGGATTCAGCTTTCCGCCAACGACATGCTCAAGCTCGGCGACTGGCTGGAGATGCCGAAATACGGTGCCAACGGCACGGTGACGGACATCGGTCTGACCACCGTTAAAGTACGCAACTTCGATAATACGATTACAACCATTCCGACGTGGGCGCTGGTCTCCGACGCCTTTATCAACTGGAGCGGCATGTCGGCCTCCGGCGGGCGACGCATTAAGCGCAGCCTGAACATTGATACCACCAGCATTCATTTCCTCGACGAGCAGGAACAGCAGAAACTCATTCAGGCGAAGCTGCTGAAGCCCTATCTGGCCGCGCGACATGAGGAAATTAACCTGTGGAATCAGAAGAACGGTGAAGGGGAGTCGGTATTAAACCTGCGTAAGATGACCAATATTGGCACCTTCCGCGCCTACCTGAATGAATATCTGCGCAACCATCCCCGTATTCGCAAAGATATGACGCTGATGGTGCGCCAGCTCGCGCCTGATGCGAATGGTTTGCCGATTGAAATATATGCCTTCACCAACACGGTGGTCTGGGCAGAATATGAGGAGATTCAGGCCGACATCTTCGACCATATTTTCGCGGTAGTGGATGAATTTGGGCTGCGTATTCACCAGTCGCCAACCGGGAACGATATTCGCTCCCTGGCGGGCGGTATCGCCAGATAATCCGTTTCGGACACCGGGCGTGAAGGCAGGTGCGGTCTGGTGTGGTGCGGTCTGGTGCCCTCACCCCGACCCTCTCCCACCGGGAGAGGGAGAAAACCGCGCTACTTTTTGCGCGAGAGCTTAAAGGCAATAAACAGGAACACCACCCACACCGGCAGCAGCATCGCCGAAAGGCGCATCTCATCCATGGTGCACATCAGCACCAGAATCAGCCCCAGGAACGCGATACAGATGTAGTTCCCCGCAGGATAAAGCAGCGCCTTAAACTGCGTCTCGCGTCCCTTGCGGCGCATCGCGGCGCGAAAGCGCAGGTGCGCGAGGCAAATCATGATCCAGTTCAGCAGCAGCGTGGCGACAACCAGCGCCATCAGCAGGCCAAAGGCCTCTTTCGGCAGCAGATAGTTAATCAACACCACCATCGAGGTGATAGCGCCGGAAAGGAACAAGGAATTCACCGGCACGCCGCGACGGCTGACGCGGGTGAGGAACTTCGGCGCGTTGCCCTGCACGGAGAGGCCAAACAGCATGCGGCTGTTGGAGTAAACGCCGCTGTTATAGACCGACAGAGACGCCACCAGAATGACGAAGTTCAGCGCCGAGGCCACCAGGTTGCTGTTCATGTCATGGAAAATCATCACGAACGGACTGCTGTCGGACTTCACTTCCACCCACGGATAGAGCGCCAGCAGCACCACCAGCGAGCCGATGTAGAACAGCAGAATACGGTACACCACCTGGTTGACCGCTTTTGGAATGCTTTTATGCGGGTCGCGCGCTTCCGCGGCGGTAATGCCAATCAGCTCTAGTCCACCGAAGGAGAACATGATCACCGCCAGGGAGAGAATCAGCCCTTTCCAGCCGGTCGCCAGGAAGCCGCCGTGCTGCCACAGGTTGTCGATCGTGGCGCGCTCGCCGCCGTGGCCGGAGAACAGCAGCCACAGGCCAAAGCCGATCATGCCGATAATCGCCAGCACCTTGATCAGCGCAAACCAGAACTCGGTTTCGCCATACAGGCGCACGTTGACGAGGTTAACGGCGTTAATAATGATGAAGAAGGCCGCCGCCCAGATCCACGTCGGCACGTCCGGCAGCCAGTACTGCATGTAAATGCCTGCGGCGGTCAGCTCCGCCATCCCCACCAGCACGAACATGACCCAGTAGTTCCAGCCGGACAGGAAGCCTGCAAACGGGCCCCAGTATTTATAAGCAAAGTGCGCGAAGGAGCCTGAAACCGGCTCTTCAACGACCATCTCGCCAAGCTGGCGCATGATCAGGAAGGCAATAATCCCGGCGATACCGTAACCCAGCAGAACCGCCGGGCCAGCCATCTGAATAGCGGGGCCGATGCCGAGAAACAGCCCGGTACCGATCGCGCCGCCAAGGGCAATTAACTGAATGTGTCGATTTTGCAAACCACGTTGCAGCGTCGGATTCTGATCCGACGAGGCTTCAGCGCTACCATGGCCTGAAGCGGATGACGCGTCTTTCACGTCCTACCCCTGTCTCTTTTTTAGAAGGGGCACGTTTTAACACTTCATGCTGGAGGTAGCAAGGGATTGGGGCATCCCTGCCCCGGATAACGAGATGGAACGCTTAAAACGCGTAGCCAACCGAGACCTTAAAGGTGCGCGGTTCGCCCTGCGTAATATAGGTACCGGAATCGTCCACGCTGGCCCAGTAGTTTTCATTGGTCACGTTGTCGATGCCCGCGCGAACCGTCATCTGGTTTTCATTGTTGTTCACCGCGAAGCGATAGCGCATCCCCAGATCCAGCGTGGTGTAGCTGTCCAGCTTTTTGGTGTTTGCCAGGTCAGCGTACTGCGCGCCGGAGTGGTTCACGCGGGCGGTGGCGGTCAGGCCATCAATCGGCTTGATGTCGTACTCCGCGCCCAGCACGGCGTAAAAGTTCGGAATACCGATCGCATCGTTGCCCTGATTCACACCATTTTTGGTTTTGGTCAGCTCGGCCTGCAGCCAGGTGGCGCTGGCGTTCAGACGCATCCCCAGCATTGGCTCACCGAAGACGTTCAGCTCCACGCCACGGTTACGCTGTTCAGCGTCAAGGCCGTAGTGACCGCTGTCGTCGAGGATCGCCGACGGCATTTTGATTTCGAACAGCGCAAGCGATCCGCCCACGCGGCCAAAGTCCGCCTTCACGCCCACTTCGTTCTGCTTAGAGTGAACGATACCGGTGCTCTGGCCGTAGTTGGTGGCGGTGTTAGGCGCGGTTTTGCCCGGCTGCAGCGCTTCGGTGTGGTTAGCATAGAGGGAGATCGCCTCCCACGGCTTGTAGACCACGCCGTAGGTGGGCATCCAGCGGCTGCCGTCGAAGCCGTCCGCCGCGTTTTCCGCACCGGTGATTTTGTTATACCCGCGAATGACCACCTTCTGGTGGCGCGCGCCCGCGGTGAACAGCAGCTTGTCGTCCAGCACGCCCAGCGTATCGCTCAGCAGCCAGCCCTGCGTACGGGTGCGCCCGCTGGTCAGCGGATCGCTGTACTTCCCGCCAGAGCCGTTGAAGTTGGTGCTGTCCGGCATGTCGACGCCGGTATTGTGATAGATGTTGGTGGTCGGGTTATCCTTCGCCGCCGACATTTTCCACGCGATTTTTTCGTTTTTGGTCATCGCCGAATAGCCAACGTTGACCTTGTGCGAGACGAAGCCCGTAGTGAAGTTACCGCGAACGCCCGCCATGCCGCTGACGGAATCGCTGATGCGGTTGGTATCCAGGCGGCTGACCGTTGCCTTGCCGCTTTTATCCACCAGCTTCGGCGCGCTGTAGGTGCCTTCCTCGTGCGCGTGCTGCGCGCCCAGACCGGTATAGGCCGTCCAGCCGTCGGTGATGTCGTACTCGCTGCGCCACATCCCAAATTCGTTTTCGATGTTGCTATAGGCCCACTTCTGCGAGAAGTTGCGATCGTTTTTCGGCGGCTCGGGTACGAAATCCACCGCGGAAATATTGACGCTGGTCGGGCTGCCGTGGAAGGTTTTCTTCTGATAGCCCAGATCCAGCGAGGTGCGGAAGCGGTCGCCCGTGTAATCGAGACCGGTAGAGAGCAGCGTGGTGCGGCGGCGATCGTTCGCAATACCGGTTTCCCCTTCGCGATGGACCAGGTTCACCCGCGCGCCAAACTGGTCGCTGTCGCCGTAGCGACGGCCCGCGTCGAGCGTGGTGCCAAACTGGGAATCCGAGGTGTAGTCCACGCCGACCTTCGCCTGCGGGAGTTCGCCCGCGTGTTTTGGCTCAAGGTTGATCATCCCGCCCACGCCGGAGCTTGCCGCGCCGTTCATCAGCGAGTTTGCCCCTTTGAAGATCTCTATGCGGTCAACCATCTGGGTATCCACCACCTGGCGCGGCAGCACGCCGGACAGGCCACCGAAGGTCATGTCGTCGCCGTCAAACTTCAGGCCACGGATGCGGTAGGTCTCCGCGCTGTTGCCGTACCCCTGAACGAACTGCACGCCCGCGTCGTTCGCGACGACATCGGCAATAGTTTTCGCCTGCTGATCTTCCACCAGCTTCGAGGTGTAGCTGATGATGTTGAACGGCACGTCCATGGCGTTTTGCTGGCCCAGCATCCCCATGCGCCCGCCGTTCGCCACCTGTCCGTCAAGAAAGGCCGGTACCAGCTGGTCGCCGCCGGGTTTGAAATCGCTGGCTGGTGCAGCCTGGACAACGAGGGTGTCCTCTTTTTGATCGTCCGCCGCGAAGGCGGAATGTGTCACCGCGCCAACGGCGAGCGCCAGCAGCGTTTTGTGCATGATGGTGTTGTTCATAGTTAACTCATTTTAAAGTGCGCGCAAAAATGACCCGTTGTCGGGCCTTAGAATGTATTGGGTGCAATGCAAATGAGAACTATACGCATTATCTATGTGTTAGCAAGTGTAACCGCGTACATAAGGGGGCGTGACGGGAAAAAAAGGGGGAACAACCGCCCCGCTGCGGGGCGGTGACTATCACAAAACGCGCGCGATACCTGCAACATCAATACGCACCGCCGTGCCCGGGTTCCAGCCAGGCTGACTGACGGTCTTGAGGATAACGGGCTGCGCATACCCAGCTAACCCAAGGGTGAGGGTCGACAGCTGGCCGGTGAAGTCCACATCAAGAATTGAGATCGGGCTTTCATGCGCTGCACATGCCGTCACGCGTAATTGTTCAGGGCGCATCATTACCCTGCCCTCTCCTGTCGCATGCGCGTTGTCCGTCGGCACTTCGCCCAGCGCGCACACGGCATACCCGGCAGCGAGCCGAGCAGGCAGGATCACGGCATCGCCAAGAAACAGCGCCGTCTCTTCGTCAACGGGACGGGTGTAGACGTCATAAGGCGTGCCGACCTGCGTGAAGCGTCCGGAGCGCATCACGGCAACCTGCGTGGCAAAGGACAACGCTTCGTTCTGATCGTGGGTGACCAGAATCGAGGCTACGCCCGCTTCGGCCAGCAGATCGGCCGTTGCCTTACGCGTCATGGCGCGCAGGCCGGTATCCAGCGCCGAGAACGGTTCATCCAGCAGCATCAGGGAAGGACGCTGGGCCAGCGCGCGGGCAAGCGCCACGCGCTGCTGCTGTCCGCCGGAAATCTCGTGGGGCCAGTGCGTTGCGAGCTGCCTGTCCAGAGAAACCATCTCCATCAGCGCCTCAACGCGCTGGCGCTTCTCGTGGCGGGTGCCGTCCAGCCCCCAGGCAATGTTGTCTGCCACGTTGAGGTGCGGGAACAGCGCGCCCTCCTGAGGCACGAAACCGATTCGGCGCAGGTGGGCGGGAACAAAACTGTGTTCATCAAACAGCGTTCTCCCCTGCATGACAATGCGCCCGGTGTCAGGCGTTTCGAACCCGGCAAGAATACGCAGCAGCGTGGTTTTCCCCGACCCGGACGGCCCGACAATCGCCGTCCTGCTGCCCGGCGCCACGCTCAGGTTTAAGCTCTCAAGCACCTGCACATCAGAAAACGATTTAGAAATGGCGGTTAATTCAAGCATGTCATAGCCCTGCAATTTTTTTCGACTGCATGTAGAGAATGGCGGTCAGCGGGAGTGAAATCAGGATCATCAGCATCGCGTAAGGCGCGGCGGCCACATAGTCAATTTCACTGGTCAGCGCCCAGAATCCGGTGGAGAGCGTACGCGTGCCCAGCGGAGAGAGCAGCAGCGTGGCGGTCAGCTCGTTGCTGACGCCGAGGAAAACCAGCGCGGCCCCCGCCGCCGCACCCGGTGCGGCCAGCCGCATCGTGACGCTCCAGAGCGCCTTCGCGGGCGTGCTGCCCAGGCTTCGCGCCACGTTTTCCAGCTCGACCGGCGCCTGCGCAATCCCCGCCCGCAGGTTGATGAGCGCGCGGGGCATAAACATCAGCAGGTAGGCCAGGAACAGGGTGATTTCCGTCTGGTAAATGGGGCGGGCGTAATGAATGGTGACGGTGACCAGCGCCAGGGCCGTGACGATGCCCGGCAGTGAACTGGTGATATAGATGCACCCTTCCAGCATCCGGAAGATACGGTGCGGATAGCGGATACCGAGCCACGCGATGGGGATCACGCACGCCGTCGTCAGGAGCGCACCGCCCACGCCGAGCATCAGCGTCTGGCGCAGGGAGTGCCAGAGATCGGCGCTCATCCAGTTTTGCACACCGCCGAGCCAAATCCAGCGACACAGGACAATTAGCGGCACGCCCAGCGCCAGCACGATCAGCACGATGAAAAACAGCTGGCCCAGCGCGGCGGCCGCAGGCTTCAGCGGCCAGCGTTTCTGTTCACGTGCGGCCCCGGCGCCAATGCGCGCATAGCGTGCTTTGCCGCGCGTTACGCCTTCCAGCATCAGGATAGCCAGACAGCACAAGGCCAGCACGCCCGCCAGCATGTTCGCCGCCGGGCCGCTGAAGGTAGACTGGAACTGGTCATAAATTGCCGTGGTGAAGGTATCAAAGCGGATCATCACGTACAGGCCATATTCCGCCAGCAGGTGCAGCGCCACCAGCAGCGCGCCGCCGCAGATAGCCAGCTTGAGCTGGGGCAGCACCACGCGGAAAAAGACCCGCCACGGCGGCGTACCCAGCGAAGCGGCGACATCTTCAAGCGTCGGGTCAAGACGACGCAGCACCGCCGCAACCGGCATATAGATAAACGGGTAGTACGCAAGAACGGAGAGGAACACGCCCGCAGAGAGCCCGTGCATGGACGGGACAGCGCTCACCCAGGCATAGCTTTGCACAAACGCAGGGATCGCCAGCGGGGCGACCGCCAGTGCAGACCAGATCCCTCGCCCGGCAAGCTGCGTGCGCTCTGTGAGCCAGGCGATTGCCACGCCCGTCACGATACACAGCGGAACCGCTAAAGCCGTCAGCCACAGCGTGTTGCTGAGTAGCTCAGCCACGCGCGGGCGAAACACCAGCGCCTTAATGGTTTCCCAGCCGGTCTCAATGCCAATGGCAATGATAAAACCCAAAGGCAGAAGCGCCATTAATGAAAACAACACAGCTAACGCAACCATCGGCAGTGCAGGACGCCTGCGGGCAGGCTCCTGCACTCTGTTTTTTCCGATGTCGAGACTCAGACCAGACATAAGACGTTCACTTCACTCTCAGGATCACAGCAGACCGGCTTGCGTCATCAGCTCGATAACTTTTTTACTGTTGAGCGTTGAAGGTTCAACTTTCGGCGCATCAAGATCTTTCAGCGGAACCAGTTTCGGGTTTGAGGCCGCGTTCACGCCCACCGCATACTCAAAGGCGTTGTTGGTACGCAGGCTTTCCTGGCCTTCTTTACCGGTAATGTATTTGATGAAGGCCTGCGCCTGCGCTTTGTGTTTGCTGGACGCCAGCACGCCGCCGCCGGAGAGGCTCACGAACGCGCCAGGATCCTGGTGTTTGAAGTAGTAGAGCTGGGTGTTTTTGCTGTTTTCACCGGTTTTGGACTGATCGACAAAACGGTAGTAGTGATAAATCACGCCGCCATCAATCTGACCGGCATTGACCGCTTTCATCACGGTGCTGTTGCCTTTATAGGCAACGAAATTGGCTTTCATCGCCTTGAGCCATTCCAGGGTGGCCTTCTCGCCTTTCAGAGCCAGCATCGCGCTCACGATGGCCTGGAAATCCGCGCCTGACGGTGATGCCGCCCAGCGGCCTTTCCACTCGGGCTTAGCCAGATCCATCAGCGATTTAGGCAGCTGCTGTTCGTTCAGCTTCTCCGGGTTATACACAAATACCGTGCTGCGGGCGGCAATGCCGATCCAGCGGCCGTGCGCTGGACGATATTCCGCCGGTACCTGCTTCAGAGTGTCTGCATCCAGCGGCGCAAACAGGTTGGCATTATCCACCAGCACCATTGACGGCGAGTTTTCCGTCAGGAATACGTCGGCCGGTGACGCGCTGCCTTCCTGAACCAGCTGGTTACCCAGCTCGCTGTCATCGCCATTACGCAGAGTGACTTTAATGCCGGTTTCTTTGGTAAAACCGTCAACCCACGACTTCACCAGGTTTTCGTGCTGCGCGTTATAAACAACGATACCTTCGTTGTTATCGGCGGCAACCGCTTGTGTGGAAAGGAAAAGGGATGAAGACAACAAGGCAAGCGAGAAGCAGGACAGCAGGCGAGAATTCATGAACATATCCTTTATAGACCAACGGGATTAACGACTCATAGCTTTGTGGGACAGGATTAAAGCATACAACAACGCTAATGATAATTAGTATCAATCCAGTTTACGCGTAAAAGTGTAAAATTTCATTATCGCGGGATTTGGAATGATAAAAATCCAGATGGGAAAGACAGTTCAATTCAAAATTAAGAAAACCTTAAGACTAGCCGGAAGAAAAATTCCTTAGCCTTCTATTTATTATTGCGACATTTAATGCACAGGTTAACAACTCTCCCGCCAGAGAAGCGGGAGAATATAATGCAGTATGTTATTTATCGATTAAATTAAAATCACCTTGGTTATATCTTTCCCCCTGGATATTGTCAGGCGTAAAGATATGCTCAACGAACTTAATATCAGAATCGGAAAGATTCAGGCTGACCGCCCCCGCATTGTCCTGTAAATGCGCTATTTTTCGAGCCCCCGGAATGGGAACAATGTCCTCTCCTTTACTCATCACCCACGCGAGAGCCAGCTGTGCGAGGGAACAACGGTATTTATCTGCGACATCCTGCAGTTGCTCGAGCAGCAGCTGGTTTTTCTGCATCGCTGCTTGCTGGAAGCGAGGCAGGTTTCGCCGAAAATCATCCTCGCCGAAGCCGGAACCGTCTGTGATTTTCCCGGTTAAAAACCCGCGTCCCAACGGGCTATAGGGCACAAACCCAACGCCCAGCTCGCGGCAAGCGTTAAGAATGCTTTCCTCCGGTTCGCGAGTCCAGAGCGAATATTCAGTTTGAACGGCGGTAATCGGATAAATTTTGCAGGCCCGGCGTAACGTGTCGGCTGACACCTCTGAAAGCCCGATGTGGCGAATTTTTCCTTCCTTGATTAAATCAACCATTGTTCCCACAACGTCTTCAACAGGTACCGACGGGTCTACGCGATGCTGATAGAGCAGATCGATAGTCTCGATATTGAGACGTTTAAGAGAACCTTCTACCGCTTCACGAATAAGTTCAGGACGGCTGTCAACGCCTACCATACGCTCCAGCCCCTGCCCGGAGGGAAGGATGCGAAAACCAAATTTTGTCGCAATCTGTACCTTATCGCGCATGCCTTTAATCGCTTTTCCGACCAGGACTTCATTATCATAGGGACCATAGACTTCCGCGGAATCAAGGAAGGTGACGCCCAAATCCACCGCCGCATGAATGGTTTTGATCGCCTCCGATTCTTCGGCGCCACCATACGCAAAACTCATCCCCATACAGCCCAATCCCAATGCTGACACCTGGAATTTATCTTTTCCCAGATAACGTGTTTTCATCTTATATTCCTCTTTTGATAAATCGCAGGAAATATATACTTCCATTCCTAACGGATAACAATTAGTATATTTTTAATGCAGTATTTTATGAGAATTAACAATGAAAAACGCACCAGAGTTGCAACATATAGAAATATTACTTCTTATTGTAAAACATGGAAGTTTTCGTAAAGCCGCAAAAGAATTAAATGTTTCAGCGCCAACGTTAACGGTCACTATAAATAATCTTGAAGAAAAACTTGGAGTTAGACTTTTAAATCGTTCCACCCGAAGCTTGTCTTTGACTGCCGTCGGTAAAGCGTTTCTTGACGATGTGATGCCTGTCCTGAATGACTACAGGCGCGTCATTGATAATCTTAATGATTACAAAGAAAAACCAGAAGGCGTCATCAGAATCAACTTACCCCGGATCGTGGTTGATCTCTTTTTTCAAAGCCACTTCGTTAAGTTCAAAAAGGATTACCCAGATATTAATCTGGCGTTATTCACCACCGACAGAAAAATAAATATTATTGATGCAGGTTTCGACGCCGGAATACGTTATACACAAGATGTCCCTAAAGATATGGTTGCCATTCCATTTGGAGGCAAGATGTCTCTTATTCCCGTTGCCAGCCCTGATTTCCTGAAGAAATCAGGCAAGCCTGACTCACCAAAAGATCTGGTAAAATTCAGGTGCATCAATCGCTGTTTTCCTGATGGACAGCTGTATCGCTGGGAGTTTAGGGATCCACAAGGGGAAACAATGCAGGTATCTGTTCATGGCGATCTGGTTGTAGATTCAGACGCGGCAATGATCCAGGCTGCTGAATATGGGTTAGGGATTGCGTTTGTTTATGAGAATCTGGTTGAGGATAAAATTAGCGAAAACAAGCTTGTCCGTTTGCTACCTGATTATACCTATCCCACTGATAATTTTTGCGTTTATTACCCGAGCCGAAAACATCTGCCAGCACCGCTGAGAGCCTTCATAGCATGGGTGAAGTCGATGAATAGAGACGTGCGTTGAGATGAAATGGCACGCCCTGTAGGATTCGAACCTACGACCTACGGCTTAGAAGGCCGTTGCTCTATCCAACTGAGCTAAGGGCGCACTGAAAAGCGTGAACTTCGCGGTGGTGAAACGCGAAGAATTATACGGTCAATGGCAGGTGAGTCAATGCCTTTTCCGTTTTCCACGGCAATTACCGCTAGCCGATTGTAAATACGGCTATTTTCTCAACATTCTCCCCTGTTTCACCGTAAAATTTAGCGCTGCGAAAAGGCTTAGTTGCATTTAAGTAACGCCTGCTGTTTTCCTGAACGTCAGCTCGTCACACTAGAGTCAGGTATCCCGGCCGCCTGGAGGCTGACAGACAACAGGACAATGGAGTGACAGCGCAAAACCCGATCGATACGCCCCCCCGGTTACAGTACATTTCTCAGGACATCGTCGGCATTAAGCTAGAGCCCATCGTCGCCCTTTCCTCCATGCGCCATGTTGGCGTGGAGGTACTTAGCGTTCTGTCCGACACGCGGCACAGCGAGGACTTTTTTTGCGATCGGTCCGCAGACTGGTCGATAACGCTGCTTGAAGCACAGCTTGCCGCGTTAAAAAAACCGCCGCACGGTCATAACCTTTTTATTAATCTGCCGATAACCGTCCTGACAGAGCCTGCGTCTTTTCAGCGACTTATCCGGTTGCCCGGCGTGCCGCTCAATATTGAGATTGTCGACCTCGCGTCCTTTTTGGCGCTGCCCGTCGCGCAAAAGCAGCATGCGGTTCAGAATCTGCAGCAGCTTCGCAGACAGGGACACGCTATCTGGCTGGATGACGTGGATGACGTCTTAGTGCAGTCGTTTTTATCCTGCCGACTCCCGTTAAGCGGCATCAAAATAGATAAGGAAGCATTCTGGCGTTTACGCGACACCCCTGCGCTGAGGCAACTGGTTTCCCTTTGCTTTCAGCTGGCCGGGAAAGTGCTTATCGAAGGTATTGAGACTGAACGCGATCGTACCTGGGCACTGCAGGCAGGCGCAGATCTCGGCCAGGGGTATTACTGGCCGTCCTGGACATGGCCGGAGGATTAAAAAGCCATTTCCAGGAGGGAGACCATGCGAATGACAGTGCGCCGTTACCGGCGGCGGCGTACAGGAAGTGATGCACTGGGATTTACGCGCTCACCTTTTGCTCCCCCCTTTTTCGACCGGCTCGAATTTTTGAGCCAGTCCATCAGCCAGCCCCGCAAAACAGACGCCCCGTTTATCCTTCTGGTGACGGAGGATCACTACCTGCGCACCGGTTTTCTCAACGGGCAGTTTCCCCTGAGCAGCTGCTGCGACTACGCCACGCTGGACGACGCCCTTATCGCTCAGACCCAGTGGCCCTCAGCCCGTCTGGTCGTGGATATAGAAAGCCGGTCCACGGGGCTGCTGGAGAGACTGGATCAGTTGAGACGGCATAGCCTGTTTCCTCCGTTCCTGACGCCGTGGCTGTTAGTCCGGACCGATAATTACGACACCCGCCTCTTCTGCAAAGCGGCAGGTCCCTTTCATGTGCTCGAACGTCAGCTGAACGCCGCCGCGCTCCAGCACAGCCTGCTGGATCCCCTCCCTCCGCCGGGTACCGAGAAAGACTGGTTCTCGCGCAATGAATGGCCCATCCTGCAGGAGCTCTCACGGGGCAAGACGCTGCGTCAGATTGCCCTGATGCAGAATCGACCCTATAGCCGCATTATCTATCGTCTCAGCTGCATCCTGCTAAAGCTGGGGCTAAGCCATCGCCAGGAATTGCTGCATCTTCTTAATAACCTCTCAGACTGCACGTTTTCACTCACGTCCTAACCCCTTATTTCCTAAAGCGGTTTAGGAATTTACTTACCAATTGCGTTGCATAAATGTTAATTTTTAACAATAAAATCGAATTTATAACTATTCCTAATTTATGGGCGTAAACCTTGTGAAATGCCATAAATTGAATGAACGGCAGCACTTTCCTCCATCCGTTAAGCGAATGCAGAAGGCGTTAACAAGATGATAATGATGTAAAAACAAGCAGCTTAGCGACAACGGTCGGGAGTAAAAAGCGAAGCAGGTAGCATGTTCTCCTGTACGACAGACGCCGTTATTCGGATCAACGTTAGCACTTTCAGATGAAGGTATGACGGCCTGCGAGGGCAATTTTTAACCTCACTTTTGTGGGTACGTCCCTCTTAAAGAGGTGTATTTTTGTTAACAATTAATCAACATACAGAGATATCTGTTATTTTTTGTTATTACATAAAGATGAAAATATGCGGTAAATGAGATAACAGGATATTTCCGCTAATTTTAAAAAAATAGCGATTCAGATCCAGAAGATAATACAAACCAATACCCTCATATTAATTTACAGGGTTTTCGGAAAAAACTTACCCTGTATAATAAGATGCGTATCAAATATGAATAAGAAAAACCTTTTTGCCAACACCAGCCTAATGAGATGACCGCGCTGAGGCATAGTTCTTTTCATTACGTAAACAAGGATGCTTTCGCTCTTTCCAGGGAAATACTACGGTATAGGGATCTGCACTTTATATCCTTCCGGCATTTCGAGAGTTTTACCAAACTCTGCATAACGCTTTTAACAATCTGAGGCATTAAAAATGAAACCGGCATCCGTTATCATTATGGACGAACATCCTATCGTCAGAATGTCGATAGAAGTCCTGCTACAGAAAAATAAGAATATCATAGTCAAGCTCAAGTCTGGCGATAGCCATGAAGTCCTTGACTGTATCCGCAATCACCCTATCGATCTGGTGATCCTTGACATTGAACTCACGGGCACGGATGCTTTCGCTTTACTTAAGAGAATCAGAAACTTAAACAAAGACATTAAGGTTCTGTTCCTCTCGTCTAAATCAGAGTTATTTTACGCGGGTCGCGCTATTCGCGCCGGGGCAAATGGCTTCGTCAGTAAACGAAAAGATTTAGGGGAGATCTACAACGCCGTAGAAATGATCCTGATGGGCTATTCTTTTTTCCCATCGGAAACGCTGAACTTTATAAACCATTTGGGTTCAGGGAAAGGGATGGCAGTGGATATGCCATTATCGAATCGCGAGGTTACGGTATTACGGTATCTGGCGAATGGATTATCCAACAAGGAAATTGCTGAACAGCTGCTATTAAGCAACAAAACCATTAGCGCGCATAAATCCAATATTTATTCCAAGCTAGGCGTGCAAAGCATCGTGGAATTAATTGATTACGCCAAAGCCCACGAACTGCTATAACCTGAATTCACTCCCTGCAGTTTATCTGAGCTGCAGGGAGTGCGGTCAGTGCTAATTATAGTTAATCATGAAGGTGGCATCCGCATCGGCACGTCCGGGCTGAGGGTTATCGGCAGTGGCAATATAATTGGCATAAAACGACAATATCGCATTCCCCTGCGCATCAACCGAGACCGGCTGGCTGGCCTGCTGGAGAGCCAGACGCGTTTTATCCGCATCCCTGATCTCGACGGCGACGTGGCTCGCTGTACTGGCGTCATTCAGCGCCAGCAAGCCGCTATTGCTCCCGTCGGCTTTCCCCGAAAACGTAATGGACGCCGCGCCCGGCGGGCAGCCGGTCAGCTTCAGCGTAAACGGCATAGGCTGCGTGCGGCTCCCGGTGGTGCTGAGCTGTTTCGTGGGCCAGGTGCCCAGCGGGACGGCCTTGTCGCTGTCGCTGCCCTCGGCAACGCAGGTAAAATCGACAATATTGCCGTAGAGCCGAATGTTAATCTCGCCCAACGCGGTGTCCGCCTGAGCCTGTGTGCAAAGCGCAAGGAGCGCCACGGTGATAAAACGGATCCCGTTTCGCATATCGGCTCCTTAGTCGTAATCCACGCGCAGATATCCGCGCGAGGTGAAGCGCCCTTCCGCCGGCTTATTGCCCGTCACGCTCACCGGCCAGACCCGGATCCCCACCTGCGCCTGCGCGCTGTCGTCGAGGCGGAACGGAATTTTGCTCGTCAGGTTGTTGGGCGTGAGCGGTGCCCCGCTTTCGTTGGCAATGATGAACCCCACGTCCGGGTTATCCGACACCAGCACATTATCAGAGACTTTTTCCGCCTCGACGCGCATCGTCAGCATGGCGTTCGCCTCCACGTTGGTGCATTTGATCGCAATGGTTTTGCTTTGCGATGAGACGCCCTCCGGCTTGTTACCCACGCCCGCTTTGCTGAACAAGGAGGCGCCAATGTCGCCGAAATCAAACTCCACCACGTTACCGGCATTAATGGCGCAGCTTTGCGGCACCTGAATGGTTCCGCTGTAGCTGATGGTATAGACCGGCGTGGTTAACGGATCGGATGAAGTTGTGGTGACGTAGACGCGGAACATGGTGGCACGCGGGATCACCACCATGTTGATAAAACGCCGGGTCACCTTAAGACGGAAGACAAGGCTGGAGTCCTGAACGCCAAACGGTTTGTTTTTGGAGACGTTAGGATGGCTCCCCATCTGGATATAGCTTTTTGGCGGGTAAAACACGCCAGCATAGCTGTCCGTGATTTTCATTGCCCCATCCAGATAGTCGTTAAGCTTCAGATATTGATAGCCATCGCTCGTTCCCGTTACCGGGTAGTCGGTCACATAGCTACGCTTGGTGGTATTCCCGACGGTGCCCTTCGGGCAAACGGCATTCACCCCTACCCACTGCGATTTCTCGCTGAGCGTCACGACCTGCCCAATCTGGTTATTCGAGCTGTTGAATTTATCCGTCAGGTCGTAATGCACCTCCGTCGGCACGCCTTTTTCATTGACGCACACGGTCGCCAATGCGTTGGTCGCGGGCAGTAACGCCAGCAGCGACAGGGCAAAGATTTGGGTTTTAATCACAGCCGATCCCCTTAAGTGTGATTGCCTGTTGCAGGCTCTGTTCAGACAAGCTGTAAGGTGCGCGACACTGGGACTGCGCCCCGTCGCCCCACTGGATCAGCAGTTCGCCTTCCAGCGGCAGCCCACTCAGGTATATTTGTCCGTCATCCCCCACCATGCTGGTGACGCCGCTTTTGGTCTCACGCACCACCGCGCCGAACGGCACCGGCTGGTTGCCGCGCATCACCGTCAGCAGGGCGCGCACGCCAATGCGGGTATCGAAGCTGGCGCGCACCAGCGCGCCTTTGGTCGGCACCACGCTGCTCACGTTGTTTTCGATATCGGTGTTGTTGCTCATGGTGTTGGTATCCAGCGCCACGCGGTTGTAGCGGTAGACGGTGGCATACGGCATCACCGCGTAGCCTCGCCAGTCGGTTTTCACCCCGGTCTGGTTTTCAACACTGACGCCCGATGCTCCCGGCGCTTTGATCAGCACGTTGGTGTCGCCCAGCGGCTGGCTGAAGGTCACGCCGTCGGCGTGGCCGACCACCCCGCCGGAGAGCTGCCAGTTGAGATCGTGCTGGTCGCGGGAGTAGTTGTAGCCCACGCCCAGCGTGCCGTAGGTCGCCTGCCAGTTGGCGCTGGCGCTTCCGCTTGAGCCGTTGGTGCTGGCGTGTCCCTGGGTCACGCTGTAGTTCAGGTTGCGGTCTTCCAGCAGCGTTCCGCTGACGCCGGTTTGCCAGCTTGTGTCGCCATCGCTGTTTCGACTGGCAGATGCCGTAGCGTAGGCGCGGTCAATCGCGCTGTCCCGGCGATAGCCCTGACGGGTAAAGAGGCTGAACGGCACGGAGACGTTAAACGACGCGATCCGGTCGGTGCCGTCTATCCCAACGGATTTGTTCCACGACCACGAGACGGAGTAGTTGATCCCCTTCACGCCTCCCGCATAGCCCAGCTGGTACCAAAGGTTCGTCTCGTCTGTTCCCCAGTAGGTCTGCTCGCTCCCGGAGATATAGACCGAGCCGTAGTCCCCCAGCGACTGAGAGACGTTGAGCTGGAAGCGGCCTTTTTTATTCCACGTCAGGTTGTGATAGCTCTGCACGTCCGGTACATCGTTATCGTTCTGGCTATCGGCATACTGATAGCCCTCCATTGAGCGCCAGGCCACATCGTCGAGGGTGTAAAACCCTTTTGTGGAGTAGCGATAGCCCAGCAGCTGGAAGTTGGTGCCGAAGCCGTTAAGGGATTTTGCGTAGAGGAAGCGCAGAGACTGCCCTTCATGCTTGCTGTCGTCCGCGAGCTGGCTGCGGGCGTGGGTGATATCGAGCGAGACCGCCCCCCAGTCACCCAGGTTTTTCCCGGCCCCGACGGCCACCGCGGTATAGCGTGACGCCAGCTGCGTGCCGCCGTAGAGCGTGTAGCCGTTGGCAAGACCGGTAACCAGGGTGCCCTGGGTGAAGAACGGCGTATCCTGATCGCTGTTCCCGCTGCGGTAATCCCCCGCGACGAGGTCGTACTTCCAGCGCCCTTCACGCTGCAGGAGCGGCACGGTGGAGTACGGCACGGTATAGCGCTGCTGGGTGCCGTCTTTCTCTTCGACCGTGACTTCCAGGTCACCGCTTGAGGAAGTCGGGTTAAGATCGGTAATGGCAAATGCGCCCGGCTGGACATAGCTTTGATAGATTACGTAGCCATTCTGGCGAACCACCACTTTGGCGGGCGTACGGGCGATCCCGCGCACGGTCGGCGCGTAGCCCTGCAGGCTGTCCGGGTACATGCTGTCAGACGAGAAGAGCCGCCCGCCGCGAAAACCCATGCTGTCGAAGACGTCATTCCCGGTATTGCTGTCGCCCAGCACCAGTTCGCTTTTAAGCGGGATGACGGTGCGCTGCGCCCAGGTGCCAATATTCTGCCACTCGCTGTGCCGCTGCCCGTTATTCTGCGTATACCGCCATGCGCCGTTGTTACGTAAACGCCAGGCGCCATAGTTCAACCCGCTCTGCAGGTTGAGGTAATAGCTGTCGTCTTCACTTCCCCGGTTACCGGTGAAGCTGTAGTTCACCAGCGCGGCGGGAATACCTTCATCCCACTGTTCGGGCGGAATGTAGCCCCGGGCGCTGTTTTGCAACGCCACCTGCGGCAGGCTGACGTCCAGACGCTGGGAGGCAAAGTTGAATACCGTTTCGCTGCCGGGTATGGCCGTGGTCAACGGAACACAGGTCTCTCCCTGCACCTTCGCCAGCTCGGGAAACGCCGCGACGTTGACGCCAAAGCGATCGAGCATCGCGCGCGTAATGCAGGCCGATAAACCGCCCGCCACCGGCGGCGTGTTTTCGGCCTGCTCAAAACGCACGTCCTGGGTACCGATAAACTCATCGTTACGCCAGATATCCACGCGATAAACGCCGGGTGCCTGCTGGTGTCCTTGTTCAAAACGCGACAAATCCGCCACGCTGGCGGCGTCGTCGGACAAAAAGGCCGGGTTGAAATAACTTTCGCTCCAGCCAGCCTGCGGCCAGAGCGCAGCCATCAGCGCCAGTGCAACCGGGCAGTAACGTCTCTGGTGGTTTTTCATCGCCCTGACTCTGCTCACAGGTTGACGCTACGCGCCGGAGTAATGGCACCGTAGTCATTCACGCTCTGCCAGGAAAGCGTACCGCTGGCACCGGCTGGCAGCACCTGCTGAGCCGAGCTTTTCGGCGCAACCATCAGGTTATCCAGCTGCTGCCCGCCCAGCTTCAGATTGACGAGGGTGATGTAATACGGAGAAGCGTTGCTGACTTTGAGATGGTTGCCCGCGCGCTCAAACCGCAGCTGGGAAAGCGCCTCTTCCGGCTGCATCGCCAGGTTGTTCGGGCGCACAAACAGCTTGATGCGTGAGAGGATCGCCAGCTGCAGCACGTTATTGTTTTCCGTTTTCGCTTTGTTCACCGACGGGATCGCCTTCACGTTCATGTAAAAGAGCGATTCGCGATCGGCAGGCAGCGCCGGCCCGGCGTAAATAATACGCAGCGTGTTTTCACTGTTCGGCTCGCTAACAAACAGGGGCGGGGTAACGGCAAAGGTTTTTTCTTTTTTCCCGCTCGCATTTTCGATCCACGCATTAATTAAATAGCGTTCCTGTTTGTTGCTGTTGGTGATCGCCAGCGATGTTTGTTTCGCCTCTGCCGGATAAATAACGCGCGTGGCCCCCAGCGCAATACCGCCGGAAGCATTTGCGCAGGCAGAAATCATCATCAAAATAAACGATAAAAAAAGTCCTGGTTTAATTAGGGTATTCATCACAACCGTACCTTTAATAATGTGTTCGCAGGTGTTATGGATAAATCAACGTAAACCAGACATCCGACTGAATTTTGCCTGGCTCGAGGTGTTCGGAAATAGCCCGATAGCGGGCGCTAAAATGGAACGCGAGCTCGCGGGTCTCGATCGGCAGCCAGCTGACGGCCGTGGCGTTTGGAATAATCTGACGCTGCTGTTCGTCAAAGAGCGCCAGCCCCACGCCGCTGCTGACAGGCGTTTCACCCGGCCGCGATGTCGCCAGAAAGACCTGCGGATCCTCTGCGGGTGTGACGCCCTGAAACTGGATCCCCACGGTGCGCGAAACATCAACGCTGCAGTCCAGCAGCCGCACGGTGAAAGGCACATTCACCGTGGAAAAACTGCCCACACCGGAAAATGAATTGGTTCGGTACTGCCCCATGTCGATGCGCATATTCTGGCTGTCGGGCGCCACGGCGCAGCCGCCGTTCACCAGTTCACCCCGGAGATGAACCTTGCCACCCTCGATCACCACGGTATGCGCCGATGCCGGGCAAGCCATCGCAAGGGTTAACAGCAGTAGTGTTCCAGTCCTTGTCATCCTTCGTTCCTGGCATTTGCGTATGACGGGCCTCGTCCCTGAGGCCTGAACATCCCTGTGCGGAGGAATTACTCGTATTTCATTACGAAGGTGGCGTCAGCGTTCGCCTGGCCCGGCTCGGTGGTGGCAGCCGTTGATTTATAACGCGCGGTGAACTTCAGGGTGTTGGTCCCTTCGATCAGCGTCTGCGCAGCAGAGAAGGTCGCGCCGTCTGGGGTCAGAACGCTGGATTTGCTGTCAAGGATTTCGATACCCACGCCTTTCGCGGTGTTGTCGTTGTTACCGGAGGTCACGGCCAGCAGGGTTTTGTCGGTTGGGTCGATCTGACCGGTGAACGCAACAGCGGCAGTTTTGGCAACCAGCGGATCGCAATCGTTCAGTTCAATGTTGAATGGAATATTAGAGGTGGTGTCGCCCACTTTGGTAAATTTCGCGGTGCGATACTGACCCAGATTAACGGTCTGCTCGGAAGAATCAGTATTTACTGAACAAGCCGCATTAACCAGCTCACCTTTAAAATGTACGGTACCGCCATTTACGGAAACCGGCGCAGCAGGATCTGCTGCATTTGCGGCACCCGCAACCAGGGCCAAAGTTGCAATAACAGTAGAAGCAATGTTGCTGAGTTTCATGTCTATTCCTTTAAAATGTAAATAACCCTTCCCGCGAATAATCGGGAATAAGAAATACGTTCAATTGAGTAATTGAAAGCTTATTTCGGAGGAGACAAAGTAGCTCAGGAAGCGATTTTTAAATATGTCAAAACGCTGCCATTTCGCCAGGTCACATCCTAATCCCGCCTAAGAAATTGACCATCCCCTGAGAAGGGTTTTTGTGTCTCGCTGATAAAAACGCGTAAAGGGTGACTGACAGCGACGCTCGCTTCTGACAAAATACACGCCATCCCCCCTTTCAAACGTTACAGACGGAATCTTCTCTCTGATGGCAGCAAAGATTATTGACGGTAAAACGATTGCGCAGCAGGTGCGCTCTGAGGTCGCGGAAAAAGTGAAGGCGCGTAAAGCTGCCGGAAAACGCGCCCCCGGGCTGGCCGTTGTGCTGGTTGGTAGCAACCCGGCATCGCAGATTTATGTCGGCAGCAAGCGCAAAGCGTGTGAAGAGGTGGGCTTCGTCTCCCGCTCTTACGATTTGCCGGAAACCACCAGCGAAGCAGAACTGCTGGAACTTATTGACACCCTGAATGCCGATAAAGAAATCGACGGTATTCTGGTTCAGCTGCCGCTGCCGGCGGGTATCGACAACGTGAAGGTGCTGGAGCGTATCGCGCCGGATAAAGACGTGGACGGTTTCCACCCGTACAACGTTGGCCGCCTGTGCCAGCGCGCGCCGCGTCTGCGCCCGTGCACGCCGCGCGGGATTGTGACGCTGCTGGAGCGTTATAACATCGACACCTACGGTCTGAACGCCGTGGTTATCGGTGCGTCCAACATCGTGGGCCGCCCGATGAGCATGGAGCTGCTTCTGGCTGGCTGCACCACCACCGTGACCCATCGCTTCACCAAAAACCTGCGTCACCACGTCGAAAATGCCGATCTGCTGATCGTCGCGGTCGGCAAGCCGGGCTTTATTCCGGGCGAGTGGATTAAAGAGGGTGCGATCGTCGTGGACGTCGGGATTAACCGTCTGGAAAACGGCAAAGTGGTCGGCGACGTGGTGTACGAAGATGCCGCGGCTCGCGCCTCTTACATTACCCCAGTACCGGGCGGCGTAGGCCCGATGACCGTTGCAACACTGATTCAGAATACGCTGCAGGCGTGCGAAGAATATCACGACGTAGAGGACGCGTAAGATGGCGACTTTTTCATTAGGAAAACACCCGCACGTTGAGCTGTGCGATCTGCTGAAGCTGGAAGGCTGGAGCGAAAGCGGCGCGCAGGCAAAAATCGTTATCGCCGACGGGCTGGTGAAAGTCGACGGCGTAGTAGAAACGCGCAAGCGCTGCAAGATTGTCGCGGGGCAGACCGTGAGCTTTGAAGGACAGAGCGTAACCGTTACGGCCTGAGCCGTCTGATGCCCTCACCCTAACCCTCTCCCAGTGGGAGAGGGGATAAAAAATCCCCTCACACCCATCACGGCTATTTATCGATCAACTTCAAATAATCACTATTTCATCTGTTGAAACGTGAAAATTCAGTTGCGCGTTTTTCACTCTTTGCCCACGATAAGTAGAACGTTCTACTAAAACGTTCTACTTACAATAACAGCGCCAAAAAAGCGCTACTCGGGGGAAATCAGCATGAGTCTGATATCAGGGTTTGTTAAATCGCTGTCTAAGTTATCGATGATTGGTCGCGCCTTAATGCTGCCAATTTCACTGCTTCCCGCTGCGGGCCTGCTGCTGGCCTTCGGCGATAAGTTCCATCTGCCGCTGATGATGAACGCGGGCGGGGTTATTTTTGATAACCTGCCGATGCTGTTTGCCATTGGCTCCGCCGTGGGTCTGGCGTCAGAATCCGGCATCGCGGCGCTGTCAGCGGCGGTGTCGGTGTTTGTCACGAATATCACCATCAGCACCGTGCTGAGCATCACGCCGGAAATGGCCTCCCAGGGCGGGAAATACGCCATGGTGGTCGGCATCCCGACGCTGCAGATGGGCGTCTTCGGCGGCCTGATCTGCGGTATTCTCGCGGCCTGGTGCTATAACCGATTCCACACCATGCAGCTGCCGGAGTTCCTGGGCTTCTTCTCCGGTAAGCGCTTCGTGGCCATTGCAACGGCGTTCCTCTCGTTCCTGATGGGGCTGCTGCTGCCGTACGTCTGGCAGCATATTCAGGCCGGTATCGACGCCTTGTCCGTAGTGGTGAACGGCGATAATCAGGCGGCGTCGACCTTTATCTTCGGTCTGGTGGAGCGCGCGCTGATCCCGCTCGGTCTGCACCACATCTGGTATCCATCCTTCTGGTATTCGTTCGGGGATTACACCACCCAGGCAGGCCAGGTGATCCACGGCGACCAGACCATCTGGTTCAAGATGCTGGAAGAAGGGGTGAAATCCTTCAGCAGCGACACCTACCAGAACGCCGGTAAGTTCATGCAGGGTGAATTCCCGCTGATGCTGTTCGCGCTGCCCGCAGCGTGCCTGGCGATGTATCATGAAGCCCATACGAAGAATAAGAAAATCGCGGCCGGTATTCTGTTCTCTGCGGCGCTGACCTGTTTCCTGACGGGGATCACCGAACCGGTTGAGTTTACCTTTATCTTCGTGGCGCCGATCCTGTACGTCTTTAACGCCATCATGGCGGGTCTGGCCTACATGACCATGTATCTGCTGCATGCGCATATCGCCAAGTCGTTCTCCGCGGGCTTTATCGACTATCTCTCATTCGGGATCCTGCCGTCCTTTAACGGTTACAAGACCAACTTCCTGAATGCCATTATCATCGGCATTCCAATGGGCCTGATTTATTACTTCACGTTCCGCTTTGTGATCCGTCGTTTCGACGTGAAAACGCCGGGCCGCACAGAAGTGACCGCCAACGCGGATGATAAGTCTGATTCAGAACTCGCGACCGAGATCATCTCCCTGCTGGGCGGGGCGCATAACATCGATTCCGTCGGCGCCTGTATCACCCGTCTGCGTCTGGAAGTGGCAAAAAGCGAGGCGGTGGATAAAGACGGCCTGAACGGACTCGGCGCGCGGGGCGTGGTCTTCGTCGGCGACAACGGTATTCAGGTGATTTTCGGTGCCAGAGCACAGTTTATCGCCCAGACCATGTCCACCATGATCGGCAAATAATAAGATGCCTGAGCGACACGTCTCCTGTACGCTGGGAGACGTGTTTTATCTGGCTGATAATCGGCAAATTTCAGGGAGCGGTTTTGAAGAAAGTCAGCATTATTGATGTCGCAAAGCGCGCGGGCGTTTCGGTCTCAACCGTATCGCTGGTTTTGCGCCAGAAAGGGAAAATCTCAGAGGCAACGATCGAGAAGGTCAACGCTGCCATCAATACGCTGGGCTATGTTCATAACGTCGCCGCTGCCAACCTCCGCGCCAATACGTCCAATCTGATTGGCCTGATCCTCCGTGACTTTAGCGACAGTTTCTCCATCAAGGTGATGGCGAGTATCGTTCAGGATCTTGAAAAACAGGGGTATATGGTTTTTCTCGGCCAGCCCCAGAACGACCATGACCATCTTGAGCGCTGCCTGCTGTCGTTTAAGCAGCAGGGCGTCGCCGGGGTTATCTATCTGGCCTCGGATACCCGCACGTCTACCCTGCCGGAACAGATTCGCCGCTGCCCGCTGCCGCTGGTGGTGGTCTCTCAGTCTCTGCTGGATGAAAAATGCAATCTGGTGATGCGCGACAACCGTCAGGCGGCAAACCTGGCGGTGCGTTATCTTATCGAGCGCGGCCATCGCAATATCGCCTACATTGGCGGACGCGAGGGCTGCCTTATCCGCGAGCAGCGCCTGCTCGGTTTTCGCAGCGCGATGACGCAAAACGGGCTGGTCTGGCGCGATGAATACTCTCCGGCCTGCAGCGATGACACCCTGGCCGCGGGTTTCGCCACCCGCCAGCTGCTGGAAAAAAATAACGCCATCACTGCCCTGCTCTGCCATTCGCCGGATGCCATGATCGGCTCCATTTCCGGCATTCATCAGGTGGGTCGCACCGTAGGGAAAGATGTGTTTTTAACTCAGCAGGTGGCGCTGATCGGTTTTGAAGATATGCTGCACGTTAACCTCACGTCACCGTCATTCACCTACGTCTCCTCGGCCAGTGACGAAACCGGGCGCCAGGCGGCGGGGCTGATTATCCGCAAGCTGAAAGAGCCGGATCTGCAAACCCAGCGCATTACCCTCTCCGGGCAGCTTATCGCGCGCGAATCGGCGTAAAATCAGAATTTAGCACAGGTTTGCAAAAGCGAATTCGCTGCTATATTTCCATGATTTGCCATGGATAATCGCAATGCCTACCGTTATTACGCACGCTGCTGTTCCGCTTTGTCTGGGCTTAGGCCTGGGAACCAAAGTGATTCCTCCCCGCCTGCTGTTTGCCGGAATTGTCCTCGCCATGCTGCCGGATGCCGACGTGCTGGCGTTTAAATTCGGCGTCGCGTACGGCAATGTTTTCGGCCATCGCGGCTTTACCCACTCCCTGCTGTTCGCCTTTGTGGTGCCGATACTTTGCGTGCTGATCGGCCGACGATGGTTCCGGGCCAGCCTGATGCGGTGCTGGCTGTTTTTAACGGTGTCACTGCTGTCGCACAGCCTGCTGGATTCGATTACCACGGGCGGGAAAGGCGTCGGCTGGCTGTGGCCATGGTCAGATGAACGCTTCTTTGCGCCGTGGCAGGTCATTAAGGTCGCGCCGTTTGCGCTGTCGCGCTATACCACGCCGTACGGGCACCAGGTGATCGTTTCAGAACTGCTGTGGGTGTGGCTGCCGGGGGTAGTGCTGATGGGGTTGCTGTGGTGGAAACGGAGGTAAAAGCAAAACGGCAACTCAAGTTGCCGTTTTTAGTGTTTGCACCCTCTCCCTGTGGGAGAGGGCTGGGGTGAGGGCATCAGCGCGCACCGGACTTACTTACGGCGCCAGGTCGTTCCCTGCGGGCCATCTTCCAGAATGATGCCCATCTCGGTCAGGCGGTTACGCGCCGCATCTGCCGCCGCCCAGTCTTTCGCCTGACGCGCTTCCAGACGCGCTTTGATCAACGCTTCAATTTCTGCCACTTCACCGTCGTCCGCCTGCGCACCGCTCTGCAGGAACACGTCCGGATCCTGCTCCAGCAGGCCAAGCACGGAGGAGATCTTACGCAGATGGGACGCCAGCGCATTCGCCGCGGCCATATCTTCTGACTTCAGGCGGTTCACTTCGCGCGCCATGTCGAACAGCACGGAGTAGGCTTCCGGGGTGTTGAAGTCGTCGTTCATCACCTCAACAAAGCGTGCTTCGAACGCTTCGCCGCCCGCAGCAGGAACAGACCTGTCGGTCCCGCGCAGCGCGGTGTACAGACGCTCCAGCGCCGAGCGCGCCTGCTTCAGGTTCTCTTCGCTGTAGTTCAGCTGGCTGCGATAGTGGCCGGACATCAGGAAGTAGCGCACGGTTTCAGCGTCGTAATACTTCAGCACGTCGCGCACGGTGAAGAAGTTACCCAGCGATTTAGACATCTTCTCGCGGTCAACCATTACCATCCCGGAGTGCATCCAGTAGTTAACGTACTCGCCGCCGTGGGCGCAGGTGGACTGCGCGATTTCGTTTTCGTGGTGCGGGAACATCAGGTCCGAACCGCCGCCGTGAATGTCGAAGTGCTGGCCCAGCTGCTTGCAGTTCATCGCGGAACATTCAATGTGCCAGCCCGGGCGGCCTTCGCCCCACGGGGATGGCCAGCTTGGTTCGCCCTCTTTGGACATTTTCCACAGCACGAAGTCCATCGGGTTACGCTTCACGTCAACCACGTCAACGCGCGCGCCGGCCTGGAGCTGATCCAGATCCTGACGGGAAAGCGAACCGTAGGTTGGATCCGTCGGCACCGAGAACATCACGTCACCGTTGTCAGCAACGTAGGCGTGACCGCGTGCGATCAGCTTTTCAGTGATCTCGATGATTTCGTGAATATGGTGGGTCGCGCGCGGCTCGCTGTCCGGGCGTTGAATGTTCAGGGCGTCGAAATCTTTGTGCATCTCGACGATCATGCGATCGACCAGCGCAACGAAGCTTTCGCCGTTCTCATTAGCACGCTTGATGATTTTGTCGTCGATGTCGGTGATATTACGCACGTATTTCAGGGTATAGCCCAGAAAACGCAGGTAGCGTGACACCACGTCAAAAGCGACAAAGGTACGTCCATGGCCAATGTGACAGAGATCGTAAACCGTAATACCACACACGTACATGCCGACTTCCCCGGCATGAATAGGTTTAAATTCCTCTTTTTGGCGCGTCATTGTATTAAAGATTTTTAACATCGAAGATTCCATGTAAACACGTGTGTGGTTGAAAACCGGCTATTCTACCCGTAATTCAAACTCGAAGCAGCACACAATGCAAGGTGATCGCATCCTGTGGTTATGCTATAACAAGCCCCTATAGATGACCCGAACGCGGGTCGACGTACCACAATAACGGAACAGGATGCAAAAATGGTTACTTTCCACACTAATCATGGCGATATCGTAATCAAAACCTTTGATGACAAAGCGCCTGAAACAGTTAAAAACTTCCTGGACTACTGCCGCGAAGGTTTCTACAACAACACCATTTTCCACCGCGTGATCAACGGTTTTATGATCCAGGGCGGCGGTTTCGAACCTGGCATGAACCAGAAAGCCACCAAAGAAGCGATCAAAAACGAAGCGAACAACGGCCTGAAAAACACCCGCGGCACGCTGGCGATGGCGCGTACTCAGGCACCTCACTCTGCAACCGCGCAGTTCTTCATTAACGTGGCTGACAACGACTTCCTGAACTTCTCCGGCGAAAGCCTGCAGGGTTGGGGCTACTGCGTATTCGCAGAAGTGGTTGAAGGTATGGACGTGGTTGACAAGATCAAAGCCGTCTCTACTGGCCGCAGCGGTATGCACCAGGACGTTCCTAAAGAAGACGTTGTGATTACAAGCGTGACCGTCAGCGAGTAATTGGTGGCGACACTCTTTATTGCGGATCTGCATCTGCAAACGGAAGAACCGGCGATAACCGCCGGTTTTCTGCGTTTTTTACGCGGTGAAGCGAAAAGCGCCGATGCGCTGTACATCCTGGGCGACCTCTTTGAGGCCTGGATTGGCGACGACGACCCTAACCCGCTGCACCGTGAAATGGCCGCCGCCATTCACGCGCTGGTAGATTCCGGCGTCCCCTGCTACTTCATTCACGGCAACCGTGATTTTCTGATCGGCAAGCGCTACGCCCGCGAAAGCGGCATGACGCTGCTGCCGGAAGAGCAGGTGCTCGACCTCTATGGCCGCAAGGTCCTGATCATGCACGGCGACACGCTCTGCACCGACGATACCGGCTACCTGGCGTTTCGCGCCAAGGTCCACACCCCGTGGATCCAAAAGGCGTTTCTTGCGCTGCCGCTGTTTATCCGCAACCGCATCGCCGCCAGAATGCGCGCGGGCAGTAAAGCCGCCAACAGCAGCAAATCCATGACCATCATGGACGTGAACCCGCAGGCCGTGGTGAGCGTGATGGAGAAGCATGGCGTCCAGTGGTTGATCCACGGTCATACCCATCGCCCTGACGTGCATTCCCTTATCGCCAACGGCGAACCGGCCCATCGCGTGGTATTAGGTGCCTGGCACGCCGAAGGTTCCATGGTCAAAGTCACGCCTGAGGGCGTGGAGCTGATCGCGTTTCCGTTTTAATCCCTTCTCAATATTCATTCTATTTTTTTGAACAATATCGGCAAATTGTTTCGATTTTAATCAGCCCGTGGTCGGCCTATTATTTATCACATCAGGGCAATACGCCCTATCCCAAACAAGATACTTAAGGAATACGACCATGAAATCCATCAAAAATTTCGTTGCAGTTGCTGCTCTCACCCTGGTTTCTTTCGGTTCTTTCGCGCAGAGCGTGAGCGCAACCGCCTCTACCCTTGACCGCGCAGAAGCGAAAATTGCCGCGCAGGCCGCCGAACAGGGTGCCTCTTATAAAATCACGAGTGCGAAGGTCGACAACCGCGTGTACATGACCGCAGAACTGACAAAATAATCATTGCCGATTGACGAAAACAGACCGCCAGAACGCGGTCTGTTTTGTTATGAATTGATGGCAACAACGGCTCAAGATTTAACCGCGCAACCGTTTTCCTTGCCCGTATAACATGCTATTCTCTGTGCCCTCGAAAGCAGTGTGTTTCGCACCACAGGAGTTTTAAGACGCATGTCTTCCCGCAATAATCCGGCGCGTGTCGCCATCGTGATGGGGTCCAAAAGCGACTGGGCTACCATGCAGTTCGCCGCCGAAATCTTTGAAATCCTGAATGTTCCGCACCACGTTGAAGTGGTCTCCGCGCACCGTACACCGGACAAACTGTTCAGCTTCGCCGAAAGCGCCGAAGAGAACGGTTATGAGGTGATCGTTGCCGGCGCGGGCGGCGCAGCACATCTGCCGGGCATGATTGCCGCCAAAACCCTGGTGCCGGTTCTGGGCGTCCCGGTACAAAGCGCCGCGTTAAGCGGTGTGGATAGCCTCTACTCCATCGTCCAGATGCCGCGCGGTATTCCTGTCGGCACGCTGGCGATTGGTAAAGCGGGCGCAGCGAACGCAGCCCTGCTGGCGGCGCAAATTCTTGCGACGCACGATAAAGCATTGCACCAGCGTCTGGCGGAGTGGCGTAAAGCCCAGACCGACGAGGTGCTGGACAATCCGGACCCGCGGGGTGCGGCATGAAGCAGGTTTGCGTCCTCGGTAACGGCCAGCTAGGCCGCATGCTGCGTCAGGCCGGTGAGCCGCTGGGTATTGCCGTCTGGCCCGTCGGGCTGGATGCTGAACCTGAAGCCGTACCGTTCCACCAGAGCGTGATTACCGCCGAGATCGAACGCTGGCCGGAAACCGCGCTGACCCGCGAGCTGGCGCGTCATAACGCCTTCGTTAACCGCGACGTGTTCCCAATCATCGCCGACCGTCTGACGCAAAAGCAGCTGTTCGACAAGCTCGGTCTGCCGACCGCGCCGTGGCAGCTCCTGTCCGATAAAAGCGAATGGAATGATGTCTTCGCGATGCTGGGCGAGCTGGCAATCGTGAAGCGCCGCGTGGGCGGCTACGACGGCCGCGGCCAGTGGCGTCTGCGCGCGAACGATACCGCCGAGCTGCCGGACGACTGCTACGGTGAATGCATCGTTGAGCAGGGCATCAACTTTAGCGGCGAAGTATCGCTGGTTGGCGCGCGCGGGCACGACGGACATACCGTCTTTTATCCGCTGACGCATAACCTGCACCAGGACGGCATTCTGCGCACCAGCGTCGCCTTCCCGCACGCCAATGCTGACCAGCAGGCGCAGGCGGAAGAGATGCTCTCAGCCATCATGCACGAGCTGGGCTATGTGGGCGTCATGGCGATGGAGTGCTTTATCACCCCATCCGGCCTGCTGATCAACGAACTTGCGCCGCGCGTGCACAACAGCGGCCACTGGACGCAAAACGGCGCGTCCATCAGCCAGTTCGAGCTGCATCTGCGCGCAATCACCGAACTGCCGCTGCCGCAGCCGGTGGTGAACAGCCCGTCGGTGATGATCAACCTGATCGGTACCGATCTGAACTACGACTGGCTGAAGCTGCCGCTGGTGCATCTGCACTGGTATGACAAAGAGGTTCGCGCGGGTCGTAAGGTCGGTCACCTTAACCTGAACGACAGTGATACCGATCGCCTGAGCGCCACGCTGGAAACGATCGTTCCTCTCCTGCCGCCGGAATACGCGAGCGGTATTGTCTGGGCACAGTCAAAGCTCAAGTAAGACATCTGCGCCGGGGAGTTGACCTTCCCCTTCCCCGGCGTACAATCCCCGCCCATTGCTGCTGAGTTTTCTTCTGGAATAACCATGAACGATGGAACGGACTATCGCGCGATCCTCGCGTCTGATACCCCTTTAATCGACGTTCGCGCGCCGATCGAATTTGCCCAGGGCGCGATGCCTGCGGCGGTCAACCTGCCCTTAATGAACGACGACGAGCGCGCCGCCGTCGGCACCTGCTATAAGCGCCAGGGGCCCGACGCGGCGCTTGCGCTCGGCCACAGCCTGGTGAGCGGCGGGACGCGTGAGGCACGCATCAACGCCTGGCGCGAAGCGAGCCTTGCGCGCCCGGAGGGCTTTCTCTGCTGCGCGCGCGGCGGCCAGCGCTCGCATATCTCACAGGCCTGGCTGAAAGAGGCGGGCGTCGACTACCCGCTGATCCGCGGCGGCTATAAGGCCCTGCGTCAGACGGCGATTCAGGTGACGATTGAGCAGTCGCAAAAGCCGATGGTGCTTATCGGCGGCTGCACCGGAAACGGTAAAACCCTGCTGGTGAAGCAGCACGCGCAGGGTATCGATCTGGAAGGGCTGGCGCACCACCGCGGTTCGTCGTTTGGCCGCACGCTCACGCCGCAGCTTTCCCAGGCCAGCTTTGAAAACCACCTGGCGGTTGAGCTATTGAAAAAAGACGCCGCACGCTGGGTGCTGGAAGACGAGGGCCGGATGATTGGCTCCAACCACCTGCCGGAGTGCCTGCGCGACCGCATGGTTGAAGCCCCTATCGTTGTCGTCGAAGACCCGTTTGAAATTCGTCTTGAACGCCTGCGCGAAGAGTATTTCGACCATATGTGGGCCGATTTTTCTGCTGCCTACGGCGAGGAAGCGGGCTGGAAAGAGTACAGCGAGTACCTGCATCACGGCCTGTTCGCCATTCGCCGCCGTCTGGGGCTGCAGCGATATGCAGAATTCACCGCGCTTTTAGATTCCGCGCTGCTGGAACAGCAGCGCTCTGGCAGCACTGACGCGCACTTCAGCTGGCTTGCGCCGCTGCTGAAGGACTATTACGACCCGATGTACGGCTATCAGCTGGAGAAAAAGGCGGAGAAGATTGTGTATCGCGGGACGTACGGCGAGGTCGCGGACTGGCTTAATCGCTAAAAGAAAGCCGGGTGGCGAGGTAAAAGCAAAACGGCAACCAGGGTTGCCGTTTTTAATGTTTGTTCCCTCTCCCCGTGGGAGAGGGTCAGGGTGAGGGCATCAGGCCGCACCCTACAAGACGGCTTAGAAGTCGTAACGCAGACGCACCAGGTTCATGTCGCCCAGGTTGTCGGTGCTGGAAGTGAACACGTGTTCGTAATCCACGCGGAAACCGTAATCCAGCTGGAAGCTGATACCCACGCCGTTGTCGATGCGCTGGTAGTTGCGGCCGTTCACGTACTCAATACGGTCACCCATGAAGTAAGGCTGGATGGATTTAACCGCATATTGACCGATTGGGAACTTATAGCCCGCAAAGTATTCAATACCCCATGCATCACCGGCGAAGTAGTCGTTAACCGATACTTTTTTGGTGGTCAGGAAGTTCTGGTACCAGCCGCCGCCTGCGGAGAAGGTCCAGTTGTCCGGGGTCCAGCTCAACGCGGTACCGAGGATGTTCTGGTCGTAGGTTTTGCTGTCGCCGTTGTCCGGGTTACGCATGTCCGCGCGGGTGTAGTTCCACGCGGCGCCCCAGGTCAGATCGGTGGTCAGGTGGTAATCCAGACCCAGCGAGCCGCCGCCTTTACGCTTGTAGCGCAGGCCGTTGCCCGGCAGGTATTCGCTGTCTTCAAACAGGTAAGATGCGTAGATGTCGGCATCGCCCACGGTTTTCTTATATTTCAGCATCTGGCGTGAACGGTAAGAACCGTCGTAATCGCCGTTGATCCCGTTACCCGGAGCCTGACCGATCATGTCGTAGTCCCAGATATCGGTTTTCGCGCCCACCACATCATAGTAAACGCTGTTCTGTTGACCGAAGGTCAGCGTACCCCAGGTATCGCTCTTCAAACCGGTGTAGAGCATACGACGCGTGGTGTCGTGTGCGCCGTCGGCGTAGTGGTGATCCCAGTTAAACTGCGCAGGAATATTGACACCCAGCTCGTAGTAGCTGATCCAGCTGATGTCATCAAACAGGTAGTAATCAGCCGCGAAACGGAAACGGGTGCCGCCGTCAAAGCCGTTACGCTTGTAGCTGTTTTTACCGTCGTCGCCGGTCATGTTCTGGAACTGAGGACGGATACTGCCGCCAACGGTGAAGTTCAGGCGGCTCAGCGGGTTACCCGCCTGAGGATCCTGCTTAAGAACGGTGATTTCCGCCTGAGAAGCGAACGTAGTCAATGCCACTGCCGCGCCGATCGTTGCCGCCAGCGCTGATTTTTTTATAGTCATTATTTTTCCTTAATAGACACGCTGCTAAATATTTAGCGGGTGAATATTAACTGGAAATAATCGGGCTGTGTGGTCGGGTTTTTAATGTTTTGTGCTACTAAATGAGTGGGTATTATCACTTTGTGCTATTTAAACACTGCGCACCGGCATTAAAACCCGGTGCGCAACTATCACCGTGCTAAATCAACTCGCAAACTGACGGAACAGGGCTTTGCCCTTTAACAGCCGCGTGCCGAGCCAGCCTCCGCAGAGAGAAAGCAGCACCGCGCCACAGAGAGGCAGGATCAACCAGAGGCGCCAGTCAGGCTCCCACGGGAAGTCGAAGACCTTTGTCTGCAGCACCGCCAGCGCCGTCTCTGCGCCAATGGCCGCCACCAGACCCGACACCAGTCCCAGCAGCGCAAACTCGCTCCAGAGCGTCATCCGCAGCAGCCGCTTTCCGGCCCCCAGCGTGCGGTAGACCACCAGCTCCTGATGGCGCTGGCGCATGCCCACCTGCACCTGGGCCAGCAGCAACAGCACGCCGCAGATCGTCACCAGCACCACCATCACCTCCAGCGCGCGGCTCACCTGCTCCAGCACCTGCCCTACCTGCTTCAGGATCGCGCCAATATCCAGCAGGCTAACCGTTGGAAACTCCCTGTTTAGCTGAGTCAGCATGCCGTTGCCGTTTTCCCAGCGGAAGCTGGTCAGCCAGCTCTGCGGCTGCCCGTCCAGCGCGCCCGGCGGGAAGATAAAGAAGAAGTTTGGCCGCAGGCTTTCCCAGTCCACTTTACGCAGGCTGGTGACTTTCGCGGTGAAATCCTGGGTATCGCCGGTAAAGGTCACGCTGTCCCCGAGCTTCACGTTCAGGCGCGTCGCCAGCCCCTCCTCCATCGATACTTCCCCCGCTTTTGGCGGCCAGGTGCCGGCGGTTATCGGGTTGTGGTCAGGGCGTTTCTCCTGCCAGGTCAGGTTCAGCTCGCGGTTCAGCGACTCGTCCTTGTTCCCCTCCGTTGGCTGACCGTTGATCTGCGTCAGACGCGCGCGAACGATGGGATAGAACGACTCAGGGATAATGTGATGCTCCGACAGGAAGCCCTTCAGCGGCGTGACCTGCTCAGGCGCGATATTGATCAGGAAATAGTTCGGGCTTTCCGGGGGAAGCTGCTGCTGCCAGCGATCGAGCAGATCGCCGCGCAGCACTAAAAGCAGCGCCAGCAGCATAAACGACAGCGAGAAAGCCGACAGCTGGCTGAGCGTTGACCACGGCTGATGCAGCAGGCGGTTGACCGCCAGACGCACGGGCAGGGATTTTACCGTCAGCCTCTTCAGGACGTTGAGCAGTATCCAGCCCAGCACACCGCACAGCAGCGCCAGCACCACCGCCCCGGCCAGTACCGCCCACAGCAGCGTGCTGCCCCCCATCAGCCACGCCAGAAGCCCCACCGCCACCGCAATAATCACCGGAAGGTAGAACTTCAGCGGCCAGACGTTCGCCACTACATCGTTGCGGAGCACGCGCAGCGGCTGCGTCGCGAGCAGCAGGCGGTACGGGCGTAGCCCTACCAGCAGCGAAATCACCGCCATCGCGCCGATTGCCCATAGCCACGGCCAGAGGCTGGCCGGCGGCAATGCGGCCGGGAGCACCGGTTTCAGCATCACCATCAGCAGTTTTTCAAACAGCAGCCCCATTACTCCGCCAGTAATCGCGGAGAGGACCAGCAGCATCAGCCACTGGCCGACGATCAGCTTGCGCAGCTGCGCCCTGCCCGCCCCCAGGGTTTTGAGGATCGCCACCAGGTCGTAGCGGCTGCGGCAGTAGTGCCCCATTGCCACGGCAACCGCCGCCACCGCCAGCAGCAGGGTCAACAGTGCCGACAGCAGCAGGAACTGCTGAGAACGCTCAAGAGATTTACCCAGCGCCCCTTCGTCCTGCTCCAGCCCGTACCAGCGGTGTTCCGGTTTTAACTGCGGCAGAAGCCATTTTTCATACGCGTCAAGCTGGGCAGGCGTGCCGCCAAACTTGTAGCGCCAGGTGACGCGGCTGCCCGGCTGAACGGCATGGGTTGCCGCAACATCCGCGGTGTTCATCAGCAGGCGGGGTGCAAGCTGGAAGGGATTAAAGCCGGAGTCAGGCTCCTGCACCACTTCCCCGGCGATTTTCAGCGTGGCGTCACCGACGTCGATACTGTCGCCGGGTTTGAGGTTCAGAAGCGCCATCAGACGTGATGCCAGCAGCACCGTACCAGGCGTCGGCTTTAACCCCGGCGGGCTGGTTTGTAAGTCACCGTACATCGGGTAGATGTCATCCACGGCCTTCACGCTGGCAAGCTGCGGCGTGTCGCCCGCAAAGGTCATGGTCTGGAAGGTTATCTGCTCCCCCAGCTTCAGCCCTTCTTTGCGCGCTTCTTCAATCCAGCCCGACGGTACCGGGCGGGAGCTTTGCAGCGTCCTGTCCCCCGCCATAAACTCCCGGCTCTGCTGGCTGAGCCCCTTTTCCATGCGGTCGCTGACGCTGCCGAGCGCCAGCACGCAGGCCACCGCCAGGCTTAGCGCCAGCCAGACGATCAGCAGCGAGGGAGAACGCCACTCGCGCCAGAACCAGCGGGTAATCATGCCTCCTCCTGAAGAATACCGTTGACCAGCCGCAGGCGACGGTCGCAGCGGGCGGCGAGCTGAGGATCGTGGGTCACGAGGATCAGCGTGGTGCCGTGCTCGCGGTTAAGCGAAAATAGCAGGTCGGCAATCCGGTCACCGGTTTTACGGTCAAGGTTACCGGTGGGCTCATCGGCAAACAGGACTTCGGGACGACCGTTGAACGCCCGCGCCAGCGCCACGCGCTGCTGCTCGCCGCCGGAAAGCTGCGCGGGAAGATGGTCGAGACGTTTCCCCAGACCGAGCTGTTCCAGCAGCGCCTTCGCATGCGTGCGGCTTTCACGGCTATTTTCACCGCGCAACAGCGCCGGGAGTTCGACGTTTTCCAGCGCGTTCAGGGTCGGGATCAGCATGAAGGACTGGAAGACAAAACCAACGTGACGCGCGCGCAGCGCGGCCCGCGCCTCTTCATCAAGCTGGTGCAGCGGCTGCCCGACAAGGTGGACCTCGCCGCTGCTGCCGTCGTCCAGACCGGCTAAAATCGCCAGCAGCGTGGACTTGCCGGAACCGGATTCGCCAATCAGCGCGATGGTTTCAGCGCGTTTGACAACGAGTTCAACTCCAGTAAGGATGGAAAGCTCGTGTTCCCCCTGACCGACGGACTTCTTAAGATGATGAACTTCAACACTGTTTTCCGCTGGCATTTGCCCTTCCTTTTTTTGATTCTGATGACCTTCCGCGCGGCGGCAGCGGACACGTTACTGGTTCTCGGCGACAGCCTGAGCGCAGGCTATCGCATGGCGGCCAGCGCGGCCTGGCCCGCCCTGCTCAATGACAAATGGCAGAGCAAAACCGCTGTAATCAACGCCAGCATCAGCGGCGATACCTCGCAGCAGGGCCTGTCGCGCCTGCCTGCGCTGCTCAAACAGCACCAGCCGCGCTGGGTGCTGGTGGAGCTTGGCGGTAATGATGGACTGCGCGGTTTCCAGCCTCAGCAAACCGAGCAAACGCTGCGCACCATTTTGCAGGACATCAAGGCGGCAAACGCCCAGCCGCTGCTGATGCAAATTCGCCTGCCCGCCAACTACGGTCGTCGGTATAATGAGGCCTTTAGCGCGATCTACCCTAAGCTTGCCAAAGAGTTTGATATTCCGCTGCTGCCATTTTTCATGGAAGAGGTCTATCTCAAACCCCAGTGGATGCAAGACGACGGGATCCACCCCAATCGCGATGCGCAGCCGTTTATTGCCGACTGGATGGCAACGCGGCTGGCTCCTTTAGTTAAACATGACTCCTGATTAAGCGGAGATCCTGACAGGTAAAGTTATGCAAAAATCGGTCTTAATTACAGGATGTTCCAGTGGAATCGGCCTGGAAAGCGCGCTTGAACTGAAGCGCCAGGGGTTTCGGGTCCTGGCGGCCTGTCGCAAACCCGACGATGTCGAACGCATGAACGGGCTGGGCTTTACCGGCGTGCTGCTGGATATGGACTCGCCGGAGAGCGTTGAACGCGCCGCCGATAAAGTGATCGCGCTGACCAACAATCGTCTCTACGGGCTCTTTAACAATGCCGGCTACGGCGTGTATGGCCCGCTGGATACGCTCTCCCGCGAAACGCTGGAGAAACAGTTTTCGACCAATTTCTTCGGCGTGCATCAGCTCACCATGCGTCTGCTCCCCGCGATGTTGCCCCACGGTGAAGGGCGCATCGTAATGACATCGTCAGTGATGGGGCTGATTTCCACCCCGGGCCGCGGCGCCTACGCCGCCAGCAAATATGCGCTGGAGGCCTGGTCCGACGCCCTGCGCATGGAGCTGCGCCACAGCGGCATTAAGGTCAGCCTGATTGAACCCGGCCCCATTCGCACCCGCTTTACCGAAAACGTGAACCAGACGCAGGCGGATAAACCGGTCGAGAACCCCGGCATTGCCGCACGTTTTACCCTCGGGCCAGAAGCGGTTGTGGCCAAAGTGCGCCATGCTTTTGAGAGCGAACATCCCAAAATGCGCTATCCGGTGACGCTGGTCACCCACGCCGTAGGCTGGTTAAAACGCCTGCTGCCGGGCCGGATGATGGACAAAATTTTACACGGTTGAGTTGAAGCGACGACGCGCATCCCCATGTAAAGAACAAACCGACAAAAGAGAAAGCCGCATGTCCGTACAGAATATCGTCAATATTACAGAAGCTAACCTGCAACAGACCCTTGAACAGTCGATGACCAAACCGGTGCTGTTCTACTTCTGGTCTGAACGCAGCCAACACTGCCTGCAGCTGACGCCGGTGCTGGAGAGCCTTGCCGCCCAGTATAACGGTCAGTTCATTCTCGCCAAGCTGGATTGCGACGCCGAGCCGATGGTGGCGTCCCAGTTTGGTCTGCGCGCCATTCCTACGGTCTATCTGTTCCAGAACGGTCAGCCTGTTGATGGCTTCCAGGGGCCGCAGCCGGAAGAGGCTATCCGCGCCCTGCTGGACAAAGTGCTGCCGCGCGAAGAAGAGCTGAAAGCTCAGGAAGGCATGGCGCTGATGCAGGAAGGCAAATACGACGAGGCGCTGCCGCTGCTCAAAGACGCGTGGCAGCTATCGAATCAGAACAGCCAGATTGGCCTGCTGCTGGCGGAAACGCAGATCGCTCTGCACCGTTCAGAAGACGCGGAAGCCGTGCTGAAGACTATCCCGATGCAGGATCAGGACACCCGCTATCAGGGACTGGTTGCGCAGATCGAACTGCTGAAACAGGCCGCGGACACCCCGGAAATTCAGCAGCTGCAGCAGCAGGTTGCCGACAACCCGGCCGACGCCGCGCTGGCAAGCCAGCTGGCGCTGCAGCTGCACCAGGTGGGACGTAACGAAGAGGCGCTGGAGCTGCTGTTCGGCCATCTGCAAAAAGATCTGGTCGCCGCAGACGGTCAGGCGCGCAAGATGTTCCAGGAGATCCTGGCCGCGCTGGGCACCGGAGACGCGCTGGCGTCGAAGTATCGTCGTCAGCTGTACGCGTTGTTATATTGATGCACTTTGCCCGGTGGCGGCTTCGCCTTACCGGGCCTACAAAAGCCGATGTTATCCCGTCTTTTTCAACTGCGTCACCACCAGTTGGTGGCGCGCGTTGTAGAACTTCCGATAGGTCAGGTAGCAGGCAATAATGGTTGACAGGCTTGCCGTGGAGAGCAGCATAAACGTCACCATGATCTGATACTTAATCGCTTTTACCGGATCGATACCGGCAAAAATCAGCCCCGACATCATGCCCGGCAGGCTCACCAGCCCCACCGTTTTGGCTGAATCTACCGTTGGGATCAGCGATGAGCGAATGCTCTCACGAATCAGTCGCGCCGAGGCCACCTTAGGCGTCGCCCCCAGGCTTAATTTCTCCTGGAGCTGCTGCTGTTCACTGCTGAAGCGCTGGCCGAGATTGTTATAACACAGCCCAACGGCCACCATGGCGTTCCCCGCAATCATCCCCGAGATGGGGATAACCTGCATCGGCGTAAACGCAATCGAGCCGGAGAGCACCAGCACCGCCAGCGTGAGCGCCGTCCCGGTGGTAATGGCGATAAACGACGAGATAAACGCCTTATCAATGTATTTACTGCGCTTTTTCGCATTCCACGCCGCGTTGAAACAGATAAAGAGCACCATCAGCAGCGTCAGCACCGCGTGGTTGACGTTGAATATGTACTTCAGCACATAGCCAACGATGATGAGCTGAATCACCGCGCGGCAGATACTCCACACAATATCTTTTTCCAGCCCCAGCTTTTCCCGGTAGCTGACCACAATCGCAATCAATACCAGCACCATCGAAAACGCCAGGGATTCATTGGTAATATTATGCTCACCCACGGTTTGCCTCCTGCATTTTCCCGCCGTGCGGCTGAAGCGTAATCACGTCATCCGCATGGGTAATTTCGTTAGCGTCGTGCGTCACCCACAGCACGGCAATATTCTGCTCCCGGGCGTAGCGATGAATAATCTCGTTGACGTTGCGTTTGTTGGCGTCATCAAGCGCGCTGGTAATTTCGTCCAGCAAAAGCACCTTCGGTAAAAATTGAAGATTACGGATCAGCGAGACGCGCTGCTTTTCTCCCCCCGACAGCGTATTGATGGATTTGGTTAACGTCTCCTGCGCCAGGCCAAAGCGGGCCAGATCGCCGATAAATTTTTCCGGTTCCGGCGTTTTATTGCGGATTTGCCACGGGAAAATCAGGTTGTCATAAACCGTGTCGCCAAAAAGCGTGGGGGTTTGCACGCAGTAGGAGACCTGCTGGCGATAGCTTTCCGGGGACAGCGTTGCGATATCCTCTCCTTCAAACAGAATGGTTCCCTCCGTCGGGCTGAGGAGTGAGGCCACCATCTTCAGCAGCGTGCTTTTACCACAGCCTGAGGGGCCCGTGATGAGTTTAAACTCGCCCGGCGACAGGCTAAACCCGACGTGCTTAAGAATAATATTTTCCCCGACACGAAATCCAATATCCCTGAGTTGTAATAGCTTTTTTTTATCGTTCATTACGCTTCCGTTAACCGCTTATTGTAAGAAACGCCTGTAGCATAATCCTTTCGCCTGCACAGAGCGAATAGCCTCACGCTTAAGCAAGTGTTAAACTTTTTGTTTGTTATTTGTCACCACCATCACTACAGGAAGTATGCGACATGGCACATATCTTTTATGAGTTTCCTTCCCTGAAGCCTGGTGTTCCTGATGTCGAAACATTAATGGAAGTCATCAAATCGTCGGAACTCACGCGTTTTGTCATTGGTGCAGAGGTGGTGGATTTTGTTAAGAAGGCGCTCATCGTGAACACCACGATCGGCAGTTTCAAAAACTGCTATTTCGCCTTCGACAACGGGACACACTTCCTGGAATTTGACGGCAAGGGAAAATCAAAACGCTTCAATGAGGTACCCGACTGGTTCGTCTCCCCGGCTGAATTTTCTCGTACCCAGTGGCTTATCAACCACGATCTTGCGGATGTAAAGGCTACCCAATTCATTGACGTGCTGATGTCCTACCCGCTGAAAGAGCGCCGCGCGCACTGTAATTTGTTATTCGGGCTGGAGCTGGAAAAGGTGAATGCGGTTCCGGCCGCAGCGTCAGCCGCAGGTAAAATCGGCAATAAAAACGGTAAAACCACCAAACCGCGCGTGACCGATCTGGGATCGTTTGAATTGTTCAGCCAGTTCTTTGCACGCATGAAAACCGCCGTGCTGGCCGACGAGTTCCCCACCCTGCAGGTCCTGACGGGCATGGATAATCTGACAAAAGCGCCGCATAATTTAAAGCAAGGCATCAGAACCTGGTTTAAAGCCATCGCAGGCGACCTTCCACCGAATAACAAACGCGTAGAAGCGGGGAATGCCGTTCTGTTCTGCGCCCCTATCCGCGAACAGATCCAGCGTATCGAAGCGCTGGGGCTGGAGAAGTACTACCAGGGATTATCCAAAGCCATTGCCGAAGCGGGTGATGGATTCATCTCTGACTTTACCTATACTTACGAGCAATAAACACACACATCTCTCGTCACAGCATGCAAAACAGGAGGTTTTTATGCTTATCGTTGTTCCTGTCCTTATTTTCGTTGCGCTGGTTATTGTGGGCGCAGGCGTCAAAATTGTCCCTCAGGGTTATCAGTGGACCGTTGAGCGTTTCGGTCGATACACCAACACGCTCCAGCCGGGCTTAAGCCTGATTGTTCCGTTCATGGACAGAATCGGTCGCAAGATCAACATGATGGAGCAGGTGCTGGACATTCCTTCTCAGGAGATCATCTCCAAGGATAACGCCAACGTCACCATCGACGCCGTCTGCTTTATTCAGGTAATTGACGCGCCGAAAGCGGCGTATGAGGTCAGCAACCTGGAGCTGGCGATCGTCAACCTGACGATGACCAACATCCGTACCGTTCTCGGCTCGATGGAGCTGGACGAGATGCTTTCCCAGCGCGACAGCATCAATACCCGCCTGCTGCACATTGTCGACGAGGCAACCAACCCATGGGGGATCAAGGTCACCCGTATCGAGATCCGCGACGTGCGCCCACCGGCGGAGCTGATCGCCTCCATGAACGCCCAGATGAAGGCCGAGCGAACCAAGCGCGCCTACATTCTGGAAGCCGAAGGGGTGCGTCAGGCGGAGATCCTGAAAGCGGAAGGTGAAAAACAGTCGCAGATCCTGAAAGCCGAGGGCGATCGTCAGTCCGCATTCTTACAGGCGGAAGCGCGTGAACGTTCGGCAGAAGCGGAAGCCCGTGCGACGCAGATGGTCTCCGAGGCGATTGCCGCCGGTGATATCCAGGCCGTGAACTACTTTGTCGCGCAAAAATATACCGACGCGCTAAAACAGATCGGCTCCGCGAACAACAGCAAGGTGGTGATGATGCCGCTGGAGGCCAGCAGCCTGATGGGCTCTATCGCCGGTATTGCCGAGCTGATCAAAGACAGCGGAAACGAGCGTAAAAAATGATTGAGCTGATTGTTGCACATCCTCACGCCTTCTGGCTAAGCCTCGGTGGCTTATTGCTGGCGGCGGAGATGCTGGGCGGCAACGGCTACCTGCTCTGGAGCGGTGTTGCCGCCGTCATTACTGGCCTTCTGGTCTGGATCCTTCCGCTGGACTGGGCGTGGCAGGGCGCACTGTTTGCCGTGCTCACGCTGGTGGCCGCGTGGCTGTGGTGGCGCTGGCTAAACCGGCGGGTTACCGAGCAGAAGCCGCTGGACGCGCACCTCAACCAGCGCGGGCAGCAGATTGTCGGCAAGCGTTTTACGCTCGACACCGCGCTGGTGAACGGGCGCGGGCATATGCGCGTGGGCGACAGCTCGTGGCCGGTGGTCGCCGACGACGACCTCAGCGCCGGCACGCGGGTTGAGGTCATTGCGGTGGAAGGCATTACCCTGCGGGTGAAAGCCTACTAAGCGGAAGCCTTACGATGACAGCAGCCGGCAAGATTGTCGATAATCGGACAGTCGGCGCCGTCATCCCCCGGACAGGATTCCGCGAGCTGCAGCAGCTGTTCGCGCATCGCCTGCAGCTCGATGATGTGGCGTTCGATCTCGGCCACTTTTTCCAGCGTGCGTTTTTTCACGTCGGCGCTGTGACGCTTCGGATCGTTAAACAGGTTAACCAGCTCGCCGCACTCTTCCAGATTAAAACCGACCTGCCTTGCCTGGCGCAGTAGCGTCAGCTCATCAATATGCAGTTTCGTATAGCTGCGGTAGCCGTTTTCGCTGCGCAGCGGCGGCGTCACCAGCCCCTTCTCTTCATAAAAGCGGATTGCCTTGCTGGTTAAGCCGGTTTTTTTTGCCACGTCACTGATATTCACATTTCCCCCTTGACCTTCCCCTTGATGGAAGGTTTAACCTTCATAACAGTTAGCGAAAAGCGTTACTCCGGTCAACTACTGACCAGTTCATTATACGGGAGTTTTGTTATGTCTCACACTATCGACCTGACGCTGGACGGCCTCTCCTGCGGCCACTGTGTCAAACGCGTTAAAGAAAGCCTGGAACAGCGCCCTGACGTTGAAAGCGCTGATGTGACTATCGATCATGCCGCCGTGACCGGCAGCGCCAGCGCGGATGCGCTGATCGATACCATTAAGCAGGCCGGTTACGGGGCGGAGTTAAGCCACCCAAAGGCTAAACCGCTGGCAGAGTCATCATCCCCGTCGGAAGCGCTGACAGCGGTCACTCCTGAGCTTCCGGCAGCTGATGATATTGACGACAGCCAACAGCTGCTGATCAACGGCATGAGCTGCGCCAGCTGCGTCTCCCGGGTACAAAACGCCTTGCAGGCCGTACCGGGCGTCGCGCAGGCACGGGTCAATCTTGCGGAGCGTACTGCTCTGGTGATGGGCAGTGCCTCCGCCGCAGATTTAGTGCAGGCCGTTGAGAAAGCGGGCTACGGGGCGGAGGCCATCGAAGATGATGCCGAGCGCCGCGAGCGCCAGCAGGAAACGGCTATCGCCACCATGAAACGCTTCCGCTGGCAGGCGATTGTCGCTCTGCTGGTGGGTATTCCGGTGATGGTGTGGGGGATGATCGGCGACAACATGATGGTCACCGACGACAACCGCACGCTGTGGCTGGTGATTGGTGTCATTACCCTGGGCGTGATGATCTTCGCGGGCGGCCATTTCTATACCAGCGCCTGGAAGAGCCTGAAAAACCGCACCGCGACGATGGATACGCTGGTTGCGCTCGGTACCGGCGCGGCGTGGCTCTATTCGATGAGCGTGAACGTCTGGCCCCAGTGGTTCCCGATGGAGGCGCGCCATCTCTACTATGAAGCGAGCGCGATGATTATCGGCCTGATTAACCTGGGCCATATGCTGGAAGCCCGCGCCCGTCAGCGCTCCTCGAAAGCGCTGGAAAGATTGCTCGATTTAACCCCGCCGACGGCCCGCGTGGTCACGGACGAGGGGGAGAAAAGCGTCCCGCTGGCGGAAGTTCAGCCCGGCATGACGCTGCGCCTGACGACGGGCGATCGCGTTCCCGTTGACGGTAAGATAACCCAGGGCGAAGCCTGGCTTGATGAAGCGATGCTGACCGGCGAGCCTATCCCTCAGCAGAAATCAGACGGCGACGCCGTTCATGCCGGCACGGTGGTGCAGGACGGCAGCGTGCTGTTTACCGCCAGCGCCGTCGGCAGCCACACGACGCTGTCGCGTATCATTCGCATGGTGCGCCAGGCCCAGAGCAGCAAGCCGGAAATTGGCCAGCTTGCCGACAGAATCTCGGCCATTTTTGTGCCGGTGGTGGTCGGCATTGCCCTGCTGAGTGCGGCTATCTGGTATTTCTTCGGCCCCGCACCGCAGATTGTTTACACCCTGGTGATCGCCACCACGGTGCTGATCATCGCCTGTCCTTGCGCCCTTGGCCTGGCGACCCCAATGTCGATTATCTCCGGCGTAGGCCGCGCGGCCGAATTTGGCGTACTGGTGCGGGATGCCGACGCGCTGCAGCGGGCCAGCACCCTCGACACGCTGGTGTTTGATAAAACCGGCACGCTGACCGAAGGCAAACCGCAGGTGGTGGCCGTCACTACCGCAGGCATTGCGCAAGTGGACGCGCTGCGTCTCGCCGCCGCGCTGGAGCAAGGATCCAGCCATCCGCTGGCGCGCGCTATCCTCGATAAAGCAAATGCTTCTGCCCTGCCGCAGGTCAGCAATTTCCGCACCCTGCGCGGGCTTGGCGTCAGCGGTGAAGCAGAAGGCCACGCGCTGCTGCTGGGTAATCAGGCATTGCTTAATGAAAACGGTATTGATACCGCCGCGCTGGAAAGCGAGCTGAAAGCGCAGGCGTCTCAGGGCGCTACGCCGGTTCTGCTGGCGGTGGATGGCAAAGCCGCCGCGCTGCTGGCCGTGCGCGATCCGCTTCGCCAGGACAGCGTGGACGCCCTGCAGCGTCTGCACCGTGCGGGTTATCGTCTGGTGATGCTGACCGGGGATAACCCGACCACCGCCAACGCCATCGCGAAAGAAGCCGGAATTGATGAGGTGATTGCAGGCGTACTGCCGGACGGTAAAGCGGACGCCATCAAGAAACTGCAAAGTCAGGGTCGTCAGGTGGCGATGGTCGGCGACGGCATCAACGATGCCCCGGCGCTGGCCCAGGCGGACGTGGGGATTGCCATGGGCGGCGGGAGCGATGTCGCCATTGAAACCGCTGCTATTACGCTGATGCGCCATAGCCTGATGGGGGTTGCCGACGCGCTGGCCATTTCAAAAGCCACGCTGCGCAACATGAAGCAGAACCTGTTGGGAGCGTTCGTCTATAACACCCTCGGTATCCCGATCGCGGCCGGTATTTTATGGCCGCTGACCGGCACGCTGCTTAACCCGGTGGTCGCGGGTGCGGCGATGGCGCTCTCCTCCATTACCGTGGTGAGCAACGCCAACCGGCTGCTGCGCTTTAAACCGAAGGATTGAACCTTGTACCCGTACGCGCTAGCATGAACCTTTCCATTCATGGAGCGCGTATGGGTCTGTTTAATCGTATAAAAGCATCGTTTCGCGCCCTCTTTCCTCGCCGTTACGCCTGGCCCGGTCTGGATATCTCTCTTCCCGGCGGGCAACACCTGCACCTGGTCGGCAGCATCCATATGGGTACGCAGGATATGTCTCCCCTACCACCCGGCCTGATAAAACTGCTGAAACGCGCCGACGCGCTGGTCGTTGAGGCGGACATTTCGGGTCAGGAGTCACCGTTTTCCGGGCTCGAGAGCGATCTCACCCTGGCGGAACGTCTGGATGATGCCCAGCTTGCGGAACTGACGCGCGTCGCGGATGAAACCGGCGTGTCGCTCTCCATGATTGACACCCTGCCGCTCTGGCAAATTGCGATGGTGCTGCAGGCCACGCAGGCCCAGCGTCTGGGGCTGCGCGGTGACTACGGCATTGATTACCAGCTGCTGAACGCGGCAAGGGCGCGCAGCCTGCCCATCATCGAGCTGGAAGGGACGGACAGCCAGATTGCGCTTCTGCGTCAGCTTCCCGACGACGGTCTGATGCTGCTGGATGATACGTTGACCCACTGGCACACCAACGCGCGCCTGCTGCAGACCATGATTGGCTGGTGGCTGGATGCGCCGCCAGAGGACGGTAAGCTGGCGTTACCGTCGACGTTCAGCGAATCGCTGTATGACGTGCTGATGAACGCGCGCAACAAAGCCTGGCGGCAGACGCTGCATGCGTTACCTGCGGGGCATTACGTGGTGGCGGTTGGGGCGTTACATTTGTACGGAGAAGGGAATTTGCCGTCACTCTTAAAATAAAAAAATGGCCAATATTTCTATTGGCCCGTCAAAGAGGAATTTCATCGTTTTTATTATGCCGAAGGAGACCTTCGGTTGAGCCGATTGTCGCTCAAAGTGACCATCACTGCCAATACTATATGCGCAAGATGGTGCTATTTTTTAGACAAACGTCAGGCGTATGCTGTTGGCATGATTTGTCTGTCGTAAGAAGGATAGCTATGACTCCTGCCGTTAAATTACTCGAAAAAAACAACATTTCTTTCCGGATCCACACTTACGATCACGATCCGAATGAGACTAACTTTGGTGATGAAGTGGTGCGCAAGCTGGGCCTGAACGCGGACCAGGTTTACAAAACGCTGCTGGTTGCGGTGAATGGCGATATGAAACACCTCGCCGTCGCGGTTACCCCGGTGGCGGGACAGCTGGATCTGAAGAAAGTCGCCAAAGCGCTGGGGGCGAAGAAGGTGGATATGGCCGATCCGATGGTGGCGCAACGCACCACGGGCTACCTGGTGGGCGGCATCAGTCCGCTCGGGCAGAAAAAACGCCTGCCGACGCTGATCGATGCGCCTTCACAGGAGTTTGACACCATCTTTATATCCGGCGGCAAACGCGGGCTGGATATCGAGCTGGCGGCGGGCGATCTGGCGAAAATGCTGGACGCGAAGTTTGCGGATATTGCGCGCCGGGAGTAAAAGAAAAAGCCGGGTGGCGGCTGCAAGGTAAAAGCAAAACGGTAACAGGCGTTACCGTTTTTTGTGTTCGCGCCCTCTCCCGGTGGGAGAGGGTTGGGGTGAGGGCATCAGGCCGCACACCACTACTGCCAGTTCACCTCACCCTTCGGCTCATACGCATTCACGTCAATCGGTGAATTCTGCTCGATGAACTGCTTCAGCACTTCCGCGTCGATAAAGCCGGTATTCACGTATCCCGGTTTATTATCGATATGCGGATAGCCGTCGCCGCCGGTAGCGTTAAAGCTTAACGTCGCCAGACGGTACGTTTTCGCCGGGTCAACCGGTTCGCCTTTGATCTTCAGGTCGTTAAGCTTGCCGTCTTTCGCGACGAAGCTGACGTTAGCAAACTGCGGATAGGCCCCGGAATCCGGCTTCATCTGCGCCACGGCGGTCAGGTAGTCAATCACCTCTTTCCCGCTCATGTCCGCATAGACCACCACGTTGCCGAACGGCTGCACCTTCAGGACGTCTTTATAGGTGATGTTTCCACCTTCGATGGAATCACGAATGCCGCCGCCGCTCATCACGCCGAAGTCAGCGCCGGTGCGCGCCATTTGCGCCGCCAGCACCAGGTGGCCCATGTTGGTCTGCACGAAGCGAACTTTACTGCGATCCCCCTCCAGACGACCGTTCAGCGTGCCGATTTTCACGTCCAGCTGCGCCTTGCCTTTGTTCTGGAACGGCGTCAGCAGGGAGAGCATCTGCTGGTTTTCTGGAATCTCTGGCGTGTAAAGTACGCGCTCACTTTTCCCGTCCGGGTAGGTGACTTTCTTCTTCAGGTTGACCGGGATGAGCTGATAATGGACCAGCTTCATCTCGCCGTTACGGAACTCGAAATCCGCCCGGCCCACGTATTTGCCCCACTCGTGCGCCTGCACTATCCAGATACCGTTCTGACGGTCCGGCGCGCACGGCGTGCCCGGCACGTAGTCGACCTGCTTTTTGTTCTCCGAGGCCATGCACACCGGATCCTGTGAGTGACCACCCACAATCATCGCCAGCGAGCCCGCGGGCAGGCTGCGCGCCATCTCCACGTCGCCGGGAGCATTGGAGCCGTGCTCACCGTTGTCGTAGTGACCCATGTGCGTGGTGGCGATAATCACGTCCGGCTTTTCGTTTTGCTGCAGCTCCTGAATCACCAGCTTCGCTTCGTCTGCCGGTTTGCGGAATTCGATATCGGTAAAGAACTCGGGGTTACCAATTTTCGCCGTATCGTCGGTGGTTAAGCCGATGACCGCGATCTTCAGATCCTGACGCTTAAACAGCGCCCACGGCTTAAACAGGCGTTCGCCGGTACTTTTCTGGTAAATATTGGCGGAGAGGAAGGGGAATTTGGCCCATTTTTCCTGCTGACGCAGCACGGTCAGGGGATTATCAAATTCATGGTTACCCACGGCCATCGCGTCGTAGCCAATCAGGTTCATGCCGCGAAAATCAGGTTCCGCGTCCTGTAAATCGGATTCCGGCACGCCGGTATTGATATCGCCCCCCGACAGCAGCAGCACGCTGCCCCCCTGGGCCGCTACCTCTTTACGAATGCCGTCCACCAGCGTTTTTTGTGCCGACAGGCCATATTCGCCGTATTCACTGCGCCAGAAATGACCGTGGTGATCGTTGGTATGCAGAATGGTGATTTTATAGGTTTTGTCTTTTTCATACGCCTGCGCGGGCAGGCTTACCAGGCCCCATGCGGCGATGAGCGCCAGCGCGACGCCCCGCTTCATTAACTTCATCTTCTCTCTCCCTGACCAATAGACAAAGGCAAAAATTACAGTGACTAACAAGAATAGACAAATAAGTTTTCAGAATTGCGACTTTCTTCAAATGTCCCGGGCGGGTATGTTAGTCGGATAATAATTACACCCTGCATCTCTAATAACTAAAGACGTGGTACTTCTCTCTATGGCAATCAGTGAATCAACCCAGCCCGTTCCGGGCGCGCCGGCGTCGCGCACCTCCTTTAAAGTCTTAGGCGCAATCAGTCTATCGCACCTGCTCAACGATATGATCCAGTCGTTGATTCTGGCCATTTATCCGCTGCTGCAGTCCGAGTTCTCACTCACCTTCGTGCAGATCGGGATGATCACCCTGACCTTCCAGCTGGCTTCCTCACTGCTGCAGCCGGTGGTGGGCTACTGGACGGATAAATACCCGATGCCGTGGTCGCTGCCGATAGGCATGTGCTTTACCTTAAGCGGGCTGGTGCTGCTGGCCATGGCGGGGAGTTTTGAAGCGGTGTTGGTTGCCGCCGCGCTGGTGGGCACCGGATCGTCCGTTTTCCATCCGGAGTCCTCGCGCGTGGCGCGTATGGCTTCGGGGGGGCGACACGGGCTGGCGCAGTCTCTCTTCCAGGTGGGCGGTAACTTTGGTAGCTCTCTCGGCCCGCTGCTGGCCGCGGTGATTATTGCCCCTTACGGTAAAGGCAACGTGGCATGGTTTGTACTGGCCGCGCTGCTGGCGATTATCGTGCTGGCGCAGATCAGCCGCTGGTATGCCGCTCAGCATCGCGTGAACAAAGGGAAACCTAAAGCGAAGGTTATCAATCCCCTGCCGCGCAATAAGGTTATCCTGGCCGTCTCTGTGCTGCTGGTGCTGATTTTCTCGAAATACTTCTATATGGCGAGCATCAGCAGCTATTACACCTTTTATCTGATGCAAAAATTCGGATTATCGGTACAGAATGCACAGTTCCACCTGTTTGCCTTCCTGTTCGCCGTCGCGGCCGGTACGGTCATTGGCGGGCCTGTGGGGGATAAGATTGGGCGTAAATATGTCATTTGGGGCTCTATCCTCGGCGTGGCGCCGTTTACCCTTATTTTGCCGTACGCGAGCCTTGAATGGACGGGGATTTTAACCGTGATCATTGGTTTTATTCTCGCATCCGCCTTTTCCGCCATTCTGGTTTATGCCCAGGAGCTGCTGCCTGGACGTATCGGTATGGTTTCCGGACTCTTTTTCGGTTTCGCCTTCGGCATGGGAGGGCTTGGCGCAGCGGTGTTAGGGATGGTTGCGGACCACACCAGTATCTTCCTGGTTTATAAAATCTGCGCTTTCCTGCCGCTTCTTGGGATGTTAACCATATTCCTGCCTGATAACCGTCATAAAGCCTGAATTACGGGTAGCAAAAGTTTTACTTTGGCTACCTGATACCCTGATGCCATAAGGGTTTCTTCTTCATCCCCTCGCTGAATTTATCAAAATGCGCTTTTTTACGTGCATATTGCTGTTTTATTCAAACTTCAACAATTATTCATAAACATAAGGGTAAAAATTGTCATAAACTATTACTCGGTTTTTTGGTTTTCGCCAAAAAGGAACACCCACAACGAAAGGAGACGGAATGCACCACGCCACACCGCTTATCACCACCATTGTTGGTGGACTTGTGCTCGCTTTTATCCTCGGCATGATTGCCAATAAACTGCGTATTTCTCCTCTTGTCGGCTATCTGTTAGCGGGTGTACTGGCGGGGCCGTTTACGCCAGGCTTCGTGGCGGATACCAAACTGGCCCCTGAGCTGGCGGAATTGGGCGTGATTCTGCTGATGTTTGGCGTCGGCCTGCACTTCTCCCTGAAGGATTTGATGGCGGTAAAGTCGATTGCCATACCGGGAGCGATCGCCCAGATAGGGGTGGCGACGCTGCTGGGGATGGCGCTTTCGGCGGTGCTGGGCTGGTCGTTAATGACCGGTATCGTTTTTGGGCTGTGTCTCTCAACCGCCAGTACCGTGGTGCTGCTGCGCGCGCTTGAAGAGAGACAGCTAATAGACAGCCAGCGCGGGCAAATCGCGATAGGCTGGCTGATTGTTGAAGACCTGGTCATGGTACTGACGCTGGTGCTGCTGCCTGCCGTCGCCGGGATGATGGAAAAAGACAACGTCGGTTTTGCCTCGCTGGCGCTGGATATGGGCATCACCATCGGTAAGGTTGTGGCGTTTATCGCCATCATGATGCTGGTGGGCCGCCGTCTGGTGCCGTGGATCATGTCCCGCAGCGCGGCAACCGGCTCGCGCGAGCTGTTTACCCTCTCCGTGCTGGCGCTGGCGCTGGGCATCGCGTTTGGTGCCGTTGAGCTGTTTGATGTCTCCTTTGCCCTGGGTGCGTTCTTCGCCGGGATGGTGCTGAACGAGTCCGAGCTGAGCCACCGCGCGGCGCACGACACTCTGCCGCTGCGCGACGCCTTCGCCGTGCTGTTCTTCGTCTCCGTCGGGATGCTGTTTGATCCGATGGTCCTGATTCACCAGCCGCTGGCCGTGCTGGGCACGCTGGCGATCATCATCTTTGGCAAGTCGCTCGCCGCCTTCTTCCTGGTGCGGATGTTTGGCCACTCGCCGCGGACGGCGCTGACCATCGCCGCCAGCCTGGCGCAGATCGGTGAGTTCGCCTTTATTCTGGCCGGTCTCGGCATGGCCCTGAACCTGCTGCCGCAGGCGGGGCAGAACCTGGTGCTGGCGGGGGCGATTCTGTCGATTATGCTGAACCCGGTGCTGTTTGCCCTGCTGGAAAAATACCTCGATAAAACCGAAACGCTGGAAGAACAGACGCTCGAAGAGGCTATCGAAGAAGAGAAGCAGATCCCGGTGGATATTTGCAATCACGCCCTGCTGGTCGGCTTTGGCCGCGTGGGCAGCCTGCTCGGTGAGAAGCTGATGGCGCAGGGCATTCCGCTGGTGGTGATTGAGACCTCACGCACACGCGTCGACGAGCTGCGCGAGCGCGGTATTCGTGCGGTGTTGGGCAATGCGGCTAACGAAGAGATCATGAATCTGGCGCATCTGGACTGCGCGCGCTGGCTGCTGCTGACCATACCTAACGGCTATGAAGCGGGTGAGATTGTGGCTTCCGCGCGCGAGAAGTGCCCAACGATTGAGATTATCGCCCGGGCGCATTATGACGACGAGGTGGAGTACATTACCGAGCGCGGTGCGAATAAGGTGGTAATGGGCGAGCGCGAGATTGCGAATACGATGCTGACGCTGCTGGAGAAACCGCCGGTTGAAGAGGGAGTGACGGGTTAAGGTTGGTGCGGCCTGATGCCCTCACCCTGACCCTCTCCCACAGGGAGAGGGAACAAACACTAAAAACGGCAACCCTAGGTTGCCGTTTTGCTTTTACCTGTCCCAGTACGCCTCTTCGAGGCTGTCTTCCCGTTCCGGCAGCCCACGTGTTAAGCGCGGAGAATGCTGGTTCAGCACCTGATAGCTCACGCGGTTGGCATATTTACACACCTGCGCCAGCGACGAATAGGTCAGCCAGCTGAACTTGTGCTTGCTGGAGTTCGGCACGTTGGTTTTGTGGTAGGCGTTCGCGGTGATGTCGTGCAGCAGCGCGGCCAGCGCGCCGTCGCCCGCACCGTTGGTGTTCATGATCTTCTCCGGCCCGCCCATATATGGCGCGATATGAGAGTAGATACGCAGCGGATTGACGCAGTCTTTGTAACGCATGCCGCGGCTGAACTCGAACTGGTTGAACTCGGCAATCGCACCGGGCAGCAGCGGATGCTGGGTTTTGCGCTTGCTCTCTTCTTCCGTAAAGCCGGCCATATACAGCCCGACAGGTCCGGCAGTGCAGAGCACCAGATCCACCCAGTCCAGCGCTTTATCGGACGCCAGCAGCGGATCGCTTTCGCCGGTCAGCGCTTCGGCCTCTTCTTCGTTCATCGCCAGAATCGAGACGTGCTCTTTCAGGAAAGCCTGCCACCACTCCGGGTTGTCGGCGATAACGAATTTGGTCCCCAGCGTCAGAACAACAGGGACATCGTACTTCTTCGCGTACTCGATCGCCTTCATGGTCGCTTCCGGCATCGGCTCGCCCGGCTTGCAGCGCACCAGGTAGGACGTCAGCACCAGCGCCGAGGCGCCCGCAATGACCTCTTCAGGAATACTCTCGGCGCGCAGCTTGTTCATGTGGCCAGGGCTGATGGCAAAGGTACGCTCGCCGGACTCACCAATGAGGGTAAAGCAGCGGCCAATCGGCCCGTCGACGCCCTGCAGGTAGTTCAGATCGGTACGGCTGGAGGTATTGCAGAGATAGCGGTAGGCATAGCCACCGATTTCGATATTGCTGCACATCACGCCGAGCAGCACCGAGCGGTCGTCTGCCAGTACGGAGTAGTTGTGCATGGTATTGCCGATGGTGCCACCGGCGAACTGATGGGTAATCAGGTTTTCGCGCACCAGCTCCTGGTACAGCGCTTCGGCAACGTCGTCTTCAATCACCAGCGAATGCCCGGCGCTCAGACCGTAACGGGCGACAAACGCATCATCCACTTTGGCTTCAATATCCACCAGCGTCTGATCGATCCCCACCACCCATGCGGCACTGGTTTCATTTTCAGGCTGGATTTGCTGCAGGAGCGGATCGCGAGCGTTAACGGGGAAGTAGTGTTTTGATTTACGTTTACCGGGAAATTTCATGGTCTGAACTGTGCAAGGAATAGAAGCCGGGAATGGTAGCACAAACCCGGCCTCAAGCGCGATCAGCGGCTTTTCGTCACCAGCGAGACCATCATGTCGATATGCTCAGGGGAGTCGTTAAGCGCCGGAATGTACTCGTACTTTTCGCCGCCAGCCTCAAGGAAAAATTCCCGGTTTTGCACCGCGATCTCCTCCAGCGTTTCCAGACAGTCGGCCGAGAAGCCCGGCGACATCACCTGAATGTGCTTCACGCCCTTCTCGCCCAGCATTTTGAGGGTTTCATCAGTGTACGGCGTCAGCCACGGCTCGCGGCCAAAGCGCGACTGGAAGGTCATCATCACCTTCTCAGGCGGCAGGCCGAGGGCGGAAACCAGCTCGCGCGTGGTATCGCGGCAGCGCTGCGGATAATCATCCCCTTCATTGGCGAAACGCTGCGGGATCCCGTGATAGGAAAGCAGCAGCAGATCCGGCTCGCCGTGCTTTTCAAACGACGCGCGCGCGCTGTTGGCAAGCGCCTGGATGTAGAGATCGTTATCCGCGTAGTCGCGAATAAAGGTCACGCCCGGAATGCGGCGGCGGGTCGCCAGAATGCGGGCCAGCTCGTCCCAGACGGCGGCCACCGTCGAGCAGGAATACTGCGGGTAGAGCGCCAGCACGACGATGTGGTCCACGCCCTGCGCCAGCAGTGATTCCACCGCGCTTTTCAGGGACGGTTTTCCGTAGCTCATGCCGAGCGCGACGGGCATATCCGGCAGGCGGGCGGCCAGCGCTTTTTCCTGACGACGGCTGTAAACCATCAGCGGCGAGCCCTCTTCCATCCAGACGGACTGATAGAGTTTGGCGACGCGCGGAGAACGAATCGGCAGAATGACGCCACGCAGCAGCGGCCACCACAGCAGTCTCGGGAAATCCACGACGCGCGTGTCGCTTAAAAATTGTCGCAGGTAGCGTTTTACCGCGTCTGATGTAGGTGCTTCTGGAGTGCCCAGATTGGCAAGCAGGATGCCGGTTTTCGCCTGACTCATTCACGCCTCTTAACCATTTGATAGGTTGTCAATTGTAGCGGAAATGCGTTTAAACGAAACCCATTGCTGTAATAGGTAAGATGAGAATATTTCTCACCCGGGAGCCCGGGTGAGAGGCGCGCGATTAGCCGAGGATTTTTTCCAGCTCTGCACGTACGTCAGCCACGGCTTTGGTGCCGTCAACTTTCGCGTATTTGGTGTTACCCGCCTGCGCTTCTTTGGTGTAGTAGCCGATCAGCGGAGCGGTCATCTGATGGTATTCCACCAGGCGTTTACGCACGGTCTCTTCCTGATCGTCTTTACGGGTGGTCAGCTCTTCGCCGGTCACGTCGTCTTTGCCTTCAACCTTAGGTGGGTTGAATTTGATGTGGTAAACGCGGCCAGAAGCAGCGTGTACGCGACGACCAACGATACGGTCAACGATCAGCTCGTCCGGCACGTCGAACTCCAGAACGTAGTCCACGTTGATGCCCGCTTCTTTCATGGCGTCAGCCTGAGGAATGGTGCGTGGGAAGCCGTCCAGCAGGAAACCGTTACGGCAGTCTTCCTGAGCAATGCGCTCTTTGACCAGAGCAATAACCAGCTCGTCGGTTACCAGCTTGCCCGCGTCCATGATGTCTTTCGCTTGTTTACCCAGCTCGGAGCCAGATTTAACAGCGGCGCGCAGCATGTCACCGGTGGAGATTTGCGGAATACCGTATTTCTCCATGATGAACTGAGCCTGAGTTCCTTTACCCGCGCCCGGAGCGCCAAGCAGAATAATACGCATTGCGAAAATCCCCTCAAAAGTCGTTTCAATTTTTCAAAAGCGCTAAACAATACCACCAGAACGGGCATCGCTCAAGGAAGGCGGGAAGGCTGAAACGGTTAACGGGGGGAGATTATTTGGGAGGGTGCGGTCTGGTGCCCTCACCCCGGCCCTCTCCCACGGGAGAGGGAGAAGACCAGGGGAGGCGTGGTCAATTACGCCAGCAGCAGCGCATTCACACGTTTAATGAACAAGTTAGGATCTTCCAGCGTACCGCGCTCGGCCAGCAGGGACTGATCCAGCAGCAGTTCAACCCACTCGGCAAAGCGGGCGTCGTCCTGGGTATCCGCCGCGCGTTTCACCAGCGGATGATCCGGATTAAGCTCAAAGATATATTTCACTTCCGGCATCGCCTGGCCCGCCGCCGCGAACAGTTTCGCCATCTGGGTGCCCATTTCGTCGGCATCGGTGGTGACAATCGCCGGAGTATCGGTCAGACGGTGCGTGAAGCGCACCTCTTTCACGCGATCGCCCAGCAGGGTTTTCACGCGCTCAACGAACGGCTCCAGCGCCTTCTCGGCTTCTTTCGCGCTTTCGTCCACTTCATCCGCCAGCTTGTCGATGGACTCGTCGGCTTTGGCAACAGACTGGAAGGATTTACCGTCGAACTCGGTCAGGTAGTTCATCATCCACTCGTCGATGCGGTCAGAAAGCAGCAGCACTTCGATGCCTTTCTTACGCAGCAGCTCCAGGTGCGGGCTGCTCTTCGCCGCCGCGTAGCTGTCGGCGGTGATGTAGTAGATCTTCTCCTGCCCTTCTTTCATGCGGGAGACGTACTCTTCCAGCGACACGGTCTGCGCGGAGGAGTCGGTATGCGTAGAGGCGAAGCGCAGCAGTTTGGCGATCGTTTCGACGTTCCCGGTGTCTTCCGCCGGGCCTTCTTTCAGCACCAGGCCGAACTGTTTCCAGAAGGTCTGATATTTTTCCGCATCGTCTTTCGCCAGTTTTTCCAGCATCTGCAGCGCACGTTTGGTCAGGGCGTTGCGCAGGTTACGGGTGACGGTGCTGTCCTGCAGAATTTCACGCGAGACGTTGAGCGGCAGATCGTTGGAATCTATCAGACCGCGCACAAAGCGCAGGTAGTTCGGCATGAACTGCTCGGCGTCGTCCATGATGAACACGCGCTGCACGTACAGCTTCAGGCCGTGCTTGTGATCGCGGTTCCACATGTCCCACGGCGCCTGTGCCGGGATGTACAGCAGGCTGGTGTACTCCTGCTTACCTTCCACACGGTTGTGGCTCCAGGTCAGCGGGTCGGTAAAGTCGTGGGCGATATGCTTGTAGAACTCGTTGTATTCGTCGTCTTTAATTTCAGACTTGTTGCGCGTCCACAGCGCCTGCGCCTTGTTGATCTTCTCCCAGGAAACCACGGTTTCGCCGTCTTTCTCTTCCTGTTTTTCAATCTCTACCGGCAGGGCGATGTGATCGGAATACTTGCTGATGATGGAGCGCACGCGCCAGTCGTTGAGGAAATCGTCTTCACCTTCGCGCAGGTGCAGGGTGATTTCGGTCCCGCGATCCGCCTTGGTGATGTCACCAACGGTGTATTCGCCTTCGCCTTTGGATTCCCACAGCACGCCGTTCTCGGCGCTGTCGCCCGCCGCGCGGGTACGGACGGTAACTTTGTCGGCCACGATAAACGCCGAGTAGAAACCGACGCCGAACTGGCCGATGAGCTGGCTGTCTTTCGCCTGGTCAGAGCCCATGGACTCGAGGAACGCTTTGGTGCCGGATTTGGCGATGGTGCCGAGGTGGTCGATCACCTCGTCGCGGTTCATCCCGATGCCGTTATCGGCGATGGTCAGGGTGCGGTTCTCTTTGTTGAACGAGACGCGCACGCGCAGCTCGCCGTCGCCTTCGTACAGGTCCGGGTTGGACAGCGCGCGGAAGCGCAGCTTGTCCGCCGCGTCTGAGGCGTTGGAAATCAGCTCACGCAGGAAAATTTCTTTGTTGGAATACAGGGAATGGATCATCAGGTGCAGAAGCTGTTTTACTTCTGACTGGAAACCACGGGTTTCTTGTCCTTTCATCTAAGTCGACCTCAACAATGCCATTTAATGGGGTTGTAAAACGTTGAGTGAGAGATGGGGATAAGGGGGGAAATTTTCAAGCGGAGGCCGCGCGCACAGCCTCCGTTTGGTCAGAAAATAATCTTGTGACGCCCGGCCAGAGAGTGTGACAGCGTGGTGCCGTCCACCATTTCCAGCTCGCCGCCCACCGGCACGCCGTGGGCGATGCGGCTGGCGTCAACGCCGTACTGCGAGCACAGTTCAGCGATATAGTTGGCGGTTGCCTCCCCTTCCACCGTCGGGTTGGTGGCGAGGATCACCTCTTTGATGGTTTCGGACTCAAGACGCTGTTCAAGTCGGTCAAGACCGATATCATCCGGGCCAATGCCGTCCAGCGGGGAGAGATGCCCCATCAGCACGAAGTAGCGGCCGGAAAACTGCCCGGTTTGTTCGATGGCGTAGATGTCCGCCGGACTCTCCACCACGCAAATCTGACCGTTTTCCTGACGACGCGGGTTCGTACAGATGTTACACACGTCCTGCTCGGTAAAGGTACGGCAATCCGCGCAGTGACCAATTTCTGACATGGCGCGGGTTAAAGCCTGCGCCAGGCGCATCCCGCCGCTGCGGTCGCGCTGCAATAGCGTAAACGCCATGCGCTGCGCCGACTTCGGGCCAACGCCCGGCAGGCAGCGCAGTGCTTCCATTAACTGCGTGAGCAGCGGACTGGTTTGCATCAGAATGGCATCTTGAAGCCAGGCGGCAGCTGCATACCGCTGGATACAGAGGCCATTTTCTCTTTCTGAGTTTCGTCGATACGGCGAGCGGCATCGTTAAACGCGGCTGCAACCAGATCTTCCAGCATCTCTTTGTCGTCTTCGAGCAGGCTCGGGTCGATTTCCACGCGACGGCAGTTGTGCGCACCGTTGATGGTCACTTTGACCAGACCGGCACCGGACTCACCCGTGACTTCCAGCTGAGCGATCTCTTCCTGCATCTTCTGCATTTTTTCCTGCATCTGCTGAGCCTGCTTCATCAGGCCACCCAGACCGCCTTTTCCACCAAACATAGGCTTCTCTCTTTTTCACGTTTAAGGATTACAACCGTAAGTCAGACTCACGATCAAATGGGGCGAATACTCTCTTCATCCAGATCGGCGTCGAAGAACCGGCGCAGGGTCTGAATGTTGTTATCCGCAATAATCGCCTCGCGCGCCTGCGCGAGCTTTTCTTCATAAATGGCCTGGCGCCACTCGAGCGGCGTTTTCACTGCCGGATTATCATCTTCAATGATAGTCAATTCAACCGGCGCACCCTGTAATGCGGCGAGCGCCTCGGCCAGCGCCTTTTGCGCGCCAGGGGAATTGAGGTGCCGCTGACCCGGACGCAGGTGCAGACGCACCTGATTGCCGTCCTGCTCTTTCCAGGCATTCAGCGCGACCTGCTCGACCAGCTTCGGCAGCTGGAGTTTGCTGACCTCGGCGGCCCAGGCGTCGCGCGCAATAGACTCTTCGGCAAGCTTCGCGGAAAGCTCCGGCGTTTTCTCATGCTCCAGCGCCTTTTTCAGCGCTTTCGGCGTGGCGACCTCTTCCTTCACCTCTTCGGTGATGGTGGTTGCCTTCCAGCGGTAAGCCTCTTCTTTCACCGGGGCTTTCTGCTCGAGCGCGGACGGTGCCGGACGCGACTGTACGCGCTCCGTTACCGAGGCCAGTCGTTCAAGCGCGGCGTTGTTCACCGGCCGCGCTCTTCCTGGCGCTGCCGGTTCACTCTTTTTTGGTTTGGTTACTCCCTGCGCACGCTGCAGCTGGCTGCGTGCGGCAAGCACCGAACTGGTGGCATCCGACAGCGGCACGTTCTGCTGCGGCGGCGGTGTCGGCTGCGGTGGCACCTGCTGCGGCGACATCACCGCCGTAGGGGCGACCGGCGCGAAAGACTGCCGCGGCACTTCCGGCTCCGGCAATGGCATGCGCGGGTGGAACGCCAGCGCGCGCAGCAGCGTCATTTCAACGCCCATCCTGGGGTCCGGCGCGAACGGTAGCTCTTTGCGGCCAATCAGCAGCGTCTGGTAATACAGCTGCACGTCGGCAGGCGGCACGGTGCGGGCAAGTTCACGCATCCGCTGTTCAATGGCCGCCATATCCGCACCGATGGCGGACGGAGAAAGCTGCAGCATCGCCACGCGGTGCAGCAGGCTGAGCATTTCAACCAGCAGCCCTTCCCATTCAATACCTCGGGCAGCGGCGGCATTCACCTGCGACATCACGCGTTCGCCGTTGGCGGCAATCATCGCTTCGATAAGCGACAGCGCCTGATCGTCATCCAGCGTGCCGAGCATGGTGCTGACCGCCTCGGTGGAGAGCTTGCCGTCACCGCTGGCAATCGCCTGGTCGGTCAGGCTTAGCGCATCACGCAGGCTGCCGTCCGCCGCGCGGGCCAGCAGCTGCAGGGCGCGCGGCTCGTGAACGATCTTCTCTTCATCAAGAATGTGCTCAAGCTGCGCGCGGATCTGCTCAACGTCCAGCGCCTTCAGATGGAACTGCAGGCAGCGCGACAGGATCGTGACCGGCAGCTTTTGCGGATCGGTGGTCGCCAGCAGGAACTTCACGTGCGCGGGCGGCTCTTCCAGCGTTTTCAGCAGGGCGTTGAAGCTGTGGCGCGACAGCATGTGCACTTCATCGATCAGGTAGACCTTGAAGCGGCCGCGTGCCGGGGCGTACTGCACGTTATCGAGCAGATCGCGGGTATCTTCCACTTTGGTGCGCGAGGCGGCGTCGATCTCGATCAGATCGACAAAACGCCCCTGCTCGATCTCCCGACAGTTATCACACACGCCGCACGGTGTGGCGGTGATCCCGGTTTCGCAGTTAAGACCTTTTGCCAGCAAACGGGCAATAGAGGTCTTACCGACGCCGCGGGTGCCGGAGAAAAGATAGGCGTGATGGATGCGACCTAGCGACAAGCCGTTCGCCAGGGCCGTCAGCACATGTTCCTGACCGACAACGTCAGCAAAGGTTTGTGGTCGCCATTTACGGGCTAACACCTGATAACTCATGGGCAGGCTCTGCAACGCTGGAAGGTGAATTTATGGAGGGGAATGCTATCACAACCTCACCCATTGAGCGAGGTTGTGAAAACCGGGATTAATGACCCGGGAAAGGCACCAGGCTGTAGCTGGTAATGCCCTGTTTTTCCAGGCGCTGTTCACCGCCGAGATCGAACAGGTTGATGATGAATGCCGCGTCGGTCACTTCACCACCCAGACGACGGATCAGCTTTACGGTCGCTTCAATGGTACCGCCGGTTGCCAGCAGGTCGTCGACCACCAGCACTTTGTCGCCAGGCTTGATCGCATCAACGTGGATCTCCAGCTGATCGGTGCCGTACTCCAGCTCGTAGCTCTCAGCTATGGTTTCACGCGGCAGTTTGCGCGGCTTACGCACCGGCACAAAACCCACGCCCATTGCCAGCGCAACCGGTGCGCCGAACAGGAAGCCACGGGCTTCGGTACCTACTACTTTGGTGATCCCGGCGTTTTTATAACGCTCGACCAGCAGTTCAATGCTGAGCGCGTACGCTTTCGGGTCTTCCAGCAAGCTGGTGACATCACGGAAAAGAATGCCAGGCTTTGGATAGTCCTGGATGCTTTTGATGCTGTTTTTCAGATATTCAAGCTGCTGTGCAGTTGCGGTCATCGGTTTTGCCTAAATGAAACAGTGTTACTCACAGCGCGCAACGAGTCGGCCAAGGCAACAATTGTTTAACCTTTGACCAGGCGCACCTGTGCTCGAAAACGGTCGAATTTACTGGCTGCGCGTGATAATTGCAACAGCCATGATGAGGCTTCAGTGCTTTTGTTGCTTTTCATCAACCACGGGGATTCGCCACATAAAGAAAAGCAGGCAGGCCAGGATCGCCAGCAGCAGAATGCGTACCCACATCATTTTCACCAGCCATAATGAAATAGCGAAGGTGATGAGTATCATCACGATCGCGCGGGGCTTCGCGCCGGGCGGCATGGCCCGGTGTTTTTGCCAGTGCCGCAGATAGCCGCCAAACCATGAGCGATAGAGCAGCCAGTGGTGAAAACGCGGCGACGAGCGGGCGAAGCACCAGGCCGCCAGCAGGATAAACGGCGTGGTCGGCAGTAAGGGTAAAAACACACCCAGCGTGCCAAGCACTACCGCGAGCCAGCCAATGATGATTAAAATAGTACGCTTCATAATGCGAATCGTTATCAAACTGAACGGCTACTTTACCACTGGAGAGCGCCTTGAAAACAGCACTGCTTCTTGAGAGGCTGCAAAATCAGCTGATTGCTCTGCGGGAGCAGGCTACACCGCTAATGGGGCACGCCACGCTGAAGCCGCGCTTTGACCGGCAGCTTTTTCGTACCCGCAGCACCGTCATTCAGGATTACCTGGCGGAAGCGCAGACGAACCTCGACGAGCTTCGCCATGCGGTTGAGAGTGAACAGCAGGAGCAGGTGGCGTGGCTGGCGGAGCATCTCACTGAGCAGATCACCGCTCTGCATCGCGAAATCGCCGCCTGGCCGCTGCGCGCCTGGGACAGCGCCTCGCCGGGGCTCGGTAAATGGCAGCGCAAGCGGCTGGAGAACCAGGAGTTTGAGCGCCGGCTGTTTGAGATGAAGCGCGAACGCGAAGTGCGGCTGAACAACAGCGAAACGCTGGAAGAGCAGCAGCTATTGATGCGCGAGATTAGCGCGCTGGAAGGACGCATCGTCCGCTGCCGTCAGGCGCGGGACGAGATTGAGCGCGTCATTGAACGTTTGACCCGTTAACAGGAGCCACACCCATGTCACTGGAAAATGCACCCGATGAGGTCAAGCTGGCCGTCGATTTGATTATGCTGCTGGAGAATCATGAGATCCCCGCCGAAACGGTGCTTAAGGCACTGGAGATTGTGCGGCGGGATTTTGAGGGAAAGGTGAAGGCCTGTTGCCCTCACCCTAACCCTCTCCCACAGGGAGAGGGAAAATAGCAGATTACGCCGGAGTCGGATCGTCACCCTTAATCTCGCGCTTCACTTCCGTATGCTCATCACCTTTCTCGTTACGCAGGTGAACCTCAAGCTGGTTGAAGGCGATATTAATATCGTTTTCACGGCACAGACGATCGATAGAGCGGTTGAGTTCATCCACCGTGTAGCTGCGGTCGCGCAGCTCGCGCACGTATAAACGCAGCTCGTGATCCAGCGTGCTCGGCCCAAAGGTGGTGAAGAAGACCGCCGGAGCCGGATCGTGCATCACTTTCGGATGTTCTGACGCCGCCTTGAGCAGCACCTCTTTCACCTTCTCCAGATCCGATCCATAGGCTACGCCCAGGCGGATCACCACGCGCGTCACCGTATCGGAAAGCGACCAGTTGATCAGACGCTCGGTCACGAACGCTTTGTTCGGGATGATTACCTCTTTGCGATCGAAGTCGGTGATGGTGGTGGCGCGAATACGGATCTTGCTGACGGTACCGGAGAAGGTGCCGATGGTGACGGTATCGCCGATTCGTACCGGGCGTTCGAACAGGATAATCAGGCCGGACACAAAGTTACCGAAGATCTCCTGCAGGCCAAAACCAAGACCGACCGAGAGGGCGGCCGCCAGCCACTGCAGTTTATCCCACGAGACGCCAAGCGAGCCAAAGACCGTCATCGCCCCAACAATAATGATCACGTAGTTGAGGATCGTAGTAATGGCGTAGGAAGCCCCCTGGCGAAGATTCAGACGTGACAGGAGCAGCACTTCGAGCAGGCCAGGCAGGTTGCGAATCAACGCCCAGGCCACCACCGACGACACCAGCGCAAACAGCAGGCTGCCCATGGTCACGCTTTTCATGACCGCAGCGCCCGCTTCGGTACCGTTGTATTGCCAGAGGGTAATACTGTCGAGATAGGCGAAAACGGTAATAAGATCGGACCAGATTGCCCAGAACATCACCGCAAACAGGGCGATCATTACCAGCATGGTAATACGCAGCGTCTGCTGGTTAACCTGCTCCAGCGCGATGGTCGGCTCTTCCTGCGGCTCCGCGCCTTCGGCCCCCTCTTTCACCTGATGCTGACGACGCGCGATAGCACGACGATAGGCGATGCGGCGGGCCGCCACGCTCAGGCCGCGCAGCACGGTCTGATAGAGCAGGTTCCAGACGATCACCAGATAGACCGTTTCAATCCAGCGCCCGGACAGGCGCAGCGTGGTGTAGAAGTAGCCCGTTGCCGTCAGCACCATCAGCGCCAGCGGAATGATCGCCAGCACCGTCACGGTGGCCAGGCGAATATTGTGGGACTCTTTATCACGCCAGCTGTCGCGGCACATCGGCCACATCAGGATCGCAATCAGCAGCAGGTTCAGCAGGATGACCAGCTGGCCCAGCACGTCATCCATCAGATGCAGCGGGGAAAGCTCAGAGACAACCGACCAGAAGTGCAGCGGCAGGAGCGCCAGGCTGATGCGCACAATCTGACGACGCCAGTGGCTGGTCAGCTGCGCAGGCATGTTGAAATGACGCACCGCCACGCCGTCTTTTTCCAGCACCTTCCAGCACACGCCAAATACCAGCCAGAACAGCGCCAGTTTTTTACTGAACGCCCACAGCAGATCGCTGACGTTGAGCTGCATGGTGAGCAGAATCAGGCCCACGGCCAGAATAATCAGGCACACCGGCAGGGCGCGGATGAGATCGATCAGAATCGCTTTTGGCGTATGGAGCTGGCTGTCGTTGCGCAGCTGCCCCACTTCGGACGCCAGCTTCGCCTGATATTTTTTTAGCCATCCCAGACGCCAGCGGATCAGGCCGGCAATCAGCAGCAGCGGTAATCCCGCCAGCAAGGCAATCGTCACCGCAGGCCAGGCTTTCTCCCAGTTTACGGTGATTTTCATGCTCTTGATCTGCGTTTTCAGCGTCTCCGGGAAGGATTTAATCCAGTCCCAGTCCATCGGCTTGTTGCTGTTCACCCAGAAAATCTGCTGGGTCAGGATCTCCTGCAGGCTTTTCGAGACGCTCACCAGCTGCTGCTGGTTGATTTGCAGGTTAATGGCCATCATCAGCTGGTTACCCAGCTGTTTGTTGAGCTGGTCCAGCAGCTCGCGACGCATATCGACGACCTGGAGCAGCGCGTCGTGCACTTCCGGGTTCACGTCGCTGGAATGCCCCTCTTCAATTTTGGCGACAAAGGTGTCGCTCTGGAAAAGGGCATCGCGCTGCTGGTTGACGTCAAACTGTTCCAGACGTAAATCCGCAATGCGGTTGGTCATGTCCTCCAGCTCATCGGCGGACGGGAGCGTCTGCTGCTGCTGGTAGAGAATACGCGACAGCAGGAGGCTGCCCTTCAGGACCGCGATCTGCTCTTTGATGTTGCGCTCGGCCTGCAGCGCGCGATCCAGCCAGTTCTTCACTTTGATATTTTGCTGAACCAGCGAGTTACCGTTTTCCGTCGCCAGTATCAGGCGCTGGCTAAGCTGGTGGTTGGCCTCGAGTTCCTGTTTCACCAGCGGATTCGCCTGAATGCGGGCGGTCTCGTCAGGGGAGACGGCCTCCTGGGCGGTTTTTTCCGTCAGGGTCAGGCGCTTGCTGTTTACCGCCTCCTGCAACAGCTGAAGCTGATGTTCCAGACGATTAATATTCGCGGTGACGTAATCACGCTGTTTCTGAAGCGTGTCCTGCAGCACCGTATTCCCTTCCAGGCTTTTACGCTGCTGTTCAATCTGTGCGTTGAGCAAGGTCTGCTGAACCAGCAGCAGGGTTTGCTGCGTCGGGCGCAGCGTGCCCTCCCCCACCGTTGTGCCGTTTAGACGGTTGCGGATCTGCTGCAGCTGCTGAGACGCGGAGTACATCGCGTTTTGCACGCGTTCCGGCTGGGTTTGCAGGGAGACAAGCTGGCTGTTATAGGTCGCGAGGTCGGACTGCGCGGTTTGCAGGTCGTCGAGCAGTTGCGCGACGCGCGACTCCAGCTGGCGTAAAGAGAGCGTCGCGAGCGTCTTGCGCGTTTCGGTGTCGTTATCGACGTCGCTCAGGGCGTTCAGCGATTCCGTCGCTTTACGCATATTTTCAGGAGCCTGCGCCACCTTCTGACGAAGCTGGGCGGTTTCTGCTTTGACGCGTTCAATTTTATCCAGCGTTTCCAGCGTTTCCGTCAGATCCTGCTGGATGAGCTTATCCTGAGGAGAGAGCTCTTTTTGTTTGTTCAGCGTGTCGAGCTGCGACTGAACATCGCCGCGCGAGGGAATATCGTTGCTGTTATCGGCGCGGGCCCAGGTCAGCGGCGCCGTGGCGAAGAAAAACAGCATCGCAAAGAGCAATGCAAAAACAGGATGTTGCGAGCGATTGATGGGCAGCATAGTTGTGAATGATGTCAGAAGATGACCGAAAATAGTCCGGCGTGAAGAATATCACGCTCGCCGGAAGCAGAATAGCGCGAACGTTATCCTCTGAGATAAATCCTGGAAGGGATCAGGCCGTTAGCGAAGGCGCGTCGCCGCGCAGCGTGGGGCAGAGCTGTAGCATTTCCAGTAAAATCGCCACGTAGCTGCGGGCTTCCTCTTTGAGGTCAAAGGATTGCGGCGCAAAAAGCCAGTTTTCCATCAGACCGGAGATGTAGCCGCGCATCAGGATAGCCGCCCGGCGGGTCAAGAGGTTCGCCGGTAACAGCTTTGCCTGCATGCACAGGTTCAGGTTCTGCTCAATGCGGTCATAGCTCTCGAGACTGAGGCTGCGTTGCGCCTGCTGCACCACCGCCATTTCGCCGACAAACTCGCATTTATGATAAATAATTTCCATCATTAATCTGCGACGTTCTTCAACTACCGTTGCTTCAAGGATATATACTAATATTTCTCTCAATACTGAGAGTGGATCGTCAGGGAATTTTGCCCGATACTCACTCTCGAGATCGCTAATGCTGGACTCTGAAAGCTCCCAGATTTCACCGAACAGATCTGACTTGTCTTTAAAATGCCAGTAAATCGCTCCTCGCGTCACACCGGCAGCCTGAGCAATTTGTGCCAGCGAGGTGGATGAAACACCCCGCTGAGAGAACAAACGTATTGCCACATCCAGTATGTGTTGTCGGGTTTCCAGCGCTTGTTGTTTAGTTTTTCGTGCCATAGGTGGGTGAATTTACAGGAGTCAGATTTACATACATTTGTGAATGTATGTACCATAGCATGACGATAATATAAACGCAGCAACGGGTTTTAGACTCAGGACCCTTGATCAATTTGAAATCGGACACTCGAGGTTTACATATGAACAAAAACAGAGGGTTAACGCCTCTGGCGGTCGTTCTGATGCTCTCAGGCAGCTTAGCGCTTACAGGATGTGACGACAAACCAGCTCAACAAGGAGCTCAGCAGGCGCCAGAAGTAGGCGTCGTGACGCTCAAATCTGAACCTCTACAAATCACCACCGAATTACCAGGCCGTACAAATGCTTACCGTATTGCGGAAGTGCGTCCTCAGGTTAGCGGCATTATCCTGAAGCGTAACTTCACCGAAGGTGGTGATGTGAAAGCCGGTGAGTCTCTGTATCAGATTGATCCAGCAACCTATCAGGCATCGTATGAAAGCGCGAAAGGCGATCTGGCAAAAGCGCAAGCCGCAGCCAAAATCGCCCAGCTGACGCTGAACCGTTACCAAAAACTGCTCGGCACTAAGTACATCAGCCAACAGGATTACGATACCGCCCTGGCAGATGCACAGCAGGCTAACGCGGCCGTGGTGGCAGCCAAAGCGGCTGTCGAGACCGCGCGCATTAACCTGGCCTATACCAAAGTGACCTCTCCTATCAGCGGTCGTATTGGTAAGTCTTCCGTCACGGAAGGGGCGCTGGTGCAGAACGGTCAGACCACGGCGCTGGCGACCGTGCAGCAGCTCGATCCGATCTACGTTGACGTGACGCAGTCCAGCAACGATTTCCTGCGCCTGAAACAGGAGCTGGCTAACGGCACCCTGAAACAGGAAAACGGCAAAGCCAAAGTGGAGCTGATTACCAACGACGGTATCAAGTTCCCGCAGGAAGGTACGCTGGAATTCTCTGACGTGACGGTCGACCAGACCACCGGTTCCATCACCTTACGTGCGATTTTCCCGAACCCTGACAAAAATCTGCTGCCAGGTATGTTCGTTCGCGCACGTCTGGAAGAAGGAACGAATCCAACCGCACTTCTGGTTCCACAGCAGGGTGTGACCCGTACGCCACGCGGCGATGCGAGCGCGCTGGTTGTTGGGGCTGATGACAAAGTCGAAACGCGCAATATCACCGCCACCCAGGCGATTGGCGATAAATGGCTGGTGACGGAAGGTCTGAAAGATGGCGATCGCGTGATTGTTACTGGTTTGCAAAAAGTTCGTCCTGGCGCGCAGGTTAAAGCACAGGAAGTGAAATCTGACGATAAACAACAAGCTTCGGCCGCTGGCCAGTCAGAACAAACCAAGTCTTAACTTAAACAGGAGCCGTTAAGACATGCCTAATTTCTTTATCGATCGCCCCATATTTGCGTGGGTGATCGCCATTATCATCATGCTGGCCGGGGGACTTGCGATCCTGAAGCTGCCTGTCGCGCAATATCCAACGATTGCGCCACCGGCGGTGACAATTTCCGCAACCTACCCGGGGGCTGATGCGAAAACGGTGCAGGACACCGTTACCCAGGTTATCGAACAGAACATGAACGGTATCGATAACCTGATGTACATGTCCTCAAACAGTGACTCCACCGGTACGGTTCAGATCACCCTGACCTTCCAGTCAGGTACGGATGCTGACATTGCGCAGGTTCAGGTGCAGAACAAACTGCAGCTGGCAATGCCTTTGCTGCCGCAGGAAGTACAACAGCAGGGTGTGAGCGTCGAGAAATCGTCCAGTAGCTTCCTGATGGTTGTCGGCGTTATCAACACCAACGGCACCATGACGCAGGAGGATATTTCCGACTACGTGGGCGCCAACATGAAGGACGCCATCAGCCGTACTTCCGGTGTGGGTGACGTGCAGCTGTTCGGTTCCCAGTACGCGATGCGTATCTGGATGGATCCTAACAAGCTGAACAACTTCCAGCTGACGCCGGTTGACGTGATCAGCGCGATTAAAGCGCAGAACGCCCAGGTAGCGGCCGGTCAGCTCGGCGGTACACCGCCGGTGAAAGGCCAGCAGCTTAACGCCTCGATCATCGCGCAGACCCGTCTGACCTCTGCCGATGAGTTCAGCAAAATTCTGCTGAAAGTGAATCAGGACGGCTCGCAGGTTCGCCTGCGCGACGTGGCGAAAGTTGAGCTGGGCGGTGAGAACTACGACATCATCGCGAAGTTTAACGGTAAACCGGCTTCCGGTCTGGGTATCAAACTGGCGACAGGCGCTAACGCCCTGGACACCGCCACGGCGATCCGCGCAGAGCTGAAGAAGATGGAACCGTTCTTCCCGTCAGGTCTGAAAATCGTTTACCCGTACGACACCACGCCGTTCGTCAAAATCTCGATTCACGAAGTGGTTAAGACGCTGGTAGAGGCGATCATCCTGGTCTTCCTGGTGATGTACCTGTTCCTGCAAAACTTCCGCGCGACGCTTATCCCAACGATTGCCGTGCCGGTTGTTCTGCTCGGGACCTTTGCGATCCTGTCGATATTTGGCTACTCGATAAACACCCTGACGATGTTCGGGATGGTGCTCGCCATCGGCCTGCTGGTGGATGACGCCATCGTGGTGGTCGAGAACGTCGAGCGCGTCATGGCGGAAGAAGGGCTGCCGCCGAAGGAAGCGACCCGTAAATCAATGGGGCAAATCCAGGGCGCGCTGGTCGGTATCGCGATGGTGCTGTCTGCGGTATTTATCCCGATGGCCTTCTTCGGGGGCTCTACCGGTGCGATCTACCGTCAGTTCTCTATTACCATCGTTTCCGCGATGGCGCTGTCGGTGCTGGTGGCGTTGATCCTGACCCCTGCCCTGTGTGCCACCATGCTGAAGCCCATTCAGAAAGGCGGTCACGGCGAGCATAAAGGGTTCTTCGGCTGGTTTAACCGCATGTTCGATAAGAGCACGCACCACTACACCGACAGCGTGGGTAACATCCTGCGCAGCACCGGTCGTTACCTGCTGCTCTATATCATCATCGTGGTGGGCATGGCTTTCCTGTTCGTTCGTCTGCCAAGCTCGTTCCTGCCAGATGAAGACCAGGGCGTGTTCCTGACGATGGCACAGCTTCCGGCGGGTGCCTCGCAAGAGCGTACCCAGAAAGTGCTGGATGAAGTGACGGACTACTATCTCACCAAAGAGAAAGACAACGTTGAATCCGTGTTTGCGGTTAACGGCTTTGGCTTTGCGGGTCGTGGTCAGAACACCGGTATTGCCTTCGTTTCTCTGAAAGACTGGTCTGAACGTCCGGGCGAAAAGAACAAGGTTGAAGCCATCACCGGCCGTGCAATGGGCACCTTCTCGCAGATTAAAGATGCGATGGTCTTCGCCTTTAACCTGCCAGCGATTGTTGAACTGGGTACCGCGACCGGCTTCGACTTCCAGCTGATTGACCAGGGCGGCCTGGGTCACGAGAAACTGACGCAGGCGCGTAACCAGCTGTTTGGTGAAGTCGCTAAACACCCTGACCTGCTGGTCGGCGTGCGTCCAAACGGCCTGGAAGATACGCCGCAGTACAAGATCGATATCGACCAGGAGAAAGCCCAGGCGCTGGGCGTATCCATCAGTGACATCAACACCACGCTGGGCGCAGCCTGGGGCGGTAGCTACGTTAACGACTTCATCGACCGCGGTCGCGTGAAGAAAGTGTACGTGATGTCAGAGGCGCAATACCGTATGTTGCCGAACGATATCAACAACTGGTTCGTACGCGGCAGCAATGGTCAGATGGTTCCGTTCTCGGCGTTCTCAACGTCACGCTGGGAATACGGTTCACCGCGTCTGGAACGCTATAACGGTCTGCCATCTATGGAGATCCTAGGTCAGGCAGCGCCGGGCCGAAGCACCGGTGAAGCCATGAACCTGATGGAAGAGCTGGCGAGCAAACTGCCTGCGGGTATCGGCTATGACTGGACCGGTATGTCCTATCAGGAACGTCTGTCCGGTAACCAGGCCCCTGCTCTGTACGCCATTTCACTGATTGTGGTCTTCCTGTGTCTGGCGGCACTTTACGAGAGCTGGTCGATTCCGTTCTCCGTTATGCTGGTGGTTCCACTCGGGGTTATCGGTGCGCTGCTTGCGGCAACGTTCCGTGGACTGACCAACGACGTTTACTTCCAGGTAGGCCTGCTGACAACCATTGGCTTGTCGGCGAAGAACGCGATACTTATCGTTGAATTCGCCAAAGATCTGATGGAGAAAGAAGGCAAAGGCCTTATTGAGGCGACGCTTGAGGCTGTTCGTATGCGTCTGCGCCCAATCCTGATGACGTCACTGGCGTTTATCCTCGGCGTACTGCCGCTGGTTATCAGCTCCGGTGCGGGCTCCGGCGCGCAGAACGCAGTAGGTACAGGTGTGATGGGCGGTATGGTTACCGCGACCGTACTGGCTATCTTCTTCGTACCGGTGTTCTTCGTGGTGGTTCGCCGCCGCTTTAGCCGCAAGAATGAAGATGTTGAACACAGTCATTCGGTAGAACCTCACTGATACCGGTTTCACATGATAAAAAGGCCGCATTAGCGGCCTTTTTCATTTTCAGAAAAAATCATAAATTACGCTTATTGTGGTTCTATTTATTTTCTGCCATCTTAAATAGACATATCATAATTAACTGATAACTTAATCGGTGAATTCAGGATTTTTTTAATTTCATTTCTCCGCTTAAGCTATTAGGAATATTCCTAACAAGAAGTTCTTACAAAGATAAGTCTGAATCTGAACTTTTCTCATCATTTTTGCTAAGCCAATGAAACGTAAGGAAGCGATAAAACACACTCGTTAATTTGGATAAAAAAGTTGAGTCCAGGATGACCATTTGCGTAGATGCTCGCAGTCTGCGGTTTTATTTGTAATTTTTCGTAATAGCGCGATGAAATCCAGGAAGGAGTGGCTTATAGTTAGGTTATCAGGAACACAGCACTCATGTAGCTAAGTCAGTTGTATCCATCCCGACAATGATGTTCGGTGAGTAAGAAATCACTCAGAAGGGGATGCGCTATGGACGAGTACTCGCCAAAAAGGCATGATATCGCGCAGTTGAAATTTCTCTGCGAATCCTTGTACCATGACTGCCTTGCCAACCTTGATGAAAGCAACCATGGCTGGGTAAACGATCCAACGTCTGCTATCAATTTACAGTTGAATGAGCTGATAGAGCATATCGCAACCTTCGCACTTAATTATAAAATTAAGTACAATGAAGATAATAAGCTCATTGAGCAAATTGATGAATACCTGGACGACACCTTTATGTTGTTCAGCAGTTACGGCATTAACGCCCAGGATTTGCAAAAATGGCGTAAATCGGGAAACCGGCTATTCCGCTGTTTCGTCAACGTGAGCAGAGCTAACCCGGTTAGTCTTTCCTGTTAAAATTATTACAATTACTAAGGTGAATTTATGTCTGATAAACCACTCACAAAGATCGATTATTTGATGCGCTTACGACGTTGTCAGTCAATTGACACGCTTGAGCGCGTCATTGAAAAGAATAAATACGAGCTTTCGGATAATGAACTGGCGGTATTTTATTCAGCCGCTGACCATCGTCTTGCTGAACTGACAATGAATAAGCTGTATGACAAAATCCCTACTTCTGTGTGGAAATTTGTCCGTTAATCTTTGAAGGGTGTCTGTAGAGTTCTACGCCTCGTTCTCAGTATTTACCTATCCCGTTATGCTCCCTGTGCGTAAGCCAGGTCTCCGTGTAAAACGTGTTCAGCAGCAGCGATGTTGTGACTCCAGTCACATCGGCTTTTCGGGAACGTTCCCCTTCTGGCCTGTTCCGATTACCCTGCGGTAATCACATCCAGAGAGGTTTCCAATGAGCTTAGAAAAACAGAAAATGATTGCCGGTGAACATTACCGCCCCGGCGATGAGACGTTACGGACCGACCGACTGCGGGCCCGCCATCTGGTATATCGCTATAACCACACCGCGCCTGATGAAAAAACAGAACGCCAGAACATTCTGGCGGAACTTCTTGGACAAGGCGAAGGCGCTTATATAGAACCGAGCTTCCGCTGCGACTATGGATATAACATTTATCTGGGCAAAAACTTTTACGCTAACTTCGACTGCGTAATGCTGGATGTCTGCCCTGTCCATATTGGCGATAACTGCATGCTCGCGCCGGGTGTTCATATTTATACGGCCACCCACCCGCTTGACGCAGAAGAACGGAATAGCGGCGTGGAGTTTGGAAAACCCGTCAGGATTGGCAATAACGTCTGGATTGGTGGCCGGGCGGTCATTAACCCTGGCGTCACCATTGGTGATAATGTCATGGTGGCCTCCGGCGCCGTCGTGACGAAAGACGTCCCGGATAACGTCGTCGTTGGCGGCAACCCGGCAAAAATCATCAAAACGCTGTGAGGTTACGGGGAGCCAACTGTTATGGTCTTTTAGGGCCAGACTGTTACTTTTTTCAGCCTGATGGCTCCCCTAAAATTGGCAAATACCCTGTATTGTCAACTCTCACGAAGGCAAATAATGACCGAGATACAGCGCCTGCTTACCGCCACCATCGACGATCTTAACCTCCGCGAAAAGCGCGACAATCGCCCGCGCTTTAGCATTAGCTTTATTCGCAAACATCCAGGACTGTTTGTCGCCATGTATGCCGCCTGGCTGGCGACGCTTGTTGTGATGCTGACATCCGAAACGCTGGTGGACTCCGTCTGGCTGCTGGTTGTACTGTTTGTCGTCTTTAACGCCTTTTTCTTTTTCGACGTGAATCCGCGCTACCGTTACGAAGATATCGACGTGCTTGATTTCCGGGTCTGCTACAACGGCGAATGGTACAACACGCGTTACGTGCCAGAAGAGCTGATCGAAAACATCATGCACTCTCCGGCGGTTGAAGCCGGGCAAAAAGAGAAGCTGCAGAAAATGGTCTCCACCAAAGGCCAGCTCTCTTTCTATGATGTCTTTACCCTTTCCCGCCCTGCTGCTGCGTAATTAACGACTGCAGGCGTCGGATCCCCGGCATAAACAGAGAAGCAGAGGTATTGCCGTAACCTAAAACCAGACCGGTTTGCCCCTGCTTCGCCTCCAGGTAGTACCCGCTCAGTGCAGCGGGTGCCAGCTGAAACGCCCTTGCCTGCTCCACCAGCCTCTGGTCGTCAATACCGTCTATCGCCAGCGTCAGATGCATTCCCCCTTCACCTGCCAGAATGCGGTGCGGAGAATGAAGCTCTGCGCTCAGCACCTCCCGCAGCTGGCGGTAGCGTTTACGGTAGAGCCGACGCATGGCGGCAAGATGGCGGGCGTAATGACCTTCTTCAATAAAAAGCGCCAGGGTACGCTGCTCCGCACGATGCCCACCGCGCAGCAGCGAGCCGATGGCCGGGCGAGCCGCTTTCGCCAGCGCTGGCGGTAACACCATGAACCCCATTCTGAGCGACGGAAACAGCGTTTTACTGAATGTCCCCAGATACACAACGGGCGCATTGTTGACCATTCCCAGCATCGCCGGTACGGGCTCACCGGCATAGCGGAACTCGCTGTCGTAATCATCTTCAATGATCCACGCGTTGTGCTGCCGGGCCAGTTCCAGCAGCGCCAGCCGCCGCCGCGCGCTGAGCACGCTCCCGTAAGGGAACTGGTGCGAAGGCGAGGTAAAAATCAGCGAGGGAGCAGGCGCATCCAGCCCTTCCCAGCACATTCCCTCGTCATCAACCGGTATTCCCGTCATTGCCAGGCCGGTTTTAACAAACGCGCTCTTTGCTCCGCTATAGCCGGGGTTTTCCACCCAGGCGACATCGCCAGGCTCGCTTAACAGCATCGTGCACAGGTTAACGCCTTCAAGCGCGCCTTCCGTGATTACAATCTGGCTGGCGTCGCAGTCAATACCCCGGGACAGGGCGAGATGCCGTGCAATCGCGGCCCGCAGCGACGGCTCGCCGGCCGGGTCGCCATACCCTAGCAGAGCATTTCCCTCCTCCCGCATCACGCGGTCGTACAATCGCCGCCACAGCGGCAGAGGAAAATAGTTGATGGCCGGCGTGCCTGGGGTAAACGCCAGAACCGGCGTGTCCCGGGGCACTGGCGCAGGCAGCAGCCCAACCCGTTTTGCGAGCGTGATGGCAGGGTCCGGCATTGTCCTGGTGACGGAACGGTGAGCTAACTGCGCCACCCGCGTTCCCTGGCGATTACGCTGCAAATACCCTTCGAGGGTGAGCTGGTCCAGCGCCGCATTGACGGTATTCCGGGAAAGGGAGAGCTGCTGAGCCAGCGTTCGCGAACCGGAAAGCTGGCTGCCGGATCGTAGCCTTCCGCACAGTATGGCCTCCCGCAGAGCAAGGTAGAGCGCGCGCTGGAGCGTCTCTTCCCCGCGTGTTTTCAGGGCTGAATGGAGCAAGGTATAAAATTCATCACCCGGTATATTCATCTCGCCTCCTCGTGGCACCATCAAAACATAGCGCAGTGGTTCTTTTTAAGGAACCAGCAATTCACTAGTCTGAAGCTCTTTCAACGTCACGGAAATTAAGATGAAGACATTCAATCAGTTCGGACAGCCGGTGGGCGAAGCGCTTACCGACTGGCAACCCCGTCAGCACCCGTCCCGGGTGGTCCTTCAGGGTCTCTATTGTCGGCTTGAGCCGCTGCGCGTAGCGCATGCCCACGCGCTGTTCTCTGCGTATTCCCTGGCCGAAGATACCCGCAGCTGGACGTGGCTACTGCGTGAACCCGATGCCACCGCAGAGGAGTTTGCCGAATGGGTGGCGAGCGTAAGTGAGTTATCCGATCCCATCCACTTTACCGTGATGGATAACCGGACCCAGTCCCCCGTCGGGACGCTGTCCCTGATGCGTATCGATCCTAAAAACGGGGTCGTAGAAGTGGGGCACGTTCACTTCTCGCCTCTTTTAAGCCGCACGCCCATGTCGACAGAAGCGCAGTATCTGCTGATGCGGTACGTGTTCGATACCCTGGGCTATCGGCGTTATGAATGGAAGTGCAATAGCCTGAACGAACCTTCCCGTAAGGCGGCACTGCGTCTGGGTTTCCAGTTTGAGGGGCGCTTTCGCCAGGCGCTGGTCATAAAAGGCCACAACCGGGATACCGACTGGTTTTCGATACTCGACAAAGAGTGGCCGGCGCTGGCGAGCGCCTTTGAAAGCTGGCTTGCCACCGACAATTTTACTGCCGATGGCAAACAGAAAAGATCCCTGGAAAGCTGGCGAGAAAAGCGCGTCTAGCGTCTTTTTTTACGTCCCTGAACCGCCTTAAAGCGCGGATTGGTTTTGCAAATCACGTATAAGCGTCCCTTGCGTTTGACTATCTGGCAATCCGGGTGACGCTGCTTTGCACTGCGTAATGAGTTAAGTACCTGCATGGTTAGCCCCGCTTCGCATTGAGAAAGCCGCCAAAACGCTTGCGGAAGCGCGCTGCGCTGCCGTCCGTAGAGAACGTTTTCTGCTTACCGGTATAAAACGGGTGCGATTTCGAAGAAACCTCGATGGTGATATACGGATATGTTTCACCGTCGAGTTCAATTTCGCGGTCGGTCTTAATGGTTGAGCCAACCTTGAAGTATTCATTCGCGCTGGTGTCGTGGAATACCACGGTGCGATAGGCTGGATGGATATCGGGTTTCATCGTAAATCCTTTATGTTTTGTTATAACATAACAAAATAATATCCAGGCCGGTTTGAAAAAACAACCCCTCTCTTCTGACGTTATTTTCAGGTTTACCTTAGATAAAATGAAAACCACGCCACCCACGTGCTATAACTATATCATTTCGCGGTAAAATCTTTCTCTTCAGGCAGGGAACTCAATGCCCAGGAACGGGTATACGAGGAAGGACACGACAGCATGAAAACCCGACATCTGGTCAGTCTGGTGACTGGCGTACTTATCTTTTCCGTGCTGGTCCCCATTTGCCTCAGCATCTGGCTGGCCCATCGCCAGGCGGAAGATAAATTTGTCGATGCGCTGGAAAACTATGCCTCACGCGTGCTGGTACGAACCGACCGGGTTGTGGATCAGGCAAAGGAGGCGCTCGATCACCTGCAGGCCTTTGAGGGCGTGCCGTGTAGCCCTTTGCAATTAAGGGAGATGCGCCGGGTTGCTTTCTCGTGGCGATATGTCCAGGAAGTGATTTATATCGATAACCTTCGCCCGCTCTGCTCCTCCCTGGAGCAAACCAGTCATGCGGCCCCTTTCCCCCCTCCGATGCGCATTACCGAAGATGGTTACAGCGCCTGGCTGACCACGCAGAACGATCTTGGGTTTAACCGCTACATGGCGGTGCTGGGTAAAGGCCACTACCTTGTGATGGTCGATCCTGCCTCGCTGGTGGACGTGATCCCTTTCGGCGAGATAGCGATTGATGCCGCCCTGGTAGGGACAACAACGCACCGCATATTCGCCAGCAGCAATAAGCTCGATTCGCACATCCGCGACATGATTCAGGAACAGGGTGCCAGCAGCGTGCAGTACAACGGTTCAATGTACGTCATGAAGTCTGTACCTGAACTGGGGTTTACCGTCGTCGCATGGGCAACGCTTAAACCGCTGGCTGAAACCTGGCACCGGCAGCTGCTTTTCTGGTTACCGTTCGGCATGTTGATGAGCCTGCTTGCCGCGCTCTTTGTCCTGCGGATACTGCGCCGTATCCAGTCGCCGCGCAATCGCCTGCTTGACGCCATTAACAGCCGCGATTTTGTGGTTCACTATCAGCCCATCGTGGCGCTGTGCAGCGGTAAGATCGTCGGCGCCGAGGCGCTGACGCGCTGGCCCCAGCCGGACGGAAGCAGTCTGTCGCCTGATATCTTTGTTCCCCTTGCCGAGCAAACGGGGCTCATCTCGCAGCTCACGCAGCTCGTCATCGAAAAGGTGTTTGAAGATATGGGCCACTGGCTGCAACGCTATCCGGATCAGCATATCTCCATCAACCTCGCGCCTGCCGACTTAACCTCCGGCATCCTGCCGCCTCTGCTGAGTCAGCTACTGAATAAATGGCAAATCCATCCCAGACAGATCGCCCTTGAGCTCACCGAGCGCGGTTTTGCCGATCCCAAAATTAGCGCGCCGGCTATCGCCGCATTCCGTCGTTCGGGTCACCCTGTCTATATTGATGATTTTGGCACGGGCTATTCCAGCCTGAGCTATCTGCAGGATCTGGACGTCGACACGCTAAAAATCGACAAGTCGTTCGTGGATGCGCTGGAGTATAAAAACGTGACGCCACACATCATTGAAATAGCGAAGTCGCTGAAGCTGGCGATGGTGGCGGAGGGTGTCGAAACCGCAGGGCAGCTCGCCTGGCTGCACCAACACGGCGTGCAGTACGGGCAGGGGTGGTACTACAGCAAAGCGCTGCCAAAAGCGGAATTTATTCTCTGGGCAGAAAATAACCTCGGCACGCACGCTACTTGAGATAGGATTTCATCACCCGCAATACCACGCCAAGATCGGCTTCACGCTGCGCTTCTTCAGGCTCTTTCACCACATGGTCGGTTAAATGCCCTTCGATCACCTGCATCATCATGCCATTGACCGCCCCGCGGATCGCCGCCAGCTGCTGTAACACCTCGGCGCATTCGTGATCGCTGTTGAGCATTTTTTCCAGAGCATTACTCTGCCCCTGAATTTTCTTCAGGCGAGTCAGTAACATTTTCTTGTCGCGAACGGTATGTGACATCTCTGTATCCCTTGTTTTTAGCTTTTAAAGCATATCACGCTCTACTCCCCCTGAGTATTTTTCTACTGGGGGGTAGTATTAAACTACTGGGGGGGAGTAGTATCTTCGCACGCTTTCCACTCCGGAATTTCCCATGACCGATTTTGCTTCACTCCTTCAGCAGGGCAATGCCTGGCTGTTTGTTCCCAGCGCAATCCTGCTCGGTGCGCTACATGGCCTGGAGCCGGGCCACTCAAAAACAATGATGGCTGCCTTTATTGTGGCCATCCGCGGCACGCTGAAACAGGCGGTACTGCTCGGCCTGGCGGCCACGCTCTCCCATACGGCGGTGGTCTGGCTGGTTGCGATGGCGGGACTGTGGTTTGGTCGGGGCTGGGATACGCATACGTCCGAACCCTGGTTCCAGCTGATCTCCGGGGTGTTGATCGTTGCGATCGCCCTGTGGATGGCGTGGCGAACCTGGAAAGAGAGCCAGCCACACGATCATCATCACGACCATGATCACCATCACCACCATGACCATGACCATGACCATGACCATGACCACCATCATGATCATCATCACCACGAGCACACGCTGATTGAAGAAGAGTGGCAGGATGCCCACCAGCGCGCGCACGCGCAGGATATTAACCGCCGCTTCAGCGGTCAAAACGTCACCACCGGACAGATCGTGATGTTTGGCCTGACCGGCGGGCTTATCCCCTGCCCGGCGTCCATCACCGTTCTGCTGTTCTGCCTGCAGCTAAAGCATTTTGCCCTCGGCGCGACGCTGGTATTCAGCTTCAGCATCGGTCTGGCGTTAACGCTGGTCGCTTCCGGCGCGATTGCCGCCTTAAGCCTCAAGCATGCGACAAAACGCTGGCCCGGGTTTAGCGAATTCTCCCGTAAAGCGCCGTGGATCTCCGCAGCGCTGATTACCGTAGTAGGAATTTATATGAGCCTGCATGGCCTGAACGGCATTCTGGGGTAGGCATGCGGCCACGCCGTGTGGCCGCATCTCCTGGTTAGTTAAGGGTTCTGCTGCCAGCTGAAGGTATAGCGAAGCTGACGTTTTTGCAGAATGAATTCCGGCGAGACGCTGGGGCTCCAGGAGTCGTCGCCGCCCACGCCCATATGGAACGCATCGAGGTTGAGCCAGCATCCCGGCTCTTCCCGCAGCAGGTGATGATGGGTGGTCTCTCGCAGCTGCTGCTGGCTATAGCGGCTCACCGAGAAGTGGAAATGGCCGTTCAGCTGATGCGTTCCCAGCATCAGTTTGCGGGTATCGCAGCGCAAACCATTTTCCGTCGGGAAGATATACGGCGTGTGCATGGCTCCGAGAGGTAACGTCCAGCGCCCCTGCTGCGCCGCCAGCTTTCTGTCCGGGTAGTTCTCATGCGGCCCCAGCCCCAGCCAGTGAACGTTTTCCGGCGTTTCGGCGAGATGAACGCTCAGGCCAATCCGCGCGGGTTCAGGGATATCAGACGCCATATCGACCTGAATTTCGCCATGCAGAACCCCCTGCTCGTCTATCCGCCAGACTTTACGACTCAGAAACAGCGCCTTGCCGCGATACTCAAGGACATGCTGGGTTGTGACCACCACCTCGCCTGCGTGCTGTTCAGCCTCACAGTGCAGCACGCGCGGGGTGAGATCGTACATGCCCACCGCTTTCCAGCGTTCAACCCAGGCGTTCGGATCGATCTTCGTCGCTTCGCTCACGCCAATGTCGTTGTCCAGCGGCGCGCGGCTGACGTTATCCGTCAGAGGTGAAAGCAGCGTTTCAACGCCATTTCGCCACCATTGGGTCAGATTTCCGGATGCGCGATCGAACTGCCAGCGCTGTTGACGATGGGCGATCTCCAGGATGCGATCGCTTTGCGTTAACACCGGCGGCTCGCCCGCCGGGGCTGGCGGAGCAATAAAGAGCGGGGCCGGAAGCAGCCACTGCTCCCACGCGCAGCGATGGCCTGCCGGTGACCACGGCGTTGCCCGCGGCTGGCGCACTTCAACGTTTAGCCAGACCTCACCCGGCCCGGCGTTCAGCTCCGGCAGGGCAATCTCCAGGCGCTGAGTGCCTTCAGGCGCCATCGCCAGCGTCACCTCGCCCGCTGCGAGCACGTCCCCGTCCCGGGCAACCGTCCAGTTCAGCACTTCGTTATCGGTGTGGCGGAACAGGTAGCCGCTTTGCACCTCAATCACCAGCGGAGAGTTGCTGACCCGCGTAAAGGTAAAGAACTGCTGGGCGCGCTGCGCCTCGTACAGCGCCGGGTGCGGCGTGCGATCGGGGAACACCAGCCCGTTAAGACAGAACTGCCGGTCGTTCGGCTTATCGCCAAAGTCTCCGCCGTACGCCCAGAACGTATTGCCATCGTCGTCCCGTTTCGTCAGGGCCTGATCGACCCAGTCCCAGACAAACCCACCCTGCAGGCGAGGATGGCTGCGAAACGCCTGCCAGTATTTTGCAAACCCGCCGAAGCTATTTCCCATCGCGTGGGCGTATTCACAGAGGATCAGCGGACGCGTTTCGTCCGGCATGCCGATCCATTTCTTGATTGACCATTTAGGCACTGCCGGGAACGGCTGATCCCAATCGACCCGGGCGTACATTGGACAAACAATATCGGTCGCCGCCGTGTTCGCGCCGCCGCCTTCATACTGCACAGGGCGCGTCGGGTCGGTGGTTTTCAGCCAGCGGTACAGCGCATCGTGATTCGCGCCGTGGCCCGACTCATTGCCCAGCGACCAGATGATAATTGAGGGGTGATTACGATCGCGCTGCACCATGCGGGTCACGCGCTCGCTCATGGCGGGCAGCCAGCGCGGATCGTCAGCAAGGCGGCTCATCGGCACCATGCCGTGCGTTTCGATATTGGCTTCGTCAACGACGTACAGCCCGTATCGGTCGCAAAGCCGGTACCACAGCGGATGGTTCGGGTAGTGCGAACAGCGCACGGCGTTGAAGCTGTGCTGCTTCATGATTTCGATATCGCGACGCATGGTCGCTTCGTCCATCACCTGCCCGTTTTCCGGGTGATGCTCGTGCCGGTTAACCCCGCGGATCAGCAGCGGTTTACCGTTGAGCTTCAGCAGCCCATTGCTGATTTCAACGCGGCGGAAGCCCACGTCGCACGCTTCTATCTCAAGCACCTCACCCTGCGGGTTAAGAAGCGCCATCGTCAGGCGATACAGCTCCGGCGTTTCCGCACTCCAGAGCGCAGGTGTCTCAACGGGGATCGTTACCGTTAAGCGCTCGGCCCAGCTGCCGCGCTCGTCAACAATGGCAGACCCCGGCTGCCGGGAGACGCTGGCGCATTTTTCCCCCTTGCGCCACAGGGTAAAGACCACCTCGCCGTCCGCAAAACCATGGCCTGCCAGCGTGACATCCACCTTCAGCACCGCACGGTCCAGCTCCGCGTTCAGATCCGTCACGACGTGATAATCGGCAATCTGCGTCTCGGGTTTATGCAGCAAGGTCACATCGCGGAAGATGCCGCTCATGCGCCACATGTCCTGATCTTCCAGATAGCTGCCGTCGCACCAGCGCAATACCATAACCGCCAGGCGGTTCTGCCCGGGGCGTAATGCCGCCGAGAGGTCAAATTCGGCGGGCAACCGGCTGTCCTGGGAATAGCCTATCCACTGCCCGTTGCACCAGAGATGGAACGCCGAGTTCACGCCGTCAAAGATGATGCGGGTCTGCCCGCTCTGAAGCCAGGCGTCATTCACCTCAAATGTGAGCGAGTAACAACCGGTCGGGTTCTCCTGCGGCACAAAAGGTGGGTTAACGGGAATGGGATAGGTGACATTGGTATAGATGGGCGTGTCGAACCCCTGCATCTGCCAGTTAGACGGCACGGGCATCGCAACGGCATCCGCGCAATCTTCGGTTATCCATGCCTGAGGAACCTGCTCCGGCGAGGTAAAGTAGCTAAACCGCCATAGTCCGTTGAGAACGTGCCTGCTGGCAGATCCGGCGTCATTAATGGCCGAAGGCTCATTGCGCCAGCTGTGCAACGGCGCGTGTGCGGCCAGACGGTTCCACTGGGTAACTACGGGGTTTTCCCAGTCCCGACGGGCCAGGATTGCGCTGAGGGTCAGCGAGGGGGTGTTAATCATATTAACCTCTTTGCGAAGCGCTCACAATTTTGGTTAACATGCCCTGGCACCCTGCGACGGTAAAGCACGCGATCGCAGGGTAGCGAGTCAGATCACAAAAGTCTTATTTACGGGCAAGCTGCTCGGCCAGGAGTGCCAGGCTTCTGAGCTGCTGCGCCAGCTCCTCGCGTTCGGCCTGCTGCGGGTTGCGGCGGGCGCTGGAATGGCGGGTAACCAGCGTCACCGGCAGCTGAACCTGCCAGCACGCCTCGTCCCCGGAGGGGTCAAGCAGCCACTCCACGCTGCGTTCGCCCGCCTCGCGAAACGCCTGGCGAATGGTCGTCAGCGGCGGAGAAAACCAGGCGCTGTCAGCCGTATCATCAAACCCAACCACCGATATCTGGCCCGGAACCGCTACCCCTTTTTCCGCGCAGGCGCGCATCACCCCAAGCGCCATTTGATCGTTCGCCACCAGAATCGCGTCCGGTAATGTCGCCGCAGATAACAGCAGATGTCCCTTCTCATATCCGCTGGCCGCGCTCCAGTCACCGCAGGCCACCGCAGCGGCTTCAAGCCCCGCGAATGCCAGGGCGGCTTTCCATCCCGCCAGGCGCGCCCGTGCAGAGACCGAGCTTTCCGGCCCGCTCAGCAGAGCAATACGCTGATGCCCCAGCGACAGCAGATGCTCAACGCCCAGATGCGCCCCCTGCTCTGCATTAAACACGAGGCTGTGTACCCGCGCTGAGGGTGATACATCGAGGAACAGCACCGGAACAGGCGACGCCAGCGCCCTGAGCTCTTCGGCGTGCGGATCGTCCAGCGGCACATTCACCAGCAGCGCCTCCACCCGCTGTGCCAGCAGCGCCTGAAGCGCGGCCTGACACTGCCGGGGTTGCTCCACCATGGAGATAAGGACGCTCGCCCCCTGTTCCGCCGCACGGGATTTTACCGCCGACACAATTTGCGAAGGGGCGTGCAGGGCCAGGTCGGTAGTGATGAGGCCCAGCGTACGGGTGCGTTTACCCGCCAGCTGCTGTGCCCGAAGGTTTGGAACGTAGTGCAGCTCCGCCATCGCCTGCTGCACCTTTTCTCGCGTGCGGGCAGACACATGTTCCGCGTTGTTAATGACGCGGGAAACGGTCTGATAAGAAACCCCCGCAAGGAGGGCGACATCATAGAGAGTGATAGCTTTCATGCATTCTGGCATCGCGTTTATCGTGCCCCTATTCTGGCACAGCGATGCCGTTAAAACATGTGAGCGCTTCGCAAAATTAAACAACCCGCTCCGGCTGGGGGATTTCCTCAATGCGCGGCTTCTGGCGGAACCAGGGCAGACAGAGTTGAATAAGCGGGCCAATGGTCAGGGCATACAGTACGGTTCCCACCCCAAACGTGCCGCCAAGCACGCACCCAATCAGCAGGACGGAGACTTCAATTGAGGTGCGCACGCTGCGAATGGACCACCCCAGACGGGCATGAATGCCGGTCATCAGACCGTCGCGCGGGCCAGGCCCGAAGCCGGCGCCGATGTACATGCTGGTCGCAATCGCGTTCATCGCGATGCCCGACACCAGGAAAGCGATTCGAACGGGTAACGAATCCAGTTCCGGTATAAGCGCCATGCTGGCGTCCGCCGCCAGGCCGATACAAATCACGTTGCTGATCGTGCCAAGGCCCGGCATCTGGCGCAGCGGGATCCACAGCAGCAGCACTGCAGCACCGACTAAAATGATTACCGTCCCGATAGTCATCCCCAGCTGCATCCCCACCCCAAGGTGAAAAACATCCCAGGGATCGACACCCAAATCGGAACGAATAAACATTGCGGTGGAAAGGCCATACAGTCCTAAACCGACATAGAGTTGTAGCAGACGACGTACCATTTTTATCTTCTCCAGTGAACCAGGCTTTCATCCTGACCTAAAATGGCACTATGATTAATGTCCAGTTTTCAAATAGTGGACTGCATATGTCATCACGTCGCTTCGGAAGCCAGTCTCTGGTACGCCTTTTAGGCCACTGGCAGCAAGCCTCATCCCGCACCCCGCTCTGGCGACAGCTGGCCGACGCGCTGCGTCTGTTAATCCTTGATGGGCGTCTGGCTTTGAATACGCGTCTACCTGGCGAGCGTGAGCTGGCCTCCGCGCTGGACGTGAGCAGGACCACCATCAGCAGCGCCCTCGCCCACCTGCGAGAAGAGGGTTATCTTGAAAGCCGCCACGGCAGCGGGTCACGCGTGCTCCTCCCGGATACGCGCGCCGTTCCCACCCTTTCAGCGGCAAGTGCCGCACTGGATCTGTCCACTGCCGCTCTCAATGCCGGGCCGGAGATCCATCAGGCCTATGCCCATGCGCTCACGGCCATTACGCAGCATCTCTCGCTGACGGGCTACGATCAGCTTGGGCTGCCGACGCTGCGGGAGGCCATCGCTGCGCGCTATACCGCGCGGGGTCTTCCCACCCGCGCAGACGAAGTGATGGTGGTCAATGGCGCCGTTAGCGGCTTTGCGCTGGTACTGCGGATGATGACCGGGCCGGGGGACCGCGTCGTGGTCGATCATCCCACCTATCCGCTGGCGATTGCCGCCATTCAGGGAGCGCAGTGTCGGCCCCTGGGGGTGTCGCTGCCGGAAACCGGCTGGGATACGGATGGCTTCGCGGCAACGCTTGCCCAGACGGCGCCGCGCCTGGCGTATCTGATGCCTGATTTTCATAACCCCACCGGGCGCTGTATGGATATCGCCACCCGTCGGGCCATCACGGATATCGCTGCCCAAACCCGCACGGCGCTGGTGGTGGATGAAACGATGGTGGATCTCTGGTTTGATGCGCCTCCCCCGCCACCGCTGGCCGCCTTTAACCCGCAGGCCACCGTCATCACCTTAGGCTCTGCCGGAAAAAGCTTCTGGGGAGGGCTGCGCCTCGGCTGGATCCGCGCCTCCTCGCGCACTATCGCCACGCTTGCCCAGACGCGGGATACCCTTGATTTAGGCTCGCCGCTGCTGGAACAGCTGGCGATGGAGTGGCTCATTAAAAATAGCGAGACGTTTCTGCCCGCACGCCGGAAGATGCTGGCGGAACGACGCGATCGATGCGGTGAACTGTTGCGCGAACATTTCCCGGACTGGAAATTCCATGAAGCGGAAGGCGGGCTCTCTTACTGGATAGAGCTCCCGGGCATGCTGGCGACACAGCTTGCCGCGCGGGCTGAGATTCTGGGGATCAATCTGGGGACCGGTACGCGGTTTGGTTTATCCGGCGCGTTTGACCGCTATTTGCGGATGCCCTTCTCGCTCGAATCGACAGAACTTGAGCAGGCGTTGCTGAGGATCAAACCGCTATGGCTCGCCCTGAATAAAAACGTGCCATCGTTAAAACGCAGCGTGATCTAATATTAAAATTTTTGAAGCAGATCATAAAAAATAAAAACTGCTGACTGTCACGGAGGCAGTCAGCAGTTTTCACCGGTCAGGAGTTAATGTTGAGCAGGAATAGGAAAACCTTTCAGTGAAATAACGAAGCTTTCACCGTCTTTCTTTATTTTTGCGCCGGTATCACACCAGTCAGACGCAATACGAAAGAACTCATCACTTCCGACATTCCAGCCAAGACGTACATGCTTCACGTAGCCTGAACGCAACAGATCGCAGGCCTCTTTGTAGTCACTGGCAGTTGACAGTTGTTGTTTCATTTTCTCTTCTTCAGAAGTTTGCGTAGGGCTTTGATTTCTTTAGGAGTAAAAGGAGAAACACTCTCTTCTTCCGTATGCTGATTATCAATATCCTCTTCCGATACTCCCGCCTCTTCTACTGCTTCGAACGCCAGCAGCAGCAGTTTCTCTGTCGTCACGCTTAAATTTTCGTTATTGACTTCCGCATAGTGGCGAAGCCTTTCTTTTAGCGCGTCATCAATCTTAACGTTTAATACCGCTGTAGCCATGTTTGTCACTTCCCTTCGGAACAAGTACTTTATTTAATACACGAAGTTAACAATGTTATCCAGATATATATTTTTTTGAGTTATGGAAGAAAATAACCGTCCAATTATAAAATGACAGTCTATTATTACAGGTTTATGACAATAATATTTCAGTGCAATGAAATATATATTACATGGTATAGGCGCAATCTTATTGTGGAATAACGGTTCAAGTGGAGAGGTGAAGCAGGAAGATTTTATGGGGCAGAAATGGGTGGGGGCCCTGCCAGCTACATCCCGGCACACACGTCGTCTGCCCTGGCTGCTTCCTTCCGGACCTGACCTGGTGAACAGAGTAGCGTTGCGGGAGAACCAACAGAGCCCCCATTGAGAGCGTTGATAACCAACGCGCTGGCGCATTATCCCTGTGCTAAAGCCCAATTGCAAGCGACCAGGAACCGGATGCTGGTTTCTTGCGCAAACAGGCGCAGCAATCATGAAGATCTTCGTTTACCATAGCTTCCCCGAAACTCCCCACAGGTGAAGGTATGGCCGAGAACGACTCCTTTCCACAGCGCGTATGGCAAATCGTGGCCTCAATCCCGGAAGGCTACGTCACCACCTATGGTGATGTCGCACGCCTGGCCGGTTCCCCGCGCGCGGCGCGACAGGTTGGCGGCGTCCTTAAACGGCTGCCGGAAGGAAGTACGTTGCCCTGGCATCGGGTGGTGAATCGTCATGGCGTCATTTCGCTTACCGGGCCGGATCTCCAGCGTCAGCGTCAGGCGTTACTTTCAGAAGGGGTGCAGGTGTCAGGGTCGGGTCAGATCGATTTGCAGAAATTTCGCTGGGTATATTGACCCCTCTCCCGGAGGAGAGGGGCAATGCAGACATTACATCTGAGTCGGTGGGGTTGGCAGAGACGGCTGATTGGTCTGCGGTGCGACCGGTACTTCGGTCTGCTGCACCGGCACCAGGTTCAGGTCGACTTTGGTCCCGCCGTTGTTAATCGCTTCCTGGACCGTATCGGTGATAAAGACCAGCTTACCGTTGATGGTTACCGCTGCGCTCAGCAGGATACGGGCGTTAGGCTGCACGTCTGACGGGTTATACGGCAACACGAAGCTAAACGGCGCCTGCTTGCCTTCAGTGCGAACGGCGCGCTGAGCCACGACTTTCGACGGCGCGTCGGCCAGAGAAGCATCAGACAGCGTCACGGTTAATACCGCATCCGGCGGCAGCGCAACTTTCTGTTTAATCCAGATGGTACCGGAAACGTTAGGCTGCTGAATGGATTGCTGCGAAAGGGTATTAATCCCGTTCGGGTCTGCTGCTGGCACTGGCACCTGGGCGCTCTTACCGGCACAGGCGGACAACGCCACCGCAATAGCTACACCACTTAGCATGGGCACGAGTTTCATTGAAGTCTCCTTATCAATGCACCAGCGGGATCGATCCCATCCGATGTCGTTTCAATCACATAACGTATTTAAGTGTGGCACAAATCACCGATTTATGCCTGAAAACGTGCAGATATTCAGATTATTCTACCCATCGGACCACTTTCATTTCTGCGTTATACTCTGCCTATCTTTCGCTACGGCGTTTATTGAGGACAACTATGAGTCAGGCACTGAACAATCTGCTGACATTACTGAATCTGGAAAAAATTGAGGAAGGACTCTTTCGCGGACAGAGCGAAGATCTCGGCTTACGCCAGGTCTTTGGGGGGCAAGTCGTTGGACAAGCGCTGTACGCTGCAAAGGAGACTGTCCCGGCAGACCGTCTGGTGCATTCGTTCCACAGCTATTTCTTACGCCCTGGCGATAGCGCGAAACCAATCGTGTATGACGTTGAGGTCCTGAGAGACGGCAACAGCTTCAGCGCTCGCCGCGTAGCGGCCATTCAGAACGGCAAGCCGATCTTTTACATGACAGCCTCTTTCCAGGCGCCGGAACCCGGCTACGAGCATCAAAAAGTGATGCCGCCTGCACCCGCCCCAGACGATCTCAAATCTGAGACCGATATCGCCCGCGCGCTGGCGCATCTGCTTCCGCCGCAGGTCAAAGAGAAGTTTCTCTGCGATAAACCGCTGGAGATCCGCCCGGTTGAGTTCCATAACCCGATGAAAGGTCACCCCGCCGAGCCGAAGCGCCAGGTCTGGATCCGAGCTAACGGCACCGTGGCTGAGGACTTCCGCGTTCATCAGTATCTGCTGGGCTATGCGTCAGATTTCAACTTCCTGCCGGTGGCGCTGCAGCCGCACGGCGTCGGGTTCCTTGAAAAAGGGATGCAGGTCGCGACGATCGATCACTCCATGTGGTTCCACCGTCCCTTCAATATGAATGAGTGGCTGCTCTACAGCGTGGAGAGTACGTCAGCGTCAAGCGCTCGCGGGTTTGTGCGCGGGGAGTTTTATACGCAGGACGGCGTGCTGGTGGCTTCTACGGTGCAGGAAGGGGTGATGCGTAACCGAGGTTGATGTTGTGCGGCCTGATGCCCTCACCCTGACCCTCTCCCACGGGGAGAGGGAATACACACTAAAAACGGCAACCTAAGGTTGCCGTTTTACTGTTTATTACGCGTTATACGCATTCTCGCCGTGGCTGTTGACGTCCAGACCTTCGCGTTCCTGCTCTTCAGGGACACGCAGACCGACCGTCATGTCCGCCAGTTTGTAGCCAATGAAAGCGACAACGGCAGACCACACAACGGTGAGAGCAATACTTTCCAGCTGTACCAGCAGCTGATGAACCATGGTGACGCCTTCAGCGTAGCCTACACCGCCCAGCGATTTGGCAGCGAAGATACCGGTCATGATACAGCCGACGATGCCGCACACGCCGTGCACGCCAAACACATCGCACGGGTCGTCAACGCGCAGCACGCGTTTCAGTGCGGTAACGCCCCACAGACCCGCCAGACCGGACACCAGGCCGACCAGCAGCGCGCCGCCTACGCCGACATAACCACACGCCGGGGTGATGCCAACCAGACCGGCAATGGCACCCGAACAGGCACCCAGCAGAGAAGGTTTACCGCGTACCGCCCACTCGCCAAACACCCAGGAGAGGATTGCACCCGCCGTCGCCACAACGGTGTTCACGAAGGCCAGCGCGGCGATTTCGTTTGCTGCACTCGCTGAGCCGGCGTTGAAGCCAAACCAGCCAAAGTAGAGGATAGCCGTACCGGTAAACACCATCGGCAGGTTGTGCGGTTTAAACGCTTCTTTACCGAAGCCCACGCGTTTGCCAATCAGATAGGCACCCACCAGACCCGCTACTGCGGCGTTGATGTGTACAACGGTACCGCCCGCGAAGTCCAGCGCGCCGTGCGTTGCCAGCAGACCGCCACCCCAGACCATGTGCGCAATCGGCACATAGGAGAGCGTCAGCCAGACCACCACGAAGATCAGGACGGCAGAGAAACGAATACGCTCGGCGAGCGCGCCCACAATCAGCCCGACGGTAATACAGGCGAAGGAGCCCTGGAACGCAACGTGGATATACTGATAGAAACTGCCCATCAGCGCGGTCAGCTCAATATTTTTCAGCATCACCCAGTCGAAGTTACCAAAGAACGCGTTGCCCGTGCCGAACGCCAGCGAGTAACCGTAAACCACCCACAGCACGCAGACCAGTGCGAACGTCACGGCAACCTGCGTCAGCATGGAGAGAACGTTTTTGCCACGGATCAGGCCGCCGTAGAACAGCGCAATGCCCGGAATGGACATGAACAGCACCAGCGCGGTGCTGATCATCATAAAGGCGTTATCGGCTTTGTCGACCACCGCAGGGGTAGCAGCCAGCGCCAGGCCCGGCAGCAGTGCCAGCGAACCCAGACCCGTTTTGAGTGTTGCTATCTTCATTTTCTCGATCCCTATCACTGTGTGCCAGGAGTTACTTACAGAGCCGCTTCGTCAGATTCGCCGGTACGAATGCGAATGACGCGCTGCAGTTCGGCAACGAAAATTTTGCCGTCGCCAATTTTGCCGGTATAGGCCGCTTTGCTAATGACATCAATAACTTCATCAAGCTGATCGTCAGCAATCGCGACATCAATTTTTACTTTTGGCAGGAAGTTAACGCTGTATTCCGCCCCGCGATAAAGCTCGGCATGACCCTTCTGACGACCAAAGCCTTTCACTTCGGTGACAGTCAGTCCCTGAATACCCATTGAAGACAACGCTTCACGCACGTCTTCGAGTTTGAATGGTTTGATTACAACCGTAACCAGCTTCATAGATCCCCTCCAGTCAGAATTCGGTAATGGCCGTAGCTTACGCAGAAGGTATTGCAAGGGGTGTGCCAGAAATGAAAACGAGGGGGAACAGCGGTGCGATGAGCGTTACACGGTTCTGTTAAACGCGCAGGTGAAAAAAAACGCACCATGCCGGTGCAGGGTGCGTTTCAGTTTTGCACCAACAGGAATGACTGTTAGCGCGTCGCCTCATTTTAGTGCATCAGGCGCTAAGCGACTCTTCATCACGTACGCTGGCCGCCAGCTCTTCGCCCGCCAGCTGCAGCTGATACATCTGCCAGTAGCGCCCTTTTGCTTCCAGCAGTTCACGGTGCGTACCACGTTCAACGGCCTGTCCGCGATGTAGCACCAGAATGGTATCGGCCTCGACGATGGTGGAAAGACGGTGGGCAATCACCACCAGCGTCGTATGGTCACGTACCGCGTCCAGCGCCTGCTGGATGGCCTGCTCGGTGCCGGAGTCAATACTGGCCGTCGCTTCATCCAGAATCAGTATCTGCGGCGTTTCAATCAGCACCCGCGCCAGCGCCAGGAGCTGCTTTTGCCCGACGGAGAGATTGTTCCCCTGCTCGCCCAGTTTGGTATTGATCCCATCGCTAAACCCGCGCGCCAGCTCTGCCAGCTGCACTTTTTCCAGCACGTCCCAGACCTGCTCCTGGGTGTAGTCTCGCCCCAGGGTCACGTTGGCGTAGAAGGTATCGGCCAGCACGACCGGATCCTGCTGCACCATCGCAACGCCTTTGCGTAACACAGTGTGGCTGAGAGACGCGAGCGGGCGTCCGTCGAGGCGGATTTCACCTTGCGTGACCGGGTAATAGCCCATCAACAGGCTGGCAAGCGTGCTCTTACCGCTGCCGGTATGCCCCACCAGCGCCACGAAACCGCGTGATGGAACGTCGAGCGTGATGTCCTGCAACACCAGCCGGTCTTCGCGATAGGCAAACGAGACGTTATCAAATGCGATAGTCCCGCTTTGCAGAGGTCGCTCGTCATTGCCGTAGGCCTGGCGCGGCCTGTCCATCAACTCAAACACGCGCTCACCGGCAACTACCGCCTGTTGCAGCATCGATTGCTGGGTGGTGAGCTCGATCAGAGGCTCGTTAAGGCGTCCCAGATAGCTGATAAAGGCGTACAGCACGCCCACTTCGATCGTACCGTTTGAGCTCAGGCCAAAGAGCATCAGCAGCCCGCAAAGCACCAGCGCGGAGAAAAGGCTGAGCAGCGGACGCAGCAGGAAACCGTCGAGGCGCAGCGTCTGCATGCGCGCCATATAGTGCGAACGGCTGGCTTCGCCCATGCGCTCGCCAAAGCGCGCCTGCTGGCGGAACTGCTGGATGACGCTCATGCCGTTGATCACTTCGTTGAAGCCATCATTGATGTCGGCCAGGTAAGCGCGCACCCGACGCACAATCGGCGTGCTGTATCGCTGATAGATCACCATCACGATCAGCACCGCCGGGAAGATAGCGATCGCCACCAGCGCCATCCGCCAGTTGAGGCTGAACATCGCGACCAGCATCGCGCCAATCAGCGCTGCGCTGCGCAGTACGGTTGCCACCACGGTGACGTACAGATCGCGGATCACCTCAGTATCGTTGGTCACGCGCGAAATCACCTGCCCGACCGGCTGGATATCAAACTCGCTGAGCGGCTGGCGAAGCGCCGCGTCCATCACATCCGTACGCAGCTGCTGAACAACGCCCACGGCTGCACGGTTAAACAGCAGCGACTGAGCATAGTGCAACCCTGCGGCCGTCAGCTGTAAGCCAACGTAGGCCACGCCTAAGCCCGCCACCAGCCCCAGCGGCAGATAGCTTTTGGCGACCATGTTGTCGATAAAATAGCTGATGAGCAGCGGACCGCTCACCTCAGCAATCGCCGCAATCCAGAGTAAAAGCACGGCCACGGAGAGCGGTTTACGCCACGGCGAGCCGTAGGCCAGCAGACGTTTGAGCGTCGGCCACATCGTTCCAAGCTTACGCATTGGCGGCCTCCTCATTCTGCTCCGGCGCATCGTCCAGCGCCGCCTCAAGCTGTTGATAGCGGTACATATCGCGATACCAGCCCGGCTGCTCGGCAAGCGTTTCATGCTGTCCGCGCTGGGCAATGTGCCCGTGCTGCAATACCAGAATTTCGCTGGCCTCAGTGAGCGCTGACAAACGGTGGGCGCTGATAATCACCGTGCGTCCGTCGCCCCACTGGCGCAGGTTATGCAGAATTTGATGCTCGGTACGGCCGTCCACGGCGGAAAGCGCATCATCCAGGATCAGGATTTCAGCATTCAGCAGCAGGGCGCGGGCAATGGAGATACGCTGCTTTTGCCCGCCGGACAGCATGACGCCGCGCTCCCCGACTTCCGTTTCGTAGCCCTGCGGCAGACGCAAAATGTCATCATGAACGCTGGCCAAACGCGCCACATGCTCAATCTCTTCCTGCGTTGCCGCAGGGCGTCCGAGGGCAATGTTCTTTGCCACCGTGTCCGAAAATAAAAACGGCGTCTGGCTGACGACCGCCAGGCGACCGCGCCACTCATCCAGCAGCAGTCTGGTCAGGGGAATATCGTGGAAGCGGATATCGCCTTCGGTAACGTCAAAGTGGCGCTGAAGCAGAGAGAGCACGGTACTTTTGCCAGATCCCGTCGGGCCGCAGATGCCCAGCATCTGCCCTGGCTGCAGGGTAAAGCTGACGTTTTCCAGTACCGGATGCTCCGTATGCGGATAGATAAACTGCCGGACGTCGACGGTCATGACGCCGCGCCCTTCTGGTACGGTTTCGCTACCGTCAATGACCACCGGCGCTTCGGCCAGCATGGCGCGAATGCGGCTATAGGCGGCGCTGCCGCGCTCCACGATGTTAAACATCCAGGCCAGCGCCAGCATCGGCCAGATCATGAGGCCCAGATACATCGCAAAGCTGGTCAATTGCCCCAGGGTCAACGAGCCCTGCACCACCATCCAGCTTCCGCCGCCAATCGCCAGCAGGTTTGCCATGCCAATCGCGATATAAATCGTCGGGTCAAACCGGGCGTCGATACGCGCAACGCGCATGTTCTTCGCCCCCGTGTCCGCCGCATCGGCCGCAAACAGCGCAGACTGTCGGTCTTCCAGGCCAAACGCTTTGATCATGCGGATGCTGGTCATGCTCTCCTGGGTGCGATCGTTCAGAGACGAAAACGCCGCCTGCGCCAGCTTAAAGCGCTCGTGCAGCTGTTCGCCGTAGCGATTGATCGCCAGCGCCATGATCGGCATCGGCAGCAGGGCGAGCAGGGTCAACTGCCAGCTGATCTGCGTGGACATCACGATCAGCACCGCACAGCCCATCACCAGCGAGTCCACCAGCGTCAGCACCCCTTCCCCGGCGGCAAAGACCACGCGATCGACGTCGTTAGTCGCGCGAGCGATGAGATCCCCGGTGCGATGGCGCAGATAAAATTCGGGATGCTGTCGGCTCAGCTGGCGGTAAAAATCTTCACGCAGCTCAACGGCCAGCTGATAGGACGCACCAAACAGCAGCACGCGCCAGACGTAGCGCAGCAGATAAACAATGACGGCCGTCAGCACCAGCGTGCCGACCCACATCAACACCCGTGCGGTGGTGTAATGCTGTTCGGTGACGCCATCCACGACGTACCCCACCACTTTCGGCGGGATCAGCTGCAGGATGGCAATGATAATAAGCAGGAATACTGCGCCGAGGTAGCGTTGCCACTCCCGACGAAAGTACCAGCTTAGTTGGGCAAATAATCGCACGCGGTTTGTTCCTGAAGGTATTTTACGAAGTTATTCAATAGGTAATGCTGTGGTGTATTTAATCTGTTCCATGGCGAAGCTTGAGGTGACGTCCGACAAACCCGGTACGCTGTTCACCAGCCGCTTGTAGAAATCATCATAGCGCTTCATGTCGGCCACCTGGACGCGCATCAGGTAATCGTACTCTCCGGCCATTCGCCAGAAACCGAGCACCTCGGGCATCTCCGACACCTGGGTGACGAAGCGGCAATACCAGTCGCTGCTGTGATGCTGGGTCTTTATCAGCACAAACGCCGTCAGCCCAAGCCCCAGCTTTTCGGGATCTAACAGCGCGACGCGCCCCAGAAGAATGCCGTCATCCTCCAGCTTCTTAAGACGCTTCCAGCACGGGGTGGTGGTCAGATTAACGGCATCTGCCAGCGCCTGCAAAGAGAGGGTACAGTCTTTTTGCAGCAATGAAAGGAGCTTGCGGTCAATTTTATCTAGCATACCCACCTCACAGAGAAAAATTTTCTCCCTTCATTCTATTTTAAAGGCCAGATAGCAACAATTTTTTCTGTGCTTTTCGCTATGCTAGGCACAAAATGACAAACGGATAACGACGATGAATAGCACCTGGGTTAAACATGCGATCAGCGAAATCAATGCCGACTATCAGCGCTCGGCGGATACGCACCTGATTCGCCTTTCCCTGCCGGGATTTGACGGCATTCAGCTCTATCTGAAAGATGAAAGCACCCATCCTACCGGCAGCCTGAAGCATCGCCTGGCGCGCTCGCTGTTTTTATACGGTTTGTGTAACGGCTGGATCAAAGAAGGCACCACCATCATTGAATCTTCATCCGGTTCAACGGCGGTGTCCGAAGCCTATTTTGCGCGCCTGCTGGGCCTGCCGTTTATCGCGGTGATGCCGTCCTGCACCGCAAAACGCAAAATCGAGCAGATCGAATTTTACGGCGGTCGCTGCCACTTTGTGGAAAGCGCCTGTGAAATCTACGCCGCCTCCGAAATGCTGGCCCGCGAGCTGAACGGCCACTATATGGACCAGTTCACCTTCGCCGAGCGCGCGACGGACTGGCGCGGCAATAACAACATTGCCGACAGTATTTTCCGCCAGATGACCCACGAACCGCATCCGGTTCCGTCGTACATCGTCATGAGCGCCGGTACCGGCGGCACGTCAGCCACTATCGGGCGCTACATACGCTGTCAGGGCTACGATACCCAACTGATGGTAGTTGACCCGCAGAACTCCGTGTTCCTCGACTACTGGCAAAACCGAGATGCCGGTCTGCGCAGCCCGGTGGGCAGTAAAATTGAAGGGATTGGCCGCCCGCGCGTGGAGCCCTCTTTCATCCCCGACGTTGTGGATGAGATGATGCGCGTGCCGGATGCCGCCAGCGTGGCAACGGCGCACTGGCTGGAGACGCAGCTGGGGCGCAAAGTGGGCGCATCGACGGGCACCAATATGTGGGGCGCACTGCAGCTTGCCGCACGTATGCGCGAAGAGGGCCGCACCGGCTCCATCGTCACGCTGCTGTGCGACAGCGGCGAACGTTATCTCGAGACCTACTACAACGCGGAGTGGGTACAGGCCAACATCGGCGATATCGCCCCGTGGAAAGCGCAGATTGCACAGCTTGTGAAATAAAAAAAAGCCAGACCGAAGTCTGGCTTGCTGGAAGGGTCTCACTATTCGGGGGAATACGGGAGGTTGTTGTTGTCCAGCCAATGCGTCAAAAAATGGGACACTGCTTCATTGCGGCAGTGGCCAATAACCGGCAGATGGGGAAGTTCTGCTTTCAGCTGCGCCATCGCATTCCCCATGATCAGACCGCGACCTACGCTACCCAGCATTTCGCGGTCGTTCATGGCGTCACCAAACGCCATACACTCCTGCAGCGTTAAGCCCAGGTGGTCACTCAGTACCGCCAGAGCGGAACCTTTGTTACAGCCCACCGGCAGCACTTCCAGACAATCCACCGCCGAGAAGGTCAGGTGCGCCCGGTCGCCCAGCGCCTCATTCAGTTGAATCCTTAAGCGGCAAAGATCGTCATGATCGCCGCAGAAGCAGATCTTAGTTACCGCATGGGCGGGGATCCGACGCAGATCGATAAGCTGGTATTTAAAGCCGCTGTAAACATGCGCGTTCAATAATTCCGGGATTTCGCTTCCGGTAAACCAGCCCCGATCGTTAAAGACGTGGATACTGGCCTGCATGTCCCAGGTGCTGTGCAGCACGATATCCGCCACTTCCGGGTTGAGATCCTGTCGGTGCAGCACATCGCCTTCTACGGAGTGAATGCGCGTCCCGTTGCCGGTGATCAGAAAAGCGTCGAGGGAAAACGCCCCCAGCAAATGGCGCATCTCCAGCACATGACGCCCTGTGGCAAACGTCAGGGTGACATTACGCTCGTGCAGGCGCTTCAGCGTGTTCAGGGTTTTTTCCCCTAAACGGTGATCCGGCATTAACAGCGTACCGTCCATATCAAATGCAGCGAGCCGAGCCATGATTACTCCCGAAATGTGATGCGGTTAACTTGTGCATCAGTATCGTGTGAGATATACGGAAGTAATAGTGAATAGATGATAATTATTGTTCCGGGTTTCTTATGCGCCAGCTCAATCGACTCAACCAGTATCACCGCCTGTGGCAGCCTTCCCTGGGTGCAACGCAGCAGATCACCATCGGCGAACTGGCCGCCCGCTGTTTTTGCAGCGAGCGGCATGTCCGAACGCTGCTGCGTCAGGCCCAGGAGGCGGGCTGGCTGAGCTGGCGAGCGCAGTCTGGGCGCGGTAAGCGGGGTGAGCTGACGTTCCATGTCGCGCCGGAGTCACTGCGCAATGCGATGATGGAGGAGGCGCTGAAGAGCGGGCAGCAGCATAACGCGCTGGAACTGGCTCAGCTTGCCCCCGCAGAATTACGATCGTTGCTGCATCCGTTTTTGGGCGGGCAGTGGCAAAATGACACGCCGACGCTGCGCATCCCCTATTACCGCTCTCTGGATCCGCTTCAGCCCGGTTTTTTACCTGGCCGGGCGGAGCAGCATCTGGCGGGACAGGTATTCTCAGGTTTAACGCGTTTTCACGGCAACAGCAGTGAACCCACGGGCGATCTCGCTCATCACTGGGAAGTGTCGGAGGACGGTTTGCGCTGGCATTTCTACATTCGCTCCACTCTGCACTGGCATAACGGCGATAAAATCGAAACCGGACAGCTTAAGCAAAGCCTGGACGCGCTTTTCGCCTTACCTGCCCTGCGTAAACTGTTCCAGAGCGTCTTACGCGTTGACGTTACCCATCCTCAGTGTCTGACCTTTACGCTGCACCAGCCGGATTACTGGCTGGCGCACCGCCTGGCCACCTACTGTAGTCGGCTCGCACATCCCGAACAGCCCATGACGGGCAGCGGCCCCTTCAGAGTCAGCGTGTATGAGCCGGATCTGGTTCGGCTGGAAAGCCACGAACAGTACCATCTCAGCCATCCGCTGCTTAAGGCTATCGAGTACTGGATCACACCGTCGCTGTTTGACTATGGGTTAGGCACCAGCTGTCGCCATCCGGTGCAGATCGCCATTGGCGAGCCGGATGAACTGGAGAGCCTGCGCCTGGTGACGAACAGCACCAGCCTGGGCTTTTGTTATCTCACCCTGAAGCAAAGCCCGCGCCTGAGCGAAATGCAGGCTCGGCGACTCATCAACATCATTCATCTCTCGACGCTTCTGCATACGCTTCCGCTCAATGAAGGGCTGATTACCCCGACAGAGGAGTTACTCCCCGGCTGGGCGATCCCCCAGTGGCCGGATTTAACACATGTCCCTCTGCCGAAGAAGTTAACCCTGATTTATCATTTACCGGTTGAGTTACACACGATGGCGCGCCAGCTAAAACAGTACCTTGCAAAACACGACTGCGAGCTTACGGCGATCTTTTACGATGCGAAAACCTGGGACGGGTGCCAGCAACTGGCGGACGCGGACATCATGATGGGCGACAGGCTGATTGGCGAAGCGCCGGAATATACGCTTGAACAGTGGCTGCGCTGTGATGCCCTCTGGCCACACGTGCTTAGCGCACCGCAATATGCTCATCTGCAGGCCACCTTGGATGCGGTACAGACTCAGGCCGACGAACAGGCCAGACATGCCGGGCTAAGGGCCATTTTCTCCCGGCTCATGGAAAAGGCGGTGATAACGCCCCTGTTCAATTATCAATACCAGGTCAGCGCCCCGCCGGGGGTCAACGGCATACGTCTCAACACCCGCGGCTGGTTTGATTTTACCGAAGCCTGGCTGCCCGCCCCTAAATCGTGAAGAAGCTGGTCGCCGTCGTGGTCAAACGGTAACATAACGCTTTTACCGTAACAGTCGAGATGATTTATGAAACGTGCCGTCGTCGTGTTCAGCGGAGGACAAGACTCTACTACCTGCCTGGTCCAGGCCCTTCATCAGTACGATGAAGTTCACTGTGTTACTTTCGATTATGGTCAGCGTCACCGCGCTGAAATCGACGTTGCCCGTGAACTTGCCCTGAAACTGGGCGCACGCGCGCACAAGGTGCTGGACGTTACGCTGTTAAATGAACTGGCCGTGAGCAGCCTCACCCGGGACAGTATCCCGGTACCTGACTACAAACCCGATGCCAGCGGCATTCCGAATACCTTCGTGCCGGGCCGTAATATCCTCTTCCTGACCCTGACGGCGATCTACGCCTATCAGGTAAAGGCCGAAGCGGTGATCACGGGCGTGTGCGAAACCGACTTCTCCGGCTACCCGGACTGTCGCGATGAGTTCGTGAAGGCGTTAAATCACGCAGTCAATCTGGGGATGGCGAAAGAGACGCGCTTTGAAACCCCGCTTATGTGGCTGGATAAAGCCGAAACCTGGGCGCTGGCGGACTACTGGGGCAAGCTGGACCTTGTTCGCAGCGAAACGCTCACCTGCTATAACGGCATCAAAGGCGACGGTTGCGGCCAGTGCGCGGCCTGTAATCTGCGCGCTAACGGGCTGAACCATTATCTCGCCGATAAAGTCGGCGTGATGGCCACGATGCAGAAAAAGACCGGGCTTAAATAAGGCTACTTGACCGTGCTGTCGAACAGTTTCACACCGGCAGCACGGGTGACTTTCATCAGCGTTTTCAGCGTTGGGTTGCCGTTGTCTGATAAGGTTCGGTATAGCTGCTGACGGGACAGACCTGCTTTGGCAGCGATTTCACCTATGCCGCCGCGGGATTCGATAACACGTCTTAACGCGATTAAGTATGCAGGGATCCCCTGATCTTCATAAATCTCATCCAGGGCAACCTGCAGATATAGCTGAGCGTAGGAAGGGTTTTCACGAAGCATTTTTACGACGGCTTCATCATGGCTGACGGAACTAGAAAATTTTCGTTGACTCTTGCTCATCCGGTTTATCCTTTTGATGGTCTTTCCAGTAATCTATTGCCAGTTTCACATCAGTTTTTTTGACTTTCTTTGTCACCGCCGATCAGCAACAACAGGATCTTCCGATGTTGTACCGCAAAATAGATTCGATAACCGGGACCACAATCCATTTTCAATTCCCAGATCCCCTCTCTGAGATATCGATAATCGCCGAAATTCCCTTTCTCAGCACGGTCAATTCGCAGAAGGATCCGAAACGCTAACTCCGGATCCTTTCGCTTCATCTTCGCCACCCACTCCTCAAACGGTACTTTCCCGTCACGGGTCCGGTAACGTTCAACAACGTAGTCCCTGTCCATTATTCTATCCCTGAAAAATCCTTTTTGTCTTTTATAAAAGACAAAATTTCTAAGCGATCATCAACTCCAGCTTTTCCCGCAGTTCCCCTTCCAGCGGCAGCGCTTTCTGCGTTTTCAGATCGATACAGACAAAGGTGATCAGCGCATCAGCCACCACCTGCCCTTCTGGATCGAGCGTCACCACCTGGCTTAATACCCCGCTTTTGCCATTGATCTGTTGCACCTGGCTGGTCACCGTGAGTACATCGCCCAGCACGGCCGGACGGCGGTAGTTGATGTTGATATTGACGACCACGAACGCGATGTTGTGCGCGGTCAGCCACTGAAAGCTTTCGCTGTTTTCCAGCCCGTCCCAGCGCGCTTCTTCAAGAAACTCAAGATAGCGAGCGTTGTTCACATGCTGGTAAACGTCGAGATGAAAACCGCGTACTTTGATTTTTGTCTGCATAGCGCAATAGCCTTTACTGTTATTGTAGGATGAGAGGTCATAACTGGTATGACCTCTTTATCCTGGCAAAATTTTGCCGCAGTGCAAGAAATTGCGTAATTACAACGTCAGGTGTGAGAGGTTGCGCTCAACCAGCGCGCTGCCCATGCCCGGCACCTGTTTGAGATCGTCGACCGTCTTGAAAGGACCATACTCTTCGCGGTAGCTGACGATGGCCTGCGCTTTTTTCAGGCCGACACCATTCATCGCGCGAGCCAGATCTTCCGCAGAGGCCGAATTGATACTGACCCGCGTACCGTCATCATCCGCATTTTTACCGGCGTCAGCCGCTTTGGTTTGCCCTTGCACCGGCGCTGCCGCATCGGACTTGGTCTGTGTAGCCTGTGGTTTGGCGGCGGGCGTCGCCGCCAGCGCGCCCGCGCTCATCCCGGTGGTGGCAATGGCCAGCGTAATTAACAGTGCTTTGATTCCACATTTCATGCTGTTATCTCCTTGTTTGTTGACAGCCACGTCACGATAGCCGCCAGATAAACTCGGTACAAACAGCAGATTGCAGATATGGAAAAGGCCGCGAAAGCGGCCTTTAGTTTTTGCAGAGCGTTACGAAAATCTGCGAGCAGACACGTAATTACTGCTGCTGAGTCATCACATCACCCAGCTTGATTTTGGCTTCTTTACGCAGGTTGCTCATCATGGCTTCGAAGGCAATCTGAGCATTGTTCTGGGTAATCCCCTGAACCATCGCTTTCTTCTGCGCTTCTGGCAGGGTGCCGGCTTTCACTTCATCCAGCGCCAGCAGAACGACGTTACCCTGCGTATCGGTGGTGGTACCGAAGCTTGGCTTGTCCTTGGCAGGCAGAGTCAGACCAAACGCGGCCTGGCTGATTGGGTCCTGGCCGGTACGGCTCAGCGTTTTCGCTTCACCGAAGCTCAGGCCAGCCGCTTTCAGCGCGTCTTCTTTACCCGCTTTCAGGTCAGACAGGATCTTCTCAGCATCCAGTTTCGCCTGCTGTTCCGCTTTGTTGTGCTTAACCTGAGCGACAACCTGATCCTTCACTTCCGCCAGCGGCTTGACCGCTTCTGGCTTGTGCTCGCTGACGCGCAACACAAACGCACGATCGCCGTCGACGGTAATGATGTCAGAGTTACTGCCCGGCGTGCCGTTCTCGCCCACCAGACCGCCGTTGAAGATGGCATCAGAAACCGGTTTGAAGTTCAGCTCTTCCGGCAGGTTGTCACGACCAAACCAGCCCGTCTCAACCGCCTTCACACCCGCCGCCTGCTCTGCACCTGCCAGAGATTCGTTATCGTTGCTGGCAGCATCGCTCACCTTCTGCTGCAGCGCGTAGTAGGCATCCAGCGCTTTTTCCTGTTTCACTTTCGCCGCGATATCTTCGCGAACGTCAGCCAGCGGCTTGGTTTTCGCCGCGGTGATGTCGTCCAGACGCACGACCAGGAAACCAACGGAAGACTTAATGACGCCAGAAAGCTGGCCTTTCTCTTTCAGACCGGCATTTTTCAGCTCGTCCGGCGTGGTCGCGTCTTCCAGCCAGCCCATATCACCGCCGTTTTTCGCAGAGATAATGTCGGTGGATTTCGCTTTCGCAACGGTCGCGAAATCAGCGCCTTTGTTCAGCTCATCCAGCGCCGCTTTAGCATCAGCCTCGGTCTTCGTCTGAATCACGCTGTAGCGGTTACGCTGCGGCTGAGTAAACTGATCCTGATGCTGGTCGTAGTAAGACTGGATTTCAGCATCAGACGCGGTTTCCTGCAGCGCGGCGGCATCCAGCTTGATGTAGCTCACGCGGAACTGCTCTGGAGAAACAAAGGAATTCTTGTTCTGCTCGTAGTAAGCGTTAACGTCAGCGTCGCTCACCTGCTGTTTCGCCGCCAGGGCGTTCACATCAATGGTCGCTTCGCGTACAACGCGCTGCTGCGCCACCAGCGCGGCCAGTTCGTCCGTTTCACCTTTGAGCATGAAATCGGTGCCCACAACGGCATTGATGAGCTGCTGGGTGGTCAGCTGGTTACGCAGCGCCTGAGCGTACTGATCGGCCGTCATCCCCATCTGGTTGACGATACTGTTGTAGCGCGCGTTGTCGAATTTACCGTTAGACTGGAAGGCCTGGGTGGAGAAGATGGCTTTTTTCACCTGCTCATCACTGATGCCAAGGCCCAGTTTTTTGGCGTACTGATCCAGCAGCGCTTCGTCGATAAGACGGTTCAGTGTCTGTTGGCGCAGGGTCTTCATGTACCCTTCGTTCGCTGCCAGTTCAGAGAATTGGTCGCCCAGCTGTTGCTGCATACGGTTACGTTCACCGGCAAAAGCATTCTCGAACTGACCACGGCTGATTTCCTGGCCATTCACTTTTGCGGCATAGTTTGCGCCACCGCCAATAAGGTAACTGCTCACGCCGGTCAATATGAACGACACGATAATGATACCGAAAATAATCTTGAGCACGAGACTGTTAGCAGCCGTGCGTAAGCTGTCCATCATGGTGTAACAACACTCCGCTGTAGGTGACTGGTTACCTGACGCTGACGGAAAATCCTGCCCGTCGCGCGTGAAGGCGTATTGTGACAAGAAAACGGGGCGATTGTCAGCCCACAACTCGCATAAACTCGCACAAATCAGGTCTGGACAAACAAAAAAGGCACATCAAATGATGCGCCCTTGTACTTTCCGGCTTCCCTGAAACGGGAAAGCAATCAGTTTACTGCGTCTTTCAGCGCTTTACCTGCACGGAAACCCGGCACTTTAGCAGCAGCAATGGTGATCTCTTTACCGGTCTGAGGGTTGCGGCCAGTACGGGCAGCACGCTCTTTAACAGCAAAAGTACCGAAGCCTACCAGTGCAACGTCGTCCCCAGCCTGCAGAGATTCAGTAACAGAAGCAATTAATGCATCTAACGCACGTCCAGCTGCAGCTTTAGAAATATCAGCACCAGCAGCAATTTTGTCAATCAGTTGAGATTTATTCACTGTTCTCTTCCTCTCTTTATAATTTATATCGCGCCTGAATCCTTCACAACGCGACCGCGCAGCAGTTATATCAGGCCTGCCATGACCTTACAACACCCGTTGTTGATGGCTGACCTAATCAGCAATCTAAATTAGCTATACAAAAAAAGGCTGGCAAGTGCGAAATGACTTACCAGCCTTGTTTTTATTGACGCTCTTTGCGCGAGGTCACTATTTTGCGGTTACAACCTGCATTCCGGAGGGTTCATTCTGCAGTGCGAGACTGAGAACTTCCTCAATTCGCTTCACAGGATGGATCTGCAGATCGGCAATCACGTTGTCCGGAATCTCTTCCAGATCGCGTTTATTTTCGTAAGGGATCAATACGGTTTTGATCCCACCGCGGTGTGCCGCCAGCAGTTTTTCTTTTAAACCACCAATCGGCAGAACCTGACCACGAAGCGTGATTTCACCGGTCATTGCCACATCGGCACGCACCGGGTTCCCTGTCAGGCAGGAAACCAGAGCGGTACACATGGCAATACCCGCGCTTGGGCCATCTTTCGGCGTCGCCCCTTCCGGAACGTGCACGTGGATGTCGCGTTTTTCGTAGAAATCAGTGTTGATACCCAGTTTCTCCGCGCGCGCGCGCACCACGGTCAGCGCCGCCTGAATGGATTCCTGCATTACTTCACCCAGCGAGCCGGTGTAGGTCAGCTTGCCTTTGCCCGGCACACAGGCGGTTTCGATGGTCAGCAGATCGCCGCCCACTTCCGTCCATGCGAGGCCAGTCACCTGACCAACGCGGTTTTCGTTGTCCGCGCGACCGTAGTCAAAGCGCTGAACACCCAGGTACGCATGCAGATTGTCGCCGTTAATCACAATGTGCTTCAGGCTCTTATCCAGCAGCAGCTGTTTCACCGCTTTACGACACAGTTTGGAGATTTCACGCTCAAGGCTACGCACGCCCGCTTCACGGGTGTAGTAACGAATGATGCCGATAATCGCGCTGTCCTCGACGGTCAGCTCGTTGGCTTTCAGCGCGTTACGCTCAATCTGTTTCGGCAGCAGGTGCTGCTTAGCGATGTTCAGCTTCTCATCTTCGGTATAACCGGAGAGACGGATCACTTCCATACGGTCCAGCAGCGGGGCCGGAATGTTCATGGAGTTGGAGGTCGCCACGAACATCACATCGCTCAGGTCGTAGTCCACTTCCAGGTAGTGATCGCTGAACGCCACGTTCTGTTCTGGATCAAGCACTTCCAGCAGTGCAGACGCAGGGTCACCGCGCATGTCCGACGACATCTTGTCGATCTCATCGAGCAGGAACAGCGGGTTTTTAACCCCCACTTTCGCCATCTTCTGGATCAGTTTACCCGGCATAGAACCGATGTAGGTACGGCGGTGACCGCGGATTTCCGCTTCATCGCGTACGCCACCCAGCGCCATACGGATATACTTACGTCCGGTCGCTTTGGCGATGGACTGACCCAGAGAGGTTTTACCCACCCCCGGCGGTCCTACCAAGCACAGAATTGGGCCTTTGATTTTGTTTACACGGCTTTGTACCGCGAGGTACTCAAGAATGCGGTCTTTCACGCGTTCCAGGCCGTAGTGGTCGGTATCCAGGATTTCCTGCGCCTGACGCAGGTCTTTTTTGACCTTGCTGCGGGCGTTCCACGGAACCTGCACCATCCACTCAATGTAGCCGCGTACAACGGTCGCTTCAGCCGACATTGGAGACATCATTTTCAGCTTCTGCAGTTCTGCTTCGGCTTTCTCTTTTGCCTCTTTCGGCATCTTCGCTGCGTCGATCTTACGCTTCAGCGCTTCGTTTTCGTCCGGCGCATCGTCCATCTCGCCCAGTTCTTTCTGAATGGCCTTCATTTGCTCATTCAGATAGTACTCACGCTGAGATTTCTCCATCTGCTTTTTCACGCGGTTGCGAATACGCTTCTCAACCTGCAGCAGATCGATTTCAGACTCCATCATCGCCATCAGGTATTCCAGACGTTCGTTAACGTCGGACATTTCCAGCACGGACTGTTTGTCAGCCAGCTTCAGCGGCATATGTGCAGCGATGGTGTCCGCCAGACGCGCAGGATCGTCGATGCTGTTCAGCGACGTCAGCACTTCTGGTGGGATTTTCTTGTTCAGCTTGATATAGCCTTCAAACTGGCTAATCGCGGTGCGCACCAGCACTTCCTGCTCGCGCTCGTCAAGCTCAGGCGAATCAAGGTACTCTGCCTTCGCAGAGAAGTGCTCGCCGTCGTCTGACAGAGTAGTGATACGCGCACGCTGCAGGCCTTCTACCAGCACCTTCACGGTGCCGTCAGGCAGCTTCAGCATCTGCAAAATAGAGGCCACGGTCCCGACGGTGAAAAGATCGTTTACACCCGGCTCATCCGTTGATGCTTCTTTCTGCGCCACCAGCATGATTTTTTTATCATGATCCATGGCGGCTTCGAGGCAACGGATAGATTTTTCCCGCCCTACAAATAAGGGTATGACCATGTGCGGATAAACCACCACATCGCGCAACGGCAATACGGGGATTTCAATGCGTTCAGAACGCTCAGGATTCATAGAGCTCTCTCTTAGTTAGTGTCCGCCAGGTAAGCTGGTCATGTCACTGTGCTTCACATAACCATTAACATGTATCCAGTATATGGGGATGTTTGCCACACATTCAACGCTATGAATACGGAAAAAGTAAAGGGGAGATAAAATCCCCCCTTTTTGATTAACTGCTTGTATGATTTGGTGAATTATTCGCCAGATGCCTGCTGTGCTTCCGGTTTGCCGTAAATCAGCAGCGGCTTGGTTTGGCCGCTAATGACGGACTCGTCAATCACCACTTTTTCAACGTCTTCCATCGACGGCAGATCGTACATGGTGTCGAGCAGTGCCGCTTCAACAATTGAACGCAGACCACGGGCACCGGTTTTACGGATCATCGCTTTCTTGGCAATGGCATCCAGCGCTTCGTCGCGGAATTCCAGATCGACGCCTTCCAGATTGAACAGCGCCTGATACTGCTTGGTCAGCGCATTTTTCGGCTCTTTCAGGATCTGAATCAGCGCGTCTTCGCTCAGCTCGTTCAGGGTTGCCACCACCGGCAGACGGCCAATGAATTCAGGGATCAGACCGAATTTGATCAGATCTTCCGGTTCAACCTGAGACAGCAGCTCGCCTTCGTTCGGTTTTTCAGACGTTGCTTTCACCGTTGCGCCAAAACCAATGCCGGAGCCGGTTTCAACACGGTGGGAGATAACTTTGTCCAGACCAGCAAACGCACCGCCACAGATGAACAGGATCTTGGAGGTATCAACCTGCAGGAACTCCTGCTGCGGATGCTTACGACCACCCTGTGGCGGAACGGCGGCAACCGTACCTTCAATCAGCTTCAGCAGTGCCTGCTGTACGCCTTCACCCGATACGTCACGGGTAATGGACGGGTTGTCTGATTTACGAGAGATCTTGTCGATCTCATCGATGTAAACAATCCCGCGCTGGGCTTTCTGTACGTCGTAATCGCACTTCTGCAGCAGTTTCTGGATGATGTTTTCGACGTCCTCACCCACATAACCGGCCTCGGTCAGGGTGGTGGCATCCGCCATCGTGAACGGAACATCAAGCAGGCGCGCCAGGGTTTCAGCCAGCAGCGTTTTACCGGAACCGGTTGGGCCGATCAGCAGAATGTTACTTTTACCCAGTTCTACGCCATTGCTGGTGTCGCCGTTACGCAGACGTTTGTAGTGGTTATAGACCGCTACCGCCAGCACTTTCTTGGCCTGCTCCTGTCCGATGACGTAGTCGTCAAGGTGATGACGAATTTCATGCGGCGTTGGCAGCGCGCTGCGCTCACGGTGCGGTGCGACTTCTTTAATCTCTTCGCGAATGATGTCGTTACATAAATCGACACATTCGTCGCAGATATACACGGACGGCCCGGCAATCAGTTTACGCACTTCATGCTGGCTTTTGCCGCAAAAAGAGCAGTACAGCAGTTTGCCCGAACCATCTTTGCGTTTATCTGTCATGAGTCCAAACCTCTTTTTAAGTTCTTTGTGCCGCACATGACGACGCAAATGCCATTCTAAGACGCAAGCTGCAATCAGCAGCGTGCCGCCCTACCTTAGTATAGCGGCACACTCGCGTCGCGGGCATCAATTACGATGGGTCAACACGGAGTCGACTAAGCCGTACTCAACTGCCTCTGGAGCAGAGAGGAAGCGATCGCGCTCGGTATCGCGCTCGATCTGCTCGAGTGGTTGACCCGTATGCTGCGCCATAAGTTCATTCATGCGCGCTTTTACTTTCAGAATTTCGCGGGCGTGGATTTCGATATCCGTCGCCTGCCCCTGGTAACCGCCCAGCGGCTGGTGAATCATCACGCGGGAATTTGGCAAGCAGAAACGCTTACCTTTCGCCCCTGCTGTTAACAGGAACGCGCCCATCGATGCAGCCTGACCCATACAGATAGTGCTTACATCTGGCTTGATGAATTGCATGGTGTCATAAATGGACATCCCTGCTGTAATCACGCCACCCGGGGAGTTGATGTACAGGTAAATGTCTTTTTCCGGGTTTTCCGCTTCCAGAAACAGCATCTGCGCCACGATCAGGTTAGCCATGTGGTCTTCCACCTGGCCGGTCAGAAAGATAACGCGTTCCTTGAGCAGACGGGAATAGATATCAAAAGAACGCTCACCACGTGAGGTCTGTTCAATAACCATTGGCACCAGAGCCATATGGGATGCAAAGTTATCTCGTTCGCCACTGTATGACATTTCCGTCTCCTGGATCAAAATTGAAAACACCTGCTGTACTGATTGTAACCTTACGGACGGATTATCAGCCAGTCTCATTCATCGTGATTACGTACTTATGGGGTTTACAGTGCCCTATTTCAAGCATAACAACCTTTTGTTGTTACGCTAACACCGAAAGGGCGTTTTAGCACTCTTCCTGGGCTATCGCTGTGATAAAAAAAACCCGCTGCCGCAAGGCAACGGGTTTTCTGTTCAAACTTTAAACCTTTGGGGCGAAATTACGCCTGCTGGTTCATCAGTTCGTTGAAAGAGGTCGCTTTTTCGGTCACTTTCGCTTTCGCCAGTACCGCTTCAACAGCCTGCTCTTCCAGGGCAACGTTGCGCATGTTGTCCATCAGCTCTTTGTTCTTACCGTAGAACTCAACAACTTCTGATGGATCTTCGTATGCAGAAGCCATCTCTTCGATCAGGCCTTTCACACGCTCTTCGTCAGCTTTCAGCTCGTGGGTACGAATCACTTCGCCCAGCAGCAGGCCAACAACAACGCGGCGTTTCGCTTGCTCTTCGAACAGTTCGCGTGGCAGTTCCATCGCTTGCTGCTGGTTGCCACCGAAACGCTGTGCAGCCTGACGGCGCAGAACGTCGATTTCGCTGTCGATCAGGGCAGCTGGAACGTCGATTTCGTTGGCTTTCACCAGACCTTCGATCGCCTGAGATTTCACACGGTTACGCACCGCGCCGTTCAGTTCGCGTTCCATGTTCTTACGCACTTCGGTACGCAGACCCGCTACGGAACCATCTTCCACGCCGAAACGCTTGATGAATTCTTCAGTCAGTTCTGGCAGTTCGCGCTCTTCAACTTTCTTCAGGTTGATAGCGAACTTCGCTGCTTTCCCTTTCAGGTTTTCAGCGTGGTACTCTTCCGGGAAGGTCACGTCGATGGTGAACTCTTCGCCAGCCTTGTGGCCTTTGATACCGTCTTCGAAGCCTGGGATCATACGACCCTGGCCCATCGCCAGTACGAAGTCAGACGCTTTACCGCCTTCGAACTCTTCGCCGTCTACAGAACCGGTGAAGTCGATGGTGACACGGTCTTCAGCGTCAACAGCGCCTTCTTTCTCTTTCCAGTTCGCCTGCTGCTTACGCAGGGTATCCAGCATGCCGTCAACGTCTTCGTCAGTCACGGAAACAACTGGTTTTTCAACTTCGATAGATTCCAGACCTTTCAGCTCAACTTCCGGGTACACTTCGAACTCTACGGAGTAGGTGAAGTCTTCGCCCAGTTTGTATTCGCCTGGAACGTAGTTCGGCGCGCCGGCTGGATTGATTTTTTCTTTGATGATCGCATCAATAAAGTTACGGCTCATCAGTTCACCCAGCACATCCTGACGCACGGAAGCGCCATAACGCTGAGCAACAACATTCATTGGTACTTTGCCCTTGCGGAAGCCGTCAATACGTACTTTTTTTGCTACGTTGACCAGCTCGCTTTTCACAGCAGTTTCGATGCTGTCAGCAGCGATAGTAATCGTTACACGGCGGCCAAGGCCTTGAGTGGTTTCAACTGAAACTTGCATCTTGTTACCTCAAAAAAATCACAGTGCTCGGTCAACTCTGAATCTGTCTGTTATACCGGGATGCTCTCTTAGTGCAGATTCACATTCCCTGTCGCCAGAATCATCCCGAAGACATTCAATAAGACGCGGCATTATAGCGGCATCACTTAGGTGAGTCGAGAACGGTTGGGGCATGTTGCTGCGGCTTTTTTCACACTTTAAGGCTATTTTTAGCCTTAAAATCGCACCATCCGCTCAAAACTCAGACAAAACAAAACGGCCCGGAGGCCGTTTTGAGGAAATCTGTAAGCAACATACTGGAAAAGCTCCAGCCGTTGCAAATCCGATTTATCAGGCGATAGTGCCTGCACCGCGACAGGGCGGCGATGCGAAAACCGTATCCTGCAAGCCTTCCCATTCCTTAATGGTATAGGTATGCAGTGCCAGCGCATGCACGGTCGTGGAGAGCTCTTCCGTCAAGGTGCTGTAGATCAAGCGGTGTCGATTCAGGAAACGTTCTCCCGTGAAGCGATCGCTAACCAGAACCACTTTAAAGTGGCTTTCAGAACCTGCCGGTACGTTATGACGATAGCTTTCGTCGACGACTTCGAGGAACACAGGGTTGAACGCTGCCCTTAATTTATCTTCTATATGCTCACGTATCATCATGAAATTACTCCTCCGACAACGCCAGGATGTCACCCATCCCTTTAAATGTTAGCCGCTTTTACCGTTTCCATTACACCTTGACAACAAATATTTAGCTTTCGTCTGATTTTCTCATTCAAACGAATGAAGTTCACTGTGAGGCTCATACGTTTTGTCATACACGGATTGGGAAAAACGGTGAACTGGTCAGTTTTCGGACAAGGCGATGAATTTACATGCGTTGACCACTTCCCCTCGCCGTTGGCGATGTTATGATGGCGGCAATTTTTCTCTTTATATGCTTACGATTCGTTGAGAACCCGAAAATGTTAAAAAAACTCTTCTTCCCGTTGGTAGCCCTTTTTATGCTGGCAGGCTGTGCTACCCCGCCAACCACTATTGATGTCTCACCAAAAATCACTCTGCCTCAGCAGGACCCAAGCCTGATGGGCGTCACCGTGAGCATTAACGGTGCCGATCAGCGTCAGGATCAGGCGCTGGCTAAAGTGACCCGCGATAACCAGCAGGTTACCCTCACCGCGTCCCGCGACCTGCGCTTCCTGCTCCAGGAAGTGCTGGAGAAACAGATGACCGCTCGCGGCTACATGATTGGCCCAAGCGGCGCGGTCGATCTGCAGATCATCGTCAACAACCTGTACGCTGACGTGTCTCAGGGCAACGTGCGCTACAACATCGCGACCAAAGCGGATATCGCCATCATTGCCACCGCGAAGAATGGCAACAAGATGACCAAAAACTACCGCGCCAGCTACTCTGTTGAAGGTGCGTTCCAGGCCTCCAACCAGAACATTGCTAACGCTGTTAACAGCGTGCTGACCGACACCATCGCCGATATGGCGCAGGACACCAGCATTCACGACTTCATCAAGCAGAACGCGCGTTAATCCCGCTCTCTGACCCGGTGTATCACCGGGTCAGTTTTAGAAGAACATGTCCAGCCATTACTTACGCATTTTCCAGCAACCGAAATCAGCTATCCTGCTGATCCTCGGCTTCGCCTCGGGTTTACCCCTCGCACTCACTTCCGGCACGCTTCAGGCATGGATGACGGTTGAGAACATCGATCTTAAAACCATTGGTTTCTTCTCGCTTGTGGGCCAGGCCTATGTCTTTAAGTTCCTGTGGTCTCCGGTCATGGATCGCTATACGCCGCCTTTCCTCGGGCGTAGACGCGGCTGGTTAGTGATGACGCAGATCCTGCTGCTGCTGGCCATCGCGGCGATGGGTTTTCTTGAACCTACCACGCAGCTTCGCTGGATGGCGGCGCTTGCGGTAGTGATTGCCTTCTGTTCCGCCTCTCAGGATATCGTGTTCGACGCCTGGAAGACGGACGTATTACCTGCGGAAGAGCGCGGCGCCGGTGCGGCAATCAGCGTGCTGGGCTATCGCCTCGGGATGCTGGTCTCCGGCGGGCTGGCGCTGTGGCTCGCCGACCGTTACCTCGGCTGGCAGGGCATGTACTGGCTGATGGCCGCCCTGCTGATCCCCTGCATTATCGCGACGCTGTTCGCGCCTGAACCGAGTGACGTCATCCCGGTTCCCCGCTCGCTGGAGCAGGCCGTCGCCGAACAGCTTCGTGACTTCTTTGGCCGCAACAACGCCTGGCTGATCCTGTTGCTTATCGTCCTTTATAAGCTGGGCGATGCCTTTGCCATGAGCCTGACCACCACCTTCCTGATCCGGGGCGTCGGTTTTGACGCGGGTGAAGTCGGCGTGGTGAATAAAACGCTGGGGCTGTTTGCGACCATCGTCGGTGCACTTTATGGCGGCGTACTGATGCAGCGCCTGACGCTGTTTCGCGCGCTGCTGATTTTCGGCATCCTTCAGGGCGCCTCTAACGCAGGCTACTGGCTGCTTTCGATTACCGACAAACATACGATCAGCATGGCCGCGGCGGTGTTCTTCGAAAACCTCTGCGGCGGTATGGGCACAGCGGCGTTTGTCGCCCTGCTGATGACCCTGTGCAACAAGTCGTTTTCCGCTACCCAGTTCGCGCTGCTCTCGGCGCTCTCCGCCGTTGGCCGCGTATACGTTGGCCCGATTGCCGGCTGGTTCGTGGAAGCCCACGGCTGGCCAACATTTTATCTCTTCTCGGTCGTGGCTGCCGTGCCGGGAATTTTATTGCTGCTGGTCTGCCGTCAGACGCTGGAATATACCCAGCGGACGGAACACTTTATGCCGCGCACCGAATATCACCGCGCCTACCGTTTTGCGTTACGTCTGTTAATGGTGGGCTGCGCTGCTCTCGCACTCTGGCTGGTGGTGCTCATTATTAATGCCAGCACGTCACTGGCACTCCCCTTCGAAGCCCTTCTGCTGGATGCAGGCGCCCTGCTGGCTATCGCCGGGATCCTGACCGGGGGTCTGCTCGATTTCATGGCATTGCGTAAAACGCAGATGACCTGAAGAAAAATGCGAAAGGTTATTTCCCGTTGTAATCACTAAGCGAAATTATAACGGCGAAATAGCCACCGGCCGCTAAAAAAATATTTGTTGTTTTGTGCGGGATAGGATTTGGAAATTATTGGCTCCCATTCCAAACCGCTATTTTTCATTAAACGATTCAGCATGCGAGAGTTTGATTTTTCGTTTTTTAGATGTCTTTTTATTGATAATTAATTGTTAATTTTTTGTTTATTTTCAACAATGGTTATACCAATTGTCCCTTTTAGGGTATGCTTGGGGGTCCTTTCGTTATAAAGCCCACGCCATGCGGCTTCGCTCATAAAAACCGACATAATTTGCAACACTTGTGACACGTGCGGCAGAACCCAGTAACACCTTCCTGACACAGGCCTAATGATGTTTACAGTAATGTAACCTTCCCGTAAAATGCCCGCACACTTTAAACGCCACCAGACTCCGTGGAATTGAGGTCGTTAAATGAGACTCGGGAAATACAATAAAAGTTTGGGATGGTTGTCATTATTCGCGGGCACTGTATTACTCAGTGGCTGCGATTCTGCACTACTAGACCCCAAAGGACAGATTGGACTGGAACAACGTTCACTGATATTGACGGCTTTTGGCCTGATGTTGATTGTGGTTATTCCTGCCATTTTGATGGCTGTTGGTTTCGCCTGGAAGTACCGTGCGAGCAATAAAGATGCGAAGTATAGCCCTAACTGGTCACACTCCAATAAAGTGGAAGCTGTGGTCTGGACGGTACCTATTCTGATCATCCTGTTCCTTGCCGTACTGACCTGGAAAACCACTCACGCACTTGAGCCAAGCAAACCGCTGGTTCACGATGAGAAACCTATTACCATTGAAGTGGTCTCCATGGACTGGAAATGGTTTTTCATCTATCCAGAGCAGGGTATTGCTACCGTGAATGAAATCGCCTTCCCGGCGAACACTCCGGTTCAGTTCAAAGTGACCTCCAACTCCGTAATGAACTCCTTCTTCATCCCACGTCTGGGTAGCCAGATTTACGCGATGGCCGGTATGCAGACTAACCTGCACCTGATCGCGAATGAAGCAGGCACCTATGATGGTATCTCCGCCAGCTATAGCGGCCCGGGCTTCTCAGGTATGAAGTTCAAAGCTATTGCGACGCCGGACCGTGCCGCTTTCGACCAGTGGGTTGAAAAAGCGAAGCAGTCTCCAAACACCATGTCTGACATGGCGGCGTTCGAAAAAGTGGCTGCACCTAGCGAATACAACAAGGTGGAGTACTTCTCTAATGTGAAACCAGATTTGTTCAAAGACGTTATTGGCAAATTTATGGATCACGGCAAGAGCATGGACATGACCCAGCCTGAAGGCGAGCACAGCGCGCACGAAGGTATGGAAGGCATGGACATGAGCCACGCGGAAACCGCTCACTAAGGGGCCGAGGAAGAAAATGTTCGGAAAATTGACACTGGATGCAGTGCCCTACCATGAACCGATTATCGTGGTTACGGTGGCTGCAATTATCATTGGTGGCGCGGCCTTACTGGCCCTGATCACTTACTTCGGTAAGTGGAGCTACCTGTGGAACGAGTGGCTGACTTCGGTTGACCACAAAAAACTCGGTATCATGTACTGCATCGTCGGTATCGTCATGTTAATTCGTGGCTTTGCGGATGCGATCATGATGCGTAGCCAGCAGGCACTCGCTTCTGCGGGTGAAGCCGGCTTCCTGCCACCGCACCACTACGATCAGATCTTTACCGCCCACGGCGTTATCATGATCTTCTTCGTGGCGATGCCGCTGGTTATCGGTCTGATGAACGTTGTCGTTCCGCTGCAAATCGGCGCGCGCGACGTGGCGTTCCCGTTCCTGAACAACCTGAGCTTCTGGTTCACGGTTGTCGGCGTTATCCTGGTTAACCTGTCACTGGGTGTGGGCGAATTCGCGCAGACCGGCTGGCTGGCTTACCCGCCGCTGTCAGGAATTGAGTACAGTCCGGGCGTTGGCGTCGACTACTGGATTTGGGCGCTTCAGCTCTCCGGTGTCGGTACTACCCTGACCGGTATCAACTTCTTCGTGACCATTATCAAGATGCGTGCCCCTGGCATGACCATGTTCAAGATGCCGGTATTTACCTGGGCATCTCTGTGCGCCAACATCCTGATTATTGCCTCCTTCCCAATTCTGACCGTCACCATCGCGCTGCTGACCCTGGACCGCTACCTGGGCACCCATTTCTTCACGAATGATATGGGTGGCAACATGATGATGTACATCAACCTGATTTGGGCCTGGGGTCACCCGGAAGTGTACATTCTGGTTCTGCCTGTCTTCGGTGTGTTCTCCGAAATCGCGGCAACCTTCTCGCGTAAACGTCTGTTTGGTTACACCTCTCTGGTGTGGGCAACCGTGTGTATTACCGTTCTGTCGTTCATCGTTTGGCTGCACCACTTCTTCACCATGGGTGCGGGCGCGAACGTAAACGCCTTCTTCGGTATCACCACCATGATTATCGCCATCCCTACTGGGGTGAAGATCTTCAACTGGCTGTTCACCATGTACCAGGGCCGTATCGTGTTCCACTCAGCGATGCTGTGGACCATCGGCTTCATCGTAACCTTCTCCGTAGGTGGGATGACCGGCGTACTGCTGGCGGTACCAGGTGCTGACTTCGTTCTGCACAACAGCCTGTTCCTGATTGCGCACTTCCATAACGTTATCATCGGTGGCGTGGTCTTCGGCTGCTTCGCTGGCGTAACCTACTGGTGGCCAAAAGCGTTCGGCTTCACGCTGAACGAAAAATGGGGTAAACGCGCGTTCTGGTTCTGGATCATCGGCTTCTTCGTCGCATTTATGCCGCTGTACGTGCTGGGCTTCATGGGTATGACCCGTCGTCTGAGCCAGCAGATCGATCCGCAGTTCCACCCAATGCTGATGGTTGCAGCGGGCGGCGCCGTGCTGATTGCCTGTGGTATCGCGTCTCAGCTGATTCAGTTCTACGTGTCTATTCGCGACCGCGATCAGAACCGTGACCTGACCGGTGACCCATGGGGTGGCCGTACGCTGGAGTGGGCGACCTCTTCTCCACCTCCTTTCTATAACTTTGCCATCGTGCCGCAGGTTCATGAACGCGACGCATTCTGGGAAATGAAAGAAAAAGGTGAAGCGTACAAGCAACCAGCTCATTACGAAGAGATCCACATGCCGAAAAACAGCGGTGCGGGCATTGTGATTGCCGCCTTCGCAACGGTATTTGGTTTCGCAATGATCTGGCACATCTGGTGGATGGCGATTGTTGGCTTCGCCGGCATCGTAATCAGCTGGATTGTGAAGAGCTTTGACGAGGACGTGGACTACTACGTACCAGTCCGTGAAGTTGAGAAGCTGGAAAACCAGCATTTCGACGAGATTTCTAAAGCGGGGCTGAAAAATGGCAACTGATACTCTGGCGCACTCAACTGCCCACGCGCATGAACATGCGCACCACGATACAGGACCGACCAAAGTCTTCGGTTTCTGGATCTACCTGATGAGCGACTGCATTCTGTTCTGCTGTCTGTTCGCAACCTATGCCGTTCTGGTGAACGGCACGGCGGGCGGCCCGGCTGGCAAGGACATCTTTGAACTGCCGTTCGTTCTGGTTGAAACCGCACTGCTGTTATTCAGCTCCATCACCTACGGCATGGCGGCTATCGCCATGTACAAAAACAACAAGAGCCAGGTTGTTTCCTGGCTGGCGTTGACCTGGCTGTTTGGTGCTGGATTTATCGGGATGGAAATCTATGAATTCCATCACCTGATTCTGGAAGGTTTCGGTCCGGATCGCAGTGGCTTCCTGTCCGCGTTCTTCGCGCTGGTGGGTACCCACGGTCTGCACGTCACCTCTGGTCTGATCTGGATGGCGGTACTGATGTTCCAGGTATCCCGTCGCGGCCTGACCAGCACTAACCGTACCCGTATCATGTGCCTGAGTCTGTTCTGGCACTTCCTGGACGTGGTGTGGATCTGTGTGTTCTCTGTTGTATATCTGATGGGGGCGATGTAATGAGTCATTCAAACGATCATGGCGCTTCCCACGGTAGCGTAAAAACCTACATGACAGGTTTCATCCTGTCGATCATCCTGACGGTGATCCCGTTCTGGATGGTGATGAGCGGTTCTGCGTCTAAGCCGGTTATTCTGGGTGCAATCCTGGTGACCGCGGTGATTCAGATTCTGGTGCATCTGGTTTGCTTCCTGCACATGAACACCAAGTCCGATGAAGGCTGGAATATGACCGCCTTTATCTTTACCGTGATTATCATCGCTATCCTGGTAGTCGGTTCCATCTGGATTATGTGGAACCTCAACTACAACATGATGGTTCACTAAGAGCGGCGAGTATGTTTAAGCAATACCTGCAAGTAACGAAACCAGGCATCATCTTTGGCAACCTGATCTCCGTGATCGGAGGGTTCCTGCTGGCCTCTAAGGGCAGCATTGATTACACCCTCTTTATCTACACGCTGGTCGGTGTGTCACTGGTTGTTGCGTCCGGTTGTGTATTTAACAACTACATCGACATGGATATCGACAAGAAGATGGAAAGGACCAAAAATCGGGTGCTGGTGAAAGGCCTGATCGCCCCTTCCGTCTCGCTGGTGTACGCCACCTTGCTGGGTATTGCTGGCTTTATGCTGCTGTGGTTTGGTGCTAACCCGCTGGCCTGCTGGCTGGGGGTGATGGGGTTCGTGGTGTATGTGGGCGTCTACAGCCTGTATATGAAACGCCACTCCGTCTACGGCACGCTGATTGGTTCTCTCTCCGGCGCTGCGCCGCCGGTGATTGGCTACTGCGCGGTCACGAACGAGTTCGACAGCGGTGCGCTGATCCTGCTGGCTATCTTTAGCCTGTGGCAGATGCCGCACTCCTATGCCATCGCGATTTTCCGCTTTAAGGATTATCAGGCAGCAAACATCCCGGTTCTGCCGGTCGTGAAGGGCATTTCGGTTGCCAAGAACCACATCACGCTGTACATCATCGCCTTTGCTGTAGCAACGCTGATGCTCTCTCTGGGTGGTTACGCCGGATACAAATATCTGGCGGTAGCGGCCGCGGTGAGCGTCTGGTGGCTCGGTATGGCGCTGCGCGGTTACAAAGTGGAAGATGACAAAGTCTGGGCGCGCAAACTGTTTGTGTTCTCGATTGTGGCCATCACCTCGCTGTCCGTGATGATGTCCGTGGACTTCATGGTGCCAGATTCACACAACCTGCTGACTTACGTCTGGTAAGCGTGCTGAATTGAAAAAGCCAGGTTAATCACCTGGCTTTTTTTTTTGCCCGGCGGCGCTACGCTTGCACGGGCCTACGGGATCGGTAGGTCGGGTAAGGCATCGCCGCCACCCGACGCGGTTTTGCACGATGGTAATATCTCTTAAACAAACACCTATTTACCGCAATTAACACCCCGCCTAAACTAGTGCCTGCTTTTGAACTGAGGTGGTAATGAACGATTATAAAATGACGCCAGGCGAGCTACGCGCGACCTGGGGCTTAGGGACTGTCTTCTCGCTACGGATGCTTGGCATGTTTATGGTCCTGCCTGTTCTGACCACGTACGGTATGGCGCTGCAGGGGGCCAGCGAGGCGCTGATTGGGCTCGCGATCGGCATCTACGGTCTGGCGCAGGCGGTATTCCAGATCCCGTTTGGCCTGCTCTCTGACCGGGTGGGTCGAAAGCCGCTGATCGTCGGCGGGCTGCTGGTCTTTGTGCTCGGAAGCGTGATTGCCGCCCTCTCCCACTCCATCTGGGGGATTATTCTCGGTCGCGCTCTGCAGGGTTCCGGCGCGATTGCCGCCGCGGTGATGGCGCTGCTGTCAGACTTAACCCGCGAGCAGAACCGCACCAAAGCGATGGCGTTCATCGGCGTGAGCTTTGGCGTGACGTTTGCGATTGCGATGGTGCTGGGCCCCATCATTACCCACACATTGGGTCTGCACGCCCTGTTCTGGATGATTGCCGTGCTGGCGACCATCGGCATTGCCTTAACCCTGTGGGTCGTGCCGGACAGCAAGAACCACGTCCTGAACCGCGAATCGGGGATGGTAAAAGGCTGCTTCAGCAAAGTGATTGTCGAGCCGCGCCTGCTGAAGCTGAATTTTGGCATTATGTGTCTGCACATCCTGCTGATGTCGACCTTTGTCGCCCTGCCCGGCCAGCTTGCCGCCGCGGGTTTCCCGGCGGCTGAGCACTGGAAAATCTATCTGGTCACGATGCTGATTTCGTTTGTCTCCGTCGTACCGTTCATCATCTACGCCGAAGTGAAGCGCAAAATGAAGCGCGTCTTCGTGGGCTGCGTGGCGGTCCTGCTGATTGCCGAAATTGTGCTCTGGGGTGCCGGCCCGCACTTCTGGGAACTGATTGCCGGCGTACAGCTGTTCTTCCTGGCCTTTAACCTGATGGAAGCGCTGCTGCCTTCGCTGATCAGCAAAGAGTCCCCCGCCGGGTATAAAGGTACGGCGATGGGTATCTACTCCACCAGCCAGTTTCTCGGCGTGGCGATCGGCGGCTCGCTCGGCGGCTGGGTGGACGGCCTGTTTGATTCACAAACCGTGTTTCTCGCCGGCGCGCTATTGGCGACAGTCTGGCTGCTGGTCGCCAGCACCATGAAAGAGCCGCGCTACGTGAGCAGCCTGCGGGTAGAAATTCCGGATGACGTGGAGATTAGCGATGCGCTGAAACAGCGTCTGGAAGCCAAAGAGGGCGTGACGGATGTGCTCATCGTCCCGGAAGAGCGCAGCGCTTACGTCAAAATAGACAGTAAAATGACCAACCGCTTCGAAGTCGAGCAGGCGCTCAAAGCGTGAAAAAAAGCCCGGTTAAACCGGGCTTTTTATATTAATCGCGGAAGTTTTTAAACTGGAACGGTTGTCCCAGATCGCCGCCGCGCACCAGCGCCATTACGGACTGGAGGTCATCACGGGACTTACCGGTCACGCGAATCTCTTCGCCCTGGATCTGCGCCTGCACCTTCAGCTTGCTGTCTTTAATAAGCTTAACGATTTTCTTCTGCACCGCGCTCTCGATGCCCTGCTTCAGCTTGGCTTCAACAAACCAGTTCTTACCGCTGTGGACGAACTCTTCCGGCACGTCCAGAGACGTTCCTTCGATGCCGCGCTTCAACAGCTTGGCACGCAGAATGTCGAGCAGCTGATTCACCTGGAAATCAGACTCGCTCAGCACCTTAATGGTCTTATTTGCGTCGTTCAGCTCAAACGACGCCTCAACGCCGCGAAAATCGAAACGTGACTCAACTTCGCGGGTTGCGTTCTCAACGCCGTTGCGAACTTCCTGGATATCAACTTCGGAAACAATATCGAAAGATGGCATCTTTTCTTCTCCCTTCACTTTTGTTGCGTTGCATAATACCCGCTACGAGGCATAACTCAACAGAAGCTTAGCTGTATAATTAAGCTGTAACACCTGGCGCAGTTGCAGGTGAGGAGGAACAATGAAAATTACGGTGCTCGGATGCGGAGCGCTTGGTCAGCTGTGGCTGACCGCGCTGTGCAAGCACGGACATGAGGTTCAGGGCTGGCTGCGCGTGCCCCAGCCCTATTGCAGTGTAAACCTGATTGGTGAAGACGGAAGCATCTTTAACGAATCCCTCACCGCGAACGATCCTGACTTCCTGGCGCAAAGCGACCTTTTACTGGTGACGCTCAAAGCGTGGCAGGTCTCAGACGCGGTAAAAACGCTGGCCGCGCAGCTCCCCCCCACTTCGCCCATACTGCTGCTGCATAACGGCATGGGGACCCTTGATGAGCTGAAAAGCGTCCCGCAGCCCCTGCTGATGGCGACGACCACGCACGCTGCACGTCGCGACGGCAACATCATCGTGCATGTCGCCAGCGGCGTAACGCATATCGGCCCGGCCAGAACACAGGATGGCGACTACAGCTATCTGGCCGATGTGCTTCAAAAGGTGCTGCCGGACGTGGCCTGGCACAACAACATTCGCCCTCAGCTGTGGCGGAAGCTGGCGGTAAACTGCGTGATCAATCCTCTGACGGCGCTGTGGGACTGCCCGAACGGTGAGCTGAAAAATCATCCGCAGGACGTTGCGGTTTTGTGTGCGGAAGTCGCGGCGGTCGTTGAGCGGGAAGGCCTGCATACCTCGGCAGACGATTTGCGCTGCTATGTCGAGCAGGTCATTGATAGCACGGCGCAAAACATCTCCTCGATGCTGCAGGACGTTCGGGCATTACGCCACACGGAGATCGACTACATCACCGGCTATCTGCTAAAACGCGCCCGCGCGCACGGCATCGCCGTGCCGGAAAACGCCCGTCTGTATGACCTGGTTAAACGTAAGGAGAGTGAATATGAGCGCGTCAGCCCTGATCTGCCTCGCCCCTGGTAGCGAAGAGATGGAAGCGGTCACCACCATTGATTTGATGGTGCGCGGCGGCATTAAGGTCACCACCGCCAGCGTCGCCAGCGACGGCAATCTGGAAATCACCTGTTCACGCGGGGTGAAAATTCTCGCGGATGCCCCCCTTGTTCAGGTGGCTGACGGCGATTATGACATCATCGTGCTACCCGGCGGCTTAAAAGGCGCGGAATGTTTTCGCGACAGCCCGCTGCTGGTCGAGACCGTGCGTCAGTTTCATTTATCCGGCCGCATCGTCGCGGCAATCTGTGCCGCCGCCGGAACGGTTCTGATTCCGCACGATATCTTCCCCATCGGCAACATGACCGGCTTCCCGGGGCTTAAGGATACGATCCCGGAAGAGCACTGGGTGGATAAACGCGTCGTCTGGGACCCGCGCGTCAACCTGCTGACCAGCCAGGGGCCCGGCACCGCGATTGATTTTGGATTAAAGATTATTGACCTGCTGGTCGGGCGCGAGAAAGCGTACGAAGTGGCGTCATCGCTGGTGATGCCGGCGGGGATTTATAATTATTACGAATAGGTGTTCTCCCTCTCCCTGTGGGAGAGGGCCGGGGTGAGGGCATCAGGCCGCACTCCCCGGCAAAACACTACGGGCGATACACCTTAACATTCGCAAAGCCCTGCTCGCGCAGATACAGCGCCTGCAGGCGGCTCATCACCCCGCGCTCGCACCAAAGCAGATACGTTTTGCTCTTGTCGAGATCGCCAAATTTCGTGCTCAGCTTGTAGAACGGCAGAGAAACCACCTCAACGCCTTCGACGTTCAGCGGGCTGGCGTCCTGCTCATCAATCGAACGAATATCCACAATCACATCGCTGGCACCAAAACCGCTGACGGTTTCAACTTCAACGACTTCCTGCTCGGTCTGCTGGGCAATCTCGCGGATATCAATGTTGGAGGCTTCCTCCACCACTTTATCCAGAATGGCAAAATCGAAGTTCTCTTCTTCCGCTTCGATCTTCGCCTTCACCGCTTTCACCGTTGGGCTTTTTGAGATCACGCCGCAGTATTCCGGCATAGTACGGGCGAAATCTTCGGTGCCGATTTCGCGCGCCAGGTCGATGATGTGCTCTTTGTCGTGGGAGATCAGCGGACGCAGGATCAGCGTATCAGACACGTTGTCGATCAGACGCAGGTTGGTCAGCGTCTGGCTGGAGACCTGGCCCAGCGCTTCGCCGGTGACCAGCGCCTGCACGCCGTAGCGTTCAGCCACTTTGGACGCCGCACGCACCATCATGCGCTTCAGCACCACGCCCATCTGGCCGTCGTCTACTTTCTCAAGGATCTCGCCGACCACAGGTTCGAAGTTGATCGCCACAAAACGCACGCGGTGGGAGCTGCCGAAGCGGTTCCACAGGTAATGCGCGACCTGACGAACGCCGATTTCGTGCGCCGCGCCGCCCAGGTTAAAGAAGCAGTAGTGCACGCGGCAGCCGCGGCGCATCAGCATATAGCTGGAGACGCCGGAGTCGAAGCCGCCGGAGATCAGGGACAATACGTCTTCCTGGGTGCCAATCGGGAAGCCGCCGATACCTTCATAGCGCCCTTTCACCAGCAGCAGGCGATCGTTTTCGATCTCCAGGTTCACGGTCACGTCCGGGTTAGTCAGACGTACGCGCGCCGTCTCAACGTGCTGGTTCAAACCGCCGCCGACGTAACGTTCCACTTCAATGGAGCTGAACTCGTGCTTGCCGCGACGCTTCACGCGCACGCAGAAGGTTTTGCCTTCGATCTGGTCGCGGTACTGGACCAGCGCTTTCTCGAAGATGTCGTGCATATCGCTGAACGGAACATCTTCCACTTCCAGGATATGGTGGATCCCCGGAATACGAGTCAGCGCGTCGCGAATATCCTGACGTTTGTTTTCGTCTTTCGCACGGACCTCAACGTGGTCCCAGTGGCGCACAACGGCGAGGGTTTCGTCGTAGTGCTTTAATACGTTACGAATGTTCCCGGTGAGAATTTTAATAAAGCGCAAACGCACAGATTGGCTTTTGATGGTGATTTCAGGGAACAATTTAATGATAAACTTCATGGCGGCAATGTTTCTTAGGCAAGCGTATTAAGGCTTGTAATGGAAAAGAGTACAGCAGCCCACACCCGTGGCTGCATCCAGGCGCGCAAGTATACCACCATCGCGCCGCTCCTGTGCACATTGCGCGTTATTTGATAATTGCCCTGAGTCCGTTACCATGTCGGGGCTGAGAATATAAGAGTCAATTCACTATGCCGAAGAAGAACGATGCACCGGCCAGTTTCGAAACTGCGCTGAATGAACTGGAGCAAATCGTTACCCGTCTTGAGAGCGGCGATCTCCCGCTGGAAGAGGCGCTCAACGAATTCGAGCGTGGCGTGCAGTTGGCGCGCCAGGGGCAGGTCAAATTGCAGCAGGCCGAGCAGCGCGTGCAGATCCTGCTTTCCGACAGCGAAGACGCGAAAACCACGCCTTTTACACCGGACGCCGAGTAAATGGATTTTTCCAACGAGCTTCAGGCGCGTGTCGTACGCGCCAACGACGCCCTGCGCCGTTTTATTGCGCCACAGCCTTTTCAGAACACTCCACTGGTTGAAGCCATGCACTATGGCGCACTCTTGGGTGGAAAGCGCCTGCGCCCGTTCCTGGTGTACGCCACGGGCAATATGTTTGGTATCAGCGATAACACGCTGGACGCCCCGGCAGCCGCCGTGGAGTGTATCCACGCCTACTCGCTGATCCACGACGATCTCCCTGCCATGGACGACGACGATTTGCGTCGGGGTCAACCCACCTGCCATATCAAGTTTGGCGAGGCGAATGCCATTCTGGCGGGTGATGCCCTGCAAACGCTGGCGTTCTCGATTCTGAGCGACGCGCCGATGGCGGAAGTGGCCGACCGCGACCGCCTGGCGATGATCTCCGAGCTGGCAATGGCCAGCGGCGTGGCCGGCATGTGCGGCGGACAGGCGCTGGATCTTGAAGCGGAAGGACGTCAGGTTAATCTGGAACAGCTGGAGCGTATTCATCGCCATAAAACAGGGGCGTTGATTCGTTCCGCCGTTCGCCTGGGCGCGCTGAGCGCGGGTGAACAAGGGCGCAAAGCCCTGCCGATTCTGGACAGATACGCAGAAAGTATCGGTCTGGCGTTCCAGGTTCAGGATGACATTCTGGATGTGGTGGGCGATACTGCAACATTGGGTAAACGTCAGGGTGCGGACCAGCAGCTTGGCAAAAGTACCTACCCCGCCCTGCTGGGCCTTGAGCAAGCCCAACGTAAAGCCCGGGATCTGATTGACGATGCCCGCCAGTCGCTAAATGAACTGGCCGCGCAATCGCTGGATACCTCGGCACTGGAAGCGCTAGCGGACTATATAATCCAGCGTGATAAATAAACAATATATCTCGATGAGCCTTTGATGAGTTTTGATATTGCCAAATACCCGACACTGGCGTTAGTTGACTCCACCCAGGAGTTACGTCTGCTGCCGAAAGAGAGCCTGCCGAAGCTGTGCGACGAGCTGCGTCGCTACCTGCTCGACAGCGTTAGCCGCTCCAGCGGCCATTTCGCCTCCGGGCTTGGCACGGTTGAGCTGACCGTGGCGCTGCATTACGTCTATAACACGCCGTTCGATCAGCTCATCTGGGACGTGGGCCACCAGGCCTATCCGCACAAAATTCTGACCGGACGTCGCGATCAAATTGGCACCATTCGCCAGAAAGGCGGCCTGCACCCATTCCCGTGGCGCGGTGAGAGCGAGTATGACGTGCTGAGCGTCGGCCACTCCTCTACCTCCATTTCGGCGGGCATCGGTATTGCCGTTGCCGCCGAAAAAGAGAACAAGCAGCGCCGCACCGTCTGCGTGATTGGCGACGGTGCCATCACCGCAGGGATGGCCTTCGAAGCCATGAACCATGCGGGCGACATCAAGCCGGACATGCTGGTTATTCTTAACGATAACGAAATGTCGATCTCCGAGAACGTCGGCGCGCTGAACAACCATCTGGCCCAGCTGCTCTCCGGCAAGCTTTACTCCTCGCTGCGTGAAGGCGGCAAAAAAGTCTTCTCCGGCGTACCGCCGATTAAAGAGCTGCTCAAGCGTACCGAAGAACACATCAAAGGCATGGTCGTGCCGGGCACCCTGTTTGAAGAGCTGGGCTTTAACTATATAGGCCCGGTTGACGGCCATGACGTGCTGGGTCTGGTGACCACGCTCAAGAACATGCGCGACCTGAAAGGCCCGCAGTTCCTGCACATCATGACCAAAAAAGGGCGTGGCTACGAACCGGCGGAAAAAGATCCGATCACCTTCCACGCGGTACCGAAATTTGACCCATCCAGCGGCTGTCTGCCAAAAAGCAGCGGCGGTATGCCGAGCTATTCAAAAATCTTCGGCGACTGGCTGTGCGAAACCGCCGCCAAAGACAACAAGCTGATGGCGGTGACGCCTGCCATGCGTGAAGGCTCCGGCATGGTGGAGTTCTCCAGAAAATACCCTGACCAGTATTTTGACGTGGCGATTGCCGAGCAGCATGCGGTGACGTTTGCAGCGGGCCTGGCGATTGGCGGCTACAAGCCGGTTGTCGCTATCTATTCCACCTTCCTGCAGCGCGCCTACGATCAGGTGATCCACGACGTGGCGATTCAGAAGCTGCCGGTACTGTTTGCTATCGATCGTGCGGGCATCGTCGGTGCCGACGGCCAGACGCACCAGGGCGCGTTTGACCTGTCGTTCCTGCGCTGTATTCCGGATATGGTTGTCATGACGCCAAGCGACGAGAACGAATGTCGTCAGATGCTGTTTACCGGCTACCACTATCAGGATGGCCCAAGCGCCGTTCGCTACCCGCGCGGCAATGCGGTAGGCGTTGAGCTCCAGCCGCTGGAAAAACTGCCGATCGGTAAAGGTCTGGTGAAGCGTCGCGGTGAAAAAGTGGCGATCCTGAACTTCGGCACGCTGATGCCGGAGGCGGCGAAAGCGGCTGAAGCGCTGAATGCCACCCTGGTGGACATGCGTTTTGTGAAGCCGCTCGACGACGCTCTTATCCTGAGTATGGCTGAGACGCATGACGTGCTGGTCACGCTGGAAGAAAACGCCATCATGGGCGGCGCGGGCAGCGGCGTGAACGAGGTGCTGATGGCAAATCGTAAAGCCGTGCCGGTGCTGAACCTCGGCCTGCCGGATCATTTCATTCCTCAGGGTACCCAGGATGAAGCCCGTGCGGCTATTGGCCTGGACGCCGCCGGTATCGAAGCCAAAATCCGCGCCTGGCTGGACTGACCCCTTCCCCCCTTTCCGCTCCTGCTATGCTTAAACCTGGTGTTTAAACAGCAGGAGCGGAACCGTGCAATACACAACATTAGGAAAAACTGACCTTAAGGTTTCCCGACTTTGCCTGGGCTGCATGACCTTTGGCGAGCCCGATCGGGGTAATCACGCCTGGACGCTGCCGGAAGAGAGCAGCCGTCCAATCATCAAACGCGCCATCGAGGGCGGCATTAACTTCTTTGACACCGCCAACAGCTACTCCGACGGCAGCAGCGAGGAGATTGTCGGCCGCGCCCTGCGCGATTTTGCCCGCCGTGATGACATCGTCGTCGCCACCAAGGTCTACTATCCGGTGGGCGACCTGGCGGAGGGCCTTTCTCGCGCGCAGATCCTGCGCTCCATTGACGACAGCCTCAGACGTCTGAACATGGATTACGTCGACCTGCTGCAGATCCACCGCTGGGATTACAACACGCCCATTGAAGAGACCCTTGAAGCGCTGAACGACGTAGTGAAAGCCGGGAAAGCGCGCTACATCGGCGCGTCGTCTATGCACGCGTCGCAGTTTGCCCAGGCGCTGGATCTCCAGGCGCAGCACGGCTGGGCGCGCTTTGTCACCATGCAGGATCACTACAATCTGATCTATCGTGAAGAAGAACGCGAGATGCTGCCGCTGTGCGATCAGGAGGGCGTGGCGGTGATCCCGTGGAGCCCGCTGGCGCGCGGCCGCCTGACCCGCCCGTGGGGGGAAACCACGGCTCGCCTGGTATCGGATGAAGTGGGAAAAAATCTTTATTCCGGTACAGAAGCCAGCGATGCGCTGATTGCCGAACGCTTAGCCGGAATTGCCGACGATACAGGTGCCACTCGCGCGCAGGTGGCGCTGGCGTGGCTGCTGGGCAAGCGCGGGGTCGCGTCGCCGATTATTGGGACGTCGCGGGAAGAACAGCTGGATGAGCTGCTGAATGCGGTGGATATCACGCTGACGCCGGAGCAGATTGCCGAGCTGGAGACGCCGTATCAGCAGCATCCGGTAGTGGGGTTTAAGTAAACACTTGCCGGGTGACGGCTTCGCCTAACCCGGCCTACGATCGCACCCTGTTTGTAGGCCGGGTAAGCGCAGCGCCACCCGGCAATACAGAGCGCACAAACTCACGCGAAGTGATCGTACCCTTTCCAGTCGAGCGTTACCGGCGCACCTTCACGGACAAACTTCAGCCCTTCGCTCTCCGGCATGATCTGACCGATGCAGGTAAATTTCGCGCCGAGATGCGCTAACGCCACGTCCAGCGTTCCACGGTTGAGCTCAGGCACCGTGAAGCACAGTTCGTAGTCTTCACCACCGGACAGCGCCCAGCGCAGGGCCTGCTCAGGCTCTACATGGCGAAGCAGTTGCTCAGACAGGGGGAACAGATCCAGGTCAACGCGCGCGCCGACGCCGCTGGCCTTCAGGATATGCCCAAGGTCCGAGATCAGCCCGTCAGAGAGATCGATAGCCGAGCTTGCCCGTTCGCGCAGCGCCTGTCCGTGCAAAATACGCGGTGTTGGCCGCAGGTGGCGTTTCACCAGATACGCCGCATCGCCAGCATCTTCAACCGTTAAACGGTCCTGAAGGATCGCCAGCCCAGCCGCGCTGTCGCCCGGCGTACCGGTCACGTAGATCCAGTCGCCGGGTTTTGCACCCGAGCGCTTCAGCGCGCGGCCGAGCGGCACATAGCCGTGGATCGCCAGCGTCATCGACAGCGGCCCGGCAGTGGTATCACCGCCAATCAGCTGCATATCGTAATAATTTAGCTGCTCAAACAGCGCGTCGCTAAAGGCTTCCAGCCAGGTTTCATCCACCTCTGGCAGAGTCAGGGCCAGCGTCAGCCACGCGGGATCGGCACCCATCGCCGCCAGGTCGCTGACGTTAACCGCCAGCGCTTTATACGCCAGATCGGCAGGATCGATATCCGGTAAGAAATGACGGCCGCACACCAGGGTGTCGGTGCTGATTGCCAGCGTCTGTTTTTCGGGAATATTGAGAAGTGCACAGTCATCGCCAATGCCGGTTTCAACATCAAGACGAGAGGTTCTGACACGGTCGAAATAACGGGCAATCAGGGAGAATTCGCCGCATGCCATACGTTATGCCTCAGCAAATAAAAGAAAAAACCGGAGCCGCACTGCCCGTCAGGCAATGCAGGACTCCGGTTTGCGGATCACTTTTTGTGGGGACGGATCGCAGGTGCTGCTTTATCAAGTACGCCGTTTACAAACTTATGACTGTCTTCAGCGCCGAAGGTTTTCGCCAGTTCAATCGCTTCGTTGATGGCCACTTTGTACGGCACATCATCACGTTTTGACAGCTCAAACAGCGCGATACGCAACACTGCTTTTTCTACCTGACCCAGCTCTTCGAGCAGGCGGGACAGGTAAGGCTTCATCAGACCATCGAGATACGCGCTATTAGTCGCCACTCCCGACAGCAGTTCACGGAAGTACAGAACGTCAACGTCTTTCACGTCCTGTTCTGACAGGAACTGGTATTCAACATCAGCGATGTCGTTCTGGGACAACTGCCAGGAGTAAAGTGCCTGGACGGCACATTCACGGGCGCGGCGACGAGCAGCAGGTTTCACGGAATTCCCCTTACAAAAAAATCAGGCCTTGATGGCTTTCAATACATTGATCATTTCAAGCGCGGTCAGTGCAGCTTCTGCACCTTTGTTACCGGCTTTGGTGCCAGCACGTTCGATGGCTTGTTCAATACTTTCGGTGGTCAGCACGCCGAACGCGACAGGAATTTCAGCATCCTGTGCAACGTGTGCCAGACCGTTGCTTGCACCGCCCGCAACGTATTCGAAGTGCGCAGTGCCGCCACGAATAACGGTACCCAGCGCAATCACCGCGTCGTATTTACCGGTTTTCGCCAGCGCGCCCGCCGCCAGTGGCAGTTCGTAAGCGCCTGGAACCCAAACAACGGTAATGTTGTCATCTTTAACCTGGCCGATGCGTTTCAGGGCGTCAATCGCACCTTCCAGCAGGCTGTCGTTGATGAAGTTGTTGAAACGCGCAATGGTGATGGCGACGCGAGCGTCCGGGGTAGCTACAGCAGCTTCAATAATGTTCATACTCTTCCTTTACGGGTTCATTTGGCCCCGCAGGGGGGCGGATTTTATCATAATACTTTGCGCACTGCTTCCCTATTTCAGGAGCAATTACGCTGTCGTTAAGTGGAGGCAGACATCCGGACCTACCGGACGAATCTCGCTAAATTTGAGTTGCGGTGCGTCGGCCAGTTTTTCAAGGCCGGGCAGCACAAACAGGCCGCGCGCGTCGTGACCTAACAGTTTAGGCGCAACGTAAACAATCAGTTCATCCACCAGTCCAGCCTGTAAGAGCGCACCGGCAAGCGTTGGCCCGGCTTCGACCCAGATGCTGTTCACCTGCTGCTTGCCGAGCAGCATCATCAGCACCACCAGATCCAGATGACCGTTATGCTCCGGCACCATAATGCTGCGCACGCCTTCCGGCCATTCACGCGTATCTTCTTTGGTGCGGGCAATCCAGGTTTCACCGGGCTGCTGGACGATGCGGTGCTCCGGCGTTACCCGGTTGTGGCTATCAATGACAATACGCAGCGGCTGACGCAGGTTCTCCTGCGGGTACAGCGCCTGGGTATCAGCATTCAGTTCGTCCCAGCGCACGGTCATGGCCGGATCGTCAGCCAGAACGGTTTCACTGCTGGTGAGGATAGCATGGCTTTGCGCGCGCAGACGTTGCACATCGCGCCTTGCCTGTGGAGAGGTAATCCACTGGCTTTCGCCGTTTGCCATCGCCGTACGACCGTCCAGCGAGGCGCCCAGCTTGAGCTGAATATACGGGAACCCCGTGCGCATGCGCTTCAGAAAGCCTTTGTTTATCGCTTCCGCGTCCTGCATCATCAGCCCATGGCTGACGTCAATGCCTTCCTGCTGCAGGCGATATAGCCCGCGTCCCGCAACCTGCGGATTCGGATCCTGCATCGATGCGACCACGCGTGAAACGCCTGCCGCGATCAGCGCTTCGCAGCACGGCGGCGTACGCCCGTGATGGCTGCAGGGCTCCAGCGTGACGTAGGCTGTGGCACCGCGCGCTTTCTCACCGGCCATGCGCAGCGCATGAACCTCAGCATGCGGCTCGCCGGCACGATAGTGAAACCCCTCCCCCACGATCTCGCCATCTTTAACGATAACGCACCCGACGTTCGGGTTGGGATGGGTAGTAAAACGACCGCGCTGCGCCAGCTTCATGGCTCGCGCCATGTAAATCTCATCCTGCATGAGCTTAATCCTGTAAGCGGGCGATCTCTTCGCCAAACTCTTTGATGTCTTCGAAGCTGCGGTAGACCGAGGCGAAGCGGATATAGGCGACCTTATCGAGCTTTTTCAGCTGCTCCATCACCAGGTTGCCGATCATTTTGCTCGGCACTTCACGCTCGCCCAAACCACGAAGGTAAGATTTTATGTGGTTTAACGCCATCTCAACGTCGTCCGCGCTGACGGGACGTTTCTCAAGGGCCTTCAGCATCCCGCTGCGCAGTTTCTCTTCGTTAAACGGCTCGCGCACGTCGTTACTTTTTACCACGCGCGGCATTACCAGCTCTGCAACCTCAAAGGTCGTGAAACGCTCGTTGCACACCAGACATTGCCGACGACGGCGTACGGATGACCCTTCGCCCACAAGACGAGAGTCGATGACTTTGGTATCCACAGCGGAGCAGAATGGGCAATGCATACGGTATCCCTGTTATCCGGTTAACTGATTTTCATTTTACCCTGATCTGGCCTGACAACAAAGGAAGAGCTTTTTGAGACAAAGGATCTATGTCTGACACGACGATGCTGGCTACCATTAGGACGATCCGTTATTTCAAGGAAATAAACGCAATGACAAGACGTTACCTGAAAATTTTGCTGGTGGGGAGCCTCTTCACCCTTAGCGCCTGTGCACAGCAAACCGAAGTCCGTCAGATGAAACAGAGCGTGAATACGCTCAATACGGCGATGGACAAACTGAACAAAGAAACGGTGAAGATCACCCAGCAAAACGCGCTGAATGCCAAATCCAGCAGCGGAGTTTATCTCCTGCCAGGAGCGAATACGCCTGCGCGGCTCAATAGCCAGATTGGCACGTTAAAGATGTCTCTTGTGAACGTGGCGGCGAATGCAGATGGTACTCGCGCAACATTACGCATTCAGGGCGAGTCCAACGATCCGCTGCCAGCCTTCAGCGGCACCGTCGAATGGGGACAGATCCAGGGCACCACGGAGAGCTACCAGGAGGTGAATGTTAACAGTCAGCTGTTCACCGCACCGGCCAGCGTGCTGGCTCCAAGCGATGTTGACATTCCGCTACAGCTTAACGGACTCACTCCGGAGCAGTTAGGTTTTATCCGCATTCACGATATCCAGCCCGCCGCGCAGTAACCCCTCTTTTAGCGGAGTGCAATGTCACTCCGCTAACATTTACATTTCGTATGGATTGGCAACATAAATGATTGCCGCTACAATCCCGGCCGTTTAAAGTACGCAAACGTGAACGCAATCGATTACGCATGTGAGAGATATGTGAAACAACACATATTTTTGTGAGCAAGGATTCCTATAATAGGCTCCGCAGAAACACGAAATATTTTGATACGCAAATCGCGCATTTTTCACTCCCGGAAGGGAATTTCAATCAGTGGCATGATTATGAAAAAAACATTACTCGCAGCTGGCGCTGTACTGGCACTCTCCTCCTCTTTCACTGTTAACGCAGCGGAAAACGATAAACCACAATACCTCTCCGACTGGTGGCACCAGAGCGTTAACGTGGTTGGCAGCTACCACACCCGTTTTGGACCTCAGATCCGCAACGATACCTACCTGGAGTACGAAGCATTCGCCAAGAAAGACTGGTTTGATTTCTACGGCTATATGGATGCTCCGGTATTCTTCGGCGGTAACACCGACGCGAAAGGTATCTGGAACCACGGTTCCCCACTGTTCATGGAAATTGAACCACGCTTCTCTATTGATAAGCTGACCGGTACCGACCTGAGCTTCGGTCCGTTCAAAGAGTGGTACTTCGCGAACAACTATATCTACGACATGGGCCGCAACAAGTCCGGTCGCCAGAGCACCTGGTACATGGGTCTGGGTACGGACATCGATACCGGCCTGCCAATGAGCCTGTCTCTGAACGTGTATGCTAAGTACCAGTGGCAGAACTACGGTGCCGCGAACGAAAACGAGTGGGATGGCTACCGTTTCAAAGTGAAATACTTTGTGCCAATTACCCAGCTGTGGGGCGGCAACCTGAGCTATATCGGCTTCACTAACTTTGACTGGGGTTCAGATCTGGGCGACAACGACTTCCGCGACCTGAACGGTAAGAAAGCGCGCACCAACGACTCCATCGCCTCCAGCCACATCCTGGCGCTGAACTACGATCACTGGCACTACTCTGTTGTTGCACGTTACTGGCACAACGGTGGTCAGTGGAACGACGACGCGAGCCTGAACTTCGGCAACGGCGACTTTAGCGTCCGCTCTACCGGCTGGGGTGGTTACCTGGTTGTGGGTTATAACTTCTAACCTGTGCGGGACTGTGCGGGCTGCTGCCCTCACCCTGCCCCTCTCCCACAAGGAGAGGGAACAAATACTAAAAACGGCAACATACGTTGCCGTTTTGCTTTTACCTCGCCGCCGGGCAAAAAAGCCAGCTCAAGAGCTGGCTTTTTACTGCTTAACCTTCCGCAAAAAATCTGCCAAAGACCTGTCCACACTCTCGCTAAACCGCCTCTCCGTCTGCACAATATTGAGGCACCGGTCGAGCCGGAAACAGCGATAGTCATCGCGCCGTTCGCACCAGGCCGCCAGCAGCCAGCGCTCCCCCCAGAAGAACAAGCCCAGCGGCTGAACCTCACGCTTTGAGAGTTGCCCGGCTTCATCACGGTAATGCAGCGCCAGCACACGCTGGGCGGAAATCGCCTGATGGATCCTGTCAAAATCGCTGCGGGAGTGGCTTTGCATGCAAAAATCCGGGGCGTAGATCCGCGTCTGCTCCGCCTTTCGACGACTCTCCTCGGGCAGGATAGCCAGCACCTTCTCCTGAGCCGACTCCAGCTCGCGCGACAGCGATTCCCCTCCCCAGGTTTTGAGCAGGCGAATCGCGACGATCAGCGCCTCTGACTCCTTATTTGTCAGCATCAGCGGCGGCAGGTCAAAACCCGACATCAGCCGATATCCGCTCCCCGCCTCACCTTCCACCGGCACGCCGGAAAGCGACAGGTCGCGAATATCGCGGTAGACCGTGCGCTCGGACACGCCAAGCCGGTCCGCCAGATGCGCTGCCGTTGTCAGACGCCTGCCCCGCAGGATCTGCACAATCTGAAACAAACGGTCAGCGCGTCGGGTCATGTCTTATTCCGCTCTCAGGCAAGGTTGATGGAGGCCGACGCGGTTGCCCTCGCTGTCGGTAAACAATGCGATAGTGCCAATGCCATGCGGCAGTTCCAGCGGGCCAAACACGCACTCGCCGCCCGCAGAGGCGATGCGATCGAGCGTGGCCGCCAGATTGTCAGTATGCAGGTAAATAATAGCGCCCTGCAAAGACGGTGTAACGCCGTCAAATTTTGCCAGCGCCCCGCCGGTACCCGGATCCTCATGCGGGAAAACGGCCAGCTCCGCGCAGTCCATTTTCTCGCGACGCAGCGCGAGCTGCATCACCGGCTCATAAAATTTGATGGCGCGATCCATATCCGCGACCGGAATTTCAAACCAGTTAATGACGCTTTTCATACATCCTCCTGACTGTTGTTTGGGTTCAGAAGGAGTCTACGACAGGGCTCCTGACAGCATACTGTCAGGAGTGTTTGTCAGGAGCAGATAAAAAAAATCCCGGTCAACCGACCGGGATTTCGATAACGCGCTAAACGTCGTCTTACGGCAGAATGGACGGCTGATCCGCCCCTTCTTTCTCGACTTTCTGCTGGAGCAGGTGCTCGCGCTTCATGCCAAGTTTCAGTGCCAGTGCGGACGCGACGTAGATAGAAGACGCCGTACCGATGGTGACACCAATCAGCATGGTCAGCGAGAAGCCTTCCAGTACCGGGCCACCGAAGAGATAGAGCATCAGGATAACCATTAAGGTCGTTCCGGATGTGATCAAGGTACGGTGCAGCGTCTGGGTCAACGACACGTTAAAGATTTCGTACGGCGTACCGCGACGGATCTTACGGAAGTTTTCACGGATACGGTCAGATACCACGATACTGTCGTTCAGTGAGTAACCGATAACGGACATCAGGGATGCCACAATCGTCAGGTCAATCTCAATGTGGAACAGCGACAGTACGCCCATGGTGATCACCACGTCGTGCGCAAGAGCGATAACCACACCTGCCGCCAGTCGCCACTCGAAGCGGAAGCCAACGTAGATCAGGATGGAGATCAGCGCCACCATCAGCGCCATCGCACCGGTCTGGGCCAGGTCAGCACCCACACTCGGGCCGACGAACTCAATACGCTTCACCGCCGCATTCTGGCTGGTCGATTCGTTGATGACGTTCAGAACCTTGCTACCCAGCTCCTGGCTGCCGTTGGCATCGTGCACCGGCGGCATACGCACCATGATATCGCGGCTGCTGCCGAAGTTTTGCAGCAGCGGCTCTTCAAAGCCCGCTTTCTGCAGCGATTCGCGCATCTGGTCCATATCGATCGCTTTTTCCAGGGAGATTTCAATTACCGTACCACCGGTAAAATCGAGACCCCAGTTAAAGCCTTTCACGCCCATAATGGCGATGGACAGAATCAGCAGAAAACCTGAAATGCCGAAGGCCCAGTAGTCCCAGCGCATAAAGTCCCAGACTTTACGGCCGTGGTTTAATTGTTCAACAGTATATTCCTGTGCCACAACGCACTCCTCAGATAGACAGCTTTTTGACGCGCTTGCCGCCGTACAGCAGGTTCACGATGGCACGGGTGCCGACAATAGCGGTAAACATCGACGTTGCAACACCGATACCGGTTGTAATCGCAAAGCCTTTGATCGCGCCAGTACCCACTGCATACAGGATAAGAACCTTAATCAGTGTTGTTACGTTCGCATCGAAGATGGAGCTGAACGCCCCTTTGTAGCCTTCTTCAATCGCCTGTTGCACAGAGCGACCGTTGCTCAACTCTTCTTTGATACGTTCGTTTATCAGTACGTTGGCGTCGACCGCCACCGCAAGGGTCAGAACGATACCCGCAATCCCCGGCATGGTCAGCGTCGCGCCCGGCAGCAGGGACATGATGCCGATGATCAGCACCAGGTTAGCCAGCAGCGCGGAGGTCGCAATCAGACCAAACTTCTTATAGAAGAAGATCATGAAGAGGATGGAGACAACCAGACCGGCCAGACACGCTTCCAGACCCTGCTGGATGTTTTGCATACCCAGAGTAGGACCAATGGTACGTTCTTCAACAATCTGAATTGGCGCAATCAGCGCACCGGCACGCAGCAGCAGAGAGAGCTGACGCGCTTCGTTCGGATTGTTAATACCGGTAATACGGAAGCTGTTACCCAGACGAGACTGGATATTGGCGATGTTAATCACCTCTTCCTCTTTCACCAGTACCGCACGACCGTTTGCATCTTTCTTACCGCTGTCTTTGTACTCCACAAACAGGGTCGCCATCGGTTTGCCGATGTTGTCCTTGGTGAAGTTGGACATAATGTTACCACCCGCGCTGTCGAGCGAGATGTTAACCTGCGGCTGGTTGTATTCGTCCTGGCTGGAAGTGGAGTCGGTAATATGGTCACCGGTCAGGATCACGCGTTTGTACAGCACAACCGGCTGACCTTCGCGGGTCTGTTTCACTTCGGAGTCACCCGGAATACGGCCTGCGGCAGCAGCGGACTGATCGACATTAGAGTTAACCAGACGGAATTCCAGAGTCGCGGTTGCACCCAGAATCTCTTTCGCACGCGCAGTGTCCTGGATACCCGGCAGTTCTACCACGATACGGTCAGCACCCTGACGCTGTACCAGCGGCTCAGCCACGCCCAGCTGGTTTACACGGTTACGCAGAATGTTGATGTTCTGCTGAACGGCGTATTCACGCGCTTCGCTCAGACGTGCATCCGTCATTACCGCACGCAGCTGGTTGCTTCCCTGAGAGGTAATCACCAGATCGCGGTGACGCTGAGACAGGTAAGTTACAGCCTGGTCGCGTGCCGCGCTGTCGCGGAACGTGATGCTCAAGCCGTAGTTATCTTCTTTACGCACGGTGGTATAGGCGATGCCTTTCTCACGCAGATCGCTGCGCAGGCTGTCGATATTCTGTTCCTGCAGCTTGCCGAGCGCGGTATCCATATCCACTTCCATCAGGAAGTGAACGCCGCCACGCAGGTCAAGACCCAGTTTCATTGGCTCTGCATTCAGAGCAGCCAGCCAACGTGGAGTTGCAGGAGCAAGGTTAAGCGCCACGACGTATTTATCACCCAGCACGCCCATCAGCGCTTCGCGAGCGCGGAGCTGCGTGTCGGTGGTGTCGAAGCGAGCAAGAATAGCGCCCTCTTCCAGTGCCACAGACTTAGCGGTAATTTTTTCTTCTTGTAACGTTTTCTGGACCTGGATCAGCGTTTGCTCACTGGCGGCGACACCGCGCGCGCCAGTGATTTGAACGGCCGGATCCTCACCATACAGGTTGGGAAGTGCGTACAGCAGGCCGACGATAATCACGACGACCAGCATGATGTACTTCCACAAAGGATAACGGTTTAACACGGCAGTTCCCTTTGGGAAAAGTTGGGATTACAGCGCCTTCATGGTGCCTTTCGGCAGAACGGCAGCTACGAAGTCACGTTTGATAACCACTTCAGTGGTGTCATTCAGGGCGATAGCAATGTAGCCGTTTTCAGCCACTTTGGTTACGCGACCCACCAGACCACCGTTAGTCAGCACTTCATCGCCTTTCGCGATAGAGTTCATCAGGTTTTTGTGCTCTTTGGTGCGCTTCTGCTGTGGACGCAGGATCATGAAGTAGAAGATCAGACCGAACACAACCAGCATCAGAATCAGAGACATCGGGCTGCCCTGCGCTGGAGCACCTGTTGCTGCTACCGCATCAGAAATAAAAAAGCTCATTCAAATTCCCTCATTATTAAAATTAATCAACGTTCAACGGTGGAACATCCCGCCCCTGACGTTGGTAGAAATCGGTCACGAAGCTCTCTAATTTACCCTCTTCGATAGCCTTACGTAAACCAGCCATTAAGCGCTGATAATAACGAAGATTATGAATGGTATTGAGACGCGCGCCCAGAATCTCGTTGCAACGATCGAGATGATGCAGATACGCGCGAGAATAATTGCGACAGGTATAGCAATCGCACTCGGAATCGAGCGGGCTGGTGTCACTCTTATGCTTCGCGTTACGGATTTTCACCACGCCATCGGTAACGAACAAATGGCCGTTACGCGCGTTGCGGGTTGGCATGACGCAGTCGAACATATCAATGCCGCGGCGTACGCCTTCAACCAGATCTTCTGGTTTACCCACGCCCATCAGGTATCGTGGTTTATCCGCAGGGATTTGCGGGCAAACATGCTCCAGAATGCGGTGCATGTCTTCCTTCGGCTCACCCACAGCCAAACCGCCGACAGCGTAGCCATCAAAACCTATCTCTACCAGACCTTTAACAGAGATATCGCGTAAATCTTCGTAAACGCTGCCCTGGATAATGCCGAACAGCGCATTTTTGTTCTGCAGGGAGTCAAAACGGTCACGGCTACGCTTCGCCCAGCGCAGGGACATCTCCATGGAGCGCTTGGCGTAGTCCCAGTCCGCCGGGTACGGCGTACATTCGTCGAAGATCATCACGATGTCGGAGCCGAGGTCGTACTGGATCTCCATCGATTTTTCGGGATCGAGGAAAATCGGATCGCCATTGATCGGGTTACGGAAGTGTACGCCCTGCTCGGTGATCTTGCGGATATCCCCCAGGCTGAAGACCTGGAAACCGCCGGAATCGGTCAGGATTGGGCCTTTCCACTGCATGAAATCGTGCAGGTCACCGTGGAGCTTCATGATCTCCTGGCCCGGACGCAGCCACAGGTGGAAAGTGTTGCCGAGGATAATCTGTGCGCCAGTGGCTTCGACTTCTTCCGGCGTCATCCCTTTTACGGTGCCGTACGTGCCCACAGGCATAAACGCGGGGGTTTCCACCACGCCGCGATCAAACACCAGGCGACCGCGACGCGCGCGACCGTCGGTGGTATCGAGTTCAAATTTCATTTTTTCTCCGACGTCAGAAAAACAGTCCAACGTTGTAAAACGGTGCCGCGGACTTATTCCCCGACACGCTCATTCAAAGCCTGCGGATTGTACGTGATAAACATCGCGTCCCCGTAGCTAAAAAAGCGATATTTTTGTTCTACCGCAGACTTGTAGGCGTTCATCGTATGCTGATAACCGGCAAACGCGGAAACCAGCATAATCAGCGTCGATTCAGGCAGATGGAAGTTGGTCACCAGCGCATCAATCACTTTGTACTGATAGCCCGGGTAGATAAAGATCTGCGTATCGCCAAAGAACGGCTCGATAAGATCGCTCTTCGCGGCCTGCGCGGCGCTCTCAAGCGAACGCACGGAAGTGGTGCCCACAGCAATCACGCGGCTACCGCGGCCTTTTGCCGCCAGTACCGCATCTACAACCTCTTGCGGTACTTCGGCATACTCAGAGTGCATGATGTGATCTTCAATGCTGTCCACGCGCACCGGCTGGAAGGTCCCCGCGCCGACATGCAGCGTCACGAACGCCATCTCCACGCCCTTCGCACGCAGTTTTTCCAGCAGCGGCTCATCAAAATGCAGGCCCGCGGTCGGCGCAGCGACGGCGCCAGGCTTCTGGCTGTAGACGGTCTGATACAGCTCGCGGTCGGCCTCTTCGTCCGGACGCTCGATATACGGCGGCAGCGGCATGTGGCCGATGGCGTTCAGGATATCGAGCACCGTGCGCTCGTCGTCGAACGCCACCTCAAACAGCGCATCGTGGCGCGCGGTCATGGTCGCTTTGATGCTCTCGTCATCGCCCAGCAGCAGCTCAGCGCCCGGCTTCGGCGCTTTGGAGGCGCGAATATGTGCCAGAATACGTTTATCATCGAGCATACGTTCGACCAGCACTTCAATCTTACCGCCGCTGGCTTTACGGCCAAACAGGCGCGCCGGGATCACGCGGGTATTGTTAAAGACCAGCAGATCGCCAGGGTTGAGCTTGTCGAGCAAATCGGTGAAAGTACCGTGCGTCAGCTCGCCCGTTGGCCCATCCAGTGACAGTAAGCGACAGCTGCTGCGCTCAGGCATGGGATAGTGAGCAATCAGGGATTCAGGTAGTTCAAAGGAGAAATCGGCGACGCGCATGACGTATACTCGTGACTTAAAAACAGGCGGCATAGTCTAGTGCTCACACCCTTTTGCTGCAACAACTAGCCGCCCCCGGACAAATAAAACGCATGAATTTTCTCGCTCACCTGCATCTCGCTCACCTCGCTGACAGCTCCCTGTCCGGCAATTTGCTGGCCGATTTCGTACGCGGCAACCCCGCTGAGGACTATTCCCCAGAGGTTGTCGACGGCATTTTCATGCACCGCCGCATCGACGTGCTGACGGATAAGCTCCCGGAAGTGACGGAAGCCAAAGCGTGGTTTCGCCCTGAAACGCGCCGCGTTGCGCCGATCACGCTCGACGTGATGTGGGACCACTTTCTGTCGCGCCACTGGGAACAGCTGTCGCCGGAGATGCCCTTGCCAGATTTTGTGCGCTATGCCCACCAGCAGGTGTCGATCATCCTGCCCGACTCGCCGCCGCGCTTTGTGAATCTGAATAACTACCTGTGGTCGGAACGCTGGCTGGAGCGCTATCGCGAGATGGACTTCATCCAGAACGTGCTGAACGGGATGGCAAGCCGTCGCCCGCGGCTGGATGCGCTGCGCGACTCCTGGTATGACCTGGATGAACATTACGACGCGCTGGAAACGCGTTTCTGGCAGTTTTACCCGCGCATGATGACCCAAGCGAAAAGTAAACAGCTCTGACAGATTTCTCATTGATAGGTAAAAGCTGGCGGAACGATTGTCACCACCTCTTTGTCTTATCCATGAACACTCTCTATACTGGCTCGCGTTGCGTTCCAAATAACCTTAGTATCTACAGGAGAATCATATGGTTCTGGTAACTCGTCCGGCTCCGGATTTTACAGCTGCAGCAGTTCTGGGCAACGGTGAAATCGTTGAAAACTTCAACTTCAAACAGCACACCAACGGTAAAGCGACCGTTCTGTTCTTCTGGCCAATGGACTTCACTTTCGTTTGCCCGTCTGAGCTGATCGCATTCGACAAACGTTATGAAGAATTCCAGAAGCGTGGCGTAGAAGTTGTTGGCGTCTCCTTCGACTCTGAATTTGTACACAACGCATGGCGTAACACCCCTGTCGACAAAGGCGGCATCGGTGCGGTGAAATACGCAATGGTTGCGGACATCAAACGCGAAATCCAGCAGGCTTACGGTATCGAACATCCGGACGCTGGCGTTGCGCTGCGTGGTTCCTTCCTGATCGACGCAAACGGCATCGTTCGTCACCAGGTTGTGAACGATCTGCCGCTGGGTCGTAACATCGACGAAATGCTGCGCATGGTCGACGCGCTGCAGTTCCACGAAGAGCACGGCGAAGTGTGCCCGGCTCAGTGGGAAAAAGGTAAAGAAGGCATGAACGCGTCTCCAGACGGCGTGGCTAAATACCTGTCTGAGAACGTATCCAGCCTGTAATCGGCACGGTTTACGAAAAAGGCCCGCTTATGCGGGCCTTTTTTTATGCCTTACGCTGCGTCTCTCGCCAGATGCGCCAGGCCATGCCCGCCAGCAGAATCACCCCCGCCATCAGCACGCCCCATACCAGCAGCGTGTTCATCCTGCTCTCCCGCTCGGCCGCAGAGGTAGCGGTCAGACGCCCCTCGCCGCCTAATGCGACATTATCCTGAATGTCGGCCTGCGGCAGGTTCGCCATATCATAGGTCTTGCGCAGGTCGGCCGGGATCAGCATGCCGGGCTCCACGCTGGCAGGCTTTGCGGCGCCGTTGCCCCAGGCGAGCACGTACGGCGCTTTCCCCTGCGCGTTGAACACCAGGTCATAGCGGTCGCGATGTCCCGTGACGCTCGGCAGGTATTCTGGCAGACGCGCATTCAGCGTCGTGATTTTCACCGCCTGCACCAGGCCCCCGTTAAGCGAAACCGGTGGCGACGTTTTTCCCTCAAGACGGTAAAGAACCTCTTTCTTCAGGGGATGCCATGCGTCTTTTTCCGTACTCCGCCACGCTATCTCCACGGGAAGGACGCCATCGCCATTCAGTGAGAGGCTGACAGCACTCAGCGGCTGCGGGCGCGCCCAGTGCCACTGCGCTTCGCTTGTCGATAGCTGCTCCCCTTCCCCCTCAAGATCGACCGCTTCCGGGGCCGCCTGGGCAGGTGCGCTGATGGCGTTTACGCCGGTCAAGGTTATCCCCTGGCTCTGCGCGTTCAGCACCACCATGAGATAGCGATTCGCATCGGGAGATAAAACCGTATCGGTATCGATCCGATCGAGCTTAAGACGATCCTGGCCGCTGACGACGTCCAGCAAGGGCATATCCTCACGCAGGGTATACCAGCGCTTAAGATCCTCGCTGTAATAGACCGACGCCGTTCCCTGCCACGGCGTCTGAGGGGTATTCCAGAGCAGCTGCAGCTGGGATATGGCCATCTCCCCCGTCGCCTGCTCCGGCAGGGTCAGCAGATAATGTTGCCCGGCTGCGGCGGCTTTTTGCCCCTCCAGCACAATCTCAACGCCGTTTCGGGAGCGAAGCAGGATCTTATCGCTGTCACCGGATCCTTGCGAAGCCGCAAGCGGCGAGGCGTCCAGCGGGAAGAGGCGCAGCGCGGTGGATTGCGCTGGCGCCTGCGGACGCGTCGCGCTGACCAGGCTGAAGGGAACCGGCTCGCCCGACTGGTTAAAGACGCGGACATCATGCAGATCCGATGACGTGCTTTGCTCATAGACGGCGAGCGGCAGCATCACCCGATACCACTGGGAAGGAACAGACGTATCGAGTGAAAGACCAAAAGCATAGTCCCGGGGCGATTCCGTTTGTCCCTCGTCGCAAAACGCCGGGCCGGAAAGCGCCAGCAGCGCGGTACAGGCTACCGCTTTCATCCATTTCATTTTTCATCTCCTGTTTTGGGCGGTAGCGGTGAGAAATACCCCACGATCAGAACCAGTATCGCCACGCCGATAAACGCCACCGCGCGGGACAAACCGCCTCCGCCCGCGCTGTCCACCAGCATCAGTTTAACCATCACCACGCCCAGCAGCGCGGCACCGCAGAGCCACTCCTGCCGCGAAGCCCGACGGGTGGCATGGATCATGACCACCAGCGCGCTCAGCATCCAGAACAGGGCAAAACTGGTCTGGATAAGCCGCGAATCCCACAGCGATGCCATATTCCAGGCCACGTCGCCGTACCAGGCCAGGGCGCGCATCAGCGCGCCGTTCAGCCACCAGAAGCCAAACGCCATGATCGCGACGGCAGGCCACGGTCGGGCCTGCGAGAGCCACGCCGGGTAGTAGCGATCCACCGCCCGATAAAAGACCACCAGCCCCAGCAATGCGAACGCCGCGCCTTCCTCAAGCGGGTTTACCAGCGGCAGCCAGGTCTGACGATAGACCACGCCGTCCTGGAAATTGGTCACCACCAGCAATACCAGCAGCGCCACGACCGCGGGGATCGGTACCAGGCAGGCGTAGAGCGCAGGCCACTCCCGGAACGGCCACCCGCGACGCCGTACGGCTGCAGAGAGCCCCATAATTACCCCGCCGCCTGCTGCCATCGCTAAACCGCTGCCCCAGGCCGCCATGCCCCACGGCAACGACCGGGCAAACCAGTAAAGCTCAGCGGCCAGCGCCAGCAAAATCATCCAGAACAGCGACAAATGCAGCCCCATCGCGATGCGCGGCAGGAGTCTTTCACCGTCGCGCCGCAACAGCATCAGCGCGGCAGGAAGCGCAACGCACCAGGCCAGATTTGACCACCCGGCGGCAACAATCTGCTGGTGCCAGAGCTGATACCCTACCATCAGCAGCATAACCGGCCACAGCAGCCATTTGCTGGCATCCAGCTCCCGCCACGCCAGACGAGCAGCCACCTGCCGCCAGCCCCAGACCGATGCCGTCGTCAGCGCCAGCACGCCCGCCAGAATGGGTAATTCCTTCGTCAGCACCAGCCGCGATGCGCCCAATAGCGCCACGAGCCAGAACAGCAGACCACCGGCCAGCAACGCCCAGCTGACCGGCAGGAAGAGAGTCCGCCACAGCCGGGCCGCAGCCAGCCAGCAAAGGCTGAGGATGGTGAAGATCAGCAGCAGGCTCAGCGACGTAACGCCGTTCGTTTGCGCCCACAGCGCGCTGCCGAGCGCCAGCACCAGCAGTGCCGTTCCGCTATAGCTCATGCGACGCTGGTTCTGCTGCACGCCCAGCCAGAGGATACCCAGCCCTTCCAGCGCCCAGGCCATCGCCGTCCAGCGCGCCGACAGCGCCAGCGGAATGGCGAGCGTCGCGAACCCGCCGCCGATGGCCAATGCCGCCAGGACCAGCGGTCGTCCGATGGAGGGATAGCGCCGCAGCGCAAGGAACGCGAGGGTAAGATAAAATGCGCCGTATCCCAGCGCGCTCAGGGCCGGGCCATATTCCCAGTGCCGGGTCATGCCGTACTGCATCCCGAAACCGATCAGCGGCGGGGCAAACAGCAGCACGCCGTCGATAATTTGCTTCCCTTTCTCCTGCGCCCGCAGCGACAGCGCCACACTCAGGACGCCGAATATCAGCGTATTGGCAATCAGGAACAGCTGACAGACCCCATAGTCTTCGGGCTGGTAGTCATTCAGCCCCCACAGGCCGCCCACGCCGAACGTAAACAGCAGCCCGAGCAGGTTCAGCTCGCGCCAGTGCTGCCAGATACTGATAGCGAGAATGCCGATGGAAAGCAGGAGATAGAAAGAGAACAGCGCCACAAAGCTGCCGCCCCCGGTAGATAAGAGCAGCGGCGCAAGATACCCGCCGAGGCTCGCCAGCATGGCAAGGCTCAGCGCCTTCTGCAGCACCGCCAGCCCGACGCTTGCCGCACATATCACCACCAGCAGCGCAAAGGCCAGCGTCATCGGCAGCATTTGCCAGAGCCGGAAGGCGCCAAACACGGTCAGGTAGAGCACGCCGGTCGCCCCGCCCTGGAGGATTAGCGCATAGACACGCTGCCTGTGCCGCAGCCGCCACCCAACCGCCAGCAGAACGATGGCAAACAGCGCCGTTGCCACCAGGCGCAGCTCAAGCGGGAACAGGGAATGTTCCACGGTATAGCGCAGCAGGAATGAAAGACCGAGGAAGAGCAGCAGGATCCCAAGCTTCGCCAGCGGGTTACCCTGCATAAACCAGCGCACCAGCGACGTCAGTATGCCGCCAAAGGCAGAAGGCTGTTTTTCCGCAGGCACCGGGGCCGGAGCGGGATCTGCCACGGCAGCGGGCGTATCGGGGCGCCAGGGGTCGACAGGCGCGGGAGCGTCCTCAACCGCAGGCGCGGTCGCGGCCACCGGCGCGATGGCCTGCACCGGCTCCGGCGCGCTTTCAGGCACGCCGCGCTGCTCAAGCGCCTCAATGCGCTGGCGTAGCCGGGCGATCTCCTGTCGCGCCGCCGTACTTCGATTAAAGCCTATAACCGCAAGCACGGGTGCCACCACCAGCGCAAAAACCAGGAACAAACAGCCAAGGATGTAAAGCTCGTCCATGTTTCCACCTTCACCGTAAACGATCCGTTAAGATTGACACAAATAGTTGCATTTGCGCCATCTTAAAAGGTGGAAACATTAGCAGGTCTTAGCTGCCGAACCAGATCGTCGCGGATACCGCCGGCAGCGCCAGCACGCCGTCCTGTATCGTCGCCTTGCCCTCTTTATTCTTCCACGTAGCCACCTTCAGCAGCGGTGAATCATCCAGCACCACTTCGCAGGCTTCGCCCCGGTTAATCGCCACCAGCACGCGCTGCTGGTTATAAACGCGAGCAAACACCACCACGTTATCGTGGGCGTACACCACCTGACAGCCGCCGTAGCGCAGGGCGAGACTCTGCTTGCGCAGCTTCGCCAGCCGCTGATACAGGCTGAACAGCACCTTGTCCTGTTTCGCTGGCTCCCACGGGAAGGTTTTGCGGCAGAACGGATCGTTGTTGCCGTCCAACCCCACTTCGTCGCCGTAATAGATGCACGGCACGCCCGGCCAGGTGAAGAGCCAGGTGACCGCCAGCGGCAGACGCGCCGCATCCTTGCCGAGCAGGGATTTAAAGCGGGCGGTGTCGTGGCTATCGAGCTGGTTAAACATCCGCAGCTGCTGCTGATGAGACAGACCGGCGCGATAGTTCTCCATCCACGCCATGCAGGTTTCAGCGTCGATATGATTCGGATCGTAGGAGATGTCGGTGTTAGCGAGGAATCCCCACAGCGGGAAGGTAAAGCCGCGATAGTTCATCGCCGCATCTTCCGCATCGTTCTGCAGCCACTGGCGCGCGTCGCCAAAGTGCTCGCCAAAGACGAACGCCTCCGGCTGGGCCGCTTTTGCCGAGCGCGTAATCCCGGCGACGTGCTGAAGGTTATTCCGCGCCCCGCCCGCTTCACCCAGCATATGCACCACGTCCAGCCGCCAGCCGTCCATATTCCACAGCGCCTTCAGCCAGTGTCGGACGATGCTGTCTTCGCCGCCGTAGATTTCATTCACAAGCGTTGGCGACTGGAAATCCAGCTTCGGCAGGCTAGCATAGCCCAGCCAGTCCAGCGCGCGGCCCTCCTCGTTAAAGCTGTACCAGTCGCGCTGCGGCGAGTCCGGGTTATGACATGCCCCGCCCATCGACTGGTTATGGCGGTCAAACCAGGCGTGCGAATCTCCGCTGTGGTTGAACACGCCGTCCAGAATCAGGCGCATGCCTTCGTTTTGGGTGTTCTTGCGCAGGCGCAGCAGCGCCTCGTCACCGCCAAACTGCGCGTCAACGTGGCGATAATCTTCGGTATCGTATTTGTGCACGCTCGGGGCTTTAAACACCGGGTTGAGATAGAGCGCCGTCACGCCGAGCTTTTTCAGGTACGGCAGCTTTTCGCTGATGCCGTCGAGATCGCCGCCGTAAAAGGTCGAGCCTCCAGCCTGCGCGGTTAACGGCTCGTCCCACGCTTTCAGGATAATTTCATGGCCCGCCGCATGGTGGTGATAGACCTTATCCTGGTCGGAGGTGCGTTTTTCGCTGCGCGCAAAACGGTCCGGGAAAATCTGGTAAAACACCTGATCGTTAACCCACTGCGGGCCGTTATCCGGGTAATCGACCGCAAACTGCTCCAGGCGTGCGGGCGGGAAACGGCTAAACCCCTGCGGGGTAAACCACAGCTGGCGGTTATTCCACAGCAGTTTGAAGCTGTAACGGCGGCGCGGCTGCCCGCTGCTTAGGTCGATATTCGCCCGCCACGCCGTGATCCCCGGCTGCGGCTGGCTGCGCAGCCTGTGCATTTTCAGCCCGGTCTCTTCGTTATCTATTTCGGCGCGGAGCGTCACGCGTTCAGGCTGATTTTCCCCCGCCAGCCAGAGCGTAATCACAAGGTTGTCTTTGTTTTGCTTAACAAATGGGGCAACCGGAAGGTGCCAGGCATTTAACATCACGAATCCCCTTTGATGAAATTGACGTCACCTTGCCACAGGGTGGTTAAGGATAGCTCACCATGACGTGATTTATTGGGGGAGGAGGACGGGGGAGGAGGCAAAAATTGTCGGCCCCACAGGGCTGAGGGATCTCCAGTAAGTCTTAAGCAGAAGCAATAAAGCTGCTTTCAGAATGACTAAAGGCTTAAAGCGATGCCCTGGTCCGGCTGTAAATCGCCGAAGCGTTTCCGTAAGGCCGGGGCGAGGCGCAGGGATGCGCCGAGAGGGCGTGGCCTGCAGGGATGCAGGCTCATGCCCGACCCGATAGCCTGAAGGAATAAGCTGAGGGCACCGCGAAGCGGCGATTTACCGCCGGGAGCCCGGGTCGCCAGGGCGGCGGCGATTGAGCCGCCCTGGCACGTTCACCGGTCATGTCGTTACAGAGTATCAAGGAACATGAAGTGAACGGAATGACCACCACAGCCGTATGTTCCCCCTCACCCCAGCCCTCTCCCTCAAGGGAGAGGGAGTCGTCGGTGCAAGTATCATTTTGGGGATCCCTCACCCCGCGGGGAGAGGGGAAAAGGATGTTACTGTGCTTCCGCCAGCTGACGGTCGCGGCGGCACTTAAACGCCCAGCCCACCAGCAGCAGGACAATCCACGCGCAGCCTACGTACAGGGAAATGCGGGTATCCGGATGGTAGCCAATCAGCCCAATGATAAACACCAGGAAGATCAGCCCGACGACGGTCGTCGCAACGCCGCCCGGTACTTTGAACTTCAGCGCTTTCGCCTCATCCGGCGACAGACGACGGCGGAAGGCAATCTGCGACAGCAGGATCATGATCCACACCCACACCGTCGCGAAGGTCGCCAGCGATGCAATCACCAGGAAGACGTTCTCCGGCATGATGTAGTTCAGGTAAACCGAGAACAGCAGCGCCACGGTCATGACCACAACGGTCACCCACGGCGTGCCGCGGCGTGAGGTTTTGGCGAACACCTTCGGCGCGCTGCCCTGCTCCGCCATGCCGTGCAGCATACGGCCCACGCCAAAGACGTCACTGTTGATCGCGGAAAGCGACGCGGTCAGCACCACAAAGTTCAGAATGCTGGCCGCAAAGGCAATGCCCATATGCTGGAAGGTCAGCACAAACGGGCTACCGTTGGTACCCACCTGATTCCACGGGTAGATGGACATAATCACGAACAGCGTACCCACGTAGAACACCAGAATACGCATCGGCACCGAGTTGATGGCGCGCGGAATGGACTTCTCCGGATCTTTCGCTTCCCCGGCGGTGATACCGATAATCTCGATGCCGCCGTAGGCGAACATCACCATCTGCAGCGACATGACCATTCCGAGCCAGCCGTTGCTGAAGAAGCCGCCGTTGCTCCAGAGGTTATGGATGCCGGTCGGCTGCCCGCCGTTGCCGATACCCCAGATGATGATGCCGAAACCGGCGAGGATCATGATGATAATGGTCGCGACTTTAAAGAAGGAGAACCAGAACTCCAGCTCGCCAAACACCTTCACGCTCATCAGGTTGACGGCGCAGATGATCAGCACCACGCTCAGCACCCAAATCCAGTGCGGCACCGCCGGGAACCAGACGCCCATATAGATGCCAAACGCCGTCACGTCGGCAATCGCCACAATCAGAATTTCAAAGCAGTAGGTCCAGCCGGTGATAAACCCGGCCAGCGGGCCGAGGTTTTCCTGCGCGTAGCGGGAGAATGAGCTAGCGGACGGGTTGTGAACCGACATTTCGCCGAGGGCGCGCATGATGATATACGCCGCCACGCCGCCGATGATGTACGCCAGCAGAACGCTGGGACCGGCCATTTTGATGGCATCTGCCGAGCCATAAAAAAGACCGGTGCCGATAGCAGAGCCCAGCGCCATAAAGCGGATGTGGCGCGTGCTCAATCCACGTTTAAGTTTGTTAGTGCTTTCCATTTAAATCTTGCCATTCAACACGAAAAAAACAAAAAACCACGGGGCCTTAAGCCCCGTGGTTAAACAGTTTGTTGCCGTTGATTAATGAGCGTTCGATGCGACCTGACGCCCTGCAGCACGGTCCCAGATAATGGCCAGAACCAGTGCAACAACGGTAGGCATCAGCCAGGCCAGACCCTGCTCGGACAGCGGCAGACGCTGTGTCCATGCCGGCAGTATGTGCGCGAAAGCTGATGCTTTAATCCCGTCAAGGATACCAAAAATCAGGCTGATAAACATGGCTGGCGCAATAATTCGTGAAGAGTTGTTCCACCACGGGCGAGTAAAGCTCAGCACCACCAGCACGATACACGGCGGGTAAATCGCCGTCAGCACCGGAATCGAGACCTGAATCAGGTGGCTCAGACCGAGGTTGGACACCGCCATAGAGAAGATGCCGAGGATAAACACCAGGGTGCGGTAAGAGAGCGGCAGATACTGTGCAAAGAACTCTGCGCAGGCGCAGGTCAGGCCAACCGCGGTGACCAGACAGGCCAGGAAGATGAGTGCCGCCAGCAGCATACTGCCCGCACCGCCGAAGGTGTGCTGAACGTAGGCGTGCAGGATAGCCGCACCGTTGGCGTTCTGATCGACCAGCATGGCGCTGTCGGAGCCCAGACGGAACAGTGCCAGATACAACAGCGTCAGCCCCACGCCGGCCATCAGGCCAGCCCAGATGGTATAGCGGGTCAGCAGACGCGCTTCGGTCACACCGCGGGAACGCGCGGCGTTAACGATAACGATACCAAACACCATCGCGCCCAGCGTATCCATCGTCAGGTAGCCGTTCACAAAGCCGTTAGAGAACGCGGCATTTTTATAGGCGTCCATCGCGTCGCTAATCGGGCCCGCTGGCCAGACGATGGCCGCTACCGCCAGAACAATCAGCGCCACAATTTTCAGCGGAGCCAGGAAGTTACCCACGGTATCCAGCAGCTTGCCCGGATAGAGGGAAACCAGAATTACGATCGCGAAGTAGATCAGGCTGTAGATAAACAGCGGCATCGCACCGTCACCGGTCAGGGGAGCAATACCCACTTCGAAGGACACGGTTGCCGTACGCGGGGTCGCAAACAGCGGGCCAACGGCGAGATAGCAGACGGTTGCCAGCAGAACGCCCGCTACTTTGCCAATCGGGGTGCTGAGGCTATCCACGCCGCCGCCGACTTTCGCCAGCGCGACGACGGTCAGAACCGGCAGACCCACGGCAGTAATCAGGAAACCAAACGCGGCGGTCCAGACGTGTTCACCCGCCTGAAGGCCAACCATTGGAGGGAAAATGATGTTGCCTGCGCCAACGAACAGCGCAAATGTCATAAAGCCCAGCGCGATAATGTCACGCGATTTTAAGTGATGGGTCATAAAACCTTACTGCCTGTGGATGTGGTGTTGAAAACATTGAGATTTTCGATTTCCCTGACGGGACGATACAGCCGAAAATTTGCTCAATTTCAGCGGGAAATGCTCCCGTCCTGGCGTGGAGAAGAATAGTTTTTCGATTTACCACGCAAATACAGTCGGTCTGACAGTATCTGGGGCGCAATTTAAACGCTTATAACGTTTAAAGGCAAGGTGGGATCGCAAAACCAGAACAATATGCCAGCATGAAAATACACGTCAGAATAATACGCTATTTATAAGAAAAACCCATGGCTAATCATGCGAACAAAAAACAGTCAGCCGTATAAAATTCATCCGCGTTTCGCTTGACTGCAAAGCAAACGGGCCAGCAGACGCTGACCCGTGGAAAGGTAAAATGACACACCTGCCGTCAGGCGATCTTTTTGGCAATTAATCGTTCCGGAATAACGAAACTGAAGCGGGTTCCTTTACCCAGCGTACTCTGAATATCGAGACGGCTTTCATGGTGATTCACCGCGTGTTTCACAATTGCCAGCCCCAGGCCGCTTCCGCCTGTCTGCCGGGATCGCGCTTTATCCACACGGTAAAAGCGCTCGGTCAGACGCGGAATATGCTCAGGCGCGATCCCCGGCCCGTTGTCTTCCACGCTAAACTCAGCCCCCGTTGGGGCATGGTGCCAGCGCACCACGATATTCGTCCCCTCCGGCGTATGATTCACCGCGTTATACACCAGGTTGGAAATGGCGCTACGCAGTTGATCTTCGCTGCCCAGCACCTTCAGCGTGTTGTCGACCTCAAAGGTCAGGTGATGCTTTTTGTGGCTTAACGTCTGCGCTTCACGCTCAACGACCCGCAGCATCATCGGGACATCAATGGTCTCATTTAGCGCAAGCGTTGGCGCCGCTTCAATCTTCGATAGCGTCAGCAACTGCTTGACCAGCCCTTCCATCCGGTGCGTTTGCTCGCGCATGGTGTGCAGCGCTTTTTCACGCGGCGCGCCTTCAAGCGTTTGCTCCTGCATCATCTCCAGGTAGCCCTGAAGCACGGTCAACGGGGTACGCAGTTCGTGACTGACGTTGGCGAAGAAGTTGCGACGCGCCCCTTCCAGCTGGTGCATCTGGGTGACATCGCGCGCCACCATCAGCCACTGCTTATCGCTGTAGGGCATCACGCGGATTTCCAGATGGCGACCATTATTGAGCTTCAGATTATGCGGGCGGGTAAAATCACGCGTTTTCAGATACTGCGTGAACTCGGGATAGCGCAGAAGGTTGAGGATATTCTGACCATTATCGTCGGGCCAGCGCAGGCCCAGCAGCTGTTGTGCAAGGCCGTTACACCAGAAGATTGTCCCTTCTTCGGTTGTCAGAATAACGGCATCCGGCAGCGACTCTGCACCGCTGCGAAAACGCTTAATCAGGCTTCCCAGCTCGCGGCGACGCTTTTTATTACGCATCTGCATCTGATGCAGACCGTACAGCAGCGGCTCCCAGCTGCCGCTTCCCGGCGGCGGCGTCATACTTCGGTCAACCCACAGCCACCACGAGAGGCGCAGCAGGTTCCAGAAATGCCAGATCAGCAGCCCGGTGACCGACGCCAGCAGAAACCACGGCAGGTGTCCAAGAAAGGCCCCCAGAAGGAAGGCCGGAATACAGCATAAGATCAGTTCAAAGACGAGCCTTTTCCATGACAGACGTTCCAGCACGCGTCACACTCCTGTCATTGTTCAGAAACGGGTAGAAAAACGATAACCCGTGCCGCGGACCGTCTGCACCATGCGATCGTGGCCGCTCAGTTCCAGTGCTTTTCGCAGGCGGCGAATATGTACGTCAACCGTCCGGTCTTCGACATACACGTTAGTTCCCCAGACGTTATTCAGCAACTGCTCGCGGCTGTACACGCGTTCCGGGTGGGTCATAAAGAAGTGCAGGAGTTTAAATTCGGTAGGCCCCATGTCGAGGGGATTTTCACCGGTCATCACGCGGTGTGAGGTGGGGTCAAGGCTCAGCCCCTGCATCTCAATTACCTCTTCCACCGCCATCGGCGAAATACGGCGCATCACGGCTTTAATGCGGGCAACCAGCTCTTTTGGGGAGAACGGTTTAGTAATGTAATCATCCGCGCCGGTCTCCAGACCGCGAACGCGATCCTCCTCTTCTCCGCGCGCCGTGAGCATCACAACCGGGATGTCGCGGGTCAGCGCCTCACGCTTCAGGTGTTTGATAAACTGCAGTCCGGAGCCGCCGGGCAACATCCAGTCCAGCAGAATCAGATCGGGCCAGGGTTCATTCAGCTGGTTCACTGCGCTGTCATAATCTTCCGCTTCAACCGGCTGGAAGCCGTTTTGCTCGAGCACGAAGCACACCATTTCACGAATTGGAGCTTCATCTTCTACGACCAGAATACGTCTCGCCATACTTTGCCCTGTCTTATCTTATTTAAGTTACAAGTTTGTAATTCGGCGCCATTATGCGTCAGATTTATGACAGATTTATGAAAAACAGTACCACGTTAACGGGCAAACCGTTGTTTTATTACAGCGGTTATTTTCCCGTCTCTGAACGTTTATAATCCTGCTTTCTCTTTTTTGCCACGGATCAGCTATGCGCATACTTCACACCTCGGACTGGCATCTGGGTCAAAATTTTTACAGCAAAAGCCGTGCGGCTGAACATGAAGCCTTCCTGAACTGGCTGCTGGAAACGGCCCGGACGCACGAGGTGGACGCGATTATTGTGGCGGGTGACATCTTTGATACCGGCTCTCCCCCCAGCTATGCGCGTGAGCTGTATAACCGCTTCGTGGTGAATCTGCAGCAAACCGGCTGTCATCTGGTGATTGTCGCCGGTAACCACGATTCCGTCGCGACGCTGAATGAATCCCGCGACATCCTGGCATTTCTCAATACCACCGTCGTCGCCAGCGCCGGGCACGCCCCGCAGATCCTGAAAAACCGCGACGGCACGCCGGGTGCGGTGCTGTGTCCCATACCGTTTTTGCGTCCGCGCGATATTGTGCAAAGCCAGGCGGGACTTTCCGGCGGCGAAAAGCAACAGCATCTGTTACAGGCCATCACCGACTATTATCACCAGCAGCACGCCGATGCCTGCGCCCTGCGCGGCGACCAGCCGATTCCCGTGATTGCGACCGGGCATCTCACCACCGTCGGGGCCAGTAAAAGTGACGCTGTACGTGACATCTATATCGGTACGCTGGACGCCTTTCCGGCGCAAAACTTCCCGCCAGCCGACTACATCGCGCTCGGGCACATACACCGGGCGCAGATCGTCGGCGGCAGCGAGCACATCCGCTACTGCGGCTCGCCTCTTTCGCTCAGCTTTGACGAGACGGGAAAAGCCAAGTCCGTCCATCTGGTGAGCTTCTCCGGGGGCAAACTCAGCGCCGTTGAGACGCTGGAGGTGCCCGTCACCCAGCCGCTGGCGGTGCTAAAGGGCGATCTCGACGCCATTACCGCCCAGCTTGAGCAGTGGCGCGGCGCGGCGCTTAACCCGCCCGTCTGGCTGGATATCGAAATCACCACCGATGACTACCTGCACGATATGCAGCGTAAAATTCAGGCGCTGACGGAAGATTTGCCCGTCGAAGTCTTACTGGTACGCCGCAGCCGCGAGCAGCGCGAGAAAATTCTGTTAAGTGCTCAACGCGAAACGCTCAGTGAGCTTCGGGTTGAAGAGGTGTTTGAACGCAGGCTCTCGCAGGAGGAAATTGACGACGCGAAGCGCGCAAGACTCAGCGAACTGTTCAGCCATACCCTGCATGCGCTCAATGATGAGGAAGAAAACGCATGAAAATTTTGAGCCTGCGCCTGAAAAATCTCAACTCCCTCAAGGGCGAGTGGAAAATTGACTTTACCGCGGAGCCGTTTGCCAGCAACGGTCTGTTTGCCATCACCGGCGCAACCGGGGCAGGTAAAACCACCCTGCTTGACGCCATCTGTCTGGCGCTTTATCACGAAACGCCGCGGCTGCAGAAGGTTTCTCAGGCGCAAAACGACCTGATGACGCGCGACACCGCCGAGTGCCTGGCGGAAGTGGAGTTCGAGGTAAAAGGCACCGCCTATCGCGCCTTCTGGAGCCAGAACCGCGCGCGCAACCAGCCGGACGGGAACCTGCAGGCGCCGCGCGTGGAGCTGGCGCGCTGCGAAGATGGCAAAATCCTGGCGGACAAAGTGACGGATAAACTGGAGCAAACCGCCGCGCTCACCGGGCTGGACTATGGCCGCTTTACCCGCTCCATGCTGCTCTCACAGGGGCAGTTTGCCGCCTTCCTTAATGCCAAACCGAGCGATCGCGCCGAGCTGCTGGAAGAGCTGACCGGCACCGAGATCTACGGCCAGATTTCCGCCATGGTGTTTGAAAAACACAAAGCCGCCCGCAGCGTGCTTGAAAAGTGCGAGGCGCAGGCGGCGGGCGTCGTGCTGTTGAGCGAAGAGCAACAGCAGCAGTTACAGCAAAGTTTGCAGGCACTTACTGACGAAGAGAAAACCCTGCTGGTTCAGCAGCAAAGCCAGCAGAAAGATTTTCAGTGGCTTACGCGCCATGATGAGCTCCTACTCGAGCAACAGCGCGTCACCGGGATGCAGCAGCAGGCGCAACAGGCGCTGACGAACGCTGCGCCGGAGCTGGCAAAGCTCCAGCTTGCTCTGCCCGCCGCCCAGCTTCGGCCGCTTTGGGCGCACCAGCAGGAGCAAACCGCGCGTCTGACGCAAACACAGCAGCGGATTATTGAAGTAAATACTCGCTTACAAGCCAAAACCGCACTGCGCGCGCGGATCCGTCATACCGCCCAGCGGAATCATCAGCAGCTTCAGACCGAACTGACGGCGCTTGCGCAGTGGCTGGCGGAGCACGATCGCTATCGCCTGCTGGGGCAGGAGATTGCCGGCTGGCGTGCCCAGCTCTCGCAGCTTAACCGCGATAAAACGCAGTTAGCCTCGCTTGCTGCGCGGATGAGCGAATTACGCAACAGGCTGGCCGAGATGCCGGAAAATGCGCTGACGCTGACGGCGGATGAGGTCAGCGCGGCCATGGAGCAGCAGTCCCGGTCACGCACGCTGCGCCAGCGGCTAACGTCGCTGCATGCCCGCTATCAGCCGCTGCAAAAGCGCCTGCGCCAGAGCGGTGAAAGCGTGCAGAAGGCCCAGGCCGATCAAAATAAACTTAATGAAACGCTGACGCTGCGCCGCCAGCAGTACAAAGAGAAACACCAGCACTATCTGGATCTGAAGGCCCTTTGCGAAACCGAAGCAACAATTAAGAAGCTGGAGCATTACCGTTCCCAGCTTGAGGCGGGCAAACCCTGTCCGCTGTGCGGCTCCAGCGTGCATCCCGCCGTTGAGCAATACCAGTCGCTTGAGCTGACGGATAACCAGCGCCGCCGTGATGCCCTGGAAAAAGAGGTCGCCGCGCTTAAAGAGGAAGGCCTGCTGGTGCTGGGACAGGTTAATGCCCTGACTCAGCAGATCCAGCGCGAGTCAGACGAAGCGCAGACTCTCTCTCAGGAAGAGCAAGCGCTCACTAAAGAGTGGATGGAAGCCTGTGCTTCCCTGAACATCGCGTTGAATATTCAGGAAGATATCACGCCATGGATGAACGAGCAGGAACAGTACGAGCGCCAGCTCTATCAGCTCAGCCAGCGTCTGACCCTGCAAAACCAGTTGAACGAGCAGGAAGTGCAGGAGCGACAGTATCAGCAGCAGCTGACGGCCGCGCGCCAGGCGCTGGAACACACCCTGCTCTCGCTTTCGCTTAACGTACCTGAAGACGGCAATGAAGCCGCCTGGCTGCACGCCCGCGAAGCAGAGTTCGCGCAGTGGCAGGAGAAACAAACGCAGCACGGCGTGCTTCTGGAACGCATAAACGCTCTCAAGCCGCTGCTCGACACGCTTCCGGACACGCACGGCGAAGAGGCCGAACCGGCCATTCCGGACGGCTGGCGCGACGTGCACGACGAATGCGTGTCGCTACAGAGCCAGCTCACCGCGCAGGAGCAGCAGGAAAAGCTGGAGCAAGAGCGCCTGCAGCAGTCGGAGACGCAGTTCACCGCGGCGCTCACAGCGAGCTGTTTTGCCGATCGGGACGCGTTCCTTGCCGCGCTGCTGGATGACGACGCTATTCGCCACCTCGAACAGCTGAAACGGTCACTGGAAAGCCAGATACAGCAGGCCGCGGCCCTTTCCGGCCAGGCTAACCAGCAGCTGCAGGATCATCTGGCGCTGCGGCCGGAAGGGCTCGACGCCGATGCACCTGCGCTACAAAGCCAGCTGCAGCTGCTGGCGCAGCGGCTTCGCGAGAACACGACGCATCAGGGCGAGATCCGCCAGCAGCTTAAGCAGGACAGCGATAACCGTCAGCACCAGCTGGCATTGATGCAGCAAATTGAAGAGGCCGCGCGCCAGGCGGACGACTGGGGTTATCTGAACGCGCTGATCGGCTCCAGCACCGGCGACAAGTTCCGTAAGTTCGCGCAGGGGTTGACGCTGGACAATCTTGTCTGGCTTGCTAACCAGCAGCTTAACCGCCTGCACGGGCGTTATCTGCTGCAGCGTAAGGCCAGCGACGCGCTGGAGCTGGAAGTGGTCGATACGTGGCAGGCGGATGCGGTGCGCGATACCCGCACGCTCTCCGGCGGCGAAAGCTTCCTCGTCAGCCTGGCGCTGGCGCTGGCCCTTTCCGACCTGGTGAGTCATAAGACGCGGATCGATTCCCTGTTCCTGGATGAAGGGTTCGGCACGCTCGACAGCGAAACGCTGGATACTGCGCTGGATGCGCTCGACGCGCTGAACGCCACCGGGAAAACCATCGGTGTGATCAGCCACGTTGAGGCGATGAAAGAGCGCATTCCGGTGCAGATCAAGGTGAAGAAGATTAACGGGCTGGGGTACAGCAGGCTGGACAAGGTGTTTGCGGTGGAATAAATGGGGGGATGGTGCGGTCTGATGCCCTCACCCTAGCCCTCTCCCACGGGGAGAGGGTAAAAACACCAAAAACAGCAACTTACGTTGCTGTTTTGCTTTTACCTTGCCTCACCCTGACCCTCTCCCTGTACGGTCCGGGGACATAGTGAACACTTGTTCGGGGACATGGTAGACACTTACAACTAAGGCATAAGAACCCGTTAATGGAGTCGCTTATGCCCTGGGATGCGAGAGATACCATGTCATTACGTACCGAGTTTGTTTTGTTCGCCTCGCAGGACGGGGCGAACATCCGTTCCCTCTGCCGTCGCTTCGGCATTTCACCAGCCACCGCCTACAAGTGGCTTCGCCGCTGGGCGGAGGAAGGTGCCGCCGGCCTTCAGGACCGGCCCCGCATACCGCACCATTCCCCGAACCGCTCATCTGACGACATCACGGCCCTGCTGCGCATGGCCCATGAGCGCCATGAACGCTGGGGAGCCCGTAAGATTAAGCGCTGGCTCGAGGACCAGGGGCACCGTATGCCCGCCTTC